>Ga0208297_1000030_pt1 | contig 406759 bp, 325 predicted proteins | sample LMS_cellobiose_e_FD_187367 | JGI IMG/M metagenome (GOLD analysis project Ga0208297, IMG submission 187367) | Rumen-fistulated moose microbial communities from Alaska, USA - LMS_cellobiose_enrichment (SPAdes) (version 2) | ecosystem: Host-associated > Mammals > Digestive system > Stomach >...
CAACAATCTGTTGTTTGAATTCTTCCGAATAACGGGTACCGTTCTTGGACATTGTTTAACACACACCTTTCTATGAAACATTTTATCGTGTTAAACTTTTCGTGTCCACACTTATATACTAACACCAGCTTTATTAAGGAAACGAAGTTATATGATGTCAAATTAATAATAAATTATGATAAAAAACTAAGTGAAATAAAAGAAAATAGATAGTTTTTATAATTTGTAGATAAATGGTGTAGTAAGTCAAAAAGGAGAATTGTTATGAATAAGAAGTATGAAAAAGCAATTGATGCAGAAAATAAAATATATATGAAAATGAGAGGGACCCTCTCTGTGCCTAAAACCGAATCGACAGGCTGGAAACAATTTGATATGGCTATAGATTGGTTATGTTATGGAACTAAAAATATCTTAGATTTTGGTTGTGGAAGCGGAAGCTTATTATTTTTATGTGCTATTAGGGGAACAAAAAAGCATTATGGAATTGATTTAGCAAGTGAAGCAATCTCTTGTGCCAAAATGAGAGCAAATATGATGGACAAAGGCGAATATCAATTTGAGAATGGAAGTATAGAACTAATCCGTGAGTTAAAAGACAAAAGTATGGATGGAATTATTCTATCAAATATTATAGACAATATGTATCCGGATGATGTAAGAGAACTTCTTACTGAATGCAAACGAATTTTAACAGACCAAGGAAGAATATTGGTTAAACTGAATCCGTTTATTACGGAAGAACATATAATAGAGTGTAACATGAAAAAACTTGGCCAAGACCTTTACAATGATGGATTTATATTATGGAATAGATCGACAGATGAATGGAGAGATGAATTAAGTTCTATATTTACTATTAATGATGAATTTGAATTTTTAATACCAGAGGCTGAACAAGTAAATAGAATATTTTTATTATCTAATTGATAAAAACATAATATTACTACTAATGACTTTTGTATCTAAGCTAAGTTTAAATTATGAGTTCTTTTTGTATATTTTATCTTCTAATTTAACGGAGATAAGGCACGGAAATTCCCCCGTGCCTTTAGAGTGTATAAATACTCTGATTTTGCATAATCCTAAATACTAAAATTAGTTTGCCTTCATTCTTTAATACTGTCTTAAAAAAGACGGTATTTAATAACATAAATTATTATTGGTCGATTTTATCAACCACTACACTTGGTATTGTAATAGTTTCACCCATTGTAGATTGATATGAAAATAATCCATAGGATACTCCGTATATTGTGATATAGTCATCTTCAAGTATACGAATTGATACAATCGACGGACCATACTCTACATAAAGAACATCATCATATTCGGAATTCGCAGCTAATCTCATTTGATTATAGCCATCTCCCTCCATTACTTGAAGTACCTCGCCTGAGAATTTACCCTTTTTATTTGTATACTTATCAGGTGTTCTAGCAAGTTGACTATATGTTATTCCGGTCGTAACCAGCCTTTTCTTCCTTTTCTTTTGCTGCCGCTTCTTCTTTCTCTTTTGCCGCCTTTTCTTCAGCATCTTTTTTTTTCAATAGCTTCAAGTGCTTTTTTATCTTTTTCTGCTTTTAAATTAGCTTCATTTGTTTGTGCTTCTATTCTGCAGCAGATAAATCTTTATATGGCTCAGTTATCTTCTCAAATTCAGCTACCTTTGTTTTTAACTCCGCTGCTTCGGACTTCGAATTTTCCAAAATAGTTTTCAATGACTCATTTTCTGCTTTTACAGAGTCAAGTTCATTTGATACTTCCATATAATCATTTGTGGACACACCACATGCAGACAATAAAAGAACAGTCGTTAACATAGTAAAAAGCAAATATAACTTTTTTATTAATAATCCCTCCTCTAGTAATAACATGCCATATTATACCACATGAATACAAAATATACCATAATATTAAAGCGTTTATAAATGATAAAGAGTCACTAAAATAGAGTGGTGAAGCGATGCCCTCGTTATATGCAGGTGAAAAAATAGGAAAGTATCTTGTTTTGTGGATTCCTTTCTCTTTTTAAGCGTACTTTACTTAAAGAATCTAGAATAATTTATGGCTACCATAATTACATCATTCATATTTTTACTGTTACTTCTTTTGTTTCTAGGAAATATCATCTCACATAAAAAATATATAAAATATATTAAAAATTTCTAAAAATATACAACCAAAAGATATAAAATTGTGATTATATAGATGTATCATAAAATAAATGTTAATTAAGAAAGAAGGAGAAAGTAATTGCAGGATGAAATTCTGATAAGAAGGCTTAAAAGACGGGATATGGGTGCATACGAAGAAGTAATAGACACATATAAGAATTATGTCGGAACAATTGTAAGATCCAGAATTTCTGCTTACATGAGTAATGAGGATGTAGAAGAGGTTATAGCAGACGTTTTCTTTACGCTCTGGAAACAAAGTGCAAGATTGGATGTAAAAAAGGGGAATTTGCAAAATTATCTTGCTGTCCTTGCTAGAAATTTGGCAATAAACAAAAGGCGAGATCAAAATGGTTTACTGTTTCTCGATGAAAGTTTTGAGGTTAATGGAGGTGAATCACCGGAATTTGAAGTGATAAATAAAGAAACAAGGGATATATTGCTTAAGGAAGTGGGTAAACTGAAGTCTCCTGATATGGAGATTTTTATAAGATACTATATGGATGGTGAAGCGGTGGTAAAAATAGCGGAGGATATGCATCTAAACACTAACACAGTGAAAGCAAAATTATTTCGAGCAAGAAAGAAACTTAAAAAGAACTTATTGGAAAGGGGGTTTTGTTATGAAAATTTGTGATGAGGAGCAGGTATTACGGAATGAAGCAGAAGAAATTAAGCATTTTGAGAGGCAATCAGAGTCTTTTGATACCATATGGAAGATTTTCAATGAGAAAATAACTTTTGATAAGAGAAGAAAAAATAGAAGACGAAAGCTCTTTGCTGTTATAGTAGCATGTATCATTGTGGTCGTTACAAGTAACTGGAAAGGTATTTATAGCTTTGCCTCAGAGTTTTTGGCAAAAATAACTATTACCTCCAAAGATATTGAGTATTTAAGTGAAAGCATGAAATTAATAACTGTAAACGAACCGGAAAAGTTGGATTCTTATGGAGTATATATTGGTAATAAACATTATACTTCTTTAAAGGAATGCACGGATGAACTAGGAATTGAAATTCTTACCAGTGATTTGGCATGTGATGCGATGTTTGATGATAAAGTTATTCTGTCTTTCCCTATGGATGGAGATGAGAAATTCGGCATGAATCTGGTGACGATTAATGATTTTATGTATATTATTGGTGATCTTAGAGAGTTTGAATTGCAAGGTACAGCAGCTTATTATAAAAGTCCTCAACTTAATGACCAATATGGCTCACCGATCAGTCTTAACATCGAGTTTTTTATTACAGGTATGAAAAGGAATATAGAAGAATCCCATTCTGATTATTCAGGTTTGTCATATAGTTACCACGAAATATATAAAGGTACAAATGGAATAACTGCTCAAATTATAGGTAATCAAACCGAGGGGAAAGGTGATTACACAGCTATATTCTATGAGAATGATATGAAATATACTTTAACAGGATTGGTGACATTAACAGAATTAAAAAGAATTATTGATTCATTTAAGTAGTACCTTAGGCTAATTCATATTATGAAAACAGCTCAGATTATTTCTGAGCAGTCTGAAGCTGTCAGCTAAATGACAGCTTTTTACTGTTTCGAAACGGATGTTCTCAGATAGTTGATTGTTATGCTCAACTGGGGTATAATGCTTGTACGAATGCTTATGTTTAGGACAGACAGATGGGATTTTAGGAGGTACCGATGAATTTCAGACCATGCATTGACATACACAATGGCAAAATCAAACAAATTGTAGGCGGCAGCCTGACAGATGAAAACAGAAAGGCAGCGGAGAATTTCGTGTCCGAAAAAGGCGGTGAATATTATGCCGGCCTTTATAAAAAGGACGGTCTTAGAGGCGGACATATAATTATGCTCAATCCAGCCGGAACGAAGGAATATGAGCTTAACAGGATTCAGGCAGAAAGAGCCTTAAAGGAATATCCAAAAGGACTTCAGATCGGAGGCGGTATAACCGATAAGAATGCCTGTCAGTTTCTTGAAGCTGGGGCCTCTCATGTAATTGTTACTTCCTTTGTATTTCAAAATGGTCTTATTCATTATGATAACCTTAGCCGGATATCGGCTGAAACCGGCAGAGACAGATTGGTTCTGGATTTAAGCTGTCGCAAAAAAGGCGAAGACTACTATATAGTAACCGATCGCTGGCAGAAATTTACTGACGAAAAGCTCTCTGTGGAGCTTCTTATGAAATTAACCGGTTATTGCAGTGAATTTCTTATACATGCAGTTGATGTCGAGGGGAAATCAGCCGGTATTGATAAAGACCTGATAGAGCTGCTGAAAGAGTGGCAGGGTTGTCCGGTAACCTATGCCGGAGGCGTCGGAAGCTTTAAGGATCTGGAGTTAATAAAGGAAATAAGCGGCGGTATGATAGATGTAACCATAGGCAGTTCCCTTGATTTATTTGGCGGGCCAATGAGATACAGGGAAGTTGTGGAGTGGTTTCAGAATAGTCAAAATAAATTTCAGAAAATATAATGATAGAAAGGATGCCACAATAGATACTTGACCTGTAAGTTGTGGCGGTATCGCAGGACATCTGCGGTATGCAAGGTTTTAGAATGGAAGCTTATACGGGGTTTGCCCAGGTTTATGATATATTTATGGATAATGTGCCCTATGAAGAATGGGCAGATAATATAAGAAATATGCTGATGAAATACGGAGTGAAGGATGGTTTGATTCTGGATCTTGGCTGCGGTACCGGAAATATTACCAGGCGTCTTGCCGACTACGGTTATGATATGATTGGCATTGATATATCAGAAGAAATGCTGGGTATTGCCATTGAAAATAAATACGAAGAAGACGGTGAAGTTCTTCCTGGCAGTAAAAGAGAAGATATTTTGTATCTTAACCAGGATATGAGAAGCTTTGAACTTTATGGAACCATTGGAGCGGTTATCTGCAGCTGTGACAGTATGAATTACATTTTGAAAGAAGAAGATTTAAAACAAATCTTTCGACTGGTAAATAACTATCTGGATCCCGGCGGTATATTTTTATTCGATATGAATACAGAGTATAAGTATAAAAATATTCTTGGGGACAATGTTATTGCAGAAAATAGGGAAGATTGCAGCTTTATCTGGGAAAATTATTATAATGAAACAGATAATTTAAATGAGTATCAGGTAACAATATTCGTAAAGTCAGAAATAGATGAGAAGGAGAACTCCAGGCAAAAGGCTGTTGGAAATCGCTATGAGAAATTCAGTGAAACTCATATACAGAAAGCATATTCCTTAGAACGTATAAAAGAACTTCTCATTGAAGCCGGGATGGAGTTTATAGGTGTTTACGATGGCTATTCAGAAGCAGCACCAGCTGAAAATACAGAAAGAGTTTGTTTTCTGGCAAGAGAGAGATATCAACAGGGAAAAGAATATCATGCGGACTGAATAGGTTGAGTAAATTAATATAGAATATAGCTATCCCAGCTTAAGGTCTATATATTAAAGTGTTTTTGGCTAGGATAGGAAGTACGTAAATTCAACTTATAGTGGATGCATAACAGGTTTTTAGAAAGGTTAGGTATAGAAAATGGCAGATTATATAATAAGAGCAACAGCTGCAGACAATCAGATTCGTGCATTTGCAGCAACAACAAGAGAATTGACAGAGTATGCAAGAAGTGTTCATAATACAAGTCCGGTAGCAACTGCAGCCTTAGGAAGAATGCTGACAGCAGGTGCCATGATGGGTAGTATGATGAAAGGAACCGATGATTTGCTGACCCTTCAGATTAAAAGTGATGGACCAATCGGCGGTATTACGGTTACAGCAGATGCCTCTGCCAACGTGAAGGGTTACGTATATCATCCGGAGGTTATGCTGCCCCCCAGTCCTGCTGGGAAACTGGATGTAGGCGGTGCCGTAAATCCCGGAATCTTAAGCGTAATCAAAGATATGGGATTAAAGGAACCCTATGTAGGCCAGACGCAGCTGGTATCAGGTGAGATTGCGGAGGATTTGACCTATTATTTTGCAGCATCAGAGCAGATTCCTTCTTCTGTAGCCTTGGGAGTACTGATGAATAAAGATAATACGGTCAGAAAAGCCGGCGGCTTTATTATACAGCTTCTTCCCTTTGCAGAGGAAGAGGTAATACAGAAGCTGGAGGAAAAATTAGCAAGCCTTCCCTCTATTACTTCTTTATTAGTGGAATATGAAACACCTGAGAGAATTCTTGAAATTATTCTTGGTGATATGGGACTTTCCATTATGGATAAGATGGATACAAAGTTCGAGTGTAACTGTACAAAGGAAAGAGTAGAGAAGGCGATTGTGAGTATTGGTAGAACAGAAATACAGGAAATGATTGATGAGGACAAGCCTATTGAAGTAAACTGTCATTTCTGCAGCACCCATTATCACTTTACAGTAGATGATTTGAAAGATATAATAACTAGAAGTAAATAAGTAAATAAGTAAATAAGTAAATAAGTAAATAAGTAAATAAGTAGATGGGTAAATATGTAAATTGTATTTTAGTAAATAGGTTAATAAAGAATCAAGGTTAATAAGAATAGCCATCTAGGTAGATAAATAGACAATTGGGTAATAATTAAGTTGTTACAGCATCTCATTGAACTAAAGTAAATATGAAAAAAAATAACCGGGTACATATATTTGTGCCCGGTTATTTTTGCTTGTGACTATTTGGGAATAAACACTTGTTGTATATTTAAAGGTAAAATATTAAGGCATAAATATTAAGGCATAAATATTAAGGCATAAATATTAAGGCATAAATATTAAGGCATAAATATTAAGGCATAAATATTAAGGCACAAATATTAAGGTATTAATATTAAGGCATAAATATTAAAGGCATTATTTATAAAAGATCTAAATTATTGAGGGTATAAATTATTGAGATTAAATTATGAAAGTATATATTAATTTTAAGGGTTTAAATGATTATGATAGTAAGTTTATACAACTGACTGTTAATTTATGGCATATATAATTTGAAATATTAACCATAAAATGTTATATTAAAACTATATACGAACTAATAATCGCAACAAATTTTTTTATCTGTATCTTGAACATAACCTACAGTTGTCATGTTCCATGTGGTACTCTTATTCTAAAATACTAGGAGGAAAAGAATAATGAATGAAGAAATAATCTCAAGAGCAGGAAAAATCGTTGCAAGTAAGACTGGAGGCGGAAATGAGGGATATTGCGTATTGGCACTGATTGACAAGGAAGGTTATCCGACAATCTCAACGATATCCGCCTCTAAAGCCGAGGGGATAAACTGGATTACATTTTGCACTGGTCTTGGCAGCAACAAAACCAAACGAATTGAGAACTGTAACCGTGCCAGTGTCTGCTTTGACTCCTTAGATCATAATATTACACTGGTGGGTACCATAGAGATATTAACAGACCCTGAAATTAAAAAAGAGATGTGGTATGAGGGACTTGTAAATCACTTTAATGGACCTGAGGATCCGAACTACTGCGTTTTACGTTTTAGAACGGAGCGATACAATCTTCTTGTAGATTGGAAGGAAGCGAGCGGTAATTTATGAAGAGGCTACTCATGCAAATCTACGCAAAAAACAGAGCGGAAGCCTTTGAGTTTTATAAAACAGCTTTTAACGCCGAACTTGGGTGGTGTGATAGGGATGAAAACGGAAACATTATACATGCAGAGCTTGATATATGCGGGCAAAATATAGCAGTGGGTGAATTATATAGCGAACCCAAAGAGATGGCAGTCGGAAATACTATGCAGTTTTGCTTGCAGTTCGACAAAGGGGAAGAGCATATTATTAAACAAGCCTATGAAGCTATGAAAGAGGAGGGCAACGTGCTTGCACCCCTGGGGCCTTGCTTTTTCAGTCCATATATGACTGATATTATAGATAAATATGGTGTACACTGGTGTTTATTTATATAAAATATGATTTTGATATTAGGGTGCAGAATCTCCTCTTTGCGGTATTCTGCGTACAATTTGGAAAAGTATCACCAACCATGTCCCCAAAACCGCACCTTGTTTCCCGCAAAGTGGAACCTCAAAAACAGCACAAGCAGGTTTTCAAACACACCCTGGTATGACTTGTTAAAACATAATTTACACTTTTGATTGTTGAAGAGTACATCTGCAACCAAATGAGGCATATAGTGGGAGCTGGTGATAAATAACAGGATTCTCACAGGAGAATTCAGCCTGAGGCCCAATGTTAATACAATATGAGAAAGGAGTGTTATTATATGAGAATTGAAAAAGCAACACCTGAATCACAAGGAATCCCTTCTTTAGCGATTCTAAACTTTTTAAACAAGGTAAATGAACAAAAACTTGAAGTCCATTCGTTTATGCTGCTAAAGAACGGTAAAAATATCGCCGATTGCTGGTGGAAACCCTATGCAGCCCAATACAGACATCAGTTGTTTTCCCTGAGCAAGAGCTTTACATCTATTGCAATTGGTCTGGCTGTTGAAGAGGGTTTGCTAACAACAGATACACTGGTAGCTGATATCTTTGCCGATGAAATGAAAGAACTAGGTGAAAAGGTTGATGAAAAAATCAAGAGAATGACCGTTAAAAACCTTCTCACAATGGGAACCGGAATGACTTATGAAAACTGGGTATGGGATGAGGAAGAGGATTCTAACAACATACTTGAATTTTTAAGTTCCCATGTTAAAAATGAGCCAGGAAGTACTTTTTTATATAATACACTTGCTACCTATATGTGCTCAGCAATAATTACCAGGTTAACCGGACAAAAGCTTGTAGATTACCTTATGCCGAGGTTGTTCGAACCTCTGGGTATCGATCCTTTCTGGGAAGAAGACAAGCTAGGTGTCAGTTATGGTGGCTTTGGATTAAATATCAGAACAGAGGATATCGCTGTTTTTGGGCAAATGCTGCTTCAAAAGGGAGAATTTAATGGCAGGCAGCTCGTACCGGAGGCTTGGGTGAAAGAAGCGACCTCCAAACAAATCAATAATGGTGATGATGCTGACAGCGATTGGGCGCAGGGATATGGCTACCAGTTCTGGAGATGTGTTCCTGCTGGTGTATATCGTGGAGACGGCATGTATGGGCAATACTGTATAGTGATGCCTGATCAGAACTGTGTGATTGCCGTAACCAGCAACCTTGACATGGATAAATTCATGAAGCTTATTTGGAGTGACCTTCTACCGTGGCTGGGCGGAGACGAAGCTATGCCTCAAAGTAATGATTATGACAAGCTGGTTGAGTTTGCAGCCGGACAAACACATCTAAAAGTAAACGAAAATGCCCAAGCGTATCCAACCTTTCGAGCAGTTTACAAGCTTTCTCCAGGCACGAAAGTCCCGGATGAGTTTAAGCTTAACAAACTTAGTTTTGATTTTGAAAATGGAGAGTGTCTACTTGCACTCTATATGGAGGGTAATCAACAGCCCTTATATGTAGTTCGTTTTGTGGAAAAACAATGGGTAGAATCCGCAAAACCCTTCTGGTTTTCTGATCATTTTTACAGGGCTGTGTGTTATGGTGAGTGGAACAACGAAGAATTTGAAGCCAATGTGTGGCACTACGAGACTCCTGTCAATACAAAGTTCTGCTTTACATTCAATGAGGAGAGAAAGAGCTTGACGTTACAAGTGAAAGCACAAATTGAATTGTCACTTAGTTATATTAGAATATAAAATGTTTTACTATAGCCTGGGAATATGAAAATTATGCACTTTCTTATTAATTAATACACCGGGCTGGGCAGCTTAAGTTGGGAATTCTAAAAAATAATTATAAAGATAAAGTATAAGGGTTATATAATTTTATATAAGGACATGGTGAATTATGGCAAAATATGAACGAAAATTAAAAGGAGACTTCCAGGATTTATTAAACTGGGTACATAGAGATATTACCAATGGCAGTTCTTCGGTTAGTTATGAGGATGGCAGTGATTTTGCATTACCAGGGTCAAGGATAGCTGTCCGGGTCTATGAAAGATACAGTATGGCTGGTGGTAATCGTGTAAGCATGAATGTAACGATTGCAGGAGCTGGTGATGATTTATTTATCAGTGCGATTACCTCTGGAGGCAGCCAGGCAGTTTTCTTTAAGATGAATACCATTGGTGAAGAAACATTTCTTGAATTATGCATAGAGTCAGTGCAAAACTATATACGAAAATGATAAATAAGTAATGGACATTCCCATAGGGTATCAAATCCTTGCTGCGGTACTCCATACAGGAGAGGAAAATTAATATCACGTGTATAAAGCTAAAATTCATAATGGAGGCAGTAGATGAATTATACGAGTACATGGGGAACTGAAGTAATTGATATTGCATTAACCTATGCAAATCATGAATGGTATGCTGCTGAGAATAACGTAAAGCATGGGCTCGATTCATACAATAACATGGTTGATACGCCAGATGTAACTTGGACTGGTAAAGAGCTCCATTGTGGATGGTGGAAGGTAAATGAATTGAATAAAGGGATTCCTTATAGCTGGGGAGGAGCCTCAACCATAGAGGAATTTGACAGAGGTTTATTGAATGGAAAATATGCAGGAAATGTACCGGAAGATAAGTCACGACATGGTAGTTATGATTGTGTGGGAATAGATTGTTCAGGATTATTAAGTGTTTGTTGGAATCTGCCGAACAGAGTAACTACAAGAGACATTCCCAATATTGCTAATAGAATCGAAACACCAGAGGATATAAGAAAAGGAGATATTCTTGCAAAGCTTGGAAATCATGTAATGTTATTTGTTGGATTTAGCAGAGATGAGAAAGATACAGCTATTATAATAGATTCTACAAGAAGTACAGGAAAAGTCTCTCTGAGGGAAGTAAATATGAAGGTATTATTTCATAATGGTTATGGGATGTATCGAAAGTTTGATTTCATATAGCAATATGATAATATCATGAGAGGAGACGGGGTATGAAGTATTTACTAAAAAGTGGCGTTGCTATTATGATATATGCAGTTCTGCTACTCATTTTAGATGTTGAAATCGGAATAGGTATAAAGGACAAATGGGATAAGCTTAAGAAGTGGACCAGACAATAAGTGCATTAGTACATTCATGAACTATGAAAGGAGGGGAAACTCTCCTTTTATTTATTCTCTAAATGAATAATCTAATAGATTAATCTATTAGATTAATTGTAATGAAATTCAAACCAATGTAAAATGTATTAAGAAACTTTCGTAAAATATAGAACTGTAGCATAATAAGGAGATTGCCATAGAATATAACAACAGTCATACTTCCGGAAAAAAACATATTTCTATGTAAAATATACAAAATATCCTTCGCTTTTACATTGCTGTTTTACGAAATATATAGTAAAATAAGAATAGCGTATAGACAAGATATTATTGTATCGCAAGAGCAACTTGCGAAATATTTCGTAAAATGAAAAGGAGTGTTAAAATGAATTACGGTTATTTCGATGAAGATCAGAAAGAATATGTAATCACAAAACCCAATACGCCTGCACCTTGGGCGAATTATCTTGGCTCTCCGGAATATGGGGCTATTATATCCAATAATGCGGGTGGTTATAGTTTTGTAAAGAGTGGAGCAAATGGAAGAATTCTTAGATATCATTTTAACAGCAATGATACACCGGGAAGGTATCTTTATATCAGAGACGACGAATCCAGTGATTACTGGTCAGCTTCCTGGCAGCCCGTAGGTAAGGACTTAGAGGTATATAAGAACGAATGCCGCCATGGTACGGCTTATACCAGGATGACTGCGGAATATGCAGGCATAACCAGTGAAGCTCTTTATTATGTTCCTCTGAATAAAACCTATGAAGTTTGGAGGCTGAAAGTTAAGAATGATTCTGATGTGGTAAGAAAGCTGTCAGCCTTCAGCTACGCGGAGTTTACCAATGACAGCAATTATGAGCAGGATCAGATTAATCTGCAGTATACTTTATTTATAACCAGAACATATTTTAAAAACAATAAAATATTCCAGACAATAAATGAGAATGAACTGAAAAATGCCGAAGGCAGCAATGGCAAAGAGCGCTTCTTTGGTTGTGTAGGTGCTGAGGTCACCTCTTATAATGGAGATAAAGGGGCATTTATAGGTAATTACCATACCTACGGCAATCCTGTGGCAGTAGAAAGAGGACGCTGCGACAATGTGTTAAACTACAACTCAAACGGCTGCGGAGCCCTTCATTCAGCCTTTACCTTAAACCCCGGTGAGACAAAAGAAATCGTATATATTCTTGGCAGATACAATGACAAAGAATCCGATAAGATCTTAAAGGCATATGAAGATCTAAGTGTAACCGAAAAAGAGCTTAAGGAATTAAAGGATTACTGGCACAGCAAGTTGAATAATTTCCAGGTAAGCACCCCCAGCAAGGAATTTGACAGTATGATCAATACCTGGAACGCTTATCAGTGCTTTATTACCTTTATCTGGTCCAGAGCAGCTTCTTTCGTCTACTGCGGACAGAGAAACGGCTATGGATACCGAGATACCGTACAGGATATCCAGGGAATTATCCATCTGGATCCTGCTATGGCGAAGGAAAGAATCCGCTTTATGCTCTCTGCTCAGGTAGATAACGGCGGTGGTCTGCCTCTGGTTAAATATGACCATAATGCCGGACATGAGGATACTCCCGATGATTATTCCTATGTACAGGCTACAGGACATCCTGCCTATCGTGCAGATGATGCCCTATGGTTATTCCCTACTATCTTAAAATACATCGGAGAGACCGGAGATACCCAGTTCCTGAAAGAGGTTGTTCCTTATGCCAACAAAGATGAGGATACTGTTTACGGACATTTAAAACGCGCAATCCTGTTCTCTATGGAAAGAATGGGAGATCATAATATGCCTGCCGGTCTTCACGCAGACTGGAATGATTGCTTAAGACTTGGTAAGAAAGGTGAATCAACCTTTGTTGCCCTCCAGCTTTATTATGCCATGAGTATTATCAAGGATTTTGCAGAAGATCAGAAAGACAGTGATTATATTGAATACATCAATAAGGTACAGGCAGAACTGGGCGAGATAATTCAGAAGCTTTGCTGGGAAGACGACAGATATATTCGCGGAATCAAAGAAGACGGTCAGGTGATCGGCTCAAAGAAAGATAAAGAAGCAAGCATGTGGCTGAATCCCCAGTCCTGGTCAGTAATCAGCGGACTTGCAAGCAAGGAACAGGCAGAAGCAGCACTGGAATCCGTACACAGAGAATTAAATACTCCTTATGGTGCGAGAGTAATGGCGCCATCCTTTAAGGATCATGCCTTCCCCGGAGCCCTTGCCATTCTTTTTAACCCCTCCACAAAAGAAAACGGCGGTATCTTCTCTCAGCCACAGGGATGGATTATACTTGCAGAAAGCTTGATGGGACACGGAAACAGAGCCTTTGAATACTTTAAAGAAAGCTCCCCGGCTTCCTTAAACGATCAGGCAGAAATCCGTGTACTGGAGCCCTATGTTCACGGACAGTTTACCGAAGCAACGGAAAGTCCCTTTGAAGGACGTTCACATGTTCACTGGCTCACCGGAACCGCCTCCACAGTCATGGTTGGTTGTGTGGAAGGTATTCTTGGTATGAGACCGGATCTGTACGGTCTAAGAGTTGCACCGGCTATTCCTTCTGACTGGAAAGAGATAACCATTAATAAATCCTTCAGAGGAAAGCTCTTAAATATCAAGGTAGAGAATCCAAACGGTGCAGAAGGCGGTTACAAGGAAATATATCTAAATGGGGTAAAGCTTTCCGATAATTATATTCCTGAGAACCAGATGAAGGAAAAGAATGAAGTGCTTTTGAGAATGTAATAAAAAAACAGGCGCGGGCTGTCCTCTAGATAGTCCGTGCCTGTATTTAATTGAAGGAAATATCTTTACAGTGGTTACAGATGATTCAAGCTTTTTTTGCTAAGCAGTTCAAGTCGGTAACGTTCAAGTTCCCGTGCGATTTCATCATCCGGTAACTGATTCCTGTATATTTCTATCATTTTTCCTATCATGAATTCTTTATTTTCCTGATTAAGCCTGTCATAATAACGTATGAGTTTCTTGTGCTCAGTTGTCAACGGTAGGGTCTGATAATTAGGTACTGCATTGGCATTGCATTGCATCGTATTTTCATTTTGGTTTTGAGAATTGCTTATACCTAAAAGAAAATCGGTGGAGACATTGAAAAACTTAGCCAATGACAGTAAGGTTTCTACAGTTGGGAGCTTTTTGCCGTTTTCATAGTATGCAATGGTGCTTTGGGTCAGATTTAATCTTTGCGCCAGATCTTTCTGGGTTAATCCTCTGTGTTCTCTCAATTCTTTTAATCTTGCATCAAACAAAACAGCACCTCCTGATTTGATATTATATAATAATTTATAACTGTTTGGTGTTAATATAACCAAAATAAATAATTGGATTGACAAATATGACTTAAAGTCATAAAATGGAAACATGACCGGGCCTAAAAAGTTAAATTGTAGTAGGAGTACTTTGAGTTCAGAAGCTTTGGTCATAAACATGCCCAGGCTAAAATCCAAATATATTGGAAGTGCGAAGCCCCTCAAAACTCTCCATGCTGGATATTAGTGCTGTGCACTATGACGAATTGCTACATTGATACCAAAGAATCTGTGAGGTCTGAAATCATCAGCTTACAGGTTTTTTGGTTTTTTTCATATAACCCTTGAATTAATAAGTAAAAACCTGAAAAAATAGAAAAATATTAGTAAGGCTTATAAATTTAATTAGCAGAAACTAAGGGCTTAGAGCTGGAAATTACGATTTTTCTATTGCGCTTCTAATTTTGTAGGATATAATAAGAAGAGTAAGACAAGCTTTGGGTGTTAATAACATGATGTGATAAGAACACAGATAGGAGCCGAATATGGAAAAGTTAGAGATGCTTTATGAAGGTAAGGCTAAAAAAGTTTTTAAAACAGCACAGGAAGATGTTTATATTGTTGATTATAAAGACGATGCAACTGCATTTAATGGCTTAAAGAAAGGAACCATAATCGGAAAAGGTGTTATTAACAACCGAATGTCCAATCATCTGTTTAAATTACTGGAAAAAGAAGGCGTAACCACACACTTTATTGAAGAATTAAGTGACAGGGAAACTGCTGTTAAGAAAGTTGAAATCGTACCCTTAGAGGTTATTATTCGAAATGTATCCGCCGGAAGCTTTGCCAAGAAGTTAGGAATGGAAGAGGGCATTAAATTACTTGCTCCCACTTTGGAATTCAGCTATAAGAATGATGACCTGGGAGATCCTATGATCAATGATTATTATGCCATTGCCTTAGGTCTTGCTACAAGAGAAGAAATCGATAAGATAACTGAAATGACTTTTAAGGTAAATGAAGTACTGAGCAGATATTTTGCGGAGTGTGGCATTGAATTAATAGATTTTAAGATAGAATTCGGAAGACATAAGGGAGAAGTTATCCTGGCAGATGAGATTTCACCGGACACCTGCAGACTATGGGATATCAAGACCCGCGAAAAATTAGATAAAGACCGTTTCAGAAGAGATATGGGTAATGTAGAAGATGCTTATAAGGAAGTATTACAGAGAATCGGTCTCGCTTAAAGCTACAGTCTGGGTTGTTGCAAATAGAAGGAATGGTATGTACTGTACCGGATTTTGCAGCAGCCCATTCTTAATTAAGGTCAGTAAACCTTTGGTATGGAATAAGGATGTATAAACTGATATTGCTATAAGAACAAAATACCTGTATTAGTTTGTATCAGAAAGGATTTTAAATGGATAAGAGCGCGCAATTTGACACCTGGGATTCAGATGAGTTACATGAAGAATGCGGAGTTTTTGGAATCTATGACTTTGACGGCAATGATATTGCTTCAACCATTTATTACGGACTATTTGCTTTACAGCACAGAGGACAGGAAAGCTGCGGAATTGCAGTAAGCGATACCAATGGTCCCAAGGGCAGTGTAAAGTCTTATAAAGGTTTAGGACTGGTAAATGAGGTGTTCACACCGGAAAGCCTGGAGGGCTTGCAGGGAAATATCGGAGTTGGCCATGTACGTTATTCAACCGCAGGAGCCAGCAACAGAGAGAATACCCAGCCCCTGGTTTTAAATTATGTCAAAGGAACACTGGCACTTGCACATAATGGTAACCTGGTCAATGCCATGGAATTAAAAGATAAGCTGTCCTATACAGGAGCAATCTTTCAGACCACCATAGATTCAGAAGTTATAGCCTATCTCATAGCAAGGGAGAGATTACAGACCCGCAGCGTAGAAGAGGCTGTAAAGAACGCCATGGTAAAATTAAAGGGAGCATATTCCCTGGTTATCATGAGCCCAAGAAAGTTAATCGGTGCAAGAGATCCTTTTGGCTTCCACCCCCTTTGTATCGGTAAAAGAGGAAATTCCTACATTCTGGCATCAGAAAGTACGGCTCTTGACACAATTGGTGCAGATTTTGTTAGAGACGTGGAACCCGGTGAAGTTGTTATGATCAACAAAGACGGAATTCATTCGGATTTGTCACTGGCACAGCCGACGAAAGCAAAATGTATTTTTGAGTATATTTATTTTGCAAGACCGGACAGCTATATTGACAATATCAGCGTATATAATTCCAGAATTATGGCGGGAAGAATACTGGCGCAGACCCACCCTGTGGAAGCAGATATTGTTGTAGGAGTGCCGGATTCCGGTAATGCTGCCGCTTACGGTTATTCTCTGGAGTCGGGAATACAGCTGGCAACTGCCTTTGTAAAGAACAGTTATGTGGGAAGAACCTTTATTAAGCCCAAGCAGTCCATGAGAGAATCCAGTGTAAGGGTTAAGCTAAATGTAATAAAAGATGTAGTTAAGGGAAAGCGTGTTATTATGATAGATGATTCTATTGTAAGAGGCACCACCAGTGAACGTATTGTAAGAATGCTTAAGAATGCAGGAGCCAGTGAGGTCCATGTAAGAATCAGTTCACCGCCTTTTCTCTACCCCTGTTATTTTGGAGTGGATGTGCCCTCTGATGACCAGCTGATTGCCCATAACAATACAGTTGAAAATATATGTGATATGATTGGTGCAGATTCTCTTGGATATCTGGGTGTGGACAGGCTCAGCGAGCTCATAGAAGGTGACAAGGGGTATTGTGATGCCTGCTTTACGGGAAATTATCCTATAGAGCCGCCCACAGAAGATATACGTGGTGAGTATGACAGATAAGTGACTGACAGCTTCTCGTAAATAGTGGGCACAAATTTTATGGGATGAGCAAAGTAGTGCCAGGGTTTATAAGATAATAATCTTCAGTGGTTGTTTTATGAATTTCTAAAAAGAACTTGCAAAATCTATTAATTTTAAGGATAATTGTATATAGAGAATAAAAGGGGAGTGCCTGAATTGAATTAAAAGACTGGCAGTCCCCACATCTGCGGTCAGGTCATTGAATAGGCAATGATGCATATGGTTAGCACAGTAACGGCTTGAGAAAAGCGCCGTCAATACAGGAGGAAGCAATGAGTAATGATAAATATGTAAGCCCCATGTCAGAGAGATATGCCAGCAAACAAATGCAATATATCTTTTCCCCCGATATGAAATTCAGAACCTGGAGAAAGCTGTGGATAGCACTTGCTGAGGCAGAAAATGAACTTGGGCTTCCTGTGACAAGAGAACAGATTGAGGAATTGAAGAAATATCAGGATGACATTAACTATGAGGTAGCAAGGGAAAGAGAAGCCCTGGTACGCCATGATGTTATGTCCCATGTTTATGCATATGGTGTACAATGTCAGAAAGCCAAGGGGATTATCCATCTTGGTGCAACCTCCTGTTATGTTGGTGATAATACAGATATTATCGTTATGACGGAGGCTTTAAAGTTAATTCGCACAAAGCTTCTTAATGTCATGGATAAGCTTAAGAGCTTTGCCATGGAATACAGAGAGCTACCGACCCTTGCTTTTACACATTTTCAGCCGGCACAGCCTACTACAGTAGGAAAGAGAGCGGCACTGTGGCTGATGGAATTAAAACTGGATTTTGACGATGTGGAATACCTGATTGATTCCATGAGACTGCTTGGATCAAAAGGTACCACCGGTACCCAGGCAAGCTTTTTGGAATTGTTTGAAGGAGACCATGAAAAAGTAAAAGCACTGGATAAAAAGATTGCGGAGAAAATGGGCTATGCAGATTGTTACCCCGTATCCGGTCAGACTTATTCCAGAAAGGTAGATACCAGAGTATTAAATGTACTTGCAGGAATTGCAGCCAGTGCACATAAATTCTCAAATGATATCAGGCTGTTGCAGCATTTAAAGGAAATTGAAGAACCCTTTGAGAAGAACCAGATCGGTTCCTCTGCTATGGCCTATAAGAGAAATCCAATGAGAAGCGAACGTATTGCATCTCTGGCTAATTATGTTATCTGTGATGCCTTAAACCCTGCCATAACCTCCTCTACCCAATGGTTTGAGAGGACCCTTGATGATTCAGCGAATAAACGTATCAGCGTACCGGAAGGTTTTCTGGCAGTGGACGGAATTCTTGATCTTTATTTAAACGTAGTAGACGGCCTGGTGGTTTATCCAAAGGTTATTGAAAAGCATATTATGGCGGAGCTTCCTTTTATGGCCACAGAAAACATTATGATGGATGCTGTGAAAGCAGGCGGTGACAGACAGGAACTTCATGAAAAGATTCGTACCCTTTCCATGGAGGCTGGGCGTAATGTAAAGGAAAAGGGACTCGATAACAATCTGCTGGAATTAATTGCTGCAGATCCATCCTTTAACCTGACCCTGGAAGAACTGAAGCAGACCATGGATCCTAAGAAATATGTAGGACGTTCCAAGGAACAGGTGGAGGAATTTATTGATGAGGTAATTAATCCGCTTTTGGAAGAGAATAAAGAGACTCTTGGAATGACAGCGGACATTAAGGTTTGATTGAACGTCTGAGTATCGAGACTGTGTCTGACAGATATAGAAAAGGATGAAAGACACATTTTTAAACGATGTTTCCGAAAGAAGCCTCTTGGTTTTGCTGGGTGGCATGGGTTCCCCACCCAATGCCACCCGTCGGGTGCCCGGTGCGGATCGGTCAAGTGCATCGTGCCAGCCCCTCCACACACCGGCTGAAAGACACATTATCAAGAAAGCAAAAATTTCAGGCTGGGTATACGCCCAGCCTGTTGCTTTACACAAAAACTAACATAAATTTTTAGAAATAAACGAGACTTTCATTAGGTTTTTGTTTATTTTTTTATTTTACAGCTTAAATAAAATACTTCCCTTTTCCTTCCATATCCCAGTTTTTTAGCCCATTTTGTATTCATTTTTTTCAAATCATCATTGGTTAAATAAGTCAATCTTATCAGACCACATTTAACTGAAATTATTTATAATACGTATTATAATTTTTTATAACGATATAGTCTGATTTATTACGTATAAATATCAAATGTGGTAAAATCAGAGTAAAAAATAGAAGGAGTCCACCTATGAATGATTGTACCATTGGGATTTTAGCCGGTATGGGGCCAAGATCAACTGCACCCTTCATCGATCTGGTAGTAAATGAATGCCAGTTACAGTACGGAGCTAAATATGATGAAGAATTCCCCAAAATGATGATATATTCTTTACCTACTCCATTTTTTATTGACCGTCCCATAAACCATGATCTCATGAAGAAAACCATAACAAAAGGATTGCAAGAACTTGAATCCACCGGTGTAAATTTTATTGCAGTACCCTGCAATACTGCACATATTTATTATAGTGAGCTGAAAGCTTCTGTTCAGGTGCCCTTATTGAATATCGTTGAAGAAACCCTTAAAAACCTGCCTGTCGTTTCCCAAAGAGTAACCTTATTTTCAACAAGCTCTACTTTTGAGTCAGATATTTACCAAAAAGGTATACAAAAGGCCGGTCACAAATTTATCTTTAAACAGGAATGGCAGTCCACAATAAATAATCTGATTCAGTGTATTAAAACAAATAAAAATGATGACCAAAACAAACGTCTATGGGAAAACCTGATAAAACAGGTGAATCAAGAATTCATAGATTATATCATAATTGCCTGTACGGATTTAAATGTTGTTGTGGATTTGTTAACGGCACCGGTACATTTCATTGATTCCTCTAAATGTCTGGCTTCGGCTGTGGTAAAAAAATATTTGGAATCAGCAAACAAGTAGAATTAAGCAATTACGGACTATTTGGAACATATGAACAGTATATAAACAGGCAGTAATACATAACCTCTGAAAAACATGGAAGTAATTCCCTGTCTAAAACTGAAATACCCGGAGGGCTGTAAATACACTGCTAAAACGAAAAAACAACTGGCAGGCTGCTGTAAAATAGCCTTGCAATTACCTGAGTAACCCCTTACAATAGAGATGTATGTAATGTTATTACTACGGTAGTTAAAAACAGGAAAGCGAGGAGCAGGAGTATGGAATTTAAACAGGAACCAAACCGTATCTATCTGGAAGACGGAGAAGGTAAGACTATTGCGGAAGTTACTTTCCCCGAGATCTATGCAGGAACAGTAAATGTCAATCATACCTTTGTAGATGATTCCCTGAGAGGACAGGGTATTGCCGGAAAATTAATGGAAGAGCTGACACAAAAGCTTCGTGCCGAAAATAAAAAGGCGGTACTGACCTGTTCCTATGCAGTTAAATGGTTTGAAAAGAATACAGAGTATGCGGATTTAGTTAAGAAGGTTTAATTTAAATGCTGAGATTATAGCATATAAATTAAGCGCATAAACACATAAATGCTATAGTAACTTATATTGGTTTTGTTTGGATAGATTTGAGAATATATAAGTTAATGAGGCTTTTATTACCTGCCAAAATATAATAATATATCCTGGTTTATGCTGGCAGGAAAAAATTGAACTTATATGTTAATCTGTCTGTGTTAAGGAAAGAGGATGGGATGAACATACAAATTTTCGGGAAATCCAAATGTTTTGATACAAAAAAAGCAGAAAGGTATTTCAAGGAAAGAAGAATTAAGTATCAGATGATAGACTTAAGGAAGCACGGTATGAGCCTTGGCGAATATAAAAGTGTGAAAACGGCTGTGGGCAGTATGAGCAGACTGATGGATGAGCATTCCAGGGAATATGAAGAGAATTATGTAAAGTACCTGTCAGATGAAGTAGATAAAGAAGAAAAGCTCCTGGAGCATCAAGGGATGTTTCAGACCCCTATCGTAAGAAACGGCAGACAGGCAACAGTGGGATATCAGCCTGATATCTGGAAAGACTGGGTATAGGCTAAGATTTTAAGTAATCCTCGGGATACGAAAGGCACATATGGATATAAGTCTGGAATACTATAAAATATTTTATTATGTAGCAAAGACAGGAAGCTTTACGGCAGCAGCTGAGAAACTGAGTATCTCCCAGCCTGCTGTCAGTCAGGCTGTCAAGCTGCTGGAAAGAGAGCTTGACGGAAGCTTTTTTTTGCGGACACAAAAAGGAGTAAGGCTGACACCGGAAGGTGAAATGCTCTATTCCTACATAGCTGCAGGGTATGAGAGTATTTTAAAGGGTGAGGAGCTTTTAAGAAGGAGACTTGACCTGGAAAATGGTGAAATCAGAATAGGTGCCAGTGATATGACGCTGAAATACTATCTGCTGCCCTATCTGGAAGAGTTTCATGACAAATATCCCGGCATTAAGGTAAGTGTAACCAATGCACCAACCCCTGAGACCCTGGAATATTTATATAATGGTAAGATTGATTTCGGCATTGTAAGCGAGCCCTTTACGGCGAAAGCTTCGGTTAAGACCAAACAGGTCAAAGAAATACGAGACATATTTGTAGCAGGCAGCAGATTCTCGCACCTGTCCGGCAAAGAGCTGGAATACAGGGATTTGGAAGAACTGCCTATTATCTGCCTGGAGGGACTCACCAGTACAAGGACATATGTAGACCAGATACTAAAAAATAACGGTGTAGTTTTAAAACCGGAATTTGAACTTGCAACCAGTGATATGATCGTGCAGTTTTCTTTAAGGAACCTTGGTATAGGCTCTGTTGTCAATGACTTTGCAAAGGAGTATATCAAAAATGGTGAGCTCTTCGAGCTTGCCCTGAAAAGACAGCTGCCACCAAGACATTATTGTATCGTTACCAGTTCTAAGAACCCGGTGTCTATAGCCGCCGGTAAACTCCTTGATATGATGGAAGGTAATTCTTAGATTCATAATCCACTGGAATGAATACTTTAATGAGTGAAAGACTTTGTTTTAAAAAGTGAATTAATTTATCATCTCAAGGTATATAAAACTGTAAGTAATATATATTTTCATATCTGGAGAGTTAAAATGATATAGTTTTATTTCTATACATAACAATAAGGAAGGGTTAAGTCAGCTGAGAGTATTTGGCAGGCTGATGGGACAACATGAGAAGAATAGCAAAATTTGAAAAAGTTACATTAGAACAGTTTAAGAAAGATTGGATCGATACTTTCCCTGATACAGATACAGAGGAAGCTGTTAATATATATGAAGCCATAGAACTGCCGAAACGTGCTACAAAAGGCTCTGCAGGGTATGATTTCTACAGTCCCCTGGACTTTAGTCTGTCTCCAAGAGCTGGAATTAAGATACCTACCGGTATAAGAGTATCTATGGAAGAAGGCTGGGTGCTAAAATGTTATCCAAGAAGTGGCCTGGGCTTTAAATTCAGGCTGCAGATGAATAATACCGTTGGGATCATTGACAGTGATTATTATTATTCCGACAATGAAGGACATATCTTTGCCAAGGTTACAAACGATTCCAATGAAGGAAAAGTTGCCGAAGTAAAAGCCGGCTCAGGTTTTATGCAGGGAATATTTGTGGAGTATGGAATAACCGTAGATGATGAGTGTGAAGAAGAACGTAACGGCGGATTTGGAAGTACATCCAAATAATAACTTTCTCATGAAGCAAAGGAAGGACAGCTTTTTAATAATGTTCGGATTGCCAGGCTCTGTCAGGCAGAAAGGAAATGAAATGAAAGTCTTAGTCAGTGCCTGCCTTTTAGGACTGGATTGCAGATATTGCGGAACGGGTAAATATATACATGAGCTGAAAAGCCTAAGTCAGGAGCATCAGTTTATTCCCGTATGTCCTGAACAGCTGGGAGGTCTTCCTACGCCAAGAAATCCGGTGGAGTTAAGGGAAGGGAGAGCTGTTGAACAGGAGGGAACTGACCGAACGGAGCAATTTACTAAAGGTGCGTCAGAAACCTTAAAACTGGCAGAATATTTTGAATGTAAAACAGCCATTTTAAAAGCGAACAGTCCTTCCTGCGGATATGGCCAGATATATGACGGTACATTTAAGGGTGTACTTAAAGAAGGAAAAGGATTAACCTCAGCTCTCCTTCATAAAAATGGGGTTAAGATCTTTACAGAAGAAGGTCTGGAAGACTTTAAAGTATATGCCGGGAGAATTGGGTAAAGCTAATACAGCGTATAAACCTGTTGATTTGTTGTGTGTCGAAACACACAGATGGGAGTTCTATGAAAAGTATGACTTTATCATCAAAAAAATTATTCTTGCTTACATTGCTTTTATGCCTTGTTATACCCGCATCTGGCTGTCGTAAGTCAGAAGTAACGGAAGCTAAGACTCTTCGTGCCATTGTGATATCGGTCCATGATGAAAGCATAATGACAGCTGTGTCCGGTAAAAATGATGTCCTGACACCATTTGAACCGGTTTCGGTTCATTATAAAGATACAAAAGACTTAAAGCTTCAACGAGGTACGGTTATTGACATTTTATTTGATGGTACTGTTATGGAATCCTATCCCCCTCAGATTTCTGCAAAGAAAATTAATGTGATTGAGGAGGTGGCGGATAACTGGCCTCCTACGAAAGAGATTCCAGAGGAGTATCCTTTCGAGTCAGCAAAAGAGGACGGAGTATATGCAGAAGGCCTGAAAGAAACTGCAAACCCTGAACTGGTTGATCGCTTTTTAGATAACAGCACACAGGGCATCACAGCATATCTAAGAAAAGTTTCCTATACCATAGAAGGAGATCCCATAATTACAGATTTTATTTATGATGGCGGCAAATATTACGCTGTAACGGATGCTTCCAGAGATGCCTATGCCGCGGAAGAAAAGATTACAGCAAAAGAGTATTCCTATATCAATACCTATGAAAAGGAAAATAGAAGGATAGTCTATCTTGCAGACCAGAAAGATATCAGCCCGGAAGATTTTGAAGAAATGGTACTTAATCCGGATAATGATAATCACATTGACGTATTCATAATAGCAAATAATATGATTGCACAGTAATATAAAAGCTTATTTCTCATGGGAGTATTTATGAAAAGTATTAATCCCTGGAGGGATAAGCTTAAAACAATTCTAAGATAAAAATTCTAAGATAAAATAGGAGGGTATTTAACAGAACAGCAGTGATGAGACAGAAGAACCTGATAAAAAGACGTTCCAATGGAGTTAAATATGAATGCTCGGGATAAATTTCATATAATACAGCATCCTATAATATATAAAAGCCGGTATGTATATTGAAACAACATAATCAGTGGTTATGGACAATATAAAAAATATTGATTTTACTTATGTTCCAAATATATGTATAATAGGAAAGTAATAAGGCATGGTAACTGGTTTGTTACAATGCCGTTTTTTATGCAGAAAAAAGGATGACTGTATAAGAGATAACTCATGGTTGTAAAAGGAGGAAATTCTATGGTAAAAGCAATAGTAGGCGCTAATTGGGGCGATGAAGGCAAGGGTAAGATAACGGACATGTTAGGTCAGGAATCTGATATTATTGTAAGATTTCAAGGAGGCAGCAATGCTGGCCACACAATCATTAATAAGTACGGTAAATTCGCACTTCACCTTCTTCCCTCAGGTGTATTTTATGAGCACACTACCTGTATTATCGGTAACGGAGTAGCACTTAATATTCCTTATCTTTTTGAAGAAGTAAAATCCTTAACAGACAGAGGCGTGCCGGAACCTAAGCTCCTGGTTTCTGACAGAGCACAGATTATGATGCCATATCATATCCTCTTTGACCAGTATGAAGAAGAAAGACTGGGAGGCAAATCCTTTGGTTCCACCAAATCAGGTATTGCACCCTTTTATTCCGATAAATATGCAAAAATAGGCTTTCAGGTATCCGAGCTTTTCGACGAAGAAAGCTTAAAAGAAAAAGTTGAAAGAGTATGTGAAGCTAAAAATGTTATCTTAGAGCATATGTATCACAAACCTCTCATCAACACTGAGGAATTATACAATACCCTTATTGAATACAGAGAAATGGTTAAACCATATGTCTGCGATGTTTCAGCTTACCTGTATGAGGCTATAAAAGAAGGTAAGAATATCTTATTAGAAGGACAGCTTGGTGCTTTGAAAGATCCGGATTTTGGAATTTATCCGATGGTAACTTCCTCCTCCACACTGGCAGCCTACGGTGCCATAGGTGCAGGTATCGCTCCTTATGAAATCAAGGAAATCATTGCAGTTGCCAAGGCTTATTCCAGTGCTGTAGGAGCCGGTGAATTCGTAAGTGAGATTTTTGGTGAAGAAGCCGATGAGTTAAGAAAAAGAGGCGGTGACGGCGGTGAGTTTGGTGCTACTACCGGAAGACCCAGACGTATGGGCTGGTTTGATGCAGTAGCAACAAGATATGGCTGCAGAATGCAGGGAGCAACACAGGTTGCACTTACTGTTCTGGATGTTCTGGGCTATTTAGATGAGCTGCCTGTATGTGTAGGTTATGAAATCGATGGAGTTGTGACAAAGGATTTCCCTACCACGGTTAAGCTTGCCAAAGCAAAGCCTGTTTATGTAAATCTTCCGGGATGGAATCAGGAAATCAGGGGAATTACGAAATACGAAGAGCTTCCTGAGAATTGCAGGAATTATATTGAGTTTATAGAAAAAGAGATAGGCGTTCCTGTTACTATGGTTTCCAATGGTCCTGGCAGGGATGAAATTATTTATCGTTAATTAAATGGTGGATTCCTCCTTGGTTTTCACAAGGGGAAATTTGCGACAAACAGCAGGTTTTCATAAGGTGACGGAAATTTGCTTCAAACAGAAGGTTTTCACAAGGGGACGGAAATTTGCGTCAAACAGAAAGACTCATGCTTCAATTCCAAGGTATAAGAAGTCCGGACTTCTAATACCTTTCCATAGGCGCATTCATCTTTCTGTTTGGCGCGAATTTCCTGTTTGTTTAGGAAGAACGGTTTTTGAGGCGTGAAGCTTTGGAGTGTATCATAGAAAAATACAGTGTTTTTTGAAGAATTGTGAACTGCCTGATTTGAGTTTGTATGATATAATGAAAGCGGAAAGAGGAATTGCAAGCTTGCTTGCAGATTCTGACTGGAGTATAAGAAAAGGAACGAAAGACGGAGGGTATTATGATAATTGGAGGAATTGAAGCCGGGGGTACAAAAATGGTTTGTGCAATCGGTAATGAAAAGGGAGAAATCCATAAGAGATTAACAATTCCGACAGAGTCACCTGAAGTTACTATTCCTGCATTAATCAGATTTTTTGAAAATGAGTCAATAGAAGCCCTGGGAATCGGATGTTTTGGTCCTATTGACTTGAATATTTTATCTCCTGCCTACGGTTCGATTACCAGCAGTCCGAAAATGGCCTGGCGTAATTTTAATATCGTGAAGGCTTTTAAGGAGGCATTGAAGATTCCCATAGGTTTTGATACGGATGTCAATGGAGCTGCTCTTGGAGAAGCTGTCTGGGGAGCGGGTAAAGATTGTGAGTCGGTAATCTATATTACGATTGGTACCGGAGTGGGAGTTGGAGTCTGCATCAATGGAATGCCGCTGCATGGACTGGTTCATCCGGAGGCTGGACATATACTTGTTACCCGCCATCATCAGGATACCTACGAAGGTTTTTGTCCTTATCATGATAACTGTCTGGAAGGGCTTGTTGCCGGACCGGCGATAGAGGGCAGATGGAAGCAAAAAGGCCATGAGCTGGCAGAACGGGATGAAGTCTGGGAACTGGAGGCTTTTTATATAGCCCAGGCTGTTACAAACTATATACTGACCTTATCACCTAATAAAATTGTTTTATGGGGCGGTGTTATGCATCAGCCTCAGCTCTTTCCTGCTGTAAGAGAGAAGGTTCTGCAAAATTTGGGTGGATATATCCGTCATGAGGACATTCTGAAAGATATTGATAATTATATTATACCACCAATACTTGGGGAAGATCCCGGTATCTTGGGAGCTATAAGACTTGGATATCTTGCATTAGAGAAGGCACTGTAGAATAATTTGATAGATTAATATTATAACCCAAGAATAAGTGCAATGACTGCTATGGTGCTTCTATTCTTGGGTTTTTTGCAAATTGAGGAAAAAGCAATGAAAGAAAAGTTAAAGAGACTGCACAGATTTGTTTTCCATTCAAGTACCATATTTACTCAGCTGGTTGCTTTTACGGCGCTGGTAAGCATTGTACCCATATTGTTCATCAGTTCACTGGTTTTTCAAAAAATTACAAATCTGGTTACAGAGGAGTTGGTGAATTCCCATAATCAGCTGATTGCCCAGTATACGTCGAATTTAGAAAGCAAGCTTTATCAATATAATGACAGCTTAAGGCAGATAACCAATAACACCATTATTGTTAATACCCTGATGAATAAGACGGAGGATAATAATCCGCGGAGTAAAGGAACAGATGTCAGTACTGAAGTAAACAAGTCACTCCATTTGGAAAGTCCCGAGCTGCGTAATTGTATGATTTATTCCAATAATTCAAACGGTAAGATTTATGGCAGCAGAGTAGCTATGATGGATGGAGCCACCAGAGAGAGCTGGTTTACAAAAAGCCTGTCTGCAAGAGGGAATTATTTTATTTATATGGCAGGCAAAAAGAAAGAAGCCATACTTTCCTTAAAGCAGGATATTATTTATATAAATACTGCGGATTATACCAGCGAATTCATCGGTATGGTTAAACTGGATATTTATCTGGAACGGCTGCTGGCACCAACCGTTACTTTTGGCGAATCGGTGTATTCTTATGATGTAATCGCTTTAGACAGTAACTCGAATATAGTATATTCCTCTAACAAAGATTACAATTCCATACTGAAAGACCTGTCCTATGAGGAACTGAATTCTCATAAAACCAATTATTATAAAGATGCTATGGTTATCAGTCCGAATCATGAAATAAACTTTGGTCTAAGACTGCTGTTTTTATTCAATAACAGCCAGTTGAACAAGAAGAAAGCGGATGTCCAGAGTAGCCTCTTGCCGGTTCTCTCAGTAGTCATTGGAATTATCTTTGTTACCATGTTTGCTTTTACCAGAAGTTTTTCGAAAAGAGTGGAGAAACTGATTCATAAGATAAAGGTGGCGGAAACCGGTGATTTATCCATAACGGAAAAAATTGAAGGTAATGACGAGATAGCAGTTCTGGACAGGCAGTTCAATACAATGCTTGAAAAGCTTGATACCCTGATTAAGAAAAATTATATTCAGCAGCTGGAGAAGAAAGAAAGTGAATTCCGTAATCTGCAATTGCAGATTAACCCTCATTTCCTTTATAATACCCTGGAAACCATCAGTTCTATTGCAGCGGTTAAAGGAGTCTTTCTAATCTGTGATCTTTGTGAAAAGCTTGGAGGGAATTTCAGATACAGCCTTGGAAAAAACTATGGAGAATTCGTAACAGTAAAACAGGAACTGGTGCATACGCAGAATTATGTGTATATACAGAAAACAAGATTTGAAAATAAATTCGATGTGTTTTACAATGTTGATCCTGAAATGGAGGATAAACTGGTACTGCGGTTCATTCTGCAGCCCATTGTGGAGAACGCCATTGTTCATGGTCTGAGTAATAATAAAGGGAAGGGAACCCTGGAGATTTCCATTAAAGAGATTAATCATATGCTGGTCATAAAGATTGAAGATGATGGTGCCGGCATGTCGCAGCAAAAAGTTGAAGAAATCAGTAATTATATCAATGATACCCACCAAACGGAACGGACCAGACAGGGAATCGGTATCAGAAATGTGAACCAGAGAATTCAATTAGCTTGTGGAATTGAATATGGAATTACGATAGAGAGTTTGCAGGGACGGGGAAGTTGTTTTACAATTACCCTGCCACTTCTTCAATAGGGAGGGTATTGGCGTGAATAGGAGTATTTTGATTGCGGATGATGAGGAACTGATAAGACAGGGGATTAAAGCCAGATTGGAGTTTCTGGAGCTGATGCCGGCGGTGCTGTATGAAGCCGAATCAGGTGAACAGGCTATTGAGATTTTAGAGCAGCACAAAGTGGATATTATTATAACAGATATCCGCATGGCAGGGATGGATGGATTAATGTTTATTCGTACTGCCAAAACGATGTTACCGAAATTGCAGTTCATTATACTAAGCGGATATGCAGAATTTGAATATGCAGAGCAGGCCATTCATTTGGGGGTGAATGCCTATCTGTTAAAGCCTGTGTCAAATGAGAACTTAAAAAAGGCCATTGAAGATTCCCTTCAGAAAATTGAGGAAGAGGAAGCTTTGAGGCTTAGCATTAGAGAAGGCTCACGTTCGCTTGCGGAAAAAAAGGATTATATGCTGGACAAGGCAGTCAATGAACTGCTCAGAAACCAGCTGGAAATTGATAATCTGCGCAAAACAGGAAAACTTGCAGGGATTGAATTTCCACTGGAAAATCAATGGAGTATTGTTTCGGTAATTCATATAAACTCTGAAAGCTATGAACAGAAATGCTTTGACTACAAGGATATTGACCTCATTAAATTTTCCATAAAGAATGTATTTTATGAAATTGAAGGAGAGGGAAGACGGCTTATTGTTAATAACCTTTCCAATATGAATCAGCTTTATGTCATTTTTACCAATACCAATCCTGCCAGGCTGCGGATTGAGGCGGAGAAAGTATTTACAAAACTTCAGAATCTTCTATGGAAGAAGATGAGGGTCTCCCTGACCTTTGGCAGCAGCTCCATAGCAGCTCAAATTACTGTGGAAAGCAGTAAGGAGGCTCAGGAGGCTTTCTTGCAGAGAATGATTCATGGCAAGCTTAATCTTTATTTCTATGATGATATTAAGATACTTTCAGCGGAGCAATTTCCGGTATCGGAACTGCATATGCTGCATCAGTATATTGAGCGGCACGATGCGGGGAATATAGAATTTTTACTCAATGATATCTTTTCCGAGGATAAGATTAAAAGATATAACGTGGCATATATACGTATTGTCTGGGCACGAATCATACAGATTCTTATTACTGTTTCCAATCCGTTGTTTACTAATGATCCAAAGAATATGGAAAAGCTGGTGTTGAATTTTGAGATCTTTGAGACCTTTCAATCTGTTAAGGAATTGGTTAACTACCTTTACCTGCTTATTCTGGATAGTATATCCGTTAAGGGCGATATTGATATTAATGCCAGAAACAAGATAAAGCTGGGTATCAAGTATATTCAGGATAATTATAACCGTGATATTTCCATTACAGAGCTGGCAGAAAAATTTGCAATAAGCCCCAATTACTTCTCCACCATATTTAAGAAAGAAACCGGTCAGACAACCGTAAATTACATTAAAAATCTCCGGTTGGAAAAAGCCTGTGAGTATCTGGTACGATCGGACAAAAGCATAGCGGAAATCTCAAAAGAGGTTGGTTATGAGGACAGCCAGTATTTCTTCCGGGTCTTTAAAAAATCAACTTCATTGACACCTCTGGAGTACAGAAGACTGCATCGCAAGTGAGACATCTGATTTGAGATTCGCAAGTCATATTTACAATATGAAGCCAAATATCCCAATCTATTGTAGCAAAAAGCTTCATGCTTTCTTAAGGCATAGGAAGTCCTGATATTATGAAAAGGACTTTTATGCCTTTCTGTAGGTACATTGTACATTGATTTTTAATGTCATGTAAAATTTGCTCGTATACATATGAAAGCAAGGTCTTGAGGCGCTCTGCATCAAACCTATCTTTAGTATTGCTACTGTATGCCCTAAGCAGCGCTTCTAATCGCCTTGAACAGAACATGGTCTCTCGAAGCAGAATGACCAGTTAAGTGCATAGGGTAGCATATGGTATTCTCAATTACGCCTTTTTCGTTTCCAATTACACACAAGCTTACAAATAGATCACAGGTGAAACCGCCAACAGATTTTCAATTTCCGTATCCTGCTGATAGAGTTTCGGTATAATCACAGCTTCGTTTTGTAGTTCCATATAATCAACTGTAAGGGGAGCTTTTCGGTCGAACTGTTTTGTAAGGACTCCTTTTTTTGTTCTCAGGGTAAGGTAATAAGGATCCTCCTCACGATGGAGATAACCAGGCTTATTGGTATCAATAGTGGTAAAGGTGAGCTGTTTCCTTTTATCGTCTATTTCACACTCTGTTAACGGACCTTTGGAAATCCAGGTTTTTTGTGCTAGAATAGCAGTTTCCAACTCCTTGGAGATATCTCCCTCAGGCGTCCCTTTTATAAAGGTTGCATATTGATTCTTCATATCCCATCTGCCGTGAAGATCCATTCCGCAGGTAAAGGCAAGCTTCTCACCCTCTAATACCAGTGACTCCCACCATAAAAGTCCCCGCTGGTTTACCTCATGAAGGGGTTCGGGATTGTTGAAGATCTCAATGAAATCAATTGAAGAATAGTCCGTGATCTTCATGTCAAAGCGGCACCCCCTGGCAAAAGGATGTCCGTAAGAGAAGGGATGGGCAATTCCCACCAAGGCCTTCTTTTCTTTTGCTGCCAAAAAGAGCAGTTCGGGTTTATGGAGATTCACATTCTCCCAGGATACGTATTCTTTAAGGTTAAGACACAGGATATGTCCGTAATAAGTGGTATATTCCATTCCGTAGATACAGTTTATTGGAAATCTGTTCTCTGTAAGCAGTGCAGCAATTTTTCTGTGCCCGGAAATGGTGTTATGGTCAGTTATGGCAAAGGCATCGACCTGGTCTTCAATCATAAATTCCGTTAATTCCAGGGGAGTCATGCTGCCATCTGATTCAGTGGTGTGATTATGTAATTCCAAACGTTTAAACATTATAGTTCCTTTCTTCATGCCAGGCAGTACAAGGGAGTGTCTAAAAAACCATCCTTCCGTTTTGAATGCTCTACTTTTCAGTCTTCTGCGCTGCAATTCTGGTAACGTAACCTCACTATGTCCCCGGAATCTTGTTTTATTTTCTGGATTGCGGAAGCTCAAGCTCGGTAAAAGCAGTCTTTCGTTACACCCTGGTGAAATAATAATAGTGCAATTCTTGTGTTAGCTTTCTACCGTTAAGGTCAGCTGATAATCGGTATGATCCATAATAACATTAAATACTACCAGAGTGATCTTAAGAACACCTGCTATACCTGTTTGTGGAATGCAGCCATCACTGGTAAAGTCAGGTGTGAAAGTCATCTGACGGGTGGTAAGCTGTTTGTGTACGCCTCCTATAAATTCCTCATTCATAGTAACCAGCGTATGAATCTCTGTCTTCATTTCACGTATGGCGTTATTTAGTTCCTCATCAGAGTAATTACTGATGCCATATTCACTGCCATAGGTATTAAGGTATTCGGACTTTAATTCCTCGGTAACTGCAGTAAAGCGCTGTTTATTAAATGAAAATTCTATATTCATGCCTTTGTATTCTTTGTCCAGACAAACAGTATAGGATATCTGCCCCACAAAGCCCTTGTTCAGGGAGCCACTGGCTTGAAAGTAAGTATGCATGATTTTTGGATCCTTTCCTTTGGTGTTTTGTGCTTTTATCCGATTCGTAGGGAATGAAAAGCACGGTTCTGTCTTCAATATACTACTGGTAATTATAAGAAACAAGATGTTGGCTGCAAGTTATAGAAATATCCACTATAGTTTGAATGTTTATCCATTGTGGTGGTGGGGGATTCATTTTAGTATAATTTTGATGTATTGTGGGAACATCAGAGGTGGCAAGGGGACGGCAGTTTGCAGAACATAGAAAGAATTCCTGCTTCGATTACAATATATAAGAAGTCCTAATTCTCTGAAGATTCTGTGCTTGGCATATCCTCAAACAGATAACTCGCTGCGCTCAGACAATCTGTTTGAGGATATAGCACAGAATCTTCAGAGAAAAGGACTTCTAATATATTTCCATAGGCGCATTCATCCTTTCTATGTTCTGCAAACTGCCTGTGTTTTGATACTCTTTGATTTTATCTATGTTATATGAAATGCAGAAAGAGATTTTGAGATGTTACCTGTATGATACAGGTATTAGGTTATTGGTTATCAGGTGCTGAAATATCAATTTTCCATGGATAAAGAAAAATTATAAAATCATATAAGAAAGATTGCTATAAGCAAAAAGGAGTAAAAATGAAAAAAGAGCTGAAGTTCCAAAATGGAAGATTTAAGATTATGCAGTTAACTGATTTACATTATGTAGATGGAAGCAGTGTTGATGAGAAGACCATTAATCTGATGAGAAGTCTTCTTGCTGCTGAAAAGCCTGATTTTGTTATGATAACAGGAGATACTGTTTATGGGGTAGATAATCTGCAGGGACTTGAGAGGGTACTGAAGCCTCTTGTGGAGGCTGAGATTCCCTGGAGTTTTGTTTTTGGTAACCACGATGCGGAGGAAGGAGTCGGCAAAGAGGTTCTGTTTAAGAAGGTTATGGATATGCCTGGCTCCATGGTGTTTCATGCAGAGGATTCTGGGTTTGGTATCGGGAATCACTATTTGGAAATTAAGAATGATAACTATGAGACGGAGTGGGTTTTGTTTGGAGTAGACAGCGGAAGCTACAATGTCTTATCGGATATAGGTGGGTACGATTATATCAGGGAGGAGCAGATCAGATGGTACCGTAAGGCTATAAAAGAGCTGGGAGTAAGTTATGGTGATTTTGCTTCGTTGTTGTTTCTCCATATTCCGCTGCCTGAATATAAGGAGGTATGGGAGCGTAAAGGCTGTATAGGTAATAAATTGGAGGAGGTGTGCTGTCCTGCTGTTAATTCTGGATTTTTTACTGCTTTGCTGGAGGAAGGTCATACGAAAGGTGTTTTTGCCGGACATGACCATATAAACGATTATATTGGGAATTTACATAGAATTCAGCTTGGATATGGGAGAGCTACCGGATACAACACTTATGGAAGAGAGGGTTTCTTACGAGGAGCCAGAGTTATTCTGCTGGAGGAAAAGAACAAAAACTGCTTTGAGACCTATCTTCGCCTAGAAGACGGCAGCATTGTTTCGGCTGTAGAAATATGCACTGAATAAAAAAGTTTTGTCCATTGTGAGAAAATCGGGTTTTTTCTATAATTGGGGTATATCAAGAAAGAGGTGTGAGCTGAATGAAACAACCAAGGTCAATGGATAATAATTCTCTGGGTAGAAGGCTTATAAAATTTTGGCCCCTGTACCTGATGCTGGTGCCGTGTATCATTTATTATATTTTAATATGCTATGTACCTATGGGTGGAATTGTATTAGCGTTTAAGGATTATTCCTTTAAAAAAGGAATATGGGGAAGCCCCTGGGTGGGATTCCGTTATTTTGAGACCTTTTTCAATAGCTTTGATTTCACAAGACTTTTAAAAAACACCCTTACGGTTGGTTTAATTAAATGTATCCTGGAATTTCCTTTTGCGATAATTCTGGCATTGATGTTGAATGAAATTAAAAATATGAAGTTTAAAAAGATCACTCAGACGATTACCTATCTGCCTCACTTTTTATCTACGGTTATTATTGTTACTATGCTGCAGAGAATACTGGCTCCCAATACAGGAGTTTTAAACCAGATTATTGGCAGTATGGGCGGGGATCCCGGTACCTTCTTTATGATGGAGCCTAAATACTTCTTCCAATTGCTATTTTCCATGGACCTATGGAGAAATATCGGCTGGGATTCCATTATGTTCCTGGCAGCCATCAGCGGAGTGGATCCATCCTTATATGAAGCTGCCGGCATTGACGGTTGCTCTAAGTTAAAGAAAATCCGTCACATTACCATTCCCGGCATTCGCGGTACAATTGGTCTGCTGTTCATTATGGGTGTAGGTGGTATGTTATCCACCGGCTTTGAACAGATATATCTGCTTCGAACCCCCGGAAATATGACGGTTGCAGATACCTTGGATACTTTCGTGGTTCGGGTTGGTCTTTTAAACGGACAATTCGGGTATGCTACGGCTATCGGATTGATTCAGGGTATTGTAGGTCTGATATTGGTGGTTGCCTGCAATAAACTGTCCAAAAAATTTACAGAGGTCAGTCTCTGGTAAGCTTGAATGCTCTCTACTGCTATAAGGGAAGCAGAGATAACATATAATTTATGGGAGGAACATTATGAGAAAAATATTTCAGAAGCGCTTTTTAGCCACGGCTTTGGTTGTAGTAATGGCAGCTTCAGCTCTTGCAGGCTGCAGCAGCAAAGCAGATGATAAGAAAAGCGGTACAGAAAATGAAAGTACTGCAGAAAACAGACCGGATACCTGGATTGCTGACAGAACCATTACCATACAGGCTTATGTAGATGATATCGGTAATAATCTGCCACAGGATCTTAACAACACACCGGTTATGCAGGAGATTACAAAACGTACGGGTATTAAACTGGATATTCAGTATACACCCGGAGACAGCGATGCCAGTGTAATGGCAGCACAGATGGCTTCAGGAACCATTCCGGATGTGATTATTTCTTATCTGGACAATTCCACCAGACCGGAGTTTCCTATTTTGTTAAAAGCTGCACGAGAAGAGATGTTTGCGGATGTTTCCGGTTTATTGCCTGATACAAAGGTTTATAAACGTTATTTGGAAGACGGTTACTTACCTGATGATGCAAAGAAGAACATAACCTTCCGCGAGGAATTTAACGGAGCAGCTTATATCCTTCCTTTATACATTTCTGCCGAGGACAGAACCTTGGAATACAATCCTCAGGATGCTTTTGTCGGTGGTATGTATATTCAGAAATCCATTGTTGATGCACTGGGAATCGATCCTACTCAGGTTAAGACGCAGGAGGATTTCTATGATCTCCTGGTTAAAATTAAGGATGGCGGCTTTAAAGATGATAATGGAAATCCTGTTTACCCTCTGGGACCGAAGTTCTGGGGCGGTTCTGTTGATACCTTAAAGTATATTGTTCCCGGTTACACCTGGGGCGTAAGTGATGGCTACAATATTACGGAAGACGGCACCATCATGCACGAGGCAGATACAGATTATGTATTTGATAAAATCAATTATGTAAGAAAGCTTCTGGCTGACGGTTTAATGAATCCTGAGTTTTTCACCATGGATCCTACCCGTGCAGAAGAGGTTTCCAGGTCACACAATTCTGCAATCATTGCCGATGTTCACAACTATCAGGATATTGTATACACCTCTGATGAATGGATTCCTTTGGGACCTTTAAATGATTTCACCGGAGACAATTCCAAAGTTGTACACGGTAAGACACAAAACGGTGCCTGGGCAATCTCCTCAGAAGCTGAAAATCCCAAAGAGATTCTTGATTTCTTTGATTACCTTGCAACAACAGAAGGACATATTCTCAGTGAGTACGGTGTGGAAGGTCTAAGCTATACCATGGTGGACGGTAAACCACAGGTAACAGAAGATGTTCTTAATATGATCAATAACGGTGAAAAAGAAGCTCTTGTTAATAACATAGGAGCAGGTTTTGGAAATGCAGGTTTTAACTTCTTTAATTTCATACAGACGAATGTAGATAATCTGGTGAACTTTGGTGAGAGCCGTCCCGGAGCAGCCTCCAGTGAAACTTTCAACCGCTCCGTTGAGATTGCAACGGAATTCCCGGTGAAGTTAAAATTAGTTCCTGGTCTTGATGCTACAGCGTATTTATCAGCAGATTCACTTACAGAAGTAAAAGCTAATATGGCATTATTAAACTACAATGAGATGCTGGTTCAGGCGATTTATGCAAGCTCTGACAGCGAAGTGAAGGATATTGTTGAATCCTTCAGAGCTCAGTTAAAAGTAGCTGGCAACGAAGAATTTATTGCATATTTAACAGAGCTTTATAAGAGCGATGGCAGCGCAATCGATTTTTACAACAAATAGGATGAATAAATGGGATATCGCATAGCGGTTTAATATACCCCTATGCGGTATCCCGATGAATGAAAGGACAGGGTGTGTTCGTATGAAAACAAAAAGCAGGATAAAAGCCACTGGCTCAGAACAGGCTCTTCAGATTCTTATTTACATTATTATAACCGTACTTTGCCTGATTATAATTCTACCCTGTATCAATATCGTGGCATTGTCCTTTAATGACGGTAAGGATGCTGCAAAGGGCGGAATTTATTTTTGGACCAGAGTTTTTACCTTGGATAATTATAAAGAGGTTTTTCGTGACGGCAAGATCATGAATGCTTATAAGATAACCATAGCCCGTACTGTTATCGGGACGGTGGCAAGTTTATTGGTTACCTCTTTTGCGGCTTATGCATTAAAGGAAAAGGATTTGCCGGGAAGAAAAATTATCACCATATTAATTACCTTTACCATGTTATTCAGCGGCGGCATGATACCGACTTATATTCAGTTTAATAAACTAGGGTTAGTGAATAACTTTTGGGTATATGTAGTGCCAAGCTTAGTGAGCGTTACCTATTTACTGATGATGAGAACCTTTTTTGAAAATATACCTGTCAGTCTGGAGGAATCGGCGAAGCTGGATGGCTGCGGATACTTCAGAACTTTTGCAAGAATCATATTACCTCTTAGTAAACCTGTACTTGCTGTTATTGGACTGTATACAGCAGTAAACCATTGGAATGATTGGTTTGCAGGCTCCTTTTATATGAGAACCAGTGAGTTATGGCCCGTTCAGACGGTCTTACAGCAGATGCTGTCCAAGGCTATGGGAGCAAAGAATGTATCTACAGTGGCTCAGGCAATTGCACAAAATGCTAATACTGTTACGACAGATTCCCTGAAAATGGCGGCAGTGGTAGTTACGACAGTTCCTATTCTCTGTGTATATCCCTTTGTACAGAAATATTTTGCCCAGGGTGCATTGATTGGAGCTGTAAAGGAATAACAAAATACGAACATAGAGATTCTTTACCATTGTCTGATAATTAATATGATTATAAAAATGCTATTAATTATATTTGATGGTAAAGTTTTTTTTATAGAATTTCATGGTAAAGTTCTTTAAAGAATTTGATGGTAAAGCTCTTTTGTAGAATTTAAAGTTCTTTTATAGAATTTGATGGTAAAGTTCTTTTGTAGAATTTAATAGTAAAGTTCTTTTATAGAATTTAATGCTAAAGTTTTTTTGTAGAATTTGATGGTAAAGTTCTTTTAAAGAATTTAATAGTAAAGTTCTTTTACAGAATTTAATTCTAAAGTTTTTTATAGAATTTCATGATAAAGTTTTTATATAGAATACAGAGAATGTAAATTTTCAATCTATGAAAAAGTCATAAGGAGGAAGAAATGGAAGAAAAAAAATGGGATGCTTTCGTCTATGGCGATGTTAATATAGATATAGTAATACCCGGTGTGGAGAAGTTTCCGGCACCCGGGGAAGAAGATTTGGTTGATTGTATGGATACCTTTGTAGGAGGGGGAGCGGCCCTCTTCACACTGGGACTTGGGAAACTGGGCTTAAACCCGGTATTTCAAGGCAGTATTGGTGAGGATTGTTACGGAAAGTTTATAAAAGATGAGTTTCGAAAGAATAATGTGGATGATTCACTGCTGACTATCAGCCGGAATAATAAAACAGGCATATCCCTTAGTTTTACCAATGAGAAGGACCGCTCTTTTCTTACTTACCAGGGAACAAATGCAGAGATAGATTTAGAGGCAATTGATTTTAATAAATTGGCGCAAGCCAGACATATTCATGTTACCCAATATGCAGGCCGTAAAAACCATGAACAGTATCTTTCCCTGTTAAAGAAGATAAAAGAAGCAGGGGATATTACTGTTAGTTTTGATGTGGGCTGGGACAGCAGCGGAGAGTGGTTTAAGGGAATTTATGAGTTGTTTCCCTATATTGATGTATTGTTCATGAATGAAACGGAAGCAATTCATTATTCCGGAAAAGCGGAGGCCAGGGAAGCAATAGAAGATTTTTCAAAGTATTGCAGAATCGCAGTGGCAAAGCTTGGAAAGAAAGGCTCTATTGCTGTTTCGGAAGGTGAGTTTTATGAGGCTGAGCCTTTTACAGTAACTGCCATAGACACCACCGGAGCAGGAGATTCCTTTAACGCAGGCTTTATCTATGGCTTCCTTAAGGGAAAACCTGTGAGGGAGTGCCTTTTAACCGGAAATGCCTGCGGTGCAAGGTCTGTTACTGCCTATGGCGGTAATACAGCATTTCCTACGCAGGAAGAATTACTTAAATTTCTGAAAGAACAAGGTTAATTTTATCAGATTTTGTGCCGTCTAAGGACAGCGAAATGGAGGAAAATATGAAAATTGCAGTAATTGGCGGAGCAGGTGTCAGAACAGTTATCTTTATTAACGGCCTGCTGGAACGTTATAAAAACTTAAATATAGACAAGGTTGTTTTGTATGATATCAATCAGGAGAAGCTTGAAGTGATAGGAAAGCTTTGCAGCCATGTAATAAAACGCAAGAACAGGGATCTGGTGCTGGAAACAGCAGACAATGCCATAGATGCTATCAGTGGCGCAGATTATATTGTAACCACCCTTCGCGTTGGCGGGGACCATTCCAGGGTAACAGATGAACAGGTAGCACTGGAGGAAGGCGTTATCGGTCAGGAAACCACGGGAGTTGGCGGTTTTTCCATGGCAGTGCGTACCATTCCGGTATTATTAGAGTACTGTGAGCTGGTTAAGAAGTATGCTCCTAATGCATGGATCTTTAATTTTACCAATCCCTCCGGTCTTGTGACACAAGCCCTTAAAAATGCCGGTTATGACCGCATTATCGGAATCTGTGATGCACCCAGTAGTACAAAATTCAGAATGGCAAAGGCCTTGGAGGTTGAGGAAAAAGATCTGTATGTGGAATTCTTTGGTCTGAATCATCTTTCCTGGATACAGAGCGTGAAAAAGAAGGGGACGGAAATTCTTAAGGACTTATTAAAGGATAACAGCTTTTTATCGGGCATTCAGGAATTTTCCATGTTTGATCCCGAGCTGCTTCGTTCCATCGGCTTTTTACCCAATGAGTATCTGTATTACTATTATCACAGAGAAAAAGCCCTTGAAAATATCATAAAATCCGGAGCTACCAGAGGTAAGACCATTGAGGCTGTAAATATTCAGATGATGCAGGAATTAAAAGAAATTGATATTGACGCCGATCCCGAGGCAGCACTTCAGATTTTTTTATATTACATGGCAATTCGTGAAGGTTCTTATATGAGTATTGAAACCGGCAGCAGCCATCAGGAAGAGATTAAAAAAGGTGAGCTGGAGGTGCCGGACGGAATGGGATATGCCGGTGTAATGCTGGATTGTATCGAAGGGCTGCAAAGCGAAGAAGGCCGTTATCTGGTGCTTTCCGTTGAGAATAACGGTTGTATTGCAGGGCTTGAGAAACAGGATGTCATCGAAGTTACCTGCAAGGTATCCTCAGAGGGTATTCAGCCTGTACCCATTGGCGAAGTGCCTGAGCCTTGCTATCTCTTAATCCGTATGATTAAGATGTATGAGAAACTGACAGTAAAAGCTATTGAGAATAACTCCAAGGAAATTGCTATCCAGGCTCTTACACTGCATCCCTTAGTGAACTCCTATTCCCTGGCGAAGAAGCTGGTAGCGAAATATGATCAGGTCTATGGCGGAATCTTAGGAGGCGGAAATGCCCTTTGATTTTCATAACCAGGACAGAATAGGGCATTTAATAGAAGAACTGACAGAACTGCGGTACAGGGAGCTACAGGACATTCCGGGATTTTTGTGGTACGGAGATGACGGAACCATTGGGAATGCAGACCCTATGGGAATACCGGAAGAGGTCCATATCGGATACCGGTGGAAGGGATATGACCGTTACAATTGGCTGTGCACCAGCATCAGAATTCCTGATGAACTGAAAAACCAGGAGGTCATCGGTCTGTTTGATTTCGGTGTACCGGCAGGAACAGGTAATAACAGCCATTTTGAGAGCCTTTTATATCTTAACGGAAAGCCTTACCAGGGAGTAGACGGTAACCATAAAGAGGTATTCCTTGACATACCGGTAAATGGACAGGAACTGGAGCTTAAATTCCGGGTCTGGTCCGGTCTGAATGGGGGAGGAAAGCCTAAGGAAATGGTAATGGAGCTGGAGCGTGCACAAATAGGCGTACTGGACCATCCAACAGATGACTTATACTTTCTTTCCAGAAGCGTACTGGAAACCTACGAATTACTGGAGAAGGGCAATGAGTACAGGGAATGGCTGCTAAATGTACTGGTAAAGACCTTCCAGCTGGTGGATTATACAGAGCCCGGTTCTAAAGAGTTCTATCAAAGCACCGAGAAAGCCTATGCTTATCTTAACGGGCAGATGGATGGAAGAGGAAAACCCGGGGTTAAGGTCAGTATGCTCGGACATACCCATATTGATGTGGCCTGGCTGTGGAGAATTCGTCATACCAGAGAAAAGGCTGCCCGCTCCTTTTCAACGGTAAACCGCATGATGGAGCGTTACGGGCACTATTCCTTTTTGCAGTCCCAGGCCCAGTTATATGATTATATAAAGCAGGATTATCCGGAAGTTTATGCTCATATTAAGAGAAGAGTTGCAGAAGGGAAATGGGAACCCTCCGGTTCCATGTGGGTGGAGTGTGACTGCAATCTTGCCAGCGGTGAGTCTATTGTAAGGCAGATTCTTATGGGAAAGAACTTCTTCCAGAAAGAGTTCGGCTATCAAAATGATTTTCTGTGGCTGCCGGATGTCTTTGGCTACTCCTGGGCACTTCCCCAAATCTTAAAAAAGTCAGGGATAGATACTTTTATCACAACTAAAATCAGCTGGAATGATACCAACAGGCTGCCATATGACACCTTTACCTGGCGCGGTATAGATGGAACAGAGATTCTTGCCCATTTTATCACAACCACAGATTTGGATTCCGATTCCTATACCTATAATGGAGATACAAGGCCTTATGCTGTAAAAGGCGTTTGGGATAATTATAAGAATAAGGATCTGAACCGTGACCTTTTGATTTCCTATGGATATGGTGACGGAGGCGGAGGCCCTAACAGGGATATGCTGGAGACAATGAAGCATTTAAATAAAATACCAGGACTGCCTTTCGTGCAATCAGAAACGGGTGCGGAATACTTTAAACGCCTTCATAATAATATCAGGGAAAATGCTCTGGAGGGTTATTTACCCGTTTGGGATGGAGAACTCTACCTGGAATTTCACAGGGGAACTTATACCTCTCAGGCATACAACAAAAAGATGAACCGCCGTATGGAGTATATGCTGTACCACACCGAGCTTCTTTCTGTACTGGCAGCTGAAACAGCCGGTGTTCCATATAACGAAGAGGCTATCTCAGAGGCAGTTAAAATAATTCTCTGCCAGCAGTTTCATGACATCCTTCCGGGTTCTGCTATCAAGGAGGTCTATGAGGACAGCCATACGGAATATGAGAAAGCACAGGCCCTGCTTAACGGAGTATTGGAAAAAGCCTATGCTGCCTTATGCACCAATGAAGAAAACACCTACACCCTTTGGAATAACCAGAACTGGAAACGCAGTACCTATGTGGAGCTTTCGTCCTGCTTGGAAGCAGATGCCTTCACAGACGATCAGGGAAATTACCTGCCCTGTACCATGAAAGATGGTAAAGCTGTCATTCTTGTAAAAGATATGGAGCCTTTTTCCTTTATCAACATTAGAAGAGTTACAAAGCCTGCTTCCACTGAGATTAATAAGAAGGAAAACAGCATAACAAAAGGAAATACGGCTGCCACAAAATATTATGAAGTAAGCTGGAATGAACAGGGACAGCTTACAAGGCTCTTTGACAAAGAAGCTGACAGGGAGATTCTTACCAGTGCAAAATATGGTAATGTACTTCAGATATTTGAAGATAAACCAAGATGCTTTGATGCCTGGGAGTTAGAGCCCACCCTGAAGGATAAGCTGGAGCTGGTGGAAGACTGTATGGATATTGAGACAGAGGAGAATGCCATAGGAATCTTCCTTAGATTCAAATGGAGATATCATAAATCTGTTATCTGTCAGACTATGTGCCTGTATCATGAAAAGAGAAGAATAGATTTTAAAACAGAGGTGGAATGGCAGGAACGCCAGAAGCTTATGAAAGTGGCTTTTCCGGTTAACATCCGGGCTGTTGATGCAAGGTTTGACATACAGTTTGGAAATATCCGCCGCCCCATTACCAGAAACAACAGCTGGGAAGCTGCCAAATTTGAAGTTGCAGCCCACAAATGGGCGGATATCAGTGAAGCTGGCTATGGAGTTGCATTGTTAAATGACTGTAAGTACGGCTATGATATTCTGGAGGATACATTGCGTCTGACCTTGATTAAATCAGCAGTGGATCCCGACTATACCGCAGACCTGGGGCACCATGAATTTACCTATTCCCTCTATCCTCACAGGGAGGAGTGGTACCGGAGCGGACTGGAGGAGGAAGCCTTTGACTTAAATGTCCCCATAATTCCAATAAAGGGCAGGAGCAGGGCAGGAGAAAGCAGTTTGCTGTCCTTTGATAAGAAAAATGTCGTAATAGACTGTATCAAAAAGGCTGAGAATTCCTCCTGGTACGTAATACGTCTACATGAGTTTACAGGAGGAAGGGGTAAGGTTACAATGACTGGCAGCCTTACCGTCAAAAACTGGTGTGAATGCAACCTTATGGAGGAGCCTGTAGGAGAGGTGTCCGAAAATGAGGTGGTATTAGACGTAAAACCCTACGAAATTAAAAGCATACTGGTACAGTTTAATGGAGGATTTTAGGGTCAGTCTTTCTCAAGGGGACGGCAAATAGCGCAAACCAGAAAAACGAATGCTTCGATTTTCGGACAACGTCCGGGATATAAGGGTGAAAAGTTGCCGCTGCAGGCGGCGGAATGGAGTAGATATGAGTACGGATAGGAAACAGCAGCGCCTGAACGAGGCGATTAGTGAAATAGCAGAGAGAATCTCTTCTAGTTTTAAGGAAAATCAGAAATTACACCAGACCTTTATCAATTGCTTTGAGAGCACTGCAAAGACTACCACAAAGTTTCTTGAGGAGGATGAGGTCTTTGTATTTACGGGAGATATTGCAGCTATGTGGCTTCGGGATTCTTCTGCACAGGTGGTGCATTATCTTCCTTTTTTGAAGGAATACGATATCCTGGAGGAATTTGTAAGAGGTCTTATTAAGAGGCAGATAAAATATATACTTATTGATCCCTATGCCAATGCTTTTAATGAAACGGCAAATGGAAACTGCTGGGAAGTTGATATTACCGAAACCAATCCCTGGAACTGGGAGAGAAAATATGAAGTGGATTCCTTATGTTATCCTGTCTGGCTGCTTCACGAATATTACGAAAGAACCGGAAACCGTGAAATCTTCACCCCAGAGGTTAAAAGAGCCTTTGAGGAGATTATAAGGCTGTGGACCAAAGAGCAAAACCATGAGACCCAGTCTGATTATTCCTTTGTTCGTCTGAACTGCCCTCCTTCCGATACCCTGACCAGAGAAGGAAAAGGTGAACCCACAGCCTATACGGGTATGACCTGGTCCGGCTTTCGTCCCAGTGATGATGCCTGCCGTTATGGATATCTGATTCCCGCCAATATGTTTGCAGTGGTGGTGCTGGGCTATATGGAGAATTACCTCAGAGAAATCTATGAGGATACTGAGCTGGCAGAACAGGCAGCGAAGCTTAAGGAGAGTATAGAGGAGGGTATCCGCCAGTACGGAATTGTTGAGACCGGAGAATATGGTAAAGTGTATGCTTATGAAACGGACGGTCTTGGTAATTATAATTTAATGGATGATGCCAACGTTCCCAGTTTATTATCAATTCCCTGGCTGAAATACCGGGAGAAGGAGGATTCTGTTTATGAAAATACCAGAAGGTTCATCCTAAGCCGTAATAATCCATATTATTACGAGGGGACAGCCGCAAAGGGTATTGGCAGCCCTCATACACCTGACCAGTATATCTGGCATATAGCCCTTACCATGGAGGGACTTACAGCAGCGAAACAGGAGGATAAATTAAGAATTCTTAACACCCTTTTGGCTACAGATGCGGATAAAATGGTGATGCATGAGGGGTTCTGCTGCAATGAGCCCAAGCTTTATACAAGAGAATGGTTTGCCTGGGCAAATTCCCTGTTTGCCCTGTTTGTAATGTCGCTTTACGAAGGGTAGGATTACTGGTTTTGAAATATCAATATCCGGGTAAAGCATGGATATTTGCGATAGCCTTTGACAGGAAGCCTCCTCATTGTTTCGCCAAAAGGCAGGAACGGTGCAGGAGCGCATGCCCATCGGCATACTTGAAAGGTTGAAAGAGAATACGAATAAATAGAAAGGATGCCACACTAGGTTTCTTTCAGCCGGTTTTATTAGTGGCAATACCACAGACCTGTCTGCGGTATGGAATGGTGTACACATGAAAAATTATACCTTTGATACTACCATAGAACTGGATGTCCTTAAAAATTATCTGGACAGATCCGTTACGGCTGCATTTTTCATACACACGAAAACCTTGGAGGATGACTTAAGAGCCATTAAAAACCTGGGCGTAAAGTTTATCGGAAGAGCCTCAGGGGTATGGTATCCGGACCTTGATGATGAGGAGCATTTTGAGAAGTCAAAATATCTGGCAGACCGTGTTCATGAGATTGATACAGAGATCATTCTCCAGGCTTGTGTTTTTGAAGCAGTTTACAGGCATATCGAAAACTTTAAAGTTCCGGCTTATGTATTTGAAGCCTTTGGACTGCCGGTGGAAGACCGTGGTTTCCGATTTGAAGAAATGAGATTTCCGGAAGCCCCCAACGGATTTATTTGGGGAGAAGACGGTGCACTTCCGGATATAAACCGCCTGGAGACCAGGCTGTGGTTCTATTACCGGGCAACCAGGTATATCGATGCCGGTTATGAGGCCCTTCATATGGGACAGATTCACCTCTATACCGCCAATGACCGTGGTATGGTAAAAATGTCGGAATTGATGGAGATGATACGCAGCTATGGAAAAGAGCATGCAAGAAGGCATAAAGTATTAATGGATGCTCACAGCCACGGCATTAATATAAAGGGAAGACTGCTGCTTGATTATCATGCCATGCCTTTTACCAGGTATCCGGTTACAGACAGAGCCGGTGAGAAACTGGTGATGGTAAAAGAGGGCTATAGTGAAGGTGGCTTAAATCCCAATGGCTGGAGTGCAGAATCCATGCCTTATTTAATGGAGTATGATAACTGGGGCGGTAAAGTGATAGAGGACTTTGAGAGTATCAGTTATGAAGAAAGGGCCTGGAAGGATTGGTGGGGTTATGACCAGATCGGATGGTTTGCCAACCAGGATGAGGCAGGACAGAAGCATTTCCTTGAATATACCTATAAATGGACTGCAATCACTCATTCCAATGCTTATTTTCAAATCCCCTTCCGCCGGAGCCTGGAAAGTGCGGCAGTGAAGATGGTTCGTGGTGATAACAGTGAAGAGGATATGCAGGATTATTATCAGATAAACAAAAAAAGTGCTGATTGCCCTATGGGTTTTAATATGGAAGAGACTGTGAAAAATCTCTGGGAGACGGGGGATAAATTGCGCAGACTTGCCGGAAACCCTGCTGATCTTATGGACTATGGTGCTAAGAATGTTTTTGATCCGGAAACAGGCTACAAATTGCCGGAGAAGATTGTTGTATATGGAAGCTTTCAGCCTCTTGCAGGGGCAACTCATAATGATTCCAACAGTGAAGTTACCAGAATGTATTATATCGGAGACAATACTTACACCCTTTCCCTGGTAATTCCTTTTGCAGGAGAATATGATTATGCCGTTTCTACTTATGGAACCCTTTCCGCTACTTATTGTTATGATACCTATCCCAGAAGCGGCTCCACCAACAAAGGCTTTTTTAAGGTGGAAAAGGATAATACGGTAGTGCGCTTCCGTTACCGTTTTATAGATAATAATGTGACAATAGAAGTATTTGAAGACTGAGGAAGGGATAATACAGGAAATAAGGGCTATGGTAATGGAAAAGAATAGAAAGGTGCTTCTGTTTATTAGTTTTATGCTAATCATGATCGTCATGGGGGCAAGCGACAGCCTGCGAGGCCTCTTTGGTATGGTCTTTCAGGAACATTTTCATCTTACGAATACCCAGGTATCTATGATAATCACAGTCAGCTACCTGGGAAATCTGGTATTTTTGTTCTTCGGAGGGTATTTCCTGGATACCTTCCCGAAAAAGAAAGTGTTTCTGGCTGTACTGGGAATCTGGATGACCGGTGCACTTTTGTTCCTGCTTACCGAGAGTTATGTATTTTTGCTGGCAGGTATGTTCTTGTGTATGGGAGCCTCCACACTTCTTAACACCACGATCAATATACTGGTACCGGTGGTATATGCAGCGTCTCCCGGGCTAATCGTTAATGTACTGTTTTTTGTCCAGGGAATAGGAACCAGCGGCAGTCAGAATGTAATTGGGAGATATTCCGCGGATTTTTCCGGCTGGAAGACGGTTAACCTGCTGCTTTTCCTTCTGGCAATTGGAGGGGCGGTATTATTCAGTATAAATGAGCTGCCTCAGATAAAGAAAGAAAAAGAAGTGAAGGTATCCTATGGGGCGATTATGAAAACCCGGGCCTTTCTGTTTCTTACCCTGCTCTTTGGTACATATTTTATAGCAGAACACGGTGTTTTGAACTGGCTGATGATGTATGGCACAAAAGAGCTGAGCTTTGACAATGGAAAAGCAGCCGGATATCTGTCTGTATTCTTTGCAGGTATGACAATAGGACGTCTGGTATTTGCACCGGTGGTACAAAGAATAGGTGTATCAAAAAGTATCGGTATCTTCAGCACTGGGGGAATGATTTTGTATGTGGCAGGAATTGCATCTGGAAGCAGGGCTTTTATATTACTGAGTCTATCAGGCTTCAGCCTCTCCATTGTGTATCCCACTCTTATACTTATGATCAGGAACTTCTATGAAGAAGACAGAATTGCCAGGGCAACAGGAGCCATTATCAGCCTTGCAACAATCTGTGATATTGCCTTTAATATTATTTTCGGAAAATTAATAGACAAAATCGGGCTTGGTACAGCCTTTATCATTCTTCCTGCAAGCCTGGTGATATTCTGGATACTATATTTGGTTTTTGTAAATAGCGTTAAAACGGCTCATAAGGAATTGAAGCATTTGATTTAAGGGATAAGGACATGAAGACAGGCACAGGAGGATTAAACATGCGGATATATAGAGCAGCAGATTATGAGGATATGAGCAGAAAGGCAGCTAATATACTGTCAGCCCAGATTATTCTTAAACCCGATAGTGTTTTGGGGCTGGCAACCGGCTCTACACCAATAGGAATATACAGGCAGCTGATTGACTGGTATCATAAGGGGGATCTGGATTTTAAAGAAGTCAGGACGGTAAACCTTGACGAATACAAGGGAATATCCTCCGGTAATCAACAGAGTTATCATTATTTTATGAAGGAGAATCTCTTCCGTCATGTGAATATTGATCAAAGTAATACCTATCTGCCGGATGGTCTGGCTAAGGACAGTGAGAAAGAATGCAGCCGGTTCAACGAAGTAATAGAACAGCTGGGCGGAATTGATATACAGCTCCTGGGACTGGGCCATAACGGTCATATTGGATTTAATGAGCCCGGAGACAGCTTTGAGAAAGGCACTCACTGTGTTACCTTGACCCAATCAACCATAGAAGCCAATTCCCGCTTGTTCAAAGAAGGGGAAGAAGTACCCAGGGAAGCTTATACCATGGGAATTCAGAGTATTATGATGGCAAGAAAAATTGTACTTGTCGTCAGCGGCAGGGAGAAAGCAGAGATATTAAAGTCCGCAATAAATGGACCGGTCACACCTTTGGTACCGGCCTCAATTCTGCAAATGCACAGTGATTTTAATATTGTGGCAGATAAAGAAGCCGCGGCATTGCTTTAGGACGGCCTTGCCTCCCAGAAAGTGGAGGCAAGTCACGGTATTAACAGTTTTCAGATATACCCTAATGTGATTGAAAGTTATATACGGAAGTTTCTTTCAGCTCAGGCTCTCTTTGAGATATTCCAGTAGTTTGCTATTCGCCTCTTCCGACATAAAGCAAAAGCGTATAAAGCGGTTGTTCAATAAAGGGAAGTTGCTGCAGTCACGAAGCAGCATTCCCTTTTTTATTGCGCCTTCAAATAATTCATAAGAGGTAGGACTGTCCTTTTGTACCTGAAGAAGGATAAAATTGGCAGAGGGCTCGTAAAACTTTATATCCGGTATGTCCTTTAGTGCAGTTACCACCCGCTGCCGTTCTTTCTGGGTAAAGGCTCTGGTAGTATGAATATAATTTTCGTCTGCAAACATGATTTCACCTGCAAGGGAAGCAAGTGTGTTGATCGTCCAGGGATTTTTGCGGCGGTTTACCTTAGCAATAAGCTCCTTATCACCGACTACTGCATATCCCAGGCGAAGTCCCGGAGCGGCAAAAAACTTGGAGATTCCTCTGATAATAATCAATCTGCTGTAATCAGATATCAGGGATACAGCCGTTATGGTGTTAACAGCAGGTGCGAATTCCACATAGGTCTCATCCACCATACAGTAGACGTTATTTTCCTGGCAGCAGGAAAGGATAGCAGCTAAGGTATCCTTATTGATAGCGGAGGAGGTGGGATTGTTTGGATTGCAGATTACCAGAAGCTGATACCCCTCAGACAACTTTGTTTTTAAAGCATTACAGTCTAAGCAGAAATCCTCCTTCTCTTTTAAAGGGAAATAGTCAATCTTACTTCCTGCCAGTGTAAGCTCCCGCTCGTATTCAGAGTAAGTAGGACTAAGGATCAGAGCCTTGGAGGGGGAAATAAACTGAATCATTAACGATATCAGTTCCGTAGAACCGTTTCCAACCAGCACATCTTCTCTGTTTATGGGAGACCCTGTTCCTCTGTCTTTATTCAGATAATCAGTTATACTCTGCCTTAAGGAGGTATATTCCCTGTCAGGATAATCGGTTATGGCATCAATGCGCTCTGATAAGGACTGGCGCAGCAGGGGGGATATTCCCAATGGATTAACATTTCCTGCAAAATTAACAAGCTCTTCCTTCTTAATCCCATAAAGGGCTTCTATTTTTTCTAAATCACTTCCGTGAAAATGTTCTTTCGATGTTATCATAACTATCCTTTCCCTTGCGAAATCCTGTCGATTAGTGTTATAATAATTATAATATAAAGGAAGAAAAATGCAATACAATACAAAAATAATCAAGGTCTGAGGTGAAATGGTTGAAGGAGAAAATTAAACAGCTGGCTGAAGGTATCTTTGAATATGAATCACCTTTTTTAGTATTGTCTGAGAAAGAGTTAATTATAACGGTAGATGCAGGCGGCTGCTATACAGGCTCTCTCACGGTTGAGAATTCACTGGGAACTATGGTCCAGGGACAGTGTTATTCTACCGGTACATTTTTAGCTTTGAAGAATAAGGAATTTGAAGGCATACGGAGCGAGATCACTTTTACCGTTCAGGGCAGGAACCTGGCTCCGGGAGATATGATACGGGGAGAACTCCATATTGTCAGCAACAGCGGAGAAGGAAAGATTCCTTATTACATATCCGCAGAACCACCGTATCTTAACTCCTCTCTGGGTAAAATCAAAGACTTCTTTCACTTTACCAATCTTGCCAAAGCAGACTGGGCAGAAGCGGTGAAGCTGTTCAAATCTGAAGAATTCAGAGATTTCCTCAAATTTCGTGATAAAAAATACCTTACCCTCTATGATGGCTTACGAAAGAGCAGGTCCTACAGTCAGGCCCTGGAAGAATTTCTGGTTACCGTTCGTAAGAAAACCCCTGTTAATATTATTGTTGATAAGAATATTTTAGAATATGAGGTCAGCACGGAGAGCTTTATGGATAAAGTGACCCTGATGAAGGATAACTGGGGTTATGAAGAGATAAGAGTTACCTGGGACGGAGATTTTATTAATCCGGAGCATAAGATTATCTGGTCTGATTATTTTGTGGGGAATGTCTACCCCCTGGAGTTTGTAATCCTGCCGGAAAAGATGCGTAGGGGGAAGAACTACGGAAGGCTTATATTGACTTCGGTCCATGATACAATTGTAGTAGAAATAGTTGCTGTTAAAAAGTCTGAAGAGAAAGAAAATATCCGTAAGAAACCACAAATCAGAGAGAAAGTCACTGCCTGTGTGAGAAATTACCTGGATTTTCGTAAAAATCTCCTGAGTCCGGAGGAGTATACAGAGAAGACAGATGTAGAATTACATGGCCTGAAAGTAGGTGACAGGCAGAATCTCATGTGGTATAAGCTTCTGGAGATACATCTTATCCAGGTAAAGGATAAGGATTCAGAAGAAAGGCAGGAGGAGTTAAAAGAAGCTTTAAATACCATTAAAGCTGAAATCCTGGAGGGGAAAGAGACCTCACTTGCAATAGTATGTGCCTTCTGGTATCTGACAGCATTGATTTATAAGAACAGTGAAGCCTCAGAGGCAGCCTTAAAGGAAATACAGGCAGCTTACCGTATGAATTCCTCAGACTATCGGATTCTGTGGTTTCTCTTATATACGGATAAGAAATATGAGAGTAATAAAAATCAAGCTCTGGATATGATCAGGAATCAATATTACAACGGTTGCCGCAGTCCCTATATGTATCTGGAAGCTTTCATGATCTTACGGGAGCATCCGGTATATTTAACGGAACTTGGGGACTTTGAAACCCAATTGATTCTATTTGGAGTGAAGGAAGAATACATAAGTGAGGAACTGGCAGGACAATTTGCCTACCTTGCCGGTAAGAAAAGAGATTTTACAAGAGGTGTATATCTGTGCCTCTCTTTGTTGTACAAGCATTTTTCTGAATTGGATAACAAAGCCGATACCTCTGTCCTTAATGGTATCCTTTCTGCAATCTGCAGTTTGCTGATTAAAGGACATAAACGTGGCAGGAAGTATTTTGTCTGGTATCAGCTGGGAATACAGGAACAGCTTAGAATCACAGAATTGTATGAATATTATCTCTATTCCCTTGAGGAGGAACAGTATACGCTGCTTCAGTCAAAGTTGCCTCAGAATAAGCTTCCACAGCAGGTACTTTTGTATTTTATCTATAACAGCAGCTTAAGTGATAAAAAGAAAGCTTTTCTTTATGCTTATGTAATAAAGAACAAAGAGGAATTAGGGCCTATATACAAAAGCTACTGCAAGAAGATAGAGAACTTTGCAGGAAGAATGTTGAAAGAGCATGCCATTGACAGGAATTATGCGGTTATTTATGAGGAGCTTATCACTTTAAACGGATTAACGGAGGAGATTTCTAGAGAGCTTCCTTATGTAATGTTCAAGCAGGAGCTGTGCTGCAGTAATAATACAGTAAAGGGCGTAATTACCATTCATGGTCAAACCGGTGAAGAAGTATATACCCCCCTTGTATCAAATATAGCATATATAGACCTCTATATGGAAAATTATGAAATCCTGCTGGTAGACTCACAGGATAACAGATATTCCAATACCATAGAATATACCCTTTATCCTTTCTTTAACAAAGATAGTTATCTGAAGGACTGCCTGCTTTATAACAGCCGGAATACCATGGTGTTACTGTATTATGCAGATAAGATTGACACCTATCAGAAGTTTGACCAGGCATCTGTAGTAATCCGCAGGAAACTGATAGACGTTCCCTCGCTTAATGAAAGTTACAGGGGAAAGCTTTTAATGGAGCTGGTTTCATATTATTATGACAACTTTCAGGGAGAGCTGTTAGAAGAATACCTGATGCAGATTGACCTGACGAAGTTAAATAAAAACGACCGGTTAAAAGTTACGGAGCTGCTTATTATCAGAAACTATAATGAGGAAGCGGAAAAAGCCCTTTATGAATTTGGTTTTGAAGGTATACAGATCAACAGGCTGCTAAAAGCAGCAATCAATCTTCTTGGTAAATATACGGATAAGAATGAATTCTTGTTGAAGCTCTGTTATTTTATATATAAGGCAGGTAAATATAATGAGGAAATACTGCTGTATCTTGCAGAATACTATGAAGGAACCACCGGTGAGCTCTATAGTTTATGGGAAGCAGCCTTAAGCTTTGAGATTAATACCTGCGTACTTGAGGAAAGGCTTCTGACACAGATGCTTGTAACCAGGGAGTATCTGCTGAACTCACCGGAGGTATTCCTGAAATATTATCAAAGAGGCAGTAACCGCAAATTAATACGTGCATTTTTGTCCTATCATGGCTATAAATATCTGATGAACGGCAGAATTCTTAAAGCAGAGTTATTTAACGTTATGAAGCGTGAACTGATTTATGAGGAAAACGATGTCTGCATGCTTGCACTGTTAAAGAAACTATCGGAAGAAGAGTTCTTTGATGAAAGTGAGAAGGAATTTGTGGATTATAACCTGCAAAGTTTTTTAAGACGGGGAATTATCCTTCCTTTCTTTAAAAATTTTAAAGGAGTCATACCGTTAAATCCCAAAATAACCGAAAAATACTTAGTAGAATATATCGCTGATCCTTCCAGTAAGGTTATCATACACTACCGGCTGGAAAACAAAGAAGAAGAATTCACTGCTGAGGAAATGAAGGATATGTTTCTTGGAATACGGGTAAAGGACTTCACCGTATTTCAGGATGAGAATCTGCAATATTATATCTCAGAAGGCGACAGCCTCCATACCAATATTACGGAGAGCGGTAGTATAAAGGCTGAGCAGGAGATACAGCTTGAAGAAGATACACCTCTGGATCAGATTAACTTTATACTTACGGCTTTTGAAATGAACGATAACACCAGCGTTCTGGACAGTATGTGGAATTATGGAAAGAACAGGCATCTGATAATGGATTTATTTAAACCGGTTTAAAAAAGTCCATAAGCGAAACATTCAACATACTGCCTCGCGTAAATAACGGGCGCTCATTCAGTGAAATTTATGCAAGGTAATAATAGACATAAGTATTATGAAACCTACTCCATCGTGTAGAAACAGAAAGGAGAGCTGTATGACTGAAAGAAAAAAACTTCTGTTAGGGATTGATTTCGGAAATGATTATATCCAGATATGCTTTTATAATCATAAGACCATGGAACCGGAATCCATAACCTTAAGCCAGGGGAAATATCTCTATCCGGCACTGGTGGGAAGTAAGACAGGTGGTAAGGAATGGGCTTATGGAGAAGAAGTTCTAAGCCTTGAGCAGGAGGGCTTGTGTCAGAAGGCAGATAATCTGCTTGTAAAGGCTATGGCTGGGGATGAGATTATGTTATATGATAAAGCTTACACTGCAGCCTTCCTTCTGGAGAAACTCTTTCGAAAATGCCTGACCCTTGTTACCTTGAAATTTCCCGGCGAAAGCATCGGTAAAATAACCATAACCGTGAAAAAACTAAATGAGAATCTAAAGGCAGTACTTACAGAAGCCTTTCATAATATGGGAATCAAAGAGGACAGGCTTATACTTCAGAGCAATTCCCTCAGCTATGAATACTATGCTCTCAGTCAGAAAAAGGAGCTGTGGCTTAATGATGTAGGCCTTTTTCATATGGATGAAGAGGAATTCTATTATAATCAGATAAGCATAAACAGAAGATTAAGTCCCATACCGGTAGGAATCAGCAGAAGGGAACTGAGTGACATTTTAAGCCTTGAAGAAGTGGAGAAGGATGACAGGGAGCGGACGGAGTATTGTTTTCTTAATCTTGCCAAAGGGATTCTTCATAAACAGCTGATCTCTACTATTTATGTAACCGGTGCAGGCTTTGAAGGTGATTGGGTTGACAATGCCCTCAAGGAACTATGTACTGGCAGGAGAGTATTTAAAGGTCAGAATTTATATGCGAAAGGAGCCTGCTATACCTCCAGGGAAAAGGAGAATGAACAGGCTGGATTATTAAAGGAATATATCTTTCTGGATTCAGACCGTATAAACGCTCTCATAACAGCAGAGGGCTATAAGGCGGGTGAAGCGGCAGAAATTCCCCTTTGGGACGGTTACAAGGCCTGGTATGATAAGCCCTGTACCCAGGAATTTATATTAACAGAAAGCAATGTTTTAAATTTGCAGGTGAAGGATCTATTCACTTTAAAGAAGGAATATCACGAAATTATTCTGGAAGGCTTAGAGGTAAAAAATGATAAGACTACACGTATAGAAATATCTTTGACTTTTCAGGACGAGAAAACAGCGGCAGTAAGAGTAAGAGATATTGGCTTTGGGCAATTCAGAGCGTCTTCCGGCTTAAGATGGGAAAAACTTATAAAACTCTTTGAGGATGCAGATAATACGGAAAAAGAGAGTGCAGGAGTACTTATTTTATGCGATAAGGTCAAAGCAGAGGTTCCTTACCGATTTAAAATAACCGGCACGGCTGTTAATAATGCAGAGGAGCTTTATTACTATATCCATCATAATTTCCTGCTCCTCACGGATGAGCTTCTGGAGGAGGATTTTCTTCTTTGGGTAGAGCGGGAGCTTAAACAGGCTGAAAAAGCGCTGAAGCTCAGAGAGATTAAAACTACTCTGTCCGGCTATGAAGCACTCATGGAAGCTGCGGTGGTTTTATTGCTGGACACAGGTTATTATACAAAGGCAGAAGCAGAAGATTTTCTGAATAAACAAAAGGAACGAAAGAATATATCTCCTGCTGAAATGGCATTAAAAAAAGCAGACTCCTTTTTATCCCATAGGCAGTATGCAGATGCAGAATTGATTTATGAAATACTGATAAATAATCACAGTAATACGCTAACTGCAGAGGTTACAGGCAGAATTCGCCATAATCTCGGAATATGCAGGCTTCATCTGGAAGGAGTATTAAGAGCTAAGTCAGAATTTAAGGAAGCTTACCGCTTAAATGGCAATGAAGAGTCCAAAAGACAGTATTACCTATGCAAGCTGCTATCAGGGGAAACAATGGAAGAAGCAGACTTACCAGAGGCTTCAGACGGCAATCATAAGACAGTCGATGAAACGTATATAGAAGCATTAAAGGAAGAAATACAACAAAGCCTGTTACGCTTTAAGGACAGCGAGAATTATAGGAAATTGGAGGCTCTTAAGGAAGCAAAAGATACCGGGAGGCTAAACGATTTCAGGCGGGAAGTGAAGGATATAATAGCTTTATATAAACAGGAGTACCGCAAAGAGAATTCATAAACCGGTTACGGAAAGGAAATCAGGCACATGGCATTTAGAAGACGTAAGGCTTCAGAGGAAAACAAGAATAGCAGGACAGAAGAACCTGTAAGCCTGACAGTAAATAGAGCGGAGGATTCCAAATACGCGATAGAAGACAGCTGCCAGCAGATTGTAGAAAGTACATTGCAGGCACAGGAAATGAAGACAGAGCTGCAGGCTGTAACCCATTATATCAGTGATATACAGAAAATCGAGGCCTTGGAGCGAGAAGACAGAGAGCTTATCAATGACCTTGCCAGAAAGATTCTGACACTGTCAAAAGACAGGGAAAGATATAAGAAAGGCACCCGTAAGATAAAGGATACCCAATATCATAATCTGGCTAAATTTGAAGAAAACATACCGCTGGACCTTAGAAAGATGAAAGCCTGGGAGGCTTACAGCTTTGATATTGAAAATGACCTTAAATATCTGGACAGTGAGAGGGCAGCTTTGCTGCATCAGAAAGAGGATGCAGAAGCAAATCAGAAAACTCTTGGTACCATTGGGATAACCACCAGTATACTCTCCGTTCTTTTATTCCTGTTATTTATCTGGGTAAACCTAAGAACCGGTGCCAATATGCAGCTGCCTTTTCTTCTAACCATAGCATTAGGAGCAACCGCAGCAGCCTATATATTTATACGGGCCAGAGAGAACAGAAAAGAGACAGCTGAGGCAGAAAAAAAATTAAACCGCGCCATCCAGCTGCTCAATAAGGTAAAAATCAAATATATCAATAATACCAACGCACTGGATTACTGTTACCAGAAGTATATGGTAGACAGTTATGCCCAGCTGACTTATCTCTGGGAGGAGTATAAGAAAGAAAAGGAAGATGAGAATAAGTATAAGGTCAGCAAAGAACAGACAGAATACTACAACAGGGAAATTATCACTCATCTAAAGTCTGCAAAAATCACAGATGCCAAGATCTGGATATATCAGTTGGAAGCCTTGCTGGATTCAGTAGAAATGGAGAAGTTAACTACCGCACTCCTTGACAGAAGACAGAAGCTAAAAGACCGAATTGAACAGAACAACCTGCTAAAGGACAAGTGTCTCGAGGATATCGAGAAATTCACCAAAGAAAAAGAAGAAAACAAAGAATATGTATCAGAGCTTCTAAAAAAACACGGAATCAACCTATAAAACAACCATGGCAAAAGTATGAACTGATTTATAAATATACCAGATGAGAGTGGCTTACATTTATGAATTTTCCATTGAAGGGTTCCCTAATGACACTTAAATGGCAGCAGTTGTCCCTGGGTGAAAGGATACCACTGTCTGAGCGCTTTTCAGCGAGTTTGGTATCCTTTCACCTGCCCAGGGAACAACTTCTGCCATTTTAGTGGAATTTGGAACCCTGAACAGGAAAATGAATAAATGTAAGCCATTCTCATCGTACACCCCCAAAGACATCCGTCATCCCAATAACCAACATTTCGTACTTGACAGAAGAAGAAAGTTTTCATATGATATTCATAGTGATTATAGATAGAATAAAGGTAATGATGGAGAGGATTAGACAGGTAAGTGTATCAGAGAGGACGGTTCAAGGCTGAGAGGCTGTCTTACTTACTGCTTGTTGAAGGTAGCTCCTGAACTGTGTTTCTGAAAGCGAGTAGGAAATGCCGGGTAGTCCCGTTACAGATTAAGAGGCAGCAGATTACAGCTGTGAACAAAGGTGGTACCACGGTTCTTCGTCCTTTTAGACGGAGAGCCTTTTTTTGTTCTTAGAAAACAGGCAAAAGCTAAAAACAGTAAGAAATAACTGCCCCGGAAGCAGAAAAATGATGCCGCCAAGAGCGGAGGAATGAGAGGAAAGAATGAACAAGGAATTGGAAAAGAACTATAACCCCGTGGATATAGAAGACAGGCTGTATACTAAGTGGATAAATAAGAAGTATTTTAAGGCAGAGGTGGATAAACGCAAAAAACCTTTCACCATTGTTATGCCTCCACCCAATATTACAGGGCAGCTTCATATGGGACATGCCCTTGATAATACCATGCAGGATATTCTTACAAGATTTAAGAGAATGCAGGGGTATAATGCGCTTTGGCAGCCCGGAACAGACCATGCAAGTATTGCAACAGAGGTTAAGATTATCGAACAGCTTAAGAAAGAAGGAATTGATAAGAAGGACCTTGGAAGAGAGGGCTTCTTAAAGAGAGCCTGGGAATGGAAAGATGAATACGGCGGCCGTATTATCAGCCAGCTCAAGAAAATCGGTTCCTCCTGTGACTGGGAAAGAGAGCGCTTCACCATGGATGAAGGCTGTTCCGAGGCCGTAGAGGAAGTATTTATCAGATTATATGAGAAAGGACTTATCTATAAAGGTTCCCGTATCATTAACTGGTGCCCTGTCTGCAAGACCAGTATCTCTGATGCAGAGGTAGAGCATGAAGAACAGAACGGACATTTCTGGCATCTTCTTTATCCTATTACAGGAACAAAAGAGTTCTTAGAGGTAGCTACAACAAGACCTGAAACCATGTTAGGTGATGTGGCTGTGGCTGTGCATCCTGAGGATGAGCGTTATAAGGACCTGATCGGCAAGACGGTTATTCTTCCTTTCCTGGACAAAGAGATACCGATTATTGCAGATACCTATGTAGATAAGGATTTTGGTACCGGTGTTGTTAAGATTACACCTGCTCATGACCCGAATGATTTTGAAGTCGGAAAAAGACATAACCTGGAACAGATCAATATTATGAATGATGATGCCACCATCAATGAAAAGGGCGGAAAATTTGCAGGAATGGACCGTTATGCAGCCAGAAAGCAGATGGTACAAGAGTTAGAGGAGATGGGACTCTTAAAGAAAGTAGAAGACCATGTTCACAATGTAGGTATCCATGACAGATGTAATACAACTGTAGAACCCTTAATCAAACAGCAGTGGTTCGTTAAAATGGAGGAACTTATCAAACCCGCAGTAGATGCAGTAAAAAATGGTGAAATAACCTTTGTACCGGAACGTTTTGATAAGATTTACTTTAACTGGACAGACAATATCAGAGACTGGTGTATTTCCAGACAGTTGTGGTGGGGACACAGAATACCTGCTTACTACTGTGACAAATGCGGCGATGTGGTAGTGTCAAGAGAAGTGCCGGGAACCTGCCCCAAATGCGGACATGATCACCTGGTGCAGGATGAGGATACTCTGGATACCTGGTTCAGCTCAGCGCTGTGGCCTTTCTCCACCCTTGGATGGCCTAAGAACACAGAAGATCTTGAATACTTCTATCCTACCGATGTTCTGGTAACCGGTTATGATATTATTTTCTTCTGGGTAATACGAATGGTATTCTCCGGTTATGAATATACAGGAAAAGCACCTTTCCATAAGGTACTGATTCATGGATTGGTTAGAGATTCTCAGGGAAGAAAGATGAGCAAGTCCCTTGGAAACGGTATCGATCCTCTTGAGATCATTGACAAGTATGGTGCAGACGCCCTTCGTCTGACGCTGATTACCGGTAATGCCCCTGGAAATGACATGCGTTTCTACTTAGAGAGAGTAGAGGCAAGCAGAAACTTTGCCAATAAGGTATGGAATGCTTCCCGTTTCATTATGATGAATCTTGAGAAAGCCGAAGCTGTAGAAGGAGACAAGGTTCTCTTAACAGATGCGGATAAATGGATCCTGTCCAAATGCAATACACTTGTAAAAGAAGTTACGGATAATATGGAAAGCTTCGAGCTTGGTATTGCCGTACAGAAAATATATGACTTTATCTGGGAGGAATTCTGCGATTGGTATATCGAAATGGTTAAACCCAGACTTTACAATGATGCCGATGAGACCAAAGCAGGTGTTATCTGGACCTTAAAACAGGTGCTGATAACTTCCTTAAAGCTTCTTCACCCTTATATGCCTTTTATTACAGAGGAAATCTACTGTACCTTATTAGAAGCAGAAGGAAAAGACGGAGAAGCAGAGTCCATTATGGTATCTGACTGGCCGGTATTTGATGAAAAATTCAATTACAGCAAAGAGGAAGAAGCAGTTGAATTAATGAAGGAAGCAGTAAAAGGTATCAGAGCTGTTCGTGCCGGTATGAATGTACCGCCTTCAAAGAAAGCTTCTGTTATTATTGTAACGGAAAATAGCAGAATAACTGAAATCTTTGAGAACAGCAGAGCGTTCTTTGCAACTCTTTCCTACGCTTCAGAAGTAACCATACAGAAGAATACCGATGGAATACCGACGGATGCAGTTACAGCGCTTATACCGGAGGCTGTAATCTATATGCCTTTTGCAGAGCTGGTAGATATCGAGAAAGAAATAGAAAGACTGAACCAGGAAAAGGCTCGTTTAGCCGGTGAATTAAACCGTGTAAACGGAATGCTGGCTAACGAAAGATTCGTAAGCAAAGCACCGGAAGCCAAGATTCAGGAAGAGAAGGAAAAGCTGGCAAAATACACCCAGCTTATGGAACAGGTGGAAGAACGTCTTAAGACTCTTACGAAATAGTTAAGATTAGAGGTAAAAATTCTTAGGGTATGAGATTACACTTGATTTTTACCCATTTAATGGTTAAGATAGAAAAAAGAGCGGGTATAAAAAGCTTTTATAACATGGTATTTTACATCAGAAATAAGTAAAAATTTTAATTCAACCTATATATACATATTGCATGCAGAATTGTGATATGTATATATAGTGGGTTGCAGAAATAAAACGAGTGCACCGGAGCGCACACAGATAGGAGCCAGCATGATTAATTTTGATGAAGAAATCGCTAAATTTCAGCCAAGCCTTGAAGTAGACCAGGTGGAAGAAGTAATAAAAAGTAATGATCTGTCTGATATTACAGATATTATTAAGACCATGCTGAAGGAAATTAAAGACAAGAATTAGCAGGTGTGTTTATAAACTACTTGCAACGTTCTGACCATCACTTGTGGCAGTTTGTGCAAATAGTTTTCAAACACACCCCGGGTGTTTTTAGCAGGCGAAGAGCGATGGAAAATAAGAATGGAAAGGAAGCCACAAGAGATTCCTTTGCTCGTATGACAAGTGGCAGGAAGATAACATGATATGTCCGGTATGCAATAAAAGCGTTCAGGGTAAGAATAACCGCTGTGAACGCTGCGGGGAAGACTTAACAGTGTATGCAAAAATAAATTTAATGTCCAACCGCTACTATAATGAAGGACTCCAGAAGGCAAAAGTAAGGGATTTGTCCGGTGCTGTCATTATATTGAAAAAGAGCTTGGAGCTGAACAAGAGAAATACGGATGCCAGAAATCTTCTGGGCCTTATTTATTATGAGATGGGAGAACCTGTCGCTGCTCTGAGTCAATGGGTAATCAGTAAGCATTTGCAGCAGGAAAATAATGATGCGGACAGATATATGGAATTAGTGCAGGCTAATCCTACCAGACTTGAGAATCTGAACCAGACTACCAAAAGATATAATGCTGCCTTGCAGTCAGCCAAACAGGGAAATGAGGACCTGGCAATCATTCAGCTGAAGAAGGTTGTTAATCTGAATCCGCATTTTGTGAAAGCGCTTCAGCTGCTTGCTTTGCTATACATTAAGAGCGGTGAGCTTGACAAGGCCCTTAAGAATCTGACCAAAGCAAGTAAGATAGATGTATCCAATACGACTACCCTTAAGTATATGAGGGAATTAAATGAGCTTAATCAGACCGCCGGTGAAGATGCCAGGACAGAGAAGAAGGAAGAGAGAAAAGCTGTAACGGAACCGGTAGTCTTTGGCCATACTCCCTATAAAGAAGACAGACCTAATATATGGCCTTTTGTCAATCTGATAATCGGTATAGCCATCGGCATAATGGGTGCAGCATTTCTATTGGTGCCAACCGTTGTCAACAATTACGAGGGCAAGTCGAATGCTCTAAGAACTGATTATAGTGCGCAGATTAATGAATTGGAACAGAAGTATGACACTGCTGTAAAGTCCAAGGATGAACTGGATACCCAAATTGCTGCCCTGAATAAACAGATTGAGGAATTAAACGGAAATCAGGTAGATGATACAATCTATGACCAGCTCTTTAAGACAGCAGCTTTATATGTAAATGAGCTTCAAAAAGGAAGTTCACAGATTAATTATGTTAATGTGGCGGAGCAGCTGGCAAAGGTAAAAACTGATAAATTAGAGAAACCTCAGGCCTTGGAGCTCTATAACCAGATAAAAGATGCAGTAGGTGAAAAAGCAGCTGCGGCACTGTATAATGAAGGTTATGGACTGTATTCTAATAGAAAGTACGATGAAGCTTTGGAAGTATTGCTTCAAACATATGAACTGGATAACACCAATGCGGATGCACTTTATTTTATCGCCAGGTCTTACCACCAAAAAAGCGATTATGAAAATGCAAAAAAATATTATAACCTGATAATCGAGAAAATTCCCGAAACAAACCGCCGTTATAACCAGGCACAGGAAAAATTGCAGACATTGCCTTAAGATAAAGCAAAATCAAATATAAAATCAAATATAAATTCAACCAGGAGAGACAATTCCAAAAATTATTTGGAATTGTCTTTTCTTATAGACGGATGAGAAAATATATGTTAAAATATGTAAATGTAAACTTCTGGGTTTTATAGCCTTTATTTATACTCTATTTTATATCTTAATAATGAAGGTTATGGAGTTTCTGAGAGATAAAGGAGATGCACTAATCTCCTGATTTGAGAGTGTGCCAAAGCACAAAGATGGAAGTTAATATATCAGTTGAATCATCAACTATTTAATTTGAACTTTATCGCTACGGTTATAAACGATAAAAGCCTGCTTATCTAACGTAAGCGGATAAAACGAAATTCAAATTGAAAGATATTTCAAATGGTATATTAAAAAGATCCTAACGGATTACGCCTGACTCGGTTAAGAGGCAGGTAAAATTAAATGTCCGGAAAAGAGGTATGCATGGATAAGAAAGAACCGTTAAAGAGAAAATCAGAAATAAACAAAAAGGAGGCGGCGGAATACCATGTGAAAGAGAAGTGCCTGATAATACAGGTGAAGCAGGATCTGGATCATCATAATACCCTGTCAATCCGGGAACAGTCGGACAAGCTGCTGGACAAGGGACAGATTAAGAATATTGTATTTGATTTCAGCGGAACAGATTTTATGGATAGTTCCGGAATCGGTGTAATAATGGGACGGTACAAAAAAATAGCACTTTCAGGGGGAAAGATTTTTGTAACCGGCATAAACAATAATTTAGACAGAATTTTCAGAATGTCCGGACTTTACCGGATCGTTCCGAAATTTGATTCCATAGAAGAGGCGTTAGCTAAGGGAAGATAGGTGTTTAAACAGGAGGATATGTATGGATACCAACGAAATGTTATTAGAGTTTGACAGCAAATCTGAAAATGAAAGTTTTGCAAGATCAGTCGTGGCAAGTTTTGTTGCCCAGCTGGATCCTACACTGGAGGAAATATCCGATATCAAAACTGCTGTTTCAGAAGCTGTAACCAATGCCATTATACATGGCTATGACAAGCTCAAAGGTAAAGTGATTGTTTTTTGCAGGATATTTGGACATGAAGTATATGTAGAGGTACGGGATCAAGGTCAAGGGATAGGGGATGTAACGAAGGCAATGGAGCCTCTGTTTACCACCAAGCCGGAGGAAGAGAGATCCGGTATGGGATTTTCTTTTATGGAAGCCTTTATGGATGATTTGGAAGTAGAATCGGAAATAGGCAAAGGGACTATTATTAAAATGAAAAAGAAAATCCACTAGGGCTGACATCCTGAGGAAACCTCATGAGCAGGAAGGAAGTGAAACAGTGGATACAATCGAATTAATCCGTTTATCCCAACAAGGTGATAAGGAGGCAAGGGATAGGGTAATAACGGAGAATGTAGGATTGGTATGGAGTATTGTAAGAAGGTTTATGTCAAGAGGTCATGAGACGGAGGATTTATTTCAGATAGGGAGTATCGGACTGATAAAGGCAATTGATAAATTTGATATGAGCTATGATGTAAAGTTCTCCACCTATGCAGTTCCTATGATAATGGGTGAAATAAAGAGATTCTTAAGAGATGACGGAGCAATTAAGGTGAGCCGTTCCATGAAGGAAACAGCAGGCAAGATTCGTGTTATCAGAGAACGGCTTGGAAGCCTTTATGGAAGAGAACCAACTCTGGAAGAGATAAGTAAAGAATTGAATTTGGCAAAAGAAGAAGTACTAATGGCGTTAGAATCGGGTGCAGAAGTAGAATCGCTCTATAAAACAATTTATCAGGGAGACGGAAATGCCATCTATCTGATTGATAAATTGGAACAAACCAATGATGAAAGTGAAAATATGATTGACAAGCTTGCATTACGAGAGACCATAGCATCACTTGATGAGAAGGATCAGGAATTAATCAGGCTTCGATACTTTATGAATAGAACACAGACAGATATCGCAAAAGAAATGGGAATTTCGCAGGTTCAGGTATCGCGGTTGGAAAAGAAAATACTCTTGAAAATGCGTGAGAGAATGTCCTGACATTGGCTGATATTACCAGTATATAATAAAGCAGTTAACAGATAATAACAATTATACAGGTATTTATGATAGTAGGAATCATAAATTCAATAAAGAACAGCATCAGTAAAAAAACTGCTGCTGTTTTTTATTTACAATTTTTTCAGCTGGCTTTTAAGGTAAATTGAATTAAGTTAACTAGCATTTTATCTTGTAAATCATTGTCTTTAATTAGAGAGATAATCTTTGATTTAGAAGAGATGCCCTTTGATTAGAGCAATGATTTTTGATTAGAGAAATGATCTTTAATTAATCATTGATCTTTGATAAAAACATTGATCTTTAATTAAAACAAACATTGATCTTTAATTAAAACATTAATTTTGGTTTAAACATTAATCTAAAATTAAACATTATTTAAAACACATGGCTTCTTTGTTATTAGTGTTTGCTTAGAATATTGATTCTTTGCTTAAAAGATTGCTATTTTTAGGTAGAGTTAACTTAATTAATTCCAGCTTGTAGAATTAAATCATTAGAAAGGTTAGGTAACTAAAAATGATATTCAGACAGAAGAGAATCTGGATAATTACAGCCGCCACTTTACTGCTGATTGCTGCAGGGATTGTAATTGTAATTTTTGCGCAAAATACGGAAAAGGAAATTCATAAGGGAACTCTTGTATTTGAGAGCAGTTATTGCAGTACAACCGGAATAGAAGGAAAGATGCCTGATGAAGAATACACGGTTATATATTAAAATTGACAAGAATAACCTGGTGCATCATAAGATAGTACGTCTAAAAGATGTTGCAAAACTCTTTTCCCCCAACCGGGATATAACAGAAAATCTGTACCAACAGGTGATCTTTATTATAAAAGATGATAAAAAGGCAAACTACGTTTTCTCTGTGCTTAAGCTAATAGAATTGATCCATAAGGAATATCCGGATTTAGAAATAATAAATCTTGGCGAGCGGGATTTTATTATTCTATATGAGCCGGAACAGAAGGAGAAGAAGCTATGGGAGTATTTTAAAGTGGGCTTTGTATCATGTATCGTCTTTTTTGGTGCTGCTTTTACCATAATGACATTTAATGAGGATGCCAATGTATCTGTTATCTTTGAGATCGTCTATAAGTCTGTAATGGGGACGAAGCAGGTTAAGGGATCTTTACTGGAAATTTCCTATGCGGTGGGGTTACCTCTTGGTATCATAATCTTTTTTAATCATTTTAGTAAAATGAAAGCCGGGAAGGATCCCACACCTATGCAGGTGCAATTAAGGCTGTATGAAGCAGACCTGGATGAGACATTGATTGAAAATAAGTCAAGAGAGGGGAAATCCATCGATGTTCCTTAAATACTTATTATTGGTTTTTATAGGACTTACGGGCGGAATACTGATAGCAGCAGGTATGGTGGCTTTTATAACCATTGTCGGGGTTCTGACTCGACTTGCCATAAGAACAGATACAGCCAAACGAATTCTGTTGTATGAAGATATTGTTGTAGTTGGTTCAACCCTGGGAAACATACTGGATATCTTTAAACCACCATTACCCGTTGGGTATGTGGGGCAGATAATATTCGGCTTATTTTCAGGGTGTTTTGTTGGATGTCTTGCCGTTGCCCTTGAAGAAGTAATTCAGATATTTCCTATCATGACCCACAGACTTAAGCTTAAAATAGGAATACCCATAATCGTATTGTGCTTAGCTTTAGGAAAAGGCGCAGGGGCTTTTTTTCAACTATTTATACACTACAAAAAATAAAGAATAAATTCCAGGACAACTATGTAAAATAGTAAGGCATTTATTTATGTGAATAAGGAGGTTATAACATGCAGGATAATAAAAATAAAGTTACTGCCGCAGATGTTGTGAAGGAACAGGATAAGGATAAGAAAGCAGAGAAATATAATAAATATGTGAAAGACAAAACACCTGTTCATAATAAATTTATTAATATATTAAATGCCTTCTGGGTTGGCGGACTTATCTGTGTTCTGGGACAGGGCTTAAACAATTACTTCACCTCTCTTGGATGCAATGAAGACCAGGCATCAGGGTACACGGCCCTTTCTTTGATACTGTTGTCTGTTCTTTTGACAGGGCTTAATATTTATCCCAAGATTGCTAAATTTGGTGGTGCTGGAACCGTTGTTCCTATTACGGGTTTTGCCAATTCTGTTGCCGCACCGGCAGTGGAGTTCAAAAAAGAAGGACAAGTATTTGGTATTGGATGTAAGATATTTACCATTGCAGGTCCTGTAATCTTATATGGAGTATTTAGTTCCTGGATCCTGGGGGTTATATATTTTGTGTTAACGAAGCTTGGGGTAATCTGATTTAAGAACGGTTTGAAAGAACTTAAGAGGGCACAGGTGTCTTATACACACAGGTGTGCCTATATTAAGCTTCCTTCATCATATTTTGTGCCGCTGCGGGCGGCGGAATGAGAGGTAAGAATGGAGAAGAGCAGTAAAATGTGCGGGAAGCAAAGTCTGTTGTTTGCAAATCCACCCTACGTAACAGCAGGTTCTTCCATTGCCGGCAAGAAAGAGGGAGAAGGTCCTTTAGGCAGTTATTTTGACCAGGTTGAGGAAGATCCTATGTTTGGAGGTACCACCTGGGAGGATGCGGAAAGCAGAATGATGAGAAGAGCTGCTGATCTTGCAATAAAAAAAGCAGGTATTACAAAAGAAGATATTAGATATATGGTAGGCGGCGATCTCCTGGGTCAGTTAATTGCGACCTCTTTTGGTATTATGGAACTGGAGATACCTTTATTTGGTGTTTATGGTGCCTGCTCTACCATGGGTGAATCCATGGCCATAGGCTCTGTGCTGGTTGACGGGGGGTTCGCTGATAAGATAATGGCTATTACCTCAAGTCATTTTGGCGGTGCGGAGAAACAGTTTCGTTTTCCCTTAGCCTATGGTAGTCAGAGACCTTTGGCTACCAGTTGGACGGTTACGGGAAGTGGAGCAGTTATCCTTGATAAAGAGGATAACCGAAGCAAAAACCTGCTTGATAAAGAAGCTCCGGTTTGTATTAAAGGAGTAACCATTGGACGTATTGTGGATTACGGTGTAAAAGATTCCATGAACATGGGTGCCTGTATGGCACCTTCAGCCTATAAGACCATTGCCGCTAATCTGAATGACCTTGGTGTAAAAGCAGAGTATTATGATAAGATCATTACCGGTGACCTGGGCTATATCGGCAAGGACATATTAATCGATCTGTTAAAACAGGAAGGAATCGATATTTCAAAGAACCACATGGACTGCGGTATTGAGATGTTTGATAAAGAAACCCAGGACACCCATTCCGGCGGCAGTGGCTGCGGTTGCAGTGCTATCACCTTAAACAGTTATATCATACCGAAACTGCGCAGAAGAGAGTGGAAAAGAGTATTATTTGTTCCTACAGGTGCCCTGCTGTCAACTGTAAGCTTTAATGAAGGAAATCCGGTTCCCGGTATTGCCCATGCTGTAATAATAGAAGGAATGTAAATACAACGGATTATAAGAAGAAGCCTGAAGCAAATAGTACAGGCTCTGGAAAGGAACTCAATGGATTATATAAAAGCATTTATAATAGGCGGTGCTATCTGTGTGGTTGTACAGATAGTAATGGATAATACAAAGCTGATGCCGGGCCGTATAATGGTTATGCTGGTATGCCTCGGAGCTTTTCTTGGTTCAGTCGGTTTATATGAACCCTTTGCTAAATGGGCAGGAGCTGGTGCAACTGTACCCTTAAGTGGATTCGGAAACTCGCTTTTTAAGGGAATTAAAGAAGCAATTGATAAAGATGGTTTGCTGGGGTTATTTAAAGGAGGACTGACAGCTACCTCTGCTGGTATTTCAGGAGCCCTGATATTTAGTTATATTGCTTCCTGGGTCTTTAACCCTAAAATGAAAGACTAATATTAGAAAAAGTGCGTAAGGATAAAGAGAATAAAATATGCGGGTCCTGTTAGTTCATATAACAAGACCCGCATTATTTTTTGTTTATTGCTTTCGTTTAATCACCGTAATCATAATCGAACTCGGGATCATAATAGTCTTCTTCGCCGCCGGTGTTATTGCTGTTATTGTTTCCATTGCCATTACCATTTCCATTGTTATTACCATTGCCGTTTCCATTATTACCGTTGCCATTACCATTATTGCCGTTACCATTTGAACCGTTATTTCCGTTGCTATTGCCATTACCGGAATTGTTCGTATTAGGCGGAGTAGTAGTTACTGTTGGTGTGGTACCGCCGGGGGTAGGAAAAAGGTTCTGCAGCCCTGAATTTCTTGCATTGTGGACTTTACAGGTGTCATCATTGCCCGGAAGAAGGAATGGTGTATCCTGGGTTTTTGCTGTCTCTTCTTTGAATAACAGGACCTTCTCAACTACGGTAGAAGGAGGGCAGAATTCTGTGGCAATCTTACCTGATGTAGTACAGATTTTCACAGCTACGTGTATATCACATTTATCCGTAGGCTCTGTATTTTTAGCAAAATATTCGGTCTTTACGGTTGAGCCGCCTTCGTATACATCACATCGGCCTTCAACGGCAAGTTTACCGCTCTTGGTACAGATCGTTCGCTCTACGATTGAATCAGGTTTATTAAAGGGAACAGCTTCCAGACCGTTTTCTTTGTGAATACGCTCCATAACATCACGCCATATAATTTTCTGATAACTGGTGTTGGTCTGAGCCTTGTTATTGTCATAACCTGACCAGATGGTGGCAGTATAATAGGGGGTATACCCGGAAAACCATAAATCTTTATCATCGGTGGTAGTTCCTGTCTTACCGGCTACAGGCATTTTAAGATTCTTAAAGCCTACTAAAGTTCCGGTACCTTTTTTCACAACGTCTTCCATGGCATTGGTTAAGAGGAAAGCAGTGGATTCCATCATGACCTGTCGAACCGAAGTCTTTTTATTCAACAATACTTTATTGTTATTGTCCAGTATTTTGGTGTAAAAGATTGGTTTGGAATATACTCCGCCATTGGCTATAGCAGCATAAGCAGCAGTAAGTTCCAGATTGGATACACCTTTTGTGATACCACCTAAGGCTAAGGGAAGGTTGATATCCGAATACGTTTTACCGCTTTCAGATACACCACTCTCTACAAGTGTAGTAAAGCCAAGCTTCTGCAGATAATCAAAACCTACTTTAGGAGTAACCTTTTCCAGTGTCTTAACGGTAACAACGTTCATGGAACGCATAATGGCTCTGCGAAGGGTGGTTAAACCCTCGTAATTATCACCGCTCCAGTTGCTTACATATTTATCACTTCCCGGGTACTTATAGGGTGCATCATCTACAACCGTTGCCAGTGTCATTCCCGCTGAATCCAGTGCCGGAAGGTAAGTTGACAGTATCTTGAAAGTGGAGCCGGGTTGTCTTGTAGTATTAGTAGCTCTGTTTAAGGTACGGTTACCGGTCTTTTCACCCCGTCCGCCTATAAGCCCTACTACATATCCGGTATGCTGATCCATGATAACCATGGAGGATTGAGGCTGGATGATAAGACTGTTATTTTCTGCGAGGATAATATCATCGGTCTCAACCTTTGCTGCCTTAAATTGTTCAATCAACTCTTCCGCGGCTTCTTTTGAAGAAAAATATGCAGTGGTCAAGTGTTTAAAATCCAGCAGATCATTTGTATGATAATGAATAGTCTTACCGTTTTTCTTCTCGATGGATAAAGCATAAGTCAACTCCCAGTAAGAATCTGTTCCAATCTTCGGGAAATAATCTTCATTGGTATATACATCGTCTAGGACCGATTGTATTTTAGAATCAAGAGTTGTATAAATATTTAATCCGCCGCTGTAGAGTGCTTTGCTGGCCTGAGTATAGGTATAACCCTTCTCTTCCTGCAGATCTGCAATAACCTGCTCAATGAGCTCGTCGACAAAGTAAGTATTATAAGAAGTAACATCCTGTTCATCATTTACCACCTGAATCCTGGAATAGACATCATCGGAAAGGGCTTGTGCGTATTCCTCTTCGGTACACAGGTTAAGGCGTTTCATACTTTCAAGGATCTGAGCACGTCTCTGTGCGTTGTTATCCGGATGATTAATAGGGTTCATGTTCGTCGGCGACTGTGCAATAGCTGCGAGAACAGCTGCTTCAGACAATGTAAGTTCTCCTACATCTTTGTTAAAGTAACGTTTGGAAGCCGTCTGGACACCATAGGTACCTGCACCAAAGTTAATGGTATTCAGATAGTATTCAAGAATCTGTTCTTTTGACATTTTTTGTTCCAGCTGTATAGCCAGATATTGTTCCTGAACTTTACGGATGAATCTGTCGGTAAAGTTATCTTCAGCGCCTCCCTCAAAAACCTGGTTCTTGATCAGCTGCTGGGTAATGGTACTGGCACCTTGTCCGAAGTCACCGGATTTTAAAGCAATGAAAAAAGCACGAAAAATACCCTGAACATCAATTCCATTATGCTCATAAAAACGCTCGTCCTCAATGCTGATAACACAGTCCTGCAAAACCTTCGGTATTTCACTGATTTCTACATAAACACGATTTGATTCTGCTCCAATAAGAGTATCTATCAGATTTCCGTCTTTATCATATATATTTGTAGTGAAGCCGGAGGGTTTTACTTCAATCTGATCTATGTTGGGGGCACTGTCTGCCAATCCTTTCAATACGCCAAACCCCAAATAGGAGCCGATAATTATGAGGGAAACCAAACCTACCATGAATAACCGGAACACAGTAACACTTGCCTTGGTGGCGAGCTTCCTGGAGGCAGATCTGATATACTGCTGTTTTCTGGCGGTTCCTTTCTTGCTGAAATCCATAATAACCTCTTTCCTGAATATCCAATCTGCTATTGAATATTCTCTATTCGATAAAGGGTGTAACCTTCTTTATTTCGTTATTATATCAAATTAAGCCTTTAAAATAAAGGATTTTTTACCGTCCGGCATTCTTACGGTAGTCAACCGGAGCAATAATAATTCTCAAAGAAGAATACCAAGAATTTACTGGGAAAAAAGAGCTTCTAAAAAATAAAAATTGTTAAAAATGTTGTATTTTACCTTGGAAAATCTTGATAAAATTAATAGTTATGTCACTAAACAATATATAAATCTATAATTAATATGTAAAGTATACACAAAATGATAAAGTAATATGTGAAAAAATATGTATTTATGCACATAGGCAACAAAATGTAGCATTCAAAAAAACTCTAAAAATGTTAGAAAAATCACAAACTCTATGGTAAACTATGTTTATAAGACCCATTTTTTTACACATCGTGTAATATAGGTTGAAAGCTTCTTTTATCAGCTTTTAATCAGAAAATTATCTCTTTATTTTGTATTGTGGTGAAGTTATAATAACCATAGTTTATTATTTCTATTATTGCAGTGTTATTTACAAATTTTCAGAATTTTTGGAGGGGCCATGGAAAAATTATTCTTAGAGGGAACAAAAAAGATAGTGCTGGAAGACAATAACGAATTGGTATTTGATTACTATCTGGTGGAAGAAAGCAGCAGCCAGACAGAGCATGAGAAACTATACGGCATAAAGATTTTTCAACATATGAAAGATCATCTGTTAGTAGAATATTCAGAACCGATTTCTTATTCAAAGGAGACGGTGAAAGACATGATACATAAACTCTGGAAAAATGAAGTCACGCTGATTACGATGCTAGAAATTGTAGACGATTTAGTTTCGGAATATACATTATAAGAATATCGGAAGAATATGCTAGATACGATAATACGGTATAATAGAATAATAACAAACTAAGCAGAATAAAAAGGAAAAAGAATTTACAGAGTGAATTCTTTTTCCTTTTTATTTTGCGGCAAAGCGGGACTTACTGAATGGTGCAGGGAGGGGATAGAAACCCTTTAGTTAAAAATTTCAAGCTTGCCGTTAACGATTGCATAAACAAGTATTTCATCCCTGGGAACTTTAACAGTACCGGCCGAAATTTCTAAAAGGCTCCTTTCGAATTCCTCGAAAGCATTGGGCGGTATCAGAAGTGAAAGCTTTACTTTATCGGTATATTCCTCTTCTAGGAGGTAAATACCCATTTGCGCAATATTATATTTAATCTTGCCGGTTAAGGTATAATCTATGAGGATATCTGCTTTCCAGGCCTCTTCTTTTTCTATGATGACAGCATTCTGAATACCTTCTTTAGCGGCACTTTGATAAGCATGGACCAGGCCGCCTGTTCCAAGAAGAGTACCACCGAAATATCTGGTCACCACTATCAGGATATTGTGAAGCTTCTCAAGCAATATCAGATCCATAATAGGAAGGCCGGCAGTCTTAGCAGGTTCACCGTCGTCACTTAAGCGCTTGATCTCATCTTTTTTTCCGGCAACATATGCAAAACAGTTGTGCCTTGCTCCGGAATGCTCTTTCTTCACCTGCTCAATTAATTGAAGGGCTTCTTCTTCAGAGGAGATGGGAAAGACAGAGGCTATAAACCTTGACTTCTTAACAATTACCTCACCTGTGCTCTTACTGTATATTGTACGGCAGCTTTCGTTCATTGCTGACTCCTTATTTAAACTGATTCAATTCCGGAACGTATTCATAATGAATAACATTCAGCCGGTCTCTTAATTCCTGCTCATTGAATTCGAGATATTCGCATAAGTCTGCTAAGCTGCTATATTTATCTCTTAATTGAGTATTAATATAGCTTAACAGTATAAATGGATCTTTGGGCAGTGTCATGATGTCCTCCTAAGCAGTGTTTTATGTTATTATACCACAAAACACCCTGAAACAAAATAGGAAAGGAAGCTTTTAGTTGACGTAAGGAGATATATTCTTTACAATAAAAGAACAGAGGTTTGTATAAAGAGCAGAGGCTGATGAAGTGGATTAGTGCTATGAAATAGCAAACAGCATAAAATGAGCAGCACTCCTTTAGGAATCATGTTATTGATTGAAGCAGCAGAATGAGAGGGTATTATGGATCTATTTGAATATATGAGAGAAACCAATAAAGAAAAGGAAGCGCCTCTTGCCAGCAGGCTTCGGCCAAAGACGCTGGATGAAGTCGTAGGGCAGGAGCACATAATAGGAAAAGATAAATTGTTATACAGAGCCATAAAAGCGGATAAGCTCAGTTCCATTATTTTATACGGTCCGCCTGGAACCGGTAAGACAACCCTTGCCAAAGTAATAGCCAATACCACAAGTGCCGCCTTTCTTCAATTAAATGCCACTGTTGCCGGTAAGAAGGATATGGAAGAGGTTATTGGTAAAGCAAAAGAAAACATGGGGGCGTATAGTCGTAAAACCATACTTTTCATAGATGAGATACATCGGTTCAACAAAGGACAGCAGGATTATCTTCTTCCCTTTGTGGAGGATGGTACGGTTACTTTGATAGGAGCAACAACGGAGAATCCTTATTTTGAGGTGAATGGAGCTTTAATCTCCCGTTCAGTGATATTTGAGCTGAAATCCTTACAGAAAGAGGATATTAAGGAACTGTTGCTTAGAGCTGTGAATGACAAGGACAGAGGCATGGGGAACTTTAACGGAGTCATTGAAGAGGATGCCTTAGAGTTTATGGCTGATATTGCCGGAGGAGATGCGAGGCTTGCATTAAATGCCATCGAACTTGGAATCCTTACCACAGCACGGGGAACAGACGGGAAAATACACATAACCCTGGAAGTGGCTCAGGATTGTGTCCAGAAAAGGGCTATTAAATATGATAAGGCCGGAGATAATCATTATGATACCATTTCTGCTTTTATCAAAAGTATGAGAGGTTCCGATCCAGATGCCGCTATTTATTACCTGGCAAGAATGCTATATGCAGGAGAAAGTGTTTCCTTTATTGCTAGAAGAATTGTTATCTGTGCATCAGAGGATGTATCCAATGCGGATCCCAATGCCCTTGTGGTTGCAAATGCGGCTGCGGAGGCGGTGGAAAGAATAGGGATGCCGGAAGGACGAATCATACTTGCACAGGCAGCAGCTTATGTAGCCTGCGCGCCTAAGAGCAATTCAGCTATCATGGCCATAGATGCCGCTATGGAGGCTGTAAGGAATGAAAGCACCCCTCCCATTCCGCCTCATCTTATGGATGCACATTATAAGGGAGCGCATAAATTAGGGCATGGACTGAATTACCAGTATGCCCATGCCTTTAAGAATCATTATGTGAAACAACAGTATTTGCCCGATGCCTTAAAGGACCGAACCTTTTATGAACTATCCGATGAAGGTTATGAAAAAGACCTGAAAGAGCATCTTAATCGGATTAAGAGAGAAGCAGAATAATTATTTCCTTTTGGCTTCTTCCTCTGCCCGCTTTTTCAGGAGCCTGTAGACTAACATATATGCATACAGCATAAGCGGTATCATGGTAGTCGAGTAGATAGATGCCATAAGCAGACTCTGATAATCGGGGGAAGCTGTAAGCCCGGCATAAAGAGTGAGTCCGTATAGGGACAACAACAATACTACTATTAAGATTGCACCAATGCGTTTTAGGTTCTTCATATTAATAACCATGCCTTTCTCAGTACTTGAAATGTTTTTATCACACAAAACAGTAAAACTTAATCTAACTTGTAAAGAACAGGGATTAATTATTTCTTTAAACAGTATAATGGAAATGTACTGTAAAAGCAAGCAACAAAGCCTTGTAGGGGCTTTTCAATGAAAGGAGCAATAATTGAGTAAAGTTAGAAAATCGATGGTAAACTTTATGCTGGTTGTAGCCGTTCTGCTATTGTCAGTGGGGCTTACTGCATGTGGTAAGGCAGAAAAAAATCAGACAGGGAATAATACCACAGAAGAAAATAGTACAGAAAAAAATAAAAACACAGAAGAAAATAATACTGAAGAAGAAAGTAATACCAATGAGGATAGTGATAATACACAGTCAGAAAAAGAAGGTGAGGATACCAAGACAAGCGAGGAGAAGGGTACCAATGAAGAAAAACCTTTAGTGCCAGACTTTACTTTAAAGTCCTCAGAGGGCGAAGAGGTCACTCTTTCTGATTATGCCGGTAAAGTAGTGGTACTTAATTTCTGGGCCAGCTGGTGTCCTCCCTGCAAGGAAGAAATGCCGGAATTTCAAAAGTTATATGATGAACTTGCTGAGTCTGAGGATGCAGTATTATTAATGCTAAATCAGACCGACGGAAAACGGGAAACAGAAAAGAAAGCGAATAATTATATAGAAGAAGAGGGTCTTACCTTTCCGATACTTTATGATACCGGAGAAGTTGGCGGAAGTATATTTGGTATAAACAGTATACCTACAACTGTTGTAATTGACAGAGAAGGGCGTTTATCTGATTATGTTCTTGGCAGAACGGAATATTCGAAAGTAGCCCAGATGATAGAGGAGGCCAAATAATGCTTCTGAAAACAGCAGAAGAACTGACCCCGTATCTGGCCTGGTTGGTATTCACAGAAGGAATCCTTAGTTTTATTTCACCCTGCATCTTTCCAATGCTGCCTGTATATCTTATGTATCTTGGAGGGAATGCAGAGGAAAAAAAGAATAATAAAAGATTATTTCTTAATACATTAGGTTTTATCGCAGGCTTTACCACGGTCTTTGTTATTTTAGGGGCCACTGCATCTGCTGTTGGTCAGCTGCTGCGGGAGTACCAGGAACTGCTGCAGCGGGTCAGCGGAATTATTATGATAATCTTTGGACTGCATTTTATGGGAGTCCTTAAGCTGAAACTGTTGAACAGAACCAGTACTAGAAGTGTGAATACTCATAACCTGAAGTTCTTTACCAGTATGATATTTGGGTTTGCATTTTCCTTTGGCTGGACACCCTGCCTTGGTCCTTTCTTAGGTTCGGCATTGCTCTTAGCTTCTCAGACAGCAACACTTTATGAGGGGGTATTTCTGTTACTCCTATTTTCGCTGGGGTTAGGGATTCCTTTTCTTATTATGACAATGTTATTTCCTCATCTTAAATTTCTTAACAGCTTCATAAGAAAGCATATGGAGACCATAAAGAAAATATCTGGGGTGCTGTTAATCCTAATGGGCCTGCTCCTGGCCTTGGACCTGTTCGGCTATTACCAGGGACTTTTCAGCTGATGGTAGTTTTGGTATAATCATACATATCTGTCCATCTGTATTGTACATTTTGCACTGATGAAATTATGAAAGCTATCATTTTATACTGCATAATGTAGGATAATTAAAGATGGGAAAAATTATATTTGACATTTAAAAAATATGATGTATAATTTCATTAAAGTCGAAGGCGATTATTCTATTTTTATAGGGTAATTGCCTTTTTTCTGTTTATGCAGCAAGTGGATTTGGTATCAGACGGCCGTATACCTTTGCTTTCGTGAGCTGCATTTTTAACCGCTTGAATACTTTATCGAAGTATAGAAGTACTGAATTAACGTATAGAAACGTAAATCTATCAAAAGGAAGGTATAAATTATGGAAATTAATAATGGCAACACCGCTTTTATAATTGTCAGCAGTGCTTTGGTTCTCCTGATGACACCGGGACTTGCATTTTTCTATGCAGGAATGGAAAGAAGAAAGAATGCTATCAATACTTTAATGTCCTGCATTTTTATTTTAGGTCTTGGAGCTGTATTATGGGTGGCAGTTGGTTACTCACTGGCTTTTGGAAATGATCACGGCGGTATTATCGGTGATTTCAGCAAAGTATTTTTTAACGGAGTTGGTATGGAGCCTAACGCTGATTATGCCGGAACTATTCCAGAGACAGTATTTGCAGCGTTTCAGATGATGTTCGCAATTATTACTCCTGCTCTGATCTGCGGAGCGGTAGCTGGAAGAATGAAATTTTCAGCTTTATTCGTTTTTGTAACTGCCTGGTCCTTACTGGTATACTATCCTCTGGCTCATATGGTCTGGGGTGTAGGCGGTTTTATAAGAGAGTTGGGTGCAGTAGATTTTGCCGGTGGTAACGTAGTTCATATAAGCTCCGGTGTATCCGGACTTGTAGCTTGTATCTTGCTTGGAAAGCGCAGAGAATACGGAGTAGTACCTTACAAACCTCATAACATTCCTTTTGTAGTACTTGGTGCTGCACTTCTTTGGTTCGGCTGGTTCGGTTTTAACGGCGGCAGTGCTTTAGCAGCAGACGGACTTGCGGCTCATGCGTTTGTAACCACCAATACTTCAGCAGCAGCAGCTCTCCTGTCCTGGATGCTTATTGAAAAAGTTCTTCACGGAAAGCCTACTATTTTAGGTGCTTGTACCGGTGCTGTAGTCGGTCTTGTAGCAATTACTCCCGGAGCAGGTTTTGTTCCAATCTGGGCATCACTGATTATTGGTTTATTGGTAAGTCCTATCTGTTACTTTGGTATGACAAAGATTAAAGCCAAATTCGGTTATGATGATGCACTTGATGCATTTGGCTGCCATGGTCTTGGCGGTATCTGGGGTGGAATTGCTACCGGATTATTTACACAGACTTCCATTAATTCCGGCGCACAGTGGAACGGACTTGTATTTGGAGATGTTAAATTATTTGTTGCCCAGGTTTTAAGCATTGTAATTACCATCGCCTTTGCAGGTATCGCTACCTTTATCATTGTTTTTGTCATTAAGAAAGTAATGCCTATAAAAGTAACACAGGAAGAAGAAGCACAGGGACTTGATTTGGTTGAACACGGCGAAGTTGCATATCCTTCTTTTAACGGTTTAGATTAATTATTGATATTAACAGGCAGAAAGGAAGATAGAATATGAAGAAAATCGAAGCAATTGTCAGGCCGGAGAAACTGGAGCCTTTAAAGGAAGCTTTGTTAAAAAAACAGGTAAATGGTCTTACGATCAATCAGGTTCTTGGCTGTGGTAAACAGTATGGTTTTACGGAATACGTAAGAGGTAATACCATTATAATGAATACTCTTCCTAAGATAGAAATAACACTTGTAGTTCCGGATGACAGAATGGAAGAGATTATTGATACCATTATTGAAATTGCACAGACCGGTAAATTTGGCGATGGAAAGATATTTGTTAGTGATATTGTAGATTGTATCAGAATCCGTACCAAAGAGCGCGGTGAGAAAGCGTTATAAAAGCGAAGCAATGGAATTGATTCGTTGATAAAATATATTCGAAGATAATAGTGAGCACCTGCCCTGTGGGCAGGTGCTTTTTATGTTGTAAGATGCCAGCCAGACTCTTTGTTATGTAATAAAAAATTGCAGTGAGGCAGACTTGTTGTTAGTAATAAGAAATTGCAATGAGGTGGACTTATTGTAAGTAACAAGAAATTGCAGTGAGGCAGACTTATTGTTAGTAATAAGAAATTACAGTGAGGTGGACTCTTTGTTATGTAAGAAATTACAGTGAGCTAGACTTTTTGTTATTAAATTCGATTTTGAGTCAAGCCAGACTTTCTATCCTATAATGAACTAAGAAATATTATATTATTACAGCACAGGTTGTTAACAGTAATCGTCATCGTATTTATATACCGCTAAAATATAAGCAGTAAGTAAATGCAGGCAGGCATTATAGGGACTCTTGAGCTGGATATTTGGAGTTGTATCTGGGGTATTTGAAGCCGTATCTGGGGCATTTGGCTGAGTATCGCTTGTTATCTTATTTACATTGTATATAATAAGTCCATAGAGTAAATATAAGGATTAAACAAAGAGGCTCATATTAATTATTGATATTTTAGGATGTTATACAGAACACAATTTATTATCTTCATGGGGAGGAGAGTATGAATGAAAGTAACTATTAATCAGAATACGGATTGTGGGGAGGATGAAATTATTATTAATTGCAGTTATGTGGATGAAAGACTGAAAGGGTTAATAGAACTGATACGGCAGTATTCTTTTTCCATGGAGCTGTTTAACGGGAACGAAAGTTATCACATCCCGCTGGAAAGTATTTTATATTTTGATTCTGCCAACGGCAGAACCTTTGCTTATACCATAGATAAAATTTATGAAGCCAAAGAAAGCCTGCTGGAGCTGGAAGGTAAATTAAAGGTAACTCCTTATGTTAGAATTAGTAAGAATTGTATACTTAATACCGCATATCTGGTGAAGGTTCAGCCCATTGTTAATCATCGGCTTGAGGCTACCTTAAAGAATAATGAAAAAGTGATTGTTTCCAGAAACTATATCTCAGTATTAAAAGAAAAATTACTATCAAGAGGAGGTTTAATATGAATCATTTTCGCAGAATATTTTTGCCCAGCGTTGCCTTGAGTTTTATGTATACTTCTCTGTTTGCTTCTGTTCTTAATCTGCTTCAGGGATACAGAAAGAGCAGTAATATTTTTGATTTGCAATTACTTCTATTCCTGGTGGCAATAAACGGTATAAATTATTTATTGTTAAAAATACCTTTTTCCAGCTTTCGGATGTATGTTATTGTGGAGGGAGTTCTTTTTTATTTATTTTTTCTTGCGGTATCCTATTTCTTTCAATGGTCGAATTATGAGAACCCTGCCACATTCATTTTAAACAGCCTGTTTTTCTTCTTAATTTATTCTCTGGTACAGCGGTATTTCTATAAGATTATGGTGAAGGAAGCCGAGGATATTAACAGACTTATCAAATGATTTAATAAGATAAAAGATAAATGCTTTACTTGCGTCATAAAATAACCAAAAAGGAGAAAAATATTTTTTTAGTTCTACAATATTACATAAATTGACTTTAGTTTCTTTTGTGATATAATATCAATGTTATCAGCACTTTTAGGTGTAATATTATCGATGCTGGGGCATAAAGATAACACAAAAGCATAACAGGGAGGATATTTATGTTAAGAGCAAGTGATTACAGGGCAAGGGCAAGAGAGGCTCTGAAAGGAAACTGGGCATTAGCAGTTATCGTTGGTGTTGCTATGTCTGTTATTGTATTTATAATTAATTATATACCCCAGATAATATTGGCTATGGGGGGATTTATCAGCCTTCAGGATATTCTTACCTATGAAGAGGCGAGTGTCTATGCTTCACCTACTGGTGCTATGATTTATTTAATCCTGCAATTACTGATAGTACTAATATCAGGCGCCTTAGGAATGGGTTATTATTTATTTAATATTAATCTTATTAAAGGCTCAGATTACCGTTTCGAGAATCTGTTTGCTAGATTTCGTATAATTATAAAAACCTTTGGATTGTTTTTTATGATGGGATTATTTGTTACGTTATGGTTACTGCTATTTATTATTCCGGGTATAATAGCCTCCTTTCGTTATGCCATGGCACCCTATATTATGGCGGAAGATCCTGATGTAGGTATTATGGAAGCGATTAGCAGATCCAAAGAAATGATGGTGGGTTATAAGTGGAAGTACTTTTGCCTGTCTATCAGTTTCATCGGTTGGATAATAGTTGGTCTGTTTACCTGCGGAATCGGTTTGCTCTGGGTAAGTCCTTATATGGAAGCTGCCAATGCTGCCTTCTATCTTGAAATTTCAGGCTATAATAGTCAGAATACTGAAAATACTTCAAATGCTCAATATGAATACAATTACTATGATGAATAAATCATCAGACATTGAATAAATGAAACTCAAAAGCTGTGTCTTTCAAAGTCCAATACAATCAGGGCTTCTGGAACACAGCTTTTTCTTGCATTGACCGCCGGCTTTTTACAGTCTATAATGATAGAAATTGGGACAACTGGTCATAATATCCAATGATACTAGAATGAGAAATAGGAGAAACGAACATGCCAAAGGGAAAAAGAAAACTGGTGAAATGTATTGTATGCGGTGAAATATTTGATTCAGAGATTGATACCTGTCCGGTATGCGGCGTAGGAAGAGAATATTTTATTCCTTATGATGGAGAAGAGGTACTCTTTCGCAAAGATACACAGGAGACTTTTATAATTCTAGGGAATGGGGCGGCGGGTATCAGCGCTGCAGAAGCAATTCGAGAACGGAATGATACCGGTCGGATTATTATCATATCAAAGGAAGCAGAATTAAGCTATAACAGGCCGCTGCTTACCAAAAAGCTCACTACCTTTAATTCCTCAGAAGAGATATTGATGCATCAGCCTGACTGGTATGAGGAAAATCAGATTACAAACTACCTGGGCAGAGAAATTAAAAAAATAGATACCGGTAATAAAACTGTTATTTTGAATAATGACGAAGAAATCAAATTTGATAAATGTATATATGCACTGGGAGCTGAAAGCTTTGTACCGGCTATAAAAGGAAGCGGTTTGAATGGTGTTAAGGTTATCAGGAATCTTCAGGATGTAAGTGATATCAGAGAGCTGAGTAAAAATGCAAAGCAGGCAGTTGTAATAGGCGGTGGCGTATTAGGGCTTGAGACTGCCTGGGAGCTTAGTAAATTGTGTAAAGTAACTATCCTTGAAGCTGCTGACAAGCTAATGGTCCGACAGCTGGATGAGACAGCAAGCGAGATGCTTGGAAACCTGATTACAAAAGTGGGTATTGATTACCGGGTAGGCGCTGCAATAGCAGAAATAACGGGAAATGAGAAGGTTACAGGAGTAGCACTAAATACAGGAGAAGTTTTTGAGGCAGATCTGGTTATTTTCTCCTGTGGTATCACCCCTAATACAGTTTTGGCAAAAGAGGCCGGATTACAGGTTGGTAAAGCGGTGGAAGTAAATGATAAAATGGAAACGAATATAGACAGTATCTATGCCTGCGGTGATTGTGCCGAATGTAAGGGTGTGAATTACGGAGTATGGGCTCAGGCAATTGAAATGGGAAAGACCGCTGGTGCCAATGCCGCCGGAGAGGATACAGACTATAATATTTATCCGCCCGCACTTACCTTTCACGGTATGAAGACTGCACTATTTGCCGGAGGAGATAATGGTAAGCTGCCTGATAAAGAATATCAGACTTTGGAATACAGAAATGACTTGGACGGGAATTATGAGAAATTCTATTTCTTAGAGAACAAATTAGTGGGAGCAATATTGCTTGGTGATACCCGCAAGATGAATAAGGTATCAGAGGGGTTAAACGTGGGATGTTCCTATAATTATGTAAAAAATAATATCATCCACGATTAGAGTATTGTGACAGTCATACTTTGTCGTAATTTTCATATAGATAAACTAAAATACTTTATGGGTAAGTCTTATGAATAGTGGTGACAGGTATAAAATAACCAGTGAGGATTATGCGGATATAATGTTGGAAGATGGAATTACCTCCCCGAATGGTCAACCGATACCCGGTGTATCTAACCTGGAGATAAATAGGGAGATATCCGTTGCTTATATACCGGTAGAGAATATGACGTTAGAGAGTATGAATCAGTTTGGATATTATTCTGTACCTGGATGCTTTGGTCTGCTGTCAGCTGAAACAAATCCCTACCGGCCTGTAAATAGGTCGGTAGAAATTGCTAATTATAGAGGAAAAGGTGTACTTCTGGGATTTGTGGATACTGGAATAGATTATCTGCATCCGGCATTTAGGAATGCAGATAATACCAGTCGAATTGTCTCTTTATGGGATCAAAGTCTGTATAGTGAAGACAGATATCCACAGTATTTTTATTACGGAACCGAATTCACCAGAGAAGAGATCAACAATGCATTAGCAAACGAGGATCCCATGTCCGTAGTACCGGTTAAGGATGATATTGGTCATGGAACAGTAATGGCGGGAGTTGCCTGCGGAAATATTAATGAAAACATTCCTTTTAAGGGTGTTGCCTATGAGGCGGAGCTGATAGTAGTTAAGTTAAAACCACCGAAAGACTATTTGAAAAAGATATATCTTATACCGGACGGTATTCCCTGTTATCAGGAAAACGACATTATAGCCGGGGTTGAATATATTCGCCGTGTTGCCAGAGATTTAAGGAAACCGGTTGTTTTCTGCCTGGGCCTTGGAAATAACATTGCTGATCATGCCGGGCTCAGGATAGGCAGCCGATTCTATGCCAGAATAGGAGAGGCAGCCGGTCAGGTATTTGTTACGGCAGCCGGTAATGAAGCTAACAGAAAAAATCATTATTTTAATGATATACCAAAGGAAGTACCCTCTGATTATGTTGAACTTCATGTAGGTGCTCAGAATCCAGGTTTTATGATGCAGTTTTGGGGAGTATCCCCCAATTTTTACTGGATTGATGTTTATATGCCTGATGGTGAGTTTCTTATGAGAATTCCTCCTAATGAAGGACAGACATTAAGAGAGGAACGCCAGAATTCTATGGTTATATCAGATTCCCTTATTAATATACCATCCCATCATCATCAGGCAATCGTGTTCCGACTTGAAAAACCCGTAATGGGTATTTGGACTTTTATGGTATTTGGAGCAATAGAGGATCTGGAAAAAAAAGTTCACTTCTGGCTTTCACTTCATAACTTTTTGCCCGAGGACACTTATTTTATCAAGCCCAATAACTACACTACTGTAGTAGGACCTGCGAATGTGCTGGGGATATTAACTGTTAGTAATTATGATTCGTTAACCGGTGACCTTGACTTGTACAGCAGCAGAGGCTTTACCGCCAGTGAATTTCCAAAACCGGACATAGTAGCACCGGGCGTTAATATGACAGCACCTTTCCCGAACAATGAATATGTATCTGTAACAGGTACCAGTGTAGCGGCAGCTTATGCGGCAGGTGTAGCAGCTGCGGTACTGCAATGGGGAATCGTAGAAGGGAAAGCACCTTATTTAAATACTCCGCATATAAAGCGTATTTTCGAGGAAAGCGCCATAAGGGATAAGGAACGCAGTTATCCCAATGAGTCCTGGGGATATGGAATCCTTAATATAGAGGGTATAGCGTCCTTTCTGGCAGCTGTCTATAGTAAATAAAATAAAATATATAAAAAACTGTGGCATAAATCCTATTTCTGAATAAAGTGGTAATAAAACGTTATGGTGCAATATTATGGAGTACTATATTCCCGTTGAACCCGGTGTCAGAATTTATGTAAATGATATCAACCCACAGGGAGAAAAACCGATTCTTTTTATGCATGGCTGGCCTGCTAATCATCACTTATTTGAGTATCAGTACAATGAGCTGATACAGAAGGGGTATCGCTGCATAGGTATGGATGTAAGAGGATTCGGTAAATCTGATAAGCCGGTTTACGGCTATGATTACGATTCATCTGCTGATGATATTCGCTGTGTTATCGAGAACTTAAAACTTAAAGACCTGACCTTGCTTGGGCATTCAACGGCAGGTGCGGTAGCCATCAGATATATGGCCAGGCATAATGGTTACGGAGTATCCAAACTGGTACTTTGTGCTGCTGCAGCACCAAGTCTGATACAAAGACCGAACTTTCCATATGGTTTAAGGGAGGAGGAGGTTATTGAGATAATTCAGAATACTTATAAAGACCGTCCTCAGATGCTTGATGATTTCGGAAAAATGTTCTTCTACCAACCGGTTACCGAAGCTTTTTCTCTGTGGTTTGGTTCACTGGGAGCAGTAGCGGCAAGCTGGGCAACGGCCTATGTAGCTTGTGCATGGCTCTATGAGACGTTATTCGAAGATATGAAATGTGTAAATGTACCTACACTTATTATGCATGGCATACACGATCAGGTATGCAAATATCCCTTAGGAGTGGTACAGCATAAAGGCATAAAAGGATCAAAGTTCGTAACCTTTGAAGAAAGCGGACACGGACTTTTTTATGATGAAAAAGACAAATTTAATTGTGAACTTATGAATTTTGTGGGATAGATCAGAATATACCGGATTTGTTTGGAATCTCAGACAAAGCCGGTATATTTTTATAATAATGTATCCTCGTGTATCATAGATTAAAGTAACGATTCTAGATGACTGATAGCATAAGAAAATAACATCGGTCACCTGTATAAACGGAGTACATCCATGAATAATGAGAATATCAATGAAATAACCAGTCAGAACTACGCTGATCTGATAGTGGATTGGACAATTCCTAACATAAACAGAAGTGATTTCACGAATTCTGTAATTCAGGATATAAACAGCCAATACGGAGTAATTCATATACCGGTAGAGGAAATAACAGATGACATACTACAGCAATATGGATATTCTGCTATGCCGGCATGTTACGGAATCACAACTTACCGTAATGAAGTAATTGAAAGTGCTTATACCATACAGCAATTTGAGCTGGAGGATATAAAGGGCAATGGTATCCTCATAGGTATTGTAGATTCCGGGATAGATTATAGAAATGATGCTTTCAGAAAGATTGATGGAACTACTAAAATAAGATATATCTGGGACCAGACGATTGAAACTGGGCTTCAGCCGGAAGGCTTTGGTTACGGAACAGAGTATAGCAAAGAAGATATTGATTATGCCCTTATGCAGACTAACCCCTATGATTATGTGCCAAGTATGGATGATGTAGGAGAAGGAACGGCTATGGCTGCCATAGCAGCAGGTAATAAGTCAGAAAGTTCAGCCTTTACAGGAATTGCTATTAATGCAGAATTAGTGATAGTTAAGTTAAAAACCGCAAAGGATTATCTAAGAGATTTCTATGGTATTAAAGAAGATGCGGTTTGCTATCAGCAGAATGACATAATGCTTGGAGTTAAATATTTAATTGAAACTGCTCAAAGATTAAATATGCCCATTGCCATTTGTATGGGGTTAAGTTCCTCACAGGGAGCTCATGACGGTTATGACATCATGAGCAGATATTTAACAGAGTGCGGAAGTAACAACGGTGTTGGACTGGCAGTGGCTGTAGGAAATGAAGGCAACCAGGGCCTTCATTTCCTTGAAATAAAACCGGCAGAAGAGAAATACAGCCTGGCAGAGCTGAATGTAGGAAGCGATAATACGGACTTTACCATGGAGCTTTGGACTTATATTCAGAATCCGCTTAGTCTTATTATTCTTTCGCCTGATAATACTGTGGTTTTCCGTATTGATACCCTGCTTGCAGCAATCCGAAACGGCAGGATAGAATATGGAGATACCATTATTTATTATGACCTGTTTGGCAGTGAGGTATATTCTCAGAAGAAATTAATATTGCTGCGGTTTAAAAATACTTCGAAGGGGGTCTGGCGGTTTCAGATAGAAGAAGGAGAAGGTGTGGTATCCCTTTGTCATATCTGGCTTCCCATAAGGAACTTCCTGAAAAACGATATTTATTTTCTGAATCCGAATGCCAATACCACAATTTCAATACCTGGAAACGCAACCCAGTTGATTACGGTAACATCTTATAATGCAATTGTCCTCACTCTGGCAGAAAGTGCTGGAAGAGGGTTTACTTCCAATAACATTCCCAAGCCGGATATTGCTGCTCCAGGGGAAAATATGATTGTTCCTATTCTGGAGGGAGGCTTCTATCCTTTGTCCGGCAGCGGGCTGGCAACAGCATTTACTGCTGGTGTATTGGCAGCAATACTGGAAGGAGGAGAGCTGCTTAATGTTACGGATAAGATCAATACGCCCTTGCTGCGGTTTATCCTAACCTACTTAGCCAGAAGAGATTCAGATAAAGAATATCCTAACCCGGATTGGGGCTATGGTTATATTGTCTGACCAGATTGATTAAGAGCTGGAGTGTTAATAGTGAGAAGAAAGGCTTAGAAGAAATCAGCAATCTTCTAAATGAAATCTATAAAATCTGGTAAGTGCCGGTGAATGAGATACCTGAAATGTAATTGCAGTGAAAAATCTATTTATATAAAATCTATAAGCAACAATAAATCAATAATGGCTGCAAAGCAGCTGGCAAAGAACAGGAATTGGATAAATCTGTTTTATATGAATGTACAAGATGATATAATAACTCATACAAGCTATTATATCATCTTTCTAATAAAAAAAGCATTACAGGTCAATTACAAATATATGAAAATTAGATATTATTGAGAGTAAGGAGGTGCTTTTATGGAAGCATGGAATTCTATTCAGAATACTATACAATATATTGAAAATAATCTAGCTGAGAAAATAAATATGGAGGAGCTTGCGGGAGTGGCATATTTATCTCCTTTTTATTTTCAGAGACTTTTTAACAGGTTAGTTGGTAAGCCGGTGATGGAATATGTAAAGCTACGCCGTCTGGCAGGTGCAGCCGATTATCTCAATGGAAATAAGGATAGCAGGATCAGTGAGACTGCCTATCGTTTTGGATTTGAGAATCATGAAACCTTTACTCGTGCCTTTAAGGCTGTATATGGTATGACACCGGAAAATTACCGTGCCAATCCCCGTACCTTAACACATTTTATAATGCCGGATATTTCATTGAATTATTATATGGTGGATGAAAATGTCCCTTTAATATCCGACGGTATCACCCTGGAGGTAAGCAGATATTATCTTCCTAAGTCCAGAAGCTTTATGGGCTATAGTATCCAGAATCCTATGGGAGATGAACCCGGTGTGGATCTGCTAGGCGAGTTATGGGATAAGTTCCATGAACACAAAGCTTCCATTCAAGGACTCAAAAGGAAGGGGCAGGAAGCAGGAGTCTCATCTCCTGGCGAAAAGCCAGGTTTCTTTACTTATTTTACAGGCGGGGAAGTAGAAGAAGGAGAGCTTACAGAAGGTTTTATTAACTGGGACATGCCAGCGGGAAATTATATTATTTGTACCTTTGAGGCAGAGAATTTTCAGTTGCTTGTAAACGAAGCACTTAATAAGGCAAGGGATTATCTGTTTGGTGTCTGGCTACCAAAGCATACGATAAACACTGAATATTTTATGGCAGAATTATATTACGATATTACACCGGAAGCTACCAAAATGGAATTATGGGTGAAGATAAAGGAAGAAAGCTCCTGTTAAAAGCCTGTGTTATTAATTTAAAACGGAGGAACGAATGGACAACGCCAGAAAGCATTGTGAAAAATTGAAAAAATCATTAAATCAGTATCTGGGAAAAGGGCAGGCTGATGAAATACTGAGTGGACTTGACGAGCTGACTGGACAGGAAACCCCTGCGCAAAGTGCTGAATGGGCAAGGAAAGTAAATGAGCGGCTTGAAAAAGCAGTTAGCCCTGAAATACTTATTCATGTAAGAGAAGAAAGTGCCTGTATCAAGGCAAATAAATATTCTCCTTATGTAAAATACTTTAAGGAGATTCGTGAGAAATATGCGGAAGATGAAGCTTATATAAAGGCAGTTGCAGAATTTTTAAATGGCAGAGGCAGGTGTGGGAAGAAAGTCGAGTATATCAATGGAAAAATATATTCCCACTTCAGTTACGGAAATTCCTGTGTCTGTTATGTAATCAAGGGAGGCTGGCAGAAACCGCCCACGACGACCTGGTGTAGATGTTGCCAGGGTACCTTATTAAGTATTTATAAATTAGTATTTCCTGATAAAATCTGTCATATGGATATTGTTGAGACCTTTGCTACAGAAGGCTCGGATTGTGTCTTTGCTACCTGGTACACAAATTAGCGTAAATAGAAAGCCTGTTTTAATTGAAACAGGCTTTTTACGTGTAACTGCTTAGATTGCTTCATTAAGCGGATTTAAGGCAATGTCAGATTGTTCAACGATTTCCCCATCTACCAGTCGAATGATGGAGGTGCCATATTGAGAGGAACTGCTTGAGTGAGTAACCTGAATCAAAGTCTTACCATAGGTTACATTAATTTTTCTGAACAACTCCATAATTTCTTTTCCAGTTTTGGAATCCAGATTGCCGATGGGTTCATCCAAAAAGAGAATTTCAGGATCTGTTATTAAGGCTCTTGCTATGGCTACTCTTTGCTGCTGACCGCCGGATAACTCTCTGGGCGTTAACTTCCTTTTATCAGACAAGCCGATAACTTCAAGCAGTTCAGAAAGTTTCTGTTCATAGTGTTTCGGATTTTTGCCGTCAAGGATTAGGGGAAGGAGGATATTATCCTCTACATTCAGATTCTGAACCAAGTTATAGAACTGAAATACAAACCCGATTTTTGTTCTTCTGAATTTGCTCATTGCTTTCTTTTTTAAGGAACTTAAATCATTCCCATCTAATTTAATGGTACCGTCTGTTGGTTTATCAAGGCCTCCAAGCAGGTATAAAAGAGTAGATTTTCCGCTGCCGGAGGGACCCATAATTGATACAAATTCACCCTGGTCAACACTAAAAGTAAGATTTTTAAGAATATGAGCTTCTTCTTTCCCTGTAACAAATTTTTTATTTAATCCATTTACTTCTATAGCTTTCATATAGGCTCCAATCTGCGTGTTTGCACGCATATAAATTAAAGGGGAAGTGAAAGTGATTTGCTTTCACTTCAGGCTCCCGTTAGCGTGCATTGGCACGCGTATAAAATCAAGGGGAAGTGAAAGTGATTTGCTTTCACTTCAGGCTCCCGTTAGCGTGCATTGGCACGCGTATAAAATCAAGGGGAAGTGAAAGTGATTTGCTTTCACTTCAGGCTCCCGTTAGCGTGCATTAGCACGCGTATAAAATCAAGGGGAAGTGAAAGTTGATTTGCTTTCACTTCATTTTACCAGTGGTTTCTAAGGTTATGCATTACTCATATTTAATTTCCTGTATTACCGATAACTTTCTGCTTCTAAGCAGTACCGGAAAAGTAGCTAAAAGAACAATAACTAAGGAAACAGCGTATATCACAGGCAAAGAAGAATAATCCAGTGATACTGTCATAGGCAAACCTATGGACTTTGTCATAATAGATATCAGTTTCAACCCGAAGATACAATAAACGGAGGTAATTAACATAGCCCAGGTTACAGAGGCAATGGATTCAAAGATTAAGATTTTCGTACGACCTGAATCCTCCATGCCAACAGAAGATAATATGGCAAATTCACTCTTCCTCTGAAGAAAGCTGATGGATACATTATTTACCATACCTAAAGCAGCTATAATAATTGCCATATAAGAGAAAACGCTTAAGGCTTTTACCAGCATCTTGTTATTTTCAACATTATTAGCGCACATCTCATCTCTGGTTATTGCGGTTGCACCGACTTCTCGTAAGACCGGCTTTAATTCCTTAAGGAGCTCCTCTGGTACCTTTTCGGTTGTAAAGGTGATGGTGTTGGCACTGTTAATTCCATAAAGGTCTTTCAGTGTTTCTAATTTCATCAATATAAAGTGGCCGCTTTGAAAAAGCCTTCCATCAACAATACCTGAGATCTTAACGGTTCTTGTAATACCATTGCAGGTAATCTCCAGAGTATCGCCTACATGCTTGTTGAATTTCTTTTCCAGAGCAGTAGTGAAGATAATTCCGTTGCTTTCATTTTTATAATCTGTTATATACTGTCTGTTATTCTTGCTGTCCAATTTCAAATATTTATTATAAACAGTGTAAGCATCGATGTTTGCACCGATAATGCTTATGTTCATTTCTTTATCTTCATCTTCATTTTCTATAGTGGCATTTTGATTGTTAATTAAATTAATATCAGATTCTTTGATACCAAGACCTTTTAGTTCCTTCACAAGGTAATCTGCGGTTGACTGGTCTGAGGAATCCCTCAAGGTAGATATATTATCCAGTTCTACATCAAAGTCCAGTTCTGTATAGGCTTCTGTTACCACATGAATCATACTGGTGCCGATGGAGGCAATTGCTATGATGGAAGCCAGTGAGATAATGATTAAAGTGATATTACCAAGTAAAATCTTAGAGGTCCTGAGATTGTTAATGGCATAGACGATGTTTTTACTACGACCTCTTAATAACTGATACAAAAATTTGGACAAGATATCAACCAATTTAGGATATGCCAGTATAACTCCAAGGAGGGAGATTATTAATAGCACTGCAGAAAAGCCGTTTAAAGCTTCCTTTGCTGTGATAAAAAGTATGACAGATACCAGTATCAGTGCAGTGCCGCAGATAAATTTCCTCCAGCCGATGTTTTTGGAAATTCTGACATCATTAAGAATTACCTCCTTCACCTGTAATTTAGAAATTTTACGAACGGGTATAATTGAAGAAAGCAGCGACAGGATTATAGCAAACAGAGTTCCTTTAACCAGATAGGAGGGCTGGATGGTGACTGCCCCATAGATACCATAAGCTTTTAAAGGGGATATCATGAGGTTTATAAGGTGTAAAGCTCCAATACCTAACAGGCTGCCGAACAGGGCACCAGTCAAACCATATATGATACTTTCCAGATACAGGATTAACTTTACGGTACCGGTGGTAGCACCCTGGCTTAAAAAGGTACCTATGGTAGAGAGTCTTTCTGTTATAATAAGTTTAAAGGAACTGTAGATAATAATGGAACTCATAACAATGACAACAACCATCATGACATATAAAAGGGACTCAAAGCTTCCGAACTGTTCTTTCACCGCCGCATCGTCAAATAGCTTACTTGCAGTAAAGGAGGAATTAGCTTCATTGAATTTATCAATACCTTCCTGTGTATTTTTTTCTGAGGAATCAGCAAAGATTGCATTGTATTTTCCTTCTGCATCAAAATCTTTGCTCAGATATTCGTAAGGAAGTACCACACTAAAAGAATTTTTCCTATCATTATAAAAAATACCGGAAGGTGCACTTATAGCCTTGATTTGGAAAGCTTCTGTCTTTCCGGCAATAATCAGTTCTAAGGTATCGCCTACCTCTAACTTGCGTTCTTCTGCGGCTCTTTCTGAAATAATGCAGGATTTATCAGAGAAATCGGCCAAATCCCCGTCCACCAGTTTATAAGCTTCAAGATACTGCTGTTCTCTGCCATGTATGGGTATGTACAGCATGGTTTCCTCTTCAGTGCCTGCTTTATCAGAGAGCATGCCTGTTAAGTACAACTCCTTTACCAGACTGTCCTTTTTGATACCGTTAAGCTTCATACCATCCGTGGAATAGAAGTTCTGGCTTTCATCTGTAGATGAAATTGTAATAGTTTTATCTTCATATGCTTTTTGTTGTGGTCCGACTAAAGTGTCCAGGATAATATCAATCATACCGGTGCTGGCTACCAGTAGTGCTGTGCTGATAGATATGGCTATAATCAGCAGTAGAAACCGCCCTTTCTTTTCAGTCATGCTCTTCAGGACATATTTTAGAAATATCTTCATGCTGCTCTCCTTCGCTGCGGTTATAATAGTTAAGCTGTAATAATTGGTATTGTATTCCATGGAAGCATTTTTTTATAGTGTGACATGTCATTGATAAAGATGACAAATGTAATGAATATTACAATAAATTTCACATCCTTATAAAATCCTTATAAATATAAGCTACACTTAACCTGATAGGAAAGGAGATTAATTAAATGGATCAATCAATGAAAAAAGGCTTAACCGGATTTCAGCTAAAGTATATGGCGATGTTTCTGATGGTATTGGATCACATTCATTACTTCATGGGTTTTACAGGTAAGATACCGGAATGGTTTTCAATGCTTGGACGTTTGTCGGCACCTTTATTTTTATTCTGTGTCATTGAAGGGTTTACCCATACCCGTAACCGGAGAAAATACTTTCTGCAGATATATGCAATTGCCATTGTCATGAGCTTTCTGCAATATTTGTTTATAGTACTTAAGTTAAACCGACCTGATGGCTTTTATCCCCAGAACCAGATGCTTGCTACTTTTACGATTCTTCTGGTAATCCTGCAGGGATTCGACTGGTGTGCCAAAAAGAAGTGGGGCAGAGGCTTAGCGGCTATCATCTTACCCATTATCCTGCCCTTTGTGGCTGTAATCATAGCAAGCCTGGTACCGGGGTCGTTGTTTATAATAAATCTGCTTCATTTCACGGTGCTTCCTTTACATAGCTGGATTGTAGACGGCGGTACATTCTTTGTGTTACAGGGTATATTAATGTACCTGTTTCGTAAGAGACGTAAATGGCAGGCTTTGGTTTTCTTTCTTTCAACCATTCTGCTGTACGTGGTCTATCCCATGGCTGCATTTCCTGAGGTTACTGTAAAAATGCTATTTACAGTTGCTTATGAATGGATGGGTGCTTTTGCAGCAATACCAATGCTTTTGTATAATGGAGAGAGAGGAAAGGGAAATAAGAAATTATTCTACTGGTTTTATCCGGCCCATGTCTATATCTTATATGGGCTTTCCATAGGACTTTATTTTATGCTGAACCATTAGGGTGTGTCTGAAAGCTCAATGTACCGTTCTGAAATCCCCACTTTGCTGTATTTTGCATTGCGATTTTGGGACGTAACATCACTACGTCCCCAAAATCGCGCCTTGCTGTTTTTAAAGCAGTAGATATTTTTGAAGGAAAAGACATCTCAGATTTCTTATTTGGGTAGTACCCTATGGCATAGGGGCTTGCAGCCGGCATAGGCGTTGGGGTATACTGACAGTAATATAGTTTATCAGCTCCATCAGTTGTCAGGACGAAGGAATGGATAGTTGGGAAAGAGGATCCAATGGCGAAAATTCTTGCAGTAGATGATGATCTACAGATTTTAAATATCGTGAAAAAAGCTCTGGAAAAAGATAATCACCTGGTGGAGATACAGGATAGGGCGGATAAGGTAGAAAGAGACAAACTTACAGCTTATGATTTGATTCTTCTGGATGTAATGATGCCAGATATTGATGGTTTTGCTTTCTGCAGAGAGATAAGAGACAGTGTGGACTGTCCAATCCTGTTTATTACAGCCCGTACCATGGATTCGGACCTTATGGAGGGCTTTTCCCTCGGCGGAGATGATTATATCCGGAAACCCTTCAGCTTAACAGAGCTAAGGGCAAGAGTAAATGCCCATTTAAGACGAGAGAAAAGGGAATATCACAGCCGTATTGTTACCAATGATTATCGATTTGATATATCAGAAAAGGTAATGTATTTTAAACAGGACAAGATAGAACTGACAAAGAGTGAATATGAAATCTGTGAATTCCTGGTAAAGAACAAAGGGGCGGTATTTACGCTGGAGCAGATTTTAGAAAAAGTATTTGGCTTCCAATGTGAGAGTGACAGCAGCATTATACGGGAGCATATTAAAAATATCAGGGCAAAGCTTAAAAAACATGAGGAAAAACCAATTGAGACAGTTTGGGGGATTGGATACAAATGGGTATAAAGAAAGTAAGAACCAATACTCTTTTTTGGTTATTTCTAAAGCAGCTCATAATTTTCTCTTTTACCATATTACTGGAAATAACCTTATTCGTTGTATTTTTATTTGTAGTAATCGATAATGGAATCCTTTTACCTGCCAATTATTCGGAACGCTATTTGGAGGCGAACAAGGGTAAGCTGGCAGAAAGTGAGCCATTCTCAGAAGAACTGCTTCCTTATTCCTGCTACTATGGGATCTTTGACAGAGAGGGAGCTTATCTGTCGGGGAATTTTAAGAAAGAGGAACTGGCAGAAGCTAGAGATTTTATTGAAAAAGGCTATTCAAAGGGCTATTATATGCTTGTTGAACGAGGGGAAGGGTATCTGGTGGTTAGCTACAAAATAACCGCTTATTTTGCTTCACCCACCCTGCGCTGGCTCTTTCCAGCTCCTGAACTAATGGGTTTAATATTTTTTATACTGTTATTTGTTGCTCTTACTATAGGAAATGCACTGAGTATGGGCAGGAAATTAAGACATCTGTTAAAGCCCGTTCAGGAAGAAATTGAACAGATTCAAACCAAAGAATTGATAATTGAACAAAAAAACTCTGTAGTGAAAGAGTTTGACGATATACTGCACTTACTTTATGAAATGAAGAGTGCCTTGTCGGTATCTCTCCAAAAAGAATGGGAAACGGAAAAGGAGAGAAAGAAGAATATCTCAGCTTTAGCCCATGATATTAAAACACCCCTTACGATCATAAAAGGGAATGCTGAGCTTATCTTAGAGGAAGACAAGCTGGAAGAAATCTATCAGTCAGCAGATATTATTGGGGTTTACTCCGATAAAATCGAGAGGTATATAAAATTATTAATTGATGAGACCAGGGACACACAATATGGCAATCGGACAGGTAAGGTAAAGCTTGCGGAGTTAATAGCAGAAATCTGTGAAGAAAGTGAAGCATTCTGTAAAGCCGGTGGCATAGAGTTACAGATTTCTGATACCATTAGGGAGGAAGAAGCCCTTTTGGATAAGGATTCTATCGTAAGAGCTGTAATTAATCTTATAAAAAATGCTGCGGAGCATACAGAGAAGGATAAAAGGGTAAAGGTAAGCTTCCAAAGGAAAGGAAAAGCCTTTCGCATTCAGATTGACGATTACGGCAAAGGCTTCACACAGGAGGCTTTAAAATATGCCAAGAATCAGTTCTATACGGAAAAAACTCACAGAGGAGAGGAACATTATGGTCTTGGCATGTACTATGCCAATCATATTGCAGAGAGGCATAATGGAGGGATTAGGTATTATAATAAGCCCGAGCAAACAGGTGCTGTGGTGGTTTTTGAGGTGGCAGTAATAATTGAATGATAGCGTTACCTATGACCGGACTGGTACTCACTTAAGAGCAGTCTGGTTATTTTATTTTACGATTTGGTGAATCGGTTACTAGAGGATAAAATAACTGCCAATAGCTTATAAATCTAAATAATTTATTTAATTTATCCTGGTAGTTATTGAAAAATTGATATTTGTAGAATTACAGAATAATCTAAGCATTACTAAAAGGAAAAAAATAAGCAAGGATTTGCAACCAGTATTTGTACAAAAGCTAAAGGGTGATTACTTCATTATAATTATATTATCACTGGAATATTGGATATAAATGGGGTATTATAAATTTAATTGTATTTATTTACTTCCGCTATATTAATGCGGAAAGCAATAGCAGAAAAATTATCGGACAGAAAGAAAGGCGTAAGATATGAAATATGAAATTATCCATTTAGCAAAAGAGCAATGGAAAGGAACAATCCTTCCCATAAAGTATACAACAGATAAGTATTATGATGTTTTCGTGAATAAGACAGGCAGTGGTTACACCATAGAGATAGAGAAGAAAAGCTTTCCTGAACCTGTTACTCATTCACCGGAGGAATACGATTTTCCGGATAGATTATATGAAGATCACTGGGAACATGCCTATGCCTGGGGTGTTTTGGTTGATAATGAATTGATTGCTGCAATTGAAACGGAACAGGAATTATGGTCTAACCGACTGAGGATTACTGAACTGTGGGTTGCTGACGAATATCACAAACAGGGTATTGGCCACGCCTTAATAGATATGGCAAAGGAGCAGGCAAGGCGAGAACGCAGGCGGGCTATTATACTTGAAACTCAATCCTGTAATGTAAATGCTATTGATTTCTATCAACACGAAGGCTTTGGGCTGATTGGAATGGATACCTGCTGTTACAAAAACAATGATTTGCAAAGAAAAGAAGTAAGACTGGAGTTTGGCTGGTTTCCTGAAGTGAAGAAAAGATTAAACAGAGAAGAAGTAGAGATCAGAAGGGAAACAGAGGAGGACTGGCACGGGGTTGAATTAATGACACAGCATGCCTTCTGGAATAAACACCATCTTGGATGCGACGAGCATTACCTTGTACATAAATTACGTCAGGATAAGGATTATTTGCCGGAGATAAGCAGAATTGCAGTTAAGGACGGTGAGATTATAGGTTGTATCATGTATTCAAAGGCTAGGGTAGTAGACGGTGTTAAAACTCATGATATAGTTACCTTTGGACCTCTTTGCGTGGCACCTGAATGGCAGGGCTGCGGAGTAGGTGAGCTCTTATTAAAGGAGACCCTGGCATTGGCAGCTGATAAAGGATATAAAGGTATTGTAATCTTTGGTGAACCGGATTATTATCCTAGAGTTGGGTTTAAAACCTGCGATAATTTTAATATTACAACTGCTGAAGGGAAGAATTTCAATGCATTTATGGGTATTGAATTAGCAGAAGGTAGTATGACGGATATAAGAGGAAAATTCTATGAATCAGAGGTCTTTGTCAACTTGCCAAAGGAGGAAGTAGATGAATACAATAAAAAATTTCCTCAACTGCAAAAACTAAGATTCCCGGGACAATGGGATTAAACACAAGGTTCAAGAAAGTGTGGAATAATGAACGGATTTTTAGCAATTATACCTCTTTTGGTTATAAGGTTTGGCGTATTAAGAATATTAGATAGGGATTCATTAAAACGTGCAGCTCATTTCCCACCTCTCATTGGTAAGGAAAGGTCTGCTTACTGGGTTTATCAGATATCTAACCTGTTGATTTTTGCATTTCTTTGTTTCTTAAAGATTAGAACAGATTCCTACCTGCTATATCCGGGACTCGTAATATATGGATTAGGGGTTCTATTGTGCTTAGTTTCTGTGATAAATTTTGCAAAACCGGCAAAGAATGGCATCAACTTAAAGGGAATCTACGGGATTTCAAGAAATCCCATGTATGTAGCCTATTTCATATATTTTATAGGCTGTACGATACTTACGCAGTCTTTGTACTTATTGGGCATAGTGGTAATTTTTCAAATATCTGCTCATTGGATAATACTGTCGGAAGAAAGATGGTGTATACAGAAATTTGGTGAGGAGTATATAAATTATATGAATAAAGTAAGGCGATATCTATAAATATTTCATAAAGTGTAATTAATGGAGAAAATATTAACATAATCTTTTCACTATTATATATCTTTCAACGTAGTAGTAGTAGTAGTAGTAGTAGTAGTAGTAGTAGTAGTAGTAGTAGTAGTAGTAGTAGTAGTATCTGTATCTTTGAACTTGGATGAACGGAGCAAGAAAATAATAAATAAATTGATAAATTAATGGGATATCAAATATTAACACTGTGTGATATCTAATGGAGGTATAATGTCAGAGGAAAGGTTAAATACAGATGTATATCTTGAAATTCTGAATGAAAACAATTGGCTGCAAATTTGTGACTTATCCGTGAGTTTAGAGCAGAAAGATTTTTTTCCTATTCCAAATGTGTACTGGATTGGAATTAGCAGATATGAAGAGCACACGGAACTTTTTGCTATTAAATACAAGGATGAATATATTGGATTAATTGGAGCTGGTTATGATGAAGATGGAGTATCAGGATTTATTAATCCATTTATGATTGATGAGAAGCATCAGAAAAAGGGATATGCTCTGTCTGCCATCAGGTTAATAACAGAATATTTAGTAAACAACCTTCACGTTAATAAAATAAATATTAGTCATAGAAAAGTAAATGTGGTTGCAGGACAGATATATGAAAGGCTGGGTTTTGTTATTAAGGGAGAAGATGAAATTAATTATTTAAGGTGCCTTGAAATATAAAATTATAAGGAAAAATACTAATTACATCCATAACTATAGGAGATTATATGCAAAAAACAATAACATAGAAGAAGGAAAAGTTAAACTAATTGATGGGAAACTAATAACACAGGTAAATTTAGCATTCAAGTCACCTTCAGCACCTGCAGATATGATAACTGGATTATCTGAAAATGGTTGGAAATTCTTCAAAGGGCTAGAAGAAATAAGAAGTAGCGTAAATAAAAGATAACCTAATAACCCATTTGTTTAAGGAGGTCAGTATGCAGACTATACAACAGCTTATCGTCCAATACAGCAAAGAGAAATCAGTTGAAGAATATCAGACTATTCTTGAAAGGCTGAAGCAGCAGGAGATCCTTTGGGTAGCCCGTTTCCCTCAAACGAACAATTATTATCTTGATTTTGTAAACAATAAACCAACTGCTTATATTTTCACAGAAAAGGATTTTTATGATCAGTATCAAGACTACATACTGCAGCAGATGATACAGGTAACATGCCAGGAAAATGAAGCAGTTGAGCGTATGAACTTATTTGGTGATTTGTACCGCAGTGGATTTGAGGCAATTATAATTGATAATGGTCAGCAATTCCTTGGCATGAGTTTATTTGACTTAATTGAAAAGCCTAATTTCTCGGGAATCCCTGAGATTAACCGTCCGGTCATGAATCCAATCTTGGTTCGAACAGCAAATGACTTTATGCAAAAGCTCATAAGAAAAAGTGCAAGCCCTGAGTTGGAGGAGCAGCTTTTTCATGAGATTTATCAAGGGAAATATCTGCTTGCTATGGATGCAAGCAAACTGAAGCAGGAGGAAATCAATGAAGAGACAGGAGAGAGCGTTATCAAAGAAGACAGTGTAATGTCTTTTCCTCTTATAACCAATGCAGATAACAAACATTTCTATGCCTTTTTTACTGATTGGACTGAACTTCGCAAGTTTGACAGTGAAAATAAATATAGTGGTTCAATTACGCAATTTGAAGATATGAAATATTTTATTCAGCAGGCAGACGGGATTGTAATTAATCCTTTCGGTGTGAATCTGAATTTAACTTCTAAGATGCTTGATGAGATAGAAGCGGTTATACTGGATAAAAAACAACCGGACAAAATAGAAGAGCAGGTTGTCAAGCAGAATACGAAGGTTTTGCTTGGGGAACCAAAAAATTACCCTCAGGAAATGGTGAATGCCATATCAGAATACCTTAAAACCTGTAAAAATGTAAAGGCTGCCTATCTTAAGCTTATGATCAAGGAAGCAGATAAAAGCTACCTTCTGGTTCTGGATTTTACGGGAGATAAAGAGCAGCTATTTTCCAATATTGCTAAGATTGCTGTGCCATATGCCGACGGTATGTATATTGATTTTGTTCCATATGCGGACTCCTTTGGAAAAAGTGCAGTGAAAGCTTCCTCACCCTTTTATAAGAAAAGACCATGGCCTTTTAAATAAGCCTTACAGAGTTAATATGCACCAATGCAATCATAATATTTTACAGCAGCCGTATAAGTTAAAATATTATGAAGGAATCGCAAAACCATATTAAATGCTGGTAATAAGATAATACTTAATGATACAATCGTATTTATTTGAAAAGAAAGTCCTAATTAGTTTCTTTCCAGGAAAGAAAAACAGGGTAGACCATTAAATATATCAATTTAATAACATCTTCTGATATCCATATATCTGATATCAATATAGCTTATTTCTCTTAATTTATTTTATGCATAATGTGATAAATGCAGATAAATAAGATTATAAGCAGTTGGAGCTGGATCCAAATTGTACAAATCACTTAAATCATGAAAAGGAGGATTAATAATGGCAGAAATCATAAGAGTATATAAGGAACACCTTCCTGAATTGAGACTTATAGGAAAATGCTATACCAGTGCCGATAGAGGCGGTGATGGTGGATATGGACATCTGTGGGGGGAATGGTTTCAAAATGGCTGGTTCGAAATTCTTGAGGGACAAGGTGAAATAAAAGAGATTGATAACGGTTATCTTGGTTTTATGCGCTGTAACGGTAACGATGTTGAAAATAGCTTTGAGTACTGGATAGGAATGTTCTTTTCGCCCAGAACCCCTGTACCTGAGGGATTTCAATCTATTGATCTTGCTGAAAGTGATGTTGGTTTATGCTGGATTAAAGGCAGCGATAGTGATGGAAGTATCTACCGGATGAATGATGAATGTATTGCCAAACTGGAAGAAAACGGTATGAGAGATTTCAAAAGTGATGAGAATAACCGGGAATACATTTTTGAAAGATATAATTGCCCGCGTTTTACAGAGAAAGATGAGCAGGGTAATGTGATATTAGATTACGGTATCTATTTGTCAGAATAACAGATAAGAATAGTTAAGTTAAGTGAAATAATAAGTAAATGTTCTTTATTTTATCTTTGAGTATTTAAAGTAGGGCTGCTGGTTGTAACAGCAGCTCTTTTACTAATGTAATTTTATAATGTAGATATACCTTATGTTGTAGAATTTTATGAATCTTTATGTTATAGCGAAGAGGTGATTTATGTTGTAGAATGCATAATGATTTTTGTTGAAAAAAGCATGCTGATTGTTATAAAAAGCATGTTGGTTTATGTAGTAAAAAGTATGTATTATTGTAAAGTTGTAAAATATGGCATATAATAAGCTGGGGTCTTATACGGATTACAAGTAAATTTATGGCAAGAAATTAAAATAGAAATATTATATTTAATAGGGTTTTACATTTATGCCTGTAATAAATTACATGTAGAGACTAAAAGGAAAAACATAAGATGAGGAGATTTAATATGAAAAACATTAAAAAAACTTACCGAAAAAAGTGGTGCTGTATACTGCTAGCCATTTTGATAGTAGTATCATGTGCTCAGCCCTATCAGGTATCTGCAGCGAAAAATGATTTCGTGATTCTTAACGGCGTCCTAAAACAATACCTTGGCAGCGCAAGCAAAGTTACTATACCTGCAAATGTTATTGAAATTGGGGACAGTGCCTTTGACCACTGTAACAGTCTGAAAGAAGTCGTAATCCCTTCTACCGTAAAAACGATTGGCTCCGATGCCTTTTATGCCTGTGCGAACCTCAAAAAAGTGACCATAAAAAAGGGAGTTCGAGAAATCCAATCCGGTGCCTTTATTTGGTGTTCCAGCTTAACTGAGGTTAGCATTCCATCCGGTATTAAACAGATAGGAGGTGTTGCATTTCGTGGAACCCCCTGGCAGAAAAAACATGCAAAAAACGGTTATAGTGTTGTAAATGGGGTTTTAGAAGAATACATCGGAACCAGTAAAAATATAACCATACCATCAAACGTAACTGAGATCAGTGATATGGCTTTTACCTATAGTGCTTCTGAAATTTCATCCTTAATAATTCCTGGAAATGTTAAGAAAATCGGTGATGGAGCCTTTGGTAATAAAGCCATAAAAAAGCTTACCCTAAAAAACGGCATAGAAGAAATAGGAGGAGGGGCATTTTCTTATGTCTCAAAACTGACTGAAGTAACGATACCCGGCTCGATTAAAGTCATTAACAACGCTGCTTTTTCAGATAATAAGGATCTTAAAACAGTAATTATAAAAAAAGGAACAAAGGAGATTGGTGAGAGAGCCTTTTACAACAGTAAGAAGCTGTCTTCTCTTACTTTACCTGATTCTTTGACAGCGATTGGTGGTTCTGCATTTGAAGATACCAAGTGGCTTAAAAGCGTGAAAGGTGAGTTCGTAAAAGCCGGAAAGGTATTAGTTGCTTATAATGGTAAGAAGGAAAATGTAACGGTTCCCTCTGGTATCAAGTATATTGCCGGAAGTGCCTTTGCAGAAAATACAAGTATAAAAACTGTTAAGCTACCAGAGTCCATCATAAAAATTGGAAGTGAAGCATTTTATAAATGCGAAAAGCTGGAAAGCATTAATATACCGAAAGGTGTAACTGAGATTCCTGACAATATGTTTACCCAATGCTCTTCTTTAAAAGAGGTTACTCTGCCAAATGGACTAAAAAGTATCGGTGAATTTGCTTTTCGGTATTGTATGTCATTGGAGGAGCTGAACCTTCCTTCACATATTGAAACTGTTGGTTTATATGCCTTTGAGAATGTACCTGCAATTTACAGAAATCCTGAGGAGCTATTGATTGTAAATGGGATATTACTTTCCTATCATGGAGAAGATAAGGAGTTAAAAATACCCGATAATGTACATACGATTGCGCCTGGAGCTTTTCGTGATGTCTATACTCTTGAGAAAGTTACCTTATCTAAGGGACTAAAGGGGGTAGATGATTATGCGTTTGCAGACTCCTCTATAAAACAGGTTGTATTTTCTAAAACCATTACATATATTGGAGATTATGCTTTTAACAGAAGCGGTCTAACCAGTATAAAAATACCGAATACAGTCAAAGAAATTGGACATATGGCTTTTGGATACTGTGAGAATTTAAAGGAGGCAGTGGTGGCTGGATCTGTGAAAACTATGGATTCTTATATATTTACGGATTGCCCTAAGCTTGAAAAGGTAACTCTGCAAAAGGGAATTCCTTTAGTTCCGGCCAGAATGTTTGTAAACTGTAAAAGTCTGAAATCTCTTGAGATTCCAAACAGTGTCTGGTTAATTGAATTTCAGGTGTTTATGGGATGTGAAGCATTAAAAAAAGTAACAATCCCCTCCAGTGTGACGTTTATCTACAACTACACCTTTAGCGGAAGTAATGACAAGCTGGTTATCTACTGCACACCTGGTTCGACAATTGATAAATATGCGAAGGAAAATAAGATAAAGACTAAAAAGATATAATAGTACATCTGTAAACTTATAAATATTAGGTTTTCGGAAAAAACATAATGCCCATGACACTTATGTGATGAGGGTTGTATTAAAAGAGGAGATTGAGGTTTTTAGTTTCATATTGGCTCATCCTGTGTAATATGGTGTTCTAGAAGGACATATATGGGGATTTGTTTCGTTTACTAGAGAGTGGTTTTGGGGGGGAAAATGATAATTAAAGAATTAGTATATTTTGTGGTTATAATATCCATTAATTTTCTTATGTTTGCAGCAGGGTTAGTAGAAGCTAGCAGGAAGAATAGTAGTGATGAAAAAAAGAATAAACGGTATTTTTGGGGGAATCAAGGGAGAGTAATATATTCAAATAAAGAAGAAAACACTGATACTTTAATGTTTATAAGTTTTTATGTAATCGCAATGACGATTTTTTATGCCATAGCATATGTTATATATAAGAAATACCCTAATATTTGGACCGATACCGGAAAATATGCAGATGAAATACCGAGTTTGATGTTAAATTCTTTTCTTGGGACAATGGCAATTATAGGTATTTCAACTGCAATAAATAAAAAGCATTATATTACATTTAATATTATAGATGTTCTTGAGCGTTTTAGAATAAAATCAATGGTAATTAAAATGATAATTTTAATTAGTATTGTTTTTATAGTAAATTATTTAGCAGTTATAGTTAAAAACTTGGGATTTCTTGAGGTTGGATTTGCATTAAAGTGTATCAATTTTGTTAACTTAATGTTATTTTTATCATATATTTTTAGGAGTTGTTGGCTAGTAATGAGTATCTGTACCTCCAACCCTAGATTTGAAATGAAAGTACTGGATAAATTGTATTATAATTTCGCTTATAAAAGAATAAAAGAGGACACAGATAAATGGGATACTCAAGGGGTTAAATATATCATGGAAAGTCTTCTGGATAAATATTTTACATCCACATATAGTGGATTATTTTGCCTTGAAGATATTAGTTTTATATCTTCTCTTGATACGAAAAAGAAATGTATTAAGTGGCTTAAATTTAAAGCTTTATTTCTATATAATTTTATTCAATTAATATTACTTGTTTTTATAGGATATGTTACTTCAATTCACTATCAAATTATCATTTTTTCTTTTTTATTAATAGTTGGATTCTCACTTTTTTGTGAGTCTTCTAGAGTTTTTATTATATTTATGTTTTATGATAAATGCGGATATTATGTAAAGTTTAGAAAAAACAGTATTAAAGAAAAATACATAGCAATAGAACCATATAAATCATCAAAATGGATAATCTTTTTTCATGCATTACAGAATATATTGGCTTTTTATAGAATGGCATATAGACAAGATAAAGAGATAGAAGAAGAAATATTAAATTGCATGGATAATTGTAGTAATAAAGATTTCAAGGATCTGCTTATTTCCATGATTCTATATTTAAAATATGAACAATGCCCAAATATTAATGATTGGAACAATAGGTATAAGGGATATCTGGATGTTTATTGTAGAATTATTATTAATAAAAAAGGAATAAAATATAAGATTATGAATGCAATTATAAGCGACATTAATAGAGAAACAGCAACTAATGATATTACAGAATTACGGAATGATAAATTATATAAATTAAGTGAATTACTTAATAAAAAGTATAAGGCTTAATTTTAGAAAATAATTAGTGGTTATTGAGATTGGAACTGTACCTATAATCCTCATTATTGTAGTATCGATAATAATGTTATTATACGAAGTAATTACAATAATCTATTTCGTTTAATTGTATTTTCTCTTACGTTTATAAAATGAATAATTTTAAAATTTCAAAGTGAATCAAATAAAATTGTAGTTGAGTATAAGTTGCGTATATACAAAATATATGTTAAAATATCACTTGTGCCATAAATCGTGTAAATCCTGAAACCCTTGAAAATATTAGGTTTTCAGAAAAACACAACCCCCATGACGCCTTTGCCACGGGGGTTGCATTAAAAAGGGGAGGATAAGTATTTAACTTTTCTTTGGTATTGGCTGCACAGAAAACTGTACAGTCGGTCATCCTTTATGCTGGAGGGGGGATCCAGCGGTTTCAGATGGCACCGGTTAATCTAAATCATCGACGAATTAGATTAATTATAGTATGATGCAATATTTCTAAGATTATACATAAATAAAAAATATTATGTAAAAAATCTATAGAGAATCAAAAGATGATTAAAGGAAGGTAGAACAATGAGTTTATTAACTGAGTGGAGGGACTTTGCATATGCCCTTGACACAAACCAGAAAGAAGGCCAGCTGTTTTGGGCTAATTATTTTAATGTAGAGCAGGGAATCTATGAGAAGATTCTTGCAGAGCCCGAAGTTGTTGTAGAAGGAACCGTAGCTGAGCTTGCAGCAAAATACGGCACTACCATTTCACTTATGACAGGATTCTTAGATGGCATCAACGAGAGCCTTGTGAAAGAAAACCCTATTGAAGAAATGGAAGAGACAACAGTTGTAAATCTTGGATTTGATAAAGAGATGCTGTATAAGAACATGGTAGAAGCGAAAGCGGAATGGCTCTATCAACTTCCTGTCTGGGACAGCCTGTTATCTGAGGAGAAAAGAAAAGAACTCTATCTTGAGCAGAAGAAATCTAAAACTGTAGTAAAAGAGAAAAAAGTAGGAAGAAACGATCCCTGTACCTGCGGAAGCGGCAAGAAATACAAATTCTGCTGCGGGAAAGCTTAATATAAGCGGTCTGTAGAATACTAGATAAATAAAAAGTGGTATTTCCACTCTTTGTCCACGCATTAATGAATGCGTGGACATTTTTATGAATAAGTTTTATAAGACAAATATATATAAATGCTCTCCCCTTAGATAGAATATTAATTCTAACCAGAGGGGATTTTTATTTTGTTGTTAAACTAATATCTATTAACCTGCAAATTTAAAGAGAATAAATCTTAATCCTTGATTAATTTTCGTTTACGGTTATTGGTATAACTATTTTTTCCTTACTGTTCACGGTAGTAATAATAATATCGGCATCCCCTTCTTCTATTGCTGTTATGTACAGAGGAATTTTATAACCATCCCATTCTCCAAATTCAGCAGATGCAACAGGCTCATAATAACCACGAGAAAGTTTAATGGTACATGATAAGCTTTCTTCGTCATCAGTTTTTAAAGTAATGATAATCTTAGCTTTATCGCCGACAGACAATTCAAGCTTACTTTTATTGGCTGACAGAGTTTGAGCTTTGACAGTTATTTTACATGTGTATTTTTTCTTATCAACAGTTGCGGTGATAGTTACAGTGCCTGGTTTTTTTGCTGTTACTTTTCCTTTGGAAGAAACCGTTGCAACCGCCTTGTTGCTGGAAGACCATGTGGGAATTCCCATTATGCCATTCAACTTCAAAGTTGTTGATTTTCCTGCGATAAGAGTCTTTTTACCAGGAAGGCCGAGGGGCTTGCTAACATCATGTTCGTATACAATTACTTCCTTAGAGGGTTTTACGGTAATCACCCATAAAGCTGCATTATTACCGTATTTTGCTTTTATTACTACAACACCGACACCTTTTCCTGTAACCAGTCCTTTGCTTGAGACAGTAGCAATAGATTTGTCACTACTGCTCCAGGTTACTGTTTTCTTTGTGTCAACAGATAATTGCTTCGTCCAGCCTATACACATAGTTATAAGTTCATCAGCTTTAGCAGGTATTGACTGGAATGCGCTTATAACTAATATTATAGATAAAATAAGGATATATATTTTCTTTCTGTTCTTCAAATTAACTCCGATCTGTGTGCTTTGGCACACGTATAATTTATCAGCTATTCCTCCCATGTAATTTTATGTAATATATTATTATATATTGATGTTTTAATGTCAACTTAAAGTGCCATATTATTCTTCAGCTTCTTTCTGATAAAAATTTATCGTATAAGATGACATAATGCCCGTGAAATCCACAGGCAGCTGTAAATAAACAGTGAAAACAATGACAGAAAATGTAGGCACAGAAAAATTTTTGTATGATTTTCAGTAAAATTATAGTATGATATAAAAAAATATTAAGGGGGAAATACGATGAGATTTTCATTAGGGAGGAAAATCAGGGCTATCATCGTTATCATTGTACTGGTATGCAGTCTTGCATACATGGCTTTATCTTTTTATATGATACAAAGAGCAGTAACCGTGCAGATGAAAAATGACGGACAGACTCTGATAACAACTATCAAAAGAGAATTGATTAAGAACAATGTAACAGAACTGACAGGAATGCAGGAAATATTTAAAGAAATAAAAGAAGCAAGCAATGGAAATATCAGCTATGTTTCTTTATCAGATGCTAATTCCAGTGTATTCTTAACGGATGATAAAATCTTTGGACAGACAGGAGAGGTTGACGGAGTATCTTCGGCTACAGTTGGCGGAGACAAAGTGCCACCTGTATCCAAGGAAGAAGTTTCAGGAAATATTCTTAAAATGCCTGATGGTACAAAAGTCTATAATATTACAACCGGATTTCAATATAACGGTGAGTCAGGTTATCTGAATCTTGGAATATCTCTGGCTACCATGTATGAAGAGGTTAGGATAGCATTCTTTGATATGGCTGTTATCGGAATTATTATAATGGCAGTATCAGTACTTGTTGCCGTAATACCCACCGGCAGGATTATCAAGCCGATACTTAGTATGTCAGAGAACCTGAAGCTATACGCAAAAGGTGACTTTAGAAAGCAAACAGAGGTACATAGTAAAGATGAACTTGGTGATATGAGTAAAGCTCTTGATAATATGAGATTAAACATGGTACAGCTGGTCAGTGGTATTAAGGACAATTCCATACAGGTGCTTGACAGTGTAAATAGTCTGAATTCAGCCATGGAGGAAAGTTCCTTGTCAGCCATGGAAATATCCAAAGTATCGGAGGAACTGACAGCGGGAGCCGCAGATTTGGCAGATAATTCACAAACAGGCCTTTCTAAGATGAATTTACTGGCAGACAGTGTCAATTCTTTGTATGTAAGTCTTGATGTTATCCAGAGAAGCATAGAGCAGATTAAGACTGCAAGCTTAAACGGGAACAGATGCCAGAAGGAACTTCATGAGCAGGTTAATGATAACGGTGCTGTCTTTGTTCAAATGAAAGGGACAGTGGATGACCTGGCAGGCAAATTGGGTTCAATCGTGAATATGACCTCTGTTATCAGAGCAATTGCCGATCAGACGAATTTACTTGCAGTAAATGCAAGAATTGAAAGTGCCAGAGCTGGTGAACAGGGTAAAGGCTTTGCGGTCGTAGCGCAGGAAATTGCAAAACTTGCAGAACAGACCACCCAATCCATAGAAGGAATCGAAAACTTAAGCAAAGAAGTCGAGGAGTCCTTTACCAGGACACTAGATATTATGGACAGAGGAGTTAGTTCCGTAAAGGATACTACCACAGCCTCCAAGGAAGCAGGGGAGGCCTTTGAACTTATTGAAAAAGCCATACAAGATGTAATCACGCATATTAACAGTGTCGTTATGGATATAAAGAAAGTACATACAGGCAAAGAAGATGCAATACATCTAATGGAGAATATATCATCGGTAGCACAGCAGTCAAGTGCAGCCACAGAAGAAATTGCGTCCTCTCTGGAATGCCAGAATGAGGGTATTGCCAATATAGCATGTTCCACAAAGCTACTACAGGAAATATCCAAAGAGTTATCCGGTCTGATAGACAAATTCGAATTATAAAATGAAAGGGCTGTTTCAACCAATGAAACGGCCCTTAAAATTATCCATTCAAATCCTGTTTATATTGTTCTTGTTTGTACAAGAGATAATTAACATATTCCAGGACATCTTCTTTTCCCGCCGGAGACAGCAGATTATATTTCTTGATAAAGTCCGCAGTTTCATTAACAAAATCTCCATAACCTATACGCAGAGAATTATCAGAAACTCCAAGCATATAGTCACAGGACACCTTAAAATAATTGGATAAGGCTATCAGCTTGCTAAATGAGGGCTCATTCCTCTGTGATTCATAATTAGCAATTGCGCTTGATTTGATTCCAATAACACCAGCCAATTCTCCTTGCGTCAGCTTATGCTTTTGTCTTAAAAATCTTAACCGATCACTAAAATCCATTTTGTTGCTCCCCCTAACTGCATCATTTTATACCCCTTATTAATAATAGAATAAAACACAGCCTGAATAATATGCCACGCTTTATAATAAAATTCATTTAGGCCAAATATATTAGTTAACAATACAAAAAAATTATATAACTGTAAAAAGAGTGTGTCAATTCCCAACTTACTCGTTACATGAAGAATATTACATATATTGGGTTTGAATATTATGAAAGGAAAAGTATCCGGATAATACTAAATTAATATATTTTCAATACAGTTGCATGATTCTAACAAGAAAGGTAAAAAATATAATGCACTACTCTGCCAGTAACTGTATAATATAGGTAAATTGAATTTACATAATAACTGACATATACGATGGGCAAACAAGGGCAGACATATAAATGACTCGCACATAGAAAGGCGGAGTACAGTAATACGGAACAGAGAGGTACTGATATATCAAAAGAAGTACTGTTTTATGAGAACTGCTGAGTACACTGCTGAGTACAAATACAGAAGTATATAAATATACAGATTCATAAAGAGGAAGGGCAGATAAAATTTATGAGAAAACGCGATATGTATATAAAGCCCGGAAAATATATGGGCATGAGAACGAAAAGAAAAAGAAGGACACCAAGAATTATCATACTTTCAGTTACCGCAATAACCGCTATTGTATTTATAGCCCTGTGGCAGTTTCGAATCATAGAACCCGGTAATTTTATTTACTCAATCTTAGACAGAGTGAAACAACCAAATATAATATCAGAAGACATAAAGGGAGAACAGGATTCTTCGAAAGTGCCGGATGGAGCAAAAAAGGAAGGAACAGCAGAGCTTAATGAACAGAATGAGGTAAAGCAGCACACGGCTTTCAATACAGCCGAACAGGAAACAGCTGAGAATAATCCGGCCACTGATACTGATGAGAACTTTGGGGAAACGAGCGAAGACTTGGAAAACAGCGCACAGGAAGCCTCAGTAAACAGCCAGAGACCTCTGACAGAAGATCTTATCAATAAAACCTCAGAGCCTGTACGTGGTATATATGTTTCCGGAGCAAGAGCCGGAATCGATGAATATATGCAGGAGTTGATAGCTCTGGCAGAAAATACAGAAGTAAATGCCATGGTAATCGATATTAAGAATGATTTTGGTGAAATTACCTATAAGACAGAACTTCCTTTGGCGGTAGATATTGGAGCCGGAACGGGATATATAAAGGATATAAAGAAACTTGTAGAGCAGTTAAAGGAGAAAGATATTTATCTCATAGCCAGAGTAGTATCCTTTAAAGATCCCTTATTAGCAAAAGAAAGAAAAGATTTGAGCTTACGTGATAAGAACGGTGTGATATTTAAAGACAAGAACGGGGACAGCTGGGTAAATCCCTATAAACGGGAGGTTTGGGATTATCTTATAGATATCGGAAAAGAAGCCGCCGAAACAGGCTTTGATGAAATACAATTCGATTATATACGCTTCTCCACTGATCCGGGGATGAAGAACGTTAATTACGGCACAGAGGCCAGAAATAAGAGCAGGATTGATATCATAACGGAATTCACCAAATATGCCTGCGATAATCTGAAACCTCTTGGAATAAAGGTTTCGGCAGACGTGTACGGAACGATTATCAGAAGTTCTGTAGATGCAGAAATTGTGGGACAGGACTATGTAGCTATGGCAAAATATCTGGATTTTATTTGTCCTATGATATATCCATCTCATTATGCAGAAGGCTCCTATGGAATTGATTATCCGGATATGAAGCCGTATGATACCATACTGGCAGCATTAAAGGAATCAAAGCTTGTACTGGAAGAAGGAATTAATAATGAAACTGCTGAAGAAGTAGTGGCTGAAGGAGAAGAAGCCGAGGGAGAAGAAGCTGATATAAAAACAACAGCAAAGGTAAGACCCTGGTTACAGGATTTTACTGCCACCTGGGTGAAACACCATGCAGAATACGGTCAGGAGGAAATAAGGGCACAGATAAAGGCGGTATACGATGCCGGATATACAGAATGGATTCTGTGGAACGGCAGTAATAATTATACGGAAGCAGCTCTTGATAAGGCAGATTAAGCCGGTGCTTTTCTGATAAGAATCTTATTAAACTCAGCACCTGCTAATTAAACTGATGTTTAATTCATGGATTGGTATGGCATCTTTGGTGTGATAACACACGCCTCCTTCCTCTTGCTTTGCCTTAGTGCATATATCAGTTAGGGTAATTATATAAATTTGCATTTGACTGTACTGGATACATCATTAATTTAGATGAGTAAAAAGGATAACGAAAAAAAATAAAAATATTTTGCAAGATTTTTAAAAGGAAAGTGTATAAGTATTGGAGCATGCGAAAGGAGGCTGTTAACTTGAAGGATGAGGCAATAATAAACCTGCTGTCTGAAAAAAATGAACTGGGTTTATTAAAGTTGGCTGAAAAGTATGAAAAGCTTTTAATCCATATTGCCGGTACAATCCTTGGCGGACGTAATGAAGATATTGAAGAATGTGTGAATGACACTTATATGAAACTATGGAAGCATATCGACCGTTATGATATGGAAAAAGCCTCCTTGAAAACTTATTTAAAAGTAATTATCAGAAACACAGCTATAAATAAGCTTCGTGATCTAAGCCGCAGAGAGGGAATGGAATATAGAGAAGACTTTTCAGATATTGCCCAGTACTACATCGATCAAAGCCAGAATGTAGAAAATCAGGTATTTCGAAAAGAGGATATTCTCCTTTTAAATGAGATCATAGGAGAACTGGACAAAAAGGACAGGGAGCTTGTACTGCGCAGGTACTATTATCTGCAATCCTCCAAGGACATCGCCGGTGCTATGAAGATGTCCGTAACAGCAGTGGACAGCAGATTGTCAAGACTACGGAATAAAATGAAGCTTACCTTTGACCAAAAACTAAAAATCAAGGTGTAAACCAATACCTTTAGTAGGAGGTAACAGAATGAATGAACAAACGCTGATAAATATGTTAAGTGAACTGGATGCCGGTTCCTTAAAAGAAAATTTTACAGAAAAAGATTTAAGAAACAAAGATGGAAATGTATTTAAAAGGGCATATTTTTATATAAGATCCTTAAACCGAAAGGATGATTCGGTAAAGGGAAGTATTCTTAAGGAGCATCTGGAGGAGTATACCGAGGCTTCCGAGGAATTTTTTACGGAAAATGCTACGGTAGCAGCCATGGAAGCAGAAGAAGAGGAACAGAATGAGCAGCAAAGAGGCTTTACTATTCATGTCTTTAAGCGCAGCATCAGGAATCTGATCAGAATTATAACAGCCATTATAGCAGCTCTTATTGTTATCATAGGACTGATCATTGTCCTTATAAGAAGAAAACATATCTTTAAACTTTTCAAGAAGGTACAGATCAGTTATTAACAGTGTATAAGAAAATTACAATATAGAGTTCAAACCGCCTGAATAGCAGGAAAATAAAAGAAAAAATAAATACATCTTAAGATGTAAGTGAGCATTAGCGCACAGATAGGAGATTATATGTTAGAGAAAATCAAAGAGATCATAGCAGCACAGCTTGCAGTAGATGCAGGTACTATTACGGAGACATCCACTTTCAAAGAGGATTTGGGAGCAGATTCCCTCGAACTTTTTGAATTGATTATGGCAATGGAAGAAGAATATGATATTGAAATACCTTCAGAAGATTTAAATTCGCTGGAATCAGTAGGAGACTTAATAACCTATTTAAAGAATAAGGGTGTGGAATAATGGAAAGTCAGAAAGCATTACACACAGTGATTTGTGATTTGCTTCATATAAAATATCCTATAATACAAGGCGGAATGGCCTGGGTGGCAGAGCATCATCTGGCAGCTGGCGTTTCTGAAGCTGGAGGGCTTGGAATTATTGCTTCGGCCAGTGCTACTGCCGAAATTGTACGGAATGAAATCAGAAAATGCAAAGAATTAACAGATAAGCCCTTTGGTGTTAATATCATGCTGCTAAATCCTCATGCACCGGAGATTGCCAAGGTAATCATAGAAGAAAAGGTTCCGGTAGTAACAACAGGCGCAGGAAATCCTGAGAAGTTCATTAAGGATTGGAAAGCAGCCGGCGTTACCGTAATACCTGTAGTAGCCTCCGTTGCACTTGCCAAGAGAATGGAGCGAAGTGGTGCAGATGCTTTGATAGCAGAAGGCTGTGAAGCTGGCGGTCATATTGGAGAACTTACCACTATGGCACTGATTCCTCAGATTGTAGATGCTGTTTCCATCCCTGTAATTGCAGCAGGAGGTATCGGAGACGGAAGAGGTCTCGCAGCGGTATTTATGCTTGGTGCCAAAGGCGGTCAGGTCGGAACCAGGTTTGTGGTAGCAAAGGAATCCATAGTACATGACAATTATAAACAGAGAGTTATCACTGCGAAGGACATTGATTCTGTGGTAACCGGCCGCTCAACAGGGCATCCGGTAAGAGCTCTTCGAAACAACATGACCAGAAATTACCTTAAATTGGAACAGGAAGGCAGGAGTTTTGAGGAATTAGAGCTTCTTACCCTGGGTTCATTAAGAAAAGCTGTTATGGAAGGGGATATAACCGATGGCTCTGTTATGGCAGGCCAGATAGCAGGTCTTATCTCAAAAGAACAGTCCTGTAAGGAGATACTGGAGGAAATAACAGTAGAAGCCTGTCAGGTAATCCAAAAAGGATGGGCATAACATATGGGAAAAACAGCGTTTATATTCCCGGGTCAAGGCGCTCAATACGCAGGCATGGGAAAGGATTTTTACGATACTTACAGCACCTCAAAAGAACTTTATGACAAAGCAGAAGAGCTCCTTTCCATGAACATCAAGGAGCTGTGCTTTGAAGAAAATACAAAATTATCAATTACCAGGTATACGCAGCCGGCAATGGCTGTCACCTGTTTAGCCATTTATGAGGGAGTAAGGGAATTGGGGCTGACGCCTGATTACTTTGCAGGTTTAAGCCTGGGAGAATATCCGGCAGTTATAGCTTCAGGAGTCTTATCCTTTGAAGAAGGAATTAAACTGGTCAAGATCAGAGGAGAGTTAATGGAAACCGCTGTACCGGAAGGTTTAGGCGGTATGGCTGCTGTGCTTGGGCTTGACGGTGAAACCATAGAGAAGGTTCTGACAGAAGTTGATGGCATAGCAGTAGTCGCTAATTATAATTGTCCAGGGCAGATTGTAATTTCCGGAGAGAAAGAAGCGGTAAGTGCTGCTTCCGGGAAATTATCGGCAGCAGGAGCAAAAAGAGTTATTCCGCTAAATGTCAGCGGGCCCTTTCACTCCCCTATGTTAAAAGGGGCAGGGGATAAGCTTCTTCAAGAACTTTACTCCATTAATGTATCAAAGCCTGTAATTCCCTATGTGGCAAATGTAGATGGAAAGCCTGTAACAGAGGCAGAAGGTATCAGAGAGAGTTTATCAAGGCAGGTGTATTCCTCTGTAAGATGGGAAGACAGCGTCAGGACTTTATTGGCAGCAGGGGTGGATCTGTTTGTAGAAATCGGACCCGGAAAGACTCTGTCAGCTTTTATAAGAAAAATTGATAAGAATGTCTCCGTTATCAATATAGAGAAAACACAGGATCTTGAGAAGCTTAAGGAGGTTATTCATGCTAGAAGGTAAAACAGCATTAGTTACCGGTGGAAGCAGAGGTATCGGTAGAGCAATAGCAGTTGCTCTGGCGAAAAACGGTGCTACTGTGATTATAAATTACTGCGGTTCCTTAGAAGCTGCTAAGGAAACAGAAGAAATCATTAAAAATAACGGAGGCAGGGCCTATCTGCTTCAGGGGGATGTAGCCAGTTCCTCCGATGTGGAAAGAATGTTTGCCTGGATTGCAGAAAATGTGAAAAGACTGGATATCCTGGTAAACAATGCAGGTATCACCAGAGATAATCTTATCCTTAAAATGACGGATGACGAATATAATCAGGTTATTGATACGAATTTAAAAGGTGTATTCTACTGCTTAAAACACGCCTCCCGAATGATGTTAAAACAAAGGTATGGAAAGATTGTAAATATCTCCTCTATCTCCGGTATTCACGGTAATCCGGGGCAGGTTAATTACAGTGCAGCAAAAGCCGGTGTAATCGGAATGACCAAAACCCTGGCAAGAGAGCTGTCCTCCAGGAACATTAACGTAAATGCGATTGCACCAGGGTATATCAATACTGATATGACGGTACATTTAAAAGAGGAAATCAAAGCAAAAGCCCTTGAAACAATTCCTTTAAAAAGATTCGGTGAAGGAGAGGACATTGCGGAAGCAGTGGTATTCCTGGCATCTGATAAGGCTTCTTATATCACAGGGCAGGTATTGTCTGTTGACGGTGGTATGGGTATATAAAGCTTCGGCACAATTAAGTCATGTTGAGGAAAACATGAAAATAAGTCGAGGAAGACATGAAAATTGTGTGAAATGTAAGATTTTACACATGTAACTTGGTACCTGTGATAAAATTTGCAGGTTGTTAGAAAGGCATGGATATGAATATGAAAAAACGAGTAGTAGTTACCGGATTAGGAGTTATTACACCTATTGGTAATAATATAGAAGATTTTTGGAAAAGTATAAAAGAACAAAAGGTTCCCTTTGCACCGATTACTTACTTTGATACCACAGAATATAAGGTAAAACTGGCTGCACAGATAAACGACTTTAAGCCTGAAGACTATATGGAAGCCAAGACTGCCAAACGTATGGAAAGCTTCTGCCAGTTTGCTGTAGCTGCAGCCGGTGAAGCTATTAAAAATTCAGGGCTTGACTTAACAAAAGAAGATGTAACCAGAGTCGGTGTTTGCGTAGGTTCCGGTATCGGAAGCCTCCAGGCAGTTGAAAGGGAGCATTCCAAGCTTGTAGAGAAAGGACCTAAGAGAGTCGCTCCTTTACTGGTACCATTAATGATTTCAAACATGGCAGCCGGTAACGTGGCAATCCAATACGGACTGAAGGGTAAATGCACCAATGTGGTTACAGCTTGTGCTACCGGTACTCATTCCATTGGTGATGCAGTTCGTTATATACAGTGTGACGAAGCAGATGTCATGATAGCAGGAGGAACGGAAGCAGCGATCAGTCCTATTGGTGTGGCAGGGTTTTCCGCACTGACGGCCATGACTACAGAAACAGACCCTAAGAGAGCCTCCATCCCTTTTGATAAGGACAGAAGCGGTTTTGTTATGGGTGAAGGAGCAGGAATCGTAGTACTGGAATCCTATGAACATGCGGTGGAGAGAGGAGCAACCATTTTGGCTGAAATAGCCGGCTACGGCGCAACCTGTGATGCTTTTCATATTACTTCTCCTTCCGAAGACGGAGAAGGTGCAGCAAGAGCCATGCTTACTGCTGTAAAAGAAGCAGGAATAGCACCGGAGGAAGTTGATTATGTCAATGCTCACGGAACCAGCACCCACCATAATGATTTGTTTGAAACCAGATCCATAAAAATGGCCTTTAAAGACCATGCCTATAAGCTCCTTGTGAATTCCACCAAGTCAATGACCGGACATTTGCTGGGTGCAGCAGGAGCTGTAGAGTTCATCGTATGTGTAAAATCCGTAATGGAGAATTATGTTCATGCAACGGTAGGATATGAGAATCCCGACGAGGAACTGGACTTAAATTATGTGAAGACTCCCGTAACTGACAGAGTAATAAATTATGCCATCTCCAATTCCTTGGGCTTTGGCGGTCATAACGGAAGCTTACTGGTTAAGAAATTCACAGAGTAACGAATTTTTAGCATTTTATACCTATAAGAGCAGCCGGTATATAACTTATGTAAGAAAAGGAGGATTAGAAGTGAAACAGGAAGAAATTCTTCAATTAATAAAAGCTGTCTCTTCCAGTAATTTAACAGCTTTCCGTTACAAAGACGGAGAGGTGTCACTGGAACTGGAATGCATCCAGAAAGAGACAGGAGAAGTCCTGACGAAGGTTATTCATCCGGTAAAGGAGGATAGCGCTTCTGAAACAGAGGAAAACCTGTTAGTTATAAAATCCCCCATGGTGGGTACCTTTTATGCAGCGAAATCCCAGAATAGTGAACCCTATGTTCAAGTAGGCGACAGGGTTAAGAAGGGGCAGGCTGTTGGTATCATTGAAGCCATGAAGCTAATGAATGAAATTGAATCAGAATACGATGGAATCGTTGATAAGATAGTTGCAAATAACAAGGATATGGTGGAATACGGACAGCCGTTGATCTATATCAGACCACTGTAGGTATAAGCTGATTAAGGCCTGATAAGTGCAGGATAGGAAAGGTTATATTATGTTGGATATTAATGAAATTAAGAAAATCATACCTCAGAGAAGTCCTTTTTTAATGGTAGACAGGATTCTGGAATTAGATCCTGGAAAGCGTGCTGTGGGTAAGAAATGTGTTTCCTACAATGAACCTTATTTTGAAGGTCATTTTCCGGAAGAACCGGTAATGCCGGGAGTGCTTATCTTAGAAGCACTGGCACAGGTAGGTGCGGTGATCTGTCTTTCCATTGAAGAAAATAAGGGTAAGAATGCTTTATTTGGAGGTATTAATAAAGCGAGATTTCGCAACAAAGTTATTCCGGGAGATGTTCTCACAATGGAAGTTGAGCTGATTAAAAGGAAAGGAAATATAGGGATTGCCACAGCGAAGGCCTTTAACGAAGAGAAGGTGTTTGCAGAAGCAGAACTTATTTTTGTCCTCAGCTAGGAAAGAGGGAGCTATGATTAATAAGATATTAATTGCCAACAGAGGAGAAATCGCAGTACGAATAATTCGTGCCTGCAGAGAACTTGGAATTGCTTCCGTAGCTATATGCTCGGATATTGATAAGGAAGCCCTTCATGCCCAATTGGCAGATGAAACCATCTGCATCGGGCCGGTATCCTCAAAAGACAGTTATTTAAAGATGGACAGAATCATAAGCGCAGCCTGTGCAGCAGGAGCAGATGCCATACATCCGGGTTTTGGATTTCTTTCTGAGAATGCGAGATTTTCTGATCTTTGCAAAAAATGCGGAATTACATTCATTGGTCCCACCGGTGAGGTCATTGATAAGATGGGAAACAAATCCGAAGCCAGAAAGACTATGATGGAGGCAGGTGTTCCGGTAGTACCGGGAACCAAAGAAGCAGTGGCTTCCTCCGAGGAAGGTCTTAAGATAGCAAATGAAATCGGATATCCGGTTATTGTAAAAGCCAGTGCCGGCGGCGGTGGCAAGGGAATGCGTATCGTTCGGGCGGAAGAAGAATTTGTGAAGCTTTTTGAGACTGCCGGGCAGGAAGCAAAGAATGCCTTTGGCGATGATACCCTGTATATAGAAAAATATATTGAAAGTGCAAGGCACATTGAATTCCAGATATTAGCAGATAATTACGGCAATGTCATTCATCTGGGAGAAAGGGATTGCTCTCTGCAGAGAAGACATCAGAAACTTATAGAAGAAGCACCTGCTTATCGTATGCCCCCTGAGATACGGGAAGCAATGGGAGAAGCAGCAGTAAAAGCTGCCAAAGCAGCAGGTTATCAGAATGCCGGGACAATTGAATTTATTCTGGATAAAGAGAATAATTTTTATTTTATAGAGATGAATACAAGAATACAGGTGGAACATGGGATTACCGAGCTGGTAACGGGAATTGACCTGATCAAAGAGCAGATAGGTATTGCAGAAGGTAAGACTTTAAATCTGACACAGGCTGATATTAAAATGAACGGTCACGCCATTGAATGCAGAATTAATGCAGAAAACCCTTTAAAAGGTTTCATGCCCTGCCCCGGAACAGTAACCTCCCTTCATTTTCCCGGTGGTAACGGTGTCCGCATTGATTCTGCCCTTTATGCCGGGTATAAAATACCGTCAGCATACGACTCTCTTATTGTAAAGCTCATGGTTCATGATACGGACAGAGAGAAGGCAATACGTAAAATGAGAGGTGTATTAGGGGAACTTGTCATTGAAGGGATAATTACCAACCTCGATTTCCAGTATATGCTGATAAATCACGAAGACTTTAAGGATGGTAATACTGATACAGGATTTGTGGAAAGACTGTTGATGGAAACCAAGGAAATGCAGAACGACAAAGATAAGCAAAAAGACAAGGATATGTCAAAAGACAAGGATAAGCAAAAAGACAGGGATATGCCAAAAGACAGGCAAGAAGACAGGGAAATTCCGGAAGTCAAAGAAATGCCGGAAGCGATATAAAATAGCTGTATCATATAAATATATAGCTGAACTACTAGATAATTTAATTTATTTACACTCTTTGTTGTAGCCATCTGCAGGAAGATTCAGCATACAATGGGAACTAGTGTGGTAATAGAAAGCAATTTCCACTTTTGACTGAAGTTCGTCAAGGCGCGAATAGGTGTTAGTGCGAGTTACTAAAAGTATAATTTGCATCCTATCTGTAGCAATGCCACATATGCAGGCAGAGGTGTAATAAAGTGGAAACTAATATGTATTTTTTGATTTGAACAGAGGTTAGACTGAAAATAAAAGATTTTTCAGCATCCCGTTTTGTAGTGTGCCAGGCACACAGAGGGGAGTTCCATGCTTAAGGAAATGTTTAAGAAAAATATATCAGCTGGTACAGAGCAAAAACTCCTGAACCAGGGACAGAAAATAAAAGATTCCATCTATGATGCGCAGATTCCCGAAGGCCTCTTTGACAAGTGCGATAAATGCGGTGAAATTGTTTATCTGGAGGATGTCATCCAAAATTATTTTATCTGTCCTGTCTGCGGCGGTTATTTCCGTATCAGTCCCAGGGCAAGACTTAGTATGATACTGGATAAGGGAAGTTTTGAGGAATGGGATGTGAATCTTCCGGTAAGCGATCCTTTGAATTTTCCGGGATATCAGGATAAATTGAATCATCTTCGTATGGCAACCGGACTCGAAGATGCAGTAATAACAGGCGAGGGTAACATTGATGGCACAAGGGTCGCAATTGGTGTCATGGCCTCTGCATTTTTAATGGGAAGTATGGGAGAGACCGTAGGGGAGAAGATTACCCGTCTTGTGGAAAAGGCAACAAAAAGACGACTTCCCGTAGTATTGTTCTGTTGCTCAGGAGGAGCCAGAATGCAGGAGGGAATCGTATCCCTGATGCAGATGGCAAAAACGGCTCAGGCAATCAAGAAGCATGATGAGGCAGGATTATTATATATACCGGTACTGACAGATCCAACCACCGGCGGTGTCATGGCAAGTTTTGCAATGTTAGGTGATATTATACTTGCTGAACCAGGTGCCTTAATTGGATTTGCAGGACCAAGAGTAATTGAACAGACCATAGGACAGAAATTGCCTGAAGGTTTTCAGAGTGCTGAATTTTTACTGGAGCACGGTTTTGTTGACAAAGTGGTAAAACGTAATAAGTTAAGACAGACCTTATCACTATTGGTAAAAAGCCAGGATGCAGGTATAGACAGCAAAACAGACGAATAGATTTTGTTATTCAGAATGTGTATAGAGTGCATGTTTCGGATATTAAGAAATTCCTGTGATAACGAAAAAGTGCATGCTAAAGTACACAGATGGGAGGTAATATGCCGGCAGAATTAACAGCGTGGGAACGTGTTGAAATAGCAAGAGGAATAAACAGACCTACCAGCCTGGATTTTATCAGCGGTATCTTTAATAAATTTACGGAGCTCCACGGTGACAGACAAGGGAAAGATGACGGTGCGGTCATCGGAGGAATTGCTGTGATAGACGGGGAATATGTAACGGTTATCGGTCTTCAGAAGGGCCGTAATCTCAAAGAGAATGCAAGGCGTAATTACGGAATGGCTAATCCTTCAGGATACCGTAAAGCCTTAAGACTGATGAAGCAGGCAGAAAAATTTAACAGGCCGGTAATCTGCTTTGTAGATACTCCTGGAGCCTATCCGGGAATAGAAGCAGAAGAAAGAGGGCAGGGAGAAGCAATAGCCAGAAATCTCTTTGAAATGTCCGGACTTAAGGTACCTGTTCTAAGTATTATCATCGGTGAAGGAGGCAGCGGAGGAGCCCTTGCCTTAGCAGTTGCAAATGAAGTATGGATGATGGAGAATGCAATATATTCCATACTATCACCAGAAGGTTTTGCCTCCATACTCTGGAAAGACAGCAGGAAAGCAGCGGAGGCAGCAGAAGTTATGAAGATAACTGCAAAAGATCTCCTGGAGCTTCGCATTATCGAACGGATTATTCCGGAAGAAGAGCCTTTAAAATTGGAGAATTTATGCTGTGTGGCAGATTCCTTAAGGACTGAGATTCTATCCTTTATAAATTCCTATAAAAAGAAAGACAATGACGAAATAACGCAGCAGCGTTATGAAAGATTTAGAAACATGTAGCCGTTTATGGTGCTGAAGATTGTTAAAAGGGGAAGGAGATATTTTCTTCCTCCGGAAACAAGGTCTTCAGCATTTTTTACGGTATTCTCTGGCAGTCATGCCAAAATATCTTTTAAATGCATTGGAAAAATGTTCGGAAGAGGAATAACCGATATCCAGAGCAATATCAGTAATACGCTTATTCGGATCCAAAAGAAAGATTAATGCTGCAGACATTCTGGCTTCTGTTTTTTTCTGAAGAAAGGATTTACCGTAGTGTTTCTTTAAGAGGCGCTCTGTCTGTCTTGGACCTAAACCAAGGAGTTCCGATAAAATGTTTAGAGAGAGATTCTTATATTCGTATAAGAAGTATTCTTCTATTATAAGGAATTTTCCATAACCCAGATCAAAGGGGATAGTCTTTTCCTGATTCATGGGAATACGTACATAATTTCTGGTCATCTTAATAATAAGCTGCTGCAAAAGAGTTTCTACCAGTTTGTGGTAACCGTCATATTTTTTCTCCAATTCAAAAAATATTTGCTGCATCAGGGAATGAATATTCTGACTGTCCTGGCCAAACCAAAATGTTGTTTCTAAAAAAAGCTGCATGTAATTGTCAGCTTTTTTTTGTTGTTTTCTTTTGCTTAATTTTTCTGTTTTCAGATATATACAATATTCAAACATGGGATCCTGTGGATCGGGGATTTGCTCATGTTCCACATGAGGGCCTGTAATATACAAAGTGTTGGGTACAATAGGGTAAAGAACTCCATTGATTTTGACTTTTCCTTTACCGTGGGAAATATAATGAATCTCGTAGCTGTTATCACTATGGCTGTGGCAGGGAATGGAACGCAGAAATTGCTCGTATACAAAATGAAGAGAGGAAATCCTGTACTGTTCCATGGAAAAAGTAATATTAACGGTATCATAATTGAGCTTCATACAGTAGCCTTTCTGTTCAGAACTAGTGCTCCCTTGTTTAAAGTTCACTTAATTCAGCACCTGTTATTTACGGGATTCTGCGTTATTGTGAATTGTTGTAGTACCACTGCACCTCATTCCTTCTCTTTGCCTCAATGGAAATATCAGGCACATATTATGCGAAATTTATGCAAAGCAGTACTGGAATGATGTATCATCTCTATTCTAACGAACAGAAGCAGATTAGTCAACAAGTCTATATGCGCTAACACGACATAACTACTTGTGAATTGTCAGGTAAAGACCTTATATAGGCAGGTCGTCTGAGGTAAGATTAAGAGGTATACAGTTACCATTAAGGGTTTACGAATAAGGAGGAGGTATTTATGTTAAAAGGCATACCGGCTATTTTATCACCTGAGCTTCTAAAAATACTTTGTGAGATGGGGCACAGTGACAGAGTGGTCATAGCAGACGGGAATTTCCCGGCTGAATCTATGGGAAAGAAGGGTATTGTAATACGTTGTGATGGTCACGGTATTCCTGAGATTCTGGAAGCAGTGTTAAGCCTGTTTCCACTGGATAGCTATACGGAGCATCCGGTCAAGCTTATGGAGGTTGTACAGGGAGACAGAGTCGAGACTCCAATTTGGGATACCTATAAGGAAATACTAAAAAAACATGATACCAGAGGAGACGCAATAATCGAATATACGGAACGTTTCCGGTTCTATGAGGAGGCTAAAACCGCATATGCAATCATTGCGACGGGAGAAACAGCATTATATGCCAATGTGATGCTGCAAAAAGGTGTAATCATACCCGAATAAGTAATACGGCCTTATGATAAAGCAATCAGACTAATTTCATGTTACAGGAGGTAAAGAACTTTATGCTGGTAAAAGCAACATATTTTCAGAACAGTGAAACAGCACCCTTGGTATATGGTGAAGTGGAGATAAAAAATCCGCCGCGTAAGAGGCTCAGGGGAGAAGAAGAAAAGGAAGGTATTCTGGCCGAACCTGTAATCGTAGGTTTTTGCGGAACAGATAACGAACTGATGAGAATGGGAAAAGAAGGTCTTCTGAGCAGTAAATTCCCTGAGGGGACCAACAGGCTTATTAATGGCCATGAAGGCGTGGTGTGGGTACCTTCCCAGGAAAGATTTGCAATCGTTTTAATCCGTGGCGGTGACAGCTATGATCCCACCCGCTATACGGAAGAGGAAACTTATTTCGAGTATGGCTGTGACCAGGCAGACGGATTATTCAGTGACCGGAATTATTTCCATCCGGATATGCTGCTGCCCATACCGGAGGGGTACGTAAGGGATGGTAAGCTGGACCTTTCCTTTGCAAAGAAAATGGTATTCCCGGATCCTTATGCCTGCATGGTATTCCAGCTGGAAAGAATGGAGGACTTAGGCAGCGCTCATAATTTTCGGGTAGAAATGGCGCGGAGAAAATGCAGCGAAACAGAAGCCCGAAGCTATGCTGCGGAAGCAATTTTTGACAGGACTGTTATATTTGGTCTGGGTACAACCGGAATGTTTATAGCCGATTTAATCAGAAGAAATCATAAAAATGCAAAAATTATCTTTGTAGGCCGAAGTGCCGGAGATTCTCCTAAGGTTCAATTTGCCATAGAACAGGCCGGCGGACTGTATGTACAGAACAACTTTGGCACACCGGAGGAATTAGCGGCTGCCATAACAGAGGCTGCAGGTGGCAGAGCTACCACATTTATAGGAGTCAGTGGAAGTGAATTAGAGCATAAGATTGCTTTTGAACATAAAGTGTTGGGTTGTAATGGGGTTTTTAACAGCTTTTCTCTTGGACCAGAGATTTCTTTTAAAACAATGCCTTTTGGTTTTGAAAATCATCTGATATTCGGCTCTATTAATTTCAGGCAGGATCACATGGAGAAGGCCATTCAGATATTGGCAGAGAGCAGATATGATGAAATCGTCAGTATCATAGAGAAGGAAGAGTTCACTGCCGATCCCATAAAGGCCTACCGTGAGAAAATTTACAGTAAGGAATCTCCCATGAAAACAGCAGTTATTTGGAATGAGAAATATATTGACAAAAACCGTTAGTTCATGAAAGAAAATAAATACTGACAAGGAAATAAATATTGACAAGGAAATAAATATTGACAGGAAAATAAATACTGACAAGAAATAATTACTCACAGGGAAATACGAGGGAGGAACTTCTGTAATATTGCCTGCTTAAAAAAGAAAGGACTTAATTTATGAAAACGGTACTGATTTCTGAACCTTATAATATTAAGATTGTTGAAACAAAAAAACCTGAAGCGAAAGCGGGAGAAGCTCTGCTTAAAATCCTCTACTGCGGTATCTGCGGTGCGGATGTTGCAAGCTACACGGGAAATCAGCCCTTTACAACTTATCCCAGAATTCCCGGGCATGAATTCAGTGCGGAGATTATAAGCATTCCGGAAAATGATAAAGGACTGAAAGCAGGAGATGTAGTAACGGCTAATCCATATTTTAACTGTAATAGCTGTTATTCTTGTGAGAGAGGTCTTGTTAACTGCTGTATGGATAACCAGACAATGGGAGTACAACGGGACGGAAGTTTCAGTCAGTTTATCACTATGCCGATAGAACGGATTTATCCCGGCAAAGGCCTTTCTGCAAAGGAATTAGCCTTAATTGAACCCTTTAGTATTGGTTACCATGCGGTAGCAAGAACTGCCATAAAACCTACGGATAAGGTTTTGGTAGTTGGTGCAGGACCAATCGGTCTTTTTGCCCTGATATCCGCCAAACTCAAAGGTGCAGAAGTTTATATAGCAGATATTCTGGATGGCAGGCTTGAGAAAGGGAAGGAATTCGGAGCTGACGGAGTCATAAATACGATTACCTCCTCCCTGAAGGAGGAAACGGACAGAATAACAAAAGGAGGAGGCTTTGATGTATGCATAGAAGCCTGCGGGCTTTCTGCAACCTTCTTAAATTGCATAGACTGTGCTGCCTTTGGAGGGAGCATCATTTTAATCGGAAACGGTAAGAAGGAAACCACCTTTCTGCATTCAATCCTTCTAAAAAAGGAATTAAATATCTTTGGCAGCAGGAATTCCTTTGCAGAGGATTTTACAGAGCTGATTGACATTGTGGCCTCCGGTAAGGTGGATATTATGAAGATGGTAAGCTGTATTTATCCAATAGACCAGGCAGATACAGCCTTTAAAGCACTTGCAGAAAATGATGGGTCTCTGGAAAAGGTATTGGTAGAATTATGATAATCGATGCACATGCACACCTTTGGATAAAGCAGCAGGGAATTGTCAATGGTAAACCTGTTGTGGGCCTCTTGGGAGGCCGTAGTGACTTTGGAGGTGAACTACGGCAAATGCTGCCGCCTTATCTGTATGACGGAAGGAATACTGCACAAGCCTTTTTAGCTAACATGGATTACGCAGGAGTGGGGGGCAGTGTTATAACACAGGAATACATCGATGGAAATCAGGATGAGTATCTCCTTGCGGTAAAGTCAGACTATCCGGAACGTTTTAAGATTTGTTCTCTTTATGAAGAGAAGGATAACTATGGCGTTAAAGGATTTGATGGTATCAAAATATGTGGGGGACGTTTAAGCAGCAATTTGTATTCGTGCAGTTCTGTATTTCAAAAAGCAGAAAAAGAAAACCTTTTTATCTCCATTGATCTGGCAGAAGGGAGTTCTCAAGCAAAGATTCTGGAGGAATTGGTTCAAAGCTTCCCAAAGCTTAAAATAGCCATCGGACACTTTGGGATGGTTACTGTTAAGGGATGGGAAGAGCAGATAAAGCTTGCCAGATATCCGAATGTCTATATAGAAAGCGGAGGTATTACCTGGTTGTTCCATAAGGAGTTTTATCCTTATGAATCTGCAGTACATGCTATACTGAAAGCCGGAGAAATCTGCGGTATGGATAAGCTGATGTGGGGGAGTGATTATCCCAGAACCATGACAGCTGTTACCTACCTTATGAGCCTGGACTTTGTGACAAAATCCAAATTGCTTACAGAAGAGGATAAAAGAATGTTTCTTGAAACAAATGCAATGAAATTTTATGGTTTCAATGAAATTAAAATGATAGAAAAAGTTAAAAATATGGTGGAAGACTAAAAAAGACAATTATTTCATAAATGCAATGGGACTCCTCGAATAAATTTAATTTCCTGATAAAAATAATTGAAGCTGCAAAAAAATTGCCAGCCATAATATTTTATAACTCTTATTCCCAGTATTTTTTACATGTTCTTTTAACATACTAAAATAAAGTGGAGTAGGTAAGTAAATTTTAATATCTAAACTACTGATTAACGAATGTTCTATAATTCAGGATATTCAGAAAAGAGGTGTTATTATGGACAATAAATTTAATAACCAGATCAATCATATATCAGGAAAGGTCAAAGAGGTTGCCGGAAAAGCAGTTAACTCAGACCAGATGGAGCTAAAAGGTAAACTGCAGCAGGTGGGCAGTGATATCAGCCAAAAAGGGGAAGAAATAAAAGAAAAAGCTGCCGGAAAAGCAAACAAAATCATTGACAAAATAAAAAACGAGAGAGGATGGTAATAAGATGCCGGAGATTACTAATATTATTGTTTGGTTAATTCTTGGAGGTATTTCTGGTTGGATAGCCAGTAAGATTATGAAGAAAGACAGCCAGATGGGTGTCGGTATGAATATTCTTGTAGGTATCGTGGGTGCATTTATCGGTGGATGGCTGGCAGGTATTTTTGGTTGGGGACCTGCAACAGGCTTAAACATCTGGAGTTTTATTGTATCAGTCGTTGGTGCAGTTATACTGCTCTTTATTATCGGATTATTTAAACAGAAGGATTAACCTGAATATCTAAAAAACTGAGGCTGTTGCAGAATTGCAGCAGCCTCAGCTTGTGACCGGGTTTATCATTTTGTTTTATTGCGTAACACCTAAGGAGTTGCTTCAAGCTGCAAACTGTAAATCACAACTCCTGGCAAAAACGGTTCTATGATATCGCAGGAAGATCAGGTACGATCTTTCAGTTTAGAATAAGGTTTCACCTTTGCTACATTCTTATAGGCAGGACGAATAATCTTACCTGCATTAATTAGCTCCTCCATTCTGTGAGCACTCCAGCCGGATATTCTGGCGATAGCAAAGATAGGAGTATATAATTCAAGAGGCAGATCTAACATACTGTATACAAAACCGCTGTAGAAATCCACATTGGCGCTGACACCTTTATACATCTGCCGCTCTTTCGCAATTACTTCCGGAGCAAGAGTTTCCACCATATTATAGAGTTTGAACTCTTTGGCACGTCCTTTTTCAACGGATAATTTTTCAACGAAGCCTTTAAAGATTTCGGCTCTTGGATCAGAAATTGAATATACCGCATGGCCCATACCATAAATAAGGCCTGATTTATCAAAGGCATTTTTTTGAAGGAGGGCAGCCAGATACGCACGTACCTCATCTTCGTCTTCCCAATCCTTGATGACATTTTTCATATCCTCGAACATTTGGATAACTTTAATATTGGCACCGCCATGTTTAGGACCTTTTAAAGAGCCTAAAGAAGCTGCCACGGAGGAATAAGTATCCGTACCTGTAGAGGTTACTACATGGGTGGTGAAAGTAGAGTTGTTACCGCCGCCGTGTTCTGCATGGAGAACAAGGGCAACGTCAAGAATTTTAGCTTCCAGAGGGGTATATTTACTATCAGGTCTCAATAGATGCAGGATTAATTCGGCAGTTGAAAGATTAGGATCCGGAGTATGTATAACCAGGCTCTGTCCGTCATGGTAATGACTGTAAGCCTGATAACCGTAAACGGATAACAAAGGGAATAAGGATATCAGCTGCAGGGATTGCCTTAATACATTAGGCAGTGTAATATCATCCGCCAGATCATCGTAGGAATACAGCGTCAGGACACTTCTTGCCAATGTATTCATCATATCCTTACTGGGAGCTTTCATAATAATATCTCTTACGAAGGAGGTTGGAAGTGAACGGTATTCACCTAATAATGCCTTGAAATTCGTCAATTCTTCGACACTTGGGAGCTTGCCGAATAATAGCAGATAGGTAACCTCTTCAAAACCAAAACGATTATCTTCAATAAAACCCTGAACGATCTGTTTTACATCGATACCCCTGTAAAAAAGCTGTCCTTCGCAGGGAATGTATTCGGAGTCAACAATTAAGTGGGAACGGACTTCCGCTATTTCTGTTAGACCGGTTAAAACTCCCGCTCCACTGACATCCCTAAGACCTCTTTTTACCTGGTATTTGGTGTAAAGAGAGGAATCAATCACACTATTTTTGGCACAAAGCTCTGATAGCGCCAGAATCTCCGGTGTAATACTGGAAATGTTCATATTACTCATAACAGCCTCCTTTGGGGTATATTTTTTGTAATACTATGTATTATTTTGCATTTATTAGTATTATTTAATCAAATTTACTTTTCCTGCAAAACGATATAGTATATAGTTTAACATAAAAATGAGCATTCCACAAGTAATAAGGATAAAAATACAAACAGAGTGCTTATAATTATACATTTTTCTGTGGTTTTTATATAGTAACAGAATGCAAGGTCCAGGTGCATATTTGCGTTGCATTTTTCTGGTAAAGCAAGTATGATAGAAGTGTAATAATAAATACTTTACTGGCAAGAATATACATAACAAATAAAGGCTAGAGAAGGGACAGGAGGCATAATGTTACTTGATGATTTTATTTATTTTAAAATAGGTAAGAAAAAGCATATTGCATTAATCGCTCATGACGGAAAAAAACAGGAATTGGTGAAATGGGCAGATAGACATAAGGATATACTAAAGAGTCATTTTCTATGCGGAACCGGTACAACGGCAAGACTTATCTCTGAGCAGACCGGTCTTCCCGTTAAGGGCTACAACAGCGGACCTTTAGGAGGTGACCAGCAGATTGGCTCAAGAATCGTAGAGGGAGGAATTGATTTTGTAATCTTTCTATGGGATCCTTTAGAATCCCAGCCTCATGATCCTGATGTCAAGGCATTATTACGTATTGCTGTGGTTTATGATATTCCCATAGCCAATAATCTGGCAACGGCTGACTTTTTGCTTGCGTCTTCCCTGATGGAAGAAGAGTATGACAGAAAGGTTGAGAATTTTAATAAAACAATGAAGGAGAGAATTGAAAAGTTCTCTGCTCCGCAATAAGTCCGTTAACAGAAAACATGTTATGGGTTTTGTGATTTTGTATGTATGCTACCTTAGAAATTGGTAACAATGAAACTGTCTGATAATACAGAAAGGCATGGTGCAGAATGAGCAGAATTTGTTTTTTTGATACAAAGCCCTATGATAAGATTTATTTTGATATGTTTAAGGACAAGTTTGGATTTGAAATTGATTATTTTGAACCGAAGCTGAATGCAGATACAGCCATTATGGCAAGAGGTTATGAAGTGGTAGTTGCTTTTGTAAATGATACCATTGATGCAAAGACCATAGATATTCTCTATAATGAAGGTGTAAGGCTAATAGCAATGAGGTGCGCAGGCTATAACAACATAGACTTTAAAGCGGCTTATAATAAGATTCACGTTGTCAGGGTACCTGCTTATTCGCCTTATGCAGTTGCAGAGCATGCAATGGCACTGCTCCTGACCCTGAACCGTAAGATACACAGAGCCTATAACAGAACCAAAGAGCATAACTTCAGTTTAAATGGTCTTACTGGTTTTGATTTGTACGGAAAAACCATGGGAGTCATAGGTACCGGTAAGATTGGCCGTGTATTCGTTGATATCTGTAAAGGTTTTGGTATGAAGGTGCTTGCCTATGATCCATACCCTGTGAAAGATGCAGGTATTAATTATGTGGACTTAGATGAACTATGCAGGGAATCAGATCTGATATCACTCCATTGCCCTCTTACGAAAGAAACGAAGCATATGATTAATAAAGATACGATACAGCAGATGAAGAAAGGTATCTATATTATCAATACTTCAAGAGGTGCCCTTATTGACAGCGAAGCTTTACTGAATGCCATTAAGGAAGAACAGGTAGGCGGAGCGGTTCTGGATGTTTACGAAGAAGAAACGGAGTTCTTCTATGAGGATTTATCCGGAGAGATCATAAAAGATGATATCCTTTCCGGGTTGATATCAATGCCAAATGTAATCGTGACCTCCCATCAGGCATTTCTTACCAGGGAAGCCCTGAATAAAATTGCTGAAATCACCCTTCAGAATATAAAGGATTATTCTGACAATGCAGGTCTTGCAAATGAAATCTGTTATCAGTGCATTAAATTAAATAATTGTGAGAAAACTGATAAGAACCGATGCTTTTAAGGTTGTAATCAATTTCATTTTATGCTATAATTTAACTGCTTTATAATATGTTAGATAAGGGATAATACACCATATTATTCTCTGACGAAACAACAGAATAAAGAAAAAATACTACTTTAAGGAGGTGTTTTACATGAAATACGAATGCCCTTGCGGTTATATTTATGATCCAGAGACAGGCGATCCAGATGGCGGTATTGCACCCGGCACAGCATGGGAGGATATACCTGAGGATTGGGTATGCCCAGTTTGCGGATTAAGCAAAGATTCATTTACACAGATTTAATTGAAGTTGACATAAAAAAAGAGCTCATGCTTACTATAAGTGCGTGCTCTTTTTTCGATGTGCATACCAAATCAAATCAATGAGAAGCGGGAATCAGCTGTTAATTCTGATTCTGCAAGAAACGAAAAGTGGAGGATAAAGCTAAGATGAAAGAGTTAAAAGGCACACAAACAGAAGCTAATTTAAAGGCAGCTTTTGCGGGAGAATCCGAAGCAAGAAACAAATATACATATTATGCTTCAAAAGCGAAAAAAGAAGGTTATGAGCAGATAGCAGAACTTTTTCTTGAAACCGCAAATAATGAAAAAGAGCATGCAAAACTATGGTTTAAACTACTTCATGACGGTATGCCCGATACATTAACCAACCTTGCTGATGCTGCCGCCGGAGAGAATTACGAATGGACCCAGATGTATGACGAATTTGCTAAAGTAGCAAAAGAGGAAGGTTTTGACCAGATTGCAAGGCTGTTTGCAGGCGTTGCCAAAATCGAAAAAGAACATGAGGAAAGATACAGAAAGCTCTTAAAGAACTTGGAAGAGGGCGTTGTATTCTCCAAAGACGGTGATACTGTTTGGCAATGCGCTAACTGCGGACATATACACGTTGGAAAGAAAGCACCGGAGAAATGTCCTGTATGTGACCATCCACAGGCATACTTCCGTGTTCTCGCAACAAATTATTAATCATATTACTGATAGGTGCCAATGGCACGGAAAGGCAGGATATTATGAAGAAAGAAGCTAGATTTTATAAATGTAAACATTGCGGAAACATCGTAACATTTTTTTACGAGTCTGGAGCACCTTTAACATGCTGCGGAGATAAAATGGATGAGCTGGTGGCCAATACCACAGAAGCAGCTACAGAGAAACACCTTCCGGTAGTAGAAAAGGACGGCAATACCGTAACTGTCTGTATTGGAAGTGTAGAGCATCCCATGACAGAGGAGCACTACATACAATGGGTATATCTTGAGACCACAAAAGGTATTCTTGCACGTTTCTTAGAGCCTGGTGAAAAGCCTAAGGCTGTATTTAACCTGACGGATGAAGAACCGGTAGCAGCTTATGAATACTGTAATCTTCATGGACTCTGGAAAACTGTACTTTAAGAAGATTTCCAAACAGATAACCGGCCTTTTCGTGGTTTACGAAAAGGCCGGTATTTTATATAATAAACAGTAGTATAATGTAAACAGGATTTTACCGGCAGCAGTAAATGCAGGTATAGGGATTCTTAGAAATGAGGTAGCTATGGTAAATGAGCAGGATATAAACTACATTACCCACTCCCTGGGATTTTGGGAGGACCTGTCTGAAGGACAAAAGAACCGGTTATTAAACAGTACCGTTCCTGTCAGATATGAAAAGGGGGCAAAAATTCACAGCGGAAGCAATGACTGTATCGGAATCCTGTTGATTAAAAAGGGAGAGTTAAGGGTCTATATCCTGTCGGAAGAGGGAAAAGAAGTTACATTATTCCGCTTGAGAGAGGATAATATCTGTATATTGTCTGCCTCCTGTATCCTGGAGAACATAACCTTTGATGTGCATATAGATGCGGAAAGTGACAGCGAAGTACTGCTTGTGGACGCTGCAGCCTATCAGCAGATATGTGTGCAGAATATTTACGCTGACAATTTCACCAACAGACTGATAATAGAAGCTTTCTCAGAAGTTATGTGGGCTATGGAGCAAATTCTGTTTATGAGCTTTGATAAAAGACTTGCAATCTTCCTCCTGGATGAAGCATCAAGAAGCGGCTCTGATAACATCGAACTGACCCATGAACAGATCGCAAAATATATAGGAAGTGCCAGGGAAGTAGTATCCCGTATGATGAAATACTTTGCAGGGGAAGGAATAGTGGAACTCTACCGCGGAGGAGTTAAGGTCGTTGATAAAAAGAAATTAAGAGAACTGATACCATAGGTTTATGAAGGTTTTTCGTAAGGTAGTAAGGTATCACGAATATCAATAATGTAGCATACAAATAAATAGAGGAATAGCAGGGACAAAAAAAGTAAAATGGTGATATTTATTAATATTCCCTTTTTACTTTTTTCCTTGCTGAGACCTGTAAAAAACATCTAAAGTAATACTCATTGATATCTAAAGGAAATCTATAAGCCTTCTTTTAAGACAAGGCTTCTTTAAATACGGACTCTACTGAATCTTTTGTTACAGCACCTTCATGAATCTTAATGGAATCCACGTAAAAGGTCGGAACATAGTAATAATCATATTGCGTTGCAATATCAGGATGAAGCTCTTCATCAATATACTGTATCTGTATATCTTTGTAAGCTGGATTATCTTGCAGCAGTTCTTCTATAAATCCGTGAGCCCTGAGGCAATATGGACACCAGCTGGTTTCGAACATAATTATGTTTTTCATGGAATTTTCCTTCTTTCGTTGATTTGTTCAATTAATATATGTATAATTAGTTGTATGCAATTTAATAATAGATATACAAACACTATAGCACCTTTTAGGTTGAGTGTAAATATGCAGATACAGTCTTTGTGGGACTGTCTTACCAATAAAGAGGTTTTTAGTTGACTATCAGAGAGTTTACGGCTAAAATGTTTCTAGGAATATTTAAGGAGGACGAAAAATGAAAACAACAGAGATAGCTGCAGGAACCTATCAATTGTCGGTTGATGTGGAAAATATCTTATTTGAAGGCTTATGGGAGATACCCAAAGGAGTGACTTTAAATTCATATATAATAAAAGGTGAAAAAACAGCCATTGTAGACGGAGTATGCGGTTGGGATGGAGTGCCTGAGAATTTATTCTCCCTGTTAAAAGAGCTGGAGATAGAACCTGCTTCCATAAAATATCTCGTAGTAAACCATGTAGAACCTGATCATTCCGGCTGGATTGAAGCCTTTCAGAAGATAAACAAGGATTTTCAGATTCTTTGCTCCAAAAAAGGAAAAGAACTGCTGACTGCATTTTATGGTCTTACAGACAATGTCACCGTAGTAGGTGATAATGATACTTTTGATCTCGGTGAGGGACATGTTCTACAGTTCGCAGAAATACCCAATGTACACTGGCCGGATACAATTGGAACCTTTGATCAGTTAACTGGTGTATTATTTTCTTGTGATGCTTTCGGTTCCTTTGGTAAATATGAAGGAAGAATCTTTGCCGAAGAATTCAGTGAAGCAGAATTAAAAGAATATGAGAAAGAGACCATAAGGTATTATTCTAATATTGTATCCTTTTTCTCTCCTCAGGTAAAAACTGCCATAAAGAAAGTCAGCAATCTGCCTCTTAAGCTGATAGCTCCGGGACATGGACTCTGCTGGAAGAATACAAAAGCGGTTATGGATGCTTATGATGCCTATGCAGATTATCAGAAGGGACCTGCAAGAGAAGAGATAACCTTTATCTGGGGTTCCATGTACGGTATGACTGAATCTGCAGTAAAGGAGGCCCTAAAGGTTCTGGAAGGGGAGGATATTACGGTTCATGTTCACAGAGTACCGGAAGATTCCTGGGGTACAGTACTTACCTCTGCCTGGACTTCTACGGGTATTGTACTTGCAATGCCTACCTATGAATTTAAGATGTTCCCACCTATGAGTGCAGTCCTTGAAGAGCTTGGAAAGAAGAAGACCTTAAATCGTAAAGCCTTCCGCTTTGGCTCCTATGGCTGGTCAGGTGGTGCGGAGAGAGAGCTTGCAGAAATCAACACCAGACTGAATATGGGCTGGGAGTTCTTAGAGCCTGTTGAGTTTAAGGGAATTCCCGCCAAGGAAGACTTTAAGAAAATAGAGATACAGCTGAAGGAACTTGTTAAACAGGTGAAGGAAGCTGTAAAGGGTTGATAAATAAAAAAAAGGTGCCTGAATGGCATCTTTTTTTGTGTGTGAATTATGTACTTCAATAATTCACACTACTTTCACATAATGAACATACAAATTCTGTATCCTTTCTTTATAAGATTTATCAAACTATCGATATCAATAGAAAGGAAATGAGGTATTGTTTGAATGAGAAAGAGACGATTTGCACTTGTACTGTTCCTGGTAATAGCTGTGGCAGTTACCGGTTGCACAAAAGGAAAAAAGGAGCAGTCTTTGGATAATTCCAAAACGGAAACAGACAGTAACACGACTGAGGGAATCAGTTCAGACAGTGAATACGCCTCCAAATTATTTGGTAAGGATGTTATAACAATTAAGATTACTGCGGATACCGATGACTGGTCCGGTCTTATGGAGAATGCAGAAGCGAAGGAGTATATAGAAGCAGACGTGACCATAGATGGGGTTACCTATAAGGATGTTGGTATTAAGACAAAAGGAAATACCTCCCTCTCCCAGGTGGCTGCCACAGACAGTGACCGTTACAGCCTTAAGATTAACTTTGACAAGTATGTAGACAATCAGAACTGCTACGGACTTGATAAGCTGGTACTTAATAATATCTTCGGAGATTCTACATATTTGAAGGAATATATGTCTTACGAACTCTTTCAGTATATGGAGGTACCAAGTTCCCTGCATACCTTTGCTGATATTTACGTAAATGATGAACATTATGGTTTCTATCTGGCACTGGAGGATGTGGACAATAGTTTTCTCGCACGTAATTACGGAGAAGATGGTTCGGGTGTAGCCTATAAACCAGAAAGCTTTGAGATGGCAGGAAATGCAGGCATGGGAAACTTCGGTAATTTCGATCCGGCAAATCTGCCCGCAGAAAATAATGACAATAGTAAGACAGACGGTAAGAACTCAGAGGGTAGTAGTGCAGAAGGAAATGACAATACAGCCACAGCTTCCGATAAGGGCAGTCAGACTGATGGAAACAACCCAGTTGGGAACCAGGGACGGGCAAATGCCAGCGGTCCCGATATGGATATTACAACACTCTTTGCGCTGGCGGATAAAGACGGTAAAGCGGTTGACTGGAATCAGGTGCTAACAGATGGCTTTAACAGCCAAAGTGTTTCGGAATTGATACTAAAAGACGGAACCTCCGTGGCTTTTGATTTCAGAGAACTGATGTCAATGGAGCTTTCAAATGTTACTGGATTAAAAGACGAAAGCGGCAATCTCCTTGACATAAGCAGCTATACCTTAAGTATGAACCAGAACATGCAGCCGGCAGGCGGCGGGCAGAACGGTGCACCGGGCTTTGGAGGCCAGAATGGTGAAGAAGGCGGAAAAGGCGGTCAAAATGGAGGCAGTCTGGGTGTGGACCTGGTGTATAATGGAGATGATATAACCAATTATACCAATATAACTGACAATGCTCTGACAAAGGCTGATGATTCGGATTACACCAGATTAATTGCCTCCTTAAAAGGTATCAGTGAAGGGAAGGAGCTGGAAAACTATATTAATGTCGATGAAGTACTTCGTTATGCGGCAGTCAATGTATTCCTGGTTAATTTAGACAGCTACTTCTCTAATATGGGGCATAATTATGTTCTCTACGAAGATAATGGAATACTAAGCATGCTGCCCTGGGATTACAATCTATCTTTTGGTACCTTTAATATGAGCAATTCCTCCGAAGCAGTAAACTATGCCATTGATACGGTATTTAATAATGTTACCGCTGAAGAAAGACCGATTATTGGACTTTTACTGCAGAATGAGGAATATAAGGAACTGTATCATAAATATCTGGCAGAGCTTGCGGATTATGTTACCTCTGGCAAATTTGAGGAAAAGGTGGATCAACTCACTGCTTCCATTGACAGCTATGTAAAGAATGATACTACATCCTTTGATGGCTATGATGCCTTCAAAGAAGGAGTAACAGCGTTAAAGACCTTTGCAGAGCTGCGTGGGGAGAGCGTGTCCGGACAGTTAAATGGCAGCATTCCCTCAACACAGGATGCACAGTCTGGAAGCGATGCATTAGTAAATTCGGACAGCCTTGATCTAAGCGAGCTGGGAGGAATGGAAAACGGAAGAGGCCAGAATGGTTTTCAAGGGGGGGGGGCGGTAACAACCGACCCTCAAATGGAGGAAATCAGACAGAACCCTCCGGTGACAGCAGCGGAAACTAAAGTAGCAATAAATTTATTAAATGTAAAATCCTAACCTTATACCAGCGGTTTACCAGCTGTATAAGATTAGGATTTTTATTATGTATAACACTTTAATTTATGTGCCACTTATAATATGAATAAATCTATTCAGCCAAGGGTTTACAAAGAAGTATATTTAAAAGATTCGACTAAAATATGGGATTATTTCTATAAACTATATTTACAAACGAACAAATAAAAACGTTTTCTATTAAAATATATTGAAATATAAGAACGTATATTCTGTGTTTATCAAAATAATATATAATAAAATAACGAATATTATAAAAATTCAAAAATATATAGAAATAATATATACAAATAATACAATGATAATCGTAAAAAATTAAAATAAAAATGTTTTTATGTTGCCATCCTGTATAATCCGTACTATAATCAATCTAGAAACATGGTATTTTAAGTATCTCAAAGGGATTGTCCGGTAAAGTATGATGCAGTATAAAAGATGCAGTATAAAAGATGCAGTCAAAAGATGCAGTATGAAGATGGAGTATAAAGGATGTAGCATAAATTATGCAGTACAAAAATGCAATCCAGAGGATTTTTCTAAAGGATACAGCTTAGGAAATGCGGATTAAGATAGTGCAGCTTAAAATGCAAGGAAAGATATGCAGATTACCAAGGAACATCCCGGGAAAGGAAAGGATTTATACATGAAGAATTATTACCTGGATGGAAAGGCTTACGTGCTGGAAGATTACCACAGACTGCCGCCTTTCTCAAGTTTTCTCCCCGGTCTTGCCGGAATCAAAGGAATTCCAATGTGGGTTTACTATACCAACAGAGGTCAAGGTGTGAACAGCTTTGGAGTACATCATAAAAACAATGCGATTATGGAATTCAATCCAGCCAATACAGCTTATGAAAATACAGCAATTAAGGGATTCCGTACCTTTATCCGTAATAACGGAACAGTTTATGAACCTTTCTTCTCCAGCGTTACAGAAGCTAAAAGAAAGTTCGTTATCAGGCAGAACAGCTTTGAAATAGAAGAAATATCTGCAGCTTCAGGAATTAAGGTAAAGGTTACATATTATGTTTTGCCTCTTGAGGATATCGGAGCACTGGTCAGAAAAGTGGAGATTTCCAATCTTTCGGAAGAAGAGAAAGAGCTTGAGATACTGGATGGATTGCCTAAGATTATACCCTTTGGTATGGCAAACAGTGCTTATAAGGAAATGTCCAATCTGTTAAAGAGCTGGTCGGATATCAAAAATATTGAGAATAATGTTCCTTTTTACGCAATGAGATCCTCCAGTGATGATTCAGCTGAGGTGGTGGAAGTAGAAGGCGGCTATTATTATCTTACAATAGCAGAAGGTGAGGTAATCCCTGTTATTTATGATGCGGAAGTGGTCTTTGGATATGATACTACTTTTATGACTCCGGTTCCATTCCTGAAAGAAGGTCTTGGCATTAAAGAAAAGAGTCAGTGTTTTGCTAATAAAGTGCCCTGTGGTTTTACGCCCCTAAAGACGAAACTCTCCTCCGGTGGCAGCTACACCTTCCATACCATGGTGGGTTTTGCCCAGACAACGGAGCAGATTAATCAGAAACTTGAACTCTTAAAACAAGAGAACTACTTCTCTGAGAAGGAAAGTCTTGCTGCTTTATGCTGTGAGGAATTAACAAAGGATGTTAAGACAGTGACAGGAGTCCCTCTCTTCGACAGCTACGTAGAGCATTGTTACCTGGATAATTTCTTAAGAGGTGGTTATCCCTTTGTCTTTGGTGAAGAGGATAAAAAGTCAGTCATTCATCTCTTTAGCAGGAAACATGGAGACCCTGAGAGAGATTATAATTTCTTTTCCATAAATGGTGAGTATTATTCCCAGGGAAACGGAAATTTCAGAGATGTTAACCAGAACAGAAGAAATGATCTGCTCTTTAATCGTCAGGTAGGAGACTTTAATATAAAGACCTTCTACCAGCTGATACAGATAGACGGCTACAATCCGCTGGAGGTAAGGCCTTCAACTTTCAAAGTGGCAAAAGATAATATCATTGAGGCAGAAGTTTTCCTAAAGGCAGCAGCGCCTGATGACTGGAAGGTTCTGTCTGATATAGCCAATAAGCCTTTCACACCCGGTAAGATAGCAGGTACCTTAAACCGTTATTCCATAAAGCTTACAATTTCAGAGGATGATTTCTTAGTAAAGCTGCTGGCACTGTGCGAGCAGAATATAGAAGCGGGATTTGGTGAAGGATATTGGAGCGATCATTGGGACTATAATCTGGATCTTATCGAGAACTACCTTAAGATCTACCCTGATAAGAAGAAAGAGCTTTTATATGGAGATAAGTCCTATCGATATTATGACAGCCCGGCAAGAGTACTGCCAAGAAGTGAGAAATATGTAATATCAAAGGGTAAGTTAAGGCAATACGGATCGCTTTTACACGATCATGAGAAGGAAAACAAAGAAGGCTTTCATAAGAACGGAACCAACTGGCTGAAGAATAAGGACGGTGAGTATGTCCAGTCTTCCCTTATGGCTAAACTGATAAATCTGTCACTAGTAAAATTTACCATGCTGGATCCGGAAGGTCTGGGGGTTGAGATGGAGGGCGGAAAACCCGGCTGGAATGACGCTATGAACGGGCTTCCCGGTTTATTTGGAAGTGGTATGGCAGAGACCCTTGAATTAAAGAGAACCCTGGAATTTGTAGTCAAGGCTTTGCCCCTTGATAAAGCATTTCTCTTACCGGCAGAAGTTTACAGTCTTTTGATAAAGACCAGGAAGCTGCTGAAAGAGCTTACGGATGGTGCAATTGCACAATTTGAATACTGGGATCTTGTTACCGCTGAGAGGGAGAAATTCCGAGATGGCGTAAGATATGGTCTGGACGGAGAAGAAGTACTGGTAAGCAGTGAAGAGGCTGCGGAAATTATAACCGCTTTTCTAAGCAAAGTCAGAGAGGGTATTGAGAAAGCAAGAGAAATTGGAGATGGAATCATACCGACTTATTTTACTTATCATGCAGATGCTTTTCTTCCTATTACCGATGAAGCAGGAAAGGAAATTATCACGCCTTATGGACTACCTGCCGGTAAGGTACAGAGCTTTGAACGTGTAATGCTGCCTTTCTTCCTGGAAGGACCGGCAAGGTATTTCTCTCAGGTGGAGTCGGTAGAAGAAGCCCAGGCACTTCATCAGAAGGTAAAGGAAAGCGATCTTTATGATACCAAACTGAAAATGTATAAGACCAGCGTGTCTCTAGAGGATATTTCCATGGAAAACGGAAGAATCAGGGCATTCACTCCCGGCTGGCTGGAAAGAGAAAGTATCTTCCTGCATATGGAGTATAAATATCTATACGGAATGCAGACAGCGGGACTTTGGGAGAGTTTCTATGAGGAACTGGTCAATACACTCATACCTTTTCTGCCTCCCGAGATGTATGGAAGAAGTATTCTTGAGAATTCCTCCTTCCTTGCATCCTCTTCCAATCCCAATGAAGAAATCCATGGCAGAGGTTATGTGGCAAGGCTTAGCGGTTCCACCACAGAGCTTATCTCCATGTGGTCACTGATGTTTATTGGAAATACATTGTTCACCTCTGACGAAGAAGGACTGAAACTTCACCTGGAGCCGAAACTCCCGTCCTGGTTCTTCAACGAGGAGAAAGAGGCAGCCTTTACCTTTCTTTCAAATTGTACCATTGTGTATAAGAACGCCACCGGTAAGAACACCTATGGAGAAGACCGGGCTGTAATTTCTCACATAATCACAGAAGAAGGCAGGAGAATTGAAGGGAATATTATAAGCGGGGAAATGGCACATGCTGTAAGAGAAGGAAGAATTAAAAAATTAACAGCTTATTTCAACTGATTTAACCATAGCAGATAATAAAAAAGCAGTATACAGGAGGCGCATTTATGGATTTAATTATTACTACATACAAGGACCAGGTAAGAGATACCCAGGTTCAAAGAATTGACCTTGCCGAAGATAAAGGTGCAGCAATGAATGTTGTCAACCTGTATCCGAATATGGAATACCAGACGTTCCACGGCTTTGGCGGTGCCATTACGGAAGCAGCGGGTTATTCCTTCTCAAAACTTACGGAGAAGGGCAAAGAAGAAATACTGAAAAAATATTTCAGCAATGAAGGTTTGAGATATCATTTTATCCGTACCCATATTGACAGCTGTGATTTCTCTATCAGCAATTATACGGCAATGGAGGATTCCAAGGATAGGGAAATGAATTCCTTCACCTTAAAGAGGGATGAAGAATATATTCTGCCCTTATTAAGAAAGGCAAGAAGTGCAAAAGGAGAGGATTTTGACCTGATGCTTACCCCCTGGTCCCCTCCGGCATTTATGAAGACCAACGAAGACAGAAACAACGGCGGTAAACTAAAGGAAGAGTACCGTGAATTCTGGGCAGAGTATATCTGCCGTTATATAAAGGAGTATGAAGCTTTGGGATTTCCAGTAAACCGTATAACGGTGCAGAATGAGCCGGATGCGGTACAGACCTGGGATTCCTGTACCTTTAACCCCGCAGAGGAAAAGGAGTTTTTAAGAGATTACTTATATAAAGCCCTGGAAAGAAACGGGTTAACTCATGTAAAAATCAATATATGGGACCATAATAAGGAAAGAATGTTTGAAAGAGCCAGAGCTATCATTGATGATGAGACAGATAAGATGATAGATGGGGTAGCCTTCCATTGGTATACCGGAGATCATTTTGAAGCAATTCAACTGACCGGTGAGGTATACCCCGGAAAAGAACTGCTCTTTACGGAAGGCTGTGTGGAATACAGCAGATTTGACGCAGGCCAGTTAAGAAATGCCCAGATGTATGCTCATGATATTATCGGGAACCTGAATGCCGGCATGACGGGTTTTATAGACTGGAATATCCTGCTGGATGAAAAGGGAGGCCCCAATCATGTAAATAATCTGTGTGATGCTCCCATTATGGTAAATACAGAGGATGGAAGCTATGAAGAAAAGCTGTCTTTCCACTATATCAGACATTTCAGCCATTACATTGACAGAGATGCAAAACGTATAGCGCTGACAAAATATACGGATAAACTTGAAATGACTGCCTTAAAGAACCCCGATGGAACAGTTGTTCTTATCGTACTCAACAAGCAGGTGGAGGATATGCCCCTTTCCCTGAGAATACAGGGCTTAAATACTGAATTTACAGTACCTGCCGCCTCCATTGTTACCGCAGTGATTTAACGGATTTAAGAGGAGTCGGCTCCATATGAATGCAAGTGCTTTTCCTACAGATTTCCCAGAGAAAAGCACTTGCTTTTTTATACAGCTTTAAGTTATAATATGCTGGAGAATATTACAACATTTGTCGCCTAAAGAAGAATAGGAGCAGCCTTATGTCAGAAATTCAAGGAATCAGGAATCTTTCATATACATCCGGAACATCCGCCACAAGCGAGAAGAAGGCCTCTTCCGCTGAAAGTTTTTCCTCCTACCTGGGAGAAACGGTGAGTCTGGACGCCATATTCAATGAAGCAGCAGAGAAATACAACGTACCGGTTAACCTGCTAAAGGCAATCGGTAAGCAGGAATCGAATTTTAAAGCAGATGCGGTATCCAGAAGCGGTGCACAGGGAATTATGCAGTTAATGCCAAGAACCGCAGCTTACCTGGGAGTTACCGATTCCTTCGACGCCAGACAGAACATCATGGGCGGAGCTAAGTATATAGCAGAAATGCTTGATAAATATGACGGAAACGTTTCACTTGCATTGGCAGCATATAATGCCGGCAGCGGAAATGTAGCCAAGTACGGAGGGATACCTCCCTTTGAAGAAACACAGAATTATGTTAAGAAGGTTATGGGGTATATGCAGCAGGAGGTAGAGGCCGGCGGTAGTGTAACCGTGAAATCAAATGCAGCTGCATATGGTAATTTACCTAATATAGCACAGATAAAGAATAATTTAACAGGAATAAATACAGAGGATGTGTCAACCAGTACCGACACATTAGAGGAGCTTTTTTCCTATGATGACTTTTTAAAGTTTTTAGAGATATTTATGGAAGATGATAAAAACAAAAAGGAAGACGAGAAAGAAAGCTATTTTTCCAAGGCCATCAGCTATAATGCTCCGATTCTGAATTTATTCAATAGTTAGACAATAGTGCCTATTCCTTTTGTTTGCGCTGCAGAAAAAAGGAAGTAGGCATTTATTACATAATCATAAATGAGAAAGGGTGAATTTATGAAACAAATCGGTGAAGTTATTCAAGAGATGATAGAGTACTATGCAGGAGATACCAAAAGGATAAGCCATTTTTTAAAAGTATATGCATATGCAAAGACAATTGCAGAATTAGAGGGGCTGGACAAAGAGGCAAGAGAAATACTTGAAGTTACAGCAGTAGTACATGACATAGGTATCAAAGTCAGTGAGCGTAAATACAACAGCAGTGCAGGTAATTATCAGCAGATCGAAGGGCCCCTGGTAGCTGACCCTATGCTTGTGAAGCTGGGATATGACAGAGCTTTTATTAAGAGAGTCTGCTACCTGATAGCGCATCATCATACATACCACAATATAACCGAGAAAGACTATCAGATACTGGTGGAAGCCGATTTTTTAGTTAATCTGGAAGAAGATAAGGCCTCCGAGGAAACAATTCGCAATGTATACCGAAATATCTTCAGAACGGAAACAGGAAAAACAATCCTGCAGAATGTCTTTAAAATAAAAACTACTGTATAGTTGATACCTTAAAAGTATATATGTTTATGTGAAATATATAACAGGAAAAACTTAAAAGTTCAACTTATCTGAGAGGTGGCTTAAAACTGTAATAAGTTTTCAGACACATCTTAGGCAGGTTCTTTATAGAATAGGAAATAGGAGGGACATCATGGAATTTCAATTTTATATGCCTACCAGGGTTATCACAGGAGAAGACTGTATCCGAAAGAACAAAGATGCTTTCAGAGCATTGGGAACAAAGGCGATGATTGTTACCGGTGCCAGATCTGCTAAAGCAAACGGTTCTGAGAAGGACGTTACAGAAGCCTTGAAACTTGCAGACATTGAGTATGTAGTATTTGACAAGGTAATGAGTAATCCTACCATTGCATGTGTTTACGAAGGAGCTGCAGCGGCAAGAAAAGCCGGAGCCGATTTTGTAATAGCCATCGGTGGAGGTTCACCTATGGATGCCGGTAAAGCAATAGCACTTTTGGCAGCCCAGGACATATCCGAAGATGACCTCTTTAAGGGACAGTATGAAAATAAGATTCTTCCTATGGCATTTGTACCTACCACAGCAGGCACAGGTTCAGAAGTTACCCCCTATTCCATACTTACCAATGATAAAGCCCAGACCAAGACCAGTATTGCAACCCCTCTGCTATTTCCCGCCCTTGCCTTTTTAGATGGCAGATATACCAAAGACCTTGGTATAACGACAACCATTAATACAGCAATTGATGCGCTTTCTCATGGCATAGAGGGAATGATTTCTGTAAAAGCAAATCCGGTATCCGATGTTCTTGCAAAGGAAAGCATCCGCCAGATTGGAGAGTGCTTTAAAGCCTTAAAGGAAGGAAGTCTGACAGCAGCTCACAGAGAGCAGCTTTTGTATGCCTCCATGCTTGCAGGAGTGGTAATTGCCCACACCGGAACCACTGCGGTTCATTCAATGGGATATTCCCTTACTTATTTTAAGGATATAGACCATGGAAGAGCCAATGGGCTCTTACTGGCAGAATTTATGAAATTTACAGCAGCCGGAAGACCGGATGTAATAGAGAGCATCATAACCGCAATGGGTTATAAGAAACTGGAAGAACTAGAAAAAGACCTGGAGGAACTCTTAGGTGCCAAAGAGGCTATAACGGCAGAGGAAATATCAAAATATTCCTCCATAGCCATAAAGGCTAAAAATATTGGCAATTGTCCCGTTGTACCGGAAGAAAAGGATCTTATAAAGATATACACAGAATCCTTTGGATTATCCGTATAGGCAGCCCGTTATGATTAATCTGCGGCCACATCACGGCATGTGTATCGGACAATTTATGGGGAAAGGCTACAATGAGGAATTCGTAGCCAATATGTATAAAGTAATTGAGGAACTCGATAACAAGCCCGATGAAGGCATACGGCTTGTATGCTCGGTAGATGTTATCTGCAGCAGCTGTCCTCACAATGAAGAGGGAAATTGCAGATCAGGCCAGAAAGTGGCAGAGTATGATTCCATGGCTCTTAAACTATGCGGTCTATCGGATAATGATATTGTGACCTGGCGGGAATTTAAGAAACTGGTCAAAGTTCATATCTTGGAACAAGAGAAGCTGAACCAGGTCTGTCATAATTGCAGCTGGCTGTCTCTTTGTCAGGAACGTCAGGGATTTCGCTATATACAGGACTGATTTTTAAATGAGAAAGAACACAAGAATAAATCAAATAATAAAAAATAACTAAAACAGTACTATGCACAGTGTCCATAATTAAGGATATATTTAGTAAGGAGGTCTGAAAGACAGGTCACCACTAAATAAAGTGTCCACGGTTATGGGTAAATTATACCAAGCAACATAATAACTTGATAGAAACCACAAAATGAAAACTACAAAATGTAAAATAAAGATCAAAAAGAAAAAACATCAAACGATTCAAGTATCAAAACCTTGTTTCTATATAATTTTTCTACATGATTTTTCTACATGATTTCAGGTGAATTGGACAAAGCAGAAAGAACGAATGCGCCTATGGAAAGGTATTAGAAGTCCTTTTCTCTGAATATTTTGTGCTATAATGTAAAACAGATTGTCTGAGCGAAGCGAGTTATCTGTTTTACATTATGACAAGCACAAAATACTCAGAGAATTAGGACTTCTTATACCTTGGAATTGAAGCATGAGTCTTTCTGCTTTGTCCAATTCACCGTCCCCTTGTAATACCCCCCCTTTTGCCATTAACAAATTAATCTTATAAAAAATTCACATAAGGTGTATCCTAAGGTAAAATGCATAACATTTTCCATAGGATACGCCCTTTTTACATTTGTTACGCATAAAAATAACCAAAATACCCTGGTTTTCAGCTGTGTCATTATTGATTAGTGACAAAAGGTATTTTTAAAAAGTTGATAAATCATCTATCCATACCTTATAATAAAATTATCTTAAGAAGAGATTGGCCAATCAGTTCTTAATATGTCATATGTGCTATTCATTATGATTTAAAGAGAGAGGGTATGATATGAAAGAGAAAATTCAAAGAGTCGGAAGATATCTAAGCGGCATGGTTATGCCAAATATTGGGGCTTTTATTGCGTGGGGCATCATAACAGCTTTGTTCATTCCAACTGGTTGGCTTCCCAATGAAAAACTGGCCGAACTAGTAGGGCCTATGTCCACCTACCTGCTGACCCTTCTGATCGCTTATACAGGTGGTAAAACAGTTGCCGGCACAAGAGGCGGAGTTATGGGTGCCATTGCTACCATGGGTGTTATTGTGGGAGCAGATGTACCTATGTTCCTTGGAGCCATGTTAATGGGTCCTTTAGCAGGATACTTAATTAAGAAATTTGACAAATTAATAGGAGACAGGATACCAGCAGGTTTTGAGATGTTGATCAATAACTTCTCAGTAGGAATCTTAGGAGCAATTCTTGCAATTATTGGTTACCTGGGAATCAGTCCTATAGTAAGTTCCTTAAACAGTGTAATGGAAGCCGGCGTAGGATTTTTCGTAGATCACGGAATTCTTCCGTTGGTAAGTATTTTCATAGAACCTGCCAAGGTACTGTTCTTAAATAATGCAGTAAATCATGGAATCCTGACACCTATGGGTCTGCAGCAGACAGCAGAGACCGGAAAGTCACTCTTCTTTTTATTAGAAGCAAATCCCGGTCCCGGACTTGGTATTCTCTTGGCTTACTGTCTGGTTGGTAAAGGAAATGCAAAAAGTTCCGCACCCGGAGCTATCATTATCCACTTCTTAGGCGGAATACATGAAATTTATTTCCCTTTCATTCTGATGAATCCTATACTGCTCTTATCAGCAATAGCAGGTGGTGCCAGCGGTATATTAACACTTAATATTTTTGGAGCCGGACTTACCGGTCCTGCTTCACCTGGAAGTATTATTGCAGTTCTTGGTATGACTGCCAAAGACAGTTATCTGGGAGTAATCCTGTCAGTAATCATAGCCTGTGCAGTATCCTGCGTAACGGCAGTACCTCTCTTAAAGATCTTTGGTAAAACAGAAGACTTAGAGGCTGCCAAGGAAATGGTAAGTGAGATGAAGAATGCCTCCAAAGGTCTTGTAGATGTAAAAGCAGCAAAAAATATTTCAAGTATTGTATTTGCCTGTGATGCAGGAATGGGATCCAGTGCCATGGGTGCAACCATCCTCCGTAAGAAACTTGCTGCCGCAGGACTTGGTTCTATTAACGTAGTACACGCTTCTGTATCCTCCATACCTGATAATGCCCAGGTGGTAGTAACACATGAAGAATTAAGAGAACGTGCGGCCAGCAGTTGTCCCGGAGCCAGACTGGTCTTAATAAAGAATTTCTTATCGGCACCGGAATATGACATGCTGGTAAATGAATTAAAGGTCTGATTATTTGACCTCTGCGGAATAGAGGATTGCAGGCACTGCAGGTGTTCTGTCAACCCTCTGTTCCGCGTCTTTAAATTAGTGAAAGAAAGGAGGGAGAGGCATGATGTTATCTCCGCGTCTCATTCAGCTATTTACGATTCTATTAAGAGAAGAAGGTATCGTATCTGTCAAAAAACTGGCAGAGGATGTAAGGGTAAGCAAGCGTACAGTGCAAAGAGAGCTTGATAATACAGAAGGTTTTTTGCGGAAATATGGCTTAAGCCTAAGTACAAAGGCCGGTACAGGTATCTGGATGGAGGGCGAGAGAAGCAGTAAGGACAGACTGCTTGAGGAACTGGAGTCAAAGGAAGTTATTGATTATATTGACAAGGAAAAAAGAAGAAACAGCCTTATATTGGAAGTCTTAAGGGACAGAGAACCCAAGAAACTATATTACTACAGAAATATATTCGGTGTAAGTGAAGCTACCATAAGTAATGATATGGAAGCCATTGAAAACTGGTTTGAAAGATTTGATCTGACATTAATCAGAAAACAGGGGTATGGCGTTGCTCTGTCAGGCTCTGAGAAGAACTACCGCCTGGCCGTAAAGCGTTTTATAGATGAAAATCCCGATACGGAGGAATTAAGGATAGCCATAGGGGAAAAGAAATGGAATGTATTAGGGGAGTATTACGAAAAAGAAAACAAAGGAATGTTTCAATTAATAGATTATAAGATACTTAAAAGGGTTGTCCTATGCCTTGGAAGTATCAGAGACAGTAAGTTAAATCGCCTGACCAACAGCTCCTATTATTCATTGGTGGTTCATATTACCATAGCTATTATGAGAATAAAGGATAAGGAATTTATCGAAACAGACACCAGGACCATGGATGAATTTCTCTATCATGAAGACTATCAGCTGGCCTGCCTCATCGGAGAATCCCTTGAGAAAGAGTTTGAAATTATGATACCGGCAGCAGAAACGGCCTATATACTCCTTCATATCAGCGGAGCCAAGATCCAGTCAGCAGATTATGAAGAAGATAAGGATACGGCCCTCAGGGAGGAGCTGCTGGGATTGATAAACGAAATAACCGATATCTACGACAGCAGTATTTCCTATGAACTAAAGCAAGATGAGGAATTTATCAGAGGATTATTAGCACACTTAAAACCCACCATTATTCGTCTTAAGAATCATCTGAATATTACCAACCCTCTGCTGTCTCAGATACAGGAGGCATACCCGGAAATTTACACCAAATGCCTGAAGGTTGGTGAATTTATTCAGAAGAAATATGGATTTAAGGTGCCTGCAGCTGAAATCGGCTACCTGGCTATGCATTTTGGAGCAGCCGGGGTAAGGCTTGATGATAGAAGAGAAAGCTTCAGAAAAGTTGATGTGGGAATTATTTGTGCCAGCGGGATTGGTATATCCCGGCTGATGCATTCCAAGCTTAAGAATTTCCTGAAGGAAAGAATACAGATTTATACCTATGGAAAAGAAGATTTAACACCCGGTGTTTTAAAGAACCTGGATTTTATTGTTACGAATATCGATCTGGAGGAAGTGCCGGCAGATGTGATCAAGGTAAGTGCAATGTTAAATGACACAGAGCTTGGAGAAATCGAAGAAAAGGTAAGGGCTTACTCCAAAACCACAAAGAAAAATGAAGGCAGCAGTGAGTTCTCCAGGCAGCTGGAGCACATCAATATTTGCATAAACCAGATTAAAGGAATCATTAAAGATTTTGGTTTTATGAAGGTGGATGAACATATTAATTTTGATGAACTTCTGGTAGCGGTCTCTGAAAAGCTATCTGCCTTTCAGGTCAACCGGCTTCAGATACAGGAAGATATTAAAAGAAGAGAGAAAATCTCCTCTCAGATTATACCGGAATACGGCTTTGCCCTGCTGCATTCCAGAACAGGCGGTGTCGTTAAACCGAATTTCTCACTCTGCGTAACAAAAGACAGAACGGCCTTCCTGGACCCGTATTTTAAAGGTATTAAGGCAGTGATAATCATGCTCATACCAGAGGATGATCAGGTAGGGATAAACAGTGACATTATGGGCTGCTTAAGCAGCCAGCTGATAGAGAGCAGTGAATTTCTAAAGGTAATGTTTGAAGGAGAGAAAGAAATGGTGAAAGAAAAGGTAGAGAAGGTATTGAGGCAGTATTTCAAACAGTATCTGGAAACAGTTTAGCGTTATAAAAGAAGATAAAAAATGTCTTCAGGCTATGGTGACAAAGTCAATTTTGCTTTGATTGAACCACCATATGGCAGCAGTTATAATAAAAGTATGAAAAAAACAGATTAAGGTTGCTCAAATAATATTGATTATTAGGGTTAGTATTAGCAGGACATTAAAAACAGGGCATAACAAGAAAGGAATGATTATGGTGGAATTATTACGAAAAGAAAATATTGAAATCAACTGTAAGGCAGCTTCAAAGGAGCAGGTAATCCGTCATATCGGCAAAAAGCTTTGTGACAGTGGTTATGTTGAAGAGAATTATATAGAGGCTATGCTGCTAAGGGAAAAATCCTTCTCCACGAACATTGGCAACGGAATTGCTCTTCCTCACGGCATAGAAGCGGCCAAAAGTGATATCAAAGCCTCTGGCATTGCCGTAATGGTGTTTCCGGATGGCACTGACTGGGGCGGAGAACCTGTTAAGATTGTAATTGGAATAGCTGGTGTCGGAGAGGAACATCTTGAAATTCTCTCCAATATCGCAGAAAAGCTGTCGGATATGGAAAATGTAATCAAGGTCATTAACAGTAAGGAAGATGCAATCTTTCAGATACTTACCGCCAGAGAATAAATAGTCATGTGTATAGAAAAGGTGCCGCTGTCATCATGCAGCAATAATGGCATCATGTCGGAGTAGAGAAAGGAAAAGTATCCTATGATAGTTACAGTAACCATGAATCCGGCTATTGATAAAACAGCAGAATTGGAGCAGCTGGAAAAAGGAAGTTTAAACCGGCTGCAAAATTGCCTTTGGGATATTGGGGGAAAAGGAATTAATGTATCCAAAACCATAAAAGCCATAGGTGGTGAAACCATAGCAACGGGATTTTGCGGTGGCAGCACGGGCAGACAGATAGAAGAGAACCTTACAGAACTTGGTATCAAAAATGATTTTGTATGTATCGGTAATGAGACCAGAGTGAATTTAAAACTGGTTGAGGGACGAGGAATCGTAACTGAATTAAACGAACCGGGCCCTATGGTTACAGAGGAAGAATTGATGGAGTTGTCTGAAAAGCTGCTTCAGTACGCCGGAGAAGATACCTTGTTTGTTTTTGCAGGAAGTATTCCAAGAGGGATTGATAAGGATATCTATCGCACCTTAATTCCTATGGTGAAAGAGAAGGGGTCAAAGGTTTTTCTGGATGCAGACGGTGAGCTGTTTGCAAGAGGACTTGAAGGAAATCCCGATTATATTAAGCCTAACAGAAAAGAGCTGGAAGAGTATTTTAAGAAGGATTACAGAGCGGGTGAGGAAGAGCTTCTGCTAATGGGAAAGGAATTGTTAGCAAAAGGCAGCAGCCTGGTAGCGATCTCCTTGGGGCAGTTGGGAGCGCTTTTCTTAACAAAGGACAGAGCAGTAAAGTGTCCGGGACTTAAGGTAAAAGCACATTCTACCGTAGGAGCCGGAGATGCTATGGTTGCAGCGCTGGTATACAGCCTTCATAAAGGTGATACAGAGGATGATTGTTTTAGACTTGCCATGGCTGCCTCCGCAGGAGCAGTAACCACCCAGGGAACGAAACCGCCTCACAGGGATTTAATAGAAGAACTGAAAGAAAAGGTAGATATCAGGGAGTTATGATCGATGCTAAAGCCCTTTCACGATATCCTGATTTTTAGGTGTGCTATAGCACCCAGATAGGAGCGTTTATGAAGTCAAAAGCAGTAAGAATGTATGGAGAAGATGATTTACGCCTGGAGGAGTTCGAGCTTCCCCAGATAAAAGAGGATGAGATTCTGGTTAAGATAATAAGTGACAGTATCTGTATGTCCACCTATAAGCTGGTAAAACAGGGAAAGAAACATAAGAGATCACCTCAGAATATAGATACCAATCCGATTATTATCGGCCACGAATGTGCCGGTATTATTGTAGAGGTGGGAAAGAAGTGGGAAGGTAAATATAAGGCAGGAGATAAATTTGCCCTTCAACCGGCCCTTAATTATAAAGGGAAACTGGACTCACCGGGATATTCCTATGAATACTGCGGAGGTGCCTGCACCTACTGTATTATGCCCCAGGAAGTAATGGAGCTTGGCTGTTTGCTGCCCTATAATGGAGAGAGTTTCTTTGAAGCCTCCTTAGGTGAGCCAATGAGCTGTATTATTGGCGGTTATCATGCCAATTATCATACAAACAAGCAGAATTATCAGCATGCCATGGGAACCAAAACAGGCGGAAATATCTTAATACTTGGGGGCTGCGGACCTATGGGACTTGGAGCGGTAAGCTATGGGCTCTATACAGAAAACAAACCCAGACGGATTGTGGTAACAGATATCAGCGAAGCCAGAATAGAAAATGCAAGACAGATGATATCACCGGAGGAAGCAAAGGAAAAAGGAATAGAGCTTATCTATATGAATACAGCTGTATTGGAAGATCCCGTAAGGGTTCTGAGAGAGCTTACAGAGGAGCACGGCTTTGATGATGTATTTGTATATGTACCGAATAAAGCAGTAGTAGAGATGGCGGATGCCCTGCTGGCCTTTGACGGCTGCATGAACTTCTTTGCAGGCCCCACAAATGGTGATTTTACCTCAGAAATCAATATGTATAATATTCATTATATCAGTACCCACGTTATTGGCACCACCGGCGGTAATAATGATGACCTGTTAGAAGCCCTTGACCTGGCGGCGAAGGGAGAAATCCGGCCGGCAGTTATGGTGACACACATCGGAGGAATTGATTCCATTGCAGAGGCAACCTTAAATCTGCCCTCCATACCAGGCGGAAAGAAGCTTACCTATACACAGTTTGATATGCCTCTTACTGCTATTGAAGATTTTGAAGCGCTTGGTAAGAAGGATGAACTGTTCCGTAAACTGAATGAATCCGTGAAAAAGCATAAAGGGCTCTGGAATGTGGAAGCAGAGAAAATATTATTTGAGCATCATGGCATTGCATAGTCTTAAGGAGGTAAATGATGGTTACTCAGACTTTTATCATAAATAATAAAAATGGTCTCCATGCAAGACCTGCAGGTGAACTGGCTAAAATAGCAAGTTCCTGCCGTTCGGACATTACCCTTAAAATCGGAGAGAAAAAGATTAATCCGAAAAGTATCTTAAATATCATGGCAGCGGCAATACGCTTTGGCACAGAAATTGAGCTTGAGTGTACCGGCGAAACAGAAACCGAGGACTTAAAACGTCTGGGAGAAGCCATTGAACAAGGTTTAGGTGAGTAATTGTAAAGAAGGGGGAGCTTTATGAAGGTGCTGAAGGTAAAGCAGCCTGCTTCTGGCGGAATTGCCATGGGAAGGGCATATCTATATCAGCCGCAGGAAAGAAAGATAGCAGATTACAGAGTAAGTGCAGAAGACATGAAGAAAGAAATGGAACGATTTGAAGCTGCAGTTGTTAATGCCGCAGAGGAACTTTCTATACTTGCAGGAGAGAATCCCATATTTGCAGCCCATCTGGAAATGGTAAAGGACGTTACTTTACAGGAGGCAGTAACCGGTAAGATAAAAGAGGATGGTATTAATGCAGAAAAAGCAGTAGACCTTGCCTGTGAGGAGCTTATCCTCCTCTTTGAAGCCATGGAGGATGCTTACATGAAAGAAAGAGCAGCCGACATAAAGGATATCAGAGAAAGGCTTTTAGGTCAGTTAACAGGCACAGTAAAGAAAGCTGTCAGCTGTGAGAAGGCTTCCATTCTGATTGCACCAGATTTAACACCTTCTGATACTGCTTCTCTTGACCTTGATAAAATACAAGGGCTGATTACCAGAGACGGAGGGGTCACCAGTCATGTGGCTATACTTGCTAAAAGCCTCTCGCTTCCTGCCCTGGTGGGAGTAAAGGCCATTTTATCAGAGGTGTCAGACGGAGATTATATCATTTTGGATGGGTATAATGGCGAAATCCGAATCAATCCTTCAGAAGAGGAAAAACAGAAGTATCATGAGCTTGCCGGGAAACACAAGGAGGCGGAGCAAAAAATAAAGGAAGAGGAGAGCCTTCCCTGTATTACCAAGGATGGAAGAGAACTTCATCTCTGCGCAAATGTGGGCAATATAGAGGATATTAAAAAGGCTGTCACAAATCAAATTGATGGTATTGGATTATTCAGAAGTGAATTTCTCTATCTTGGCAGCAGCCATTTTCCTACAGAAGAAGAGCAGTTTGAAGCCTACAGGGAAGCGGCTGTAATCTGCGGCAGGGAAATAACAATAAGAACTCTGGATATCGGCGGGGATAAGACACTTCCTTACTATCCCATGGACAGAGAGGAGAATCCCTTTCTTGGGTTTAGAGCCATCCGTATATCCCTTCAGGAGAAAGAGCTGTTTAAAACCCAGTTAAGAGCTATCCTTAGAGCAAGCGCTTTCGGTAAAATCAGGATTCTCTTTCCTATGATAATTTCCCTGGAGGAATTAAGGGCCGCGAAGTCAGTCCTCAGAGAATGCAGGGAGGAATTAAAGGCAGAGGCTATTCTCTATGATGAAACCATACAGACAGGAGTTATGATTGAGACGCCCGCCAGTGTGCTCTGTGCTGAAGAATTGGCGAAAGAAGCGGACTTTTTCAGTATCGGCACCAATGATCTGACCCAATATCTGCTGGCAGTGGACAGAGGGAATACTAAAATTGCTGAGTTATACAATTCCTTTCACCCTGCTGTAATAAGAAGCATAAGACATGTAACAGAAGGTGCACATAAGTACGGAAAGAAAGCTGGTATGTGCGGTGAATTTGCCGGAAATGAGAAAGCTGCAGAGCTCCTCATAGGACTTGGGCTGGATGAGCTTAGTATGACAGCCTCCCTGATATCCGGTATCAGATACCGGATAAGAAGAATAGATTATGAGGCAGCAAGAAAACTTGCAGATGAAGCGGTTAATAAAGCTACAGTTAGCGAAATTATGGAATTATTGCAGTAATACAGGTGTGGTGTGATGAAAGACCCAGGGGCTCATGAAACAGTCCCTGGGTCACTTTTTTGATTATTGCTTGCTATCAGGCAGCAGCAGTATTACAATAACAGTAAAAGTAGAAACAGGCAGAGGGTTGACAGCAAAGAGGGATTTCAGCACGATACCCAAAATGGCGTTGAATCCCACAAACCCTACACTCAGATCAGCAAAGCAGTTTGCAGATGCATCATGGGTGGTCAAGCAGAAAAGAGGTAGCAATGAATCAAAAGGCAAGAGAATTATTGATAAGCGGATATGGGCCGGTAAATGGAGAAGCCTCCATGGGACTGTATGAACTATCCGGGGATTTTACAGAGGATAACAGGAGCTTTAGAGCATACAAGACGAATCCTTCCTTTGCCTGCACCTGGAAGGACATGTTATTTACCGTTAGGGAAGAAACTGACAGCGGAAGTATCCTTTGCTATAAAAGGACAGAAGAGGGCTACAGCCTGCAGCATGAGCTACAGCTTAACGGAGGAGATTTGTGCCACCTGCTCTATGCGCCGAAAGAAAGCGTGTTATATTGTTCCTTCTACAGTTCCGGAGACATTGCGGCAGTAAAGGTTCAGGATTATCATTTTACAGAGGTTTTGAATCATATCAAACTGCCGGTGAATCAGGAAACAGGACTGTCGCGGGCACACTGCTGTGAAAAGGAACCACAGGGCAGCAGGCTTTTATTTGCTGCCATAGCCCAGGATAAAATATTTGTATATGATACCGATGAAGGAAGAATTACAGCAGAAAGTCCTCAAACCTTTGTAAACCTTGATAAAGGTGCAGGCCCCAGGCACTTGAAATTTCATCCTGTCTTAAATTGCCTCTACGTTATAACAGAGTATTCTAATGAGATCTATGTCTATCTTTATGAAGAAAAAGACACAGTTCCTCTCTTTACGCTCCTTCAAAAGATTAGTACCTTAGAGGAACAGTTTGAGGGTGAGAGTTTCGGCTCCAGTCTTGCCATACCCAGTGACGGCAGGTTCCTTTACGCTGCTAACAGAGGAGCTGACACCATTAGGGTTTATGATATTAATCCTGACGGAACTCTTTCAGTAAAGCAGGATGCTTCGGTAAAGGGTGAAGTTCCAAGGCATATTGCATTGACAAAGGATGACAGGTACCTGATGATTGCCAATCAGAAATCAGATCAGGTAGTAATATATGGCGTTGAAGAAACGGGTAAATTATTAAATGTAGTAAAACGTATTGATTTTCCAACTCCATCTTATGTAGAAGAAATCTAGTACCCGGCATATTTATTATTTTAAAGAATGAAAATTAACTGCCCAAACCCAACAGACCTTAGCAAGCCACCCCGAATACACCACTGAGCTGGGAGCCCCAGCGATGTACAAATTACGGATAAGTACATCTGAAGCAGGTGCAGAACCCAAGAGAAACGTATAGGCTGCAAGGGACATTTGCAGATTAAGAACTAATAATTATTTATAAAAAGTATGCCAGTAACACCTGGTTACAGGCAGATATGAAAGGACAGGCAATAAAAATGAGAGAACAGTTTAATGAACTGGTAACGGGAGCAAGAACCGTACGCAGATTTGAAGAAGAGAAGGAAATCACCCTGGAACAGTTAAAGGCTCTCGCAGATTTGGGCAGAATGTCACCAAGCGGTGCAAATTTACAGCCCTTAAAATATATACTGGTAAGCAGTAAAGAAAGCAGAGAAAAGGTATTTCCCTGTCTTTCCTGGGCAGGTTACTTAAAGGAATGGGAGGGCCCGGTTAAAGGGGAAAGACCCGGAGGGTATATTATCCTTTTAAGGGATAAGAACATAGCTGGCAAGGCTGGAATGGACGAAGGAATTGCAGCTCAGAGCATCTTTTTGGGTGCCGCTTACCAGGGAATAAAGGGATGCTTTATCGGCAGTGTGAAACGTGAAATTCTTGCAAAGGAATTGGAGATTTCTGAGGAGTATGAAATATCACTGGTAATTGCTCTTGGCTATCCCAAAGAAGAAGTAGTGATAGAAGAAATCCGGGAAGGTAATGTGAAGTACTGGAGAGATGAAAAGGGTGTACATCATGTACCTAAAAGGCCTCTTGAGGAGGTTATTGTAAAATCCTTATAATAAGAAAAGGATAAATAGAGAAGAATTGACACAAAGTACAAAAAATGCAAAGAAATGACAAAATAACTAATAAAACTACGTTAAAACTGTATCTATATTACTATAGTAATTTGTCGAAATATCATTATAATAAAGTTAGTCTTGTTGTAATTTATAACAAGACTAACTTTTTTTATTTATGGAATATGCGTCCTGTCAGGAGGCAGTTTAAGGCAGTGTCAGGCTTCACTGCGATAGAAAGATAGAAAGAGGGATGACAAATGAAGAATTCAGATAAGAAGGTTTTTGATCTAAAGAAAATGCATCGGATAAACCTGATCATTACAGTTGCACTTGTTACATTGATTGTTGGTCAGATACTGATTTATCGCGGTATAGGAGAAAATATTAAATTTCTCTTCATTGGTATTGGAATTATCGGAGTTGCTTGTATTAACTATATCCTGCGTATTAATGATTACGTTAAAGGTTTTATATTTGCCTTTCTCCCCGCACTGGTAATGTTCGCTTTGTTTTTTCTGGACAAATATGCGTTGAATAAGCATTATATCATATTAATAACCATAATGATGGCTGCTATTTACTTTAAGAAGGAACTGCTGCTCACCTTTTGGGTATTTATCAATATCGGAATGTTCGTATCATTTTATTTTAAACCGGAAACAGTAATGGGTGACGATTTAAGATTACCTACTTTTCTTATAGTAATGACTTCAATGAATGCAATTCTTTTACTGCTCTTTCTTCTGACAAAATGGGGCAGAATTCTTATTGATGCATCTGCAAAAAAGGAAGAAGATGCACTTGCTCTGTTAAAGGAACTTGAAAATACCTGTACTTCTCTGGAAGAGGGGGTAGCTACCCTTGACCATAATATAACAGGCTTCACTGTAAATACCGGAACAATCAATGAATCCAGTGACCGTATTGTAGATACAGTAAAACAGATGGCACAATCCATACAGGAAGAGGCTTTAAGCGTCAGTAATATGAAATCAACCATGGATCGTTCGCTTCATGAAATAGACAATGCAGTATCAGTATCTCAGGAGGTGGTATCAAAGACTGAAAGAATGAACCGCAAGGTTAAGGATAGTCATGATAACATCAGCCAGGCAGCGGATTATGCAATAAAAGTTAATGAAGTTATGGGAACTACCACAGAAACAGTATCAGACTTAAGAAATAATCTTGAAGTTGTAAATTCTCTGCTGGAGGGAATTAAACAAATTGCTGGACAGACTAATATGTTGGCTTTGAATGCAGCAATTGAATCAGCAAGAGCAGGAGAACAAGGTAAGGGCTTTGCTGTAGTTGCAGATGAGATTAGAAAACTTGCGGAAGAGAGTTCAAGGATTGCCGGAAATATTTCAGAAGTAACCAAATCCCTGTCTGATAAAGCAAAAGATGCAGATGAGAAATCCTTAGAAGGGGGAGAAGCAGCAGGGAGGATACAAATGCTTCTTAAAGGTGTGAATGAAAGCTTTCAGGAGTTCATGGAAGATTATAGCCTTTCCAATAAAACCCTGGGTGACAATATGGAGCTGATTGGCAAAGCAGCAGACAATTTCCTGGAGGTTCAGAGGGAGATAGACAAGGTGGCAGAAAGGGCAGAGGATAATACAGCCTCAGCAGAAGAAATACTGGCAACCCTTGAGAATGAGAACAGCCTGATCACCCAGATGAATTCATCTGTTATTGATCTTAATAACCTGAGTGCTGATATGAAAGTGCTTATAAATTCAAGAAATAAATAGATAAGATTTAGGCTTTATAACCATTGGTAGATATAAGCAGTTAAGAATACAGGTCTGATTACAGTTTTGTGTAAACTCTTTTACAAGTTTCACGGAATTTGAAAGGGTCTTAAGAATGCTTACATAACTGATTCATACATAACTGATGCTTACATAAATGATGCATACAGTAAGAAAAGGCTGTAACAAATAAATGAAAAGCGGTAAGAAACTCTTAACCTTCCTGTAAGGCACTGCCTGAAAGACATGAAGCCGGCTTCAATGCTAAAAGCAACATTTGAGCGTTTTAGCATATAAAGCCGGCTTTATGCCTTTCAACCGGTTTGTAAAGGAAAGCCAAGAGGCTTCTTACCGCAATACTGTTTAAAATGCAACTGCCTCTTCTGGATATAAAGGTTTTGGAATTACACTAAATGACCGGTTTCGTTAAAACTCTTAAGAACGGGGTATCCGCCGTCTCTGAATATGATTTTTGTTATGGCGGTGTTATCCACGTAAAAGTGATGGTACATGGTCATTTTCCATTCAAAAAGTCCTATCAGGGCAGCTTTTATGATGCCGCCATGGGCAACAATAAGGATTCTTTTTCCTGAATGTTTTCCTGCAATTTCTCTTATGGTGGCAGCAGCTCTGTTACTTGCATTTAAGATGGAAAGGTCGCCGCCTACAAAAGCGCCTTCTGCTTCATCACTTCTCCATTTAGACATTTCCTCAGGATATTTATGTTCAATCTCTTCCAGGGTAAGCCCCTCAAAGATTCCAAAATTAATTTCTCTGATTCCTTCACAGGGCAATACAGTTAAACCGGTATCCCTGCACAAAATTTCAGCAGTTTCTACTGCTCGTACAAGAGGACTTGCATAGACTGCATCAAAATCAACCGATATAAGATTCTTTAAGGCTTTTGCCTGATTTCGTCCTTCCTCACTTAATTCTATATCGGTACTCCCCTGGAATTTCCCTAATTTGTTCCACTCAGTCTCTCCGTGTCTTACCAGCCAGATTTCCGTATTCATAGTTACCTCTTTTCTGATTATTCATCCTGTAAGCATCCTGTCAAGTATAACATAAAAACACTTTTAAATGCAAATACTGCAACGCATTATACACGGCGGTATGAAGGATAACTTTAAAATGGCCGATGAGATTGGCATATAATTATACATTCATAGGTTTACCGTGAGTATTTTTCAAACTAAGATTGCAGGGTAAAATTGGCTATGCTACAATAAAAGTATGATATTGTACAGGAGGAAAGAGTGAACGGGGAATCCTTTCACTCCCCCTGATTTTGTACGTGTGCCAAAGCACGCAGACGGGAGCCAGATATGATACTGCCCATTAATAAGAAAGGTACGCCCATATCCTTAAAGAGAGCACTTTTATTGGTGACAGTCATATGTTTCACTGTCCCGGTCATAGTATTTATGGTATTTATATTCTCCTATTACAGAAATAATATAATTCGGAAAACAGAAACTCTTATGGCGGAAAGTTTAAAGAATTACACCTCTTTCCATAGTCAGAAGCTAAATGAAGCAATTGAGAGTTCCAAGAAGATATCTTATGATCTTGTACTGGAAAAGGCCTGGAGAAAGCTGGAGGCTGACGAAATATCAGAAGCAGGATTTTATAAAGAGGTTATTGGAAATCTCAAAAGTAAATACATAAATGATAACCGGTTCTTAATGTCGGTGTTCTATCTTAGTGAGGATACTGACAGGCTCTATTATACTACCAGAGAGCAGAGCAGTTATATACAGATATACAACAGGGAAGTGAAGCATTTTGCGGAGGATATTACAAGAGACAACAATTCGGATGCCCATGTTAAAATCATCAATGGCAGGATCTATATCATACGCAACCTCTACACGACCAGGAATTACACGAAGTTTGGAACACTGGTGGTGGAGCTTAATAAAGATAAGCTCTTTGATGGTATTAATATCAATAAGGATTATGACCTGGGATTCTTTGTTGACAATGCCGGTGAGATGATTGTTTATAACAGCGGTTTTAAAGAAACAGGTGAGAAGGAACTCTTAAAGACTCTTAGGGGAAAGTTCGCAGCGAAGAACAACCGAAAGATGCTTCAGGTTGAGGATAAGACCTACCAGGGAGTATTGTATCAGCAGAAATTTGATGATTATTATTATGGTGCGGTGCTAATAGCGAATAAGGAGGTGCTCTTTAGCGAAATACGTGCCTTAAATAATCTGGTACTTTTTAATATTCTTATAATAGTACCGGTATTTATCTATATGTTTTATTTTATATCTCACAATATTACAAAGCCCATGGAACGTATGGTTAAGGCTGCTAAGAAAATAGAGGGAGGAGAATTTGGCTGGCAGGTTAAGGGGGAAACCATGCCGAATCAGGAGTTTACCTACCTTTCCGATGGCTTTAACAAGATGTCCTCTGAGGTGAAATACCTCTTTGATTATGCCTATAAGGAACAGCTTGCGAGAAAGGAGGCAAAGATACTGGCCCTGCAATCCCAGATTAATCCTCATTTCCTGAACAATACCTTGGAAATGATGAATTGGCAGGCCAGATTATCAGGGGACGAAGCGGTATCCAAAATGATAGAGGCCCTGGCGGTACTGCTGAATCAGAGTATGGGAAGAGAAAACCGGAAGCTCACGACTCTGGCTGAAGAATTAAAAGGAGCAGATGCTTATATTTACATCACAGCCATGCGGTTTGGTGACCGGATACGTTTTGAAAAGCAAATTGATGAATCCCTGCAGAATGTACAGCTGCCGCAGCTTATACTGCAGCCGCTTCTTGAAAATGCTGTGGTACACGGGGTATATACGGTAAAAGGAGGAATCATCAGACTTGTGGTCTACAGAGAGGAAGAAAGGGTTATTTTAAAAATAACCAACACAGGGGAGTTAAGTAAGGCAGAAGAAACCAGAATAAAGAATCTGCTGGAGGGTGCAAATACAGCATTGCCTGAAGGCAGAGGAAGGCATACCTCCTTAGGAATACGTAATGTGAACGAACGTATTCAGCTTATATTCGGGGAGTCTTACGGACTATCAATTTATTCAGAAGGGGAAATGGTAGTATCAGCGGTTACCATTCCCTGTAAGTGGGAGAGGGAAGAGGAGAAAAAATTACAGGCAGAAGCTTAATATCATAGGTTAAGTGTGCTGCGGGAAAGGGCATTATGCCGGAAAGGGTATTATGCCGGAAAGGGTATTATGCTGGAAAGGGTATTATGCCGAAAAGGGTATTATGCCGAAAAGGGTATTATGTCGGAAAGGGTTAATGGAAGGTAAATGATAATTAAACAAGATAATACAAATAATGTCAAGATGGGAGAAGGCGGGGAGACTTTAAAAGAGGTATAATAATCCATTATATACCGCGACAGTGGCAAGATGCCGGAAGAAGTGAAAGAAAATTAAATATGAAAGGATGCCACATAAGTATTTTTTCACTTTTTAATTAGTGGCTGTATGGCAGATTAATAAGCCATATGCAATGGTGTAGGTATGAAGATAACGGTGAAATGGCTGTCCTTGCTATTAGCTGTAGTTCTGGTTCTTTCATTGGCAGCCTGTAGTAGTAAAAATAAATATAATAGTGTTGATGCTTTCGGAGAGGAAGATGACAATATAGAAACGGAGGGTGAGAAGAATCCGGTAACCCTTACAACCATATCCATGTATGGCGGAACAGATCCTAATGCCGCTAATTATCAGGCTGTTATCAGCCAGTTTATGGAGGATTATCCTTATATTACGGTAGAAGACGATTCTCAGGCTGCTGATCAGGACTGGAAAACCAGAATAGCAGCAGATTTTGCAGTAGGCAATGAACCGGATGTGATTCAGTATTTTACCGATGCTAATGCAAGTGATGTCCTGGCGGCAGATAAATTTGTCACAATTGATGAAATCAAAGCAGTATATCCGGACTACGCAAAAGATACCTTGGATTCTGCTTTAGAAGCAGCCGCCAATCCGGATGGTGTGAGGCGGGCGGTACCTACTACCGGCTATTGGGAGGGACTGTTCTGCAATAAAGACCTATTTGACGATTACGGACTCGCTCTGCCTACTACCTGGGATAACATGGTGAAGGCAATTGAAGTCTTTCAGGCAAAAGATATTATTCCCATTGCAGTTTCTTTGAACAATGTTCCCCATTACTGGGTGGAATATCTGCTGCTGTCCGCAGCAGGACCTGAGGAATATACGAAGGTGCCAAAGACTGCACCTGAAGACTGGTGCAAGGGACTTGCTATGTTCAAGACTTTAAGAGATATGGGGGCCTTTCCTGTGGATACAGACACAATAGACAATGATCTGGCCGGTGAATTATTCAAGACCAAAAAGGCAGCCATGCAGTTAGACGGCTCCTGGTATGCCAGCGGTGTAACCGATCAGATAAATACTGTGGTAGTGGAATTACCGGTGATACCGGGAGGTAAATCCAAACCAGGTGCAATGGTAGGTGGAATCTCTTCCGGATTCTATATCACTAAAAAAGCCTGGGAGGACGTAGATACAAGGGATGCAGCAGTGCAATTTGTTATGGCAAATACCAACAAAGAAGCTGTTTCCATGTATTGGGGCGGAAACGGTCAGGCTGCAGCAGTCGTTAACCCCAGCAGCAATATGACACCTCTTGGCTTGTCGGGACTGGAATACAGCAACCGGGCAACCAGCAGTTCACCACCCACCGATTCGAGAATTTCTCAGGAAGCTTATAATACCTTAATTGCCGGTATTGTAGATATCTCAACAGGGGCAAAAGCGCCGGAGGAATTACTGAATGAGGTACTGGCTATTAATGCAAAGTAGACAGTAGGATATTCCAATAATTCAAATTTTCTAATATGGCAACGAAAAAAGGGCTGCTGAGAAGCCTTTGGGTTCATAGCCGGAGGCTTGCAGCTGCCTTTTTTGTACCCAATTATGCCTGAATATGTCTAGAATCACAGGATAAAGGCAGATACGCCTTAGCAAGGGGGCATTAATGTTATATAAAAAGAAGTTACCAATGTTAATTTTTTTACTGCCGGGGCTGGCCTTAATGTTCTTGTTTCTCTACCTTCCCTTTGGAGAAAACATTATCGACAGCTTATATGATCTTCAGTTTTTGGTTAAGGTACCCGGACAGGAGCTTCATTTTATTGGTATAGAGAATTATGAGAAGCTGCTAATGGATGAGCGGTTTAGAACAGCACTTATAAATACCTTTAAATTAATGGGATTTACAGTGGTATTTCAGGTAAGTATAGCATTGCTCCTTGCTATCTTTGTAAGTTTTCTTAAAAGAGGCCATAATTTTTTCCGGACTGTTTACTTTTTTCCTATTGTAATTTCTTCAACAGCCATAGGTCTTATATTTAAACTTTTTTATTATTATAACGGAGGTATGCTAAACCAGTTACTTGAGATGCTGGGTCTTGAACCTGTTAACTGGCTGTCCCCCGAGTACGCATTTACCATGATATCAATTCCGGTAATCTGGAGTTATGTGGGGTTTTATTTTGTAATATTTCTGACCGGCATAAATGAAGTACCGGAAGAACTGTATGATGCTTCCAAAGTAGATGGCTGTCTGGCCTGGCAGCAGGTATATTATATCATTCTTCCGTTAATGAAGAATGTGACCGGTACCTGCCTTGTATTGGCTGTAACCGGTGCGGTAAAGGTCTTTGACCTGCCTTGGGCAATTGCACCCAAAGGAGCCCCTCAGGGAAAGACTCACTTTCTGGGAACCTTTCTTTATGAGCAGACATTTAACATAGGAAATGTAGATTACGGGTCAGCTATTGCATTTGTAATTGTATTAATCGGATTGCTGGTAGCTCAGATAATAAACAGAATGTTTAACAGGTTGTTAAAGGAAGAGGACAGCCTATAAGGAGGGAAATTGATTTAATGGCAGTAAACAGCAGACAGAAAAGACTTTCCCCTGGTGGTTTTGTAATCCGGACAATCCTTATTTTATGGGCGGTAACAACAATCTTTCCCTTTCTGTGGGTTATCAATAATTCCTTTAAACCTTCAGAGGAAGTTATAAATACTTCCTTTGCTTTGCCAAAGGAAGTTACCCTTGGGAATTATACCAATGCTTTTGAGAAACATAATATTTTGAAAGCTTATAAGAATAGTCTGATAATTTCCGGAACAGTAATGATAGTCTGTATGCTGCTTGGGTCTATGATGGCCTTTGGAATGACCAGATACTGTTTTCGGGGAAAGGCTGTAATACACAGTCTGCTGTTTGCAAGTCTTATGTTTCCGGTATACTCTACTATAATACCGGTGTTTCGTAATATGGCAGGACTGGGACTTTTAAATCAGCCAATCAGCGTAATACTTCCTCAGGCGGCAGGAAACCTTAGTTTTGCGGCTGTGGTATTAATGGGGTTTCTTAAGGGCTTACCACTAACTTTTGAGGAGTCTGCTTATCTGGAGGGAGCGGGTACGGTAAAAATCTTTACTGCAATTATCCTGCCCCTGTTAAGACCTTCCATAGCAACAGTTGCAGTCTTTAGCTTTTTATGGTCTTATAATGATCTGCTGACACAATTAATTATGCTAAGAAAACATTCCAGCCTGCCAGTCAGTGCACTTTTAATTGATATCAGCTCGAAATACGGAACAGATTACGGGCTGATGGCTTCCTGTGTTACGCTGATAGTTATACCGGTGCTGATAATCTATTTCATTTTACAGAAATACATTATCAAAGGATTGACAGCGGGAGCGGTTAAGGGATAAAATCAAATTAAACAGATACTTGAAATGGAGAATACTATGTTCAAGGTAATGATTATCGATGATGAGCCTATTATTGTAGAGGGAATCAAGAGAATAGTTCCCTGGGAAAAATACAGGTGTCGTATTATAGCAACAGCCAATGACGGTATTGAAGGCAGCAGATTGATAAGAGAACTGAAACCGGATATTTTATTTTCTGACATCTCCATGCCAGGACTTGATGGGCTCAGCATGGTTGCAGGATTGAAATCGGAATTTCCGGGTATTAAGATTAGTATACTGACGGGGTATCGGGATTTTGACTATGCCCAGAAGGCTATTAACCTTGGTGTCAGCAGGTATCTTTTAAAACCCTCCAGCCTGACTGAGATAGAAGAAGCAATTGCAGTAATGACGGAGGGGCTTACAGACGTTGATCAGTATGAGGATAAGGTCTGTGCAGAGGAGAATACAGCAGACAGCGAGGAGAGTAAAGCAGCAGGGAGTTTTATTGTATTTCATGCAATTCAGTTTATGGAAGAGAATTATAACAGGAAAATTACTCTGTCTGAGGTGGCAGAAAAGACTTATATCAGCCAATGGCATTTAAGTAAGCTGTTGAATAAACATATGGGACTTAATTTCTCAGAGATTCTAAACAATATCAGGATTAAGGAAGCCAAGAAGCTTCTTAAGAATTCATCTCTTCGGATAGGAGACATTGCCTGGGAAGTAGGATTCATGGATATTGCTCATTTTTCCAAGGTTTTTAAGAAGCTGACAGGTTTGTCAGCCAATGAATACCGTAACAGTATTCTCTTAAAAGAGCTGACAGAGGATGACAAAAAACAATAGAACAACACACAGGAAATAGTAAAGACGATTATTGATATAAAAATTATACATAGAAAAGGACTGCTATAAACAGTTGAGGTCAAAGTACCACATCCTGTTTAAAGCAGTCCTTATTAAATTATGCTGTTATTTTCAGGGATTGGTTTTAAATTGCATTGTGGCAGAAGGCTACGATACTTTCGATAGGAATGTCACAAACAGAGCCTAGAGATTCGCGTCTGTGATGATGTCTATGACCACATCCACAGTCGTCGTCGCGGTCACGGTCACGATCGCGGTCGAAATCGCCACAGCAGGAACTTCCAAGAGGACAATCAGGAGCTTCGCCCTGTCTGGAGTCAATGCGAGCAAACTCACAGTTAACAGAAAGAAGAACACCTGTAAAACCGCATCCGGAAACACCGCCACTTGCAGTAAAGATAATAACCGTCTGGCCTACGAATCTACACATATGATTAACTAAACTCTGGTTATTGTTATTAAAACCGTTGTTAAAACCATTGTTGAAGCCATTGTTGAAACCATTATTAAATGACATATTGAACCCTCCTAATTTACAATAAATTAAACAGCGTTATGGCAAAAAGCTGCAATCTTATCAATGGGGATATCACAAACAGAACCTAAAGAACGTCTACGATCGTGATGGTCGTTATCGGAACCAAGATTCCTGCAGCAAGAACTGTTAGGGCCACCGATAGGATTTGATGGTGCACTACCGAAATCTGTTACGATCTGCACGAATTCGCAGTTAACTGCAAAGAGAACGCCTGTAAAACCACATCCGGAAACACCGCCGCTTTTCGTGAAAATTGTTACGGTCTCGCCAATAAAATGACTAAGATGAGCAACTAATGACTGATTTGAGCTAAAACCTCCACATGCCATATGAATTCCTCCTTAAAATTATTAGGTCATCCGACTGTCCGTCGTCTATAACCATACTTTATAATATGGTGGAGGGATTATAATGTGACATATTATTATCATAAAAAACAAAAAAAAATAAATAAATTTATAAACCCCTTTATTCAGGAGAAAAAAGTCTAAATTTACAGATATCTCTGAATTTTTCAAATGTAACTTCATCACAGACGAAAGCCTGAAAATGATTATAATAAGCATATAAATATAAAAAATATAAAGGAGTGTGTAGTATGAGCGTATTAAAAATAACGAGAGACAATTTTGATAAAGAGGTTTTAGAATCTGAAAAGACCGTTCTGCTGGATTTTTGGGCATCATGGTGCGGACCCTGTAAAATGGTATCTCCTATTATTGATCAGGTAGCAGAAGAAAAGAAAGATTCAATAAAGGTAGGTAAGATAAATATAGATGAAGAGGAAGAACTTGCAGCCAGATTCAGAATCATGAGCATCCCTACACTGGTTGTAATAAAGGATGGAAAGGTTGTAGACAGTACAGTCGGAGTTAAGCCTAAGAATGCTATTCTTTCCTTATTGTCTGAATAAATCCCCTCTTAATGGCGGCAGCTCAAGATAACGACCATGTAAAAGATACCTGATAGTATTCTTTACAGTGGAGGTTATCATGTAGCTGCTGTTGTTTTTTGTCTTTTGAAAGTATACTAAGAAGTCTATAAACAGAATAATTTCTCAGAAGTCTTTGCAGAAAAATTGCATGGAATATTTATTATAATATTTATCTTAAGTATTTCCACAAATTATATCTGGATAATTTACGGATGTTTATACACAATATCCGCTGTAATAATACCCTATTATATTTCCTAGAATATATTAGCCATCCCTTTAATATAATTAAGCAGATTAATAAAATAAAAAGCATGCCTGATTATAGTAAGAAGGCAGTTCGTGGTGAGTTAAAGTGAAGGGAGAATACCAGCATGGAGGCATACGGACTGAAAGAGAAACTGGGAGATTTCCAGAAAGAAATTACATATTATAGCCAGATGCAGATATATTCATCCAACCCATATGATAAAAAGTATTATGAGGATCTTATACAGAGCAGTACAGACCGCCTGACAGTAGAATTGGCAGAGATATTAAGTATTAGGGCAGAGGGGGCCGGACATCCAGGTATATCAGCAGCACAGGAACAGGGAACAGAAGGCGAAAATACCAATACGGAACAGCCACCGGCAGATGGGCAGGCTGCGGACAAGGTATTTACCATAAGTGAGCTTGCCGCATATGACGGCAGCCAGGGACGACCTGCCTATGTAGCAGTTAACGGTATAGTTTATGATGTAAGCGATAAACCTGCCTGGGCTGGAGGGATGCATTTTGCAGGATTAAGAGCAGGAAAAGACTTAACGGCGCAATTTACAAGCTGCCATAGAGGAATGGAAAGTGTATTGACCCAGCTTCCTGTTGTTGGCACTTTAGCCTCTGAAACCAGTGAATAGGTAATTTAAATAATTAATCGCAGGCAGGTGGGTTATATGACTGAGTCGGAAAGATATAAGATAATCAGTAACGATTATGCGGATATATTAGCGGAAGGTTATGAAAAAATTAATACGCTAACCAAGGAAGAAAATTATACAGTAAACAGAATAAATGACAACTATGCAGTTTATCATGTCCCAGTACCTGAATTAACTGTAGATAGTGTATTGAAATTCGGATACCAGTATTTGCCGAAATGCTATGGATTGATGAATTTATCAAGCGCTGAGGCATCAGGAGTACTAAGATTAAGAAATAATCCGGCTTTGGAACTAAGAGGTCAGGGAGTGCTGGTTGGTTTTATAGATACCGGAATTGATTATACAAATCCTATATTCCGCTATGCGGATAATACCAGCAGAATAGCAGCTATCTGGGATCAGGGAATAGATAGTGACAGATATCCGAAGGAATTCTATTATGGAACAGAGTACACCCAATGGGATATCAATACTGCATTGCTGCTTGAGAATCCTTACCGGATAGTTCCAAGCAGAGATGAGAATGGTCATGGAACCATGTTAGCAGGTATTGCCGCAGGGGGAGATGATATAGCAGAAGAATTTACCGGCATAGCACCGGATGCAGAAATCGTCGTTGTCAAGTTAAAAGAGGCAAAACAGAATCTAAAGGATTTTTTTCGCATACCGCCTAATACAATATGTTATCAGGAAAACGACATAATGATGGGAATACAGTACCTTATTAACATGGCTGATCAACTGGATCGGCCAATAGCTATCTGTATTGGTATTGGCTCCTCACAAGGGGCACATGAAGGCGAAGGAGTTTTCAGTCATTATATAAACGATGTAGGTAAGATAGCAGGAAAATCCATTGCAGCTGCAGGAGGTAACGAAGGAAATACCAATCATCATTATTATGGTCAAATTAATCCAAGCACAGATTTTGATGTTGTAGGATTAAATATAGGAGAAGGAGAACAAGGATTTACAATGGAGCTTTGGGGGTTCGCACCCAACATTGTCGCGGTAGAAGTATATTCGCCGGAGGCAGCTCTGGTTACCAGGATCTCCGGTATATTTCTGCAAAGAAAAACGCAGACCGTCAATCATGGGGAAACCACTATCTATGTAGACAATCAGTTTAGTGAAGAGAGAACAGGGAATCAGCTTATGATGTTCCGATTTGTCAATCCAATGCCGGGATTATGGAGATTAGTTGTTTCCGGCAGCGGAGATTTACTGCTGCGATACCATATATGGCTTCCTATCAGTAACTTTCTTACTTCAAATACCTATTTCATTAACGGAAACCGGGATACTACCTTATCAATTCCGGCAAATGCTTTGAACAGTATATCTATCTCAACTTACAATCATCAGAATCAGAGCCTTTATTATTTCAGCGGAAGAGGTTTTACCAAAAGCGGCGGACTGAAACCGGATGTAGCAGCACCTGGGGTATCAATACTGGCACCGGCTCTGGGGGAAGGCTTTTATAGTGTAACGGGAAGCAGTGCGGCAACAGCACATGCAACCGGTGCGATTGCATTAATGCTGGAGTGGGGAATTGTAAAAGGAAATATTACTAACTTAAATAATATATTGTTAAGGAGAATCCTCATAAACGGAGCAAGGAGATTTCCGACTATCACCTATCCGGATCAGGGCTGGGGATTCGGAACTCTGGATATCTACCGTGCAATACAGAAGTTTTATAATGAAGACTGATATAATAAATGGATTGAAGTAAAAAAGGTGATTCCTTTCTTGCTTCAATCCATTTATTATTTTAGGCAATGTGCTCTGCAAATTGAACGCTCAAACCATCGGGATCCTTCACATAGATAAAACGGATACTGGGATTAGGTTGTATGGGGCCGCCAGTAATGGGGATTTCTTTTTCTTTCAGCAGTTCCATCAGCTTTTCCAGTGATTCTGTTTCAAAACCAATAGAGATATCCTTTCCCATTGAAATCTCGTTCTGCCCTTTTTGATAGATGAGTTCCAGCTTTGTTTCACCAGTTCCCATAAATATAATTTCCTTGTCAGAGCCGGAAAAGTAATGTTTGTCAATAGAAAGCCCTACAATTTCTTCATAAAACGTAACAGATGCTTCCAGATTACTCACATGAAGGGTACACCAGTTAAAATGCATACTATTATCCTCTTTTCATTAAGATTATAACTTTAATTCTAGCAGAAGAAATTTATGAATTCTATAGAATATTTCATGTATACTCTATTATTGCCCTGTAAGAAAATTAAGTGAAGATTATTTAAGGCAGTAACGGGTATAATATTACAAAACATAACAAATTCTACTTGCGTAGTCTGTAGATAATTATTGAGCATAAGAATAAGTGGTTATAGTTTATACAAATAAGAAAATAATTTAAGCAGTTGCCTTTTCAAGGAAGGTGCTAAATACCCCATATACTAAGACTGGATAATATAGTAAATTAGTCGCGGTATTTCCAGTGAAATTATGATAATAAGGATAAATTGCGGAAACAATTCTATGAAAGAACAAATATTAAGAAAATATGATAAAAATCGATTAATATTAAAAAAATATTGCGATATTATTAAAATGTCAGTTGACAAATACTGTCACGTATGATAATGTTTTAAGTGTAAAACTATTGCAATAGTTATTATAGGAGATTAAGAATGAAACTTTTCGATTCAGAATTAAAAATTATGGACGCTTTATGGAAGAGGGGGGACTTATCAGCTGGAGAACTCGCCAAAATATTAAAAGAGGAAACAGGCTGGAACCGTAACACCACCTATACAGTAGTTAAGAAATGTATAGATAAAGGTGCAGTTGAGAGATACGGTTCAAAATTTATGTGTAAAGCATTGGTTACTCGTGAAGAGATCCAGCAGGAACAGACCACTGAGCTGGTGGAGAAGATGTTTGAAGGATCTTATGAGAAATTCTTTGCAGCCTTTTTAAATGAAGGGTATTTATCACAGGAAGAAACTGAGAAGCTTAAGAAAATTGTAGACGAAGCTAAATGAGGTGATAAGTATGGAGCTTTACCGGATATCCCTTGCTTCTTCCTTACTGATCGTATTCATATTAGTATTAAGGAAGATTGCTGTATATAAGCTTCCTAGAAAAACTTTTGCAATACTGTGGAAGATTGTATTGTTAAGGCTCCTGATACCCGTAACCATAAAGTTACCTGTCCCTGAATTCTTGGTGTTGGTAAAGGATAAATTGAAGCTGACAGAGAATGCTCTTATTACTTCTGCTGTTACAAAAGGTATGGAGGGTTCGGTAAACTCTGGTGAGATAATAGCGAAGAAGTCTGCAATAGGAATTGTAGTTTTTTCAATCTGGATGGCAGTTACCGGGGTATTATTTTTATTATTTATGATTAATTACATGAGAAGCCGGAAGCATGTAAATGAAGCAATGCCTTCTAATAATGATTATGCAAGAAGATGGCTCAGACATCAAAGAATAAGACGTAAGGTCCGATTATTATCTTTTGACCGAATTACTTCGCCTGTAACAGTGGGAGTATTAAGTCCCAGGATAATACTTCCAAAGACAATGGAGGCGGACAGGGGTAAGCGGCTTAATTATGTACTGTTCCATGAAATGATACATATCAGGCGGTTTGATATAGTCTGGAAACTTTTATCCATGATAGCTGTGTGTATACACTGGTATAATCCATTTGTATGGATCATGTATAAACAGTTTAACAAGGACATTGAGACAGCCTGCGACGAAGGTGTTATAGAAGTGTTCGGAAACGAAGCAAAACCGGATTATGCCTATGCAATTATTCAATTAATGGAAAAGAAACCGCAAGCTGCATTTTTGTACAATGGATTCGGTGAAAAACCGGTGGAAGAAAGAATAGTCTCCATTATGAAATTGGGGAAGAAGACGAAAACCAGTATGACAGTATCAATTACGGTAATCATGATGTCATTGATCGTATTTATTAATACCGTTGCACTGGGGGCTATGGATGATAGCCAATTTGTAATAAAATTAGGCTCATTTAACGAAGGGGAGATCGTTGATGGGCATCCCAAGAACTTAGAGGCCAGAAGTTATTATCCGGTTAATGAAAACGGATATACTTATGGTAAGGCATCACAGCAAATTAACATTTTACCTGACCTAATATATGTTGAGTCAATTAATGGTGAAGAGGGTTATGCCTATGCTAACGAGATTTGGGGATATGAGAGTCTTAATCTGATGAAACAGGGAGCAGATAATAATCGGGATTCTGATTTCGACGGACAGAAAATGGATAAGATATGTAATGTTTATAAATATGATGGGGAAACTATTATAGGAACATATAAAATTAAATAAAGGGAAGTTATAACAATTAAAATCTTTTCATAAAAGGAGAATTTTATGTTAAACAAAAGATTAAAGAGTTGCTTTTCTGTAGTTATTGCATTAACACTTGTTCTTATTAATATTTCTGTCGTCAAAGCGGGTATAGCAAGTTCGACGTATGTTCAGCATAACATAGGTTCTTATACATATTATGACAGAGCAGTAGTTCATACTAGTTCTGGCACAGCATGGGGAACGACGGAAATATATACATCTGGATATACTAATGTTCCTGTAGGATATATGGGAGCTTTAGCACAATTACTCAGGGCAGACGGCGCTATTTGCAAATCCACATCTTTCAGATATAATACCACATCCACATCTGCTCTGGCTGTATCAACAGATACGCATTCAACGTCAACATCATATACAAGTTTTGGTCTGACTGCATATTACAATGGTAGCAGTTATACCAATTACATAACTACTACTACACCTTCATTATCACTTACCTCCAGTTTGCTGGCTGCAACATTAGAAGCACCAGTAGTAGGATTAGCTGAGAATGAGAATGGTCAGACTTATGGCAGCGCATCTATCGGAGCCATTACAGGTGAAATGCCTGACCTGGTTAAAGCAGTGACAACTGACGGCAAGGTCGGATACCTGAATGTCAAAGACCTGTTACTGGATACACCGGCTACACCGGAAGAAGCAATCGCGCTAAGTGCATATTCTGAGGCTAATTCAGTAATACCCGTTTATGCTGAGGATGGCACCACTGTAGTAGGAGCTTTTAAGCTTGTAACTAATGCTGAGTAAAAAATTAAAGTATATTTAATTCATGATTGGATCTAATTTTTAACTTTGAGGGGATTGTTAAAATATAGATAGAGAAAAGGCTGCCGGTTGGCAGCCTTTTCTTCTGTCTTATATGTGATAAAAACTTATTTAATTAAAGGAATATCCATAAAATACTTAGATTATTAATTGCCTGTATATATCCTTTTGTATTATGATAAGCTAAAGTTTTTACAACAGCATATGAGAAAGGGGTCATTATGGAGAAAAAGATCGCAGTATTTTGGGATAAGAATAAGAATATTGCTTCCCTGCAGGAAGCAGTTGAACTTACTGTATACAATTTTGACAGGGGAAAGTGGTATGGGGAGGAAAGTCTTGAAATAACCAATTTATTTGAAGGGGGAATTACCAATATTCGAAACAGGACCTTAGAGCTGGTTAAGAAGCTTGGCGATTGCAGGGTGATAGCAGGAAAAAATATTACTGGTGTCATTTATAATATATTCGACAGTGAAGGTTTTATTATATCAGAGCTTAATGTGTTTACAGAAGAAGAGCTGGAATACCTATACAACCAAATTGAAGAACAGCTTAAAGGTATGGAAAGAGAGAGGGAAGAAGTGCGGCTTATACCAACAGCACCGTTTGAAACTGAGGTGAAGGGAGATTACTTTTTTGACTTTAGCTTGCTTAAAAATAGCGGAACCAATCATTCTTCCAAAAGTACTATTCTCCCCTTTTTAAATACTGCAGACTACCGGCATCTGGAAATTATCTGTGACCATGTTATGCCCTGGTTTGAGGAAGAAATGAAAAAGAGAGGTTTGTATTACATAGTGAAAGAAAGAGAGGATAAGAAGATTAGTATATCAATAGAGAAGAAACATTAACAATATTCATGTTCTTCTTATATAAACTGGCACAAATATCTTCGGAGCGAATAAAATGAATTGAGAATAATGTTACAGTGCTAGGTAATATACAGGAGAATATATGAATGATGAGTATTATTACAATGGGGCCATATCAGGTGTTGGTATCCCTTATGATGATATTAACTGGTACGATATAGAAGGTTCTCCCTTTGGTTCGGCAACAGCTTTTAATGTTATTGTTTTTGGTGATGCCAATAATATAATCGATGTTGAAGGAGCTATGGCAGTTGGAGGTACCTTCTACAGTCCGAGAGGGATAAGTATTGGTTTCGAAAGAAGAAACGGTCAGGTGGAGATTGGATATTCCCCTGATTTGGTTCGTTTTATGGTAGGCGGTAACACGACTTTTATGGGACCTCTCGTTGTTGTTGGTCATGTAGTTGGAAACGGCAGCTTTCAAGTAGCAAAAGGAAGTACTTATCTGATTGGTAAAGATGGTACCCCGGATCAGAAACAGGAACTTGCTTTTCTTTATCAGGCTAATAACGGAAGCAGATACTGGGAACCATCCGATAAGGGAGATCATTATCTTATATCCAGTTATGACGTTCCTCGTTTCATACCTGCAAGCAGAATAGAAGCAAATGTTACAGCTTTCTTCCAGGATGCAAGGGCAAGCATTGAAGCATATAAGGATTGTATCGAGAACCTTCCGGTAAACGGTACGATAACGGATAATTACCATGAATGGATATTAAGAGGAACTGACCCTGTACAGAATGTTTTTTCAGTTGATGTAAGGCCTAACGGCATTATCAATAAAGGTCTGCGTGCTGAAGTTCCTGAGGGAAGCCTTGTTATAGTACGAATCAGATCCGGTGCTCATGCCCACCTGCAATATGGCGTTATGGGTGAGGAAAGTAAAGCAAATCATACTATTTATGTATTTGAAGATGCCCAGCAGATTCACATGGAAACACCTGCTGATATCTGGGGAAGTATTCTTGCACCTCAGGCTATGTTCCACGCACATCAAACCGGCGGTCATGTAAGCGGTAATGCAGCTTTAGGCGGCTTTGCTGTTAATGCAAACAGCGGTTTTGAATTCCATCTCTATCCATTCGTAGGCGGGTTAGTATGTGGTGCACCGCAGCCGGCTCCGGCACCAGCACCAATTCCGGCACCAGCACCTCCACCGCCAAGACCGACCCCACCAGCACAGCCAGCACCCCCACCGCCAAGACCAACACCGCCCGCGCAGCCAGCTCCAGCACAACCAAGACCGACACCACCGGTACAGACAGCACCAGCGCAGCCAAGACCGACCCCACCGGCACAGCCAAGACCCACTCCGCCTGCGCAGCCAGCTCCGGCACAACCAAGACCCACACCACCAGCTCGTCCAAGACCCACACCACCGGCAATGACCTGTCCTGTTTGCCCGGAACCGGAACCCTGCCCTGTCTGCCCCGATATCGAACCAGAAATAATACCATTTCCTGTTCCTGTACCCGTACCGATTATTCAGGAACCCAAAGCGTGTCCAGTTTGCCCTGAAATAAAAGAATGCATCATAACACCCGGAATTATCTTTGGCTGTGTATGGGGTTGCGATTGTCATAAAACACATGAGTGGGAAGTTAAACTCTATACAGTATGCGATGATTGTAAGAAACTCATTTATTGTGAGAAAATATGCCGTTACGGATGCTTTAAATTTGAGGTACCTTATAACGGCTGTTATGTTCTTGAAGTATGCCCGGCTGATAAGGCTACAAAACAAAGCTGCTGTAAACCAAAGGTTACTCTTAAAAATATCGGTGTTGCTAATTTTATGCTCTGCTAAAATAAAATCTGCTGTTCCAGGAACAAAGGAACAGCAGATTTTCATTAGATGGTATTTGTAGTTAATCTTTTTCCGGTAACAGAGTGTACCTTTAATTTAAAAACAGCCACACCTTCCAGCGCTTTGTCAGGAAAAGTGAAAGTGGAATCATCAGAATACTGACGCATTAGGAGAGTCAGTGCTTCGCGTTTTTCTTCCGTTTCTAATATAATCATCTCACCATTACCGCAAACGCTTTCAAATTCCATGGTGTATTTACAGGCTTCCTCATCCACAATCAATTTATGAGAACAGTCCATCTCAAAAGCTGCATGGTTGTTTTTCTCAATCAGGTCGAGCTTTAAGCCTTTCTTAGCTCCATGAAAATAGAATTCCAGATTCTCTGCATCATAGTTACATCCGAAATTTAAAGGGACGATGTAAGGATAGCCTTCATTAAATAGAGCAATCCTCAGTGCATCGCATTTTTTAATTATGGAAAAAATTTCGTTTATATCCGTTATTTCTCTGTCTTTTCTTCTCATGGTTTCCTCCCTGTGGTTAGCACCCGTGCCTTATGTTTCCTCACGGTGAATTCTTTATTTAACACACTATCACAAAACTTCAAAATTTAAAAGTATCAGTTTAATTTTTTTAAGTAAGTGTATAATATAAAAGTATGAAAAAAACAGAAAGTATGTGCTATACTAAGATTTGTATGAATGAGCAGGTGTAATGAGAGGTCTTTAATTGGAGGCACTGACATAGTTGCAGTTCCATTAAAAGTACATATTAGAGAATCGCCTGAAAGTGAGGTTGCCATGGCAGTAAATGATTTTGTAAGGATGTTTTTATTAAAAAATAAGAAAACGACAGCAAATCAGCTGTATACAACCTGGGGAAAAGCTCTGAAAAAGAATGAAGTTCTTAAGGAGTATCCAAGACCTCAGCTGAAAAGAGAGAATTATAAGATTTTAAACGGGCTATGGAATTATGCGATAACAGATAATAAGAGATTACCCAGTCATTATGACGGGCGTATCCTGGTTCCTTTTTCGCCGGAAAGTGTATTATCAGGAGTTAACAGGCAGGTAATGCCTAAGGATTATCTCTGGTATGAAAGAAAAATTACCATAAAAGAGCTAAGAGCAGGCCATCGGTTACTGCTTCATTTTGGTGCAGTAGATCAATATGCCAGAGTTTATGTCAATAAGAAAAAAGCTGCCAGCCATTTGGGAGGTTATCTGCCATTTACAGTTGATATAACAGAGCTGCTGGTGAAAGGGAAGAATCAGATAATTGTAATGGTTCGTGATACCAGTGATACATCTTATCATAGCAGAGGAAAGCAGAAGCTGCACAGAGGCGGAATGTTCTATACGGCTCAAAGTGGTATCTGGCAGACAGTCTGGATGGAATGGGTACCTGAATATTATATAAAAAATCTTAAGCTTACACCATTGTATGACGAGGCAAGGCTACAGATTGAGATTGAGATGAATCAATTAAAGGAAGGACCGGATTTTCCGGTATGGCTTCAGATTGCCCATAAGGGTGAGGTGATTGCAAACCTTGAAGTTGTGGGAAATAAATTCCTGGTTCCCATTAATAATTTTACACCCTGGACTCCGGAGAATCCGTATTTATATGATTTAACCTTAATGGCAGGTGAGGATAAAGTTGAGAGTTACTTTGCAATGAGAAAAATAGAAGTTAAAAAAGATAAAGAAGGAATACCAAGAATCTTCCTAAACGGAGAAGCATATTTTCAAAATGGGGTACTGGATCAGGGGTATTGGCCTGATGGACTCTATACGGCACCCAGTGATGAAGCGATGATCTATGATATCAAGACCATGAAGGACTTAGGGTTTAACATGTTAAGAAAGCACATTAAAATAGAACCCTTAAGATGGTATTATCATTGTGACCGGTTGGGAATGCTGGTATGGCAGGATATGGTAAATGGCGGTGAGAGTTATAATATGCTGCTATTAGGCTATCTGCCTAACTTTTTCCCAAGACTGGCAGAAAGAATCAAAGACGACTGGTATCCATTCTTCTCAAGGCTCAATGCGAAAGGAAGGCAGGACTGGAAAAATGACTGTGCTGGTACCATCGACCTGTTGTACAATTCTCCCAGTGTGGTAGTATGGGTTCCCTTTAATGAGGGTTGGGGACAGTTTAATGCAGAAGAGGCAGTAGAATTAATCAGGGCGATAGACTCAACCAGATTAATTGACCAGGCAAGCGGCTGGTTCGATCAAAAGGGTGGAGACTTTAAGAGTATCCATAACTATTTCAGGAGATTACGAATTGTGCCGGAGAAAAGAGCAATCGTCTTGTCGGAGTTCGCAGGTTATGCCTGTCCTATTCCTGATCATATGTATTCCAAGGAAATCTATGGCTATAAAATATACCGTAACAGTGAAAACTTTGAAAAAGCTATTCGGAAATTATATAAAAAAGAGGTACCGGGTCTTATCAGGGAGGGTCTCTCTGCTGCTGTATTCACTCAATTGTCAGATGTAGAAGAGGAAATAAACGGTCTTTTAACCTATGACAGAAAAGTATTGAAGGTAAAGAAATTACCTGTTGTTCCAAGTAATTACCAATAAAGATAGATTTAAAAGGGTACAAGAGCTGCCTGATAATGAGGGTTAGCATATAAGAAACCCCTTGGCTTTCCTGTAATGCACTGCCTGAAAGACATTTTACCGATTTTGTGTGCGAAAAGAGCAACGAAATTGGTTATGTCTTGAAGCCGGTGTAGGGGAAAGGCATGGGGTTTCTTACTTTAACATTGTCTAATATGCGTAAGCCTGTCAGTTTTTCTAAGAGTCTATATACCTGCTACATTTACGTTAGCAAAAGCTACTGCAAAGGGGCCTTCATAACCTTTTTCTTTCTGCAATTCAGTAGAAAGGGTTAAATTTCCCTGAGTATCTAAGATACTGCCGTTAATGGAACCACCTGTTACGGGAGTTACGGTGTTGCCATCACAAAGGAAGGCTAAGCGAATTTCACCGCCGAAGTGACCGGAGAAACTGTCCATCTGAAAGTCTGAGAAGTTAACGACATGAAGGTATTTTCCCTGTTTCATGTCTTCAAAGCTCGTACTTCCTTTTTCTACTTTTATATGTGAATAGATACCGGTAGGTTCTGTATTCAGATAATAAGAGAAACGACTGTTGCCATGGAGAGTATTTAATTCACCTTTGGTAATCAAAGCACGGTCAGTCATTTTAATACCTTCACCGCTGTAGGGTTCTTTGGCAATAAGATCGATGGAGATGAGATCGCCGGCTACCTTATCGCCCTGAACCTTTACCCCTTTGGCATAATTGGAATAACCGGGATATACCATGGAGGCAGAGGAACGATCAATATAATAATCAAAAATTGTACTAACAAAGGAGCCGGATATAATAACCTTATATTCTCCGCTCTTTGGAGCAGTTGTAGCTGCGGCTCTTGCTTTGGTAGTTTCAAGGGTATATTTGACCTTAGCCTTTAAAGCTTCGGTGTCCGGCTCATCATAATAGAAGCTTTGGTAGGTTTCTACATCCTGAGGAGTGGGGCACTGAGCTACGAATTCACCTTTTGCTGTAAATTTGCTGTAAGAAGCATCCACACCTTCTGAATTTAAGATATGTACAATGGATTTCTCCAGGAATATTTCTGCGGAATTAAGATATACGTCCTCTTTCGTATCCTCAGCAAATAGAGCTTCTGTCATTAGCTTAGCATTTTCTGCAAGAGTTTTCTCAGATAACCTTGAGGCGGAGGGAAGAAAATTCTCTTTTTGTCCGCCTGGCAGTTCATAGTAAGCATTGCTTACAAAGGAGGCTGCATAATAGGCTTCCTTAATGGTTTCTTCTATTTCTTCTGCTGTCATTCCGTTATAGATTCCGATAGCGGAAGAGCCTCTCATTTTCTTACCGTCTTTTTCAAAATCCCTGTACACAGTGAGGGAATAATCGTGAACCTTTTTTTCTCTTCTGATATCCAGCTTTTTGCGGATAAAAAACAACTCAACACTTTCCGTTGTTTCTTCATTTATAAGATAATGCCCTATATTATTTTTCTGTAAGGCATAAAGTATTCTATCAAGCACAGTTTTATTTCCTTTCTATTTTTAATCTGTTCTTTTAAGAAATTATCCAAGACGTATCTTAGCTTTAATATAAGGACCGCCATCGGATACCTTAACCCATTCCTTATAACCTTTACCGCAGAAGCCACCGCCTCCTAAGTCCAGTTCATCAGAGATCATAGTGATGGATTTTAACAGGTCAGGAACATAACCTGTGAGGACAATGGGGGAGAAGATCTTACCGGTTAGTTTACCGTCCTTAATCTCCTTTGCCACATTAACCATACACTGGATACCCCAGTTCTTAGGGTCCTCCATTCCGCTGCTTGGATTGTCCAGTAAAAAGCCATATTTGATAGAAGCAATCATATCTTCTACTTTATCCTTACCAGCCTCGAAGAAGGTGTTGGTCATTCGGGTATAGGCCTTTCTCTCATAACTTTGCCTTCTGCCGTTTCCGGTAGGTTCGGTACCAAGATACATAGCACTCTGGCTGTCACTGATGCCTCTCCTTAAGATTCCTTTTTCAATTACTACAGTATCCTTTGCAGGTATGCCTTCATCATCAAAGAAATAGGTGGCGGTTTCATTTGCCGCTGCACCACCGTCACGCATGGTGATAAGGGGGGAGGCAACATATTCGCCTATGTATTTTTCAGCAAGAGCACGTTTCTTAACGAACATATCCATCTCAACACCATGTCCGAAGGCTTCGTGTACGATCATACCGGTAACCTCCGGTGTACAGATGCATTCATATTCGCCCGGTGTTATAGGCTCGCTCTCAAGTAAAGCAAGAGCAGAATCTGCTGTTATTTGTAAGCCTGCTTTCATATCCTTTAAGATTTCGCTGCCTCCAAGGTTAGAGTAACCCTTGAAATAATATTTGATCTCTTCACCTTTTGATACCATAACCATGGTGGTTCCGGTAGTCCATAGAACGTTTTGTTCCATGTCTTTATTACGGGAAAGAAACAGTTTATGGTATTCCTGATATCTCAGTCCGGCAGAACAGTCAAGGATGGAAGGATTATAATCCCGGCCTTCCTCGCTAAGGGAGGTCAGCAGAGATATGATCTTCTCACTGCCAAGATCAGAAAGGCTTTCAACATAATCTGTGCTTTCACAGAATGTTATAGGTTCATCAGCCAAGGCTTCATAAGATATGACTTCAGTGCCTTCAGGCAGGGAGTCTTTAAGAGGAATTAAACTGGAGTCGATTTTCTCTTCGATTTCCTTTAAAAGAGCCTCGGAAATATCGTTAAAGGAATATTCACCATAACTGCTGCCATCATAAACCTTCGCAACAAATCCTCTGCCGCTTAGAATTGTATCTTCAGAGATTATTGTACCTCGTTTGGATACATTATAGGTCATGGCTTTGGAGTCAGAAGCCAGGATGGAAACGTAACTGTATTTGGCTAGAAGTCTGTTTAACAGCTCTTTTAGACAAGGTTTCACCTGCTTCAGATAATTACTGGATTGTACTTTCATAATTAATCCTTTCGTATTTGATTTATCTTCACTCTTAATGGAGTCTCAATTATTGTCTAAAAATGATCAGAGCTCCTTCTTCGTGAAGAAGGTTTCCATTCTTTTTGTACAACATACACGAAAGGGCTGGTGCAGAAGTTATAGCGCTCTGCCACAGCCCGTTTGGGATGTCTTTTGCTCTTTTATTATAAGTAGAGTGGTATAAAATGTCAATGTCTCCTGTATTAGAAAGTCGCTGTATCCGGGTTGGTAGCTGTGCCGCAGCAATCAGTCAATCCTGCTATTAAAGCAACATCTTCATTAGTAAGAGTGAAATCAAAAACATCTGTGTTTTCTTTTATACGGGAAGGGGTAACGGATTTCGGTAAGGGTAAGTAGCCCATCTGAAGGCTCCAGCGAATACCGATCTGAGCAATTGTCTTGCCGTATTTCCTGGACAGTTCCTTCATGGCAGGTACGGTAAATATCTTACCGGTTCCCAGGGGACTGTAAGCTTCCAGCAGTATATCATGACTCTTGCAGTACGCAGCTAGCTCATCCTGGGTGAGGCCAGGGCACAAACGAATCTGATTAACTGCAGGTTTTACAGTGGCAGTCTCAAGCAGAGCATCTATATGATGAGGGAGGAAATTGCTGATACCGATGGCTTTTATCTTACCCTCTTCGTAGAACTCCTCCATGGCTTTCCAGCTTCCGGCATTGGCACTTTTCCAGATATCTCTGAATTTTATCGGGTTAGGCCAGTGTATCAGATAGAGATCCAGATAGTCAGTATCCAGATTCTTAAGGGTAGTCAGAAATGCTTCTCTGGTTGCTTCATAACCATGGAAGGAATTGTTCAGCTTACTGGTGATAAAGATGTCCTCACGTTTAAGGCCGGAATCCTTTACAGCACGGCCTACGCTTGGTTCATTGCCGTACATTGCTGCCGTATCTATATGCCTGTATCCGCTTTCCAAAGCTGCCTTAACGGATTCATAGGCAACATCACCCTCCGGTGTCTGCCAGGTTCCAAAACCGATGCAGGGAATTTTTAATCCATTATTTAATTCATAAGTATCTGTTAAACTTTTCATATTCTTAGCTCCTTTCAGGGATTGAATTTTCAATTGTATTTAAAGAAGGTCATAAGTAGCTTATGTATTTTACATCTTCATTATAAGGTATAGAGTTAACTCGATGTCAAGTTTTTTTGCCAATCAGGTCAATCAGGTCAATCAGGTCAATCAGGTCAATCTGGACGTTTGCCAATCTGGCACGTTACTAATTTGGCATTCTGCTGCGAATTAGGATGTAGTTATAAACGACTGCCAGCTGGCTAAACAGCTAACCAATCAACTGTTCATATAACCGGTAAAAGCATCCCTGAGTAATACTGAGAGGTTGTTGCATTTGAAGATGCTTCTTGGTATCCTTTTACTGATTACAAGAGAATCAAAAAAACTGCCCTGCATAACCAATTAATAATGGTTCATGGAGGGCAGTTCTTGCTTTTATGAAGCTATTTAACACTAGTATTGCTAAATACAAGTATATTTAATTGCATGCTTTCCAAAATCAAAAGAAGGTTAAATACCTGAATTTAGTGAAATCAATTGGTAAAAAGAGGAGTTATTTAATTACTAGCTTATATTTCTTTACATAATTACCGGAAGTGGCAATTACATAAACGGTACCAGCCTTCTTCGCAGTTAATTTGCCGGTAGTTGAGTTAATTGCAGCTAGTCTGGGGTTGGAAACAGAATAGGTTACTTTCTCCTTCGTTCCATAAGCAGTGGCTTTAAAGGTATAACTCTTGCCAACCTTTAAGGAAGCTATTTTTTTGGTAAAGCTTATATAAGGTTTTTTAACTGTAATCTTTAAATTGTAGGTAGTAGAGTAAGAGTTAACAGTTACTTTTACCTTAATTACAGCAGAACCGGCAGCCTTTGCTGTTACAACACCTTTGGAGGATACAGTGGCTGTTTTGGAATTGGAGGTTGAATAGGAAATCTTAACTTTATCTTTACTGGTCACTTCCTCCGGTAAAGTTACACTTACCTTAGCTGTTTCTTTAAGATACAGGGTTTTACTGCTTATGGCTACAGTAGCTTCTTTGGAATAATCAGGAGCTTTGGTTGGTGTAGGTGTAGCAGTAGGAGCTGCGGTAGGAGTAGAAGTTACAGTAGGCTCCGGAGTTGAAGGTGGCTGGGTAGGTGAGTAAGTAACGGTTGGTGTAACAGTTGCCGTAGGTGAAGGGGAAGCGGTAACTGTAGGAGACGGCGAAGCAGTAACTGTAGGTTCGGGAGATACAGTTACAGTGGGTTCAGGACTTACAGTTACGGTAGGTGTTGGTGTAGCAGTAACTGTGGGTTCGGGAGATACAGTTACAGTGGGTTCAGGACTTACAGTTACGGTAGGTGTTGGAATAACAGTAACTGTAGGTTCCGGTGAAGGAATGTTATCAAGATCAAAGCTTTCACTGTTCATGGCATAATCGTATACAGTTACGGCTAACTCTGATAACGGGATATCTGTAATAGCCAGGTCACTCTTATCAAGGAGGAAGGAGGTCTGCCTGCCTGCTTCGCTTTCATTAGCCAAAAGAACAGTTATGGGACTTGCCGGGTTGGATTTTTCATAAAGAGCTACGGAAGCTACATACTGATTATCCTTTACAGCAAGCTGCAGGGTATCCTCATCCGATACCACACCTACAAGAGCAGGCTTTTCAGTGTCAATGGTGATAGGGAATACCAGACTGCCTCTTGCATTATTCTGACTATGTGCATCATAATCCAGCTCTCCGGTAACAGTCAGGGTAACAACAGAGTTATTGGGAAGGGGATTACCGTTTTTGTCAGTCCCGGTATAATATACATCCAGATAAGTCGGAACGATTGCCCGCTGGCTGGATACATAATGAGTCTTTCTCTCATAATTGGAAGTATAGGAAGATAGCTTGTTACCCTCCTGATCGGTAATTTCATAGTGCAGGACTCTGGCGTTACGAAGAAGGCTTAGCTGGGCGATATCAAGGCCGTCAAAGTAACCGTCTGCATTGGGGGATATGGCTATCTTCTCAGTTGCTGCAAAGGGGTCGTAGTATTCATACAGATCACTGTACAGATAAGGATTATAGTCACCAATTAATGTATACGCAGTACTGTCAAAAGGATTAACGCCAAGATAGCTGTAACCTTCCGGTGTTTGAGTATACAGTGTATTAATTGTCTGCTGGAAGCCTTCCAGATTACTTGCGGAACCGGAATCAAATAGAGGTGCCTGGCTCCAGTCTCCATAGAAGCCCAGGAAAGGAACTGACAGGTCTATTCCATCAGATACAAGAGTTATGTAACCGTCTATAAATTCTCCGTTTTCGTAGTAGCTGTCAAGTACCTGCTTTATGGTATCATCAAGCTGGATTGTAACATCTACCTGAACGTCTGCTCCGGGGTCTAAAGTAATGGCACTGCCGGATACAAGAGTGTTTCCGTTAACAGACAGTGTAACCTGTGCGTAATCACTGATATCCAACGGGCTTTCAGCTATAAAATTTCCATAATCGGATAACAGGAGATTTTCAGATAACACAGCTGACTGCGGTGTATAAGTTATAGCTGAACCTGTAATACTGCGGATATGGAAGGACTTTGTAAAAGTACCGGCCTTTGAAACGTCATCACCGAGATTCAGTTTCGGTCTTCCTTCAGCACCATCAGCTTCGTCAGTATAGAGATAAGCTCCTGAGTTAACGGCATTATAAACATTGACAATACCGCTGCCTTGTTTACGGGGTGAAAAAGGTACATTTGCCTTTGTAACGGAAGGGCTGGCAGTACTCATAAGCAGGTTGGTTGCCAGTTCCGCTTTTTCCGCAGAGCTTAAACTGTCACCATAGATCTCATTCAGATACTGTTTTACCAGAGCATATGTACCTGCGATATGAGGAGAAGCCATGGAGGTACCGCTCATGGAACCATATTTGCCGCCAGGCAATGTAGAATAGATATTCTCGCCGGGAGCTGCAATTTCCGGTTTCAGCTTCAGATCCGGTGTTATACCCCAGGAGGAAAAATCAGAGGGTTGATTAGCAAGGCTGTCAGGAAACTGGCCTGTCTCGCCTGATACCTGTAATACAGTTTCTGCCAGGCCGCGCAGATAAAATCCGTCTTCCTGGGTTATGGAAACTGCGGGAATATCATAATCCGTCAGCTGCATACTGATAGTTCCGGTAGTATTATTTGAAACAATCAAACCAACGGCACCATGATTTCTTGCAAAGATTAATTTGTCATTAAAGGAGATGGAACCTCTGTTAACCAGAGCAATCTTACCGGCAACATCAATATTTGCATAATCTGAGTTATTTCCCACATTGGGAACTGCAACATATTGAATCGCTCCGCCTGAAACAGTTGACAGGGCAGAGAAGAGCGGCTGGTCTCCTGCTGCTGTTTCTGTGTAGGTAATCCTTTTCTCTGCTGCTTCAAAATAATAAGCATGATAGTTGGTATTTACAACGCTTGCTACAGACAAAGGAGTCCTGTATACGGACGGTGAGCCTACTACAGAGGTATCGGGATTAGCGGCTAAAGCAAGTCCGCTTGGTGTCAGGTCCTTAAATCCATTGGTATAGGAACTGCTGTAGCTGTTACCGGCTGATACTGCCATCGTAATTCCGGCACTTTCTACTCTTGCATATACATCTGATATGGAAGCTTCTCCTTCGTCGGTAAAACCACTGGGAGAGCCAAGACTCATATTTATGACATCGGCACCAAGAACAACGGCATCTTCAATGGCTGCCAGAATGTCTTCTGTATAAGCACCGGTATCTCCTAATACATCACTGAATACCTTCATAATCATAAGCTGTGCTTCGGGAGCAACACCTGTAATACCATCGGAATCTCCGTCCGGAGCAGCAACGGTACCGGCTACGTGGGTACCATGGTCATTGCCGTTTTGTACAACGGATTCGGTGCTGGGAGTTACATTGGTGTCCCTGTCAGCATAGTCATAGGCATATGGAATTTTTGAATTGACAAAGGTCTTGGAGGCATCAGTTATACCGGACTGAAGTCCTGTTGTACTGTTTGAGATTTTCCCCTGCAGAGAGGAGGGATCACTGAATTTAGGATCAGCAGGCATCACTGCAAACCCTGGATGACCGGTATCTAACCCTGTATCCACGATTGCTACGGCTGTTCTGTCACCTTTATAGTTTAAATCCCAAAGGGCTGTTGCACCAATGGTTTCGGTACTTGAATCCATGACAGGATCAATCTTGTCATAAACAGGAGCTTCATAAGCCGTCTTAACGCCTTTTAAGGATTTAATGGATTCAATGGCTCCATAACTGGTCCTGATAGCAAAACCATTCATGACAGTAGTATAGCGGTATAATACTTGTGGTGATGAGGCTGCGAAATGCTTAGCCGAGATTTGATTAATGACAGTATCCTGCTGTTTCAAAATATCAGAAGTTATTCTGTCAGCTTCAGCAGATTGATTAAATTCCTCGAAGCTGTTTGAAATGCCGGAACGCATTAGACTGGTACTGTTCAGATACTGTTCCAGAAGGGGAGAGTTATCAAGCTCTACAATAACGGTTACAATTTTGTTCTTTGCTGAAGCGCCAATGCTTCCTTCATACCCCTTAAGTTCACCTGCATTTACTGGCTTGGAACTACCCCCGGTCTTAGTTCCGTTGTACAAAATCCCGGAAGCTGCCGGTAAATCTGCTGCCTGGGGGTATTGAAGAAACGGATTAGCCAGTACGGAAGTTACTGTCAACACGATGACGGAGAGTGCTGCTGTGACTTTTTTTCTCATTTACATCCCTCTTTCTATATAATGTTAGGATTAAATGATGTTGACCACAGCTAAATTTATCTTGTGCAGAGGGAGTATGTAAGTTAAATTATAAAAGATACTCCCAGGCAGAAATACCAAATTTATTGGAATATTCCCTGAAAGCTGCTAAATTTAACTCATATAGATTTAAAATCCTATGGAACTGTTAAGCTTATGTGCATCATTTATCCGGTTAATTTAGGAATACGCCATTGTAGTTCCTAGATTATAAATCCCACCCATTATAACATGTACTATTTTAATTTACAATAAATGGTAATCCAAAGAATTTGACAGAAAGGTGTAAAAAATGCTGTAATAAATTCTATTCTAACGGGATTGGACAAGATTCTGTGATATAAGCTTATCTCACATACAGAAGTATGATATGAAAGGAAAACGAAACCCCTCCGTCATTTTTCCAGGGAGAGGTTTCGGCATCACTGCATTGAAAGCAATTAGGACTTGTGCTATGATATAACACTGAGGATGATGCATATTAAGATCTTTTATAAATTACTTTTCTGACTACAGGTACCTTATCCAGTACCGGCAGCAGGAGGGATGCTCCTAGTATTGCAAATACAGTCTGAACCAGATTAAAGGGAATATCAATCAGTGCTGCTTTTACCCCCATTCCAAGGATAAAGGCTGAAAACAGATAATATCCGGTCACCACGATGGCCCCGGCACCCAACCCTCCGGCAATAACACCAAGAATACGGTTATTCTGTCTAAGGGTATGTCTGCAAATCCCATGGTATATATAACCACCGAGAAGTGCCGCAAAGGCTTTTATAATTAAAGTGGCAGGAGCAAAGCCGGCATATCCGGATAATATGTCTGCAAACAAGGAGCCGATACCAGCGGCAAGACTTCCATAGACCGGTCCTAATAAGATACCGGACAGAAGGACCATGCCATCACCGAAGTGAATATACCCAAGTGCAGGTGTCGGGACTTTGATTATCATAGTTGCAATACAGGTTAAGGCAGCCATAAGTGCGGATAAGATAAGTATCTGGCTATTATTTTTTGTGTTCATGTGTTGATACCTCCCGTGCTGGACATCTTTTATTTTAATATAAGAAATGCTTTTTAGTTACTTTATTCTAAAATTGGCATGATTGAAAGTTCCAGTAATGAAAAAATTAATGGTGCCAGATTTGCTAATCAATAATTGTTATTAAATATAATTAGTATGAATCAGAAAAGACATAACTACACCTTGTTTTTGCAGGAAAGAAATATATTATTAAGAGAGATAAACTTTTCTAAGTTCAATCCATGTAATTTCATAAGCTTGTAAAGCTATGAATGATTGTCAGTATACAAATTAAGCTTTATATTTTAAATAATTTACCTGTAGTTTATTGTGCAGGCTTTGAGAAAGGTAAGGTTAGAAGGATGGATGTTTACAAATTTCTGGAGCAGGTTAAAAAGGGTGAAATAGAACTTGATGAAGCAGCAGATTTATTAAAAAAAATGCCTTATGAAGATCTGGACTTTGCCAAATTAGATCATCACAGACATTTTAGAAGCGGTTTTGGAGAAGTGGTTTTCTGTCAGGGAAAAAGCAATGAACATCTGACAGAGATTTATCGCAGGTTCTATCTTCATGATACGGACGTGCTTGGAACAAGGGCCAGCAAAGAACAGTACGAAGAAGTGAAGAAGGTATTGGATAACGTGACTTATGACCCTTTATCCAGAATTCTATCGGTTGAGAAAGAGAAGAAAGAGCGGACAGGCCTGGTAGCGGTATGTACCGGTGGTACGGCAGATATTCCGGTAGCAGAGGAAGCAGCCAGAACAGCAGAATTTTTTGGTAGTAATGTAGTTAGGATCTATGATGTAGGTGTTGCCGGAATTCACAGGTTATTTGCTAAACTGGAGGAAATTCAGAAAGCAAACTGTATTGTAGCGGTTGCAGGGATGGAGGGAGCTTTAGGCGGAGTATTAGCTGGACTTGTAGACAAGCCGGTTATCGCAGTGCCCACCTCCGTAGGTTATGGTACAAGCTTTGGAGGTGTCTCTGCGTTGCTGACCATGCTCAATTCCTGTGCAGAAGGGTTGGCAGTGGTTAATATTGATAACGGCTTTGGTGCAGGTTATATGGCAACCCAGATAAACAGGCTTTGTAAAGAATAATGTATAAGCTATAATATTCAGGTCCTCTATAACGAAAGTAATCCTGAGGCGCGGTATAGATACCACTTATTAGCACGGATGCTGTTGGACAATTTTTAAATGGCTTTTCTTAAAGCTACAATGTTTCATGTAATTCAAATAAAGGTCATAACTTAAGAGCCAGGGTCTGGACCAGACTGTATAAAGTGGTATAATCCAAACCGGAGCTTAAGGACAGACTTCGGATGCTGTCCCCTTCCGGGTAACAGAAAGTCTTATCTGAATAGCGGCAGATCTTTACAGTGGCTTCACCATAGGGTGTCTGAATAGTCGTGAAGCTTCTGTTTAAGGTTGTTCGTTTCATTTCCTGTCTGCGGATGCCTATGGTAGTGGTATGTGTAAAGATCAGCTCTTCTACTGCAGGAATATCTTTTTCTGCACAAATAACGCCTAATAGATAAGCCGGCCGGTTCTTCTTCATATAGATGGGAGTGTAATACACATCTTTGGCACCGCCTTTCAGCAGAATATCCATGGTATGTCCAAGTACTTCACCGGAGCAGTCGTCAAGGTTTGCTTCCAAAACCCAGACCGTATCGGGAATGGTGTTGGGTAATGCAGTTTCAGCTTCCTCAATCAGCATAGCTCTTAAGAAGCTTGTCTGCTCATAGGCTCTTTTACCGGTACCAAGTCCAATTCTGCTGATTGTAAAATTAGAGGGCAGGTCTTCCTTTGTTCTGATGGCTGCAGCAATGGCGGCACCGGTGGGGGTGACCAGCTCTCCTTTGACTTGCGTCAGATGAAGCTTTAGGCTGTATTTTGAGGAGATATTTACCACTGCCGGAACGGGAATGGGAAGAACTCCATGCTGGCAGGTGATCTGACCGCGGCCTTCGTATAGTTCGGATACATATACTTCACTGATATTCAAATTATCCAGGCAGATGGCGGCAGCGGTTATATCTACGATGGAGTCGGTAGCGCCTACTTCATGAAAATGAACTTCCTCAAGGGACTTGCCGTGGGCCTTGGATTCTGCCTCGGCGATAATGAGAAAGATTCTTTTGGCTATTGCCTTGGCATTGTCTGTGATGGAGGAAGCATCAATTATGGAATAAATATCCTGAAGATTCCTGTGTTCGTGATGCCCGTAGTGCAGATGGGGTGCGGCAATTGAGTGGCTGTGGGGATGGTCATGGGTATGAATAGGCTCATGCTTATGGCTATGTTCATGGGGTGCCATTGATTCGGAGGCACAAGAGTGATTATAGTCATGGGTATGCTCATGATTGTGGTCATGTACCTGTGCGGTACCATGTAATTTTAGTGACCCGGTGTTGTGAGCCTGTGCCGGGCTTTTTAGCTTATAGGATTTTGAAGTGACAGCATTGGCAGGTTGAACAGCTTTCTCGTGACCGAAGAGATAATCCATATCATGGTCATGATTGTCTTTCTCTAAAATAACATTAAAGTCACAGGCATCTATACTGTTCCTTAATTTTCTGGTAATTTCTATTTTGTAACCGTCAACATTGAGACTTTTTAAGCCGTTCAGCAAAACATCCTTATCTGCTCCCAAATCCAGCAATGCGCCGACAGTCATATCGCCACTGATGCCTGAGTAGCATTCCAAATATAAACTTTGCTTTTTCATTGGTATACCTTCTTTCTGATTGGGTGAATTTATTGTAAGAGTTAATTTAATTGATGATTTAGGATTTAATTTACAACGGGATTATTATAGCATTAAGTTATGGGCGGTGCAATAAGATCAAAAGGTACTTATAACTGGTCGACAATCAAGTGCGTATTATATATGGTTTACCAGGTATAAATAATATCCGGTGACTGAAAAATCTGATCCATGGTTTTTAAGAAGGGAATCAAAGTGGAGAAATCCACGGCTCGATGGTCAAAGGCCAAGCACAGGGGAAGTGTTTTTCTGATACCTATAGTTTTAACACCGTCATCGTTAATGTAGACACCGGGCTTTTCCTGGATAGCTCCCAGACCAACCGCAAAAACTTGTGGTGGTATGATTTCTAACAGGGCAAAACAGCCGGTCTGTTCTTTGTAAATACTGCCTATGTTTGAAATAGTAACGGTTCCCCTGGTTAAATTCCTGGATGACAGGTGCATTTCGGGGGAATTATAGTATTTATTTTTTTCTTTTCCGGTAAGACCTTTCATAGGCTGAGGACCAAGCTGAGCAGCCAGAATACGCCTTATAATTCCCAGATGCATTTTTTTCAGTTCTGATATCGTGTCCTGAAGAGCAGCTTTATAAAGCAGCTCATCTATATTTGTGTGAGATATTCTTTTCCTCATTTCAGAAATGGAAGAAGAGAGCCCGGTGAGGGTTTTATTTTCCGTATGAATAATTACAGGCGTAATCATTTTCCCGTCCGGCAGCAGCCAGGGGAGGCTGACATTTATATTTTCATGGAGAGTAAGGGTTCCTTTGATTTTTTTCGGGTGATAAGATAAAGTAGCATTAAGGGAAGGAGCACTCTTTAGTCCTTCTACAATTGTCCGCAGCATTATCGTATTAAAGCTTATTTTTTTAACGGAGGTGTGATTGAATTTTTCATATTCGTTATAAAAATCAGTTATGTCAGGTTCATAAAGATAGGAAACATGGGGAATGGTGTTCCAGGACTTTGTGGTCATATGTGAAACAATTCGCCTTTGTATATCAAATTGCAGGTTCGTTGTCATAGAGTAACTCCTCTCTATTGAGATAAGGTATGGATTGAATAGAACAGCTTACTTGATTAATTATATGTGGGGCGGATTCAATTTTTTCTATGCTAATTAACAATTTATTTTTTAGAGTAGGGAGCTCTGCCGAGCAAGGCAAAACATTCAGTGCTAGCAGCTTGCCACGGGTTTTACGTAACATAAGCTTTGATACCATCCCTTTCCAGGCTTGAATAGCAGCTGTCAGTGTATTCCTTTAGCTGGAAAGAGATGAGAAAATTAAGACTACTTACATACGGGCCTTCTCATTATATTGCTTCTTTTTATTTATATGTCTGACCCTGGCACGAGGGTAATACTTGTCACAATGCTGGCAGTAACCTGTGTGACAGGCTTCTCTGTTTTTACTACATTTACCAAAGGAAATATAGTATTTACAAGGGGTTTCTCTAAATACAGCCATTTTCTGATACCTGCTTTCTTTATAAGCTGAATCTGGTTTTTTCCTCTTCAGGGTATTAAAATTCATAAATTTACTATTTTTATATCTGAAGAGGTAAAACTTAAGCAGCATATTTAATGTCCGCCGGCTTTATAATTATAGACAGGACGGATTATTTTATTTACAGTTACGGTCTCTTTCATAGCTTCACTTATTTCATCAAGTCTGCGATATGCAAAAGGTGCTTCATCCAGAGTATCTTTCTTGACACAGGAGGAGTAGATGCCTTTCATTTCAGCTTTAAAAGAGGAAAGTGTAAAATGAGATTTCACATCCTCCCGTTTCATAATGCGTCCGGCACCATGGGGAGCAGAGCAGTTCCAGGCTTCATTTCCAAGTCCGGTGCCAATAATAACACCATCACCCATGTTAACCGGAATGATTACATTCTCCCCTTTCTTTGCAGAAATAGCCCCTTTGCGCAGAATTGGCATTTCATTATAAGTAGTATCTGCTGCTTCTACATAATTATGAATGCAGGAGTTGATACCGGTAAGCTTCCATTTCATACCTTTTGCAAGTGCGTCCAGGATAAGTTCACGGTTCAGTGCAGCATACTTTTGAACAATCTGCAGGTCGTTAAGATACTGTTCCTTTAATTCTCCTTCCAGATAGGTCAGTTCAAAGGGAATGTCGATACCATTTTCCTTTAACTGCTTCTGACCTTCCCTCAGGTAATATTCCGTGACTTCCTTACCCAAATGACGGCTGCCCGAATGAACGACCGCATAGTAACTGCCGTCATCATCCCGGTCTATCTCTATAAAGTGGTTGCCTCCGCCTAAGGTTCCAAGACTTAGTAGGGCCTTATTCTGTCTGATATACCGAAAGCAGCAGAGTGAGGTGAAGTCAAAATTCACTGCAGAAGGAGGAACTTTGGAATGGATATGCGTTCCGGAAGGAACCTTCTCCCGAATAACAGTGTCGAGCTTTTGATATTCTATTCTTTTAGCATTTATCTGTGCCATTGTCATGCCGCAGCCCATATCGATTCCCACAAGGTTTGGTAGAATTCTTTCTCCTATGGTCATGGTTAGTCCGATGGTACCGACTTTACCCGGGTGAACATCCGGCATGACCCTGATTTTACAGTCTTTGCTGGACTCATTGTCACAGAGCATCTGAAGCTGGGCAAGGGCGTAATCATCTATATTTGTCTCAGTGTTTTTAGTGGTGAAAATAGTCGCAGAGGTATAGGTTCCGTTAATTGTTATCAATTGCTGATCCTTTCTATGGCGCAAAAATAGCACCTAAAGAGGTGCTGTTATCCATAGTGCCAGAAAACAATTAAGGAATTAAATAAGCTGAAATTGGTTTTATTCCCAGATATAAAAATGCTATATTTCAAGCCTTTTTAATACGAGAAAGTAAAATCTACCATTCGCTTATATAGATATATAGAACCTTAAATTGACGCCAGGACAATCAGACCTCTGTTGCTTGCTGTTAAGTTGTTGGTTGTAAATTTTAAGTACATCATAATTGTCCTCCTTTCGATTCAAGGTTAATAAGTTACATAGATTTGCGTATTGATTAGGAATACATCGCAAGTATATCGGCTGAGTAAAAGAATGTCAAGACCTTTGGGAAAAATTTAGTAAATTAATTAAAATCTTAAAATAAGTTAATAAAATCTCAAACTAGAACGAACTTGACTACTGGGACTGATATGTTATAGTTATAAAAGAATAAAATACCTTTTTATGAATCATTATTCCAAGGAGACTGTTATGAGAGCCTTAAAGTATGCTATTCTGGGATTGTTGATGAGACATCCCATGACAGGTTATGAGATTGCAAAAGAATTTAACTATGAATTAGCCGAATTCTGGTATGCCAACCATAGCCAGATATATCCGGAATTAAAGAAATTATTTGAAGAAAAGCTGGTCATATATGATATTGAAATCAGCGGGGATATCCTGGAATCCAAAAGGTACACCATAACGGAGAAAGGCCGGGATGAATTTATCCAGTGGCTGCATAAAGATGAAAAGATTCAGCAGACACCCAAAGATATATTCCGTCTTCGCATGTATTTTTCCAATAACCTGGATCTGCAGACAAGGATTCATCTGCTGGAAAATCAAAGGCAGCAGCATATCAAGCGCCTGAATACTTTGAAAAAAACCTCGGAGCAGTATCCGGAGACTCCTGCTCATGACTCTGACCGTTTTGGCGATTTTATTGTACTGAGGGGAGCTATTATGCGGGAAGAGAATATAATAGCCTGGCTTAATGAATGCATTCGTTATAGCGAAGAGGCAAAGAAGTAAGAAACATAATTATTTATGTATAAATACTTAATACAGGTGTATCTTTTTTACAGGAAAACCGCTTATTCTTTGATTTTTAGATAAGCGGTCTTTCGTATTAATTAATCCTAATTCTGTAATCATTCCAATAACTTTTTGCTCTTTCGCCAGGGCATGTCTGAGTACTCATTGTACCGTTCAGCTAATTATTTATTGCTAATCTTCTATAAAACCATATCAAAGAAATAATGTCTTACATCTGCCTCATACTGTAATTTCATAAGACCTTTCCATTAAATATTTATAAAAAATTGGGATAGTCTAATGTCAATAAAAAGAAAGAAAAAATTCTAAACGGCAATACCTATAAGGATGGTATAAATAAACATATTAAAATGAACATGTCAATATTGACATGTTTAAAACTTTGTGATATAAATAACGTTATAAAAATAACAAAGTTGGAGGAAAGGTTATGAGTTACACAAAGAAGAGATGGTTGATTTTGACGGCAAGCTGTTTTATCAACCTGTGTATTGGCTCCTTGTACGCATGGAGTGTATTGGCAGGACCTATGGCAGAATATTTAGGGGGGTTAAAGGGGGTTACATTAACTGCAAAGGATCTGGCAATTGTATTTACCCTTGCCAATTCTGTTGGACCTATTACCATGATTGCAGGAGGTAAGATTAATGATACCCTGGGACCTAAGATCGTAGTTCTTCTTGGGGGCATGATGTTTGGAGGCGGAATGTTCCTGTCAGGCTTTGCTGACAGTGTTGGTTTTCTGATTGTTACTTACAGTCTTTTACTGGGGCTTGGTCTGGGAATGGTATATGGGGCAACAATTAGTACCTGCATCAAATTCTTCCCGGATAAAAGAGGTCTGGTCGGAGGATTGACCACCTCGACTTTTGGTATCAGCTCTGTAATCATTCCGCCGATTGCTGCTATGATTATATCCGCTACGGGACCCACAACAGCTTTTAAAGTAATAGGTGCAGCTTTTATTGTAATTATTGGTATCAGCTCTTTGTTCATTGAAAAATGCCCTGCAGATTTTGTACCGGAAGGTTTTATCCCTCCGGCTGCTGTTTCCGGAGGCAAGAAGACAGATAGTAAGGACTGGAAAGCAATGCTTGCCACCCCTGAATTCTATGTGATGATCACAATGCTTACCTGTGGTGCCTTTGCAGCATTGATGTTTATTCCCATGATTTCTCCCATTGCCCAGAATATGATAGGTATCTCACCTACCGCAGCAACGGCGGCAGTTTCTACTCTGGCATTGTTCAATGTCTTCGGGCGGGTATTTGCAGGCAGTATATCGGACAGAATCGGTCGCATTAATACCCTTGCAGCGGCATGTGTATTTTCCGTTCTGGGGCTGGTACTATTATATATGGCAAAAGAAGGGGATATCGCCTTGTTCTATGTTGGGATTTCCATTATCGGTATCTGCTTTGGAGCATTTATGGGAGTATTCCCGGGATTTACAGCTGACCAGTTCGGACCCAGATATAACAGTGTCAATTACGGCATCATGTTCATCGGTTTTGCACTGGCAGGGTATGCAGGCCCCAGTATTCTCAATCATATTTATGGAGGCAGCGGCAGCTATAACAAGGCGTTTCTCATAGCAATGGTATTTTCAGCAGCAGGTTTGTTATTGACCTTTTTATATAGAATGTTAAAGAAAAGACAATAAGATAGTCAGAAAGCTTAGTTACTTTTATGTACTTGCCGTAGACAGGAAGGCTGTATCGGCATGTTTGAAAGAGTGAAAGAAAATAATAGAAAGAATGGCTGCCACAATAGGTTTCTTTCACTCTTCTTTGTGGCAGTATCCCTTAGAAGTCCGGGATATGCAATAGGAGAAAAAAAGATGGAACGTAAATTTCCGAATTTAAGTAAACCAATTCAAATAGGTAATGTGTTTTTTAGAAACCGTATGTTTGGAGCTCCCATGGGAGGAACAGATATTACCGCAGACTGCACCGTAGGACCTAAATCCACCGCTTTTTATGAGCTGCGTGCCAAAGGTGGGGCAGCAGCGGTAACAGTTAGCGAGCTTGTGGTGCATCCGAAGACAGAAGCCTCCCATATGTTTCACTTAGATCTGCAGACAGTGGGGTCTTTGGCAAGCTTTACTTATACAGCAGATGCCATCCGGAGACATGGTGCCATTCCCAGTGTGGAATTATCCCATTCCGGACAGTATGCGGGAACTTATCTGGTGGACAAGGAGAAGAAGGAAAGCCTTTCACAGTGGGGACCAAGTGCAGGTATACGCCCTGATGGCAGAGAAGTGAAGGAACTGACGGAAGAACTGATTCAGGAAATCGTAGCTGCCTACGGTGAAAAGGCGGCATTGGCTAAAAAGGCAGGTTTTGAGATGGTTATGGTACATGGCGGACATGGCTGGCTTATCAATCAGTTCTTATCACCTTACTTTAATAAAAGGACGGATGGATACGGCGGTTCTCTAATGAATCGTGTGCGTTTTGCCATGGAAGTCCTGGACAGTATACGAAAAGCCGTTGGTCCCGGATTCCCCATAGAATTCAGAATGAGCGGTTCAGAATTGTTTGAAGGCGGCTATGGACTGGAAGAAGGTGTGGAAATAGCCAGGTTATTAGAGGATAAGATCGATCTGCTCCATGTTTCTGCCGGAACCTATCAAAGAGGTTTTGGTGTAACCCATCCGTCTATGTTCCTGCCTCATGGAGTCAATGTTTATCTGGCAGAAGAGATAAAGAAACATGTCAAGGTTCCCGTTGCTACGATTGGTGCCTTAAATGATCCGGAAATGATGGAGGAAATCATAGCTTCGGGAAAAGCAGATGTGGTGGAAATGGCAAGAGCCCTTCTGGCAGATCCGGAATTACCAAAGAAGGTCATGACCAACAGGGAGGATTATATTATCCCTTGCCTTCGCTGCTATACCTGTATGGCAGAACGGGCCACAACCTCAACTAGAAGATGCACCGTTAATCCTCTCATTGGACGGGAAATGGACGGAATGGAGGTCACTCCGGCAGCACAAAGGAAAAAAGTACTGGTAGTAGGCGGAGGACCGGGAGGTCTGCAGGCGGCCTATACGGCAGCCAGAAGGGGGCATGAGGTCATCCTTTGTGATAAAAATGCTCAGGTGGGAGGTATCCTGATCGGTGAAAAGGCGATACCGTTCAAATACGAAATGTATCAGCTGGGGGAAAGACTTGGAAGGCTGGCAGAAGAAGCCGGTGTAACCATCCGGCTGAATACAGAGGTGGACAGAGCCGCTGCGGAGAAGGAAGGGGCAGATGCCGTTATCATAGCGGTCGGCTCAGAACCTATTGTACCGAAAATACCTGGGCTTGACGGTGAAAATGTCATTGTAGTAACCGATTATCACGAGAAGCAGGACCAGGTAAAGGATTCTGTCGTGGTATTAGGCGGTGGTCTGGCAGGTGCTGAGATTGCCATCCATTTTGCAAGAGAAGGTAAGCGGGTAAGTCTGGTAGAGATGAACAGCGAGCTGGCTCCCGATGCCAATATCAGACATCGTCCTCTTCTGCTCCAGGAAGTTGATAAGAGTCGAATAGCCGTATATACCGGACATAAAGGAATGAAGGTATCAACAGAAGGTGTATTGTGCAGGGACGAATCAGGTAAAGAAGTTCTGATAGCAGGAGAGACTGTTATCTGTGCCCTGGGTCAGAAAGCAAGAAGAGCTGTGGTAGAAGAGCTCTATAACGTTGCACCTAATGTAGCTGTAGTCGGAGACTGTAGTAGAGTTTCTAACATAACAGCGGCAATCTATCAGGGACATCATGCTGCTTTGGATATATAAATAAATAGGTAAAGATAAAAAAGCTGCTCTTAGACCAGGTGTTTAAGGGCAGCTTTTATGTAGTGCACCCGGCGGGCGCACGTTCCAATGGGTGAAACTTTATATTGTTCTAAATATATCATTACTTTATATAGATGTTCAAAATGACTGAAGAAAATAAGTCAGCAGAGAAAAAAATAACGAAGGAGGATTTGGGTATAAAAGTTAAAGATAATTAAATCTTAGGATGTTATATAGGATTCAATCGATATAAATTAATCTATATAAATATTAGGATATTATATAGGATTCAATAGATATAAAATAATTTAAAAAAATCCCGGATTGTTACATAGAGTTAAATAAATATAAACAAAGTTAAACAAAATACAATAAAGTTAAATATCTTCTTGACTTATTTTTTCAAAGATGATATTTTATACGTATATAAGAATTATAGTAAAGAGGATACTATGGAGAAGAATATTCTAACAATATATGAAGTAGCCGATCTGCTGGGCTTGCATCATAAAACAGTACGTGGGTTTATTACTGAAGGTAAATTAAATGCAATTAAAGTTGGTAAACAATGGCGGATTACAAAGGCAGATTTAGATTATTTTATGGGTAAGGAAAATATGCCCAGTCTGAAAAAAAATGAAATAATAAAGCTGGATATTGAAGAGAATAATATTAAGTTTACAACTGAAAATTCACAATGTAATACGGAAAGAAGCAGAGTAAGTATTTCAACGGTTATTGATATAAAAGCCGTTGATAAAGAAAAGTTTGAAAGATTATCTAATACCCTATTAGCTGTTATGAACAGTAAAGATGACGTATTTGAACGTTCAACAATTCATATTAAATATGATAAAGAAAGAAATTTATGCAAGCTTTTATTATGGGGAAATGCGGAGTATATAACTGAGATGATATCAATCATTACAATATTGGACAACGAAAAGGATTTAAGGGAAAGATGAATAATATATATAAAACAGACAACTCAAAAACTGAAATACTGAAGTACTATAACAGATTCTTAAATAAATATAATTTTGTAAAAGAAACAGATATTCTGACAGACCAGGGTTTAACCCATGTTTTAGAGTGCGGTGAGGAAAACCATCCAACGGTAATCTTACTTCATGGTTCTGGTATGAGTTCAGCAATGTGGCTGGGAGAGCTGCAGGAATATGCTTCTCATTTTCACGTTTATGCTGTAGATATTCCCGGTGAACCTGGAAAGAGCTTTGAACTGCAAATGTCCCTGGAGGATGATTCCTACCCAAACTGGTTGAAAAATCTCATGGAAAAGCTGGGCGTAAGCAATGCTTTTTTTGTTGGCCTATCCCTTGGCGGCTGGATGGCTCTAAAATTTGCTGTTAAATATCCGGAATATGTAAAAAAGCTTGTTCTAATATCAACTTCCGGTGTGGGAAGGCAAAAAGCATCATTTCTTGCCTATGCCATTTTTTATAGTTTATTAGGTGATAAGGGAGTGGAGGAACTCATTAAAAAAATCAATGGAGGAAGAACTCTTTCAGAAGAAATGTTAGGCTACCAGAAATGCATTCGGAACAATTTTAATTATAGAATGGGAAAGATTCCTGTATTCAGTGATCAGGACCTTAAAAGGCTGCCAATGCCTGTAAGTGTTTTTGCCGGAGAAAAGGACATTATGCTTTCCTCGAAAGAAACGGTAGAAAGAATAAAGAGGCTGTTACCGGCAGCTGAAATCAACTTCCTAAAAGGAGAGGGTCATGCAATTATAAAATGTACTGATAATATTTGCAGCTTCCTTTTGAAGGCTTTGTAATAAGGGGGAAGTACAGAAATATAGGAAGGAATTACTTCCCCTTGACAAATCCATAATGCTTATGCTACACTTGCCATGAACTAGGGGTGTCTGATGAATCAGGCTGAGAGGAAACTACCAAATGTTTTAAACCCTGAAGCAGCTAGGGCTGTTTCGTACCTGATCCGGATAATGCTGGCGTAGGGATGTATAGAAATAAACGGCGTAAAAGAATATGCCATTATACATACCTCACCGGAATCGGTGAGTTTTTTTATTATACAGAGATAAAGGAGGAAGCATCATGAATGCAAGCGTAGCAATCCAGGTATTGCCTCACGTAAATAGCGATGAGGAAGTTATCAGAGTAGTAGACGAGGTTATCGATTATATCAGAAGCACCGGCTTAAAATATTATGTTGGTCCCTGTGAAACAGCCATAGAAGGGGATTATGAAGAGCTGATGGAAATCGTTAAGAATTGTCAGTACATAGCAATAAAGGCAGGCTGCCCTAAAGTTGCAGCTTATGTAAAAATAACATTTGCACCGGAGGGTGGTGTACTTACCATTGACCAGAAAGTTACAAAACATCATCAATAAAATATCACCTGCATTTGCAATAGCAGCCATTCTTCTACTTTGGCAGTTATTGTCTGCCGGTGGAATCATACCGAAATTTATGCTTCCCTCACCAAGTGATGTGGTAAAAGCATTTATAGGAGACTTTGCCCTATTAATGGCTCATGCAAGGACAACACTGGCGGAGGCTTTTTTAGGACTTACCTTTGGAATCCTGCTTGGATTCTTTGTTGCGGTTATAATGGATCGGTTCCTGATTGCCTATAAGGCAATCTATCCCGTACTGATTATAACCCAGACAGTACCAACCGTAGCGATTGCACCGCTTTTGGTGTTATGGCTGGGTTATGGAATATTGCCTAAGATTACTTTAATTATTATAACCTCCTTTTTCCCCATAACCATTGGTTTACTGGATGGTTTTCGTGCTGCGGATAAGGATGCCCTAAATCTGTTAAGGGCTATGGGAGCAAGTAAATTTCAAAGCTTTTTACATATCAAGCTGCCAGGTGCCATACCCCATTTCTTTTCAAGCCTCCGGATATCCGTATCCTATTCCATTATAGGAGCGGTTGTTGCAGAATGGCTTGGAGGTTTCAGCGGACTTGGTGTATATATGACAAGGGTAAGAAAATCCTATTCCTACGATAAAATGTTTGCGGTAATATTTTTTATCTCATTTATCAGCCTTCTGTTAATGTTTGGAGTTACCATGCTGCAAAAAGCGGTTACCCCCTGGGACAGAGAAGAGAAGCCGGGTAAAATACCTAGAGATAATATAAAATACAACAAACATAAAGGGTAAATCAAAGTAGAGGTTATTGCTATTAAAATGTTAAACCAGACATAAAGAATGTTGAAGCAGTAATCAAACTTCAACTTCATTATTTAAGGTGTGCCAGGCACACAGATGGGAGTTTTATGAAAAAGAAAATACTAGCAGTTGCTTTATGCCTGTCCTTATTAACAGCAGGCCTTTCAGCCTGCAGCAAAGATGCAGGCAAAAACAGTGAGGATACCAATGCCTCCGGTGACAGCCTTAAAAAGGTAAGAATCGTTCTTGACTGGACACCCAATACCAATCATACCGGTCTGTATGTAGCTGATAAGCTTGGATACTTTACAGAGGCCGGACTGGACGTTGAAATCATGCAGCCACCGGAAGGAAGTACTACTTCTTTGGTAGGAGCCGGCGGAGCGGAGTTCGGTATATCCTTTCAGGATACCTTAGCACCTGCTTATGCAACCGACAGCCCCATTCCGGTTACGGCAGTAGCAGCGATTATCCAGCATAATACCTCCGGAATTATATCTCCCAAGGAACTGGGGATTGATTCCCCCAAGAAGCTGGAAGGGCATTCTTATGCAACCTGGGATTCCCCTATTGAGCTTGCTATTATCAAGAAGATTGTGGAGGATGACGGCGGTAATTATGATAAAATCAAGCTGATTCCAAATACGGTATCTGATGTTGTTACAGCACTTCAGACAGATATCGAATCTGTATGGGTATACTATGCATGGGATGGTATCGCTACAAAAATAGCCGGTCTTGAGACAAATTATCTTAATTTTGCTGATTATGGCACAGAGCTGGATTATTACAGTCCTGTTATTATAGCAAATGATGAATTTCTGAAAAATGATCCTGACACAACTAAGAAGTTCCTGGCAGCTGTCAAAAAAGGCTATGAATATGCTATTGCAGAGCCTGAAAAAGCAGCGGATATTCTTGTAGAAGCGGTTCCGGAACTTGATAAAGCACTTGTTACAGAAAGCCAGAAGTGGCTGGCAGATCAATATAAAGCTGAGGTTACCCAATGGGGATATATAGATAAAGCCAGATGGGATGGCTTCTATAAATGGTTATTTGACAACAGCCTGATTGAAAAAGAAATACCTTCAGGCACAGGTTTCTCCAATGACTATTTAGCTGAGTAAGGAAATAAGTTGGTATGCACTGGTACGCAGTAAAAATATATGCGTAAAGGCAGGTGCAGAAATGAGGTTAAACAGCCGTGGATAAATTAACAGCCAGCAATATCAGCGTAAGCTATGGCAGTAATAAAATTATTGAAAATATATCCTTAAGACTCCAGCAAGGTGAAATAGTCAGCCTTCTTGGAGTAAGCGGTGTAGGAAAGACTACTTTATTTAATGTATTATCCGGTCTTTTGGTGCCGGAGGAAGGCAGCATAACCCTGGATGGGGAGAATATTACAGGGAAAACCGGAAAGCTAAGTTATATGCTTCAAAAAGATATGCTTCTTCCTTTTAAGACCATTGTAGATAATGTAGCATTACCTCTTGTCATTAAAGGGGAGAAGAGGAAGCTGGCAAGGGAAAAGGCATCAGCACTTTTTGAGGAATTTGGGCTTGAAGGTACTCAGTTAAAATACCCCAGGCAGTTATCCGGCGGTATGAGACAAAGAGCAGCGCTTCTGCGTACATATCTGTTTTCAGACCAGGTAGCTTTGCTGGATGAGCCTTTTAGTGCTCTGGATACCATAACCAAGAGCAATATGCATGAATGGTATCTTCAGGTAATGGAAAACATTAAACTATCTACACTTTTTATAACCCATGACATTGATGAGGCTATACTGTTATCTGATCGTGTATATGTTATGACCGGTAAACCTGGGCATATTTCCGAGGAGCTTGTGATTGACAGTGAACGACCCCGGGGAGACGAATTCCTTGTAAGTGATGAATTCATACGTTATAAGAAACACATTAATATGATTTTAAAGAAAAGCAGTGAGTAATTTCTAATAAAGAGATGCACCACCGGAACCCAGAGCTGGAATCCGGTAGGGCATCCTTTTTTTGTAAAAGAATTTGTTTTGAATTATATAGTAATTCCTCTAACCATAGTGAATCAGACAGTAAAAACTGGTTAGTATATAGATAATTATGATGGTGTATATAGGCAATTATTACTATGCTCAAAATCATGAAAAATGTCGAAAAAGAGTAAAGTTAGATACTTTTATTTAAGAAATAATATTTACAGATAAGATAAATAAGATATAATAAGAGTGTAGCCATACACATTATGAAATACAGTGGAGTTTAGTAAATGAAAAAACCTTTGATCTATGTAAAGATTCTCGTTAATGTACTCCTATTTCTTCTGGGAGTATTGGCTGTTGTATTTTTACTTCCGAAACTATTGGGTTTCTTTATGCCTTTCGTCATTGGATTTGTCGTATCTGTCATTGCAAATCCTTTGGTCAAATTCCTTGAAAAACGTGTAAAGATAGTCCGTAAACACAGTTCTGCTATTATTATTATATTGGTAATCGGTGCGGTAGTAGGCGCTATTTATGCCCTGGCAAGTGTACTGGTAAAAGAAGTTACCAATTTGATTCAAGACTTCCCGAATATTTATACCAGCCTGGAACAGCAATTTAATACTATATCCGTCAAGCTTTCTGGAATTTATGACCTGTTGCCTCTGAGTGCCAGAAATATGCTGGATAATATAGGAAGCAACATCACGAACTATGCAACCCAATTTATGTCTGAGAGCAGTGACCTTAACATTAGTGAAGCCGGTAGTTATGCCAAGAACGTTCTTGATGTACTTTTATATGCCATTGTAACAATTATGTCTGCCTATTTCTTTATTGCAGAAAGAGATAACCTGGCTGCTCTTGTACATCGTTTTACACCTGTTTCCCTGATAAAAAGCTATAACTTAATCGTATCCAATTTTAAATCTGCTGTAGGCGGATATTTCAAGGCACAGTTTAAGATCATGCTGGTGATTACCGTAATCATGTTCGTGGGGTTTGAAATCATTAAGGTAAGATATTCTTTTCTATTTGCCTTATTAATAGCATTTCTTGATTTCCTGCCTTTTTTCGGAACCGGAGCTGTAATCTGGCCCTGGGCTCTGATTGAAATCCTGTCCGGCAATTATTTCAGGGCGGTTATGCTTTTAATCATCTATTTGGTATGCCTTATCGTAAAACAGGTATTGCAGCCTAAAATGGTAGGAGACAGTGTTGGTATCAGTCCCTTTTCAACGTTGATATTTATGTTTATCGGATATCGTTTATTAGGTGTTCTTGGAATGATTATTGGTATACCCATTGGTATGATTATTATTAATTTTTATAAAGCGGGTATGTTCGATAATATTATAAAGGGTTTTAGAATTATCATAAAGGACATTAACGACTTTCGAAAAATGTAATAATAATTCAGCTTTTATTTTAAAAATTCTTTTTTAGATTTTTATAAGAAAAGGCGTAAAATGTAAATAAGTATAAAAAAATAGCAAATAATACAAGAAATATGTTGACCGGTAGTAAAATATTGTATTATAGTAGGTATTATAGAAATTGTAAATTATATACACATGTTTTATTCCGTAGTACTATCCAATCATTAAAGTTATTAAAATGCAAGGGTTATGAACACACTGGATAATAACTCCACAACCACACAGAAATGAAATTCCGGTGTGTTAAAGTACAAATAGATAATTATGCTATTATTATTTTCGGATGAACTTAGATGAGAGGAGTCTTGGGGAAAATTATACGAAAGGGGATAAACTATGAGTGAAAACAAAGTGCAAAGTCAAGAAAATGCTATTGTTACTTCTGGTGAGATACGAACGATTTTACAGGATTTTTGCATAGGAAAAAAACCTCTTGCTAAATTATTAGGATGGGGCGAAACCACCATAATAAGATACATTGAAGGTGATATACCTACTGCGGAGTATTCCGGTAAACTCAAAAATATCGTTGAAGATCCGGTATATTACTATGAATTGTTGCTTGAAAACAAGGATAATCTGACCAATGTAGCCTATCGCAAGACAATGCAGGCAGTCCTTGAGAAAATGACAGAGCGCAAGATTAACTTAATAGCCCAATACATGATATACTACACCCAGGGTGATCTGTCCCCAGGCTATACCCAATGGCTTTTGTATTATGCGCAGGGTTTCTTCCTGGCGCTATACGAAAGAGAGTTATTTGAAGATGATTTTAGCGTAAATGGTGAGAATGCACCATATATTTCTTTATATAATAGTATGAAAAAACATGGTATTAATATTTTTGAGGTTCCTGTTAACCGGTTGACAGAAATGGAGAAGAACCTTATAAATAAGGTGCTTGACACCTTCTGCTGGTATGGACCTAAGACGCTTAAAGTTTTGGCGGCTCATGAGAGGGCCAATTATCGAATTTCCAGGGATAAAGAAGGAAAAAGGATTATAGCAAAAGAGCTGATTAAAAATCAATTCAAAGATATTATGACGATATATGGGATACGCAGTTTAAATGATATACATAAATATCCGGATGGGAAGTTCAGGGAAATCAGAGGGATATCGTAGGATTGGATTTGGATTGTTAGTTTTTCTCAAGGGGACGGCGCATTGCACAAAACAGAAAGAACTCATGTTTCGATTCCAAGGTATAAGAAGTCCTAATTCTCTGAATCATTTGTGCTGGTCATAATGTAAAACAGATAACTCGCTTCGCTCAGACAATCTGCTTTACATTATAGCACAAAGGATTCAGAGAAAAGGACTTCTAATACCTTTCCATAGGCACATTCGTTCTTTCTGTTTTGCACAATTCGCCTGAAATCGTATAGAAGTGGCTTCTGAACTTACTATATGAGGGTTAGGAGTATTGAGAATAAGAGAGATATTGATAAAAAGAGGATAATAAGAAATACTGATAAAAAGAGATTAATAAGAAATGCTGACAAAAAGAGGATAATAAGAAATGCTGATAAAAAGAGATTAATAAGAAATACTGATAAAAAGAGGTTAATAAGAAATGCTGATAAAAAGAGGTTAATAAGAAATGCTGATAAAAAGAGATTAGTAAGAAATACTGATAAAAAGTGGTTAATAAGAGAAATCGATAATAAGAAATTAATAAGAGATACTGATAATAAGAAATTTATAAGAGAAACTGATAATAAGAAATGATTAAGAGATACATAAAAAAATACTTACAAAATAAGGACGTAAAAAGAAGCGCTCTGTTACCTTTAGAATAAGGAGTACAGGGTGCTTCTTTTTATGAATGGTTATGGATTATTTGGTTGGATTTGTAATAAAGGTTATTGCTTTATTTATCCATGTTGAAATTACGTTGGTAGATGTGATATTTCGTTTCCAGTTTGATGGGCTGATAGGATAGCTTGGCTTTACGCAGGCCTTCCTGACCAAGATCATCCTCTCTGTTGACTATCTCTGCTTCCGGAAAGGCATGTATCAGAAACTGCTGGTTTATGAAATTATACAGACCGGGAATATTAATATTGGCTTTTTCAATATGGATAAAGGCACATTTAATATCCGGTGCATAACTGCCGATGGTATAGGCCTCCAGATTTCCGTCTACATAAACACCGCCGATGCTGCAATCCACAAAACCGCAATATTTGAATAAACGGTGTATTCCGTTTTCTTCGCTTCGCATACTGCCATGCTTGTCTTCGTAGTCTCTGTTATCCAGCCATCTGTCATGGAAGCTCTGAATTTCTTCCACATTAGAACAATCCAGGGTGCGGTATTCATATCTGCCATCATAGTTCTTCAAGAATGAATTCAGGTGGTTTTTCTTTTTATGATAGGCTTTACCGCTGAGAGTACGTAACTTAGCTGCATCATAGAGATAATCATGATTGTCTCTGCAGTTCTCAATTTCAAATTCTTCTTCAAATCCCGGTATGGTCTTTAATGCAGAAAGAAAAGTTTCATCAATAAGATACATGTTTAACGGTTTGTTAAGCTCTTTATTCCAGTGTTCTTTGATTTCCTGAAATACGGCAGGTATGTCAGCTTCTTTACATAAAGGCATCATAGGACTTGTCTTGTCTTCCGTCATTATAACGCACATCATATATTGGTCATTCCGGTAGTAATGGGTATTGTAGAATTCTTCCCAGATAAACTGGTTAACCGGCTGTCGTTCAGAGATGTAAACCGGTCTCAGGTTGGAATAGGATTCCAATCTGAGACAGTCTGCTATCGTTAATTTGTTAAATTCAATTCCCATATGCATTCTCCTGTAAAGGTAATTCCATTGTGGTAAAAGCTGTTATTTTGAATTACGTTTAGCTCTCATTCTGAGAGTAGGATCTAATAATTTCTTTCTGATTCTTAAGTTCTGAGGAGTAACTTCTAATAATTCATCAGTATCAATGAATTCCAGAGCCTGCTCTAAGCTTAAGATTTTTGGAGCAACCAGTTTAAGAGCATCATCGGCACCGGAGGAACGGGTATTCGTAAGCTGTTTTCTCTTGCAGACATTAACTTCGATGTCTTCTGCTTTCGCATTCAGGCCTACTACCATTCCGGAGTAAACTTTAACACCGGCTGTAATAAAGAGAATACCTCTTTCCTGCGCATTAAAGAGACCATATGTGATTGCTTCACCGGTTTCGTAAGCAATTAAGGAACCCTGTTTTCTGTACTGGATATCTCCCTTGTAAGGGCCGTAATCTTCAAATAAGGTATTTATAATTCCGTTACCTTTTGTATCTGTAAGGAATTCGCCTCTGTAACCGATAAGCCCTCTGGAAGGAATCAAGAACTCAAGTCTTGAGTATCCGCCGTTTCCGTTAGACATTCCCTGAAGCTCACCTTTACGCTGGCTTAATTTATCGATAACAGCTCCTGTGAATTCTTCCGGTACGTCGATAATAGCGCGTTCCATTGGCTCTAACTGTTTTCCTTTTTCATCGTAACGATAGAGAACCTCAGCTTTGCTTACTGCAAATTCGTAACCTTCTCTTCGCATATTTTCAATAAGAACGGATAAGTGGAGTTCTCCTCTTCCGGATACCTTAAAGCTTTCCGTATTCTCTGTTTCTTCTACACGAAGGCTGACATCTGTATTAAGCTCCCGTAATAAACGTTCTCTTAAGTGTCTGGAGGTAACGAATTTACCTTCCTGTCCGGCAAGAGGGCTGTCGTTAACAATAAAATGCATTGCGATGGTCGGCTCTGAGATTTTCTGAAAAGGAATAGCTTTAGGATTCTCAGGAGAGCAGATAGTGTCACCGATATGGATATCAGAAATACCTGAAATCGCAACGATGGAACCGATGGAAGCTTCATTTACTTCTACCTTTTTAAGACCTTCAAATTCGTAAAGCTTGCTTATCTTAACTTTCTGGCTCTTATTAGGATCATGGGCATTTACAAGGACTGCATCCTGATTTACTTTAATAATACCGTTATCAACTTTACCTACACCGATACGGCCAACATATTCATTATAGTCAATGGTGCTGATAAGTACCTGTGTACTTTCCTCAGGATCACCTTCAGGAGCTGGGATATAATTAATGATGGTCTGGAAAAGGGGTCTCATATTTTCAGGAGACTCATCTAATTCAAGAATTGCTACACCGGATTTGGCGGAAGCAAATACAAAAGGACAGTCAAGCTGATCATCAGTAGCATCCAGCTCAATGAAAAGTTCAAGAACTTCATCAATAACTTCTGCAGGTCTGGCTTCGGGGCGGTCTATTTTATTGATACATACAATAACCGGAAGTTCCAGTTCCAAAGCTTTCTTAAGAACGAATTTGGTCTGGGGCATAGGGCCTTCAAAGGCATCAACTACTAACACAACACCGTTAACCATCTTAAGTACACGTTCTACTTCGCCGCCGAAGTCAGCATGTCCCGGTGTATCTATAATATTAATCTTTACGCCTTCATAAGAAACAGCTGTATTTTTGGAAAGGATAGTAATACCACGTTCTCTTTCAATATCATTAGAGTCCATGACTCTTTCCTGTACAGCCTGATTGGTGCGGAATACTCCGCTTTGCTTTAAGAGCTCATCAACAAGGGTAGTCTTGCCATGATCAACATGGGCTATGATTGCAATGTTTCTGATGTCTTCTCTTTGGATTTTCATCGTAACCTCTTTCTTGAATGTCCAATCTTATTGATTGGATATTAACTTATTTGACTATTTTCCATCTGTTTTAAGGAATACAGATATATCAGGATAGAAAAATAGTCTTCTGTTGTTTTAATATCCGCTTTCCTGATTCAATTTTATTCGGATATTTGTTTATATGATCTTAGACCAGCTGTTACTGCTGATGCGGCAGAATTTAATTTTACTGTCATAATAGCGATACTATTTCAATAAAATATATAGATTTATAAAAACTATATTAAGCTCAATATAAGCAATAACACTCTAACTAAAACATTTTAACATACTACGGGAAATTTACAAGGTATTTCTTTAGAGGGCGGTATTTTCAGCGTTTTGCTTACCCTTTCACAACAAATGGAAAAAAACTTATAAAAATTTTTTTGAAAATTGGTTCTAAAACGAATATAACTGTCATACATATAGTATTGGAGAATAATTTTATCTTGAAGGTCAGGACAATACAATTGGGATACCAATTATAAATTGTACAGAACACGAGTAAAGAGAAGGGAGTCATACGAAATGACAGATAAAGTATTTGATAACAATCAAGTAAGTATTGCAGGCGAGGTAATGACTGATTTTGAATTCAGTCACGATGTATTTGGGGAGGGTTTTTACATTTTGGAGGTTTCTGTAAGCCGGTTAAGTAATTCCTATGATAACATACCTATTATGATATCAGAGCGGCTGGTGGATGTAAAAGCAGATTTAAAAGGCAAGTATGTAGAGGTTAATGGACAATTCCGTTCTTATAACCGTCATGAGGACAACAAGAACAGGCTGGTTCTGTCTGTATTTGCCCGAGAAATCAAAGTAAGTGAAGAGGATACGGAAGGTATTCGCCCAAATTTCATCTTTTTAGACGGTTTTGTCTGCAAGCAGCCCATTTATCGAAAAACTCCCTTAGGAAGAGAAATAGCTGATATTCTACTTGCAGTAAACAGACCTTACGGAAAATCCGATTACATACCCTGCATCTGTTGGGGAAGAAATGCCAGATTCGCCGAGAACTTCACCGTTGGGGGACACATCCAGGTATGGGGCAGAATTCAGAGCAGAGAATACCAGAAAAAGATCAGTGAAAATGATTTTGAAAAAAGAATTGCCTATGAAGTATCGGTTAGTAAGCTGGAGTATCTGGAGGAATATTAAAAGAATTAATTATAGATTCTATTATAAATAAGAAAGTGCTGTTGCATAGAAAAAGGAAATACCGGAAGGTGAGCTAAGGCTCCTTCCGGTATTTCCTTAAAAGCAGCGGCACTTTTTAATTTATGGCAGCATTCAGTAGAGCCTGACAAATCCTGCTAAAGATACCTCGTTTATTCAAAAGCTTTACTTCCTCAAAACGGAACGGATTTTACATTGAGAAATTCTTCTTTCAAGTGTATAATAACCCTGAAAATAAAAGATTGGGGTAATAAAGAAAGGAGCCTGTTATGGCAAGTATACACTTAAGATTTCCGGAAGGAAAAGCAAAAGCACTGACTTTAAGCTACGATGACGGAGTGGAGCAGGATAAACAGCTGCTGGAAATTATGCAGCAATATGGCTTAAAAGGAACCTTTAACCTAAACAGTGGTTTATATGCAGAGGAAGGAACAGAATATCCAGCCGGGCAGATACATAGAAGGATGACAGAAAAGCAGATAAATGAGTACTTTCAGAATTCCGGTCAGGAAATTGCAGTCCATTCCCTCACTCATCCATTTCTGGAGCAGCTGCCGGGAAATCTGGTAATAAAGGAAATTACAGAAGACAGAGAACGCCTGGAGAAACAGTTTGATACTATAGTACGCGGAATGGCATACCCCTTTGGCACCTATAGTGACAGCGTAGTAGAAATACTGAAAAACTGCGGAATTGCCTATGCAAGAACCGTAATCTCCACCTTCGATTTCAGAATGCCTGCCGACTGGCTGAGATTGACCGCCACCTGTCATCATAAAGCACCGGAGCTAATGCAGCTTGCCAAAAAGTTCGCAGAAGACGAAGTCGACCGGGCACCTTATCTGTTCTATCTATGGGGACACAGCTATGAATTTGAAGCCGATGACAACTGGCAGGTAATAGAAGAATTTGCCGAATACATTAGCAATAGAAAAGACGTGTGGTATGCAACCAACATTCAAATATACGAGTACACCAAAGCCTACGAGCAATTAGTATTCAGCGCAGACGGCAAACGGATAAGTAATCCAACAGCCACAGACCTCTGGCTGAAATACGATGATACAATCTGCGAGATAAAGTTCGGTTCTACCTATACCATTAAGTAGCTGAGAAACGTAGTCCAGTAATATCAATCAAAACACAAAAATAATTATAAGCAACCAACCAGCCAACCATATCATAAAATGCAAGCCAGAAGAAACCCTAAGGATATCTTACTCATAAAGGCTTCTTCTGGCATTTCGTTAATTTAAAATAATTGCTAGCCTGAATATGTTCAATGTCAATATTAATGTACTGCAAATATTAGTTCTGAGCTTTTAAAGCTAAATATAAATAAATGTTGTTATTCATTATAAGGAAGTGAAATAGATGAAAATTAGGATTGCAAATGAAAAAAATTTATTAGATCTATGGGGAGAAACAGAAAAAAGCATGAACTCCACAACTCGTTTCTTTTACGACAACATAAAAAATGGAAACGCAGAATTCTGGACTTGGAACAATAATAATAATCAAATAGTCGGAGAAATATATATCTTTAAGAAGCTATCTGATAATGAATTTGCTGATGGACTACATACAGCATATTTATGTGCATTCAGAATTAAGAAAGAACTCCAAGGGCAAGGATATGGTACAAAACTCATAACTTTAGTTTTAGAGCATATAAAAAATTTAGGATTCAAAACAGCAACTATTGGGGTAGATGAAACTGAAGCAGATAATATACGCTTATATAAAAGGTTGGGATTCACAGAAAAAATAAAGGATTCATTTATAGACCCATGTAACGTAAATGAAAAGCAAATACCAAATAAATGTGATAAATTCTGGCTACTAAGCAAAAGCTTATAAATACATTTCTAAAAATTAAATCATTTAATATAAATCCTATTTATCGAAATGAACCATAAAACGGCCTCCATAAAATAATTCAACTCTACATAACTAAAAATAAAAAACAACGTCATTAACAGTAATCAGAAAACCTGGCCTCCTCTTTGGGAGTTTTTGTCTCGGAAAGGTTCCTTATGACACTTGTACTGCAGAAACCGCGCCAAGAACCGAATAAGCCACTGTTTGAGCGTGCAAAAAACTGAAAAAGATGCACAACCTGTTACTACGCGAGTTTGGCTTATTCGGTTCTGTCTTAAGCGGATTCTGCAGTACTAGTGGAATAAGGGTTCTTCTCCGAACAAAAACGTACAAAGAGGAGGCCAGGTTTTCGTCCACCCCCAAAGACCAGCTTTCGCCAAAATCCAAAATCCAAAATCCAAAATCTAAAATCTAAAATCTAAAAGTATTAATACCTCATATTAATTCCCACTCTCAGGATACTGCCTGCGGTATTCCGTCGGTGTACATTTCATATATTGAAGAAAAGCCCGATTATAATGACTGATATTATAAAAACCGCACTGATTAGCGACCTGTGTTATTTTTAAATCGCTGTTTATAAGCAGTTCACAGCTTTTTCGTATTCGAAGCCGGACCAGATAGGTAATGGGAGAAGCTCCGGTAAGCGCTTTAAAGTAACGGCAGAAAGCACCTTTACTAAGGCCAGAATAATCAGCCAGCTGTTCCAGTGTCAGATCCGCACCGTAATTCTCCTGTAGATAGAGCAGGGAATTTTTCAGCTTATCATATAGCTTCTGATAGGTACCGGAAAGATCAACAGAGAACATGTGATTTGTGTAATAAAGATTCCATAACTGAAACAGCAGCCCGTGTAATTCCAGCTCCCAATTCTCGATATCCTTCCGGTCATAAAATCCCAGAATCTGCACCAGCAGCTGAAGGAACCTGTTCTGCCAGCCGATAGCCGGAGAAAACGGCAGGATGTAGAGGGCACCATTGTGCTTAAGGGGCTGGACAAAACGTGCATAAGAGGAATGGGAGTAGGCTTCGGTAAAGAGAACCGTGTTGAACAGAAAGGCATAAAAACAGCAATTCCTGTTATGGGGATTAAGTGCCATGTGCAGCAGGCCGGGGGGGATAAGAATCGCTTCCCCTTCTTTTAATGGAATACATCTGTCTTCAATCATAAATTCTATCTCACCGGATTCCAGGTAAAACAATTCGATTTCATCGTGGAGATGCTGATATAGTACCAGGTCACAATCCGCCGGAATAAAGGTCCGGTGAAGGGAATAGGGCCGGTTTGAAATGACATGGGACACCAGTTCCTTGAACTGGGAATCGGTATACAATGATTTTATCATAATAATCTCCTGTAAGGTGCAGCCTTCTGATTGGCAGCTGCAAGTTCGATATGAGCCGAGTATAGCATATAGAGGGAAAAAGTCAATATAGTATCAATTTAGGTGAAGATATCTAAAGTATTCTTTCGGCTTTTCGTCTATACTAAAGTGGAGTTATAAGCAGCAGGAAGGATTCACGACAAGGAGGAAGTTATGGGTAAAATAGAATTATATAAGGATAAACTGGTATTCGAAAGAAAAGATGAGCTTACAGTTATTGAAGCATACGGCAACAACTGCCTACGCTGCCGGACAACGAAAAATGCAAAGATTTCAGAGGAGTCCTGGACACTGCTGCCCCAGACAGCAGCTGGCAGCTGCGTGGTTACCGGAGATGAAAGTGTGGCTACCATTACTAATGGTAAGGTCTCTGCTAAAATTGAAGCAGGTAATATATGGCATGGAGGCGTTATCACTTATTATCGCAATGGAAAGCAGATTCTGCATACGAAATATGAAGGTGACTATACCACCAGGAACATGCATCGGGAAGGAGACCATTATCAGGTCAAGGTGATTTTTGATGCAAATAAGGGAGAGCATTTTTACGGGCTCGGTCAGGAACAGGAGGATCAGTTCGACCGTAAGGGAAGTACCTGTAATCTCTTGCATTACAATACAAAATCCACACTGCCGGTAGTGTATTCCTCTTTAGGATACGGATTTTTCTGGAATAATCCCTCTCCCGGCAGATGTGAGCTCACCAATAACCATACCCTGTGGGTATCAGATAGTGCTTATCAGGCAGATTATCTGGTCTATGCCGGTGATACCCCCGCAGAAGTCATGAAGATCTATTGTGATCTGACCGGTTATGCGCCGGCCTTTCCGGAGTGGGCAGCCGGTTTCTGGCAATGCAAGCTTCGTTATGAGACACAGGAGGATTTACTGGAGGCGGCAAGGGAATACAAGAAAAGAGGTATTCCCATTGATGCCATTGTTATCGATTATTTCCACTGGACAGAGCAGGGAGAATGGAAATTTGACCCGAAGTACTGGCCGGACCCCAAAGCCATGTGCGAAGAATTAAGACAGATGAACATTGAACCCATTGTCTCCATCTGGCCAACCATCAACCCCAACAGTGAAAATTACCTTGAGATGAGCGAAGGCAATATGCTGGTGCGTACAGAAAACGGACAATATGGCACCTTTGATTTCTACGGGCAGCAGACCTTCATCGATCCCATGAATCCTAAGACAGCCAAATTTGTTTGGGACAAGGTCAAGCAGAATTACTATAGTTATGGCATAAGGAATTTCTGGCTGGATGAAGCAGAACCTGAGGTTCATCCCCAGCAGTTCGGACACCTGAAGTTCCATCTGGGAAACGGTGCCCAGACAGCCATGCTGTATCCCTATTATTATTCAAAAATGTTTTACGATGGCTTAAAGGAAGTAGGAGAAGAGAAAGTCATTTCCCTTACCAGGGCAGCTTACCCCGGAAGCCAGAAATATGGGTCTGCTGTCTGGAATGGTGATATTATGTCCACCTTTGAAGCTCTTAGAATGAGCATCAAGAGTGGATTGTCCATGGCAATGTGCGGAATTCCCTGGTGGAATTCGGATATCGGCGGATTCTTTAGCGGTGATATTGAAAGTGACTACTTTAGAGAGCTGATTGTCCGCTGGTTCCAGTTTGGTCTGTTCAGCCCCATTATGAGACTCCATGGTTCACGCAGCCGTTCAAAGAATCATAAACCCCGTCATCCGGGAATCATTGAGCCAAGTGGCGGTGATAATGAAATCTGGTGCTTTGGAGAGGAGAATTATCCGGAGTTAAAGAAACTGATTGAAATCAGGGAGCGAATGAAACCTTATACCCAGAAATATATGGATATCGCCAGCAAGTCAGGAAAGCCTATTATGCGCCCCATGTTCTTCGATTATTACAACGATGAGATTTGTTATAAACTGGAGGACCAGTATATGTATGGGGAGGAGATACTTTTTGCACCTATTGTAAACCAGGGCCAGGTGGAACGTGAAGTTTATCTGCCGGAAGGTAACTGGATCCAGGTACTTGACAAAAAGGTCTACAGCGGAAAGCAGCAGATAAGCTGCAAGGCTGAATTATATGAGTTTATTGCATTTGTAAAAGAAGGAAGTGATGTCCTTTCTGTATTTGATATCCTTTAAGCTCACTGTCAAAAACGGCAGAGAGAAATGAGGTATGGGGGAATTTGCAAATATTCTTGAATAGGCTTGGAGGTAAGCATGACGAAGCAATATGAGAAAGCTATGGAAATAATGGTTTATACCAGAGTCCCGGAGAAGGATTATACGGAGTCTTTAAGTAACAGTATTCATCTGGCCTGTAAGAAGGGGGAGGAGAAGTTTCAACCCCTGAACAGGAATTATGGCATACTTTTTGCCAAAGCTACCATCAATGAGGACAATGTAATAAAGGAAAAAGGCTTAAAGAACCCATATTTGTTTCAGCTGGCAGAGGGCTCCTTTGGCATTCTTGCAGTGAGGGTAACAGGCCAGGGGGAAACAGATACAGAAAGCAAAGGACATGTCCTTTTCTGGCAATCCAATGACCTGAGGGATTTTGGGGAAGAGCATTTGTTACAGCTGCATAAAGAGGAATATGTGGAAGAAGTCCAGTGCCGTTATCTTCCGGAAGAAGAAATTTATGAAATTCGATGGAAGGACAGCAAAGGGAAATTCTACCGAAATACCTTCACGGATTTGTTGGAGTCGGACAGTATATCAGAACCAGAGGAAATAATGGCATATGAAAGGATATTCCCAGAAGCCTTTCAGCCAGGAGTGATTTCCGGAAATAGCATGGAGGTTGCCTGGGAAACCGGAAACCGTATAAGATTCAGGTGGAGTCCATTGCAGCATACAGAAATCAGGGTACCGGACTGCTTAAAGGTAAATACCGAGAAAGAAGTAAGAAATATAAAAGCAGCAGCGGTATATTCCGATGGTTCTCTAACTGAAAAACAAGTGGACTGGGATTGCGGCAATATCGATTTTTCAGTACCCGGAACCTATGAGCTTACCGGAAAAGTCCTCCGGAAGGAATATCCTTTTCCTTTGGCCCGCGGATATGCTGATCCTGTAATCTTACCCTGGAATGGAAAGTATTATTACGTTGCCACCAATGACAATAAAAATGATATCGGCATCTTTGTACGGGAAGCAGAGAACGTAGAGGGTTTGTTTGCAGCGGGTTATAAAGAAGTATTGATATTGGACGAAAACGAAGAGAAGAATTTTGTTCAGACCTTTTGGGCTCCGGAATTCCATTGCATCGGAGAGGAACTTTATATTCTCTTTGCAGTTAGCGGTAAGCAGTGGGGACCCCAGTGTCATATGATGAAGCTGAAAAAGGGCGGAGATATCCTGCATGCAGAGGATTGGGAAGAGCCTGTAAGGGTAAGAAGAGCAGACGGCAGCTATCTGGCGGAGGAGGGGATTACCCTGGATATGACTTACTTCAATGCCGGCGGAAGCGCCTGCGTCCTCTGGTCCTTCCGAAAAGGAATTGGAACACCCCTGGATACAGGTTCCATGATCTATATAGCATCCATTGATGAAAAGAATCCGACAGTGCTGACCAGCGAACCGGTGTTATTGACCAGACCTCTTTACGGCTGGGAAAACATACAGGGAACAATTAATAACGAAGGACCCTACCCACTGGTTACGGAGGATATGGTGTACATTACCTATTCCGGCGGGGCTGCCTGCGGGTATACCTACGCTTTGGGCTTATTGAGTATTCCGGTGGGTAGTGATTATCTGGATGCAACAGCCTGGAAGAAGGCTACCACTCCTGTCTTATCCTATTACTCCATTGAAGGAGTATATGGTCCTGGACATAATTCCTTCTTCCGGGATTATGATGGCAGTGTCTGGATTCTGTACCACGGTGAAACCGAACTGGTTCCCTTTGGGAAAAGATGTACGGCAATGCACCGGGTGCATTTTGACAGAAATGGAAGTCCGGTATTTGACCTGGCAGGAGAAAGGGATCTGAGCAAAGACTTAGAAGAAATATCTCTAAAGATAATAGTAGAGTAATAATGCAGCAGAAGAGTTCTCTTTTCTGTCCGGTATCAACTAGCGAATTATTGATAGTTGATACATGCCGGCAATTTCTGACGGCGGACAGAGAGGCAAGGGACTCTTCTGTTTTGTATCTGCGGCAGATCAGCTTTAATATGGGAGTATAAGCAGTTAATTTAAAAAGGGGCAGAAGGAAACAGTTATATTTGAAATTTCATTTTGTTTAATCATTAAATTAACTATTTCATTTAACTCTTTGTTTATGTTAAAATATAGACATCAACGCAAGGACTACTTCAAATAAACGGATGTAAGGCAATCATAGGGTCAATAAAACCGATGATATATGGAGGAAGGAAATGATACACATTGATTATACAGAATATGATGCTTCTCATACAAGTGATTTTGTTTTTGACATACCGGAAGGGCATGATTGCTGGTTATTATTGCTGACCCAGACCCCTGCCATTTTTATGGTGGAGAATACCTGCCGGGAATATCCTTCGAACTGTGCCATACTGTACAAACCAAAGCAAAGGATATACTACCGGGCCTGCGGAGAAAGGTACGCCAATGACTGGATCCGTTTTTATACCGATGAAAATTATGTCATAACAACGCCGATACAATGCGGGGTGCCTTTTCAGATACACGATCCCTCTTACTGTCATAAGTTATACCAGTTATTGGTTACGGAACACATTCTGAATAACAGCTTTAAGGATATAACCATTGATAATCTTTTTCGAATATTGTTCAACAAATTATTGGAATCCTATGACTATAAAACCGTGACACCTTTGTTTAAGAATCTCAAGGAACTGAAAATGGAGATCTATCATAGACCCTACGAGGAATGGACTGTCAGCCGGATGGCGGACAAACTGAATATCAGTGTTGGCTACATGCAGGATATTTATAAGAATACTTTTGGTGTTACCTGTATGGAGGATGTTATCAACAGCAGGATCAATCTGGCAAAAAAGTACCTGGTATACGACCAGTACACGATAGCTGAGATTATAACCTTATGCGGATACCGCAACATTGAACATTTTTTTCGTCAATTCAAGAAGACTACCGGAGTCACTCCAAACCAATTCCGAAAGCTTCCCCATGCAATACCTCCTTTGCAGAATAAGAAAGATAAGGATTTTCCTTAAGCTACCATCCGTAGAAAAGAACTGTCAGGTATAGCTGCCATCATATGAGAGAAATCAAGGATAATCGCCTTCATCAAGGGTTTTCAAAGATCTCCTTAAGTGGTTTGTCATGGTTTCATCCAGCCACACAGTTAAATATGTAACAGCCTAATTAATAATAAAATATACCGTTATTTATAATAGAATATACCTGCTGTTAATAATAAAACTGGAGAGTCAAAAGTTCTGGTTGACTTTTCTGTTTCATACTATTTCAGGAAAATTGCAAAAAAACAGAAGAACGAATGCGCCTATGGAAAGGAATTCTTATATCTTGGAATGATGCAGGAGTGCTTCTGTTTTTTACAATTTTCCGTCCGTATGATGAGAAAGAGAGCTTTTGACTCTCCAGTAATAGAATTCATCTTCTATAAATAATAGAATACATCAATTAATTGATTTGATACATCATTGTAAGGCATTTACCATTATTTTATAATTATTTATTGGATAATAGAATGCAGTAATTTCGCTTATATACAGATAGTAGAGGAGATACCTTTATGTATTCAGAGATAAAGAACGGTAATAGCGGAGAGGAATTAGAATTTATAAAAGGAGAGAAGGCTCTGTTTACCGGGATAAAAAGGGTGAGTAAAAATATCATTCATATCGTTCATACCTTTAATCAGGAAGAGCCTGTAGAAAGTATCCTGGTTGAGAAGACAGAAGAAAAGAACACCGGCAGAGAAACAGTTAATGAAGCGGAGTACTCTGAGGACGGCAGCCTGCTTATTCGGAATGGGCTGGGAGAAGTTGCAGTAAAAGAGGTGGGACACAGTCTTATAAAGAAAAAAATCTACCGGTATCAAAAAGCGGAGACCTCCTCCTTCCGCCAAAAGCATACAGCAAACGGGGAAGTAACCTATCTCGATACGATTGAAAAGGAGTCAGGGGAGGAGGCCTATGAAGGCAGGCTTACCTTTGAAATAACAGGAGAGGAGTGTCTTTATGGCCTCGGGCAGCACGAGGACGGAATATATAATTACCGTAACCAGAAGGAGTATCTGTTTCAGGCTAATATGAAAATCAGTATGCCGGTGCTGCTTTCTACACGTAATTATGGTATTTTTATTGATTCGGAAAGTGCCATGACCTTTGAAAGTGAAGAAAACAGAGTCCATTTTACAATAGATACGGTCAAGTATCTTTCTTATTATATTATAACAGGTCAAAATCTGGAGGAAATCCAAAAATCGCTGCGTGAGCTTACAGGCAGAGCACCCCTGCTGCCAAGGTGGGCTTTCGGCTATATCCAGAGCAGGGAACGTTATCAATCCGCAGAGGAACTTCTGGAGGTGGTAAAGCATTTTCGTGAGCTTGGAATACCCCTGGATTGTATTGTACAGGACTGGCTGACCTGGGAAGATGGCTTGTGGGGAGAAAAGACAGCGGATAAGAAAAGGTATCCTGATATTACGAAGTTGATTGACACCCTTCACAAACAGCAGGTAAAACTCATGGTTTCCATCTGGCCTAATATGTCGGAAGGTGGTAAGAACCTGCAGGAATTTAAAGAAAAGAATCTGCTCCTGCCAAACTCATCGATTTATAATGCCTATGATGAGAACGCCAGGGAGATTTATTGGAAACAGTGTGAGGAGGAGTGGTTCCGGTCCGGAGTGGATGCCTGGTGGTGTGATAATTCAGAACCCTTTACCGACTCGGATTGGAACGGAGAGAAGAAAAAGACAGAGGAACAGCGTTTCAAGCTGGTAACAGAGGAAGCCAAAAAGTCCATTGACTGGACCCGGCTTAACAGCTTTGGGCTGCTCCATGCAAAAGGAATCTATGAGAACTGGCGTCGTTCCACCGGAGCAAAACGGGTGGTAAATCTGACCAGGTCCTCCTGTATATCAGGTCAGAAGTACGGAACCATTCTATGGTCCGGAGACATCAGTGCAAAATGGTCCACCTTAAAAAAACAGATTACGGAAGGAATAAAGATTTCCATGACCGGCATCCCATATTGGACCCTGGATATCGGTGCCTTCTTTACAGTGAAGGATAAATGGGAGAACAGAGGCTGCGGAAGCAGTGGAAATCCCAATAAGCTTTGGTTCTGGGATGGAGACTACAATGATGGTGTACATGATCTGGGCTACAGAGAACTATATGTGAGATGGTTTCAATATGGGACTTTTCTGCCGATGTTTCGGGCACACGGCACCGATACACCCAGGGAACCCTGGAATTTCGGTTCTCCGGGAGAAATGTTCTATGACATTATTGTGAAATATATACGCTTGCGTTATCAGCTGCTGCCCTATATCTACTCTCTGGCAGCGGAAGTTCATTTTGACAATGCTGTCATGGTTCGCAGTCTGATGTTTGACTTCCCGCAGGATGAAAGAGTGAAAGAAATCAGTGATTCCTATTTATTTGGAAAAGCTTTGCTGATCTGTCCGGTTACGGAGCCTATGGATTACGAGGCTGACAGCCAGCCCTTAAAGGATAGACCCAGAGAACGGGAGGTGTATCTGCCTGCTAACACCCTGTGGTATGATTACTGGACCGGAAGGAGCTATGAGGGCGGGCAGACCATAGTGGCGGCAGCGGAGCTGGATATCATACCGGTCTTTGTAAGAAGCGGTTCGATTCTCCCTCTGTCTGTACCTGGCGAATATGCAGAGGAAAATGGTGGAAGGGTATCGGAGCTGCTGGTGTATATGGGAGCGGATGGTGAGTTCAGACTGTATAACGATGAAGGGGATAATTATTCCTATGAAAATGGAAATTACTCTTGCATTCCCTTATCCTACCGGGACAAAGAAAGGACGCTGACCTTTGGAAAAGCAGAGGGGAGTTATCCCTATCAGACAGAGTTCAGGGTAAGATTTATCGAGGACGGGAAAAAAGGTGAGATAAATAATATTATTTATGAGGGAGAAGAAGCTTATGTCAAATGTAACTGATATAGACTGCCTGCTCAGAAGGTTCGTGGAAGAAGGACTGTCAGGCTGCGGATTGGAAATAAAACAGCGTGGGGAGACCTTGTATGAAGGTTATTTCGGCTTTAGTGATATCGCATCAGGAAAGAAGGTCAGCAAAGCCTCCGTTTTCCGGCAGGCATCTCTGTCCAAGCTGCCTTTGTATACCGTTCTTATGATGCTCTATGAGAGAGGGGAATTTCTACTGACTGACCCGGTTTCAGATTATTTTCCCGAATGGAAGGAAAGCAAAAGGATTGTAAGGCATACGGATGGTTCTTTTACAATACAACCCACTCTCCGACCCATAAACATCAGTGATTTACTTACCATGAGATGTGGGCTTCCCTATTGCAACTTTCCCGCAGGTTCCGAAGATCCGGTGCTTAAGGCTATGGAAAAATGCATGAAGCCCTTATGGGAAAAGGGGCATTATACCCTTCGGGAGCATATTGCTGTAATGGCAGAAGCTCCTCTGGCCTTTGAGCCGGGAGAACACTGGCTCTATGGTTTCTCCAGCGAACTGGCAGCAGGCATTGTGGAAGCAGTCAGCGGAAAAGCCATTGAAGAGGTATTTCGTGAGCTGTTGTTCGAGCCTTTGGAAATGGAGGATACGGGAGCTCATTATTTTAGAGACATACAGGAGAGGATGGTAACGTTATATCAGAGAACAGAAGAAGGGGAACTGATTCCTGCAGTTACACCTTTTGATGAGAAGCATATCCCCGGGCCTGAACATCAATGCGGCTGGGCAAGGCTGTTCTCTACGGTCAATGATTATTCGAAGCTGGTTCAGATGCTTGCCAATGGCGGTGAGTATAAGGGAAAACGGCTTATGGGCAGGAAGACTATAGACCTGATGAGGACCAATGTCCTGAACCAGGAACAGTTAAAGGAGTTCAGCAATGGATACAATGCCGGTTATGGTTATGGATATGGTGTGCGGACGCTTCTGTATCAGGGAGCAGGGCATCATAACGGGACCTTACAGGCTTTTGGCTGGACAGGAGGTTTCGGGACCTGGTGTGAGGCCGATCCGGAAGAGGGTCTGTCCATTGTGTACATGCATAATCTGATTCCAAGCAAAGAGGAATATTATCATCCCCGTATACGTGCTGCCGCTTATGGACTGCTAAGATAGGGGGAGAATGTGAATAAAGATAATCAAAGGCTGTTCAGCCTTACTTACATATTGCTGACTTGTATAAACCTGATGACAGCTTTGGGATATAGTATGATTGCGACCATTATATCCCCTTATGCGGTAACACTGGGTGCAGGACTTACCCTGGCAGGGACCCTGTCGGGTATCTTTTCCCTGTCTGCACTGGTAATCAGACCTTTTAGCGGAATGGCACTGGATATTTTGGACAAAAGAAATATTTGTCTTCTTTCCACCCTGCTTATGGGAGTGTCCTTTGCAGGGTATGCCATAGCGCCTAACATAGCTGTTATGCTCTTTTTCCGTATTCTTCATGGTATAGCCTTTGGAATCAATGGTACTGCCATTCTGGTGCTGATAAGTGAAGTCCTGCCGGAAAAGCGTCTGGGAGAAGGAATTGGATATTTCGGACTGGGTCAGATTGTTGCTCAGATTATTGGACCCAATGCCGGTATTGCCATTAAGGGACATTTTGGATATCAATTTCTTTTCTTTCTAATTGCTGGTTTAACCTTATTGTCGGTAGGGCTTTTGCTTCTGATAAAAAGGGTAAAACCAGGAACTGAGAAAGTTTTAAAAGAGAAAAAAACCTTTAGCAGAAAAAATATCCTGGCGAAGGAGTGTCTGGTATATGCTTTGGTCGGAGGATTGTTCTCATTAGGTAATGGTGTTACCACTTCCTTTCTGGTGCTTGTGGGAGAGGAGAGGAATATCTCCGGTATCGGCATTTTCTTTACGGTCAATGCGGTGGTACTGCTGGTGATGCGGCTGCTGATGGGCAGAGTGATCGACAGGATTGGCCTTGGGATTATCGTGAATATTTCTCTGGCTCTTACCGCGGTTTCCATGTTCTTTCTCGGTATCTCCCAGGGGCTTCTGTTATTTCTGGCAGCAGGGGTCTTAAAAGCAGCCGGTCAGGGGGGCGGGCAGATTTCCCTGCAATCGGCCTGTATACGAAAGGTAGAGCCTGCAAGGGTCGGTATTGCGACCAGTACCTACTTTATCGGTGCAGACATCGGTCAGGGGTTGGGACCGGTGCTGGGAGGCAGAATCTCGGAAGCTTTCAGCTATCGGGGGATGTATCTTGGTACAGCAGTCCTCATGCTTGCAGGAATCCTGGTTTTTAACCTCTATCAGGGGAGGAACAGAAGGCTGGTCAGCGAAGCAGCGGGGATATAAGCTACTGTACTTTAGGCTGTTAAACTTTAGACTGCTGTACTTTAGCCTGTTATGCTTAGGCTGTTATGCTTTAGGCAGCTATGCTTTAGGCTGTTTTATTGAAAGAAGAACTCTGGCTTTTTGCATAAACCCATAATGGATAAAGCAATGTCAATTTATGAAAGAGCTTAGGTTTAACATACAAATTAATTCTTAATATCAAAAGGAGAAGGTAAGATATGAAGAAAGTAGAAAATCAGGCAGTATCCTGTCATCAGTTATTTTTTGATCCGCTGAATCAAAAGGTTGCGTTCCGGGAAGGCGGCAATGGTTTGGAAAGTATGCATTATGTACCCGCCAGAGAAGGGGTCAGAGTCTATGAAAACGGTGAGGTGGAGTTCTGTTATTATGCGCCGGGAGCTATAAAGGTCACAGTTGCAGGCATCAGTGGTACCATGAGCCGGGAACCGGTTGAACTGAAGCCGGAGGGCGATGGGTATTTTTCCGTAAAGGTTTCTGGAATCCAACCGGGGTTTCATTATCATAACTGGTTCGTGGACGGCATACAGGTCAGAAATTCTCTGGGAGCATTTTGTTACGGTTGTTTCGAGCCCATTAATTTCTTTGAGGTACCGGAGGGGAAAGAGGATTTTTATTTTCTGAAAGAGGTTCCCCATGGAGAGGTGCAGATGGAATTGTACCGTTCCCGTGTGAACGGACATGTAAAGAACTGCTATGTCTACACTCCCCCGGGTTATCAGAAACAGACGGATAGAACCTATCCCGTGCTCTATGTCCAGCATGGTGTAGGTGAAAATGAGAACGGGTGGCTTTGGAACGGAAAATTGAATTTTATACTGGATAATCTGCTGGCAGAGGGAAAATGCAGTGAAATGCTGGTGGTCATGTGCAGCGGATACGCTTTCAGGCAAGGAGAGGATCCGGTTTTTTACCCCGGTGATTTTGACAGGGAGCTGACAGAGGATGTGATACCTTTTATTCAGGAGAAGTTCAGAGCTAAAAGAGGCAGGGAGAACAGAGCCATTGCCGGCCTGTCCCTGGGTTCCGCCCAGGCTTCTCTTACGGCAGCCAGACATCCGGAACTGTTCTCTGCTTTGGGGGTATTCTCAGGAGTTGCCATCCAGGAGCTGGACAGTCTTTCAGAAAGCGGAAAGAAATACCCTTATTATGTTCTCTTATCTGCAGGAGAAGGAGAAACAGGACTTCTTCCACAGCAGGAGTTATATAGGGATAAACTCAGAGCGGCAGGAATTACTTGCGACAATTATGCTTTTCAAGGCTACCATGAATGGCATGTATGGAGAAAAAGCCTTGCTGCTTTCGTACAGAAGATCTTCAGGGAAGAAAGTCCGGATTCGCCGGATGAGGTTCTGCTATATTTCAGGGAACCACAAATGTCATACGAGCCTGAAAACACAGAGGGTGAAATTTCTCCCAGACAGACCTATGAAATGCAGCCTCTATTCTTTGACCCGGTATACAAGGGGGTAATCTTTGCAGTAGATGAAAAGGGAAGGCCGGCGGGACGTTATAAGGATCTGCAGCCCGGGGTGGTAATAAAGGAACCGGGAAGGGCGGAATTTTATTTTAAAGCCCCCGGCGCGAAAAAAGTAGAGGCTCAGATTCTTGGAATGGAACGGGTTTTGCTGGAAAAAGCCCAAGGAACCTTGGGAGAAGAAGGTTATTGGCAGGGAATGGCAGAGGGGATTGAACCGGGATTCCATTACCACGAATATTTTGTAAATGGAGTACCTGTAATCAATCCTTTGGCACCGGTAGGTTACGGCTGCTTTAAGCCTATGAACTTCCTCGAGATGCCGGAGCCGGAATTTGACCTGTATCTGTTAAAGTCCGTGCCTCATGGAAGCATACATATGAATTATTATCAATCCTCCCAAACCGGCCGTATGAAAATGTGCTATGTGTACACCCCGCCGGGATACGAGAAAGAGAAGGAGAAAACCTATCCCGTCCTTTATCTTCAGCATGGTGGTGGAGAAAATGAAATCGGCTGGATCTGGCAGGGGAAGATATGCAATATCCTGGACAATCTTCTGGCGGAGAAAAAAGCCAAGGAAATGATTGTGGTCATGAACACCGGTTACAGCTTCCGGCCGGACGGAACAAGTCATCCGCTGTTAGGCTCCGTAGGGGATGAAATTGTAAAGGACTGTATACCCTTTATCGACAGGCACTATCGAACCCGGGCTGACAGAGAACATAGAGCCATGGCAGGTTTATCCATGGGGGGAATGCAGACCCAGCGGACCGTATTCCACAATACAGAGCAATTTGCCTGGGCAGGTATATTCAGCGGAGGTCTGGTTATTCAGAACAAGGAGGAGGATTACAGGCAGCTGCTTCAGGACCCTGCTGCCTTTCAGGAGGTCTTTAAACTGCTTTATGTAGCCTGTGGTAAGCAGGAGGGATTTTATGAGGAGACCCTTAAAAATTCAGAAGAAGTAAAAGGATATGGGATTCCTCTGGTGACTTTCTTTGACAAAGGGTATCATGACTGGACCTTCTGGCGGCATTGTGCTGCTGACTTTCTGCAGATAGTCTTCTTCTGATTGTGTCAGAGGCTTAATGTCATGTATGCTTAGTTATAAGAAGATTCCAGCCGGTATGGTGAAACAGGCCAATGACGGTATAATTAAAAAAATTAAAGCAAAGAGAGCAGCCGGGTCCAATAGGCTGTTCTCTTTGTTTTGGTTATTATTGCAATAGTCCAGCAAATAGAGGCTGGGTCAAAATTAACTTAAATCTCAACCGACCTGGGGGTATACCTTAATATAGTTCATATTAACATGAGTATATATCATTGTTTCATAATGATTTGTTATATATAATATGTTTATTAAACAAAATAAACAAATGTTTTGTGGGTTTGAATTTGTAATATTGCTATTTGGAGATATTGGTTTGTTTTTTAGTTGATTATTTAGACATAATGTATAAAACTGTGTCTTTGGATTGTGAGAGTCAAACGACATAAAAAGATATCAAACAACGTATTAAGATAGTAATCAGAATGAAGATAGCAATCACTATGAAGATGCCAAACAACATGAAGATACCAAACCATGTATGGGATAGCATTAACATATGTAGACAGCAAGCAATAAAGAAGTCAGCAAAATATAGCTTATCAGTGACAGGAATGGGAGGAGTATATGGCTCAGGACAGGACTTTGCAGTTACCGGACGGAAGTTATTTTGATTTATGGGAAATGGAGCAGGAGTACGATACGGAACTTCATGTGAATGAAAAGCATCCTGCTGCCTCGGATGAAAATGACGGAAGTCCAGGTCAGCCTCTTAAGACAATCAATGCAGCGGCTGCCAGAGCATATCCGGGTACCCGGGTATGGATCCATGGAGGAGTTTACCGGGAATGTGTCCGTCCGGCCAGAGGCGGCGAAGGAAGCCATAAAATGATTTCCTATGAAGCGTATGGAGATGGAGAGGTGCTTATCAAAGCTTCTGTGGAGGCGAAACAGTTCAGGAGAAGCGAAGGCTGGAACCTCCGGCGTTTTTCACCGGAAGGCTTCAAGGAAGAAGTTTCAGCTGTAATCTGGGAAATAAAGCTGAATCCGGAAGATTTCAAAGGCTATAATCCTTTCTGTGCCGTTAATATACTGCATGACCGGTTATTTATAGAATATGACAAGACGGATATGACCACCTACCTGAACCGAAGGGGTATGGTCTTCTGCGACGGCAAACCCCTTTATCAGGTCTCTCTGTTCAATCAGCTTGCAGACCATCCTGGTTCCTACTGGGTGGAAGCCAACGGACAGACTGTACATTTCAGGCTTTGGGATGACGGAGACCCCAAGGAGCACACCATAGAGCTTACAAGCAGAGAACAGTGCTTTGCCCCGGAAATCCCCTTCTTATCCTATATTAAAGTAAAAGGCCTTACTTGTGCCCATGGGGCTACGGGCGCACCGGTACCCCAAAGAGGAGCTCTCTCCTGTTTCAGGGGGCATCATTGGATTATCGAAGATTGTACCATAGACTGGTCAAATGGCGTGGGAATAGATATCGGCAATGAATGCTGGCATCATACTTTTTCGGAGGAACAGGTCATTGGGTCGGTCATCATTCGAAGGTGCCGGATCTTCAATGCCGGTGTATGCGGAATAGCCGGGCTCTTTGCGAAAAATATTCTGGTGGAAGACAACCTCATTGAGGGAACCGGCTGGCAGAGGATGGAGCTTTCCTGGGAGGCAGGAGGAATCAAGGTGCATGATTGTACCGGTAGCCTGATCAGACGAAATATTTTTACCAGGACCCACGGTGCAGACCATCTGTGGATGGATATGGGGAATGAGAACAACCGTATTACGCAGAATCTCTTTCTGGATGGAATAAATCAGAGAGAAGCCATTTTTATAGAATGCAGCAGGGATGGCATCAATCTGATTGACCATAATATTTTCTGGAAAATAGAAGGACGCTTTGATCCGAAGCAGATACCGGCAGAACCCGGTTCCTCCGGCTGGTATAAGCTGGAGGAAACAAGTGTGGTCAATGGTTATGCCGTATATGGTGAGGGCACGGATCACATCCATATGGTGAATAATTTCATCGGAAAATGCCGGAGCGCCGGTTATTATGCCAAGACGGTTGCCTTCCGGATAGCCTGGAAACGGGGCGGAACCTCCAGAGATGCAAAAATCTGGAATAATATATTTTATGACTGTAAGGAAGCGGCAGTGAAATTTCCAACGGAGCATAATGAGTCGGAGGGAAATCTCTATCTGAACATGCCGGGAGGATACCTTCGGGTACTCTACCCCGCCCCTACGGCATGTCTTGACCTGCAGGCCTGGCAGGAGTTCTATGGTCTGGACCTGGAGGGACAGGAGGGACGTTTGGAGGTAGATATCGATACGGAGAACTATACCCTTGAAATCAGAAAAGCAAAGGAGCAAAAAGGCTTTCCGGGACGCCATGCCGGGAAGGCATCCTATCTGGAAAACCTCTCAGATATCCATAAAGTAAAAGCCAGATTTATAACCGGCAGTGACTTCTTTGGAAATACGGCAGAGGAGGATACCTGTTTACCCGGGCCTTTTGGTAAACTCCTGGAGAACCAGGTAATATCCATCGATCCCCGCAGACTGTAATGACAGGCTTTACTTCATACTCTAAAACAAGGAGAGAAATCATGAAGCTATTACAAAATAAAAAGAAACTGAGATCCTATAAGGAATTCCTTTATATTCTTCCCTTTATCCTGCTGGTTGCCGTTTTTGCTTATTATCCTCTTTATGGCTGGTTATATGCCTTCTTTGATTACAGGCCCCCCCAGCCGCTTACCATGGAGAGCTTCGTAGGGCTTAAATGGTTCAAATCCCTTGTATCCAACCAGGTAAAGACGAAGCAGATTCTGAACGTTCTGACCAATACCCTGGTCATGAGTGGAATTACCGTAGGAACTTCCTGGCTTCCCATGATTTTTGCAGTATTCTTAAATGAAATTAAATGTATTCCCTTTCGCAAGGCCGTACAGACGGTAACGACCATTCCGAACTTTATCAGCTGGGTATTGGTGTATTCCGTTGCCTTTAACATCTTTAACAATACCGGAGTGGTGAATCATCTGCTGGTATCCACAGGGATACTGGAAAAACCCGTTCAATTCCTCCAGGCCTCTGACCATGTCTGGCTTACCCAGTGGTTGTGGCTTACCTGGAAGAATCTTGGGTGGGCGGCAATTATGTATATAGCGGCAATTACAGGAATTGACGAAGAACTCTTTGAAGCTGCCAGGGTGGATGGAGCCACCAGGATGCAGATGATCCGCTATATCACGATACCAAGTATATTACCGACATATTTTGTACTGCTGATGTTAAGCATCGCAAGCTTTCTTTCAAACGGTATGGAACAGTATTATGTCTTCCAGAATGCCTTTAACAAGGAAAAGATCCAGGTATTGGATCTCTATGTGTTCAACCTGGCAATGGGAAGCGGAAGCTATTCCGTGGCAACGGCCCTGAGCATACTGAAAAGTATTATCAGCCTTATACTGCTTAGTGTGGCAAATGGTATTTCAAAACTGGTAAGAGGCGAGAGCTTTTTATAGCAAGGAGGGATGTTGTGGTGAAGGGAATCAGAAAAAGATTTAAAAAACAAAGTTTTGGTGATGCGGTTATCAGTGTCTTTACCTATGTATTTTTCGCTGCCTTTGCATTTATATGTATTTATCCGTTTTATTATATCTTTATTAACACCATCAGCTCCAACGAATTGAGCCAGAAAGGGTTGATTATTTTCCTGCCAAGGGAGCTGCACATTCAAAATTATCTGAAAGCTATAAAAATTCCGGGATTATTGGATGCTGCAATGATTTCAGTAGGCAGAACCGTCATTGGTACCTTGCTTACGGTAGGGACGACTGCTTTCCTGGGATTTATGTTTACCAGAGAAACCCTGTGGTGCAGAAAATTCTGGTATCGTTTCGTGATCATCACCATGTACTTCAATGCAGGTATAATTCCCTGGTTCCTGACCATGCGAAATCTGCATCTTACCAATAATTTCTGGGGTTATATACTGCCGGCTGTCGTATCGCCTTTTTATATCATTCTGGCAAAGACCTTTGTAGAGTCCATTCCAAAGGAATTGCAGCAGGCGGCAGAAATCGACGGGGCCGGAACCATGAAAATATTTCTGCGGGTCATTATGCCTGTAATCAAGCCGATTATGGCAACGGTGGCAATCTTCGCAGCGGTGGGACAATGGAATGCTTTTCAGGATACCCTGCTTTTAATGACCGATGATAAGCTGTACAGCCTTCAGTTCATCCTGTACCAGTATATCAATCAGGCAAGCTCCTTAAAGCAGCTGGTCAATTCCTCCAGCAGTTCTGCTGTAGCACAGAGCATCGCCACCGTTCAGACGGCAACATCCATCCGTATGACGGTCACCATTCTTGTTGTCGCACCAATCCTTCTGATCTATCCGATATTCCAACGTTATTTTGTCAAGGGTATTATGATAGGTGCAGTAAAGGGCTAAAGAAGCTTGTCCTTCCGGCTTTGATACCTTAGAAAGCCAGAGCTTTAAATGTTAAATTTCATTGGAATATAAGAGGATGAAGACATCTTTTTATAGAATAAAAAAGAGGAGGATTTACTATGAGGAAGAGAAAGCTTGTAAAGGGTTTACTGGCAGTTCTGTGTGTGCTTTCCTTAGCCGTGACAGGCTGCTCCAAAGGCAACAATGCGGTTAACAATACTCAGGCAGGCACAAACAGCCAGTCAGGAACAGACAGTCCAACAACTCCGGTATCGGGAGAGATTGACCACACAAAGACCCTTACCCTTGAGGTTTATGATGTGGCAGCCAATTACCAGGGTATGCAAAGCGGATGGTTTGCAAAAGTCATAAAGGATAAATTCAATCTGGAACTGAATATCATAGCACCCCAGGCCTCCGGTAACGGAGAGGCTCTGTACCAGACACGGACAGCAGCAGGAAAGCTGGGAGACATCATACTGCTTGATAACTCACCCCTTCAGGATTGTATTAAAGCGGGGCTGATTGCAGATATCAGCAGTGATGTCCAGAACAGCACCAACTTAAATCAGTATTATGACCAGTATAAGACCTACAACGCAGGGCTTGAAGGAAACAGTGAAGGAAAAATCTATGGTATGCCCTGCCAGATAACCAATACCTCACCCACCACTTACAGTGATACGGAAGTTTATATCAGTCCAATGCTGCCTTGGGATTATTATACGGAAATCGGTTCTCCCGAAATGAAGAACCTGGAGGATTTGCTGGATGTTCTGCAGAAGATACAGACCGCACATCCTGCAAACGAGGCAGGCGATCCCAACTATGCTTTTTCTCTGTGGCCTGACTGGGATAAAGGCGGCACACAGATAACCATGGAAACAGCTACCCAGCTGACCAAGATGTATGGCTATGAGGTCAACGGTTCCATTATGCTTGGTAATAACGGAGACATAAAAGAGGTTACCGACGATGATGGCGCATATTACAAGATGCTGAAATTCTTCTTTGATGCAAATCAGAGAGGTCTTGTAGACCCGGATTCCGGTACCCAGAACTGGGATACGGCCTGTACAAAAATGAAGAATAAACAGGTATTGCTGTTCTGGTATTCCTGGCAGAGAGGTTTCTGGAATACACCGGACCGTGCAAATGAAAGAAATGCTTATATTTATACACCCGTTGAAGACATGAATTTCTATCAGCCCTCCGATTCCTATTACGGAGATGGCAGAGCATTTGCCCTGGGAGCTCATATGGAAGGGAATGACAGAGCAAGAGCGATTGAATTTCTGGATTGGCTGATCAGCCCGGAAGGTCTTCAGTTCATTCATGACGGTATCCCTGACTGGAGCTATACGAAAGGGGAGGACGGCAAGTACACTCTTACAGAGGACGGTCTCTATGGTCTGATGGAGAATCGTACCGTACCCGATGAATGGGGCGGCGGTGGATTTGATGACGGAAACAGTAAGATCAATCAATGGCCTCTGCATTCCGTATCCATCAATCCCAATACAAAAGAACCCTATAACAGCAATTACTGGAGTTCTTATCTGGAGGCTAATAAGACCACTATGACCAAGGAATGGAGCGAGAAATACGGTGCAGCCAATCAGGTGGCACTGCTGGAAAGTACCGGGCAGTTAAAACCTGTTCCTAATGTAAATATTATCCTTCCCAGTGATACTACCGATGTTGCCCTTATCAGAAGCCAGTGTGCCAGCCTGATCTGCGATACCTCCTGGAGAATGGTCTTTGCAGGCAGCGAAGACGAGTTTCAATCCATGTGGACGGAAATGAAGACCATGTTAGAGGGTCTAGACTGGAAACAGCTGGTTGAATTTGATAAAGCAAAATTCCAGAAAGTAATTGAAGCCAGACAAGCAGCAGTGAAATAATAGAAATTTACAAACTGTAAGAATACAAAGGGTACACCTGCCAGGAGAAAAGCCGGAAGGCTTTACCGACGGCAGGTGTACCCACATTTTATCCCGGTGTGATAGGATAGCTGCAGTTCTTAGAATAGGTCAATGATTCAAGGTAATGTATCATTGTCTGGTATAGGGAAGTATTTTATAATTAGCTTTAGTCATCATGCTCTTGGGCCTGGTGGTATAGTAAAGTCCCGGTAGGAACCCGGGAGGAGAGGGGGAATTGACATTGAAGAAACAGGCATTTAATCCCTATCTGCCGTCATGGGAATATATACCTGACGGAGAACCTTATGTGTTTGGTGACCGTGTTTATGTATACGGCTCCCATGACCGTTTTCGTGGAAATGCTTATTGTTTGAATGATTATGTATGCTGGTCCGCAGGGATAGATGATCTGGGTAACTGGCGTTATGAAGGTGTGATATATAAAAAGGAAGCAGATCCCCTGAACAGGGATGGCAGCATGTGTCTTTATGCACCTGATGTAACGGTAGGTCCGGATGGACGGTTTTATCTGTATTATGTACTGGATAAGGTCAGCATAGTTTCCGTTGCCGTCTGCAACGAACCGGCAGGAGAATATGAATTCTACGGTTACGTCCATTACGCCGACGGAACACGCCTGGGTGAAAGAACAGGGGATGAGCCTCAGTTCGACCCGGGAGTACATAGGGAGGGAGACAGGACTTATTTATATACCGGTTTCTGCTTCCGGGGAGACAGAAGCAGAAGCGGTCCCATGGTTACGGTACTGGGACAGGATATGCTCACCATTGTGGAGGAGACGGTATTTGTTGCTCCCAGCGAACCCTTTAGCAAAGGGAGTTCCTTTGAAGGGTATGCTTTTTTTGAAGCGCCTTCCATTCGGAAGAGGGGAGACACCTATTATTTCATTTATTCCTCTGTTGCAATGCATGAGTTATGTTATGCCACCAGTAAATCACCTACCAAAGATTTTGTATATCGGGGAGTGGTAAGCAGCAATTGTGATTTGCATATTTCTTCTTATAAACCTGCCGGTAAACCCATGTATTACGGTTCCAATAATCACGGCAGTATAATCGATATCAACGGTCAGTGGTATATATTTTATCATCGTCATACCGACGGAACGAACTTCAGCAGACAGGGCTGTGCAGAACCCATACAATTCAGGGAAGATGGCAGCATTATCCAGCCGGAAATGACTTCCTGCGGCTTAAATGGCGGACCTTTGGAAGGAAAAGGTGAATATCCGGCCTACATAGCCTGTAATTTATTCTGCAGCGAAGAGGAAATGTATACGGCACCGGGGGGAATGTGGATGGACAGCCGATTCCCGAAAATTACCCAGGATGGCAGGGACGGGGATGAAGAAGAGGGTTATATACAGAATATGAGAGAAGCTGCCACAGCGGGCTTTAAATACTTTAAATGCAGGGATATCAAAAAGATTGGAATAAAGGTAAGAGGATACTGCAGGGGTGAATTTCAGGTGAAGATTTCCTGGGATGGAGAAAGCCTTGGAAGTATTCCGGTTGAATACAGCAACATCTGGAAAGAATATTCCGCTGATATCACAATACCGGATGGTATACAGGCCATTTATCTTACCTACCGTGGAGAGGGCAGTGCAGCTTTAAAGTCCTTTACACTATTTTAAATAAAAGAAAGGATGCCTATCAGGTTACTTTGCAAGGTTATTAACAAAGGCAGCAAGCTGGCTGCCGCCTGATTTATATGGCACCGTATTTGCGGATTTGCCGGAATGCGGAAGGGTATGGAACATGAAAAAAGAAACAGCAGTCAAAAGAAATCCGGTGATACAGACGATGTACACATCAGATCCCGCTCCCATGGTATCTGGGGATACGATTTATTTATATACCGGACACGATGAGGATGGTTCTACCTGGTTTACCATGAATGACTGGAGATGCTTTTCCTCAAAAGATATGGTCAATTGGACGGATCATGGTTCACCGCTGGCTTTTACGGATTTTACCTGGGCAAGAGGTGATGCCTGGGCAGGTCAGTGTATTGAAAGAAACAATAAATTTTACTTTTATGTGCCAATGAATAAAAAAGGAGGCCAGATGGCTGTGGGAGTAGCTGTCTCTGACAGCCCCACAGGTCCCTTTACAGACCCTCTGGGTCATCCGCTGGTGGAGACCGGGACAGGAGACATCGATCCTACGGTCTTTGTAGACGATGACGGTCAGGCCTATCTATACTGGGGCAATCCTCATCTTTGGTATGTAAAACTAAAGGAAGATATGATATCCTATGACGAGACCACAGGTATTGTTCAGGTACCTTTAACGGAAGAGAGCTTTGGAAAACGGACGGGGAATCCGGAACGGGCAACCCTCTATGAAGAAGGCCCCTGGTTCTACAAGCGGAATGGATTGTACTATATGGTCTACGCTGCCAGCGGAATTCCGGAAAACATTGCATATTCCACCAGTACCAGCCCTACTGGCCCCTGGACCTACAGAGGAGTCATCATGCCCACAGAAGGGGGGAGCTTTACGAATCATCCGGGTATCATGGATTATAAGGGAAACTCCTACTTTTTTTACCACAACGGAGCATTGCCGGGAGGCAGCGGCTTTACCCGTTCGGTGTGCGTGGAGCAGTTTCAGTATGAAGAGGATGGTGCTTTTCCGGTACTGCATATGACAGAAGAGGGTGTGTCACCTGTTGGATGTCTTAATCCTTACAGTAGGATCGAGGCAGAGACCATTGCCTGGGCACAGGGCATCAAGACGGAAAGCTGCAGCCAGGGCGGCATGAATGTGTGCAATATTGATGACGGAGATTATATCCGGGTAAGCAGTGTGGATTTTGGAGAAGCTGGTCCGGATACCTTTCATGTATGTGCAGCCAGTGCCTCCGGTGGCGGAACAATAGAAATACATGTGGACACTTTGGAAGGACCGCTGCTTGGAAGAGTTGAGATACCGGATACCGGTGCCTGGGATAATTGGAGTTTAGTAAGCGAAAGGGTTGAAAATATCCAGGGAATTCATGAAATTTACTTTACTTTTCATGGCAATCCCTCCGGTAATCTGTTTAAATTGGATTATTGGAGATTTGAAGCTAAGATAGAAGAATAACAATTATTCATGAGTTGTTTTTAGGAGCTGCTCATGAGCCGGTAAGCCCAGGAAGGATAGCTTTGAAAATCTACGGGGAGATTGACTTACATTTCTTCATTTAAGTGTTAACATGAAATCTTTAATGTAAGAACTATAAATGTAAGTTAATCTCATTTATTTGTATAAGTAACACTCCTGTGTCTGCCGTGGTTTCTAAAATATATGGTTGACAACCTTCCTGCACAATGATAAGATAGACAGGATATTTGATTTCTTAATCAATTAAATAACGTGATTTGGTAGAGGCGCATTTTTTAATAGTACATAGCAGGATATGGCAGAACATAGAAGAACGCTGTGGAAAGGAAAAGATGCCGAAATGAAGAAGAATTTTGCTTTTTCTTTGTTGGGCATACAGTTAAGAGCTGTGTGACTGTCATCAAGAAATTGATGGAGTGCTGCCTAAAGAATAAACATTTGTTTCTCCAGGTATGGGAGGAATTTTTAACGGAATTCTTTGGTGTCGGCTCATAGGCCGGCTTTTTTTATTTCACTTCTATTTCTTTGCCAAAAGCCGAGAAACGTTAGACCAGAATGGCCGCTTGGCCCAATAACAGGAGGTGCCCTATGGCAATATTTAAAGGAGCTGGGGTTGCAATCGTAACACCCTTTGATGAAAATCTGAATGTAAACTATGATAAGCTTGGAGAACTGATTGATTATCAGATTGATAACGGAACTGACAGTATCATAATCTGTGGAACTACGGGTGAATCCTCCACTCTTACAGAGAGAGAACATATGGAATGTATCCGTTATACAGCTCAGAAAGTTGCAGGCAGAGTACCGGTAATAGCAGGAACCGGCTCTAATTGCACCCAGACAGCCATCGAGCTTTCAGAAGATGCCAAAAGAGCGGGAGCAGACGGTCTTCTTCTTGTGACCCCGTATTATAATAAAGCAACCCAGAAAGGATTAGTTCAGCACTTTACCCTGATTGCAAAAGCGGTAGATCTGCCTGTTGTATTATACAATGTACCCAGCAGAACAGGCTGTAACCTGCTGCCTGCTTCCACAGCACAACTCTTTAAAGAGGTGGATAACATTGTAGCAATTAAGGAAGCCAGTGGAAATATTTCTCAGGTAGTTGAGTTAATGCATAGAACACAGGGCGATATAGATTTGTATTCCGGAAATGATGACCAGATAGTACCCTTGCTTTCTCTTGGAGGTATCGGTGTAATATCCGTACTATCAAATATACTGCCAAGGGAAACTCATAACATTGTTGCTGATTTCTTAAAGGGAGATATAAAAGCCAGCTTACAGGAACAGTTACGCCTTATACCCTTGATTGAAGCTTTATTCTGTGAAGTTAATCCTATCCCTGTTAAGAAAGCATTAAATCTTATGGGCCTTGAAGTTGGCTCCTTAAGAAGCCCTCTGACCGAAATGGAAGAGCCAAATGCGCAGAAACTGATCAAAGCAATGAAAGATTGCGGAATGAAACTGGCATAACTTTGAAGATATAATTGGCAAAGCTTCCTGCTTTGTAATATAATTAGGAAAGAATGTGGTTCTTAAGTATCCGGCAGGTGAAAGAGCCATGAGATTAAAGCACTGAAAGGATATGAATATCGAATTAAAATTGGTATTCAGAAATGAGGTTGAAATGATTAATATAATTTTGCGTGGCTGTAACGGTCGAATGGGTCAGGAGATAACAAGAATCTGCAGCGGAGATGACGCTGTAAGGATTGTTGCAGGAATCGACGTTAATAACCGCTTTGAAAATTCCTACCCTGTATTTGACAGCTTTACAAAATATACGGAAAAAGCAGATGTGATAATTGATTTTTCTTCTCCCAGGAATATTAAGGAAATGTTTGACTATGGCATCCGCACAAATACTCCAATTATACTGTGTTCCACCGGCCTGTCGGAAGAAGATCTGGAGCTGGTAAAAGAGACATCAACGAAAATTGCTATTCTTCGTTCTGCCAATATGTCCTTAGGAATCAATACGGTAATCAAGCTCCTGAAAGAGGCAACAGCCCTTTTGAGTGCAGGCGGCTTTGATATAGAAATTGTTGAAAAACATCACAATCAGAAAGTGGATGCACCTTCCGGAACTGCATTGTTACTGGCAGATTCCATAAATGAAGTGTTAAAGGGTGAGTACAACTATGTATATGACCGCTCTACTGTTCGTGAGAAGCGCGGAGAGAAGGAAATCGGTATTTCGGCAGTACGCGGAGGCAGTATCGTAGGGGATCACGAAGTTATTTTTGCAGGACTTGATGAAGTAATTGAGATTAAACATACCGCCTATTCCAGAGCAATATTTGCAAAAGGCGCCATTGCTGGGGCGAAATTTATAGTTGATAAACAACCGGGACTTTATGGTATGCAGGATGTGGTAGCTTAAGGGATACTATTAGATTATCGCATCAGAAGGCAGTGCATAATGGTCAGGAATTCGGCTATCTGTATATTATTAATGAAGGGATAATAATAAATAAAGACATCTATCAGCATCCAAGAACTACTATGGATAGAAATGTCGAATTTCTTACGAATCGTCCTCTTAGTGTTAGATTGGTAAAAAAACTAGGCTCATTGAGTGATAGTGAAATAAGTAGTGCCAATGAAGAGTTTGCAAAGATATTATCTCAATAGAAGCATAAGTAACGTTACACAATCTTAATAAAAGCAATTATTTATAGAACAATATGAGCAGAGCGTAACAGCTCTGCTCAAAAATTAAACACTTAAGTTGGGGCGAATCCTATGGGTTCTATTTTTCCAGTGATACCAGACGTTTTTCACCGGTGATTTCCTGAATTGGTTTAATATCCTGAGTAACCTCAAGAACTCCAAGGAATTCACCGTTATCATTTCTAACGGCATAATAACGTATCAGGATATATTTCCCCATCATTTTTATCCAGAAATCCTCCTGGTCTTTCTTTCCGCTCTTAAAGTCCGCTACCAGCTGTTCCACGATATGGACACTGGCCGGTGGATGGCAGTTTGATACATTCCGCCCGATTACTGACCTGGTCCTGGGAAAGACTCTGTCAGCTGCTTCTGAGAAGTACTTAACTACATCCTCTTTGTCCACGAAGGTAATATCAAAGGGCAGGGTATTGAGCATAAAGATTAATTCTTCTGTTTTTAGTACTCCGGTAGGAAGAACAATAACACCTGCTTCTTTCTTCTCTTCTTTGATAGCGGGCTGATATTCAAGAGAAGGTTTCCACTCTGGAACCTTATCCACCAGATAACCGAATTCCGTACTCTCATCTGCGATTTTCTTCCATTCATCCTGCGTAAGGGTTTCAAGGAGCATGGGAAGAAGGATGTTTTCTTCTTTAAATATCATTTCGGTTACTTTATCTATCAGGGTTTCAATTTTGGCTTTTAGTTCTGAACCGTTCTGGTTAAGGATTGACTTAGCTTCCTTTAACAGATCCCTGATTTCATCATCTACACCCCACATAACCTTAGGCGGTGCTGTTATGCCGTATTGCTCCATATAAGGAAAGAACAGATTCTCCTTTTTTTGATAATGGATATCCAGACCGTTTAATTTTTCCAGGCCAGCCTTTAAAGCCGCCAATTCTACGGATTCTGGGTCTGATAACCAGGGTTTGATCTCTTTCTCAATAATCTTTTCTAAAACTCTGTTTTCTCTGATAAGGGTATTAGCCGGATGCCCCGGTATTTTTGTCTGGTCATCTGTTTTATGGATTTCTTCAATGGAACCCTTAAATACTGCAGCATGAACGTCACATAAACGCTGTATTTCTGCAACGGGAAGACCTTCTGCGATTAATGCAGCCTCAGCTTCTGAAATTTCAGTAGCGGAAACTCCCTGAAAGGCTTCTTCAAACTGTTGTTTTACATCTTCTACGGATTTACCGGCATGAAGGCTGTTGATTACCTCTTTTAGTACTTTTTGCCGAAACTCTCTGTTATTAATACTTTCACTCATTACTATTCCTCCTTCTTTTTTTTACTCTTTTATTGTAAATCCTTTATCTTCGAATGCTTTCTTAATTGTATCCAGATTGATTTTCTTCATAGCCGCACCTTTTGGTATTGTCATAAATCTTCCGGCAGTCTGTAACATTCCAGGTTTTGTGATATCTGTGAATCCAAGGCCTGCAAGAATTTCTGCGGTTTCGGGGGCTGTGCTGCACAATTCATACACTGATTTGCCTAAATCAAGAATTTTATCACTCATAGCTTTTATCCTTTCCGAATTCGTTAACACCTGCAGCAGTACTTCCACTTACATATAGAAGCATAACCTGACGCAGATATTTTAAACCAGGGTGTGTCTGAAATCTGACCAGTTCTTAAAAGGAGCAACAAGTACAGTACAAGGTGCTTACAGATGTATTTACAGACTACCCTGAGCAACCTATAGGTAAAATATTAATGGGTGGCGTAATCCTTCAGCAGTATATTGTTTTCTAAATGAATGTGCTGGTGAAGATCCTGCTCCAGTGCTTCTAACAGGGAGTAGGTCTTCTGATAGGTAGCACAGGCACCGTCAGGCAGGGTATAGTCCTTAGAAATACTGCGTAATTTTCGAAGTATCTCACCGGCTGCTTCATGCTCAGAGATAATTTCATCAGTAAGGCTTCTGGCCTCAGAAGTGGAATCCGTATCCTTGCTGCAGCTACAAGCAGCAGCTGAGTTTTCCAATAAAGGAAACAGAAGATTTTCTTCTTTTAACAGATGCTGTTCCAGATCTGTCTTAAGCCTGCCAAACAGCTGATACATCTCAAACAACTCCCTGTGTTTGCTGCCGTGAACCCTGAGAACGGTATTTAATAATTCTGAAGCTTCCGGTAATGCTTTTCTTAAATAGCTGTGATGGGTATCCTCAATATAGGCAGACAGAACGGGCGAGCTCATCTGGTCAAAGGGAAGGGCTGTGGTTTCTGTGTTATTCTCATGTTCAGTTACTACCTGATCCAGCCTGCTGTATATTTCCTCCAGGGGAAGGCCCTGTTCTTTCATAACAGCAGCAAGAGGTCTGTGTCCGCCGCAGCAGAAATCAATACCATATTCTTTAAAGATGCGGGTTGCTTTTGGAAGGGCTGCTGCTACTTCGCCGATGCTTATGTTTATATCACGGTAATTCATAAAAAATTCCTCCTTATGATGTCCTGTTAGTTTGCATTTATTTGATACTGCAAGTATAACGGACTCATAGGAGGAATTCTGTGATTCAAGTCAAATTTTAGTTTATGATATTATTTTCTTTGCCAGGGTAAGCCAGGGCCCCAGGGTGTGTCTGAAAATTCTTATGCCGGGCTGGAAATTCCGCTTTGTGGGAGGAAAGGTGGGATTTTGGGACATAGTGGTGTTACGTTCCTAAAATTATAACACAGAATGCCGTAAAACGGGGTATTAAGAATGGTGCAATAAGTTTTTGGACAGAGTCACTATTAATTCTGCTGATTTATGGACAAATCTTAAGTAGCAGCTTCTTTTAAGACCTCAATATCTAGCAACAAAAGAGATTTATTGCTGACTGAACGTATAATTCCGTCATTTTCAAGCTGCATAAGCTTTCGGCTTACCGTTTCTCTGGCAATACCAAGATAATTGGCTATCCCTTCGCGGCTTAAGGGCAGGCGTATGAGAATACCCTCGGGAACAGTTCTTCCATATTTTTCAGAAAAGTCCATTAATAGAGAACTGATGCGGGAATCAATACTGCGTATTCCCAAACTCTGCATGGTGTTCTCCAGTGTTGCCATTCGTCCGCCAAGCTCTTCTATTATTTTAACAGCGATATCAGGATAGGCAGCTAATAAATGACGGAATTGGGTTTTCGTTAACATACATACCTTCACATTTTCCAGGGCTTCAACTGTATAGCTTGCATTTAGATTATTTAAAAGGTACTGTTCCCCAAAGAAGTCGCCTTCAGAAAAGATGTATAATATTTGTTCCCGTCCGTCCTGGGTATATTTATAGGCTTTTACACTGCCCACATCCATGATTATGAGAAAGTCCACCGAATCCCCGGTATGAAAGAGGATTTCACCTTTTTTATATTCTCTGTGTTCAATCCACTGGGATATTTTTAACAGATCCTCATGATTCAAGGAAGAAAAAATGGGAACCTTGTGTACACACAGATGGTTATTGCAATAACTGCAATTATGTTCTTCTGCCATAGAATCTCCTCCTCCCATAACAAATTTTATTGCCAGGGGACAAATGCTGTCCTGCTTTTTAGTAATCTGGGTAAAAGTATTCATCAAATTAAATCCTACCACATTACCTGCCCGGTAACAACAGCCAAGTTATAAAGCAGCGATAGCTTTTTAACTTGTCAAAACACAGGCAATAGATAGATTAAGATATTAATTGTTAGTTTTCTTGATTTAAAAAGGTAGAATAGACAAAAAACAGATAGAATAGACAAGAAGTATTGTAAAAAATATCCAAGATGTTATAATGTTAATGTAAACATCTTGGTAACCGTTTTTTCACCTTATGAGAGGGGGAATAGGGAAAAATGCAGGAAACAGGTCACAAAGAACTATTGACGGAAAGGGACAGACGAAAAGGAAAGGTGGTGAGAGTATGATCACCTATGATTCCCTGTTTCTGATGCTTCAATTCGGCATGTTACTAATTGCAATGTTTAATCTAATCGAGAAAAGTAATGGAAAAAACACAAGAAAATAATTTGCATAAGAAAGCAGGAGGCCTATGGAGCAGACTAATCTGACGCACTATCTTTAGGGAGCACCCTTAATGGAAATGGGATGCTCTCTTTTTAATTGCCATAAATTAATGTAATGCTGAAGTGTTAAAGTATGGACAAGCAGTTTAGAGCCATAGCAGCAGCTCAAATAAATATCCTAAAAATTTTCCCTAAAAAAATGGAAATGTTCACAAATTTTTCGCAATCAGGTAGTAACATAGACTTGTTAGTTTGCCTGACAGGAATCTTATGAGTTGCGGCTGCAGCTTATACAGTCAGCAAATATGTTTTCATTTAAGGAGGAGAAAAGGTTGATTGAAGTAAAAAATCTTGTAAAAAAGTATGGGGAGCATCTGGCAGTAGATGACCTGAGCTTTACCCTGGAAAAGGGACAGATTCTCGGATTTCTCGGCCCCAATGGTGCCGGTAAATCAACAACAATGAATATTCTCACAGGTTACATATCAGCGACGGAAGGAACCGTTGTAATTAACGGTCATGACATATTTGACGAACCCGAGGAAGCAAAGAAATGTATTGGTTATCTGCCGGAGCTTCCGCCTCTTTATCAGGATATGACAGTAAGAGAATATTTGAATTTTGTTGCGGACATTAAGTCCGTAAAAAAGAATGAAAAACGGCAGATGATTGACAGAATCATGAGAATGACTAAGATAACAGAGGTATCTGAGCGTCTGATCAAGCAGTTGTCAAAGGGCTACAAGCAAAGAGTAGGTCTTGCCCAGGCAATTGTAGGATTTCCGGAGGTGATTATTCTGGATGAGCCTACAGTAGGGCTTGATCCCATGCAGATTATTGAGATCAGAGATCTGATTAAAGAATTAAGCAAAAAACACACCATTATATTAAGCTCCCATATTCTTTCTGAAATAAGTGCTATCTGCGATCAGGTAATGATCATAAATAAAGGAAGGCTAATCGTATCGGATACCCCTGATAATCTGTCCAGGCATATCGGTGGTTCTACCGGTTTACACCTGGAAGTCAAAGGCGAGAAAGATACTGTGAAAAAGGCACTGGAAAATATTACTGAAATTACCAAGCTTGAATTTGATAAGAACTCAAAGGAGGGAATGGTAAAATTATCTGCCTTCAGCAGGGAAGAAAGTGATATCAGGGAAGCTGTCTTCTATGCTTTAAGTGACGCCAGATGCCCTATCTATGAGATGCATACCTCCAATATGTCCCTGGAGGATATCTTCCTTGAACTTACCCAGGAAGGCAAACCTGCTTCAAACGGGGGAAAGAACTCTAACAGATTGTTCCGCAAGAATAAGAAAGCGCCTGCAGCACAGGAGAATATGAAGGAACCCGAAATAGAGAAAGCTTTGGATACTGTTAAGATTGCTGAGAGTGTTCTTCCGGTAGAAGAGGAATTGGTTTCAGACTCTGAACAGAAGGAGGAGAATTAAGATGCTGGCTATATTTAAGAAAGAACTGAAATCCTATTTTACCTCAATGACAGGATATGTTTTTGTAGCTTTTTTCCTGGTAATTGTGGGAATTTATTATGCTGTTTATAATTTAATGAATATGGTGGCTAACTTTGAATATGTGCTGTCCGGCATTTCTTTTATCTTCGTTCTGTTAGTACCGATTTTAACAATGAGGCTGATGGCAGAGGACAAGAAACAGAAAACGGACCAGTTATTATTCACTTCCCCCTTATCCATCAGTAAAATCATATCAGGTAAATATTTTGCAGTATTATCTGTATTTTTAATCGCTATGGTAATTGTCTGCCTGTATCCCCTGATACTGCTGCAGTTCGGTAGCTTGTCCCTTAAGGTTGCCTATGGCTCCATCCTGGGCTTTACTCTTTTGGGTGCGGCGTATATTTCCATCGGTTTATTTGTATCATCCTTAACAGAAAGCCAGTTGGTGGCTGCGGTGGTTTCCTTTGTAGTTATTCTGGTGACGGTACTGATGGATAGCCTTGTATCCTTCTTGCCCACAGATAATCGTACCTGCTATCTGGTATTTTTAGTGGCGATTCTTCTGATCTGCTGGCTTTTGTACAGTATGATGCACAATTATGTGGTGGCACTTACCATTGGTGTGATCGGTGAAGCGGCTCTTGCTGTAACCTATTTTATAAAGCCTGCCTTATTTGACGGTTTGCTGACCAAGGTACTGGGCTGGTTTTCCGTAATGTCTAGATTTGATAATTTCACTACCGGAATTCTTGATCTGTCTTCGGTGGTCTATTATTTAAGCGTTGTATTCATATTCCTGTTCTTAACTGTTCAGGTAATCAAGAAACATAGATGGAACTAAGGAGGGAGCAAAAGCAGATGAAGGATCAGATTACAGATAACAACACCAATGAAACGATAGATAATATAACGGAAAACGTAACGGATGGCAAGGAAGCAGCAGTAACAAAGACAAGTATTGCTGATAAGATCAAGGCTTCCTTTACATCCAGAAAGTTCAGAGGAGGCGCTTATGCAACGGCAGTCTCAGCTGTTGTCATTATCATTATTCTGGTATTGAACATCATTGTTACGGAGCTTGATTTAAAAGTAGATATCAGCAAGGAAGGCACTTTTACCCTGACGGATGTTACAAAGGATTATGTTAAGAATATCAAAGATGATATTACCATCTATTATCTTGCACAGACCGGTCAGGAGGATAAGACCACTACAGAAATCATTCAAAAATATCCCCAGCTGTCAGGACATATAAAAGTGGAATATAAAGACCCGGTGCTTTATCCCAGCTTTGCACAGAAATATTACAGCGATGCAATCACCAACAACAGTGTACTGGTCGTAAACAACAGCAATGACAGGGCCAAATATATACCTGCCGGTGATATGATTGTTTCGGAGGTGGATTATAACACTTACCAGAGCTATCAGACCGGTATCGATGTAGAAGGTCAGGTAACCTCAGCCCTGCAGTATGTAACGACAGAAGACCTGCCGGTTATGTATACCGTTACGGGTCATGGTGAGGCAGAACTTGGTACAACCATAACGACCTCCCTGGGAAAGATTAATGTTACCTCCCAATCCATTAATACCCTTACCAGTGAAAGCATTCCCGAGGATTGCTCCGTACTGCTGATCAATGCTCCCCAGAAGGATTATTCCCCCGATGAGGTTACCATGATAAAAGATTATCTGTCTAAGGGCGGAGACGCACTGATCTATACCGACTATAATACCAGCAGCCTTGAAAATTTCGCATCTTTACTGGACTATTATGGTGTAAGCCAGGTTACCGGTCTGGTAGTGGAAGGCAGCAGAAACCATTATATGGGACAATATATGACCTATCTTGTACCGGATTACAGTACCCATGAGATTACCACTGATTTAAAGTCCGACGGTACTTATGTGGTAGCACCGCTTTCCTCCGGTCTTCAGACTCTGGATACGGCAAGAAGTACCATAACAACAGCTCCCATTCTGGTTACCTCTGATGAGGCATATTCAAAGACCGATATTAATTCAACCAATAGCTCCAAAGAAGCTGGTGATATTGACGGTCCCTTTAACCTTGGTATCGCGGTTACGGAAACCTATAATGAAGCGGAAACAAAGCTGGTGGTATACGGCTCTTCTGCTTTGATTGACGAGAGTATGGTATCTTCCTCCTCCCTCGGTAATCTTGACCTGTTTTTAAATTCCGTTAATTATGTAACCGATAAAGCGGATACCCTTGCAGTCAGAACTGTAAGCACCCAGCAGCAGTACTTAAATGTAACAGCAGCACAGGCTAATCTATGGTCCGTTCTTATGGTCATCGTATTACCTGTATTTGTTCTTGGAGCCGGTGGTTTTGTTGTTCTTAGAAGGAGGAAAAAATAATGGCTGGCAGTAAGCGTAAGAAGCACCTGGGATTATTGCTGCTGCTCCTTGCTATGATTGTTTTACTGGGTGTATATTTCTGGCTGGTGAAATTCAACGACAAGAAAGAAGCACAGGACACAGCAGCAGACGAGACCAAAGCAATCGTTTCACTGGATACGGGTACCATAAAGAGTATCTATTTTAAGAATCCCTCACTGGAGATGACGTTAACCTTAAATGACAAAGGGGTATGGGAAGATAAGGAGGATTCCACTTTTCCTGTAAACCAGACCTATGCTGCCAATATGCAGAATGCTTTTGCAGAGATTAAACCTACTTCCACTCTCACGGAAGGAATTGAGGACCTGTCTGCTTTTGGTCTTAAGAATCCGGTAATAACGGCAACGGCCACTACCAGTGATGGCAAGGAAACCACTGTAATGATTGGAAATGAGACGCCTTTTGGTGGTGAATATTATGCGGCATTGGAAGGAAGTAAAGAAGTCTATGTAATCGGAACCTCCTTCTACAGTTATTTTCATTACACCAGGACAGACCTGACAGCAGTAGAAGCTATACCGGCTGTTAAAGCAGAGAATGTAACGAAGCTTTCGGTAACGGCAAAGGATGGCAAGGACTTTGAAGTGGTTTATGATGAGGATTCCCCCTATGATTATTCCGGCTTTAGCAACTATATCATGAATAAGCCTTATGCAACTCCCGTAGCTGCAGATAATGACAGTATGACAACCCTGTTTGGTAATTATGCGTCCCTTTCCTTCTCCTCCTGTGCAGATTATAATGCAACGGACCTGAGCAAATACGGACTTGAGGAGCCTGCCTATACAGTATCACTAGATTACTATGAAGAGCAGGCTGCGGAAACTGACGGTACGGATAGCAGTACCGATACCGGGACAGATACTGACACAACAGGCAGTACGGACAGCACTGATACAGCGAAAACCGTTAAGGTCAACAAAAGTCTGACCTTATTGATTGGAGCCACCAATGAAGACGGTAATTATTATGCGAAAACATCAGATTCCAATGCAGTTAATATATTAGATAGTTCAACGGTGGAGAAGCTGACCGCTATTGATGCTTACAGCAATACTTATAAATATGTAAATCTCATAAGCATTGAATCCGTGGACAGTGTTGATATTACAGCCGGTGGAATCTCTCATACCTTGGCAATTGAAAGAGAGACTAACACAAAAGACGGTAAGGATACCACTACCGCTGTTTATACAGTAGATAAGAAAACCGTGGAAGAAGACGTCTTCAAGAAATTCTATCAGGTATTAATAGCACCTAAGACGGAAAGAGAAATACCGGAAGCGGATTTAATGAAGGGTGAGAAGGAAACGCCTGTTATGACCGTAACATATCACTTAAATACTTCCAAAACACCTTTTGTAGTTGAATTCAAACCCTATGACGACAGTTATTATATTGTAAATACCAATGGAACGGAGTATTTCCTGATGGATTTAAGAAATGCCACATCCATCACTGACGGACTGAAAGAATTATTGCAGTAACGAAGAGTAAATACAGTAACGAAGAGTAAATACAGTAACAAAGAGTAAATACAGTAACAAAGAGTAATACAGTAACGAAGGGTAAATACAGTAACAAAGAGCTAATACAGAAACGAAAAGCTAATACAGTAACGAAGAGTAAAAACAGTGACCAAGAGCAATACTGCAAGGACCATTGTAAATAAAATTTAGTGCAGGAAGAAGATCTTGGACTTCCTGCAGATGTTTCATAAAAAGTTGCCGATTTTATAAGAAGTATTCGTACAAAATTGTACGGTTTTCTCATGAAATCGGCATTTTTATGGTCATTATTTATATGGCATTTTATCTGAAGTCGTTTATATATCATTTTTACTGCCATTATTTATATGGTATTTTATCTGACATACGTTTTATAAGGCATTTTTTACGACCGTGGCTACTAATTTAAAGAAATGAATTTCTGTCCGTAAACTTTACGGAATTTTTTTGTCATTCATTATCTGTCCAATACGTTTAGGTAAAGAAAAACACTAGTACAGCGGTGACTAAGTTTCTGCTAGTTAAGCTTGTCTATTTTTCCGATAGCACTATTCCCAAAGCCTCGGCGTAAGCACCATTACGCCTACGTTTTTGAAACAGCACTCTCGAAAAAATATCCAACGCTTAACTATGCAGAACTTAATCATCGATGTACTAGGTAATAAAGTAGTTTTTACCAGGAACAGTTTGAGTATTAATGATACTAAATTTCAAATAAATAAAATAAAAAGTCAATCGGGTTGTATTTTATGCAGATGTACAGCAGCAAATAAGTGAATTTACCCTAAAATATGCTGTTTAAAAGGACAGGTAATAAAAACAAATAAAATATAAGAAGAATCTTATGCTGATAATTTACAATAATAGGTAAGTGTAATCAAAGTATTCTTCATTGCTTCTATTTCTATCAGGCAGTAAACTAAAGGTGACGGAAAATTCTTCTTTTCTCTTAATTTCTTAAGACATTACTCCTTTTTTGACTGAATAATAGCATAATACATGACTTCCTGAATGGGCAGAAGTGAAAGCTTTCAATAAGCGGTTTTTGATTTATTAATTCGAAACATAGCAGACTTGCGGGCGCTGCTTTTGTTTAATAAATTATTTAGGAGGGGTAAATATGTTACATAAGTGGAATGGCAGACTAAGAAAGCTCTTAAGTCTGGCCTTTGTATTTCTTTTACTGTTTTTGACAGCATTCCAGGCAGTGCCGGCGAAAGCGGCAACTGCAAAATCTTATAACTTTAATAATCTGACTTATCAGTCAACTTGGGGTGTAACTTATACAATAAGCGGAGGTTCCGGAACCTTTAACTTTGAAGGGCAGTACCGGGAAATCAAATTCCGGCTTCCGGAAACCCTTGATATGTCTCAGTGTACCAATGTGACCTTTAATGCGTCCAGCCCCAATGGTACCATTGCTTTTAAGCTCTATGATACAGCAGGAAACCAGGCAGCGGTGGTGTATAATTTCAATTCCTCTACCTCGGATGTTTCCTTTGCACCAAACACTTCCGCCCAGGTCAACAGTATCGGTATTATGGCACAGGGGACAAGCAGTTATTCAGCAGTTGTCAACAGCGTGACCTTTACCATGTCCGGCAGTACCGCAGGAGCCAACTTAAAGAACACCTATGGTAAGGTGCTCTCCTATTCCGGTGCGGCAGTAAATTCTTCACAGCTTAGGGATGCAACAACCCTTAATGTAATAAAGTCCCAGTATAACAGTATTACCATGGAAAATGAAATGAAGCCCGATGCTATCTTAGGCTCATCTCCCAGACTTATTACCGTAGTACAGGCGAATTCAAACGGATATTATATCCCATCCGCTTATACGGAAACCACCGTACCCACCTTAAATTTCTCCACGCTGGATGCGGTGCTGAAGATCTGTTATGACAATGGCTTAAAGCTCAGGGGGCATACCCTGGTATGGCACGGCCAGACACCGGACTGGTTCTTCCGGGCAGGTTACAGTACAAGCGGTGCTTATGTAAGTCAGTCTGTAATGGATGCAAGAATGGAATTCTTTATTAAGAGTTATATGAATCATATTTATGCAGGCAGCTACGGCAGTGTAGTGTATGCATGGGATGTAGTGAATGAGTATCTTCATGCGGGAACAGCCGGCGGTTGGGGTAAAGTATATGGTTCTAACCTTGGCACAAGTGCACCTTATGTAAAGAAAGCCTTCCAGTATGCCTACGATTGCCTCAACTATTTTGGTCTGACCCAGTCGGTTAAGCTTTTTTATAACGACTACAACACCTATGAGGTAACCGATAAGATTATTGCTCTGGTGAATTATGTGAATTCCAGCGGGAAAATCTGCAGTGGTGTTGGTGCTCAATCTCATTTAAGTACGTCCTATCCTTCTGTTGCAAGTTTTAAGGCTGATATTCAAAAATATATCAATGCAGGGCTTGAAGTACAGATTACAGAGCTGGATGTGGGAAATACCTCAGCGTCAGAGCAGGCAACCTATGTTTATAATATGATGGCCTCCTTACTGTCATTAAAGAAAGCAGGAGGAAATATCACCGGAGTTACCTGGTGGGGATTGTATGACAGCGTATCCTGGCGGTCATCCTCAAATCCGCTTCTCTTCAGCGCTTTGACAACACCAAAAGCATCCTATAACAGCGCTTTGCAGGCCTATTTTGATGCCGGCTATACGGTTCAGTAAGGCGGTAGCAGAAAGCCCGGAAAGAAAGAGAGTGGCTTTAAGAATATAAATATCTTCTGTTGTAAGAGTCCGAAACTGGACTGCCCGCGCCAGCAGAAACCCTGTTTACTGTTGATTTTTTATTATGTGAGGTGAATAATTATGAAGGGATATATAAAAAAAGTTATCGCTTGTTTTGTGTTTTGTACATTGCTGCTGCCATCCTTTAATATTAAGGCAGAAGCCGCGGCGGTTGCCAATCCGACCTGGTATGTGGAGGAACCGGTGATTTTTCATGGAGAGGCTAAACCCTATGATTATTATGGTGCAAAGGATCCGACCATTGTTTATTACGGCGGAAAATATCATGTGTTTTATACCGGAGCCAATCAAGGCGGAGGCTGGCAGATGCTCTACACCTCTGCTACTACCATATCCGGCTTAAAGAATGCACCCAGAACCTATATGAGCTCAATCGGTGAGAGTTATTTTTGCGCCCCCCAGGTGTTCTATTACGAGCCGGGCGGCTTATGGTATCTGGTTTATCAGGACGGAACCTACGGAGCAGCTTATGCTACTACTACCAACATTGCGGACCCCTACTCCTGGTCAGGGCCGAAATCCTTTGGAATCTCCGGAAATATGGGTTGGGATTATTTTATAGTTTGTGATAATACCTATGCCTATATGTATAACACACCAAGTGACGGTTCCGGAAATCTCTATGTTCGCAGGACTACCCTTTCCAATTTTCCCAGAGGCTGGGGAGCTACAAGCGTCGCTATAAGAGATTCCTTTGAAGGTGCCCATGTGTATAAGTCATTGGCAGACGGCCAGTATTATATGGTAATCGAGGATATGAAAGACGGCAGGTATTATGAGCTGTGGACCTCGTCCAGTGCAGGCGGACCCTGGAGCCAGGTGGCTGAAAAATGGGCATATAGAGGCAACCTCAGCTATAAGGGAAGTAAATGGACTACCAATGTATCCCATGGTGAGATCATCCGCTCGGGTTACAATCAGAAAATGGAGATCAGTGACATTAACCGGGTTGACTTCCTGATCCAGGGTACTACCAATACGTCGGTAACATATCAGCAGATTAACTGGGATCTCGGGCTTATCAAAAATTATTCCGAAGGAACACAGGTGGAATGCGAAAATATGACCCTGGCCGGTCAGTATGCCGGCAAGATCAGCTCGCCCTTCCCGGGAGTTGCTCTGTATGCAAATGATGATCTCTGCAAATATACACAATACTTTGCCAACAGCAACCATAGCTTTTCCATAAGGGCCTGCTCCAATAATGCCAATACCGCAACGGTGGCTTTAAAGATCGGCGGTGTAACGGTGGGAACTTTCTATATTGCTGGAAGTACGCCTGCCATCTATACCCTGAATAATATTACCCACGGTACCGGCAATCAGGAGATTCAGCTGGTAGTGACCGGTGATACAGGACAATGGGATGCCTATGTGGATTACTTATTAATCAGGTAATGATTATGAGGTAATGAAAATTGTGACGGTAATCAGTTAATGTTGATTAGGTTAATCAGATAATGTAAATTTAATTATGGTATAATTGGGGTTACAATTTTTTAAAAGAAGCCTGGAAAAAATCCTTATACGTGCCGTTTATATGGGCGTACAAGGATTTCCGGGTTTTTTATCGTATGGAACGTAGAATTAATAATTTCTACTAATTTGAAATTCCTAATCCATTGGTTATAAAATGTTATATAATATTAAATAGATAAGGTTTAAAATTATCTAAATCAATTAATCGGGAGGGTAAGTTGATACAATTAGAAGCAGAAGAAATCATGCATTTAAAGGTGGAGTGTTCAGAACCGCTGGAGGTAAAAGAAGGTATTGACGGATACCTTAGGGTTATTCCCATAAGGGGAGGAACCTTCGAGGGCAGAATTAAGGGAACAATCGTAAACGGCGGTGCAGACTGGAACACACTAAAGCCAGGGAATTATGCACATGCCTTTGCCAAATATCTGTTGCTTACGGAGGATGGAGAGTATATCGCTGTTGAAAATGAAGGAATACTGGAAGAAGATACCAGGCTGATTAAGACCAGACCCAGATTTACCGCTGACAGTAAAGGAAGATATGGCTGGCTGAACCGTGGTGTATATGTAGGCAGTCTGAAACCGGGAGAAGGCAGAGTATCTGTTGAGATTACAATATATAGACTGTTGTAGAGAGAACATTCAGGGAATTCTATTTTGATTTGCAGGCAGTATAGGATTCTTTTGGAAAAATAAACAGATATTATAAATAGTTATTATAACAAGCAGAATAAAATACAAGAAGGAGGCAGTTCATTATGTCTATTGTAGAAGTTACATTTCCGTCCTATACTCTTAGAAGATCGGTGACCTTTAAGGCCCTGATTCCCAATGAAGGTGGATACACGCCAGGAAAAGCCGGAGAATTTTCAAAAGAAAAGAGGAAGACATTATATCTGCTGCATGGTTACACGGGTGATTGTAATGATTATATCATGAACTCTAATATCGGTTTCTTAGCAGGTATAAATAATCTTGCAGTTATCTTTCCAAGCGGGGAGAATTCTTTTTATCTGGAGGATATCGATAAAGGGGAAGATTTCAGCAGGTTTATAGGAGAAGAACTGGTAGCCTATACAAGAAGCCTTTTCCGTTTGTCAGAGGACAGAGAGGATACCTATATCGGAGGGTTTTCCATGGGAGGTTACGGAGCCATGATTAATGGTCTCAGGTATCCGGAGACTTTTTCTAAGATTATCAGCCTTTCGGGAGCCTACATTGCGCTTAATATAGCGGATGCCGGTGTATATCTTCCTGACGGTGTTTCCGATGAGAAGTATCAGAGGAGGATATTCGGAGAGGCAGAGCAATTAAGAAACAGCAATAAGGATCCCAGATTCTGTCTTGAAAACTTAAAAGCAGCAGGTACGCAAATTCCGGATATTTATCTGGTATGCGGAGCAGAGGATTTTCTCATAGAATCGAACCGTAAACTTCACAGATTCTTAATAGAGCAGGAGATTGCTCATCTTTACAAAGAAGGAGAAGGCGTACATAATTGGGTATATTGGAATAAACATCTGGAGTTATCTGTTCAATGGCTTTTGGGGAAAGAGGAATCAGAGCAAGATAAATAAGATGCAGAGCAAGATAAATAAGATGCAGAGCAAGATAAATAAGATGCAGAGCAAGATAAAAAGAAAAGATACCGTGCAAGATTAAAAGAAAGATATAGTGCAAGATTAAAAAAAGATACAATGCAAGATTAAAAATGCAGAGCGAAATAGAAATACATATTGGAAAGAATCCATTTCCATAAAATATAATTCTTAATAATTGCGAACCTGGTAGGCATCGAACATATAAACTATAAGTTTTTTGCAAACCAGGCCGGCAATTTGTCTTTTCGAAAAATCTTCGTTAAGTCTTATACCTGCTAAAAGCCTATTCTTCAAAGCGAAACCACTTAAAGTCAAAGCAGCAGCCCGGTAGGAAGAGAAATGAGACTTCCGTTTCTCCGGTGACATTCTCAAGAGTGAAATCCTTGATAACGTAATCTGCGGAGTATTCGAATTCCAACAGCTGGCGGCTGAGTATAAAACCCTCCTTATCTTTAAAATGTAAGTGAATCGTATTTTTATCCAAAGGGGAATGACCGCAGAGAAGCAGGCGTTTAAAGCCTTTTTCACTAAAATTCATATCCCTGAAGGTAAGGGTTACATTATTTCCTATTTCTTCAATAGCATCTTCCTTTAAATGATAGCTGTCACCGTAAATGCTGGAATTTTCAATTGCCTGTATTTCTTCGTAGGCTTTCACCGGTTTTTTAAATGTAAACCCTTTCAAATGGATTTTACGGTACAATACAAAACTTAAGGAGGTTATACCCTTTAAACGCCTTGGCAGCTGATAAGTCTCTTCCTGATAGGTATTCCAGCGGGAGGGTTTCTGATAATGAAGGGTTGTAAGGAATTCGGAATTCTCCGCCTCCGGAAGCCCTTCCCATACTTCAATAGTAAAGGGTTCATCATCCAGAGAAAAAATAGGAAGGGTAATTAGGTCTGATCCATATTCACCGAAATCAAGGCGGTCAAAGCTTATGATGCTTTTTCCCTCTCTTGCCGTTGCCATTCCTCTCTCATTTCCGTTTGTAAGGTTAAGTCCCCAGGTATGGACAGAAGCTGAAATGAATTCATAGGGATTTAAAGCAGCTACTCCAAGCCCTTTTACATGAAACTCGAGCTGAGAGTACATTCTGATCCGTTCAGCACCGTTTCGGCAGTAACAGCGAATATAGAACATACCGTCACCCAGACCGGTTATTTCACCTTTCAGACCCTCTGTTTTTACAAGGGCAAGATTGGTAGGAACTCCGCCTGCATCTGTTGCACATATGGTTATATCACGATAATCTGCATTAGGGGGATGGATTCGGATTTCTACTGGCAGGGTTTTCATTAGGGGGGGCAGGCAGTTACCTTCCGGTGCAAGGATTTCCAGCTTTCGTATGGGGATTTCCGGTGAAATGCTACTTGGCTGGTAAGCATGCCCTCCAGAATAGCCATAAAAGCTGCTGTCCTTTAAGCTTTCGTATTCAGCAAGGGAAGGCAGAAGCAGTTCCGCATGGGGAAGTCCTTTGGAGGTTACTGTAATTTTAATAATACCGGGAGTCAGAGTACTGGAAATAACTGCAAGGAGCTTACCGCTAAAGAGTCTGCGGCTGTTTTCCTTATACTGATCATAATCGGTACTGTCACCATTATCCAGACCCAGAAGTATACCTGGGCCTTCCACTGTAACTGTGACCCGGTTATTGGCATTTTCCACCGGATTACCCTCAGAGTCTTTCGTGCTGATCTCCAGAAAAATGAGGTCTTTTCCGTTGGCTGAAAGGTTAGGCTTATCAGCAGTTAAGGACAGGGTTTTTGCATCGGTAAAGGAGACTTTCCTGTCCTCTGCGATGGGATGACCTTCTTCATCGTAGGCAATGGCCTTTAACTCCCCTTCTTCGTAGGGAATCTGCCACTCACCAAGAAGCCTTTCTCCTTTCTGATGATCAATGGTAAAGGTCCCCAGAGAACGCTGGTTTAAAAAGAGTTCCACAAAGGGAGCATTGGAGCATACCCTGACATCGATCAGCTGACCCGGAGAAAAGTCCCAGTATGGAAAGAGATGTACCATGGGTTTTACTTTGTAGTTCGTCCACTCCGCCTGATAGATGTAGAAAGAATCCTTTGGAAAACCGGCGGTATCTATCTGTCCGAAGTAGGAATTCTTTGTGTGGTATGGGGTAGGCTCACCAATATAATCAAAGCCGGTCCAGATAAACTGGCCCAAAGCATAAGGGGTATCCCGGTGTGCAATGATACAGCTTTCCGTACTTCTGGCACCCCAGCTGGTAGAGCTGTTTCCAAGGGAGGAGCATTGCTCGTCATCATCAGAGAGAACCGGTCTTGACAGAGGAAAATGATAGATACCTCTGCTCTGAACGGTAGAAGCGGTTTCGCTTCCGTATATAATCCAGTCGGGATATTCTTTGTGATGTTTGTCATAGTATTTATCACCATAGTTGTATCCGGCCAGTTTTACAATATCCGCACATTTCTGGGCATTTTCCCAGGGCATGTAATTAGAGCCTAAGGTAACCGGGGCATTGCCTTTATAATCATAGCGGCTGACCAGTTCCTTAAGGTGTTCTGTCAGCTCCTGACCCCGTTCCCCGGCGTGGGTGTCATATATTTCATTTCCGATACTCCACATGATAATACTGGGGCGGTTCCTGTCCCGGCAGATCCAGTTTTTGACATCCTTCTCATGCCACCCGGAAAAAAATCTGGCATAATCATATTCCGTCTTCTTTCTCTCCCACATATCAAATGCTTCTGATACTACAAGAAAACCCAGTTCATCTACCAGGTCCATAAATTCTACAGAGGGCATATTGTGAGCGGTTCTAATAGAATTTGCCCCCATTTCTTTTAGAAGCAGAAGCCGCTTTCTCAGTGCTTCTTTCCAAACTGCGGCTCCAAGACAGCCAAGATCGTGGTGTTCGCATACACCCTTTAGGGACAGCTGCCGTCCATTCAGGGAAAAGCCTTTGTCCGGAGAAAAGGAAAGAGTTCGAAATCCGAACCCCTGTTCCAGCTCATCCAGTAACTCTCCTGAGGCTAGTATCCGGGTATGCATCCGGTAGCGGTTTGGATGTTCCGTATCCCATAATAAGGGAGTCTTAACCGTCAGTATACAGATACACTGATAAGCTGCACCTAAGCTGTGAGCTTCCTTTAGGTTATGGATATTTTCAGGGTTAAGGGGAAGTTCGGTTTCTGCGATGCAGGTACCGTTAAGGTCCAGGATGCTCTGCTTTAACCGGTAAGAGGTATTGGGAGAAATATCCCGCGGAAAACAAAGGGTGCTGTCTGTATAAACCTCCCAATTGCCACCAGTGTCGGTGGCTGATATATAAACTCCCTCCGGAGCTATATGTACCTTTGGACGGGAAATAAGGTATACATTACGGTAGATTCCCGCACCGGTATACCACCTGGAATTGGGTGATTCATAGGTAACCTGTACCAGTAATTCGTTTTCAGCTTCGGTTAAACAGTCGGTTATATCAATTTCAAAAGTGGTATAACCATACTTCCAGGAGCCTGCAAGTTGCTTGTTGACAAAAATATTACAGTCCATATAAACACCTTCAAAACGAAGGGTTACCCTTGACCCGTCCCCTGGAGGGGAGCAGCTAAAATACTTCTTATACCAACCGTCTCCGGTTTCATAAAGGTTTTTTGTATCATAGATCAGCCAGTCGTGGGGAAGGCTGACAGCATTCCAGCTAAGAGCAGCTTTCGCTACCTCCTCCAGTGAGCTTTTGACCGGCATTTTTTGAAAATACCAATTAGCGTTGAACAGTTCCTGACGTGCCATGACAATCCTTTCTGCGACTGTGATTTACAGTGCTGATTTCTTTGGGCTTTCTGCCTGGGGGAATTCCAGGTTCTGCATGGAACAGTGCATGCTTCTGTATTCCGTAGGAGTACAGTTCTTTATGGTTCTGAAATTACGGTTAAAGGTCGAAAGACTGTTGAAGCCGCTTCGCATGGCAATCTCCACTACAGAAAGATTGGGATCCGCTAAAAGGCTCTCTGCAAATAATATGCGGCGTTTAATCAGGTAATCATAATAAGTTACACCTGAGAAATTATAAAACAGCCTGGAAAAATGATATTTGCTGAAACCTGCCAGGGTGGCAAGCTTGTCGATGGTAAGGTTTTCCGTACAGTGATCATTGATATACTGGCAGATATGCAGAAATTTATCAATATATTGATGCTGTTTCTTCTTGATCAAATTTTTATTCTGCCTGTCCAGATTAATGCAGTTCCTGCCTACAATTACAAAAAAAGATGTCAGCAGGGCATTTATGGAGGCTTCATAAAGAGGCGGACGGTTGATATACTCCTCTGCGACCTTGTTCATGATGTCCACCAATTGCTTCTGGTAGCTGGTACTGTCCTCCGATTTGATACAGATACAGGGATAAAAGCCGCTGCTGATGGAATCAATACCGTTTAAGCCATTTAGCAGGGAGTTGTCACATTGAAGGATGAAGCGCCTTCCTGTGGGAGGAGCATATAATTCGTGTATTTCACCGGAGGGAATGATAATGATATCACCGGGATTTAATATGTATTTTTCTTTGTTCACCACTGCAGAATAGGTATTTTCAACAGGCATGATTATCTCCGTATCTGTATGCCAGTGCATAGGATAATCTTCGTATTCCCGATTAATATGAAGACGGACCTGTAAATTCTCCAGATGAAATACGGTTTCTCTGGTACCTGTTAATTTTTCAATCATAGTAGCCTCCTGTTGGGAGCTCATCCAATATTGCAGTAGAAATGCAGGATTGAGCAGAACGGCGTTTATAGGATAATTAGTATACATAATAAACAATTTCGTATTTAACATTATAGATTGCTTTGGTGAAAATGTAAATACACAAATGTTTTTTTACTATTTAATACAAAATATGCCTTCCATAATTATTTATTGCCTATATATCAAAGATTTCGTAAGTTTAATTTGGGCATAATGGGCTAGGCATTAAATGGCAATATCTACAGGACCAACAAAGATGTATAGTTGTATATATGTACAGTTTTTACAATCAGATAGGATGGATTTCAATATTATTTCATAAATTTTATTACATATAATTGGATTTATGCAATTTAATTTTAGTTCCTATTGCTTAAAAATAGCAATATATGATAGGTGTTTGGCAATCATTAAGAAGCAGAGAAACGGGATGTGTGTTATAAATAAATATAAGAACCACAGATATTTAGCATTTACTTATTTAATATGAACAAAAAAATTAAATGCCTGATATCGAAGATATTCTGCAATACGAAACATATTTAAAACAGGAGAGGTAATCATGAGCAGGAAATTGAAGTTGGTAGTGGGAATAGTAACGGCATGTGCGGTGATAGCAGCTGTCTTTTTCTTTTCAAGAGGAAAAGAAGACAGTTTTGCGGACAAATATTCCGATACTCCCAATTTGGATGTGGATGTGGGCGGAATAGGACGCGACAACACTTATGCCAAGTATCTGGAAGCGCATTCCCAGGCGGCTTACCCTGAGAAAGAGGTGGAGGTAGCGGTCACAGATTATACAAAGGGTGAGGATGTTGAGGTTCTAAAGGATTATGAAGGAGAACCGGAGGTTCTTTACACCGGTGAGAATTCCTACACGGAATGGCAGATTGATGTTCCGGAGACGGGAATGTATCAGGTCTTCATGAAGTATTATACGGTGAAAGCCCGTGGTGTTGATATAGAGAGAAAGTTCTATATCAACGGTGAGTTACCTTTTCTTGGAGCAGATGCCCTATCCTTTACCAGGCTATGGAAGAATGAAGAAGAGGTAAAGAGGGATAACCAGGGAAATGACATCCGGCCCACTCAGGTGGATGAACAGGCCTGGACGGGAGCTTATTTCAAAGATGATCTGGGATATTTCATCAAACCCTATCAGTTTTATTTTGAAAAAGGCAGGAACACCATCAGCCTTGAAGCTATAAATGAACCTGTAGTTATAAAGTCCATAACACTGCAGGGGATTAAAGAAGATCTTACCTATGAACAGTACAGTGAAAATATTGCCGGAACAGCGGAAACAGAGGAAGCCTCATTATTTAAGCTGATAATACAGGGAGAAGCCTCCACCCTGAGATCCTCGCCTTCCCTGTATCCATTATATGACCGGTCTTCACCCATTACACAGCCCTACAGTGTATCGAAGATCAGGCTCAATATGATAGGCGGCAATGCCTGGAGAGTTCCGGGACAATGGATAGAATGGGATTTCGAAGTACCTGCGGACGGGTACTATAATATAACCTTAAAAGCAAGGCAGAATTATAACAGGGGATTTGTTTCCAACCGTTCTGTCTACATAGACGGTAATATTCCTTTTGAAGATCTGGAACAGGTTGGCTTCCGTTACAGCAATAAATGGAATTCCTATACCCTTTCCGATTCACAAAACGATGCGTATCAATTCTACCTCGATAAAGGAAAACATACGATTCGACTGGAAGTTACCCTGGGGGATATGGGAAATATTCTCAATGAAATGCAGGATTCAGTCTACAGGCTCAACAGCATGTACCGTAAGATTCTGGTACTGACCGGAACCACACCGGATAAGTATAGAGATTACAAAATAGATAAAGTATATCCGGAGATTATCGAGTCCATGGATCTGGAAAGCAAAAGGCTGTACAAGATGGTGGATGACATCGTGGCATACTCCGGGGAAAAAGCCAATCAGGTAGCTTCCATACAGACCCTGGCCAAACAGCTGGAGGATTTTGTGAAAAAACCGGAGAAGATCCCCGTAGGATTTGCAGCCTTTAAGTTAAATATCAGTGCCATGGGTACCAGCATTCTCACCTTAAGTGAAGCTCCTCTGGATATTGACTACATCACCGTAACCGGTACAAAAGAGAAACCGGATAAAGTAAAGGAAAGCTTTTTCAGCAGAGCAGTACATGAAGTGAAATCCTTCTATGCTTCCTTTACGACAGATTACAATGCAGTAGGAGATGTATACGAGGACAGTGATGCCATTCAGGTGTGGATTCTGTCCGGACGTGATCAGAGTACTATACTGAAAGCCATGATAGATGATACCTTTACTCCTGAAAAGGGAATTAAGGTCAATGTAAAGCTGGTGGAAGCAGGTACTTTGTTAAATGCCATAATAGCCGGTAAAGGACCGGATGTGGTAATTTCGGCAGGCCAGGGAGAACCCGTGAATTATGCTCTTCGTAGTGCGGTGGAGGATATCAGCCAGTTTACAGACTACCAGGAGGTTCTAAAGGATTTTTACCCCAGTGCTTATGCACCTTACCGTTTTGAAGGCGGAATTTATGCTCTGCCGGAGACCCAGAATTTTAATGTTTTATTTTACCGTAAGGATATTCTGGAGGAACTGGAACTTCAGGTACCTAATACCTGGGAGGACCTGATTGCCATGCTGCCTACCATACAGCAGAACAATATGTCGGTAGCCATTCCTTCAACAGAGAGAACCTTAAATAATTCCTCCAATCCGGATTTGTCCACCTTCTTTGCCTTGCTTTACCAAAACGGGGGTACTATCTATGATGAAGAGGGCAAGACAGCGCTGATAGATTCGGAACAGGGTTCCAAAGCTTTTGAGACCTTTACCAAACTGTTTACCCAATATAAACTGCCGACTATCTATGATTTCGCGAACCTGTTCCGTTCAGGTCAGATGCCGATTGGTATAGCAGACTACAATACTTTTAATACGCTTGTAGTATTTGCACCGGAAATCAGGGGGCTTTGGGATTTTACAGTAATTCCTGGAACCGTAAGAGAAGACGGATCCATAGACCGTTCCTGTCATACCACCGGACTTTGTACCATGCTGTTGAAGCAGGAGGACGAGGTGACAAAGAACAATTCCTGGGAATTCATGAAATGGTGGGTCAGTGCAGATACCCAGGTGCGTTTTGGCCAGGAGATGGAAAGTGTCATGGGAGCTTCAGCCAGATATGCAACGGCTAACGTAGAAGCCTTTAAACAGCTGTCCTGGAGCAAGAGCCAGCTGGATGTGCTGGATGAACAGTGGCAGTGGACCGTTGGACTAAGGGAAGTAGCCGGCGGCTATTATACCCAGAGACATATAACCAATGCAATCCGTAAGGTTCTCAATAAGAATGAAGATCCAAGGGAAACGCTTCTGGATTATACTACAACCATTAATCAGGAAATTGAGAAAAAACGTCTTGAATTCGGCCTGACTGTCAGATAGGGGGATAAGATTTGAAAACATTCATAAAGAAATATCTAAGAAAGAAGAAAAGAGATATGTCCATAGCCTGGAAGCAGGCCAAAAAGTCTAAGACCTGTTACCTGTTTCTGGCACCCTATGCGATATTATTTATTCTGTTCTATGTAGTACCGGTTATAACTTCTCTTGTTCTGAGCTTTACTTATTACAACATTCTGGAGACTCCTAAATTCATTGGGCTCCAGAATTATATAAACCTTCTGCTGGCGGATGATGTATTTATAACAGCTGTAAAAAATACCTTCCTGCTGGCTGCGATTACCGGCCCCATTGGTTACATGGCTGCATTTCTGTTTGCCTGGTTCATCAATGAGCTGCCCAGATATTTAAGAGCTTTTGCGATTGTAATCTTTTATGCTCCGACCATATCCGGGCAGGTATATCTGATCTGGGCAATCATGTTCTCCGGTGATGCCTATGGTTACATCAATTCCTTTTTGATGGAACTGGGAATCATCAGCGGTCCTATACTGTGGCTTACCAACCCCCAGTATATGATGATGGTGGTCATCATCGTAAGTCTCTGGATGAGTCTTGGAACTGGATTCCTGGCTTTTGTAGCCGGTCTCCAGGGTATCGACAAGGCACAGTATGAAGCCGGTTATATTGATGGGGTTAAGAACCGCTGGCAGGAATTATGGTATATAACCCTTCCCGGTATGAAACCCATGTTGATGTTCGGAGCTGTAATGACAATTACCCAGTCCTTTGGTGTGGCGGATGTACCCATTGCCCTTACGGGATTCCCGAGTACGGATTATGCTACCCAGACGGTGGTAACGCACCTTGTGGATTACGGTTCCATCCGATTTGAAATGGGTTATGCATCAGCAATTGCCACACTGCTTTTCATAGTAATGATCCTTTGCAATAAAATGATTCAGGCTATGCTTAGAAGAGTAGGAACTTAATACCATGAATAACGGAGAAAAGGGCTATGATTATGAAAAAACATCTTAAACGAAAACCTAATCGTTCCAAGGGAGGGGACTTCGGTATTTATTTCGTACTGGTACTCTTCGGGCTTTTTATGGCCTTCCCTCTGGTTTATGCAATAAACAGTGCCTTTAAGCCGCTGGATGAGATCTTTGTTTATCCGCCAAGGCTGTTTGTGCAGAATCCCACTATGGACAATTTTCAGGATCTGTTCGTCATAATGAACAAATCCTGGGTACCCTTTTCCAGGTACCTGTTCAATACCTTTTTTATAACGGTTCTGGGTACTGCCGGACATATCATTATTTCTTCCATGGGTGCCTATGTATTGGCAAAGTATCGATTTCCTGGCAGCAGGGTATTTTTCAGTATCGTCGTAACAGCCCTGATGTTCAACGGCTATGTTACAGCAATCCCTAATTATCTGGTAATGTCTAAGATCGGGTTGGTGGATTCTCCCTGGGCGGTCATAATTCCTGCCCTGGCTTCTCCCATGGGACTCTTTCTTATGAAACAGTACATGGAGGGTATTCCCGATGCACTGCTGGAAGCTGCGAAAATTGACGGTGCAAAAGAGTGGTCCATCTTTGGGTTCATTGTAATGCCAATGGTAAGACCGGCCTGGCTGACACTGATGATCTTATCAGTACAGGGACTCTGGAACATCAAGGCCTCCAATTTTATCTATTCCGAAGAACTAAAGACATTACCTTATGCACTTCAGCAGATAGTAAGCGGAGGAATTGCAAGAGCAGGTGTCGGAGCTGCGGTTACACTGGTTATGATGATCGTACCTATTACGACCTTTATCGTAGTGGAGAGCAATGTTATCGAGACCATGGCAAGCTCCGGTATCAAAGATTAAGGAGGAAACAATGAAGAGAAAATGTATTTTGCTGGTGCTTCTCTGCTTTATGGTGATTATGTTGTTTCCGTCTGTACCCGCACTGGCAGAGGATACGCATTATACCTATACATATGACTGGTGGGGACTGAACAGGGAATCCCCCGACGCTTACGAAGCAAATACTTCCATAACGGGAGATAAATTGGGAATTGGTGATTTCTTGAACCCCCAGGGATTTTTTGTCCGTGATAATCTGATATATGTCTGTGACACCGGAAATAACCGGATCGTAGTAATTGAAAAAGCAGACGGAGTTTACCGGCTTAAGGAGGTTATAACAGAATTTACCGGAGAGACGGATATCAATACCTTTTCTGGGCCTATGGATATCTTTGTTACTGGCAAGGGAGAATTCTATATCTGTGATACGGAGAATCAGAGGGTTGTTCATCTGAATGCCAACTGGGAGCTGGTGAAAGAACTGGTTCGTCCGGCAGATGAAACCGTTGACCAGGAATCCAGCTTCTACCCTCAAAAGGTTGTGGTAGACAGCTCTGGCAGAGCAGTGGTTTTGGTAAAAAACTATAACAAGGGATTTGTAGAATATAAAAACACAGGGGAATTCTCCGGATTTATCGGAGCCAATGAAGTTAAATTCAATATGATCGATTATATCTGGAAGAGATTTGCCACCAAAGAGCAGAGAGCCCAGATGGAAACCTTCGTACCCACGGAATACAATAATCTGGCGCTGGATAAGGATGAATTTATCTATTGTACCACTTCTGTCTTTAAGGAAAGGGAATTACAGAACGATAAAGCAAAACCTATCCGTAAGCTCAACGCCATGGGGACTGACATATTGGTAAGGAACGGAGAGTATCCCCCTATTGGAGACCTGATGTGGGGGAATGCTGCCGGAGTATCCGGAGCATCCAAATTCGTCGATGTAACGGCCATGGACAATGATACCTACTTTGTAATTGACAGGACAAGAGGAAGGATTTTTGGATACGATTTTCAGGGAAACCTGCTTTATGCCTTCGGCAGCCTGGGTAACAGGCTGGGGTACTTCAATTATCCCACAGCACTGGAGCATATGGATAACAATCTGCTGGTCCTGGATTCCGGAAACGTAAGTATTACGGTGTTTAGCCTTACACAGTACGGTCAGCTGATCAACGATGCACTGATGGAATACAAACGTGGAAATTACGATACTTCCGCTGCTTATTGGGAAGAGGTGCTTACCCAAAACGGTAATTATGACCTGGCTTATATCGGCATCGGCCGTTCCCTGTTAAGACAAGGGAACTATAAAAAAGCCATGGAGTATTTCAAGCTTAAATATGACGAAGAAAATTATTCGAAAGCTTTCCAGCTATACAGGAAACAATGGATCGAAGAGAAAATCGGGTGGATTGTGGGCATATTCTTTACCATAATCATACTTCCCTCCCTCATCGGTTTTGTGAAAAAAATTAAAAGGGAGGTAGAGGAAGAATGAAGACAGCCGCATTTCTAAAACGGTTTGACTTTCAGCATACGGCTAAAACCCTGCGTTATTCCCTGTATGTGATTACACATCCGCTGGATGGGTTTTGGGACCTGACCCATGAAAACAGAGGATCTGTTGCAGCCGCAAATATTATTATTGCAATGGCAATGCTTACCCGTGTTTTCAGACTGCAGTTTACCAGCTTTTTATTCATGAAGGTCATTTGGGAGCACGTAAATCTTATTGAGATTTTACTTGGATTTCTGATTCCCATTGTATTGGCCTGTGTGGCAAATTGGGCGCTGACCACTCTTTTTGACGGAAAAGGTACCATGAAACAGATTCATATGGGGATCGGCTATGCTCTTACTCCTTATGTATTGATACAATTTCCGATGATATTTATCAGTAATCTGATGACAGTGGAAGAAGGAGCATTTTATTCCTATATTCTTATCTTTTCAGAGCTCTGGTGCGGTATGCTTATAATTAGTGCAGTAATGATGATACATGATTATACGCTGGGGAAAACACTTATAACCATTGCGGCTACCGTTCTGGGTATGGTATTGATCATATTTATTTTCCTTTTGTTTTTCAGCTTGGTAACAGATGCGGCGGCATATTTTATTTCTTTGTACAAAGAAATTATATTCCGATTTTACTGATAAGGAGGGCTGAAAATGAAACGTTTGATATTAATGGGCATGATACTGGTCTGGGCCCTGACCTTCTCTGCCTGCAGCAAGACAGAGGAAGAAGAGCAGTCTATGGACACCTATTCCTATGGAGAGGAAAGCAAGACCTATACGCTGGAGGATGAAAAGCTCAAGTTTACCTTAAATGGTGAAAACACCTATTTTCAGGTACTGGATAAGCAAAATAATACGGTATGGGATTCTAATCCTGAAAACGGAGCAGAGGATACACAGGCAAATGCGCAGAACCTGAAGTACCTTCAATCCACGCTGCTCATTGAATATACCAATGAAACTGGTATTACAACTATCTTTGATAATTTTTCCTATAGTATACAGAAAAAGCTCTATTCCATAGAGCAGGGAGAAGACTATATCAAGGTCAATTATACCATTGGTGATATCCAGAAAGCATATCTGCTTCCTGCAGCAGCGCCGGAATCCAGAATGAATGAATTTCTGAACCAGATGGACAGCAGTTCACAGAAAAAAGTAAATACCTATTACCGTAAGATTGACATCAATAATCTTCGGGCTACGGATAACAAATCAGAACTGCTGGCAAAATACCCGGATCTAGAGACAGAGAATGTATATGTGTTAAGAGATGGCACACAGGAATATCTTAAGGCCAAGATTGAAGAACTCTTTGCTCAGGCAGGCTATACCAGAGAGGATTATGAGGAGGATGAGGCCAGATATTCCGCTACAGGTTCCAGTGAGAAACCCTATTTTAATGTAACGGTGGTATATCGTCTGCAGGACGGAGATCTTATTGTGGATCTGCCCTTTGAAAATATGGGCTGGAAGAAGAACTATCCTTTAACCAAAGTTAAGGTATTGCCCTATCTGGGTGCAGGCAGCAGTGAGGATAAAGGATTTATCCTGGTACCCGAAGGAAATGGTGGTATTATTGACTTCAACAACGGTAAGAAAGCACAGAACAGTTATTATACAGAAATTTACGGTATCGACAGTGCTGTTCCGAGAGATTCCCTGGTAACGGAAAACAGAGCTGCTTTCCCTGTATTTGGTATCTCAAAGAATGGAAGCTCCATGCTCTGCATACTGGAGGATTATCAGACGCTGGCCTCTATTGAGGCTGATGTCAGCGGAAGAAACCACAGTTATAATTTTGCCGGAGCCTCCTATGTGACACTTCATTATGCTTCCCTGAGTGTGTCTGCCAAAACGGATAAATCTGTCATGGTGTATGAAGCTAAAAAACCGGAGGGTAAAATCAGTCAGCGGTACCGTTTTCTTGAAACAGATACCTACTCCGATATGGCAAAATCCTATAGGGATTATCTCATGAAGAAATACCCTGATATGGCAAAGAAGACGGAAGAAAGTACACCTGTAAATGTTACGCTGATAGGTGCTGTGGATCAGGTTAAACAACGACTTGGATTTCCGGTTTCCGTTCCTGTACCTTTGACAAAATACAAAGAAGCAACGAGTATGATTGAGGAACTGAAAGCAGAGGGAATAAAGAATCTGTCGGTTCGCTACAGAGGTTGGATGAACGGAGGTATCAAACAGACTTCGGCAAAATCCATCGATCGAATCGGTGCTTTAGGCAGCAAAGGAAGCTTCAGTAAATTTTTGAATAATGCAGCTTCTATGGAAGTACCGGTGTATCTTGAAGGTGCAGTGGCATATGCCTATGAGGACGGTTTATTTGATGGCTTCTCAGCCAATAAGGATGCTGCAAAATATGCCAGCAGGGAGGTAGTAAAGCTGTACGAATTCTCACCGGTGTATTACGGGGAGGATGAATTAAAAGATCCTTATTATCTCTTAAAACCTCAGCTGATGGTACAGTATATGCACAATCTTGCAAATTACATAGCAGATGCCTCTGCGGATACAGGTATGGCATTAGCTGATACCGGATACCGCTTAAATGCAGATTATAATCCCAAAAAACTGGTCAACAGAGAGAAATCCATGGAACTCCAGGCAAAGGCTATGGAAGAGATAACCTCAGCCGGCACGAAGCTTATGGTAAAGGGAGGTAATGCTTATACACTTCCTTACGCAGATTTCATTGCAGATATGGACTTGACCGGCGGCAGATATCAGATCATTGATTATTCGGTACCCTTCTATACAATGGCCATACACGGACTGGTAGACTATACCGGAGTTTCCTTAAATGTCTCTGGGGATTTTCAGCAGCTGTTGCTAAAAAGCGCAGAAGCCGGTGCAGGTTTGTCCTTTACCTTTATGAAGGAAGAAGCTACTGCCCTGCAGAATTCCAATTATACCTTCCTGTTTGGTGCTGATTATGACAGATGGAAGGCTAAGGCTCTTGAAATATATAACCGTTACGAGAAAGAGCTCGGACATTGCTTTAACCAATATATTACAGAGCATAGGCAGCTGAGTGATGGCGTTTATGTTACTACTTACGAAGATGGAACCAGTGTCTATGTCAATTACAACAATACCGAGTATGTAAACGGTACCCTTAAGGTACCGGCCAGTGATTACTTGGTCGAGAGGAGGTAAGCAAAATGGCAGGAAAAAAACATAAGGATTTGCAGGCTAGAAAAGCCAGAACGGGTTATTTGTTCATACTGCCTTTTATTATAGGCTTTGTTGCCTTTATGGTTATACCTCTTATTGAATCCTTCCGTATGACCTTCAGCAATGTAATTGTAGGTATCGGAAACGGAGGGTTTGTACTGGAGTTTACCGGGTTAAGCAATATCAAGAAAGCACTTCTGGTAGATCCGGAATTTACCAGAATGCTGACGGATGAATTAACGAAAATGGCAGTGCAGGTGCCGACAACATTAATTGTAAGCTTTTTTATGGCTTTATTGTTGAATCAGGCTTTTAAGGGAAGAGGTCTGGTGCGTGCCGTATTCTTCCTACCGGTTATACTTTCCTCCGGTGTTTTAGTGGGACTTGAATATAATAACAGTCTTTTATCCGGAATGCAGGAATACATCAGCAATAATACACAAACCTCTGACATAACGGCTGTGTTGGAGAAGATTTTATCCAACAGTGGTTTTGGAGAACGTTTTCTGAATGTTGTTTATGACATTGTAAACAATGTTTATGATGTTGTTATTGCTTCAGGTATCCAGATAATCATCTTCCTGTCCGGTCTGCAGACCATATCAAAGAGTATGTATGAAGCTGCTACCATTGAGGGATGTACGGCATGGGAAAGTTTCTGGAAGATAACACTGCCTATGGTAAGCTCAGTTATCCTTGTTAATGTTATCTATACCATTGTTGATTTCTTTATGAAAACCGACAGTAAGGTTATGACGAAGATAAGTGATACCATGGTACAGAAAATGGATTATGGCTTCAGTTCCGCTATGGCATGGATCTATTTTTCAGCAGTTATCCTGATTATTGCGATATTTTCCGCAATTACTTCAAGGTGGGTGTACTATTATGAATAGGAATATTAAAACGAAATGGAAAGAGTTTATAATCAGGAACAGAAAATCCGGAGGATATCTTCTTAAGAAGAGAATTTCCATCAGGATATATCAGATTTTACGGGCTGTTCTGTTATTCGGTTTGTGTTTTTTAATACTGCAGCCTTTATTTAATAAGGTATCCTTAAGCTTTATGCAGGAAAAGGATTTATATGATCCTACTATAATCGTAGTACCCAGAAATTTTACTCTTGAGAATTATAAACTGGTCAACAGTCTGATAAATTATTGGAAGGCATTATTTAATTCCATCGGTATTTCGGTAATGTCAAGTATTCTGCAGGTTACAGCCTGTACCATAGTTGGATATGGATTTGCACGTTTTAAGTTTCCACTTAAAAACTTCTGGTTTGGCTGTGTGCTCCTTGTAATCGTAATACCTCCGCAGACTATTATGTCATCATTATATTTAAATTTTAGATTTTTTGATGTTTTCGGTATTATTAAGCTTATTACGGGCAGTACCCTGAACCTTCAGAATTCCATTGTGCCTTATATGCTGTTATGTATAACCTGTATGGGCTTAAAGAGCGGATTATATATCTTTTTAATCCGACAGTATTTCAGGGGAATACCAAAGGAATTGGAGGAAGCCGCTTATGTGGATGGCTGCGGTAATTTTTCTACCTTCCTTCGTATTATGTTGCCGGATGCCAGACCTATACTTACCTCCTGTTTTCTGTTTGCCTTTGTATGGCAATGGACGGATTCCTTTTATTCAAGAATGTTCCTGGGAAAGACAGCGCTGTTAGCAAATAAACTGACGGCAATAAGCAGCCTTTTAGGGGATTATTTAACCTCCATCAGCGGAACAGCCAGCAAGCCTTCCGTAGCTTATGGACAGATGATGATCTCTACAGGAATGATTATGGCTATTATCCCGCTGCTGTTAATCTATATCGTGGCACAAAAGGGATTTGTGGAAAGTTTAAGTCAAACCGGATTAAAGATGTAATACAGATAAATTGTACCGGTATTTTCATTAAAATGCCGGCTAGCTGGTAATAAGGCGGTCTCCTGGATGAAATAACCGGGGAAAATACAGGAGTCCGGAAGAAATTAATAAAATAGTTATTAGATGGGGTTATATAACGGATTTACATAAAAGGCGATAGTTAAGTGAAAATCACTTTTCTATATAATGTATTTAAAGGAGGATATTACAGTGAAAAAGAATCAGAAGTTTTTGGCAGTATTGTTAATTCTCGCTATGTGTCTGTCAATGTTTACAGCTTGCGGAGGGAATAAGGCAAAAGAAACAAGTAATAATTCTGAACCTACGGTGGAGGCAACCACACCTACAGAAGAAGCAACACCTACTGCAACGGAAGAACCCGCTATGGATTTAGGTGGTATGGAAATCGTTATCGGTGACTGGTGGTCTTCTGCAGATCCTGCAGCTCCCACAACCGCGCAGGAAGAGGCTACGCAGGCTTACAGAGAAGAAATCCAGGCAAAATATAATTTTACAATAAAACAGGTGGCAGTTGCTGAATGGGGAACCATGCAGGAGACCTTTACCACCTCAACAATGGCAGAAGATCCTGCAGCTCAGGTGTTTATCCTTGCACCCGATTGGGTGGCACAGCCTCTGGCTAACGGATTGGTATATGATCTGGCCACTCTGGAAAATTTAGATTTTACAGAGAGTAAATGGAATCCTTCTGTATTAAAGACATTAACCTATGGTGACTCCGTATATGGTATGGCTGCCGGTAAACCTGAACCTAAACTTGGCGTTTACTGGAATAAGAGACTGTTTGAAGAAGCAGGCCTTGACCCGAACCTGCCTTATGATTTACAGGCAAGCGGAGAATGGACCTGGAGCAAATTTGAAGAGTTGTGTAAATCCCTTACCATTGACAGTAACAATGATGGAACCATTGACAGTTATGCAATGGCAAGTTTCTCATCAGATTTATTTAAAGGTGCTATCACCAGCAACGATGCAAGATATATCGATAAGGATGACAGCGGTATGTTCATCAACGGTTCCAAGGATCCTAAATTCCTGGAAGCTCTTCAATGGGCTGTAAGCTTGATCCAGAAGAATTATGAGATGCCGGCTCCTGCGGATTCTAACTGGGATTGGTTCATTTCTGCCTTCCACGATGCCAAAGTTGCCATGCAGTTTGGAGAAGTTTATAAGACCGGAACCTGGGCTGATATGGAAGATGACTGGGGATTTGTACTTTGCCCTAAGGGACCTAAGGCAAATGGATACGAGGTATACTTTAATGATAATGTAGCAGTTATTCCTTCCAGCTATGATAAGGAAACAGCTGAAAAAATAGCCTTTGCTTACAACCTCTGGACTAACCCCACTCCTGGCTATGAAGATGACAGTGAGTCCTGGAAAGACGGCTATTACACCAGATTCCGTGATGAAAGAGCCGTAGACGAAACACTTACAATGATGTATGATTCCGCAACAATCAATACAGATTATGCATCTTTCGTATATGGTCTTGATCTTGGAACAATTATCTGGGATACCTACGCCCTTGGCAGCACACCTGCTGAGAAGATTGAACAGGTAGCAGATTCCTGGCAGGCACTTATAGATGATGCCAATAAAAAATAACAGATAGAAAATAGGGGAGGTATTACCCGCCTCCCCTTTTTGTAATAGGAAATTACAGCTTATTATAGAAAAGCCCTGCCGGGCAGGATATACAGGACTCGCGTAAGGTAGATTGTTACTATCATGACTGCGGGTCAGCACCAGAGTCTGGCAAGCCAGACTCTTTATTTTTAGATTCTGTAAATTTAGGAAGAAGAGGGTTGCAGTAAATGGGATGTAAGAGGAAATATTTTAAATTGGCAGGTTTGGTGCTATGCCTGTCCTTGCTATTACTGTCCTGCAGCAGGAAAGAAGAGCCGGCCAGTAAAGAGGGCAGTTTAACAGAAAGTAATAAAGCGGAAAGCAATAAAGCAGAAAGCAATACAACAGAAAGCAATACAACAGAAAGCAATACAACAGAAAGCAGTAAAACAGAAAATGGTAAGATAGAAAACAATGCAAAAGAAAGCAATGCAACAGCTGAAGACAATGAGAAGGAAAGTAAACCGGATACCCAAAAGGTTGAAAATACAGTGGATTATTATAAACAATACCAGGAAAACGGAGAACTGCCTGTCCTGGCACAGGTCCTTGAGGGTAGCTTTAAAACAGGGGTTGCACTTTCTGCCGAAGATATCAAGAATCCCCTGAAAGCGAAGCTGGTAGCTTCACAGTTTAACAGTATTACCTGTGAAAATGAAATGAAGGCGGATTTTACCCTGGATAGGGAAGCCACCTTAAAAAGAGGGGAAGAAAAATACCCTGTAGTTAATATGAAAAGGGCGGAAACAGCCCTTAACTTTGCGAAGGAAAACGGACTTAACATGCGGGCACATACTCTGGTATGGCATTCACAGACTCCCAGATGGCTTTTCACCGTGGGCTTTCAAGACAGTGCGGAAGCTCCTCTGGTCTCAAGAGAGGTAATGCTTGCACGTATGGAGAATTACATAAAACAGGAAATGGAGTATGTGAATACTTATTATCCCGGTGTGGTCTATGCCTGGGATGTGGTCAATGAGGCCATCGAAACAGGTGACGGACAAGAAAACGGTATTCGGACGAAAAACAATCTCTGGTATGAGGTACTAGGAGAGGATTATGTTGAACTGGCCTTTACCTATGCCAGAAAATACATGGCGGAGGGACAGAAGCTTTTCTATAATGATTACGGTACTTATGACAAGACCAAGATGTTTGCTGTCTATAAGCTGCTGGAGAAGTTAAAGGGGAAAGATTTGGTCGATGGAATCGGTATGCAGGATCATATCCAGCTATCCAGTCCAACCGTTCTGGATTATCAGTATGCTGTCAATAAATATGCAGAACTCGGAATTGAGCTTCAGGTTACCGAACTTGATATAGATATGAAGGAAAACACGGAAGAAGCCCAGGAAAAGCTTGGGACCAGATATAAGAATATCATGGCGGTATTGCTTAATTCCGTGAACAAAGGAAAAGCGAATATTACTAGTGTTACCTTCTGGGGGCTTACGGATGACCGCTCCTGGCTTAACAATGCAGACGGAGCAAGCTATCCTCTGCTCTTTGACAAAGAACTGAAACCAAAGAAAGCTTACTTTGGTGTATTGCAGGATTCTTCCGTTAAAAACTATTGAATAACTGCCTGTCAATAAGCGGCAGGCTTTCATAAAACAGCGAAACTAAACAAACACAATTGGCAATACAAGAAAGGACATTCTTATGATAACTGCATCAAACCCCATATTAAACGGCTTTTATCCCGATCCTTCCATCTGCAGGGTTGGCGAAGACTTCTACCTGGTGAACTCAAGCTTTGCTTATTTTCCCGGTGTACCCATCTGGCATAGCAGGAATTTGGCGGACTGGGAGCAGATAGGTAATATTCTGGACAGAGAGTCACAGATTCCTTTAAAGGAAAGTGGTCACTCCGGTGGAATTTTTGCACCTACGATACGATTCCATAAGGGTACTTATTACATGATTACGACCAATGTCTCAGGAGGCGGTAATTTTATCGTAACAGCAACAGATCCCAAAGGTCCCTGGTCGGAACCCTTTCTTCTGGGGCCGGAAGCTGGAGGAATCGACCCCAGTCTTTTCTTTGATGAGGATGGAACCTGTTATTATGTAGGAACCAGGCCTAATCCGTCAGGAGTACGTTACAATGGTGACTGGGAGATCTGGGTACAGAAGCTGGATCTTGGCACTATGAAACTTACTGAGGAAAGCCATGCCATATGGAAAGGGGCCTTACGAGATGTCATTTGGCCGGAGGGACCTCATCTGTATAAAAAAGACGGCTATTACTACCTGATGATAGCAGAAGGCGGAACCGGACCCAATCATGCAGTTACCGTGGCACGAAGCAAAGAGATCTTTGGTGCCTATGAAAATAATCCGAATAATCCCATTCTGACCCACAGACATTTGGGTAAAGATTATCCCATTATTTATGTAGGCCATGCTGATCTGGTGGATGACACTCAGGGCAACTGGTATCTGGTGATGCTTGCAAGCAGACGCTGCGAGGGTTACGTGGGCCTTGGACGGGAGACTTTCCTGGCAAAGGTATTCTGGGAAGACGGCTGGCCGGTGGTCAATCCCGGTGTCGGTAAACTGGAGGATAAGGTTATGCTGCCGTTTGCACCGGCAGAAGGCAGGGACAGAAGCCTGCAAAAACTTGTAGGCAGCACAAACAAATATGACCGGGTAATGTTAAGGAATCCTGAGAGCCTCTTTTATAAAGAGGAAGAAAATAAGATTACCCTGCAATTTCTTCCTGCGACCTTAAAGGAGAAGAAAAGCCCTGCTTTCCTTGGGCTAAGACAGCTGGAATACCATTATGAGGCAGTTCAGACCCTTTCTGTTCCGGTATTGGAGGAAGGAGAGGAAGCAGGACTCGTTATCCTGCAAAGTAATGAGTATCATATGCTGTTCTGTATGAAGAGCGGAGGAGAAAACCACTTAAAAGTCCAGGTAATAAAGGTTATCGGAGGAAAAGACATTCTGCTGGCGGAAAAAGAATTACAACCGGCAGGTGAGGATATAAAAAACGGATTGAAGCTTACGTTTAAGGTCAGGGGAGAAGGACAGAAGGCTAATTTCCTTCTGGAAACAGAAGGCAGTGAGGAGCTGCTTGCAGGTGACGTTGATATACATGAAATGAGTACGGAGGTAGCCGGAGGTTTTGTTGGTAATACCATAGGTGTATATGCATCTTCAAATGGAAGAGAGTCTGAGAATACCCTGGATATTCTGGATTTTACCATAAGATATTAAATTCCATTCTTATCATAATATATCTAAAGGTATAAATTAATCCTGCTGGTTGTAAAAGAAAGGTGAATTATGTGTAGAAGGTTCTGCATTTTGCTGATATTGCTTACCCTGCTCTCTGTTTGCGGCTGTACAAGGAATGAGGCAACGGAAGCGGATTTCGAAATAAAGGAAATGGAAAATACACGAAAAGATAGTTCGGATTCCGCCAGGGAACAAAAACAAGAAGAGGGCAGCAATAAAACGGAGCTTTCAGAGACAGCTCCTGTAGAGAAGGAAACAGCGACCGAAAAGGAACATGCAGCAGACAGTAAAGAGGAGGCGTATGAGAAGATGATAGAGAGCTCCTTGCTATCTTCAGGAAATAATTTCAGAATGAAAAAGGTTATGGAAAAGGCGGCAAGAGGGGAAGCGGTAACGGTTGCCTATATCGGCGGCTCCATTACGGAAGGCGCTGGGGCATCCACATATAAAAACTGCTATGCTTACCAATCCTGGCTTTCCTTTTCTGAAAAATACGGGAAAGAGAATGGGAAAAATATAAATATTGTAAATGCAGGAATGGGTGGTACTCCTTCTGCTTTAGGGATTATTCGCTATGACAGGGACGTTGCAGATTACGGAAAAACAATGCCGGATATTGTATTTATAGAGTTTGCGGTGAATGATTACCAGGAACCGACCAATGGCGAAGCATACGAAAGTATGGTGAGAAAAGTTCTGAATCAGCCGAATCAGCCTGCTGTAGTACTGGTATTCAGTGTATTCAAGACCAAGTGGAATATGCAGGACTTTTATCAGCCTCTGGGTGCTTTCTATGATTTGCCCATGATTAGTATAAAAGATGCGGTGGTCCCTGAACTTGAGGCAGGTCGAATAACAGAGGAGGAGTTCTTTTCTGATGAATACCACCCCAAAGATTTCGGTCATCAGATCATGAAGGACTGTATTGGCTATTATTTTGATACAGTGGCTGCAAGTAAACCTTCGGATTCTGACGCTGTGGTAACGGATAAAACTCTCTTTGGCAATGCTTACGAGGAACTGAAAATGCTGGATGCCGGGATACAGGAGAAAGAGATTATCATTGAAAAAGGTGGTTTTTCCGGAAATGACAAAGAATTGGTTGGTCTGTATTATGCTCCGGAAAGACGAAGCTTTCCTGATAACTGGAAACATGAGAAGGATGGTGAAAAAGAGAGCTTCTCTATGACTCTGACCTGTAAGAATCTCTTAATGGCCTATAAGGTAAGCAGCAAGGATACCTTTGGAGAAGCGGAAGTCTATGTAGACGGAGAAAAAGTCGGAAGCTATAACGGACATCAGGAAAACGGCTGGAACAATCCTATTACAGTGGTTCTTCTTAAGGAAGAGCAGGTAGCTGAACACAGGATAGAAATAAAAATGGCCAAAGGAAATGAAGAAAAGGAATTTACCATAATGGCCTTTGGATATACCGGAAGATAATAGCAGTATCTTAATATATATGTGTGGAGGTACACAGATGGGAGAGTATATGAAGGACGGGGCATATTATACAGGAAGCTATCCGAATCTATTGGCGGAAGCAGGACTGTCGGAGCAGGAAATCAACCGCAGGATAGAGGAAGCATTTCACACCATGTTTTTTGATGAGCAGGAAAAGTTCTATTTTGAAATGGGTCAGGACAAGGGTTATATGATGGATACCGGAAATTTTGATGCAAGGACCGAAGGCATGAGCTATGGCATGATGATGGCAGTGCAGATGGACCGAAAGGATATCTTTGACAAGTTGTGGCTTTTTTCAAAGACATATATGTATCAGAGCAGCGGAAAGTATGAAGGATATTTTGCCTGGTCCGTAGCAACAGACGGAAAGAAAAATGCGGAAGGTCCTGCACCGGATGGAGAAGAATACTATGCAATGGCACTCTTTTTTGCTTCCCACCGCTGGGGTGAAGGAGAAGCACCTTTTAATTACGGTGAACAGGCAAGGAATATATTAAAGCATTGTATTCACCAGCATGAGCTGACAGCAGAGGGCAGTCCAATGTGGGAGCCTGAGAACCATTATATCAAATTTGTTCCGGAGTCCCCTTTTTCCGATCCTTCCTATCATCTGCCCCATTTCTACGAGCTGTTTGCAGAATGGGCGGAGGAAGAAGACAGGGAGTTCTTTAAAGAAGCGGCAAAAGAGAGCCGGAGATATCTATTGCTGGCATGCCATCCCCAGACAGGTATGGCTCCGGAATATGCGGAATTTGATGGTACGCCAAGGAGGCTGTTCCATGACGGACAGTTCTATTCCGATGCCTATAGGGTTGCCATGAATATCGGACTGGATGGAGCCTGGTTCAACAATGAAGAGGCTCTGGGAGAGGTTATTGACCGGTTACAGGCATTTTTCTCTGAAAATACAAAACTGGGTGAGTATGACAATTATCTTATTGACGGAACCTCTCTGGGGCAGCCCGCGCTTCACCCTGTAGCTATTATAGCCACCAATGCGGCAGGGTCCCTGGCAGCCAGAGGAAAATACAGAATGGATTGGGTCAGAAATTTCCTAAATACTCCTCTTAGAAAAGGTGAGAGAAGATATTACGATAACTGCCTGTATTTCTTCTCCCTGTTGATGCTGGCAGGTAGATATCGGATATATTAATTGGAGAAGGAAGCCGACAGCTTTCATTTATTCTCAAAAGTACCTTTGAAGACTGCGAGGTGTACTGTTGCGTATTAATAATAATGCAACGAAAAGCAGAAATCAGACAAGAGGGAGACAGAGCCGTCAGCGGGCAGTGTCTCCCTTTATTGGAATTATATATTTGATGTTTTACGGGTGATGCTGTAAACAGACGGAGGTTTTATGGGATATGGAATCAAGTTCAGGGGGAGGCTGGTCTTTGCACTTGCAATGGCAGTATTGCTCCAGGGCTGTCTTCCAAAAGAGGAAGTACTGCCGGATGCCCCTGTGATAAAGAAAGAAGCAATAAAGGAGTATAAAAAAGCGGAGGTCATGAGGGGAGATATCATAGAAAGTGTAACAATTGACTGTACCTATACAGCACTTTATAAGGAAGATTTAAAGTTTTCCATCAGTGGAAAAATTATTGACCATATCTATGTAAAAGAAGGCGACAGGGTAGAAAAAGGAGATCTTCTGGCTGACCTGGTCATGGACGATACGCAAAGTAAGATAGAGGAATATAGTGATAATCTGGAATTGCTGAAATTGAATCTTTCGAATCTGAAGGAATTAAAAGTACTCGCAGCTTCAAGTCTTAAGAAGCTTAAAGCCACAGAAGGTTATACCATAAATATCGGCGAGCAATATGAAAGAGATATAGCAGGTTATGACAATGATATGGAAAAATTGGAGGATAGTATCTATATCACCCAAAAAAGACTGGGGAATGCCAGGGAGGATTTAAACAACCACAGAATCCTGGCAGGAATGAATGGTATGGTATCCTTTATCGCCGGTTATAAAAGCGGAGACTTTTCCAAGAAAGAGACGACTCTGATTACCCTTTATGATCCGGAGGAAATGCTATTTTATGCAGAAGGAGAGAATATCAAGTATCTCGCACCGGGTGATAAGGTAACGGTCAAGATGTTTGGAGAAAATGTGGAAGCAGAAGTTCTTGATCTGGACGAAAAGAAGAACGAAGCCGGAGGACTTTACCTAAAAGCTGTGAAAAAACCGGAAAGGCTTCAGATGGATGACAAAGGAGAAATCACCCTGATTTTGAAGGAAGCCAGGGATGTGCTCTATCTGCCTGTATCTGCCGTCTATGAAGAAAATGGAGTATCTGTGGTTTATGTAGAGGATGGAGATGGCTTCAAAAGCGTGAAGGAAATAAAGACCGGATTTACGGCAGAAAGGAAAATAGAAATTCTGTCAGGTCTTGAGGAGGGTGACAGTGTCATACTGGAATAGATTGGGAATAAAATATGCGGCAGTATGTCTGTTGGTGCTTCTGCTAAATGGTTGTGAAAAAACGGAGCAGTCCGTGCCGGTACTGTCGGAGTCAGCCGGAACTCAGCTGGAAACCGCGGTGGTTACCAGAGGGGATTTGTTTGAAATGACCACTTTTGACGGAAAGGTGTATCCGGAGCTTAAGGAGCTTACCTTTGGTACAGAGGGGACAGTAGCAGAAGTTAAGATAGCTCTGGGAGATAAGGTAAAAAAGGGGGATACCCTGTTTCTTTTAAAAAACGAAAGGCTAGAAGAGGAACTGTCTTCCCTGAAGGAACAGCTGAAGGAGTCCGAAGTAAACAATTCCTATGAGTATGGTATACAGAAGCTGGAGCTTGAAATTCAAAAATTAACACTTAAGCAGAAGCAGGAGGAAAAGGCACCGGCAATAGAAATTGCCCAGACTCAGGCAAATTATGACCGGCAGAAACTGCTGCTGGAGCAGTACTTAAAAGTAAAGGATTTTGAAAAAAAGCAACTACAGGTAAAGATACAGGAGTTAGAGAAAAGTATGAACTCCTTTCGCATAACAGCACCTGCTGACGGTAAGGTAGTTTATGTAAAGGAGACTCATTTAGATACACCTGTTAAAGAAGGAGATATCGCTTTATACCTGGCGGACTATTCCAGGCTTTATATCCAGGGGGAGTATCTGGAAGAAACTATTGTAGAAAAGGCAGAGCTTGTGTATGCACTGATAAAGGGCAGGGAGTACCCGCTGGAATACGATCCCTATACCGTTGAAGAACTGCTGCGTATGAAGAACAGCAGTACCGGTATGGGCAGCCGTTTTCGCTTCAAAGAGAGCGGTGATTATGCTTCCGGAGATTATGGGTGTATCTGTCTTAAAAATAAGGTGGAAAGCAATGTCCTCAGTATCCCAAAGACCGCGCTGAACAGCGACGGAGAAGAAGCTTTTGTCTATCTGGTAATTGATGGTGCACTGGTAAAACGGACAGTTAAGACAGGAATGGAGACCAGCATACAGGTGGAGATAAAAGACGGACTGAAGGAAGGAGATGTGGTATATGTCAAAGGCTAGGAAAATAATATGCCTCATAGCAGCCGGAAGCCTGGCACTTTCCCTGATAACTGTAAGAGTTGCCCTTGCGGACAGTAAGTCTGCCTTTCAAAAGACCGGAGAAGAAAGTTCTAAGACAGAAACGGCAAAGACCGGGGAAGAAAGTTCTAAGATAGAAACGGCAAAGACCAATGAAGAAAGTCCTGAGACAGAAATTACAAATGGCGGAAAAGATTCTAATAAAGAAACCGGTCAAGCCGGAGAAGTAAATTATGAAGAAGTTGTTATCGGTGATTATAAGGAAAAAGGGACTCTAAAGAACCTGGAATGGAAATATCTCAGATATGACAGCTTATCTATACCTTATCCCAGCGGTACCTTTGTTAATTATCTGGTGGAGGAAGGACAGGAGGTAAAAAAGGGAGAGAAGTTACTCTCTTATCGGCTTCCTTTTGACCCAATCAGCCTGGAGGAGAAGGAATTAAAGCTGAAGCAGAGCCTTGAAGCATATGAGCTTGCCTGCCGGCAAAGGGAGGCGGAGATAGACGAGAGTGAGAAGCGGCTTAAAATCCTGAAACAGGGGACCTATGAAGCAAAAATAGCAAAGCTGAGCCTGGAGAAGCAGAAGCTTTCCTTTCAGCAGTATTGCTACCAGACAGAAAAAGCCCTGGATATACAGAAAGAAGATATCAAGACAATAAAAGTAAAAGAAAAGCTCCAATATCTGTATGCTCCATATGATGGTATCATCCATAAAGGGGATGGCGTTTCGGAAGCTATGGATATCGACAGCCGGAAGGTGCTATTGACAATTCTGGATAAAAAGAGTGCCGTATTAGGCACAGAGGTAAGCGGAAATGAAAGCCTTTGGTTTGATATGAAGGTTTCGGTGACAGGTATCATAAACCGAAAGGAAGATAAGGATAACCTTCACACAGGCAGAATCCTTTCCAGCGATTCTTTGTTCGAAGGAAAGCTTACAACAGGTATGCTCTATGTTGCAGTGGATGACCGGGAACTGGTGGATACCATCCAAATGGCTAATATTTCAGCGGCAGCAGTAACCGTTGATAAGGTTCCGATTATACCGTTAAAGGCCGTTAAAACGGAAAATGACCGGAAATTCGTGTACCAGAAGGACAGTGACGGCAGCCTCAGACGGCAGTATATCACCGGCAGGGATAATGGAACGGATATGTGGGTGTACAGCGGTCTGTCAGCGGGACAAAATATCGTAGTGGATTAGGCAGGGGGTTCATATGTTAAAATATGTAATACATAAAATATTGAATAAAAAATGGATGGCTGCCAGTCTGATATTGGGGAATCTTCTGCTCATTGGTATGGTGTCAGGAAGTGTGGTCTATTCCAATGCAGTACTGAACAGGCTGCTGGTGAAAGAACTGAATAATGCCATGGAGACTACAGGGGTCTACCCTTTGCAGGCCGCAGTGGAGATCCGAATGGACAGAACCAGAAGTGATGTTAGTGTAGCGGGCAAGGTAAAGGAGCTGGAATACCTGACTGACAGCCTTCCCTCCGATTTGCAGCTGAAAGCCAGGGAAATTATCAGAAACTATTATATCCGCACCAACTATCTGTATGCCCCGGAGGAGAAAGAGGTCAATTCCCAGGTACTGGACCTTTCTTTTCTTTCAGGTATGGAGGAGCATATAACCTTGCTTTCCGGTAAGACCTACAGCAACCAGCTGGTGGACGGTGCCATTGAGGTTATTGTGAGCCGGAAAGCCATGATGGAGCAGGACCTTATGTTAGGGGAAGAACTTTATCTGGCAGATGCCAGGGATAAAGAAGGAAACCCTTATAAGATAAGGATAACCGGAGTCTTTCAGAATGCAGAAAGCGAGGATGTTTATTGGGTAAAAAGCCCTGATGCCTATTCCAAGCAGTTTTTTATGGATGAGGACTTATTCCGGGAGCTATTTGTGAATTATGAAGCACCTCAATATAAATGGAACAGTATTTTTTATGTGCTGATGGATTACAGTAACATCAAATCCGGGCAGGTTGGAAATATGTCGTCTGTTCTGGAACGGTTCAGTGAAAAGGTCATAGCTATGGACTGTTACAGCTACAAGGAATACTTCGGTGAGTTGTTAAAGGATTTTCAAGTGAAGGAGGTCAGATTAAATAACATACTCTTTCTGCTGGAAATACCCATTTTTATATTGCTGCTGGTCTTTATCTATATGGTAAACAAGCAGATGATGCTAAATGAACGCGGAGACATTGCCATGCTAAAGAGCCGGGGTGCTTCAGGCGGACATATTATCAGGATATATTTGTACCAGGGAATTATATTTTCAGTATTGGGATTATTACTTGGTATCCCTCTTGGGCTTTTTTTCTGTTACAGCCTTGGAAACTCCAATGCTTTCCTGGAGTTTGTATCAAGAACCGCCCTTAAAGTGGATTTTACAGGGAAAGCCTTTCTTGCGTCTCTGCTCTGCGGGGGGATATCTCTGGTCATAACCCTGGTGCTGGCATTTTGGCACACCGGAGAGACCATTGTATCCTACAAGCGCAAGCTCAACAAAAAGGCGGGAAAACCGGTGCTTAAAAGTCTGGTGGCTGGGGCTGTATTCCTTAGTATTGCAGGTTATAGTCTGTATAATTTCAAACTGCATGCAGATACCCTGGCAGCAGGAAAAGGTCTTGATCCGCTGTTATTTTGCGGGGCAATATTCTTTATAATGGGAATGGCTTTTCTGGTGCAGGGATTGTTCCCTTTTATGACGGAAGTTATATTCTGTGCAGGTAAAAATTTCTGGAATCCGGCGGCTTATGCCTCCTTCCAGAAGCTTAACAAAGCTTCCGATAACCAGGGGTTTATTCTGCTCTTTCTTATACTCACGGTTTCACTGGGCATTTTTGATGCTACTCTGGCCAGAACCATTAACGGCAATGAAGAGGACCGAATCGTTTATACCACAGGCGCCGACCTGGTGCTGCAGGAGAAATGGGTCAGCAACAAGGAGGATATCCAGGCATATGTGGCGGCCTTAAAAGCCATGGGACAGAATGTAGATGAGAGCCAGTTTACTGTTGTTTATACGGAACCGGACTTTGACAGGTATAAGGAGCTTGAGGGTGTTGAAAAAGCAACAAAGGTTTTGATGGATAAGGGCCTTCAGGTAAATGGAAACAGCGGTAAGATCAACACAGCTCTTATGGGAATCCAGACAAAGGAATTCGGAGAAACTGTAAATTTTAAAGACGGACTGCTTCAGACCCATTGGTATAACTACCTCAACGAAATGGGGAGTTCGGAAGACGGAATCCTGGTTTCTTCTAATTTCAGGGATATGCTTGGCTATAAGACCGGTGATACCATAACCTGTTCCGGAGAGGATGGCAGTCTTACCGGGATAATCAAGGGCTTTGTGGATTACTGGCCGTCTTATGCACCGGTAACCCTGGAAAAAAGCAAAGACGGGAAAGCTGCGGAGGTTAATCAATTCCTGATTGTGGCTAATCTTTCAAAAGTACAGAAGGAATGGGGGATAACACCTTACCAAATCTGGATAAAGACCAGCGGTTCCTCTTCTTTTATCTATGATTTTGCCAGTGAAAACAATCTGCAGTTCGAGGTATTCAAAGATTTGTCAGCAAATATCATAGATAAGAACAACGATCCCTTTTATCAGGGAACCAATGGTATCCTCACACTGGGATTTATTATCATCCTTCTGATCTGTGCAATAGGATTCCTGATCTTTTGGATTTTATCTATTTTTACCAGAACACTGCAATTTGGTGTACTGCGTGCCATGGGTATGACCCTGGGTGAAATAATAGGGATGCTGGTGCAGGAACAGCTCTTTTTATCGGTATTGCCTATTTTCTTTGGAATACTTATCGGAAGACTGGTATCCGGTTTGTTCGTGCCCCTGATTCAGATAGCATATACCTCCTCTGAACAGATTCTTCCGCTTGAAATCATGGAGCAGGGAAGTGACAGAATCCGGGTATTGGTGATAGTAGCTGCAGTGGTGCTTTTGTGTATGCTGATAATAGGCAAGCTTATCTCTGATATGAAAGTGACAAAAGCTTTAAAATTAGGAGAGGATTAAGTCGGATATGAATCAGATAATGAAAACCAGTGGAATTAACAGATATTTTGCAGTTCCCGGCGGAAACAGTCTTCATGTTTTAAAGGATATAACTATGGAAATTCCGGAGGGAAAGCTTACAATCTTAAAAGGACGCTCCGGTTCAGGCAAGACGACCCTGATGAATATCTTAGGGGCCCTTGATATGGCTACTTCCGGAGAAATACTATTTGACGGTGTACGTCTGGAGGAACTGGGGGAAAGGAGCCGCTGCAGGCTCAGAAGAACAAAGATGGGATTTATTTTCCAGTCGGTTGCTCTTATACCCACCATGAATGCTTATGAAAATGTGGAGTATATGCTCCGGATGGCAGGAATAAAAAAGAACCGGAATGACAGGGTGAGAGAAAGTCTTAAACTGGTCGGGCTGGCAGGCAGGATGGATCATATGCCCCAGGAGCTTTCCGGAGGAGAGCAGCAAAGGACTGCCATTGCCCGGGCAATTGTCCATAAACCCAGAATCATCTTTGCAGATGAACCTACGGCAGAGCTGGATACGAAAACGGCTCTTCAGATTGTCAGGATATTCAAGAACCTGACGGAACAGGAAGGGATAACGGTACTGATGACAACCCATGACACAGATCTGATGGAAATGGGTGACAGGGTATATGAACTGGAGGATGGTGGTTTTGTTGGTAGAGAATAGAGAGGCTTATATGATTCAGTGCGATAACCTGGTTAAGATTTATAAGACCAGAGACAGCGAAGTACTGGCCCTGCAGGGACTGGATATGACGGTACGGTCAGGGGAGCTTTTAGCAGTGGTGGGTAAAAGCGGCAGTGGAAAATCCACTTTTTTAAACATGATTGGAGGCCTTGATAAACCCTCTGCGGGTAAGCTGATGGTGGACGGTAAAAATCTTTTCACCATGACACAGAAGGAGCTTGTGGAATATAAGAAAAAGACAGTAGGATTTGTCTGGCAGAACAATGCCAGAAATCTTTTCCCTTACCTGAATGCATTGGAAAATATACAGGTTCCCATGCTGTTTACCGGAGAAAAGCAGCGTAAGGAAAAAGCTTTGGAGCTACTGGAACTGGTGGGGATGTCTCACCGCAAATATAATAAACTGGCGGAATTATCGGGAGGGGAACAACAGAGGATTGCCATCGCCATTGCCCTTTCAAATGCTCCGAAGCTTTTATTGGCGGATGAACCAACGGGCTCAGTGGATAAAAAGACCTCTGACTATATTCTGGATATTTTCAGAGAACTGAACAGAAGTAAAAAGACTACCGTCCTGATTGTAACCCATGACAATGCCCTGGCAAGAAAAGTTAACCGTGTTATTTCCATCCAGGACGGTAAAATCAGCAGTGAACTTCATGCCAGATATGATCTGGAAGCTCTGCAGGAGCTTGCCTGGGAAGAGGGGCATGAAGAATATACCATCCTGGACAGGGCAAACCGCCTGCAGCTGCCTTCGGAAATGCTGGAGAAAATGGGGGTTCAGGACAATAAGGTGATATTGGAATTTGAACAGGACAGGATAATCATTAAGGCGGTCTCCTCCTAACGGGTTGTTCCGGCACTACATTGTATTTCACTTAATTCAGTACCTGCTATTTGTAATGTTACTGCATTGCTGTAGAGGCTTACAACCAATAATAATAATTTAATGAGTTCAGAATAAGGGAACACACATAGCAGAATAGCGAAAGGAGACAGAAAAAATGAGCAGATTGTGGTATGAGAAGCCGGCAGCCTTATGGGAAGAGGCACTTCCTTTGGGAAACGGAAGAATGGGGGGAATGGTATTTGGCGGTATCAGGGAAGAGCACCTGCAGCTCAATGAGGATAGTGTGTGGTACGGCGGTTACATTGACCGGAACAATCCCGATGCTCTTAAAAATCTTCCCAAGATCAGAAAGCTGATCTTAGAAGGAAAAATCAGAGAAGCGGAAGAACTGATGATATATGCACTGTCCGGAACACCTCAGAGTCAAAGACCCTATCAGTCTCTGGGTGATTTATACCTGCGTTTTTCCGGTATAGAGGGAGAAACGCAGGCTTATGAACGCAGTCTTTCTGTATTGGAGGCTGTACATTGTGTAAGTTTTCAGACGGGTTCCGGTAATTATATCCGGGAGACTTTTTTCTCCTATCCCGATAATGTAATGGTAATGAGACTTACCGCAGAGAAAAAGGGCGGAATATCCTTTTCGGCACTCCTTGTAAGGGAACGTTATTATGACCATGCCCTGGGGATAGACCAGGATACCATCATGCTGGACGGAAACCTGGGACAGGGCGGGCTGGAATTTGCCATGGCGGTAAAGGCAGTTACAGAAGGCGGTACCTGCGAAGTAATAGGAGAACACCTTATTGTCAGAGAGGCAGATGCGGTAACACTGTTATTTACTGCAGGAACAACCTTCCGGTTCCCGGACCCAAAAGCAGCACTGGAGGATATACTTAAGAAAAGTTCAGGGTATTCCTACGAGGAATTAAAGGCCCGTCACGTAAAGGACTACAGAGAGCTTTTTCAAAGGGTGGAATTTCAATTACATGGAGCGGAGGAAGCGGATAAGCTGCCTACGGATAGACGTTTGGCTGCTCTACAGGCAGGGAAAGCGGACATAGGCCTTGCAGGACTTTACTTTGATTACGGTCGTTATCTGCTTATTTCCTGCAGCCGTGAGGGAAGCCTTCCGGCGAATCTGCAGGGAATCTGGAACAAAGATATGCGCCCGGCCTGGGATTCCAAATATACCATAAACATCAATACAGAAATGAATTATTGGCCGGCAGAGGTCTGCAATCTGTCCGAATGCCATACACCGCTCTTTGACCATATTAAGCGAATGGTACCAAAAGGCAGGAAGACGGCAGATAAAATGTATGGCTGCCGCGGGTTTGTTGCCCACCATAATACGGATATCTGGGGAGATACGGCAGTTCAGGACCATTGGATTCCCGGTTCCTACTGGGTGATGGGAGCCGCCTGGCTGTGCACTCATTATTGGATGCATTATGAATATACGGGCGATGACAAATTTCTGGCAGAGGTTTTTCCAGTGATGAAGGAAGCAGCTTTATTCTTTCTGGATTATATGATAGAGGATAAGGGGTATTTAAAGACCTGTCCCTCTGTTTCGCCGGAGAATATCTACATACTGCCGGATGGCACCAGAGGCGCTGTTTCTGCCGGAGTTACCATGGATAACCAGATTCTCAGGGATTTATTCAGTCAATGTCAGAAGGCAGCAGAAATCCTTCATATTCAGGATGAGATTACGGAGCAGATCGGAAAAGCCATAACGCAGCTGGTACCTACAGGAATCGGAAGATATGGACAAATACTGGAATGGGCGGAGGATTATGAAGAACAGGAGCCGGGGCACAGACATATCTCTCATTTGTATGGACTTCATCCCTCGGATCAGATAACGGTGGATGGTACGCCGGAGTTAGCCAAAGCTGCCAGCCTGACCCTGGAGAGAAGACTGTCCCATGGAGGGGGTCATACGGGCTGGAGCCGTGCCTGGATTATCAATCTCTATGCCAGGCTGTGGGATGGGGAAAAGGCCTTCTATAATCTGGAGCAGCTTTTTTCCAAATCCACACTGCCTAACCTTTTTGACAATCATCCACCTTTCCAGATAGATGGAAATTTCGGCGGAACTGCAGCTATAGCTGAAATGCTGGTACAGAGTACCATGGAAAGAATCGTGCTTTTACCGGCATTGCCAAAAGCCTGGAGGGATGGAAGCATAAAAGGACTGCGTGTAAAGGGAGGTGCCAGTCTTTGCCTGGAGTGGCAGGAGGGCTGTTTGACCGGCAGCAGTCTAAAGGCAGACAAAGAGCTTCATACCACTGTAGTCTATGGAAAATACAAGGATGAAATCCATTTAAAGGCAGGAGAAGAAAAACAACTTATGTTCCATTAAAATAAAATAGGGTATTCTTTTTACCCCCAAGTCTGATTGCTCAAATAACAAATCTATTTTATAATAAAAGGGAGGGAAATATCTATGAAAAAATCAGGAATTATTATTTTAGGACTGCTGTTAATCAATCTTTTGGCAGTGTCCTGTTCCGGTAAAGATACCGATAAATCTGAAGAGAAAAATACAGGTAAGGTTAAAAACACAGAGTTACCAGCTTCTGAGGCTGTATCTCCAGCTGCTGAAGACAATGACAAGGAAGCGACGGGAATACCGGAAGCCATAGCAGCAGAAGCAGCAGCGATAAAGGATTCTGAGGCAGAAGCAGAAGAGCGTAAGAAAGCAGAGGAGGTGAAGGATAGTGACGAAAAAGCATCTCTCACCGATCGTATACCCGGGAAATACACAGCATTATCTAAAAATGGAGGTAGCATTCATCAGATTACCTATGAATCAAAGGATTATTTTGGGGATGGTGAACCGGTAACAAAACCGGCTTATGTCTATCTGCCACAGGGGTATGATGAGAAAAAGCAATATAACGTTGTATACCTGATGCATGGTATTGGTGGCAATGAGAAGGAATGGGGAATGTTTCAGGATTCCTCCACCGTGAAATGTATCATGGATAATCTCATAGGCTACGGGGATATCGAACCCTTTCTGGTGGTGGTACCCAATGGGCGTTCTTCCGTTAATTTTGCGGATACTGCCTCGGATTATAACTCCTTTTATCTGTTCGGCCAGGAGCTTAAGAATGATTTGATTCCCTATATTGAGGCCAATTATGCAACCTATGGGAAGTATGATGTAAAAGGTTATGATCTGACGGAAGCAAGAGACCACCGTGCAATGGCAGGTCTGTCCATGGGAGGTATGCAGACCATCAACATCGGATTAGGTGAGAACGCTGATATTATAAGCTATTTTGGTGCCTTCTCTGCCTGCCCGACTACCAATACCTCGGCAGTAACAGCAAAAGCACTGGAAAAATTCGAGGATTATGATATCAATTATTTTTATAATATCTGCGGTACCTCAGATGGTATTGCCTGGCCCAGTTCGACAGCTGCAGTTGACCGTATTACGGAACTGACAGATAAGTTCACAGAAGGTAAGAATTATTTGTGGAAAGAGGTAGAAGGAGGAGGCCATGATTTTAATGTCTGGTATCTTGGCTTTTATCACTTTGCACAGCTTGTATTTCGTTGAGTAAGCTGAGTTTTAACCCACAGCAGGCTTTAAAGCAGAACCATAAAAATCATTTACCGGGGTATTTCAGTTTTATGTGTCAGAAAACTTTTTGCTTCATTCTGAATACCCCTTTTGTGGTTTTCTGCAAAACCATATTTGTGCTGAACTTACCGGATCAATATAATTTCTTACGAAAAGCCCCCGGAGTCAGACCGGTGCTTTTCTTGAACTGACGGATAAAATGGTAGACATCATTATAGCTTAATTCCTGTGAAATCTGTTTGACGGACAGATCCGTTGAAGTCAGAAGAACTTTGGCCTGGGCAATCTTGGTATTGATTACATCTGTAATACAGGTCACGCCAAAGGCTTTTTTATACATTACCTGAAAATATGCATGGGATAAATGAGCCATTTCTGCAAGTTCTTCCACTGTCCATACTTTTTCGGGAGAATTGAGTATCTGACTGCGGACGGATAAGAGATCATTATAATGGGGAAGTCCGGTATTTTTCTGCTGCATAATGTCCCACTGCTCGCCTACTTTAATAAGTAAGATGTAAATAAGGTGGGTAGTAACCCGACTGGAATATTTGTTGCTGGGAGTATCCTCCTGCTGAATGTGACTGAGGATGGAATGAATAAGACTATCCTTTGAAATATGAACCGGAACATTCAAAGGAAAGAGCAATTCATTCATGAAAGTATTTTTATCCTTCACTGCAAAATGCAGATAATCATCCATATAAGTCAGTCCGGTGGGAAAATATTTGTGAGGAGTATTGCTGTTTATAAGAATGGCAGATGGAACTGTTATTGTATATACACGATCGTCAATTACTAATGTACTCGGCGTTTGTATGTATAAAAACAGATAATCTATCAGGCCGTTGGGACGTTCCATTACAAAATCGCTTCCGTGGATGCAATCCAGGGCTATATGGTGTATGTACATATTATTTTCTCCCTCAAAAAAATAATTGAATAAATAAAGTTTCAAAGAATATATCAACTATATGCAATTATACAGCATTGAGGTATGGCAATCAAGTACTTATAATGAAAGTATGACTGCTGTGCCGCTATCTTTTCAACTATATATTCACGAAAGAGGATAGATTGAAAATAAAAAAGCATTTTCAACTACATATTCAGGAATATCAAATCAAAAGATTTGATATTCACGAAAGAAAGAGGATAGATTGAAAATAAAAAAGCATTTTCAACTACATATTCACAGAGAGGATAAAATGAAAAAAATCAGTAAAGCTCTCTTAGTCTGGATACCACTGTTTTTGCTGCTTCTTGCTACTACAGCCTGCAGCGGAAACAAGTTGAACCAAGGAGGAGAAATGGCCGCAGACAGGACCGAATCAAAAGACCTTTTAAAAGATGGACAAAAAGCAGGAGAAGGCATTCAAAAGGACTTTGAAGAGGAGGAGAAAAGTCAGAAAACGGAGGAAAAGCAAATGACTGAAGGAAAGGATATCACATTAAAAGGAGCTCTTAAGAGCTTTGGAAACAAGAATCCGCTAATGACCCAGAGACTGGGAGCTGATCCCTATGCCCTTGTATATCAAGACAGGGTATATATCTATATGACGGGGGATGTAATAGAATATGGCGCTGATAAAAAGGCCAAAAACAACAGCTTTGGCAAAATAAACACTATTAATGTTATTTCGTCATCTGATCTGGTCAACTGGACAGATCATGGTGCCATCAAAGCGGCAGGCTCCCTGGGAGCTGCTAAATGGGGAAATAATTCCTGGGCACCGGCTGCGGCTTATAAAGAAATAGATGGTAAACCAAAATTCTTTCTGTATTTTGCCAATGGCGGGAACGGTATCGGTGTTTTAACAGCGGATAGTCCCATCGGGCCATTTACGGATCCCCTGGGTCATGCCCTTGTATCCCGTTCCACACCCAACTGTGCCAATGTGGCCTGGTTGTTTGACCCGGCTGTACTGGTGGATGACGATAACAAGGCTTATCTGTATTTCGGAGGAGGAATTCCAGGAGAGAATTTTGCAAACCCAGGTACAGGAAGAGCTGTACAGCTGGGAGATGATATGATAAGTCTTGCCGGTGATCCGGTGGCACTTGATATTCCTTATCTCTTTGAAGATTCAGGTATCAATAAGATTGGAGATACCTATTATTATTCTTATTGCTCCAACTGGAACGTAGACCAGGAGGCAACGGATACGTTAGGTTTTGCCAGTGCAGAAATTGTATATATGACCAGTAAGAGTCCTTTGGGACCCTTTACCCTCCAGGGCTCCATCCTTAAGAATCCCGGAATATTCTTCGGCTGCTACGGCAATAACCATCATTGTATGTTTCGTTTTAAGGATCAGATGTATATAACGTACCATACACAGATATTGGAACAGCTCTTAAAGATAAAAGGCGGTTACCGCTGTACCCATATCGATCCGGTAACGGTAGGGGAGGATGGAAAGATTGAGAAAATCACTGCTACGAAAAGCGGTGTCGATCAGGTAGGAAGCTTGAATCCCTATGAGAGAACAGAAGCCGAGACCATTGGAACCATGGCTGGCATTACCACGGTCCTTCTGGAGGAAAACGGAGAACGGAGCGGTACCGGCAACATGGCTGTAACGGATATGAAAGAGGGAAGCTGGCTTGCAGTATACGGAGCTGACTTCAACGAAAAAGGAGCTGTGAGCTTTACTGTCGCGGTCAGAGCCTTGGAGGGAGTGCAGGGAGGAATTCAGATAAGGCTTGACCGGCCGACCGGCGAGATTGTCGGATACCTTCCAATAGAAGCGGATAATTCGGGAGAGTTCAAAGAGATCAGTACAGAGCTTTTTAAAAAGATAACCGGCAAACATGATTTGGTTTTTGTATTTACCGGAGAAGGTTATGAGTTTGATTACTGGTACTTTCAATAAAAGAATCCGCAGGGATGGAAAGGCAGGATAGGAAGATGTTCAATAAGAACCCTATTATATGGTCCGATTATCCGGATCTTGATATTATCAGAGTAGAAGACACCTATTACATGATCAGCACCACCATGCACTTTATGCCTGGCGGTGCCATATTAAAGTCTTATGACCTGGTCCACTGGGAGATGGAGAGTTATGTCTATGAGACCCTGGATAATACACCGGGGCAATGTCTGGAAGAAAACAAAAGCATCTATGGCAAAGGAATGTGGGCAGCATCCCTCCGCTATCATAAAGGTATTTTTTATGTATGCTTTGTTGCCAATGATACAGGAAAAACGTATCTATACACTGCCAGGGATATCAAAGGACCCTGGAACAAGCAGTATATCGAAGGATTTTATCATGATTGCTCCTTATTGTTTGATGAGGATGACCGGGTGTATATCTTATATGGCAACAAAACCCTTTATCTTACTGAATTGAATGAGGAACTGACTGCCCCGAAAGAAGGTGGGTTGCACCGAATTCTTGCCACCGATACCGGGAAGGTTAATCTGGGCTATGAGGGAGCTCATTTATATAAGATTAATGGAAGATATTATGTATTTCTCATACACTGGCTGGCGGAAGGAACCAAAAGAAGAACTGAGTGCTGCCTGATGTCTGATTCCCTGGAGGGTGAATTTACAGGGAGAGATGTATTGGATGATGATATGGGTTACCATAATGCCGGAGTCGCTCAGGGAGGTATCGTAGATACACCGGAGGGAGAATGGTATGGAATGCTCTTTCAGGATCATGGTGCTATCGGCCGGATACCTGTACTGGTGCCAGTGCATTGGGAACAGGATTTTCCGGTATTCGGAGTAGAGGGAAAGGTTCCCCTTAAAATAGAAGTGCCAAGCACCAGACCGGAGTACCGATACAAACCGCTGGCAGACAGTGATGACTTTAAGTATCTCCCGGAGGAAGACGAGAAGATTCATTTAAAGAAGGTTTGGCAGTTTAATCATACACCGGATAACAGTCTTTGGTCGGTAACCGAAGAGCCGGAAGCATATCGTATCCGTACCGGCAAGCTAAGTCCCAATGTTTTACTTGCTGTCAATACCCTTACTCAGAGGCTCATGGGTCCTGTCAGTGAAACGAGTGTAACAGTCTGCGGCAGCGGCCTTAAGGACGGTGATTTTGCGGGAATCTGTGTCTTGCAGGGATGTTACGGCTACATAGCACTGACGAAGGAAAAGGATAACTATTATCTGGTAATGACAGGGAAAGAGCTGACCAGGGATGAAAACATATGGGGACCGGAAGGGGGAGATAAAAACCCCGGAAGGGAATATGAGAGAATTCCCATCAATGGCAGCCAGGCTACTCTTAAAATCATCAGTAATTTTGAAAATAATAAGGATGAGGCTGATTTTTATTATTTAAGGGGACAGGAGTGGTGCAGGCTTGGTATTACGCAGAAGTTGCATTTTCGCCTGGATCACTTTACCGGAGCCAGGGTAGGACTATTCTGCTATTCCACCAGGTTTACAGGAGGAACAGCTGATTTCAGACAGTTTACCTTTCACTGTTAACAGAGTAGCTTTAAGCAGATATGTGAGGCGCTTATGAAGAGTTTGGGAAAGCTGGTCAGCTTAGCCATCAGGAGCAGGAAATGGCGGCATAATGTTTTTGAGAGCCTTCTGGAAATACTAAATAATAAAAAGATAAAGAGCAAAATCACTTATGTTTATATATTGTGTGTTCTTCTGCCCACAGTGGTAACTAACCTGATCCTTTTAGGGAGCAGCTTCCGGTTGTATATCAATGAACGAAATATAAACATTAACAATATTGCGGATTCCGTCAGTCATGATATCGTAAAAGCCCTGGAAAGTGCAGTCTATGTAACGGTAGATTTATATACCAGTGCCTCAATAAATGATTTTCTTGAAAGAAATTACGAAACGGACAGTGATTATTATGAAGATTACAGAAAAGTCTTTGACAATTATGTTTTTTATGCAAGTACAAAGCATTTGGTCAATGATATTACTTTCTATTCCGATAATGCAACTATGATAAACGGGGGTAAATATTATCGGATAGATTCCATCCTGGAGGATGAATGGTATCAGAAATTCAAAGAGGCGGACACAGATCTTTATGTTTATCCCTATTATCAGAATACCCAGAATATCAATAACAAGAAGCGAATGATTTCGGTTATCCGCAGGCTTAATTATCTTGGCGTAAAGGAAAGAGAGAAGATCGTAAAACTGGATCTCAATTATAATCAAATCAATGAATCCATTAACAGTTCAGCCTTTGACACTAAGGTTTATCTGTGCAACCAGGACAGAATTATATTTACCAATGATCCGGAAGAGGGGAATCTTAATAATGATTACCCTATAAGCACCCTTGGTGACCGGAAGGATATCCAGGCTACCCGCAAGTTCAGTGTATACGGCATTGACTGGGAGGTATATGTTACTGGTTATAAGGCGGATTTCATGGCCTATCTTAAAAGAAATCTGTGGCTGATGTCGGTGCTTTTTCTGGCAGATGCCCTGATACCTGCCGTTATGCTGGCGTTGTTCAGCAACTCCATAACCAGAAGAATACTGCTTTTAGGGGAGTATCTGGAGAAGGTAAGGAATGAGAACTTTGAACTGCTGCCTTACGGAGATGGAAAGGATGAGATTGGAGACTTACTGGTCAATTACAATCATATGACACTTAGAATGAAGACCTTTATTGAAAATGAATTAAAAAGTAAATTAGAGCAGCAGGAATTGGTAATGGCAAGACAGCAGGCAGAACTACAGGCACTTTCCAGCCAGATCAATCCACATTTTCTGTTTAATGTGCTGGAGAGTATCCGGATGCACAGTGTTCTTAAAGGAGAAGAAGAAACTTCAAGGATGATTGAAAGCCTTGCGAAGCTAATGCGAAAAAGTGCCGACTGGGGGACGGATAATATTACTCTGGAACAGGAAATCGGATTTACCAGGGATTATCTGGAACTGCAAAAGTATCGTTATGGTGATGGGTTTCATTATAAAATCAAATTAGAGGAACAATTCTATTCCTTAAGGATACCAAGCCTGGTGCTGGTAACTTTTGTTGAAAATTCCTGTGTCCACGGATTGAACAGGCCCGGGCATAACGGCTCGATCTTTTTATCCGGTTATGAAAAGGATGGATATTTCTATCTGGAAATTGAGGATACAGGAATCGGAATGGACGAAGTACAGGTAAGGAAATATGAAAAGCGGCTGAATGAAGCCGGAATTCAGGAATTGCAGAAATCAGGGAGTCTTGGAATGCTGAATGCCAGTATCCGTCTGAGGAAATTCTGCGGAGAGGGAACCCGTATCTTAATAGAAAGTGAACCAGGAGAAGGAACCTGTATTATTATTCGATTACCATCGGATTATATGTACAGAAACCAGGCTGGTACAAGGGATATGAATTAACGGGTCATTCGGCTGGTCTGATAACCGTTTAAAGTACTTTTGATTCCTTGCACTGGTTTGTTGAAAAGGGGGAGGTCATTATGGAGGAAGAGAAAGATCTGTTACTGAAGGTTCTTTTGGTGGATGATGAACCATTCATCCGTAAAGGACTGGCGGCACTTATTGACTGGGAAGCGGAAGGTTATATCATAGCCGGAGAAGCACAAAATGGCATTGAAGCAATCGAGAAGCTTTCATGTGAGGAATACCACCTGGTCATCTCGGATATCAAGATGCCGGATATGACTGGGATAGAACTGATCCAGTACCTGAAGGAAAAGAAGCTATCCCAGGCAAAGTTTGTTTTCCTGAGTGGTTTCTATGAATTTCAGTACGCAAAATCCGCAATATTGTGGGGGTGCAGCGACTATGTCTTAAAACCCATACAAAGGGAGGAACTGCTGAATATCCTTCGGAGAATCCGAAGCAGTATTGAGGAAGAAACGGGCGGACTTAGAAAACGTAATATCTGTGAGAAGGCCTATCTGGATCGAAACCTCCTTGCTTTATTATGGGGAAATTATGATGAAATCAACCTGAATTATGCCAGAACCAGATTGCAGCCGGAAGGAGAAGTACGGTATATCCACCTGGAAATCTGTCTGTCCGATGAAAATTTCATGGGACTGTCCGAGGATAAGAAAAAGGAACAGCACAGGAAGCTTTACAGCTATGCAGGCCTCCTCCTTAAGAATTATTCCGACCGGATCATATTTGGGGCTACAAAACATACCGTGTGTTATGACATCGGAATACTCTACAGTACCTTTATGACCGGAGGAAAAGAGGATGAGGAATGGTTTGACTGGCTGGTAAAGGAATTAAAGGAGCGATTGGGTTATGAGATCGTTGCCTGTGCCGGCAGTTGGGTTTCTGGAATTGAAGGGCTTGCGGATTCCTTTAAGGAAGCTTCCATGATGCGGTTCTTCCGTTTTGACCAGAAGATCGAAAAGGACTCCGTAAACCGCAGCGGGATAAGGAAAATGCAGCCGAAGAATCAGGCAAGGAATCAAAAGAAGAATTCTCAGGAAGAATATTACAGAAAAGAACTGGACTGTCTGATTCATGGCATTGAAACCTGTGATAAGACCTTTATCAGAGAGAATGCCGGAAGCCTTTACCGGCGGATGATGGATAAATGTACAGATACAGAGCTTATCGGTCTGAATATCCAGTACTATCTATACAGACTTCTGGGTTTGGCTTATGAAATTGAAACCGATATTAACCAGGAAGAGGTTATGAGTTATATCCAGGAAGCGGCCTTTTCAACGGGTATGCCTTGGATTAATGAACATAAATTCCGGAAATTCGCGGAGGATTACGCTGATTATCTGGTGCAATTAAGACAGAATTCCGCCAGAGGAGTCATGAGTCAGATTGAAGCAGAAATTGAAACCAATTATGCTGATAATATAAGTCTGAAATCCCTGGGGGAGAAATATTACCTCAACAGTGCTTATCTTGGGCAGATTTTTAAGAAAAGTTATGGTTGTTCCTTTAAGGAATATATTAATGGTGTCCGTATTCGAAAGGCGGCAGAAATGCTGCTGCGGACGGATGAAAAGGTTTATGAGATTGGGGAAAAAGTGGGTTATAAGAATATGGAGTACTTTATCAATAAGTTTGAGGGGATTTATGGAGTTACGCCGGCCAGGTTTAGGAAGAGGAATTATGAGGCGCTTAAAGAAGCGTAGGAAAGCCATAGGAAAGTATAAAAAGGCTGGGTTATGGCAAGGGGACGGCAAAAGGTACAAACCAGAAAACGTATGCTTCAATTCCAAGGTATAAGAAGTCCTAATTCTCTGGAAATTTTGTGCTGGACATATTATCAAACAGATAACTCGCTTCGCTCAGACAATCTGTTTGATAATATAGCACAAAATTTCCAGAGAAAAGGACTTCTAATACCTTTCCATAGGCGCATTCGTTCTTCTGGTTTGTACCTTTTGCCTGTGTACTTAGTGAAGAAAGACGTTTAGAAACTTGGATCGTTGGAAGTAAGGCTGTTGGAAGGAATAATCATTTTATAGAATTGAATTGCTTTTATGGATAATTTTAAGCAAGGCTTTTGGAAGTTAAATCATTTCAAAGTATGAATTTGGAAGCTTGAATCATGTTTGAAAGAATGGCTTTGGAAACTTATATGATTATAAAAAATGGCTTTTGGAAGTTAGAATAATTTCAAAGTAAGGCTTTTGTAAGCATGAATCATGTTTGAAGAATGGCTTTTTATATACTTAATCATGTTTTAGAGAATGGCTTTTTATATACTTAATCATGTTTTAGAGAATGGCTTTTGTAAGCATGAATCATGTTTTAAAGAACGGCTTTTGTAAGCATGAATCATGTTGTGAAGAATGGCTTTTATAAGCATGAATCATATTTTAAAGAATGGCTTTTGTAAGCATGAATCATGTTTTAAAGAATGGCTTTTGTAAGCTTAAATCATGTTTAAAGAATGGCTTTTGTAAGCATGAATCATGTTTTAAAGAATGGCTTTTATATGCTTAATCATGTTTTAAAGAATGGCTTTTGTAAGCATGAATTATGTTTAAAGAATAGCTTTTGTAAACTTGAATCATGTTTGAAGAATGGCTTTGGGTAGCTTACTTCATATTGAAGCAGACTTCATAAGCGCGTACCATATTATAGAGAAGAAAGGGTATGCTTCTGGGGAGAGAAGAAGTGAGTTTTTTCTTTTGTTAAGCAGGCTGTTGCCAGTAGTAATCAGTTCGTCTGTAACTACAGTGGGACAGCCTGCTATTTTGTTGCTATAAAAGAGAGACGGAATTTATTGTAGAATACCTGTTACCGGATGGGCTACCATGGGATTCTCACGACTGAAGACAGATTCCAGATCAACGGCTGAACGGCTTTTACTGCTGGTCTCAAAGGCTTCCATGGCTTCCAGTACATGTAGAGTCTGGTGGTAGCCGGCTCTGGGGGCACGACCTGTTTCAATGGCTTTTGCCATATCGGCAAGCCCAAGTCCTCGGCTGTTCTGGGCGTAGTCAAAAAGAAGGGGGATTTCCTTATAGTCCCCTTCCTCCTGTCTTAAGAGGGAGATTGGACCGCCAAAGGTATTCGGATCGGGAACCAGCAGGGTTCCTTCCGAGCCGTAGATTTCCAGTCTGGCCTGGCCTTTATAATGTACGTCAAAGGTGGTAAAAAGGGTTCCGATGGCTCCGTTTTCAAATTCCAGGATTCCGGTGGTATAGGTGGGTACCTCCACCTGGATTTTTTCTCCGGCTTTTGCTTTGCTGGTGATTGTACGCTCTGTAAAGGAGGTTCTTGCAAGTCCGGTTACGGAGCGGATGCCTCCCAGGAGGTTTGTCAAAGCAGTGAGATAATAGGGACCCATATCGAACATGGGGCCGCCGCCGTGCTTGTAATAGAACTCTGGATCTGGATGCCAGCTCTCATGACCGCGACAGATCATAAATGCAGCTGCTCCAATGGGTTTTCCGATAAAACCGGTATCAATGAGTTTTCTGCAGGTCTGTATTCCTGCTCCCAGGAAAGTATCCGGAGCTCCTCCCAGATATAGCTGTTTTTCCTCTGCTATTCTTACAAGCTCCAGTCCTTCGGCATAGGTGGCAGCCAGAGGTTTCTCGGAATAAACATGCTTGCCGGCTTTTAATGCCTCAAGGCTTACCTGATAATGCTCATAGGGTCTTGTAAGATTCAGTACGATATCTATTTCTTTATCTGCAAATAATTCATACATGGTATCATAGATTTTAGGTATGTTGTACTCCTCTTTGGCTTTCTCAGCCTTTTCCTTTACCAGATCGCAAAGGGCAACCAGTTCCACTTCTTTGTAGAGCTGGGTCAGATTCTTTAAATAGATGCCGCTGATGTCACCGACACCGACCATTCCAATTTTTAGCATGGCTTCCTCCTTAATACATTTTGGCATTGTTCATAAATCGCTCAGTGGTAAGACCGTGGTCCAGGGCATATTGCTTCCCTTCTCCTGCCCATAGCATTCCTCTTTCCATTAAGACCTGGGCTTGTGGGGACTTGTCAAATACGTCATCGTGATGACCCAGAGAAGTATAGAATACTCTGCCATTACCCCAGTATTTTGTCCAGGCTACGGGCATATCAACCGGTTTGTTGGAGATGTGGTAATAATTGACCAGAGGGAACCTGGTGGTAGCCAGAATTTCAACAGCAGGATCTATATGGAGATAGTAGTGCTCACTGCAAACGGGAAAATCCGTAAGCCCTTCTGTTATAGGGCTGGAACCATGACAGATATTAACGGTATATTCGATTCCGTCGCCTCCCGGATGACTTATCCACTGTCCGCCGGTAATAAACTGCCATTCCGTATTCTGGCGGAAGGAATCACACATACCGCCATGGCAGCCTGCAAGGCCTACGCCGGAACCTACTGCTTCAGAAAGATTTACGACGTATTTATGGTCTATTTCACCCATGGTCCAGCAGGAGACAATCAAATCGAGTTTCATCAATTCTTCTGCATCTGACAGACAATCCAGATTATCTTCTATTCTCACCTCGTAATTATTCTTTTTTAATAGTTCTGCAAAACGACTGGATACCAGAACCGGCTCATGTCCATCCCAGCCACCCTGGAAAATCAATGCTTTTTTCATATGATACCCCTATCGCAGGAGGTCCTGCGGTATTGCCGCCTGACGAATTATTGCCAGGCTTTTAACGGCAACCTTTCTTCTAGATTTTTTTCAACAGTCTGCCACTCGTCCCGGCAGTGCTGATTGGTTACTATATTCTGAATATTTCATAATAAAAGAAATCTCATAATAATGATAATTATTATACATAAATAATCTTCCTGGAGAGTCAAAAGTTCTGGTTGACTTTTCTGTTTCATACTATTTCAGGAAAATTGCAAAAACAGAAGAATGAATGCGCCTGTGGAAAGGTATTAGAAGTCCTTTTTTCTGAATATTTTGTGCTATCTTATCAAACAGATTGTTTGAGCGAAGCGAGTTGTCTGTTTGATTAGATGTCCAGTATAAAATATTCAGAAAATTAGGAATTCTTATACCTTGGAATGAAGCATGAGTGCTTCTGTTTTTCTACAATTTTCCGTCCTTATGATGAGAAAAGAGAACTTTTGACTCTCCGGTAATCTTTAAGTATTTTATTTAATCTCTCATTAGATCGCCTCTGCTATATAAGACAGCGGATACCTTTACCGGAGTCCTCTGATTCAAAGACCTTCTCAATGACCTTCATGACTCTCAAGGCCTGTTCCGGTTTGACAATCAAAGCTTCTCGCCCTTCCATAACAGCAACAATGTTCTGGTAGTAATCGCTCCAATCTGTTGTCACATCGGGTAAAGCAAGTACTTCTGTGGTATATTCGGGTCTTGGAGCCATTGTTCTGGTAGGGCCGGCCTCGGTGTAAACGATATCCTCGCTCCAGGCCATCTCAGAATCCGCCTTCAGTTTGACCAGCTTACCCTTACAGCTCCAGTCTTCAATTACAGCAGTTCCGTCAGTACAGGAAATGTGCCAGCGGGGATTGTTGATAAGACAATTGGTGGACATTTCACAGAGGGCGGAAACACCGTTCTGAAAGCGCAGCAATATCTTGATGTTATCCTCCACTTCGTCTGAATATAGGTTGAACAAGTGAGCCTGAACGGATACTACCGGTGAATCAATAAGAGTGAGGAATTGGTCTAAAAGATGGACACCCCAGTCAAGCACCATACCCCCTCCGTTTACCTTATGACCCCGCCAGCCATACATGGCCCTTCTGGAACCCTGGACACGGCTTTCTATAAAATAGGGTTTGCCCAAAGTTTCCTGTTCCAGAATGTTCTTTACTATCACAAAATCCTTATCCCAACGGCGGTTCTGATGAATGGAGAATATTTTACCGCTGGACTCTGCCGCTTCCATAATCTCTTCCAGCTCCTGGACATTCATGGTAACCGGTTTTTCACAAATAACATTCTTTCCGGCCTGTAAGAGTGCAATAGCATAATCCTTGTGAAAATTATTTGGGGTCGCAATGGTGACCAGATCTATTTCACTGTCTGCAAGGAGCTCCTTGAGATCGGAATAGACATACAGGTTCAGTCCGGCGGCTTTTTCACAGGCACTCTGCTGAATGTCAAGTATCCCTTTAACCGTTATATCAGGTATTCTGGATGAGACATTTTCTGCATGCCAGCTACCCATACCGCCATAACCGATTATGGCCATTTTATATTTCATAAGTAATTTTCCTCCCGATTCTATAAGTAAAAGCTAATAGTATTATAGCATTTCATATGGTATAATACTTGCCAACGGAGAGAAAATATTGGACAATTATTGCGGTTTGTATCTGTATGGGATGAACCCTTGGACAAAGCCTGCCTCTCTGTTATCTTATCATCATATCTGATAACCCGGAAGGGACTGGGGGAAAGGGGAAGCTATGAAAATATTTTATGAAAACAATTCGGAAAGATTTTTGTTCCAGGTATTGGATGACTTTACTTTTCCGGCACATTTGCATGGCGGGCTGGAATTGTTTCTGGTACAAAAGGGGGAAATGGAGATAACGGTAGGAAACACCAGCCGTATCCTTGGGGAAGGGGAACTGAGTATCGTCTTTCCAAACAGGATACATAGCTATGATACAGTAAGAGCAGCAGGCGCCTCCAAAGGAACTCTGATTCTATGTCCTGCGGCTATGGGAGGGGATTTTATGTCTGTCTTAATGGCGAACCATCCCGCGGTCCCTTTTCTGACCGGAGGCATGCATCCGGATATAGCCTATGGAATCGGTTCTCTTTTGAAGACCCGTCCGGACATAGCAGATGATATACCGGTAATAAGTGCATATATACAGCTGATCCTGGCAAGAGCACTGCCGGCATTGAAACTTGTTAAGAACCGGGACAGCAATTCACCTGATATAACGGCTCAGCTTGTTACCTATCTATCGGAAAACTATACGGAGCAGGTCACCTTGGATTCACTGGCAAAGCGGTTTGGCATCAGCAGATACAGTATATCCCGAATATTCAGCGAGAAGCTTCATACCAGCTTTTCAGGATATCTGAATACCCTTCGGATTGATTATGCCAAGCTGCTGTTACAGGGCAGCGGTCATGATATCCTGACCATCAGTCTGATGTGCGGTTATGAGAACTCAAGGACCTTTAACCGGGAATTTAAGCTGCTATGCGGCTGTCAGCCCAGAGAGTATCGAAAAAAACGCCTGCATCTACACCAAAATAATAATCTGCCAGTAGGATAAAGCTGGTATTATGTTTGAATTCTTTTTGTGAATTACTATGGCTATATACCCAAAATAGCAAAATATGATAAGCAGGCAGCTATTGATGAGAGGATATTCTGTTTTTATTTTATTATGCTGTTTATGGGCTGTATCAGTTACGAGGAATATTTGAAGAACTCGTGCACCGGCCAAATCTCCACTTTATTCCAGCTGTCTGGAATGTATTGCATCCTTTGAAGGCTTCGTAATGTGGTGCTCTGGGTTGCATTTTGGGAATGTAACACATTGCCTCAAATTACCCCTGCAGTATTTCGCAAAGGTATCCCGTAAAGTGAAACATCCCGCGGTACAATTTTCAGACACACTCTGGGTGAAGAAAATTTAATAAAGCAGCAGTAAAACGTTAAGTAATTGCAGCAGGTTCCCATGGAGGGTAAGAACGGTGCATGCAGTTTCGAATAGGTCTGTAATAAATACGCTCCCTAGTATAAATAATGAATATCCGATGTAGGCTGGCTATTCAGAAAAGAGGGTATGATGGAGAGCTTAAAAGAAAAGTACAGAGATTATTTTGAAGTAGGGACGGCTGTCAGTGCAAAAACAGTAATCAGCCACGGAGATCTTATCAGAAAACATTTCAGCAGTATTACCTGTGAAAATGAAATGAAGTATGCCAGTGTAACAGCTGGTAAGGACTTTTATGATTTTAAGACAGCGGATATGATAGCGGAATTTGCTGCCGCAAATAATTTGACAATGCGGGGGCATACCTTTGTATGGCATAATCAGACACCTCACTGGGTGTTTGAGGACACAGACAAGGCAGGGCTGTTGAAAAGAATTCGAAATCATATGGCGATGCTGGGCGGAAGGTATAAGGAACAGATTAGCTGTTGGGATGTGGTTAATGAAGCTGTTGAAGACAAGCAGGATATGTTTCTGCGCCAGAGCAAATGGCTTGAGATTCTGGGTGAAGGGTTTATGGATGAAGTCTTTTTAGCAGCAAGGGAAATACTTCCGGATTGCAAATTGTTTTACAATGATTATAACGAAACGAATCCGGATAAGCGCAGTAAGATCTACCGGATAGTTAAAGGTATGAAAGACAGGGGAGTACCCATTGACGGCATCGGAATGCAGTGTCATTGGAATATTTATGGACCATCCCTGGAGGAAGTCAGAAAAACCATTGAAATGTATGCATCTCTTGGTGTCCGGCTGCACATAACCGAACTGGATATATCCCTGTTTGAGTTCAATGACAGAAGCAGGCTTGATAAGCCTTCCGGGGACATCCTGGAGAAACAGGCGGTGGTCTTTGACAATTACTTTAAATTATTCCGGGAATACAGGGAGGTTATAGACAGTGTAACCTTATGGGGAGCTGCAGATGACAGCACCTGGCTGGATAATTTTCCGGAAAGAGGCAGAAAGAACTGGCCGCTGCTCTTTGATGAAGACCATAATCCCAAAGAAGCATTTTTTCGAATTATGAATTTCTGACAAAGAACAGTAATAACTGGAGCATTGTATTTTAAACAATATTGCGGTAAGAAGCCTTTTGGCTTTTCTCTACACCGGCTGAAAGAATCATTACTAATTTCGTATGCTATGAAGACAAAATGTTCGTTTTTAGCATTCAAAATTGGCAGCTTGTCTTTCAGGCAGTGCATTACAGGAAAGCCAGGAGGCTTCTTACCGTTTTGTATTCATTTTGGATCAGCCCCGGTTCTCAAATTCTGGCTATAAACTTATGATAAAACCGAATTACCCAGCTACGGTTAAATCCATAAAAATGTATAGAAAAATATAAAATACTGTTTTTCATTTGTACATATATACTTTGTAGTGGTTTTATATGAAATTTGTATGATTAATGTATTGTGCAGAAATGCTAAAATATAGTTATCACGGAAGTGAAAAAATCTTAGGAGGATTGTTATGAAAAAGCGTTTTATAGCAGTTTTGATGTGTGTCATGCTGGTAACCGCATTATTTGCAGGATGTGGTAAAAACGATGACAAAAACAGTAAAAATTCTACTGAAACCGGTGGGGAAGCAAAAGAAATCAAGGAGTTCACGGCCTTTTTCGACAGACAGGGAACAGAACTCAATAAGAACAATGTTGTACAAGATTTAATTGCAGAAAAAATTGGGGCGAAATGCAAAGAAACCTGGTTAACGGGACAGACCGCAGAAGAAGCAGTGGGTATGCTCATTGCCAGCGGTGAGTATCCGGATTTTATCAATTATACACAGCAGCTTTATGATGCAGGAGCATTGGTAGCGCTGGATGATTATCTGGATAAATATCCAAATATCAAGAATTTCTGGAATGATATCCAGTGGAATTCCTTAAGACAGCCTGACGGCCATATTTATTCCATTCCTCAGTTCGGTAAGATCAATGAAAAACTCATGGATACCCAGAATAACGGAGAAGCATTCTGGATACAGACAAGAGTATTAAAATGGGCTAATTACCCTAAGATCGAAACCCTGGATGAACTGTTCAAGCTCCTGGGAGATTATTATGCAGCAAATCCTACCATGGCTGATGGTTCCTCCGTCATTCCCTTTGAGATTCTGGCTTATGACTGGTATTATTTCTGCCTTGAGAATCCGCCTCAGTTCCTGGACGGACATCCCAACAACGGATCTGTAATTGTGGATCCTTCAACCTTTGAAGTTATTGATTATAATACAACACCTACCGCAAAGAGATATTTCCAGAAGCTGAACGAGGAATATAAAAAAGGTATCATTGATCAGGAATTTATGACCATGAACCACGACCAGTTCTTAGAGAAGGTTTCCTCCGGACGTGTACTTTGTATGGTAGAGCAGCATTGGGATTTTAATACCGCTGAAGAAGCAATTAAGACACAGAAGCTCAATGACTGTACTTATGTTCCCTTGGGAATTACCATTGATCCCGGTATGCAGGAGCAGTACTATGCTGCCAATGAAGCAATGGCTCTTACCGGAGGCTTAAGTATTACAACAAGCTGCAAGGATGTGGAAGGTGCCCTTCAGTTCGTCAATGATCTGCTGGATCCTGAAATCGTGACTCTGCGCAGCTGGGGTATCGAAGGAACAGATTATCTGGTAGGAGATGACGGGCTCTACTACAGAACCCAGGAAATGAGAGATAATGGTGTTAATGCTGACTATAAGGCTTCTAATCTTTGCGGTTACGGATATTTCCCTAATTTCTCAGGTATGAATCCTGACGGAAAGAATGCCATGACACCAGATACCCAGCCCTCTGAATTCTTTGAAGGCTTATCAGCAGAGGTACAGGAATGCCTTACCGCATATGGAGCCAAGACTTATGTGGAAATGCTGGACTACAATACAATCGATGGTATGGAACAGCCCTGGTATCCTATGTGGTCTTTCTCCAACAATTTAACGACGGAGACACCGGGAGGTCTTGCCTGGACCAAGATGGGAGATACCAAACAGGAATATCTGCCACAGGTAGTTATCGCAGGTGATTTTGAAGCTTCCTGGAATAAATACATGGATGCCTACAGTGCCTGCAAACCGGAAGATTTCTTAAAGGAAATGCAGGAAGAAGTATATAACCGTATTGAAAAGGTTCAGGGTAAGGATGTAAGACCCACCAAATAACCTGTAAGCTGCGAGCAGGCAGCTGGATGTAGATCCGTGCTGCCTGCTCTATTTTAAAAGAAAGTATGGTACTAACAATGGCTTTAAGAAAACGCAGTAAAGAAGGACCGATAGAAAAGGCCAGGGTTAAAATAACCTGGAAGGAAATCGTGAAACAAAAGGAACTGGTGTTGTTATCCCTTCCTTTCGTCATATATGTATTGATATTTAATTATATACCTTTAATCGGCTGGGTTATGGCATTTCAGAATTATAAGCCGGTTAACGGATTCTTCCATTCGAAATTTGTCGGTCTGGATAAATTTAAGTTCCTCTTTATTAATAATCCTGATTTTATCAGAGTCATTCGGAATACCTTTGCAATGGGAATAATAAATCTGGTGCTGCAGCTGGTATTTGCTATTGGTTTCGCTTTGATTCTCAATGAGGTAGTACATAAAGGGCCTAAGAAATTTGTGCAGACCGTTTCATATCTGCCCCACTTCCTGTCCTGGATTATTGTATGCGGTATCCTGCAGGATGCGCTTTCCGTGGATAATGGTATTATCAATGAAGTATTGGTGAAATTACATATCCTGAATGCACCCATTAACTTTTTTACATATAAGGGATTTTTCTGGTGGATTGTAGGTTTTACCAATGTATGGAAAGAAACTGGCTGGAACAGTATAATTTACCTGGCAGCTATTACTGCCATTAATCCGGATTTGTATGAGGCAGCTTCCATAGATGGTGCCGGAAGGTTAAAGAAGATGTGGCACATAACCCTTCCGGGTATAAAACCCACAATTTTTATCTTATTACTGATTAATATCGGTAACGTGTTGAATGCAGGATTTGAAATTCAATATCTGCTCACCAACGGACTGATTCAGAGCGTATCCCAGACAATCGATATCTATGTACTACGGTACGGTATCAGCCAGACGGATTATTCCCTCGGTACGGCAGCTGGTATTTTCAGGAGTCTTGTCAGTATCCTTCTGATTGTTCTGGCCAATTCGGCGTCAAAAGCAGCCGGGGAAGAAAGACTTTTCTAGGAGGGAAGAACCATGGGAGCATCAAAAGTAATGTATCAGAAAAAAAAGAAATTTAATATAAAGAACCTTATCTATACAGGTATAATCGGTCTGATTCTGACCATTTTCGTTATTGTTACTATTTATCCAATCATCAATACCCTGGCAATTTCCTTTAATGATGCCATCGACTCCCTTCGCGGAGGAATCCATCTGTTGCCGCGTAAATGGACTCTCGAGAATTATAAGACTGTATTACACAAAGAGAGTATGGTAACAGGTCTGTATATATCGGTACTCAGAACTGTGGTTGGAACAGCATTGCAGCTTTCTGTAACTGCTTTGATTGCCTTTGTTATCAGCAGAAAGAACTTTGTTTTTGCCAAACCCATTTCTGTGCTGTATGTAATGACCATGTATATAAACGGCGGTCTGATTCCGGGATTTTTACTGAATAAGAGCCTGGGCTTTACCAACAGTTTCTGGGTGTATATCATTCCCGGTATGGTAAGTGCCTTCAACCTGCTGGTTATCCGTACATACATGAACGGCCTGCCGGACAGTCTGGAAGAATCGGCCATGATGGATGGTGCCGGATACTTTACCATCTTTCGAAAGATCATCGTTCCCTTATGTATGCCGGTGTTTGCAACCGTAGCCTTGTTCATTGCCGTAGGACAGTGGAATGCCTGGTTTGATGTTATGCTCTACAACCGTATGAATGAGAACCTTACCACCCTTCAGTATGAGCTTATGAAGCTGTTGTCCTCCGTCAGTCAGCTAAGTGGAGATGCCAATACTTCCAGAGTAGCGGGAACCAGCACCCAGGTTACCACCACTTCCGTACGTGCAGCAGCTACTATTCTTACCTGTCTGCCCATTGTTGCCCTGTATCCTTTCCTGCAAAGATATTTTGTGACGGGACTTACCATCGGAGGCGTAAAAGAATAATAAGAAACACGAAAGCATCAGGTGTTTAATAGAGTGAGTAATAAATTGAGGAGTAGAAAATGGATAAACAGATAGAGGTACTAATAAAGAAAGATGACAGAGTGTCCTTTCATAACAAAGCCAGCTACTGTATCGGCACAGGGCGTATGAATCTGGCCTTAAGACATGAATACCACAAGCAGCTTGAAAAGGTACAAAACGAAATAGGCTTTTCCTATATCAGAGGTCACGGACTATTCTGTGATGATATGGCTATCTACCAGACCTACGAGGAAGGCGGAGTGGAAAAGGTCGAATATAATTTCACCTATGTGGATATGGTATTTGACGACTATCTTTCCCTGGGATTGAAACCTTTTGTGGAATTGGGATTTATGCCGGAAAAACTGGCCTCCGGCAGCCAGACCATATTTTACTGGAAAGGCAACGTTACTCCACCCTCCGATTACGGTAAATGGGCAGAGCTGATAAAGGCTACCATTAATCACTGGATTTCCCGTTATGGTATAGAAGAGGTAAGAACCTGGCTCTTTGAAGTCTGGAATGAACCGAACCTTCCGGGTTTCTGGAAGGGTGCAGATATGCAGGAATATTTTCGCTTGTATGAGGTATCCAGCAAGGCTGTAAAGGAATGTGATACCCAGTTAAGAGTTGGAGGCCCTGCTATCTGCGGTGTGGATGATGAGCGCTGGCTGAGGCTGTTCCTTGCTTTCTGTTCGGAGCACAAGACCCCTCTGGATTTTGTCACCAGGCATGCTTATGCAACGGAAATGCCTGTCAGAGAAGGGCACTATGATTACCAGAAATTAAGAAGCCAGGAAGTTTTTCTTTCTGAACTCCGTACCAGCAGAGATATTATTGACAGCTTTTTTGAATATGCCGGCATGGAAATGCATATTACGGAATTCAATACTTCCTATACCCCCTTAAACCCAATCCATGATACCAATCTGAATGCGGCATATGTTGCCGGGCTCTTAAGTGAAATGGGAGATGTCTGTGCTTCCTATTCCTATTGGACCTTTGGTGATGTTTTTGAGGAAGCAGGGGTTGCCTTTACACCTTTCTCCGGTTGTTTTGGCCTGCTGGCAAACGGTATGATACCAAAACCTACATATTACACCTTTCTATTCTTTCAAAAGCTTCAGGGTCAGGCAGTTGCAAGAGGGAAGCAGTATGTGGTAACCAGGGATGGGGAGGGAAATCTCAGAGGAATCTGCTGGAATCCCGTAGAGGAGAGCACTGGGGAGGAACTTACCTTAAGCCTTCATTTTGAGATGGAAAATGGTGAATATCTGCTGGTGACAAAGCTGGTGGATGAAAATACCTGTAATCCTTTAAAAGACTGGATCAATCTTGGAACTCCTGCCAATCCATCAAAAGAACAGCTGGAACTCCTTCGTGAATGCAGCCGGCCTTACATAACAACAAAAGCAATTAGGGTACAGGAGCAGACAGCAGAAATACAGATTATCCTTTCAGACAATGGAATATGTTATTTTGAACTGAAGAAGATTACCAGAAATACTGACAGAGGCTTCAGGGGAGAGCTGATACAGGGAGCTCTGCTATAGGGAAAAGCTATCAGGTTGAGTGCAGGTTTCGGTGTTGTTTGCAATATTTACCGGGAGATATACCGGTAAGGTTAGTGAAGGAACGTATAAAGTTGGCATAGTCAGGAAACCTGCCTGAGAGCAGGTTTCCAAAACACTTTAGCCCTCCAGCAGCAATTTCCTGGCAAGAGTTATTTTCTGGTCAAGAATATAGGTGCGGAGGGTTAGTCTAGTCTTCCAAAAGAGAAATATCTTCTCCACGGCTTTTTCTTATTCTTATATTCTCTCTTCCCCAGGAACACATCACATCAATAATCCTGTTTGCAGTTTTTCCATATTCCGTCACATGGTATTCTACCCGGGGCGGCATTTGATGATAATTCGTCCTGCCAACAATTTCATCTCTTTCCAGCTCCCGAAGCTGTTGAATGAGTACTTTCTGAGAGATATCGGGTATAAGACGTTCCAGTTCACTGGTTCTTTTAGGACCGGGCATAAGCTGACAAACAATTAAAGCCTTCCATTTTCCGCCGAGGATTTCAAGAGTTGCTTCAATGCCTAAATTATATTGTTTCATATACTTACCTCCAATTTATTATAGTATATCAGCTCAGGAGATTGGAATACATACTTTCAGGTAAGTATTTACTGACTTTATTGTGGGTATTTACATTGGATCTAATTTAAACAATAATAAAGTAGTAAAGCGGATGGCCACAGCTTACTGATATATTTTAAATTCTGTATACTACCATTGAAATGGAAAGGATCAGTGAATGTAATGAGAACTCTAATAATTTTGGCACACCCTGACATAAATAATTCAACAATAAACAGAAGATGGAAACAGGAATTGGAGAAATATCCGGAGGAGTTTATTATTCATGAGCTTTATAATGAATATCCGGACTGGAACATTGAGGTTGAAAAAGAGCAACAGCTGTTGGAAAGTTCGGAGCATATAATTATTCAATTTCCGGTGTATTGGTACAGTTATCCTCCTTTGCTTAAAAAATGGATGGATGATGTGTTCGCCTACGGATGGGCATATGGCAAAAATGGAAATAAGCTGGTTGGGAAAAAATTCGGCCTTGCAATGTCAATTGGGGATAAGGAAGAAAATTATGCTCCTTCCGGTTCCGTTGGATTTTCGGTAGATGAAATCATTATACCCTTTAAAGCCACCACCGCTCACATCGGAGCAATTGCACTTTCCTACTTTTCTCTTTTCCGTGCGTCTTTTCAAATCAGCGGCGAAGAGGTCGAGCAAAGTGCAAAGGATTACATCAGGTACATTTTAAGAACTAAGTCGGAGGAGCGGCTTAAAGTAAAGGAATAATCAAGTAAAAGATAAGCTTAGTGCCGTATTGGCAAGAGCAATACAAAAAAGAAACTCTATGGTTTTCCATCCCACTGCACAAGGTGCAAGAACGGATAGCCATAGAGTTTCTTTTTCGTCATAGTTGATTATCCGGCAGGTATTACCAGCCCAGATCCATACGTATCCTGGCTGCCAGCTGGTTGGCCATCAGCTGGTGGGTTACCAGACTGGGATGCCAATCTTCTCCGTAACCATTGGCCCATTCCTGAACAGGAAACTCGATATAATGAACCTTAGAGTCCCCGGCGGTGTTCTTCTGATTCACCACACCACTTATATAATCACGGGCACTTGACTGACTGTCACCACTTAACATAGGCCCCATGGCACAGTATATATGGGCATCCGGATACTGGGTACGGACTTTTGCCACCAGATTTGAATACGCTGCTGTAAAAGCAGTTCTGTCCGGGGTTCCGATGCTATAGTCATTGGTACAGAGATTTATGACAACTACCTGGGGTACCCACTGGCTGGGATTCCATTGGAGGGCGGAATCATATGCCAGTATCCTGGAATAGAGAGAAGGCATCAAATCAGTAGTATCTCCTCCGTAATTGCGGATTACACCCTTGCCAGACCAGCTGACAGTAACAGGATCAGCCTCCAGAAGGCGGGCAGTTATAGCACCGTATGCCTGGTAAGCATTTTCATTCTTTGTCGTAAAGGACTCATATTGACTGGTGCCTTCATTACCATAACCGCAGGTAATGGAATCACCAATAAATTCTATACGCCGTAAGGAGGGAGAAGGAGCAGCCAGCAGACTGCCATCCGTAACAGAAAATCCAAGAAATTGTACATCACCTACCCAGGCTTCTGTCCTCTTTACCAGCTCAATGGTATGAGTGCCGCTTGCCAGGCCGGAAGCCAGCGTAATAGGGGAGGTGCTTTTGGCGGTAACATTGATGGGGGTCTTTACTTTACCATCGATTATCACCTCAAACCAGTTATCACCGTTGGATTTAAGGTTTACCTGTATGCCCGTTCCAGAAAAAGCAGCTTTTATGGTAGTAGTACCCCAGGAGAACTTTGGACCTGCCGGATCACTGGTGTCAAAACGTCCAATAAAAAGTACATTGGAGTCAGGGGAAGGGGTCACAGTAGGTGTGACAGTTGGTATGGGAGTCAATGTAGGAGTAAGGGTCGGGCTGACAGTAGGAGTTGGTGAAACTGTAGGCGAGGGGGAAATTGTAGGCGAGGGTGTAATAGTAGGTGAAGGCGTAAGGGTTATGGTAGGCGTGGGTGAAACTGTTCCGCTGGGTTCAAGGCCCCAAACCAGTTCACCTCCGATATAACCTGTTATTGAGCTGGAATCGGTATAGGTTGAAGCGGTATGAAAAGAATAATCATCTGTCTGTATAAAGTCAGTCCAGTCGGATTTCCAGATTCTTGTCTTTACTTCTATCCCTGTACCAGGGTCAAGAGTTCCTGCACCGCTTTTAAAAGTCACTTCCAGATATCTGTCGGAGTTATCTCCGCTCAAGGTACCAAAGGTACCCGTCACATTTTGTGCACCTATAGTAGAGTAGTCACATGAAAAGTTGTTTGACTGGATTCCGTCATTTTTAAAATAGTACTTTAGCTTAACAGTTGAAAGCAGCAAAGGGGTTGTCCCTGTGTTGACCAGCCTGAAATTTGGGCTAATGGTGTTTGATTTAACTGCCGTATTTCCGTTAAAGGATTGTACGCTTATGCTTTCTGCGGCAGAAACACTGGATATTGGAGTCATGGCAGTCAGTACAATCGCAAGCAGGATTATACCAATTTTCTTTAACATAGATAATACCTCCATAAATGTAATTATATGTAAAATAATTATAACATGAAAAGGCTGACTTTGCACTATATATTAGCTTTCATTCACCGCTTTCATTTCAAGCTCACATTGCCATACCGCATTGAATCTGAAAAACTGACTCATTCCCATAGATATGAGCTTTTGAAGGAAATTCCTGGGTTTATTTGGATGGATAATGGAACACCGATTCAGCATCAGGTGAAAGTATGGAGGGACAAATTTCCGATGGAACCAGGCTTCAGGTATTCGTGATTATAGACAAAGAACTCCCTGGATTGCACATTTAAACATAAATATATTACAAATTTCCATTTATGACATTTTGTATTCATGATAAGATGAAGCTAGTTCCAGAAGAACGAACCAGAGGAGGAAAATTAGATGAAAAAGAAAGCTTTGAGTATTTTTTTAAGTATCTTATTGGTAATGTCATTAATGGCAGGATGCAGCAAAAACTTAAATTCAAAAGAAACCGTCAACCCGGATCCAACGGAAGATGCGAAAGCATCAGAAACACCCGTAGCGACGGAAGCTGCCAAAGGGGTAACAATCAGCTATGCGGTATGGGATTCCAATCAGGCTAAATTAATTCAGCAGCTGGCGGATGCCTTTGAAGCAGAAACAGGAATTCATGTAGATATCCAGGTAAATGGCTGGTCTGATTACTGGACTGCCCTGGAAGCAGCAGCTACAGGCGGATCTTTACCCGATACCTTCTGGATGCATTCAAATAATATTTACTATTATGCCTCCAACGGTCAGCTGCTGGATCTGACAAATGATATCAACAGCAGCAGCGATATTAAGTTAGAAAATTATCCGAAGGGCCTGAATCAGATTTATAACCTGGAGGGCAAGCAGTATGCCATCCCCAAGGATTACGATACTATCGGACTCTGGTACAACAAGACCATGTTTGATGCAGCCGGTGTAGCTTACCCGAATGGGGACTGGACCTGGGAGGACCTTAAGGCGGCAGCGGAGAAGCTTACCAAGAAGGACGGTTCTCAGTACGGTATCCTTGCACCTCTTCACAATCAGGAGGGTTATTATAACTTCGTATACCAGAATGGAGGTACCATCGTTACTGCAGATAAGAAGTCCGGTTATGATGATCCAAAGACAATTGATGCAATCAAATATTATTTTGACTTTGTAAGGAACGGACTCTCACCGGTAATTACAGGAGATGCCGAAAGAGCAGAAGCCTTCCAGAACGGCCTGACAGCAATGGCGTTCTTTGGCTCCTGGAATCTTTCCGGCTTTGCAGCCAATGAATACATAGCAAAAAACTGTGATGTAGCCGTACTTCCAAAATCCAATAGCGGCGGTCAGGCTTCCATCTTTAACGGATTGGGCAACTGTATCGCAGCAACCACTGAGCATCCAAAGGAAGCCTGGAAATGGATCGAGTATTTAAGTAACGAAGCAGGGCAAAAGAAACAGGCAGAACTGGGAATTGCAATCTCTGCCTATAACGGAACTGCAGAAGCCTGGACCAAGGCATATCCCGGGTTTAATGTGCAGTCATATTTAGACATGGTGACCTACGCCCAAATCAGGCCCTATACAAATCAAACCAGCCTGTGGGAGGATAAGGCCTACGAACTTTTAACAAATGTTTATGCAAATGGAGGAGATGTGGAGGCCGCTTGTAAGGAAGTTGCAGCTATGATGAACAATGCCATAGATCATGAGCAGAAATAGCAATAAAAGAAATTATATGTCCGGTGGCCCTGGGTGGCTGCCGGACTTATAGTAAGGCGGCAGGAAGAGATACCTGTGCATTCATCGAAGGAGGCTGATAATAATGGCAGTAATGAAAAATCCCGCCGGAAAAAGGAAAATCCCGCGAAATGTCCTGAATGAATGGAAGTGGGCATATATCATGGTTGCACCTACAATAATCGGTTTATTCATTTTGAATATTATTCCAATCCTGCAGACTGTATATTTGAGTTTTTTTAAAAGCGGAGCCTTTGGAAAAGGAAATATATTTATTGGGCTTAAGAATTATACAGACATGTTTTCTGATATACAGACCTGGTATGCCGTGCGTAATACACTTGTCTATACCTGTTTGGTGGTACCATTTACAATCGCAATCGCATTATTGGCGGCAGTCGTGCTGAATAGGAAAATAAAAGGTAAGGGTATTTACAGAACCATATACTTTGTACCAATGGTAGCTGCACCAGCCGCAGTAACAATGGTCTGGAGATGGTTATACAATTATCAGTTCGGGTTTCTTAATCATATACTTTATAACCTGGGACTTGGAAAGGTAAAATGGACGGAAGGGCCGGAAATAGCTTTGATTTCAATCGCTGTCATCGGTATCTGGAGTACCATTGGCTATTGCATGGTTATTCTGTTGGCAGGGCTTCAGGAGATACCGGGAGATTTCTATGAAGCAAGTGATATTGATGGGGCATCGAACGTTAATCAGTTCCTGCATATAACACTTCCTTTAGTATCGCCAACATTATTCTTTGTGGCAGTTACCAGTGTAATATCCTCAATGCAGGTATTTGATGTGATCTTTATGATGATAGATGTTGCAAACCCTGCCTATAACCGTACCGTTTCACTGGTTTATTTATTTTATAATAATTCATTTAAATACAGTAATAAGGGTTATGGCTCGGCAATTGTTGTACTGCTGCTGTTAATTATCATGATTATTACTGTGCTGCAGATGAAAGCACAGAAGAAGTGGGTCAGCTATATGTAAGACAGAAGTCTTTTTTGTGACGGAATGGAGTGGTTATGAAAATAAAAAACATAAAATCAGGTGTTATCCTGCATATCTTATTGGCAGCAGGCGCTATTATAATGCTATTTCCCTTTCTATGGATGGTTCTTACCTCCTTAAAGTCCGTAACGGAGTCTACTTCCATGAATCCCTATGTGTATTTTCCAAAAGTGCCACAATGGGACAACTATAAGGCTGTATGGATGAATAATAATTTTCTACGTCTGTACTTTAACACCTTTACAATGATGCTGTTCCGTGTCCTTTGTGCGGTATTATTTTCTGCTATGGCAGCCTATGCCTTTGCCAGGCTTAATTTTCCGGGAAAGAATTTTCTTTTTGGAATTGTACTCTTTCAGATGATGGTGCCGGTCCAAATCTTTGTAATTCCACAGTATTTAATGGTGGATTTCTTAAAGTTGCGTAATACCATATTTGCACTTGTATTTCCGGGGCTTGTTAGTGCCTTTGGAACCTTCCTGCTTCGGCAGTTTTTTCTTGGACTGCCAAAGGAACTGGAGGAGTCTGCAAGATTGGATGGGTGCAATATCTGGAAAACTTTCTGGAAGATTATGCTTCCTTTGACCAAATCAGGTCTGGTTGCCCTTGCAATCTTCACCGCTCTTTTTGCCTTTAAGGATTTAATGTGGCCTTTAATCGTAAATAATCAAGAGAAATCAGCAACGTTATCATCAGCGCTTTCAAAGATACAGAGTGCTTATTCTGTTAAATATCCTGAATTGATGGCATCCTCGGTACTGGCTATCTGGCCTATGATGCTGCTCTACATTATATTCCAAAGGCAGTTTATTGAAGGGATTGCCACCAGCGGCGGCAAGTTGTAAGAAGTGACACGAACAATCCAAATCGGGAGGAAAAACATTTGGCCATTACATATTACGAACAGGATAAGCAATTTATATTATACACGGAGAATACCTCCTATCATATAAAGGTCGGACCCTATAATACCCTGCTGCACCTGTATTACGGAAAAAAGGTAGACGGGAATCTGGATTATCTGATAAGGAGGATGGACAGAAGCCATTGCGGCAATCCCAATGAAGCTGAAAGAGACAGAACTTTTTCACTGGACACCCAGCTGCAGGAATATTCTGCCTTTGGAATGGGAGATTACAGAATCTCCTGTCTGGAGGTTCTGAATGAGGATGGAAGCTGTGCCGCTGACCTTCGATATAAGATCCACAGTATAAGCAAAGGGAAATATCATCTTCCGGGGCTTCCGGCGGTATATGAGACGGAGGAGATTACGGCGCATACCCTTGTCATAACCTGTGAGGATATAGTATCAAAGCTTGAAGTTGAGTTATATTATGGGGTAATAGAGGAGTACGATGTTATTACCCGTGCGGTAAAAATACGAAACAAAGGCAGAGACTGTATAAAGCTTACAAAAGCATTATCAACCTGCTTAGAGTTTCCCAATAACCATTTCGATCTTATTCACTTTTATGGGAAACACTCCCAGGAGAGAGAATTTGAGCGGATACCGGTAGGTCATGCCAAGCTGTCGGTGGAGAGTATGCGGGGGTTGAGCAGCCATCAGCATAATCCCTTTGTTATACTGGCAGACAGGTCAGCAACGGAGACAAACGGTGAATGCTATGGCATATCCTTTTTATACAGCGGGAATTTTCAGGCACAGGTGGAAGTTGACCAGATTGGGCAGACCCGTTTTGCAATGGGAATCCACCCTGTTTTTTTTCGGTATGAGATAGAGCCAGGTGAGGAATTTGTTACACCTGAAGCAGCGATGAGTTATTCCTTTGAGGGGCTGCAGAAGTTGTCCCATAACTTTCATAAACTCATTCGAAATAATATCTGCAGGGGCAGCTTCAAGAATAAAAGAAGACCCATACTGATTAATAACTGGGAGGCTACCTATTTTGATTTTAATACCGAGAAACTGGTGCGAATTGCAGAGGAAGCAGCAGAGCTTGGGATTGAGATGCTGGTTATGGATGACGGCTGGTTTGGTAATCGAAAGGATGACTATTCTGGATTGGGAGATTGGAAGGTTAATACAAAGAAGCTTGGAACGTCCTTAAAGGAACTTGCTGACAGAGTGAATGCTGCCGGTTTAAAATTTGGAATCTGGTTCGAACCGGAAATGGTAAATGAAGACAGTGACCTGTTCAGACAGCATCCGGACTGGTGCCTGCAGATACCGGGAAGACCAAGAACCAGGTGCAGATACCAGCTGGTACTTGATTTAACAAGGCAGGATGTCAGGGATTATATTTATGATTCCATCGCTGCTGTCATAGACAGTGCGAAGGTCGAATATATCAAGTGGGATTTTAACAGAAGCATAGCGGAAACCTGGTCTGCACTCAAAGGTAAAGAACACCAGGGACAGGTATTCCATGATTATATATTGGGACTGTACAAAGTTTTGGAACGGCTGACTGGAGATTATAAAGAAGTTTTATTTGAGGGCTGTTCCAGTGGAGGAGGACGCTTTGATACGGGTATGCTTTACTATATGCCTCAGATTTGGTGTTCAGATAATACAGATGCTTATGACAGACTTAAGATCCAGTACGGCACTTCCTTTGGATACCCCGTCAGTGCAGTGGGAAGCCATGTATCTGCCGTACCCAATCATCAGACAGGCAGGGTCACTCCTTTTCATACCAGAGGTATTGTGGCTATGGCAGGTACTTTTGGTTATGAACTGGATGTAAATATATTGTCAATTGATGAGAAGAATGAAATCAGGGAACAGATTGAAATATACAAACGGAACTATGATTTAATACAGGCAGGTGAATACTACCGCCTGACCAGCCCTTATGAAAACAGTGATTATACTTCCTGGCAGTTCGTCTCCGAAGATAAGAACAGGAGTCTTCTTAGTGTTGTTTTCCACCAAAGCCACGGTAATCCCAATTTTTACACGGTTTTGCTGCGGGGACTTAAAGAAGAGGCACTCTATCAAATAAGCGGAAGAGATAAACTGTACAGCGGTGCAGCACTTATGAATGCAGGGTTTGATTTGCCAAGTCCCTGGGGAGACTATCAATCCTTTCAGTATGAAATAAAGGAAGTAAAGTAATTTAATACAAACTGATTAAAATAGGTTCAAATATTACTTAATCTGTTCTGTGTGTCCTTATCTGAAATATCAAGACTTTCGGTTGTACTGCGATATTTCTTCGGATTGATTCCATAAATCTTCTTAAAAGCCTTGGAGAAGTTCAAGGCATCATCATATCCAACCTTATAGGCAATTTCTCCCACCGGCAGCATCGTATTTTTTAGGAGTATGCTTGCCTGATTCATACGGTAATTCAAAATATATTCCTGAGGTGACATTTTCAGCACACTTTTAAAACAATTCGTCAGATAGGAACGGTTAATACCGATATAATCTGCAATACTTTGTACTTTTAAATTACTGGAGAAATTGTGCTCTATGTATTCCAGAGTATGTTCAACATACACTTGATAGGAATAATCATGAACCTCTTCTGCGTTTTCAAGGCTCTGCTGGCTTTGAATCAGATATGAAATAAACTGATAGAGATAACCCTCTCTTGCAAAATCATTGGAAAAGGTCAGCTGACTGGAAGCAAGCATACCGTTAACACAGGTAACGAAAGGCTCGGTATTTTTGATGGGTACTATCAGATTATCTTTCGAAAAGTGGGCGTGCTTTAAAGCTGCCTCTGCTTTGATTCCGTTAAAACCTACCCATACATAAGTCCAGGGGTCATCTATACTGGCCTCGTAATAGGTAGTGGCACCGGGGAGGATTAGAAAAGCGGTGTCAGGACCGATTTCATAGGTTTTGCTGCCGACGGTATAATAACCTCTGCCGTTTAATACGATGTGGATTAAATACTCTTTCCTTATTTCAGGGCCGTAAGCATGTCCGGCACAGCATATCTGCGAGCCGCAATAGCATAGATACAAATCCATGGATGCTTTTTTCAGATATTCCAGACATTTATAACGGGCTGAATCCGTATATTTTACATTTGTTGGCATTTATAGAAGACCCTTTCTTTATACCCATAAGAGGTGTGTGGTTTTGATACGTTAATGGTAGCAAATATAAAATAATTTGTCCATACGAATTTCCAATTACAATTTTGTGCAAATTGTATAAAAATAGTTTCGACAACACATTTAAACATATAAATATTACAATAAACCATACCTGGAAATGAATGATGGTGTTATGCTTATAACAGTAAAATATATCCATCGCCAAGGAGCCTGGAGGTTTATCAGGAAAACCTGAAGGAGGCTTATCAGGAAAATGGAAGTTATAAGAAGGATGAATGAAATGAGTTATACTCTTTTATAGAAATATGGGAGGAAAGGAGGCAGTAATTGAGGGATAAAAAGAGTGTAAACAAGAATTTCAGAAGGTAAAACAAGGAGAAGGTAAAAAAATTGAGGAGGTAGATCTATGAATAAGGTAAAAAAGATATTGGCTTTTACGCTTGGCATTCTGCTGTTACTGACCATGATTCCGGAGATCCCGGTATTAGCCGCTAATTCAATGACAGTGGATTGCGCAAATGTATTAAGGGGTGTGACACATTGTGCAAATGGTTCTCTTTATGGGGTTACGGAGAGCATACCGGCAGATGTTAACGGGCTTATAGCACCGTTAAGCCCTTATGTACTGAGGAATCCCGCCAGGGGAAGTGCAGGAAACCAGCATGCTTTTGGGGATGCTATTCTTGTTTCTGCTAAATTAGCCTCGGTGCCAGGTGCCAAGGTATCCATTGATCTGGCAGATATGCTGCCGGGATGGCCGTATAAATGGCCCGGTATGACGAGCTGGCTGAATCAGGTAAAAGCTTTTATAGCTGATAAGAAAGCTTCCGGACGCGATAATTTCTATGGTTATGAGATTTGGAACGAACCGGATGGTACCTGGAATTCTGCCAACGGAACCTTTCATGACATGTGGAAGCAGACCTATGATGTTATACGGGCCAATGATCCCGGAGCCAAAATAATTGGTCCCTGTGACAGCTTTTACAGCCGTACCAGATTGAGCAGTTTTTTAAGCTTTTGTAAGAGCAATAATTGTATGCCTGATATTATGAGCTGGCATGAGCTTGGAGGCGGTGCAGAAGTGGTATCACCCCATTTAAGGGATTACAGAACGTTGGAAGCTTCCCTTGGAATCAGTGCACTGCCCATTAGTATCAACGAATACTGTGACCCGGACCATAGTCTGGAAGGGCAGCCCGGATCCTCGGCACGTTATATTGCAAAATTTGAACGATATAAAGTAGAGAGCGCTTGTATTTCCTGGTGGTTCGTTCCTTCTCCCGGAAGGCTGGGCAGTCTTCTTGCAACGAATACACAAAAAGGAGCCGGTTGGTATTTCTATAAATGGTATGGCGATATGAGCGGAAATATGGTATCTGTTACACCGCCTAACGACGACAGTAATCTGGTAGACGGTGCAGCCTGCGTTGATTCCAATGCCAGGTATATCAGCTTTATCTTTGGCGGACCAAATGACGGAACTATAAATACAACCATTAAGAATATCCCATCCTTTATAGGTTCTACGGCGTCCGTTAAGATTGAAAAGATTGACTGGATAAGTAAGGATACCGTATCAAACGGTACTACTACCATATCGAATTCCAATTACTCGGTGGTAAATGGACAGATATCAGTAAGCTTATCAGGCTGTAACAACAGCTCGGGATACCGGATATATATAACGCCGGGAAGCGGAGGTATTCTATCGGGAGGAACCTATAAACTGATTAACCGTAACAGCGGCAAAGCACTGGATGTAAAGGAAAGTTCCACCGCCAATGGAGCAGATGTTATCCAATGGAGCGCAGGAAGCGGAAGTAATCAGAAATGGGTAATCACGAATATGGGTAACGGCTATAAGCTTATAAACGTCAACAGCCAAAAAGCGCTGGATGTTTATAACAACTCTACGGCTGAAGGTGCGGATGTAATCCAATGGACAGATAGCGGACAAAACAACCAGAGATGGAACCTGATTGATTTGGGAAATGGTTACTACAATGTAGTAAATGTAAACAGCGGTAAGCTGTTGGATGTAGACAGGGGGTCCCTGGCAGACGGAGGAAATGTATTACAATGGAGCAATAATGGGGGTTATAATCAGCAATGGCAGATTGTTGCTCCTTGATAGAAGTAGTGTATTTGGAGTTATCTTGAATAGCGGGACAAATACAGTAAAATTAGTAACTACGGGCACAGAAGGACCAAATATTGACTGTATAACTGTTACAGCTCAGTAATTTACGCGGGGAGTGAGTTGAAAGACTCAATTGTGTAAGTGTAAAGTGGCAGGGATTCTGAAAGCCCGAAACAGGGAGAATAAATTAATAAGGAGATGGGAAAATGAAACTACCTATTAAAAAAATAATAAGTGCGATACTTATCGGTATAATGTTGCTGTCGTTGATTATTATGGTACCAGATCCAACGAATGTATTGGCAGCAAGTGATGTAACGATTAACCTGGCCTCAGAAAAACAACTGATCAGGGGGTTTGGAGGAATCAACCATCCTGCCTGGATTGGAGATTTAACTGCTTCTCAAAGAGAAACTGCCTTTGGAAACGGAGATAATCAGCTGGGATTTACTGTTTTGAGAATCTATGTAGATGAAAATAAGAATAACTGGTCCAGAGAATTAGCAACAGCAAAGAAAGCTATTGAAAAAGGTGCAATCGTTTTTGCTTCACCCTGGAATCCACCCAGTGATATGGTTGAGACCTTCACACGTAATGGTGTTGCCGGGCAAAAACGGCTCCGATATGATAAGTATGCCGCATATGCACAGCATCTGAATGATTTTGTTACTTATATGAGGAATAACGGTGTGGAGCTGTATGCCATATCCGTTCAGAATGAGCCCGATTATGCACATACCTGGACCTGGTGGACACCGGATGAAATGCTTAACTTCATGAAAAATTATGCCGGAGCAATAAATTGCAGGGTAATAGCACCGGAGTCCTTTTCCTATCTGAAGAATATGTCAGACCCTATTTTAAACGATTCACAGGCACTTGCCAATATGGATATACTGGGTGCTCATTTGTATGGTACACAGGTTAGTAATTTTGCCTATCCTCTGTTCAAGCAAAAGGGAGCCGGTAAAGAGCTTTGGATGACAGAAGTGTATTATCCGAACAGTAATGATAATTCAGCTGATTCCTGGCCTGAGGCATTGGAGGTTTCTTATCATATTCACAATGCCATGGTAGAAGGAGATTTTCAGACTTATGTCTGGTGGTATATCCGCAGGCAATACGGACCAATGAAAGAGGATGGTACAATCAGCAAACGAGGCTATAACATGGCTCATTTCTCAAAGTTTGTAAGACCCGGATATGTAAGAGTAGATGCAACCAAAAATCCTGATACCAATGTTTTTGTATCGGCCTATAAAGGTGATAATAAAGCTGTTATCGTTGCTATCAACAAGAGCACTTCTTCCGTAAATCAAAAATTTACACTCCAGAACGGAGCTGCGACTACTGTATCCTCCTGGATAACAGACAAAAACCGGAATCTTTCAGCCGGTTCCGGCTATAATATATCAGCCGGCTCCTTTACTGCCCAGCTTCCTGCACAGAGTGTTACAACCTTTGTAGCTGATTTAAACGGAAGCAGCAATACCGGAACTACCTATGAAGCGGAAACGGGCACTGCACTGACGAATGCCGTTGCGGAAACTGTGAACTCAGGTTATACTGGAGCCGGTTATGTGAACTTTACTGCCAATAGCGATGCATCCGTACAGTGGAGTAATATCTACTGCGCAACCTCGGGAACAAAGAATATCAAGTTTCGTTACGCACTGGCGTCCGGTACAAGGAACCTGGACATCTATGTGAACGGACAGAAGGTAATAAGCAATGCCGACTTTTCCGCAACTGGAAGCTGGACCTCCTGGGGAGAGAAAACCGTACAGGCTGCTATGAATAGTGGGACCAATATCTTAAAAGTAGTAACAACAGGAACAGAAGGACCCAATATCGATAATATAAATATTACTGCCCAGTAGCCACAAATAGCGGATACCTAGTAGAAACCACTATAAAAAGCATCAAATAATTACCTATATATATCAGATAAACACTCTTGTCCCTGTTATATTGTTGTTTTATAATATCAATAGATTACTTATTTTATATCAAATATTTTCTATGGGAGGCAGCAATGAATAAGAATCAATTTGCCGTAACTCCGCCTATGGGGTGGAACAGTTATGATTATTACGATACAACAGTGAACGAAGAGCAGATAAAAGCCAATGCGGATTATATGGCAGCTAACCTGAAAAAATATGGCTGGGAATATATAGTGGTAGATATCCAGTGGTATGCATATGATGCCGGTTCTCAGAGAGACCGTCATCAGTATATACCCTTTTGGAAAGTGGAGATGGACGAGTACTCCAGATTGCTGCCCTGTCCCGACAGGTTTCCCTCCTCCAGAGACGGACAGGGATTTAAGCCTTTAGCTGATTATATTCATAGCCTTGGTTTAAAATTCGGTATTCATATTATGAGAGGAATACCAAGAGCAGCCGCACATAACCACACCAAGATTCTTGGTACTGAGCTTACTGCAAATGAAATAGCAGATCCTTCATCAATCTGCTTCTGGAACCCGGATATGTATGGAGTAGTTACAAACCGGGAAGGCGGACAGGAATATTATAATTCCCTTTTTGAACTATATGCTGAGTGGGGAGTAGACTTCATAAAATGTGATGATATTGCACGCTATGATATGCCTTCTGCCAAGAAAGAAATTGAAATGCTCCACAATGCAATAGAGCATTGCAACAGACCGATGGTATTGAGTCTGTCTCCTGGACCGGCATTAATCGATCAGGCCTGGTATTATGAAAAGTATGCCAATATGTGGCGTATTACCGACGATTTCTGGGATAACTGGCCCCTTCTTGCCAATATGTTCGAGAGATGTGAATTGTGGCAGAACCACGTTTCGGAAGGCTGTTATCCGGATTGTGACATGTTGCCCCTTGGCTATGTTGGAAAAGGCTTTGGAGGAGAAAGATATACCGGTTTTACAAAGGATGAGCAAATAACCATGATGACTTTATGGTGCATCTTCCGTTCACCGCTGATGCTGGGAGCTGAGCTTACAAAACTGGATAATTGGACCTTAAGCCTCCTTACCAATGAAAAGGTATTGGGCCTGCTGACAGGGTCAGCCGGAGCAAAACAGATTTTCAGAAACAAAGAACAGGCTGTATGGCTTTCAAAAGATATTACGGAAGAGGCTTGGTATCTTGCACTTTTCAATCTCAGTGATGAAGAAAAAAGCATTAAGGTAACCAAAGAAGATCTGCCCCAGTTCTCCTTGCAGGGAATAAGACTGGAGGAACTTTGGAGCCAGGAGCTTATTGAGAATGCAGGAGCCAGCTTTGAGAGTAAGGTGGCACCTCACGGAGCAAAGCTTTATAAAGTATATAAAAATGCATAAGAGGTAAATTATGTATTGAAGTACACAGGGTAATAGCATTTCAGTGTTACGATTAAGAGAAGAAGCGCACTAAATGGATTAGCCTTAGTTAGTCCTTAGTAAAACAGTATTTGAACGAAGTATGGCGTAGCGTAAAAGCTACGCCATTTCTTCATGTTATCTGGTTATTTAGTTCCGGCAGAATACCCAATAAATCATAGCTGATGTGAATATTCTGCCTGCGAAACCTGCTTGCGCTGCATAAAAAGAATAACACCAGAACTAAGTCTGGTGTTAAAATGTAGGGTTTTCCTGAAATTGTTTTTTCATTTTTTCAAGATGAGAAAGCATGTCTTTTGCATTCTGTTCCGCATGGTGTAATGATGTTAGCAGCTTATCACACACAGAAATAATATTATCATTTTCCTTTGGGGTATCAATCACTTGCCGAATGTCCGCTTCGGGGTTTCGAGATAAGGTATTCAGCATTCGCAAAATAGATGAAAGAGAGTAATTGGCACAACGTAAAGAGCGTATGATTTTCAACCGCCGGACATCCTCATCCGTATTTTGAGGACGTTAATAATCCTGCAGTGTGTCCTTTATAAGTTTGGTAATCTTGTATTGAGAATTGATGATAAGCCATAGCTGATCATAAAAAATCATGATATTCCAGATACCGATTCCCAATAAGCCATAACCTGCAATTAAATTCATAAGTCCATTCGTTGTTCTTGCATCAATAAATCGAACGATATGCTGCAGGGATTCTGTAATACGGTATTCCTCGTAGAAATAATAAGGTGTCTGTGAAATATCATCGAACTGTATTGTTGCACCGGCGTCACTGGCAATGGTCAATGCTGCATTGATTGTCAGGGAATTTGCCTCTGTCTCTCCCTCCTGATAAGGAAGTTCCCAACTGTAGCCGATAACTGGAAGACCTAAAGCAATCTTACTGGCAGGAATGGTGGTAAGGACATATTCTACAAACTGCTGTAGTGTGCCTATGGAGATTACCGGTATTGGCGGTCCTTTATTCGTTCCCCAGATAAGCCTTAAAAAGGTTATAGAATCACAGTGCTGGCTGATATATGAATAATCGATATCTTCCTGATAAAGTCCGCTTTTCTCAATATTGGGATTTACAGTGATTAACAGCAGATAGCCCTCTTGTTTTAAAATTCCATATAATTTTTCAGTAAACCTATCATAGGATTCCTTATTGTCGGCAGTCATATAACTATAGAAGATATTAATACCATATAGTCCTTTTTCTTTCAGAATTCTAATCATAGCAGCAAAAAAAGTAGTCTGATATTCTTCGTTGTTTAGTATTTGGTAAGCAATCTGAGGATTAGGCGTACCCTGTGTAGTCAAGGTAGTCAACAGCATCAGGGGAATGGTACCATATTCCTTTGCAAGTGAAATAATCTCCGAATCGTCATAATAACTGCTGATATCTCCTTCTGCCGTTGCCACATAATTATAGATGGACAGATATGTGAGGAAAGGCAGGGTTTTCCTCAGAGTATCAAGATTAATATATTGATAGGCAAAACCATTGGTTGTTACTTCACGTCCCACTTCATAACTGATTATAAGAGTTTCTCCCGCATACAGAGTATCACTGTCTGAGAGAAAAGGATTATTTCTAAAGAGCTGCAGAGGAGTGATATTATAAGCAGCAGCAATACTTAATAGAGTTTCACCTTCTGCAACAGTATGAACCATAGAAGGATTAGCAATCACTATGGTTTGCCCTGGCACCAGAGAGAATGGATTTACCAGTCCGTTGCTTCTTATTAAGCTGGTAATCGTTACGCCGTAAAGGGCAGCAATGGAATCTATTGTTTCTGACGGTTGTACAACATGTATATACACAAGATCCCCAAATATTTTTATTGTTACATTATATTATAGAATCATAGAATTATAATTAATTTCAGCAAAATATGATTATTTTATTATTAGATATCCCTGGCAGCAGCCTTATTACCTGTAAATACCCGGTGCTGGCGCCGGTAATCTTCCGGTGTAATATGAAATACCTTTTTGTATACCTTAGTAAAATAATTTCCATTTGAAAATCCGCATTCTTCCGCAACCTTACTGATTGGCAGCTCACTGTTTAAAAGGAGCTGCATGGCATGCTCAAGACGTATTCCCGTAAGGTACTGAATTAAAGTAACACCTTTCTCTTTATGGAACTGTCTGCTTAAATGGGATAAGGAGACACCGATTTCCCTGCTCATTTCCTCGAGGCTCAGAGGTTTGGTATACTGTGTCTGCAGCCAATCCATAGCAGCAGATACATAAGAGTTGGTACTTCTGCCAGAGGGCAATTCAATATTTCTAAGTAATGCAGTAAGAAAACGGTAGAGCCATTCACTGTCTTCGTAGGGTTCAAGCTTTCTTTTGCATTGCAGAGAATGAAATATCTCAAAGAACAGGCGAACAGCAGCGCTTTCCATATCCAGGTACATTACCGGTCCAGTTATATCTCTGATTCGTCTGAAGAAGGGTTCAACAGCAGGACCGTAAAAGTGTATAAAGAAATAAGTCCAGTTATCCTCCCTGGTCTTTGGGGGAGGAAGATAATAACTGCCATCATCAGGGAAGGAGAGAAGAAAAGCTTTGCCCTTTGTGAGCCGATACTGGTTATCACTTGTTTCATAAATACCGCAGCCTTCTAAGGTATACTGAAACAGATAACCGGGATAATCTCTATTCCTGTTGTTATAGTAATAATTTTCATTCTGACGTTTTTCCAATCCCAGGTCTTGAATACAAAGGGATTCAGTTCCTATATTTCCTATATGGACAAAGCCGTAAAAACCTGTATCAAATTGCATTGTATATTTTCTCCATCCTTTACCAGCAGGTTATACTTACAATACCACTATACTTTGATATTATAATAGTAGCTTTCCAATAAAAAGTCAATTCACCGGTAGTTTTGGATTGAAATTTAGAAGGAATCTTTTTCACATATTCGCAAATTCATTATTCTGTTCCGACTCTCACGCTGTAGTATTTTTAAGCATATCCCAGTGAATATTACAAGGATAAGTCAAGTTTATGCAATTGTATTAAACCAGTGGTTGAATCAAAATTTTTGATATAGTAGTAAAAACAAAACATAAGTTCGAAAAAATGCCTGTTATAAAGCATTCCTATGAAGAAGGAAGTAAAAGTCACAAAATAAAAAAGAGGGTTTTTACAAGGGAATTTAATGAGGGAAATTATAACAATATGTCAATTTTATCACATTATAAATCATTGTCAGTGTAAAAGATATGAACTATTATAGTCTAGACCCTAAAAACTGGGTAATAAGCTGTGCAAATAAATCATCAAATCAGCTTGAATTCTATATTATTTGTATAATAGATACAAAGTGACAGAGCTTTTCTGATGGAAGCAAAGAGGTGATAGCGTGGAGAGGATAAAAGAATTTCGGAGGGATATCCTTAAATGTCTGAAGGAAAACTCGGTTGAGGAAGAAATCCTTGCATATACCCAGACGGATATGACTTTAACAGGGGAATTTGCCAGAGGTTTTATAATACTTACAAAGTCAGAATTAGTCTGTATTCTTACAGAACGGACAGAAAAGGAAATATTTCATTTCAAAGGCTCCGGTTTGAAAAGTGAAAGGTTCTTTCGCAGTGAGGATAAATATACACTGGAAAAGCTGCCGCTTAAGGATGTTGAAAGTCTTCAGGTTCTTCGTAATGTCAGCGGAGGGATTCTCTGTACCGGCAATCAGAAGGAACAGAAAAAGGATGCATCCAGGAGCGACAATAGTAAAGCATCAAAGATTACAGAAATAAATCTAGGAATTAACGCAGGAAACATAGAAGCAAACACAGAAAACATAGAAGTAAACACAGAAAACATAGAAATAAACGCAGAAAACATAGAAATAAACGCGGAAAACATAGAAGTAAACACAGAAAACGTAGAAATAAACGCAGAAAACGCAGAAAGAAGCACAGAAAAAAACACAGGTGGAAACACAGCACAGAATAAACCTGAAATGAACAGGGAGCTTAAAATTGCTGCCTTTACCAATTTACGAATGGCTGAGGTAATGCATTTCGTTAAACTTTTTTCTGTGTTCAAGGAAAAGGGTGAACTGTCAGAAGAAGACCTGAAGCTGGAGACAAAGGAAGAGTACTGTCCGAAATGCGGCAGGATGTATCCTGACAGTGAGAGGAAAATATGTCCCGGCTGCATGGATAAGCATTCAGTGTTTATCCGTTCCCTTGCTTATTTTAAGCCATATATACTTCCAATGATATTTATGATTTTCTGTTATATCATAACCGCCGGACTGAATCTGGTCTGGCCTTATTTAAGCGGAACGATTCTTTATGATAAGGTACTGGCAAGAGACAGCAGCTTTCTTCAGTTTCTTGGGCATCCGGCTATGAAATATACAACCGCGCTGATACTGGTGGCCCTTGTCATGCTGCTGACTAAGATTACCTTACAGGCAGTGGGAATCCTGCAAGGTGTCCTTACTGCAAAAATCGTACCTCAGGTAGTAAAAGGCATGAAGACCCAGGTATTTGATTCTATGGGAAAGCTGTCGGTGAGTTTTTATAACAGCAGACAAACGGGAAGCCTTATGACGCGGGTGCTTAGTGATGCGGAAAGGGTAACAGGCTTTTATATCGACGGGCTTCCCTATCTGTTTGTTAATATTTTGACTTTGATTGCCACAGCGGTTGTTATGTTCTGTCTGAATTGGAAACTGGCTGTAACGGCATTAATCTTTGTTCCGGTTATCTTTACCATAAGCTTTCGCCTGCTTCCAAGGCTCTGGCAGTTCTACGGGAAACGGCACCGGGCGGAAAGAAGTATGAATGCCTGTCTGAACGATAATCTTACCGGTGCAAGGGTGGTTAAGGCCTTTGGGCAACAGCAAAGTGAAATTACAAGGTTTGAGAAGAGTAACGGGAAAGTCCGCAATGCAGAATTGTCTCTGGTGGGGTTTGACAATAAGTTCTTTGCATTATATTGTACTTTTGAAAATATTGCATCCCTGCTGGTATGGGGGCTTGGTTCCTATCTGCTGATCAAGGAACCCAATCTGCATTTTGGTCTGCTGGTAACCTTTGCAGGTTATGTTCAGCAGTTAAATGGACCTCTGGATTTTATGTCCTATGCATTCCGGTGGTTTACGGAAAGTATGAACAGTGCCCAGCGTATGTTTGAGATTATCGATGCGGTGCCTGATATTACGGAAAAGGCAGACCCGGTAGTACTTGCTGATACCAGGGGGGATATCGAACTCAGGAATGTGACTTTTGGTTATGAACCCAATAAGCCTGTTCTCAAAAACATAAATCTAAAAATAAAATCCGGTAAGATGCTGGGAATTGTAGGCAGGTCCGGTGCAGGCAAATCCACACTGGTAAATCTTATCTCGAGACTGTATGACCCTATAGAAGGGGAAATCTTTCTGGATGGCATTAATATAAAGGATATAGCTTTTAAGGATCTCAGACAGAATGTAGCCATGGTATCTCAGGAAACTTATATCTTTATGGGCAGTGTGGCTGAAAATATTGCTTACGGAAATGCTTCCGCCTCCATAGAAGATATCATTAATGCGGCAGTACTGGCAAGTGCCCATGACTTTATCTGCAGGATGCCGGATGGCTATGATACCATTATCGGTTCTTCGGGAAGAGAGCTTTCAGGCGGGGAAAGACAGAGAATCTCCATAGCAAGAGCGATACTTACCAATCCTAAGATACTAATTCTGGATGAAGCAACTGCCTCTGTGGATACGGAAACGGAGAAGGCCATCCAGGCGTCTATTCAATATCTTGTATTGGGCAGAACCACAATATCCATAGCGCATAGGCTTTCGACTTTAAGGGATGCAGACCATCTGGTGGTTATTGATAACGGAGAGGTAACGGAAGAAGGTACTCATACAGAACTTGTTGCGAAAAAGGGTACCTATTACAAATTAAAGGAGCTGCAGACCAAAGCTCTGGCTTTAAAGGGAGTATAGAAATAATTCAGGCAGAGTAAGAGGCAGGAGGTAATTTTAGTGAAGGAACAGGATGAGAACATAAATAACGATACATCGGATGAATTTGATCTGGAGGTTATGGAGGAGGAAGCAGAAGCTATGATGAAGCTGCGCTTTATCACGGAGGAGAATGCAGAATTTGCACCGACAGAGGGAGGCTTTGTTTCTTTAAGGATGGGAGAAGAATTCTATCATAGAATACAGGTATACTATACCTTTCCATTAACACATAACACCAGCTATATTTCTATCAGAGAACCCGATGAAAAGGCAAAGGAAATCGGTATTATAAAGGATTTGAGTAAAGATGTGTCCCAGCAGACCAGAGAGCTGCTTATGAGTCAGCTGCGTCTGCGGTATTTTACTCCCTTGATAGAGAAAATCAACAATATCAGGGATGAATACGGCTTTGCATATTTTGATGTTGTTACCAATCAGGGACAGTGCCGCTTTACCATACATATGGGAGGTGGTTCTGTAGTTCATCTTACGGATACCAGATTGATAATAACGGATCTCGACGGTAACCGTTTCGAAATACCGGATACAGGAAGACTGTCTGCGAAGGAGTTAAAGAAACTGGATCTGTTTTTATAAGGCAGGCAGAAAAGAGGTAAAACTTATGGAGTTAAATTTTCGGTTAACCGGGAAAGTAAAGGATGTTTTACAACTTAAGACCGGTGAAGATATTAAATATAGTGTGCCCTATGACATTGATGAGGAGGGAAGACTGACAGAGGACGGGTATATCATTGTAACAAATCTGAGACTTTTTATTACCAAAGGAACAGAGATAACCTACCAGAATAAGCTTTCAGCTCTTGAGAAAATCAAATGTGAGCCTATGGTAAACAACGGACTGCTGGTAGTCAAGGAATATGCACAGGATTATGAGAAATATCTTGCCCGCTTTACCATGCATCATATGGTCAGAATATCCCTGGCAGCAAAAGGAATTGAGCGGTTACTGGAGCATAATGAGAAAGAAATAAGAAGTAATGAAAGGGAGAAAACCTGTCTGAAGTGCGGGAGAGCCTTACCCGGTACCAGAATATGCCCTAACTGTGACGGAAAACAGGTTACGGCAGGCAAGTTCTGGGGATTGATTAAGTATTACAAGCTCCAGCTGGTTTTCATGGTATTGGTTGCAATCCTATCATCTGCCTTAAGCTTATACATACCGCAATTTCAGAAACCTTTTATAGACAATATATTGGTTACCAAAAATGGAACCTCGAAAGATATCCTTACGTTCTTTTCAATTATGCTTTTCTTTACGGTGGTTCAGATATTGGTTCAGGTCGTAAAGAACTGGTGGTTTGTATATCTGGGGGCCAGAATCAGTATGGATATCCGGGCAAGAATGTATGAGAAGATACAGGAGCTGACCCTTTCCTTTATTCTGGATAAAAGACCCGGAGAATTAATGAACCGGGTAGCACAGGATACCAGAAAGATACAGCGCTTTATGCAGGAGTGCTTTGGCCATATGTTTTCCTGTCTGATAACCATGACGGGAGCCATTGGCATCATGTTGGCACTGGATGTTAAGATGACCTTTATTTCGGTAGTCTTTCTGCCCCTTGTCTGTTTTATATCAGGAGCTTTTCGAAAGAATATACACAGAAGATTCCATCTCCAATGGGTGAAGAGTGACAAACTTAACAGCTCCCTTCAGGATGTAATATCGGGAATCCGCGTGGTGAAATCCTTCGGAAAGGAAAAGGAAGAATCCGAGAAATTTAATCACCTGACGGAGGAATATGCGGCAGTTCAGAGCAGAAATGAAGTGTTTTGGGCGAGCCTTTACCCGGTACTGACATTTATTATGAGCATGGGAATTTATTTTGTGCTGTATTTTGGAGGGATAAAGGTATTAGAGGGTAACATGACAGTGGGAACCCTGATGCAGTTTAATGCCTATGCCTGGATACTATACGGTCCCTTAGGCTGGATGACCCATCTTCCAAGAATGATTACGGAAATGGTTACCAGTCTTGAACGAATTTATGATGTACTGGATGAAGAGCCGCTGATTCTTAACAAAGCAGATGCAGTGCAGCATAGTATATCCGGTGAGATAGAATTTAAAAATGTCAGCTTTGGATATAAATCCTATGAACCGGTACTTAAAAATATAGACCTCCATATTAAGAAAGGGGAATATATTGGCCTGGTAGGTGCCTCCGGCACTGGTAAGTCCACTTTGATAAACCTGATTATGCACCTTTATGAAGCGGATGACGGAGATATCCTGATAGACGGCCGTAACATCAAGGAATTAGATCTGGAGCATTACCATTCCCAGCTTGGAGTTGTTCTGCAGGAGACCTTTCTCTTCTCAGGCTCTATTCTGAATAATATACGCTTTGCCAAGCCGGAGGCATCCATGGAAGAGATCATACAAGCGGCCAAGGCTGCCAATGCCCATGATTTTATCTGCAAGACGCCTGACGGCTATAATACCTATGTAGGGGAACATGGATATAACCTGTCCGGCGGTGAACGGCAGAGGATTGCAATTGCAAGAGCAATCTTAAACAATCCGGGTATTTTGATACTGGATGAAGCAACCTCCAGCCTTGATACGGAAAGCGAATACCTGATACAGAAAGCCTTGGAAAGACTGTCAGCAGGACGAACAACCCTGGCAATTGCCCATCGTCTGTCAACCCTGAGAAGGGCGGACAGACTGATAGTCATAGACGGACACCATATAGCAGAGACAGGAAGTCATAATGAATTAATGGAAAGACGAGGGATTTATTACAACCTGGTAACAGCGCAGCTGCAAATGCAGAGGCTTAAGGAGCAAAAAGCATAAAATTGACATACTTAAACCGCAGAAGACATAGTGTTTCTGCGGTTTTTCTTACCCTTTGACATAAGAAGCCCATAAATAAATTGCTGCTTAAAACAAAAGGTTATAATTATAACTCTCCTGACTTTTGAAATGCATTTAACAATTAAATAACGCAATAAATGCTTGGTATTTCGCAATATATAATAAGCGGGAATGCATACAGATAATTATAATTGTACTATACCATAGGGTATCCATGCATCAAAGAAATCATAATTGAATAAAGAATCTTAAGGTGTGTCTGAATGGTGCTTGTACTGTGCTCAGTGACAGAGAGGTATATTTCATTCAGATATACCCTTGCATCATGTGCGGAAACGGAGGAAGTATGAAAGTAAGTAAGAACAGAGAAAAAACAGAAGAATATAGAAAAAGGGCAAAAGAACTTGTAAGCAGGATGACCTTGGAGGAGAAGGTGTTTCAAATGCTGCATTCTGCTCCTGCCATTGAAAGACTTGATGTTAAGGCTTACAACTGGTGGAATGAAGGGCTCCACGGTGTTGCAAGAGCCGGTGTAGCAACAGTTTTTCCCCAGGCAATCGGCCTTGCAGCAACCTTTGATGAAGAGCTGCTTGAAGAGATAGCAGATGCTGTATCCACGGAAGCCAGAGGGAAATTTGCCATGCAGCAGGAGTTTCAAGATACGGATATCTATAAAGGACTGACTTTCTGGTCACCGAATGTTAATATATTCCGTGATCCCAGATGGGGCAGAGGTCATGAGACTTTTGGAGAAGACCCTTATCTTACTTCAAGACTTGGTGTTCGATTTATAAACGGACTTCAGGGGGAGGACGAAAATTTCCTAAAGACTGCTGCCTGTGCCAAACATTTTGCGGTACATTCAGGCCCTGAGTCTTTAAGACATGAATTTAATGCAACAGTTTCTGAGAAGGATATGTACGAGACCTACCTGCCTGCTTTTGAAGCCTGCGTGAAGGAAGCCGGAGTGGAAGCTGTTATGGGGGCTTATAACCGGACTAATGGAGAACCCTGCTGCGGCAGTGAATATTTGTTAAAGAAAATATTAAGAGAGAAATGGGGCTTTGAAGGCCATGTGGTCTCTGACTGCTGGGCAATCAAAGATTTCCATGAGAATCATAGAGTCACTTCCGGACCCGTAGAATCTGTAGCACTGGCCGTAAGACAGGGGTGTGATTTAAATTGCGGTAATATGTTCGTACACCTGCTTCAGGCAGTGGAGAAAGGGCTGGTAAGTGAGGAGGAGATCGATCAGGCGGTTACCAGACTGTTTACTACCAGAATAAAACTGGGATTATTTGAAGAAAAGGATAAAATGCCCTATGCGGATATTACCTATCAACAGGTGGACTCTCCAGAGATGAAGGCGCTCAATGAGAAGGCAGCGAAGGAATGTCTTGTTCTGCTTAAGAACGAGAATCATATACTTCCCCTTAAGAAGGCTGATATCAAATCCATCGGTGTCATTGGACCCAATGCAGACAGCCGCAAAGCACTGGTAGGAAATTATGAAGGAACTGCCTCCAGATATATTACAGTATTGGAGGGCTTGCAGGATTATCTGAAAGATGAGGTAAGAGTATACTATTCAGAGGGCTGCCATCTTTATGAGGACAGAAAGAGTAAGCTTGGAATGGCGAATGACAGACTTGCGGAGGTTAAGGGCGTATGTAGGGAAAGTGATGTGGTGATTGCCTGCCTTGGACTTGATGCGGATCTGGAGGGAGAAGAAGGCGATACCGGAAATCAGTTTGCCAGCGGTGATAAGCCTGATTTGAATCTTCCGGGATTACAGCAGGAAATTCTTGAAACCATCTACAATAGCGGTAAACCGGTAATTCTTGTCCTGCTAAGTGGAAGTGCCCTGGCTGTAACCTGGGCAGATGAACATGCTGCTGCGGTTCTTCAAGGCTGGTATCCTGGTGCCAGGGGAGGAAAAGCAATAGCAGAAGCAATTTTCGGTGAGTATTCACCAGAAGGAAAGCTCCCTGTAACCTTCTACAAAACTTCAGAGGAACTTCCGGAATTTACGGATTATGCAATGAATAACCGGACCTATAGATATATGAAGCAGGAGGCCTTATATCCCTTTGGCTACGGACTCTCCTACACAAAGTTCTCTATTGATGCTGTAGTGACAGATACCTTAAACATTACAGATAAAGGTGTAAAAGTATCTGTGAACATAACCAATACGGGAGAGTATTATGGCGGTGAAACAGTACAGCTATACATAAAGGCAGAGAGAGAAGATACCCCGAATCCCCAGTTGAAAGCCTTTCAGAAGGTACATCTAAACTCCGGTGAAAAAGCAGAGCTGCAGTTTGAATTAGCTGCCGAAGCTTTTGCATTATATGATGAGAAGGGAGTTAAGCGGCTGGAACCCGGAAAGTATACAGTTTACATAGGGGCCTCTCAGCCGGATACACGAAGCATTGCTTTGACCGGAACAAGTCCTAAAGCTGTAAGCCTGGAAGCAGTGAAGGAAATAATCTGGTAAGAGCAGCCCGTCAGTCAGTTTTCAGTAAAAATTAAGAAGCAGGGAAGAAACCAAGTTGGTAAAGGGAAGGAGCATTACAATGAATTATGAAATGGGCTGGCTTAACTACCATAGCTGTAAGACAGAGGAATTACCAAAGTATATGGGGCAGCTTTATTACACCGAAGAGGATACAGTCCTTTTAAGTGCAATAGAGGAGTTGAAAGTGGCGGCAAAAGGCATGTTTGACTGTGTGCTTGAAGAAATTCAAGTAAAGGAGAATTCATTTACCGTTAAAAATGGTATCTTTCTTAAGGTGGAGAAAGGGACGAAAATCTCCGAGGAAGGATATCGTATAACCGGAACAGACAGCTTCGTACTCATTGAAGGAAGTACTTCAAGAGGTGTATTGTACGGTACCTATGCTTTCCTGAGAAGATTAAATAGGAGCCTGGACCTTTCAGGTTATACAGAAGAAAAAAGTCCTGATAATCCCCTTCGTATGTTAAACCATTGGGATAATATGGACGGCAGTATAGAAAGAGGTTATTCGGGAGAGTCCTTCTTTTTTCAGAATAATGAAATTCTGATTGACAGCCGTACAAAAGACTATGCAAGGTTAGCTGCTTCTGTCGGAATTAACGGAGTAGTAATAAATAATGTAAATGTCAGAGGAGCAGCAACCTGGCTGATAACTGACCGTTATTTTGATAAGCTGAAAAGTATGCAGGATATTTTTAAGAGCTATGGAATCAAATTATTCCTTAGTCTGAACTTTGCTGCACCAATGGAACTGGGAGAATTGAATACTGCGGATCCTTTATCCGAAGAAGTTAAGGACTGGTGGCAGGACAGAATACAGAAGGTCTATGACAGATTACCGGACCTTGGCGGCTTTCTGATAAAAGCGGATTCAGAAGGCAGACCCGGACCCTTTACCTATAAGCGAACCCACAGCGAGGGAGCAAATATGCTGGCAGCAGCTGTTAAGCCTTATGGAGGGCTTATAATCTGGCGGTGTTTTGTCTATAACTGCATGCAGGACTGGCGGGATAAAAAGACCGACAGGGCCAGAGCCGGTTATGATAATTTTAAACCGCTGGATGGAAGCTTCAGTGAGAATGTAATTCTTCAGATTAAGAACGGACCGATGGATTTTCAGGTAAGAGAACCTGTAAATTCATTGTTTGGTGCAATGGAACAGACCAATCAGATGCTGGAGGTTCAAATAGCGCAAGAGTATACAGGTCAGCAGAGGCATGTATGTTATCTGATACCAGCTTTTAAGGAAATCCTGGAGTTTCATACCGGTCATGGTGATAAAGATACTGTAGGAGAGATTATTAGCGGAACAGCTTCGGGCAGCAGAAATTGTGGCATTACAGCCGTTGCCAATACCGGTAATGACAGTAACTGGACAGGACATGACCTTGCAGCTGCCAACTTTTATGGTTTTGGAAGACTTGCTTTCGACAGGAAGCTGTCTGCAAAGGAGATTGGAGAAGAATGGATACGTGCCACCTTTGGTGGGGAGAAGAAAGTGGTGGATGCCATTTTGGAAATACTGATGATGTCCTGGCCGGCCTATGAAAAATACACCTCTCCCCTTGGTATTGGCTGGATGGTCAATCCAAACCATCACTTTGGACCGAATGTTGACGGTTACGAGTATGACCGCTGGGGAACCTATCACAGAGCAGACCGGTTTGGCCTGGGAGTTGACAGGAGCAGTAAAGGAACCGGCTATGCAACGACCTACAGCGAGTCCAATGCATTATTATATGAAACTGCAGAAACCTGCCCCGAAGAACTGCTGCTGTTCTTTCATTATATTGAATACAACTACTGTCTGAAAAGCGGAAAAACCCTGATACAGCATATTTATGATACGCACTTTGAGGGGGCCAAAGAGGCAGAGCAAATGGCAGCTATGTGGGAAGAATTAACAGGTTATGTTCCGGAGGAAATATATAAAAGGGTTAAAGAACGTCTGGAATTTCAAAAGAATCATGCCCTGGAATGGAGAGATGTTATCTGTTCTTATTTTTACCGTAAGTCGGGTATTTCGGATATAATGGAACGTGAGATTTATTAAAGGAGGAAGAGCTGTGAATCAGATCAGAGAACTTAGACTGCCAAGGCTTATCAGTGATGGCATGGTACTTAACCGTAATGGCATAGCGAATATCTGGGGGTATGCAATACCCGGAGATACCATCTGCATTCATTTTCTGGAAAAGGTAAGCGAAACCAAGGCCAGTGAAGACGGCAAATGGAAAGTATCTTTTCTGAATCTTCCGCCTGGGGGCCCTCATACCATGAAGATATCCGCAAAAACCAGCGGAGAAATCGAATTGAAGGATATCCTCATAGGAGATGTATTCTTAAGTTCCGGACAGTCAAATATGGAAGTGCCAATGGAACGGGTAAAGGATTTATATCCCGAGGAAATGATAAATTGCAGGAATAATAATCTGAGGCTTTTTAAGGTGAAAGAAAAATACCATTTTCCTTATCCCTTACAAGACTTGGAATCCGGTACCTGGAAGAGTGCTGCTCCCTCTGATATTGCAGAATTCTCAGCTGTATCTTATTTCTTTGAGAAGTTTCTCTATGAAAGTACTTCAGTACCGGTAGGAGTAATCAATGCAAGCCTTGGCGGCTCTCCCATACAGGCCTGGCTGGGGGAAGAAGAGCTGAGTGAGTACCCTGCCTATATGGAGGAATTGAATGCCTACAAAGACGATCAGTTGATTGAAGCAGAGCTTGCAAGGAATATAAAGCAGTCAGAGGAATGGTATCAGGCACTGGAGAAAGCAGATAAAGGCTTAAATGAAAATATCCCTTGGTATGCGGAAGTTGTCAGGGCGGATGGCTGGAGTGAAATTGAACTGCCAGGCTTCTTTCAGGAGGCTGGAATTCTGGACTTTACCGGAAGTATCTGGTTCCGAAAAACAATAACACTTTCAGAGACCATGGCAGGAAGAAGTGCCTCCCTGTGGCTTGGTACGATTGTTGACAGTGACACGGTCTATGTTAACGGTGTTTATATAGGAGGAACTCCCTACCAGTATCCGCCAAGGAAGTATCAGATTCCGGAAGGAGTTTTAAAAGCAGGTGATAATGTAATTGCGGTACGTGTAATCTGCGATAATGGTAAAGGCAGATTTACCCCCGGTAAGATCTACAGGCTTTTCCCAGAGAAGGAATACACTATTACAGAGAAAAAAAGAAGATTGGAAGAAAGCATCAATTTAAAGAAATACATCAATTCAGAGAAAAGAAGCAGAACGGAAGAAAGGATCAATATTGAGAGAAGCACCTTTCTAAAGGAAAGTAATTGTTTAGAGGAAAGCAATAAGATTGGGGAAAGCAATAGTTTAGAGAAAAGCAGCAGGATAGGGGAAAGCAACAGTTTAGGGGAAAACATCAGCTTAGAAGGAAGCATAAGCCTGGAGGAAAGTATCAGCTTAGAGGGAAACTGGTATTATAAAATTGGAGCAAAGTGCGCCAATAAGCCGGCTGCCAATTTTATCAGCTGGAAACCCGCCGGTTTATACAATGGAATGATAAATCCCTGTTATGAATACTCTCTATCAGGTGTGTTGTGGTATCAGGGGGAATCAAATACCGGTCAGCCTTCCGGTTACTCAGAGCTATTTCAGAAACTTATTACCTCCTGGAGAAGAAAATGGCAGCAGGAAGACCTGCCTTTCCTATTTGTACAGCTTCCCAATTTTGAAATTGATATAGCAGAAGGTGACGAAGGCTGGCCGGCTTTAAGAGAGGAGCAACGGAGTGTACTTTCTCTTCCGGGAACGGCTATGGTTGTTGCCATTGACTTAGGAGAAGCTAACGATCTCCATCCCCTTCGCAAAAAGGACATTGGATACCGCCTGTCGCTGGCAGCCAGATTTCTGGTTTTAAAGGAGCAGCTTGAGTATTCGGGACCAATCCTTAAAACAGTGGAAACAGTTATTGATACAGAGGATAATAAAATAATTCTAACCTTTTCCCATACCGGAGAAGGACTTATTTCAGGGGATGGCAGTAAACATCCCGGGAATTTTCAGATTGTGGGTGAAGATGGCTGCATTACAAGGGCTGAGGCAGTAATACAGGAAGAGTCAGTAATTCTTACATATAAAGCTTCGGTGAAACCAAAATATATAAGGTATGCATATACCAACAGTCCCAAAGAAGAGCTGCTTTATAATTTGAGTAACTTACCGGCTTCTCCCTTTGTGATATGTTTGAATTAAGTGGACTTGTCACCCCTAAATCGGGTTTAAATGATTCCATCTATAAAAATTCGCTCTATAGAACTTAGCTTCAATATATACAATGCTGGAGAGTCAAAAGTTCTGGTTGACTTTTCTGTTTCATACTATTTCAGGAAAATTGTAAAAAAACAGAAGAACTAATGTGCCTATGAAAAGGTATTAGAAGTCCTTTTTCTGAATATTTTGTGCTATCTTATCAAACAGATTGTTTGAGTGAAGCGAGTTATCTGTTTGATAAGATGTCCAGCATAAAATATTCAGAAAATTAGGAATTCTTATACCTTGGAATGAAGCATGAGTGCTTCTGTTTTTTTGCAATTATCCGTCCGTATGATGAGAAAAGAGAAAATTAATTTAAGCAAATAACCTTGAAAGTGTTTGACATAATCCTGTCCAACCTGTATATAATGTAATACAAGCTTGTTAGGGTGTGTCGGAAGTTCTTGCACCGTTCCGAACGCTTTCGTAAGCGGCATATCCGCGCCAAATCCAAGACAAGCAGGACAGGAAAAGGGGCAAACATGAAAAAGAAACTGTGGCTGTTGGGCATCTGTATAGCTGCCATATTAATTATATTTGCAGGAAATGTTATCAGACAGTTAAAGGAAAGCAATGACACAGAGAAAGTTAATACACCTGCAAGGGCCGGAGAAATGATAAAAACAGCAGAAGCTCAAAGACTGCTGGCTTCTCTGGGCGTAAAGACAGAAGAGGCTGATGCAGACCAGGAGAATGAGCTGACCTTCAAAGAAGCACGCAGTTACCTGGCACTGATTACGGAAACCCTTAACCTTGACGAAAAGGACATAACGGATAAATTAACTTATTCCCTCTCAAAACTGGAGGATGGAAAAAAGATGAGAGTTTCGGAGTTCCTTGGTTTCTATCAGGCAGTACTGGATAGTATAGAAGAAGAGGAGCTTCCGGTAACAGAAAAAGAAGTATACATATTAGGCAGCAGGGAAGAAAATGATTCAGAAGTTATTATTACCGACGCAGGAGAATTTAATCTAAAAAATGCAGTTAGCTATGAAGAATATTATAAAGCCGGTAAATTAACAGACGTTGAGGATACTATAACCGGGGGCAGTGAAGGGGAAACCGGCTATAAGCTGCCGGCAACAAAAGCGGTAAGAGCTTCAGACTATACGGATATGGCAGTAACTGTACTTATTAAGGGAAAGAATATTATCTATATTAAAGGAACTTCTGATAAAGAATGGGTTCTCTCCAATCTCTGGATCATAAGCGGTAAAGATAATAAAATAAGTACCTATGTAAACGGCTTTACGAAAGATTTTCTGACAGAATATCCGCTATCGGAGGAAATCGAAAACACGATCAGTAATGTTACCGTAAAAAATAAAAAGATTATCAGAATAACCATGAAACCTGATACCATCAAAGGAAAAGTGCTTTCTGCGGGTAAAAACAGCATTGAGATCCAGGGATATGGAAAAGTTCCTTTAGAAGATGGCTATAAGATATATAAAATCTATGGAGATCTATCCATGGAGGTTACAAACAGTATTCTGGTGGGGTACAGCACCACAGATTTTGTTGTGGCAGATGGAAAAATAGCAGCAGCCCTCATTACAGAACCAATCAAGGCTGAAAATATACGTGTTCTTATTAAGACGGATAATTTTAACGGTATATTCCATGACCAGGTGGTGCTTACAGCCAACAAAGATTTCACCGTAACGGCGGGCAAGACAGTAAAGAAACACAAAGCAGGGGATAAAGTAACTATTAAGACTACAAATAAACTTTTTAGCGAAGGCAGGCTGCTCATAGAAACCCAGGGAGAAAACGGGAAGATAACTATCCTTTCTGTAAACAGATCCGGTGGGAATCCCAAATACAGAGGGAATATTGAGGTTGCAAAAGAAACGGACGGACTAACCATAGTAAATGAACTATCCATGGAAGAGTACCTTTATGCTGTAATACCCAGCGAAATGCCTACTTCCTACAATATGGAGGCATTAAAGGCTCAGGCAGTCTGTGCCAGAAGTTATGCCTATAATCAGCTGCTGGCAGGGGCTTTAAGTGAATACGGAGCCCAGGTGGATGACAGTGTCAGCTATCAGGTATACAATAACCTTCCGGAAAATGAACAGTCCATTCTGGCAGTGAAGGATACCTACGGTAAGGTTATAAAATATGATGCTAAAGTAATAGATGCTTATTATTTCTCTACCTCCTGGGGACATACAGCTTCGTTAAAGGAAGTATGGGGCAGTGATGTAGCGGCACCTTATTTAACAGGAAAAGCCCAGGCTGTATATGATCTGGTAGATCAAAAGACGGTATATGCAGCATCATTTCATCCAGAGGATATTGACTACTCGGATGAGACTGCATTTCGTAGTTTCCTGGAAAAGCCTGAGTATGATACCTATGACAGTGAATTTCCCTGGTATCGTTGGAAGGTAACCATGACAAAAGACGAATTGACGAAGGCCATTAATCAGAGTCTTAGCAGCCGTTACAAAGCGAATCCTGCGTATATTCTGACTCTGACGGGAGGTACCCTGTCAGGAAGTCCGATTTTTGAAAGCAGGGATATCAGCACCATAGGGGAGCTAACAGACATAAAAATAGCCGCCAGAGAAACCAGCGGCGTGGTATCAAAAATATACCTGGTAGGAACCAAAGCAACGGTCTCCATTCAGAGCGAATATAATATAAGAAGCCTTTTATCACCTGTCACCTCAAAGATTATCAGGGCAGATGATAGTACTGTCAGCTCGTTGAAGCTGCTGCCCAGTGCCTATATCTGCTTTAACAAAGGAGAAGATAAGATTACGATAAAAGGCGGAGGTTACGGACATGGAGTTGGTATGAGTCAGAATGGAGCGAAGGCAATGGCCGACTCCGGCAAGACCTTTGATCTTATTCTAAAACACTTTTATACCGGTACGGAGATTGGATTTATCTATTGATTACTTGCTTGGAATCCCATCGTTGCTGTCCTCTTCTTCCTCACCCTGTTCCTGGATATAAAGCTTATCAATGGCTTTACTGTCCTTTGCCTTTAAAGCCTTCCGATGCTTAAAGAGGTATTTCATATAAAAAACCAGATCTCCGGAGGACAATACCACATTAATCTCTCCGCCGATGAAGAGGATATGCATGATAAAATAGAACCACAACATAAACAGCACGATAGCAGTAAGGCTGCCGTAGGTACGGGAATAGTTACTCATGTTATCGATATAATAGGAATACAGGTAAGAAAAGCCCATCCAGCCGGCAGCTGCTATAAGTGCTCCGGGAAATTCACGGTATAATCTGGTGGTCCGGTTGGGTATGGCTATATAGACCATGAGAAAGAAACAGGTAAGAATAAGCAGGCCTGCAATGGTACGGATGCTTATAATAACCAGCGCTAAGTGGGTGAGCACAGGTATTTTCTGTATAATCCAGTCATAAAGCTGATTACCGAATACCAAAATAAAAATAGTAACAATTAAAATTATCGTAAAAACCAGAGTATAGAAGGCAGATATAAGCCGCAGTTTAAAATTATTGCGGCTTTCCCTTATTCCATAAACAGCGTTCAGACCTTTCACAATGCCAAGAATTCCTCTGGAAGCAGCCCAGAGAGCAGAAATAGCAGCCGTAACGGAAATTAATGTACCGGAATCATTGTGGTAGATTTCTTTTATAACGCCGATAACCATTTCGTCTATACTGTCAGGAAAGAACTGATCAATTACTGTAAGAAGTACCTTCTGGTCAATGGACAGATATTGAATCAAAGTCAGAAACAGCATAAAAAAAGGGAAAAAAGAGATAATTACAAAAAAAGCTGCCTGAGCAGAGAAAGCTGCAATATTATCTTCTTTCACTTTACGCCCGAAAGCACGTATTATTTTATATATGGATATCAGTATATTCATCAGTGACCTCATTTCAAACACTGTAAAGAAAGTGTTGTATGTACATTTTATTATATGCCTATTCATCACAATTTATATTTGAATCAGATGGATTTCTATAATTGCATTGCGTGACATAAAAATGCAAGCATTTCTTATCAGTGAAAGACAAATTATGAACAAGCCTGCAGCAGCCTGGGTTGACGGGCTGCTGTTAACATAGATGTATATTATAACATGACAAGTACAGGATGAAAAGCCAGAGAATGGAAGTTTTATCATAGACGGATTATTTTATGAAAATTACGTATATGAATTTTATTAATTATCAATACCTACTTTATTATAAGCTACAATGAAAACTACACTTGTAACGACAATCCAGATAAAAATCGTTACAAAGGGCAGAATTTCCTGAGAGGAGAGACTCAATCCGTAAAAAATCTTATTAAAGATAAGTGTCATATTGTAATTGGGTGTAAATACAGCGATTTTTCTGATATTTTCATTAAAGTCGGCCATCATTGGTATAAGGAGCAGTATTAACATAATCGGCATGCCGATAACGCTGGTAGACATTTGATTTTTTGAAAACATACCGATTAAGGCACCTATTATAATCATACTGATGATAACTAAAGTAGAGATTAGCAGAAACCAGGCTAAATACTTGACTTCCATACCGGAAATAAAAAATATGATAATGTTAGTAATTGTAGACAATATCAGAGTCAGGACAACTTTTCCAAAGAGGAACTCAAGAGCGGATACGCCTGAGAGTAATAAAGTTCTTAAGGTGTTCTTCTCTTTCTCTTCTGCAATCAGCATGGCGATCGTAAAACTGGAGCACATAATCAGGTTCATATTCAGGCAGAGCAGCATAACCATGAGTTTTGGCATACCATTCACATGGTCACTGCCATAGATGTAAGAATAGATAATACTGAACAAAATAGGCAGCATACACATTAACAGTACGTTTGTATTTTTTGTAAAGCTCTTAAATTCCTTTTTGGTTAGAGCCTTTATTCTTCTTAATGATAGTGTCATTATAATTCCCTCCCTGTGAGCATAAGAAATATTTGTTCTAAAGCAGGTTCTGTTGAATGGATGGAAACCAGTTTGTTATCATTCATCCATTCCATGATTTTCCTGCCTGTATCCGGTGTATTCTTAAGAAGGAGTTTTTCAGAGCTTCCTTTTAAGATTACCTTAATTTCATCTGTTATATATTTAAGTTTCAACTCGGAAGGATTTCCAAGTTCAACGATTTCGCCATTGTTTAAGAAGGCAACTCTGTCGCACAGTTTATCAGCCTCTTCCATATTATGAGTGGTTAGGAAGATTGTAGTTCCTTCTTTGTTTAATAGTCTTAAGAGTTTATGAATTTCAAGTGCAGTTCCAGGGTCCAGAGCCGATGTAGGTTCATCCAGGAAGAGGAGCTTTGGTTTATGGATAACGGAACGAGCCAGCATTAATCTCTGCTTCATACCTTTTGAGAGTTTTCTGGCTTCTAATTTACTGCTTTCAGCGAGGCCAACCTTTTCAAGTATTTCATCAATATTCTTTTCGGGTATTCCATAGATATCCGTATAGAGTGCCAGATTATCCCATACGGTTAATCTTTCATATATCCCGCTGTTATCACTTAGGACACCGGTTTTATCAAAGATATGCTGTTTATTTGCATAAACCTCTTTTCCGAATACTTTAACACTTCCTGCGGAAGGAATGAGCTGAGAGGTAAGTAACTTTATAGTAGTAGTTTTTCCGGAACCGCTTGGTCCTAAGAAACCGAATATCTCTCCTTCCTTAACTTTAACATTTAATCCTGCTAAAGCTGTTTTCTCTTTAAAGTTTTTTCTGACATTTTCCATGTCGATGATGTAGTTCATACGTTTGTTGCTCCTTTCGTTGATCATGGCTGTATTATGCGGCAGATTTAAGGTTACTGCCACATATTTGGCCTGAAAGGAGCTGAAAAATCCCTGAAAGGAGCATATTTTAGAATGAAACCTGCATATTTTTCTCCCAGTGGAGCAGATTTAGAGCTTTAAAATACTCTTTAATTCCTCCAGCCTTCCTTTGGAGAGGGGGATGGAGCTCTTAAGTTTATCGTCCAGATTCAAGCTGAAGCTGTTTCTGGTCCAGGTAACCACTTCTCTGACTCTTTGGAGATTGACAAGATAGGAGCGGTGACTTCGAAAGAAACCGAAATATTTGAGTCTCTCTTCCAGCTCAGTTAAGGATAGGCCGCAGGGAAATTTTTCACCTCGTATATACAGGTAGCAGGAACCCTCTCCGCTTTCAACATAATCAATTTCCATTGGATCAAAGAGAAGAATCTTATCTTCGATTTTAGCTGGAATTTTTTCGATGGTATATGTATTTTTAACATCTTCTTGAATGATTTTGCTTTGAACGGAAACTTCATTGTTGTTAATTTCAGTACAGCCTTCCTCCTCAAGCCGGTAGGCTTTATCCCCTACAAGTATAGCATCTTTTAAATGTACGGAAGTCAGAAGAAGGGCAGTATTATTGTCACAAAGTTTTCGGATATTTTCAATTATCAGACTGGCACCCTCATTATCCAGATTTAATATTGGTTCCTGAATGAGGAGAAGGGCAGGCTTTTTCAGCATTTCTCTTGCAAGGCTGACTCTTCTCTTTTGAGAATAGCTTAATTTCTTAATAACTTCTTTGCCGATATCAAGAAGTGCCAGTTTTAACATAACAGCTTTATAATCTCCATTGTTTCCGTAAATTTCTGTGAAGAATTTCAGGTAACTCTCGATGGTCATCCCCTCATACAAAGCATCTTCTTTCAAAATAACACCAACAGAGTTGGGATTTTTACGTATATAGTCCTGATAAGGCATGTCCCCCAGTAAAATTTCACCTCTGGAGGGAAGTTCTTTGCCTAAGATCAACTGAAATAATAAATCACTTATTTCACTATTGCATTCCAGGCTCACGGAACTGCCAGGATTTACTGTTATATTAAGCCCTTTGATGGATTGACTTTTATTTTCCTTATATAAATCTCTGATAAGCAGCATATTTAATTCCTTTCTGACTGACATATGTACTTTTTTATGTCTGGGATATTATAACATAAATCTATGGCATAAAAAAGTCTGTCGGCAGTCAAAGCGTTAGCAAACAGCAGAAAATATATACAAATAAAAAAGTTGGCTGATTTTCAGCAGAAGATTTAACCTCTTTTTCAATAGTATCAGCCTTGACAAGAGAAAATATTGTGCTAAAATGGTATACATATGTAAAAGGCAATGAAGGTGACAGGAGTTTACTCCTTACCGGATAATTGTTTTCTGTCAGAGAGAGGAAGTCACCGGCTGAAAGCTTCCTTCAGTTCAGATAATTATTTACTTTCACACCGGAGCTGTGTCCCAGAAGCTAAGTAGGGGATGACGTTGTAAGCACGTTACGCTTAGACTTGAGTGCCTGATGAGAGAATATAACCGTGAGTTATAATTTATCAGAAGGAATTAGGGTGGTACCGCGGAATGGTTCCAATTTTAAGAAATGTCTTAGAATGTTGATACAGCTCCGTCCCTTTTGGGACGGAGCTTTTTTGTTGCGTAAGAGTAGTAATAATCATACTGGCTCCCATTGCAGGCTGTATCTGTTACAGATGTGGCACTACCGCAAATCATGGTGTGAAGGATGCATTTTGATAATTCACATAAACACCATGCATACCGCAGCTTAATAAGCTTTATTGATGGAAAGGAGAAAAAATGATGCAGGAAAAATTAAAAGCAATTGTAAATGACGCCCTTGAGAAAATGAAAGCAGCAGACCAGCTTGACACTCTGAATGATATAAAAGTAGCATATCTGGGTAAAAAAGGCGAACTGACAGAAATCTTAAAATCTATGAAGGAGGTATCTCCCGAAGACAGACCCAAAGTAGGTCAGCTGGTAAATGAAGCCAGAACCGTGCTGGAGGAGAAACTAGAAGAGGCTAAAAAGGGCTTTCTTGGTAAGATAAAAGAAGAACAGATCAAGAAGGAAACCATCGATGTTACGCTTCCTGCTAAACGACCTCATATGGGACACCGCCATCCTAACAACATAGCTTTGGAAGAAGTAGAGAGAATTTTTGTAGGTATGGGTTATGAAGTGGTGGAAGGCCCGGAAGTTGAGTATGATTACTACAACTTCGAAGCACTTAATATTCCAGCCAACCATCCTGCCAAGGATGAGCAGGATACCTTCTATGTTAACAGCAATATTCTGCTAAGAACCCAGACTTCACCGGTTCAGGTAAGGGTTATGGAAGAGGGAAAGCTCCCTATTCGTATGATTGCACCGGGAAGAGTATTCCGTTCCGATGAAGTGGATGCCACTCATTCACCTTGCTTTAATCAGATTGAAGGACTTGTAATAGATAAGAATATCACTTTCGCAGATTTAAAGGGTACACTGGCTGAATTTGCAAAACAGCTTTTCGGTGAAGGCACAAAAGTTAAGTTCAGACCCCATCACTTTCCCTTTACTGAGCCCAGTGCAGAGGTTGATGTAACCTGTTTTAAATGCGGCGGAGACGGCTGCCGTTTCTGTAAAGGCACCGGCTGGATTGAAATTCTTGGCTGTGGTATGGTTCATCCCAACGTACTTAAGATGAGCGGTATCGATCCGGAGGAATACACTGGTTTTGCTTTCGGTGTTGGCCTTGAGCGTATTACACTTCTTAAATATGAAATTGATGATATGAGACTCTTATACGAGAATGATATCCGATTCCTGAAGCAATTTTAGGGTGGCTTAATATAAAGGCACTGCCAGGAAGGCAGTTGTTATAACAGGATAGAATTACTGGTAAGAGAATGGGATAGAGCAACTTTAACAGAATTAAGTCTATAAATTTCTATCAGATAGAAAGAACCTATACATGAAAAATGAAAGACTTTATGTTTGTGCAGAATAGACTTAATCCATTCTATATAGAAAGAAACAGATTAATAGGAGGAGACACATGAATACGCCATTGTCATGGATTAAAGCATATGTGCCGGGGCTTAACGTTACCCCTCAGGAGTATACCGATAAAATGACCTTAAGCGGTAGTAAGGTTGAAGGATTTGAAGCCCTTGACAGGGATCTTGAGAAAATAGTAGTAGGTAAGATATTAAAGATAGAAAGACATCCGGATGCAGATAAACTGATTATCTGCCAGGTACAGATTACCGAGGAAGGAGAAACTGTGCAGATCGTAACAGGTGCTCCCAATGTATCCGAAGGAGATGTTATTCCGGTTGTATTAGAAGGCGGAAGAGTTGCCGGAGGACATGACGGAAATAAAACAGCAGGTGGAATCAAGATTAAGAAGGGTAAGCTTCGGGGAGTGGAATCCTTTGGTATGATGTGTTCCATTGAAGAACTGGGTTCCAGTAAAGAAATGTATCCCGATGCTCCTGATAACGGCATTTATATCTTCAGCCATAACGAAGCCTACAAGGACTTAAAAATCGGCTCCAGTGCAGTAGAAGCTCTGGGACTTAATGATGTAGTGTTCGAGTATGAAATTACCTCAAACCGCGTGGATTGTTTTGGTGTAATCGGCCTTGCCAGAGAAGCTGCAGCAACCTTTCAGCAGGAATTCGTACCTCCTGTTGTGAAAGAAACCGGAAACAGTGAAAAGGCCTCAGATTTTATCAAGGTTTCCATTGAAGACAGCGATCTTTGCTCCAGATATGTAGCAAGAGTAGTTAAGAATATCAAGATAGCACCTTCACCTCAATGGATGCAGAGAAGGCTTGCAGCTTGCGGTATCAGACCTATTAACAATATTGTAGATATCACAAATTATGTAATGGAAGAATATGCCCAGCCGATGCATGCCTATGACCTTGACCTGATAGCCGGCAAAGAGATTATTGTGCGCAGAGGAAAAGACGGAGAAGAGTTTACTACCCTTGACGGCCAGGTAAGAAAGATTGATTCCTCCATCCTTATGATCTGTGATGGTGAAAAGCCAGTCGGTATCGCCGGAATCATGGGCGGCGAGAATTCAAAGATTACAGAGCAAGCAACAACTCTGCTCTTTGAGGCAGCTTGCTTTGACGGCACAAATATCCGTCTCTCCGGTAAGAAACTTGGACTTAGAACCGATGCAGCAGCTAAGTTTGAGAAAGGTCTGGACCCCAATACCGCACTGGAAGCAATTAACAGGGCCTGCCAGCTGATCGAAGAACTGGGAGCCGGTGAAGTTGTGGGCGGCGTAGCAGATGTATACCCTGTAATCCGTACGGAAAAGAGAGTTCCTTTTGATTATAACAGAACCAATAAAGTACTTGGTACAGACCTTTCCAAAGAGACCATGCTTTCCTACTTTAAAAAAATCGATCTGAGTTATGATGAAGCTACCGGCGAAGTGATTGTACCAAGCTGGAGACAGGATGTTAATTTACAGGCAGATTTAGATGAAGAAGTAGCACGTTTCTTTGGTTATGACAATATACCCACTACCCTTCCTACAGGAGAAGCCACAACAGGAAGCCTTCCTTTTAAGCTTCGTATTGAGAATGTAGCAAGAAACGTAGCAGAGCAATGCGGTTTTTCAGAGGCAATGAGCTACTCCTTTGAGAGTCCCAAGGTGTTTGACAGACTGCTTCTTCCGGCAGAGGATAAGAAACGCCAGGCAGTTGTTATTTCAAACCCTCTTGGTGAAGATTATAGTATCATGAGAACGCTTCCTCTTAACGGAATGTTCCTGTCATTGTCCACTAATTATAACCGCAGAAACAAGAATGTACGCCTTTATGAATTATGTAATACCTATATGCCGAAAGCGCTTCCTCTGACAGAGCTTCCCGAGGAAAGAGTGCAGTTAGTGATAGCTTTCTACGGCGACGGAGATTTCTTTGAACTAAAGGGTGTACTGGAAGAGATTCTTATCAAAGTGGGCTTAAAGGACAGAGTAAGCTATGAACCCGGAACCTTAAAACCTTATCTCCATCCGGGAAGACAGGCTGAAATGATATATGACGGCACAATTATCGGTTATTTGGGAGAAATCCATCCTGATGTACTGGAGGGCTATGACATCGGAGACAAGGCTTACGTCGGAGTACTGGATATGCCTGAAATCGTAGCAAGAGCTTCCTTTGATACAAAATATCAGGGAATAGCAAAATATCCTGCAGTTACCAGAGATTTAAGCATGCTGGTTCAGAAGGAGATAACAGCCGGCCAGGTTGAGGAAGTTATCCGTAAGAGCTCCGGCAGTATACTTGAGAACTGTGAACTTTTTGATATCTATGAGGGAACACAGATTAAGCCAGGATTTAAATCCATGGCATATTCCCTTTCTTTCCGTGCAAAGGACAGAACCTTGGAGGAGAAGGATATTACAGAGGTTATGAACAGAATCCTCAAGAATCTTGGTAATATGGGAATTGAATTAAGACAATAGCAACAAACCGGGGAAACCCCGTTTCATATGTATACAGGAAATTTGCGCTAAACAGAAAGATGAATGCGCTGTGAAAATATATTGGAAGTCCTTTTCTTTTTAGATTTTGTGCTATATCCTTAAAGGGATTGTATGAGTGAAGTTAAGTTTCTCTTTGAGGATCTGCCAGGCACAAAATCTTTGAGAATCAGGACTTCTTTTACATTGTAAGGAAAGCATGAAGCCTTCTGTTCTGAGCAAATTTTCATCTCATTGATAAAAACCGGCGTTTGGCGTCCGTGACACTTTTCTGACAAGGTTTTGACAAATTAAGCCATTATGATGTACAATAACAATAGTCAGATAAATAAACAACAGAGGAGGTTCAATATGAAAAAAGGAATGAGAAAAGCACTGGCAGTTCTTATGATTACTGCACTGATATTGCCGCTGCTTACCTCAATAGGTTCTATCACTGCCAAAGCGGCAGCAGCACCGGCTCTTTCCACTAAGACAAGAACTCTGGTAGGAGTTGGCTCAACTTTTACTTTAAGTGTAAAGAATCTGGATAAATCAAAAGTGAAATCCACCAAATGGACATCATCCAATAAGAAGATTGCAACTGTCGGCGCTACCACCGGTTATGTTACGGCGAAAGGTAAAGGAAGCGCAACCATTAAATTAAAGATTACATATACAAATAAGAAGACAACAACTTTAAGCTGTAAGGTAACTGTTAAGATACCTGCAACTAAAATTGCAATCAACAACGCAACAGATACTGCAGATAACAATGGCAGGCATTTGCTGGAGGTTGGTGAAAAGTATGATTTCAATGTAACTTTAACTCCCTCCAATGCCAATGATGTAGTAACCTACAGCATTAACAAACCAGAGTTTGCAACCGTTGATAAGGATGGTGTTGTTACCGGAATCAAACCTGGATTTGTAATTCTTACGGCAACTGCTTCCATGACAGCCGCCGGAGCCTCTAAGAGCAGTGTTTTCAGCAGCATAAATATTGAAGTGGCAGGTAAGACAGCAAGAGTTAAGTCAGCAGTTATTACTGATAACTCCACGCTGACGGTTACTTTCGACCGTGCAGTGGACGCAGCCACAATTTTTGATAAGAATAAGAAGCTGTTAAATGTTGTTGAGATTACTCCTAAAGCAGATGATAAAGGGAATCTGGCAGCTGGTGTAGGTACCTTATCCGGAACTTTATCCTCCGATGCGAAAATATTAACCATAAATACAACAAAGATTTTCAGCGGTAAATATAATATACATGTATCATCTGCTATTCTTTCAACAGAAGGCATAGCAATGCAGAACTATTATACTGATTTGACCTATGTTGATACTACACCGCCGTACTATACGGGCTTTACAGTAGATGATTCCGGTTATAAGGCATCCATTAACTTCTCGGAAAGTATGGATTTCTCAGGTTTGACTATCCTTGATGCCAGATTGAATACGACTTCAACAGCAACCCAGGCCTTACCGGCAACTCTGGCTCTGCTTAAGAGCAAGACCAACTATAAGCCAAGTGCTGATGGTAAGTCCTTGATCATAGATATGTCAAGTATTTCCAGCTATGATAAAGACAAACAGTTCACAGTGGTTTTATCAGGTGTGAAAGATCTTGCAGGAAACTATCCTACAACATACAATATTTCTGTTATCGTTGGAACAGATACCTCCTATAAACCTCAGGCGAATATTGTTAAGATCGAGAGAACCGGCTACAATACCATAACAGCTACCTTTAACAGAAATATCCGTGTTCCCGGTGTACTTCAGTTAAGTAACGGTGAGTATATTACCAATGGTACAGTAGACGCAACAGATGCTAAGAAGGTTAACTACACTATTTCTTCCACAGGAGCTCTGCTTACCGGTGTTCAGAAGGTATTTATCGGTATGTGGGACAGCTACAATGTTAATCCTTCCGATACTACCGGCAGAACCTTCCTGACCTATACTGTTGACTTTACGATTACTACTAATATACCTAGTATAAGTAAGTTTGAACTGAGGACAGAAAGTGTAAACGGAGTAGATACTTATCTGTTAACATTGACTTATAATAAAGATGTAACGCTTATGTCACAGACCGGTAACCTTACAGCTACCAGAGTTGTTACCTCTAATAACGACATCTATAGCAACAGAACTATATCTTATATGGCTTCTGCCAGCGGAAATATAGTTACCTTAATATTGAATGCTTCACAATTCAGTGATGCAGGCCAGTACACCATAGTCGTACCTTCCGGATTAGTGAAGGATCAGTATTATAATACAAATGCGGCAGAAACCATACAGCTTGCAAAGACAGCGACTGCATCATCTATCTTGCCAGGTCCGAGGTCAGTAACCCAGTCACCGGTTACGCCAAGCCAGATATTTATAACCTTTGCAGATAAAGTTGATGAAGTAACCGCACAGACGATTTCTAATTACTATATACCGGGTGTAAGCATTATTAAGGCTGAGCTTACCTCAAATACAAGTACAGGAGCAACCATAACCCTGACTGTAGCAGCAGGTTCCATATCCTATACAACCCTGTACCCGATTACCATAACGAATATCAAGGGTTACAACAATACGTATACAGCTATGAATCCTTTTAACAGCACCATTGCATTAACTGAAAATTCAGGACCTTATTTGACCGGAGCTACTTACTCCTATCCTAATATCATTACTCTGACTTTCAGTGAAAATGTAAAAGGAAACCCCAGCTTTGAAGCTTTACAGAATAATGTCAATATGGCTTACAGCTGCTCTTTTGCAGATAATAAGGTCATGATTCTGTTAAATAATACACCTGTTAAGGGTGTACCGATCACAATTAAGGCTACGGTAAGTAACTCTGTAACAGATACCAGTGGTAATGCAGCAACCTTTACAGAAGTAGCAGTAGTTCCTAATTATTAATTTGTATTTCATGAAAGACATACATTGGTTATAAAGCTATAGAATTAAAAGGAAGAGCTTCCGCGGCATAGACGGCGGAGGCTCTTTTCTTCTTACTTTTAGTTTTCAATTATGCCCCAGTAGTGCTTTAGCACACATGTAATAAGAAAGTTGAAAACATCTTTTAGTTTTCAACTTATGCCCCGGTAGTGCTTTAGCACACATATAATAAGAAAGTTGAAAACATCTTTTAGTTTTCAACTTATGCCCCGGTAGTGCTTTAGCACGTATATAATAAAGAAAGTTGAAAACATCTTTTAGTTTTCAACTTATGCCCACCAGTGCTTTAGCACATATATAATAAAGAAAGTTGAAAACATCTTTTAGTTTTCAACTTATGCCCCGGTAGTGCTTTAGCACACATATAATAAGAAAGTTGAAAACATCTTTTAGTTTTCAACTTATGCCCCGGTAGTGCTTTAGCACGTATATAATAAAGAAAGTTGAAAACATCTTTTAGTTTTCAACTTATGCCCACCAGTGCTTTAGCACATATATAATAAAGAAAGTTGAAAACATCTTTTAGTTTTCAACTTATGCCCCCTTTACGTCCTTATGGTTTTGTTTTATAATAGTTGAGATATAAAAACCTGCAGTGGAGGACTTTGTCAGTGAAAAACCTCAGTAACAAACTAATAATGTCTGTCAGCCGCTTACTGTTTGTGTTATATCTTATTTTATTGGCATATTTTTTGTTTTTTAGTGAACATTACGGAAGAACAATTAGTTCTGGTGAATATAGATATAATTTAACGTTATTTAAAGAAGTAAAGCGATTTATAGAGTACAGAGATGTCATCGGTCCGGAGGCTTTTATCGTTAATATATTCGGAAACGTTCTGGCATTCGCCCCTTTTGGATTTGTATTACCCATCATTAGTCCAGACAACAGAAAACTATTGAATATTACTCTTTTGAGCCTGGAGTTCAGTCTTACCATTGAACTGCTGCAATTAATTTTTAAAGTGGGAATTTTTGATGTTGATGACCTTTTGATGAATACCATAGGAGGTTTTATAGGAGGTCTATGCTTTTTCCTGGCAAGGAAGCTGCTAAGATCATTCCGAAGAAAATATAAATAAACGAATATAAAAATAATGAATATATGATAAAAGAAAGCAGAATAGATGATATAAAATAAACGAATACGAAAATAACGATTATAAGAACGGATAGAAAATCGACGAGTAAAGAACGAATAAAAATCGACGAGTTAAGAACGAATACAAAATAGATGAGTTAAGAACGATTACAAAATCGACGAGTTTAAGGATGGATACAAAATCGATGAGTATAAGAACGAATACAAAATAGATGAGTTTAAAAACGAATATAAAATAGACGAGTTTATAAATAGACAAGTATAAAAACGAATATAAAATAGACGAATATAAAAAATAAGTTCAATTTAGATATAGTTTTAAGGGGTGGTATATGTTTAAAACAAGAAAAGACAGTTATAAGTTTACAGGGAAAAGTCATTCTGTAAAAGGGATGGTGTCAACAGTCATAGGCGGTGCCAGTATTGCCGGACTTTTGGCACTGTTTATAGTGTCAGGGATATATAAAGGGAACGGCTCTATTGTTTTCGGAATCGCAGGAATGATATTGTTTATTTTATGTTTTATAGGTTTTGTTGTGGGTGTAAGAGCCTGTATGGAAAAAGAAATCTATTATACTGCACCGATAACGGGTATGTCTATAAACGGTATTCTTACTATCACTTTATTCATATTATATGTGATGGGAATCTTTATGTAATGACAATCTTATATAACAGGAATCTTATGTAACAGGAATCTTATGTAATAGGAATCTTATGTAACAGGAATCATAATGTAACAGGAACATAATATAACAATAAATTTTATATAAGGAATCATCATGTAAAAATTTATTTATCAGGCATCTGTAACATAAAAAAATAGTATTAAAGGTACTTGTATCGTAACAGAAAAAATAAACTGAAGTATAAAGGAGGTTTCTTATTTGAACTACCAGGAACTTATGAAAGAGCAGAATGATAGTATCCGTGAAAGGTACGAGCTTGCTGTTTGGCGTGTAAATGAGATAAAAAAAGAAGATAGCGTGAAAGAACCCTACAGAGATTATTTTTTAAAAGTAGCTGCATTTATTGAAAAAGCAGTGGGTTTTTCAGCACTGACTGAACAAAATAAACTGAAAGCTCTGTCTTTAAAGGAGTTACAAGAGCTTAATAAAAGCCTGTATGAAGATATTCTGCCTGAGAATTATGAAAGCTCTTATGCTAATCCTGCTTATGCAGCTGAGAGGCTGGGGAAGAAATATGGTAAAATCTTAAGTTATCTTTATGCCGAAGTCAGAGGAATGATTGTATATGCGGCAGAAGCCAGACTTTATTTTATGACCATTTATATGGAATTACTGATTGAAATATACAATTATTTTGAAGAAGAAGATGAATATACCTATAAGGATATTAAGCGGGCAGTCTGTGATTTCAACATGGACAATTGCAATGATATTATGGAGTACCGTACCAGAGAACTGTTGGATGAGGAACTCTCCTTTGCTGCGGATATCATTGAGAGCTGGGAGCTGTCGGATTTAAGATATCTGTATCAGTTCGGTGAATATATCGGAGAGAATGAGATAAAAACAGCGGAGTTTCTTAATAAGCTGCCGGAGGGAGAAATAAAAGCAATGGCTTTTACCTATACGGACGGATATAGAAGAGGTTTCCAGGCTGGCGGGATTGATTTAAGCAAAAAGAAAACTGTATGCATCCGCTACAACATTGGTTTTGAGAGAATGGTGAAGTATGCAATAGAGTATTTTGCAGAAATGGGCTTAAAACCTATTATCTATCGTACTGCAACTGCCAGTATGGATAAGAAGCAGCAGTTAAGAATTGGCTATCATTCAACAGGACCGAACTATCAATATGACTATGATCACCGTTTTGATATTGGATTATATATGGACAAAGCCTTTCATGAACGCAGACTGCAGGCTTATAGGGCTTCTTTTGAGAAGTATAAGGACAAAGCAGCAGGTTTTGCAGGACCTGCTCTTATACAGGTCTTCGGTGAGAAAAACTTTGCACCTAAAGCGAAAGAAGAGGTTATTAAGCTGGATAAAAGGCAGCAGAAGTTATCTGTGGCTTATCAACGTGATTCCAATATGGTATTTTATCAATATATCAAGGGAGATGAAACCAGCTTTACAATAATTGCATATCCGATTACTGAAATAGGAGAAAAGTTTGAGGAAATCTTCCGTGAGACTGTAAAGGTAAACAACCTGGATAATGATATCTACAAAGGTATTCAGCAGAAAATAATTGACTGCCTGGATACCGGTGAATATGTCAGAATAAAAGGTACTGGAAATAATCGTACGGATTTAAAGGTCATGCTTTATGAAATGGAAGACCCTGCTACGGAAACTATTTTTGAGAACTGCACCGCCGATGTTAATATCCCTGTAGGTGAAGTGTTTACTTCACCAAAACTTACAGGTACGGAAGGAATCTTAAATGTATCCAGGATATTCTTAAATGGACTGGAATACACGGACCTTTCCATAACCTTTAAGGATGGTATGATAACAGAGTATAACTGTGGTAATTTCACCAATTCAGAAGAGAATAAACGATATATGAAGGAAAATATCCTTTACAATCAGGATACCCTCCCTATGGGAGAATTTGCCATAGGAACTAATACCACCGCCTATGTAATGGCCGGCAAATATGGGATTTGGGATAAGCTTCCCATACTCATCGCGGAGAAGACAGGACCTCATTTTGCAGTTGGTGACACCTGCTATAAGATGAGTGAAGAACTTACGCTCCGTAATCCTGATGGTAAGAAAATTGTTGCCAAAGACAATGAAGTATCCATTCTGCGACTAACTGAGATTGAAAAGGCTTATTTTAACTGTCATACGGATATCACCATTCCGTATGATGAGCTGGAGGAAATTACGGTAGTGAGCAAGAACGGTAAAGAAACCGCTATTATTAAGAACGGAAGATTTGTACTGGCGGGTACTGAAAGCTTAAATGATGCGTTTCAAAATAACTAAATTATAATAATCAAAACAAGATAAAGGGCAATTATGATACCTGACATATCGGAAATGATTCTGATATAAGAGGGAAATCATGATTGCCTTTTCTTTGAGGATTTATATGATTTCCTTCATAATAAAGCCTTTTTATTAATTGTGTTAATAAATACAATAAGAAATTAATAACAGGAAATCATAAGACAAAAGCAGGCAGCTATGATAAAATGGAAGCATCAAATATAGATACTACTTTTACACTGGTTTATAATAAGGAACTGATAAGAAAGAGAGGATTTAATATGGCAGCTAAAGTTGGAATAGTTATGGGAAGTGATTCAGATCTGGAAATCATGAGCAAAGCAGCAGAGGTGCTTGAAGTACTTAAAGTGGAATATGACATTACAGTAATCTCTGCTCACAGAATGCCCGATGTATTTTATGATTATGCAAAATCAGCAGAAGAAAAAGGTTATAAAGTTATTATTGCAGGTGCTGGTGGCGCAGCTCATTTACCCGGTATGACAGCAGCAATATTCTCACTTCCGGTTATTGGTGTGCCTATTATGACAAAATCACTGGGGGGTGTGGATTCTCTCTACTCCATCGTTCAGATGCCCGCAGGTATCCCTGTTGCAACAGTAGCAATTAACGGGGCTCAGAATGCCGGAATTCTGGCAGCTAAAATCCTGGCAGCTTCTGATAATGAATTACTGGGACGTATAAAAGATTATGCGCAGAACTTAAAGGATACCGTGGCAGCAAAATCAGAAAAGCTGGCAAAAGTCGGCTATAAGGAATATCTGAAAGAGAAATAATTTCACATCAAATAAAAGATAAATACAGAGCAAAGGAAAGAGACGTGCTAAAACACGCAGATGGGAGTCAAATATGGATTATAAGAATGCCGGAGTGGATATTGAAGCTGGTTATAAAGCGGTAGAACTGATGAAAGAGCATATCGATAAGACCATGAGGAAGGAAGTACTATCCGGTATAGGTGGATTTTCCGGAGCCTTTTCCTTAAAGAGTTTTATGAATATGGAGGAGCCTACTTTAGTATCAGGTACCGATGGAGTAGGAACCAAATTAAAGCTTGCATTTCTATTGGACAAACATGATACCATTGGTATTGACTGCGTTGCCATGTGCGTGAATGATATTGCCTGTGCCGGCGGTGAACCTTTATTTTTCCTGGATTATGTTGCCTGCGGTAAGAATGACCCTGAGAAGATAGCTGCTATTGTAAGCGGTGTGGCAAAAGGCTGTCAGGAAGCCGGAGCTGCCTTAATAGGAGGAGAAACAGCAGAGATGCCAGGCTTTTATCCGGTGGAGGAATATGACCTGGCGGGATTTGCAGTAGGTATTGTAGACCGTAAGAATATGATTGACGGCAAAGAGCTGAAAGCGGGAGATGTATTAATTGGATTGGCCTCCTCCGGAATCCACAGCAATGGATATTCTCTTGTACGCAAGGTATTTGATATGAATACAGAGTCATTGAATACTTACTATGAGTCTCTGGGAACTACCTTAGGTGAAGCCCTTTTAACACCGACACGTATTTATGTAAAAGCTCTGTCTGCCTTAAAGGATGGAAAGATTAAAGTGAAAGCCTGCTCTCATATAACCGGAGGTGGTTTCTATGAGAACATACCCAGAATGTTAAGGGATGGTGTCCATGCTTATATTAAGAAAGACAGCTATCCTATTCCGCCTATTTTTTCAATGCTTGCAAAGAACGGCTCTATTGAAGAGAAGGTTATGTATAATACCTATAATATGGGAATCGGTATGCTTATAGCAGTGGTTGCCGAGGAGGCTGATACGGCTGTTACCCTTTTAAAAGAAGCCGGAGAAAGCCCATACATTGTTGGTGATATCAAAGCAGGGGATAAAGGAGTAACCTTATGCTAGGCTTAGGAATACTGGTCTCTGGCAGTGGTACCAATCTCCAGGCAATTATTGATAATATCAATAATGGTAAGATTACCAATGCGAAGATAAATGTAGTAATAAGCAATAAGGACGGTGTTTATTCCCTTGTCCGTGCAAAAGAGAATAATATTCCGGCGGAAGTAATAGCTCCAAGGAATTTCCCTGATAGAGACGCTTTTCATAAAGAACTGCTTCAGAAACTGAAGGAATATAAAGTGGATCTGCTGGTGCTTGCGGGATATCTTGTAGTAATACCGGAAGATATCATTAATTCCTATAAAGATCGGATTATAAATATTCATCCGTCACTTATTCCCTCCTTTTGTGGAACCGGTTATTACGGGCTCAAGGTACATGAAGCAGTACTGGAGCGCGGGGTCAAGGTTACCGGTGCAACGGTTCATTTTGTAGATGAAGGAACGGACACCGGACCAATCATACTCCAGAAAGCGGTAGAGATTCAGGAAGGAGATACTCCTGAAATACTGCAAAAACGTGTAATGGAGGAAGCTGAGTGGGAGCTTTTGCCTGAAGCCATAAATTTAATAGCGAATAACCGGGTTTTGATAGAGAATAATAAAGTACGTATTCTTTCTTAGGGTGGGTATGAAATTGCTTATAATGAACCATTTCAAAGGTGCTCTTTTGGAGGAAACGGTAATGTGGCTAAAGAAGAAACGGATAGGCAGATGAATAGAAAGGTGAGGTTTGGGTATGAAAGTACTGATTATTGGTGGCGGCGGAAGGGAACATGCCATAGCTTATAAGATTGCACAAAGTAAGAAAGTAACGGAAATGTTCTGTGCTCCCGGAAATGCAGGGATTAGAGAATATGCAGTCTGTGTACCTATTGGTGTAATGGAATTTGAAAAGCTTGCAGACTTTGCCGAAAAAGAGAGCATTGATTTAACTGTAGTCGGACCCGATGATCCACTGGTTGGGGGAATCGTAGATGTTTTCAAACAAAGGGGTCTTCGTGTCTTTGGCCCTGATAAAGCAGCGGCTATTATCGAAGGCTCCAAGGCGTTTTCCAAAGATCTTATGAAGAAATATAACATTCCCACAGCAGGTTATGAGACCTTTACCGAAGCCTCAAAGGCTTATGATTATCTGAATACCTGTACTTATCCCGTTGTGTTAAAGGCAGACGGACTTGCCCTGGGTAAAGGTGTACTTATATGTAATACCAGACAGGAAGCCTGTGAGGGTGTTAAGCTTATAATGGAGGATAAACAATTTGGCTCCTCCGGAGATACCATGGTAATTGAGGAATTTATGACCGGCAGGGAGGTTTCTGTGCTTGCCTTCTGTGATGGCACGGATATTGCAGTCATGACCAGTGCCCAGGATCATAAAAGAGCAGAGGATAATGACCAGGGTCTCAACACCGGCGGTATGGGAACTTTCTCTCCCAGTCCTTTTTACACCAAAGATATAGATGCCTACTGCATGGAGCATATCTACAAACCCACTATGGCTGCCATGAAGAAAGAAGGCAGGAGTTTTACCGGCATTCTTTTTTTTGGTTTGATGTTAACGGACAAGGGACCTATAGTAATTGAGTATAATGCCAGATTTGGTGACCCTGAGACACAGGTGGTATTGCCAAGGCTTAAGAATGATATAATAGAAATTTTTGAAGCTTGTTTGGAGGAAAGGCTTTCAGAGATCAGGCTGGATTTTGAGGATAATGCGGCTGTATGTGTTGTGCTGGCTTCCAAGGGTTATCCGCTTTCTTATGAGAAAGGTTTTCCAATTGAAGGACTTGATAAATTTAAGGATAATGACAGTGTTTTTATCTTTCATGCCGGAACAGCCAATGACCAGGAAAGGATAGTGACGGCTGGCGGGCGTGTATTAGGGGTCACGGCTACGGGAAGTACTCTGAAAGAAGCCAGGGAAAATGCATATAAAGCAGCAGAGGCTGTAACTTTTACCAATAAATATGCCAGAAGTGATATCGGTAAAGCAATTGATGAAGCTTAAGTTAATATAAAGTAATTGAGATAGAAGAGGATGAATATTTTGACATTCATTCTTTTCTTTTTTTATGTCGATATAAATTATTAAGTAATCTGACGGCAATGTCACAGAAGTGCCATATGTATTTTGTAGAATATTGAAGTACAAGGAATAATATGGAATTTATATAAAATTCCTATTAACATAAGAAGAACCGGACACGAGAAAAACAGTTTTATAGAAAGAGGAAGGGATTTATGGAGAAAAGAACTAATTATTACAGAATAATAGTACTCATGTTATGCTTAAGTTTATTTGCATTGCAGATATTACCTACATATACAATAAAAGTCCAGGCTGAAAGTCAAGGAACGGTTACAGCCACCAGTCTTAATGTTCGTTCCGGTCCCGGGACAAACTATGCGATTGTTACAGTCAAAGGCAGTAATGCCTTTTTGAAAAAAGGTGAGAAAGTAACCCTGGTTAAAAAAGAAGGTGATTGGTATAAGATATCCTTTACCTTCAGCGGAGTTAAATCAGAAGGTTATATTTTAGGAACCTATATAAGCAAAAGTACCAGCACCACGAAACCGACTACTACACCGAAACCCACAGCTACACCGACAGCGACACCTACTCCAACGTCCACTGATAAGACTTCAACAGGTACAACAACAACAGTCCCTTTGAAAATCAGCGCCGTAGTAACAGCGACCAATGTTAATGTAAGAAGTTCAGCAGGCACTACGGCAAAAAAGGTTGCTACTGTAGGTAAGAATCAAAAAGTTACAATTACTGATGAAGTTATAAAAAATTCTCAAAAATGGTATGGCATATCCTATACCCTGAATAAGAAAACAATTAAAGGGTATGTTATCAGTGACTATGTCAAATTGTCGATTACCTCGGCGGTTAACGGAACCGTAACTGCAGCAGTTAAGATAAGAAAACTGGCCTCAGACAGCTCTGTCTATATCAAGGACAGCAAAGGAAATAATATAACAGTGGCAAAAAAAGCTGCTGTTACTGTAGCCTCCGAAAGTACAGATAAAAACGGAAAGAAATGGTATAAGATAACCTATAAGAAAGGCAGTGTGAAATATACGGGTTATATTGCTGCCAATCAGATTTTATTTACGAGGAAGACTGTAACCACAACACCTACACCGACGGCAACACCAAAACCTACGGCGACACCTGAACCGACTACTACACCCACCTCAACACCCAAACCAACCGCAACACCTTCCGTAACTCCAACGCCTACTGTTACGCCGACACCCGGTGCAACTGACGGGTATGTACAGTACAATGGTTCCGTTTACGTGTATGTAAATATTAAAGGTACGCAGGATTTCCTGCTCACGACCGCATATGTACCGGTTACATTGGCGATTAATGAGAAAGTTTCCATATTGAACACAGTAACAGAGAGTTCAGTTCAATGGTATTATGTAAGCTTTACCAAGGGCGGAAAAGAAGCAAAAGGTTATGTTCAGACAGCTTTTATTGCTAACGGAACCGGCAGCTATGTGGATGGAACGGTTATGGATTTCTTAAACTATGGAACTCCAACAACGACTGTGACCCCTACAGTAACGCCAGCTACTGGAATGACTAACACAGAATTTGAAAATTATCTAACCGCACAGGGATTTCCGGAGAGCTACAAAGCAGGTCTTCGTGCATTGCATCAAGCTCATCCGACCTGGGTATTCAATGCGTTTCATACAGGAATTGATTGGGAAACAGCCATAGCAAAAGAAAGTGTTCTTGGTGTTAATCTTATAACCAATGGAAAAAGTATTGAATGGAAATCCCTGGCTGCAGGTGCTTATAAATGGGAAACGGATACCTTTGTACCCTTTGACGGCTCCACCTGGGTTACACCGTCAACAGAAGGCCTTAGATATTATATGGACCCAAGAAACTTCCTTACGGAAAAAGGAATCTTTCAATTTGAGACCCTGGCATTTAACAGCCAGTACCAGAATGCGGTAGGCGTGGAAAGCATCCTGTATAATACTCCTTTATATAATAAGAATTACTCCTTTATAAATGATTCCGGAGCAACTGTAACGAAATCTTACTCCGAAAGCTTTATGGATGCAGCGGTTTATTCCGGCGTAAGTCCTTACCATCTTGCCAGCCGTTCCAAACAGGAAGTTGTTACAGGAGTGACTACCTTAAGCGATAGTGTATCCGGAACCTTTTCCGGCTATCAGGGATTTTATAATTTCTTTAACATAGGTGCATATCACAGTACTGCTGCTGGCGGTGCAATAGCAAATGCCCTGAAATATGCAAAGAACGGAACAACAAGCAGCAGCTTGAACAGCCAGTATCTGATTCCCTGGGACAACCCTTATGATGCCATTGTAGGCGGTTCTTATATTATTGGAAGTACTTATATAAAAAGAGGACAGGATACAATATATCTGCAGAAATTCAATATGACGGCTGCTTCGACCTTTTCACATCAGTATATGGCTAATATTGAAGCACCTAATGCTGAGGCGGCAAAAACCTATGCAGCTTACAGCAATATGAGTACAATGCCCTTGGTATTCTCAGTGCCTGTATACTTAAACATGCCGGAGACTGTGAGTCAGGTACCTGTTAAAGCCTATAATCCGAACAACTGGCTTAAGACCCTGGCAGTAGATGGTTACAGCTTATCACCTACTTTTGATTTGAAAACTGACCAGCAGTATTCCCTCATTGTACCTAACAGCACAGCTTCTATTAAAGTGTCTGCAAGTGCTGTAAGCACCAAAGCTACCGTACAGGGAACAGGAAACATAATTTTAAACACAGGAAACAATATTGTTACCATAACTGTAACAGCAGAAAATGGCAATACCAGAAATTATATCATCAATGTTTTCAGGGAAGCAGCGGCTACCCCTTAAACGGAAGAGAGGTAATCCTTATGAAAAACAGACATAAAATAGTGATCGGATTATTTTTATTTGCATTAATAGTGATTTTCCCTGCCAAAGTATGTATGGCAGCCGGGGTAAGTGTTAATATTAAGGCAGATAACAACTATATCAAAAAAGGTGATTCGGTAATTGTTAGTATTAATCTTTCGTCGGATGAACTCATAGGAGATTTTGAAGGGTATCTGTCATATAATGCTGATATATTGGAATTTCAAAGTGATGGTGGTGTTGCAGCAGGTGGAGAAGGCCTCATTAAAATAACGGATATGGGAGTGCAGGCAGGAGATTCCAGCAGAAAATATGCTTTGAAGTTCAAGGCTGTAGGAATTGGTAAATCAACCTTTACCCTGAATGAAGAGACCGGGATATACACCTTTGAATCTGCTGATAAAATGTCAGCTTCCAGCAATCAGCTAGTAGTTGAAGTTGCAGCAGAGGATAAAGCCTCAGATAATGCGAATCTGAAGGAACTCAAAGTTAATCCTGGAACTCTCACAGGTAATTTTGACCCAAAGGAGAACAATTACTCCATAACCATTGATCAGGATACGAACCAGCTTGTAATCAGTGCATTACCGGAAGATAGTAATGCTACTGTAACAATAACCGGTAATAAAGATTTTAAACCTGGGCATAATTCTGTTGAAATTAATGTAAAAGCTGCTTCCGGCAAGGTTAATATCTATAAATTGGATGTTGTAAAAGAAGAGACAGCAGCTGTTACGGAAGAAGAGAATAACGAGGCAGAGAACAGTAATGAGGCTGAGGCAGGCAAGATAACGCTTGAGAAGACAGGAGAAGAGACTTACCTTACAGGAGGATTCTATCTGCATCTATTGACTCCTGAAGAAAAAGTTGTAATACCCACTGGTTATACAAAGACATCTCTCATAATAAATGGTGAATCAGTAGCTGTATATACCAATACAGAGGATATAGACGGTGACTTTCTCTTATTGTATGGTGAGAATATACACGGGCTGAAGGGTTTCTATCAGTATGACAGAAGAGAGAATACGATACAGAGGTTCAATCCAGTCAGTATCAAAGAAGGTGAAAAGTTAGTTATAAATAAAGAAACAAGAGATACGCAGCATTATCAGAACCAGATTATGATTCTTGGTATTGCAGCAGCTGTATTGACTGGAATCTGCAGTGCTCTTGCTATTGGTATAATTAAGCTTATGCTCAAAAATAAAGGTTCCGAAGATTAAGTTGTTGCTACTTGACATTTAGAATATATTTGTTATACTGACAGTATAACAAATATAACGAATGTTGCGGGAGGTGGTTAATTTGATAGTGACTATTGATTTTAATAGTGATGAAGCTTTTTATATCCAGCTATGTAATCAGATTATATTTGGTATAGCCAACGCTGAGTTCAGAGACGGTGATAATCTCCCCTCTGTGCGTGATCTGGCAGATGATATTGGTATTAACATGCACACTGTGAATAAAGCATATACTATTTTAAGACAGCAGGGATATGTTAAACTGGATCGCAGAAAAGGGGCAGTTATAGCTGTAAGTGTCGATAAATTTAAAACAATGGAAGAATTGGCGCTTGAAATGCGAGTACTGCTTGCCAAAGCTGCCTGCAAGAACATCAGCTGTGATGAAGTTCACGAAATAGTGGATCAAATATTTAGTGATTTCAGTTCCGACCCCAAAGAGAAAGGAAAGCCGTAACCGAAATCACATCCGGACAGGAGGATGTAGCTATGTTATGCGATAAGTGTAAAAAAAACGAAGCAAAACTTTATTATACCGAAATCATTAACGGCGAGAAGAAAGAACAACATCTCTGCGAAGAATGTGCTTTGGAATACACCTCTTTTTCCATGGGTTCAGGAATGTTCAATAAGGAAATAACACTTGGTAACCTGTTGTCCTCCATACTTGGTAATTATCAGGCCCCCGGAAGCCTTCATGGAACGGAGCAAGGGGAAAAGGAGCCCAGTTGCAAGAACTGCGGAATGACTTATTCAGAGTTTTTGAAAGAGAGTCGTTTTGGATGTGCTGAGTGTTATGAGAGCTTTCAGAAGGTACTTGAGAAGAGCCTTAAGAGCATACAGGGTGCTGATACCCATAACGGCAAGAGGCCAAAAGGCTTTGAAACAAAGACAGAAAAGCTGGTGAAAGAACTGTCAGAAATAGATAAACTATCAATAAAGCTTCAGGATGCCGTGGAAAAGGAAGAATTTGAGGAGGCAGCCAGAATAAGAGATCGAATCCGTCAGTTAAAGAAGGAGGAGATGAACAATGCCTAAGTGGTATAAGGAAAACGGAAAGAACAGTGATGTGGTTATTTCAAGCCGTATACGGCTGGCAAGAAACCTAAAGTCTTTTCCATTCTCAGCTAAACTTACAGATAACCAGGCAATAGAACTGGTAGAAAAGTTAAAGGAAGCAACAGCTGTCCTGGAGGCGAAAGAAACCAAGAAATATTACAGCTGTAATGTGGATTTATTATCAGATTCGGAAAAGACAGCTATGGTAGAGAGGCATATAATAAGTCCTCTTTTATTAGACAGAGAACAGAGCACAGGCCTTATCCTGTCAGAAGATGAAAGAATCAGTATTATGTTAAACGAAGAAGACCATATAAGAATACAGTCCATTACCGGAGGTATGAATATAATGGGTGCTTTTGCGGAGGCTAATGCTGCTGATGACATCGCAAGTGAATTATTCGATTATGCCTACCATGAAAAATATGGCTATCTCACCTCTTGTCCCACTAATGTAGGAACAGGACTTCGTGCATCCTATATGATGTTTCTTCCCGCTTTGACTGTAACCGGCAAGATTGCAAAACTTGCGGAAGAACTGTCCCAGTATGGAATCGCTCTAAGAGGAACCTATGGAGAGGCATCTAAAAGCGTAGGCAATCTTTATCAAATATCCAATCAGAAGACTTTAGGCAGTACGGAGAGAGAAATCATAGACAGTCTTAACCGTATTGTAGAACAGGTAATGAAACAGGAACGCAGGTACAGAGAATATATCCTGACGCATAACTATGATGAATTTGAAGATAAGGTTCATCGTTCCTTTGGTGTACTAAAATATGCAAAGCAGCTCTCTTCTGTGGATGCAATGACACTATTGTCACAGGTGAAGTTAGGTGTCGATCTGGAATTGATTGCTTTAAAGGAAGAGTGTAATGTCCATGAGTTGATGATGGAAATACAACCTGGGAATTTACAGTGTATCCTGGATAAAACAATCGGAAGCGTAAGAAGAGACACTTTCAGAGCAGATTATGTAAGAGAGAAGCTTCCGGATATGGCTTAACCATAAAGAAAAAGCCTTCCGGCAGAGAAATCCGGGGCTATCCGGAAGGCATCTCTTAAAAGAATAAGAAGGAAGAAGGAACATATAAGCTGAGTAAAGTTTTTTCTTTTTCAAAGCATAAAATAATAACTAGTGCAGCATTTTACACTTTGAAAAGGAAAAAACTAATATTCAACTTATATAGTACCTTTAACCGTAAAATGGGTAAAAGAAAATTGAAAAGAAAGGATGCCACTGACAGATTCTTTTACTCCACTGATTTTACCAGTGGCGCAACAGGTGTAAACTATGAATGAGAGATATACCGAAGAAGCAAAACGTGCTATTAATAATGCCACAGAAGTTGCTTATAAATTATCCCACAACTATGTAGGTACAGAACACCTTCTCATTGGTTTGTTACAATCCGATGGTGTGGCAGCAAGAGTTCTGGAGAAAAACGGAGTGGAAGTAAATAAGGTATTGGAGTTGGTAAATCAGCTGATTGCTCCCAGTTCTACCATGGAAGCAGTTGAAGTTGACGGCTTTACCCCAAGATCAAAGAGGATACTTGATCAGAGCTTTAAAGAAGCAGTAAGGTTAAAGAGCCAGTCCGTAGGAACTGAACATATACTGATCGCACTTATCAAAGAATCGGATTGTATCGCGGTAAGATTATTAAATACGCTTGGTATAAATCTGCAGAAATTATATGTGGATCTGTTAACCGCTATCGGAGCAGATATGAATACTGCCAAGAATGAATACTCTGCTAATAAAAGCAAAGCGAAAGCAAAATCCAATACCCCTACCCTGGATCAGTACAGCAGGGATTTAACGGAATATGCAAGAGAAGGCAAATTAGACCCTGTAATCGGAAGAGAATCTGAAATCCAGAGAGTTATCCAGATATTGAGCAGACGTACCAAGAATAATCCCTGCCTGGTTGGTGAACCCGGTGTTGGTAAGACTGCCATTGCAGAAGGACTTGCCAGAAAAATCGTTGAAGGTAATATACCGGAGGTGATTAAGGATAAGCGGGTACTTACCCTGGATCTGTCCGGAATGGTTGCAGGCTCTAAATACAGGGGTGAATTTGAAGAAAGAATCAAGAAGGTAATCAGTGAAGTAATGGGTGATGGCAATGTACTGCTGTTTATCGATGAGATTCATACAATAATCGGAGCAGGCGGAGCAGAGGGGGCAATTGATGCCTCAAATATATTAAAGCCTTCACTGGCAAGAGGTGAGCTGCAGTTAATCGGTGCTACCACCAGAGAAGAGTACCGTAAATACATCGAGAAAGATGCCGCCTTGGAGAGAAGATTCCAGCCCGTTGTAGTAGAAGAGCCTTCGGAAGAGGAAGCTATCCTTATATTAAAGGGCTTAAGAGACAGCTACGAAGCACATCATAAGGTTAAGATTACTGATGAAGCATTGGAAGCAGCTGTTAAGATGTCCAGCCGATATATCAATGACCGTTATTTACCTGATAAAGCCATTGATTTAATGGATGAAGCAGCCTCCAAAGTAAGACTCAGCACTTATATTACTTCCCCTGAGGTAAAAGAGCTGGAAACGCAGATTCAGACACTGGAAGAACAGAAAGAACAGGCAATTAAAAATGAAGAATATGAGAAAGCCGGAGATCTAAAGAGACAGCAGGAAGAAATAACACTTAATCTGAATGCCTTACAGGTGAAAACTGAAAAGGAAAAGCAGGATAATCTCTTGATCGTTGGTGAAAATGAAATAGCAGATATTATCTCAAGCTGGACCAAAATTCCTGTTAGAAAGCTTGCGGAAGAAGAATCCGAACGTTTAAGGAATTTAGAGAAAATCCTTCATGAAAGAGTTATCGGGCAGGAAGATGCAGTGTCGGCTGTATCCAAGGCAATCCGAAGAGGCAGAGTGGGCTTAAAGGATCCGGGAAGACCTATCGGCTCCTTCTTATTTCTCGGACCTACCGGCGTAGGTAAGACTGAGCTTTCAAAAGCCCTGGCAGAAGCTATGTTCGGCAGTGAAAATTCCATGATAAGAGTAGATATGTCGGAATACATGGAGAAGCACAGTGTCTCTAAGCTTATCGGTTCTCCTCCGGGATATGTTGGCTACGATGAAGGTGGCCAGTTAAGTGAAAAGGTAAGGCAGAATCCTTATTCCGTTATTCTTTTTGATGAGGTGGAAAAAGCCCATCCCGATGTATTTAATATCCTTTTGCAGGTATTGGATGACGGTCATATAACCGATGCCCAGGGAAGAAAAGTAAGCTTTAAGAATACTATTATTATAATGACCTCCAATGCAGGCGCCCAGAATATTATTTCTCCCAAAAAACTTGGTTTCGCCTCTGTCAGTGATGAAAAGGAAGATTACAAAAAAATGCGCGAAGGGGTACTGGAGGAAGTTAAACGTATCTTCAAACCGGAATTCATAAATAGAATTGATGAGATGATCGTATTCCACTCCCTATCCAAAGATGATATCAAGAGCATTGTAGGTATCATGCTTGCCACCATTACAAAGAGAGCAAAACAGCAGATGAGCATTTACCTGGAAATAGGAGAAGAAGTGACCACTCATATTGCTGAAACAGGCTTTGATCAGAATTATGGTGCCAGACCTTTAAGAAGAGCTATCCAGACGAATATTGAAGATAAGCTTGCAGAAGAAATATTGGAAGGTAAGATTAAGAGCGGAGATACAGCTTCTGTTGAATTAATCGACAAAGAAATCAAAATTTCCAAAAAATAATTCAAAACTTGTGAATAATCCTGTAGAAATTGACACGAAAATATAGTATAATATGAGCTATAATCATAAAGCGTAACATTAAGTGGAGAAGGAGGGCAGACACCCCCTTCTCCAGATGATTAGTATATATGACTAAAGGAAAAAGCAAGCATTTATCTATTGGGAGGATTTTTACATGTCAATTGTAAAAGAGTTAATTCGTAAAGAAAGCAATGGGACAATAAGTTTCGGAAATTATGAATTAAGTGAGAAATCCAAGGTCAATGATTTTGAACATAATGGCGATTTGTATAAAGTTAAGACCTTTAAAAAAATTACAAAATTAGAGAAGAATGGTATGATCGTATACGAATCAGTACCTGGAACTTCAGTAAATGAGCTAAACATAACCGAAAGAGAAATCAGTTTTGCAGTAGAAGGATATGAAGATTCCCAGATAACCCTTGAACTGGAAGCAGAGAAGGAATATAAGATTTATATTGATGATACCAACTTAGGTAAGATGAAGACTAATCTTGGCGGTAAGCTGAATTTCAGCGTGGAGCTTGGTACCAATAGTGGTAAAGCTGAAGTAAAAATAGTTAAGAGTTAATTAAAAATGTAATACCAATAGCAAGAACATTATAAAGGAGAGGATAATACCTCTCCTTTGTTACAATTATAGATGTAAAATAAAGGCAATCGAGGAAGGAATACCCTTAATTTCAAAAAGATTTTCCAATCAGTATGAAAGTGTATGTAATCGCAATGGGAGGATTGTATGGCAAAGTTAAAGAATGTGTTCTTCTGTACAGAATGCGGATATGAAAGTTCAAAATGGATGGGACAGTGCCCTGCCTGCAAGACCTGGGATACTTTTGCAGAAGAACCGCCATTAAAGAAAGGTGAAAAAAGCAGAAGTACCGGTATTCTTCCGGAACCTCAGCTGTTATCCGCTGTCAGTGCAACTGAAAGTAACAGGGTTACAACGGGACTTCAGGAAATGGACAGGGTTTTAGGCGGGGGTATCGTAGTCGGCTCTTTGGTGCTGGTAGGAGGCGACCCCGGTATAGGAAAATCTACCCTGTTACTTCAGATTTGTAAAGAATTAACCGATAAACAGCATAGAGTTTTGTATATATCAGGTGAGGAGTCTCTTCATCAGATTAAGATGAGGGCAGACCGGCTTGGTATATTTAAAGGAGATTTACTTCTCTTAAGCGAGACAAATCTTGACAATATTGAAGTAATCATAAATAAAAATAAACCTGAGATTGTAATCATCGATTCTATCCAGACCATGTATAAAGAAGAGATTGGTGCGGCACCGGGCAGTGTAAGCCAGGTAAGAGAAACCACAAGTGTGCTGATGCATATGGCGAAAGGCCTTAATATATCAATATTTATTGTAGGCCATGTAACCAAGGAAGGGGTTGTAGCCGGTCCCAGAGTATTAGAACATATGGTGGATACTGTACTGTATTTCGAAGGAGAGAATAAAGCTTCCTACAGAATTCTCCGTGGTGTAAAGAATCGATTTGGTTCAACAAATGAAATTGGCGTCTTTGAGATGATGGATCAGGGACTTAGAGAGGTAACAAATCCTTCAGAATATATGCTTCAAGGAAAACCTGAGGATGAACCAGGCTCTGTGGTCGCAGCGTCCATGGAGGGGACAAGGCCTATTCTGGTAGAAGTTCAGGCGTTAGTCTGCCAGACGAATTTTAATATGCCAAGACGAACGGCGGCAGGAACGGATTACAACAGGGTAAACCTCCTGATGGCAGTGCTTGAGAAAAGGATAGGACTTCAGATGGCATCCATGGATGCTTATGTCAATGTTGCCGGTGGAATGAGGATCAATGAACCTGCGCTGGATTTGGGGATAGTTCTTGCCATTTTATCAAGTTACCGTAATCTTGCTTTGGACAGCCGTACCATATGCTTTGGTGAGATTGGTCTTACCGGCGAGGTAAGAGGTGTCAGTATGGCGGATCAAAGAGTGGCGGAAGCAGAGAAAATGGGTTTTAAGGTCTGTATCCTTCCTAAGACAAATGCTGACACCATAAAGAAAACAGGCATGAAGCTGATTGGCGTAAAAAATATCAGAGAATTGAACAGGTTATTTTCACAGGGAAGCTCCTTATAAACTGGGTAATTGTGTGATGCAATGACATTACACATGCAAAATAGTGCCTGCGGCTCCTGGATGCAGGTTGTGAGAAAGGTTGGTTATTGATATGGATTGTATGAAAGACTGCGCAGAAATTGACAGATTATTGGCGAAGCAAGATGAGTTTATTAATAGTATAGGTGAAATAGTAAAAAATCTTGATACTTCCCAATTAAAAGTTGAAAAAAATGCATTTGATGCAATTAACAGCTCAGATACATCCCTGAACCTTGTAAAAGATGGTATTACCTGTGTAGATGGTTTACTGGATAGAATTAAGTCGTTGAATGAAGTAGTGGAGAACTCTTCCCAAAATATGAATCAAATGAAGAATCTGTCAAACATGATAGTAGGATTTGCAGAAGTAATCGGTGGTATATCCAATAAAACTAATATGTTATCCTTAAATGCATCCATTGAAGCAGCCAGAGCAGGTGAGCAGGGAAAAGGATTTGCAGTTGTAGCCGGTGAGGTCAGAAATTTAGCCTCACAGTCAGCGAAATCTTCGAAAGAAATCTCAGAAACCATTGCATCCATACAATCCTTTGTTACAGAGACCGTTAAAGCCATGGATAATATCTATGATATCGTAAAGAAGCAAAATGATATGGTAAGTGACGTTAAGAAAGTATTTCAAAAGATTCTGGAAGCAGCCTATATATCCAATGATGTATCCAGAAATGTAGAACATGAAATAGCTTATCAGAGAGATATCACTGACAATGCAAAAGATACTTTGCAGATGCTTATAGATTTAAAAGAACAAATGAACTGAAGCAAAAGAACATGAATCTAACTAACAAAAGAACTGAAATAAATGCTTAATAAATATTGGGAATAAATCACAAAATTAAAGGAGAAAGAGCTGTTATGCTCTTTCTCCTTCTGCTACGATCTGCTCAAGAACCTGTATTAAATCCTGTATGTTATTCAATGTAACATTTCTTTTCAAAATCGAATCTTTTAATTCAATGGGCAGGGATTCAAACCTGTCCTTAATTGCTGGTGCAACATATGACATAATGACCTCTTTTCCGGATTAGCTCCATTTCATTTCCAAAAACATTATCTCCAGGTTTATAAAAAATATGCATTGAATAATTGATAAAAATTATCCAGTCACATATTTGCATTGTAAACTACATATTATTTAGTAATATACCGGAGAAAGAAGGAATAACAATGGATTTTACACAAAGCAGAACATATATGAACTTGCAGCGTGCTTTTGAGGGTGAGCTTATGAGTAGTACAAGATATCGGATAGATGGAATTAAAGCAAGACAGGATGGCTATATTCAAATCGGTAATGTATTTGATATAATTGCTGGATTTGAACGAGAGCACGCTACCATCTGGCTTCAATTAATCAATGAGGGAACAATGCCAAGTACTCTGGAAAATCTGAGACTGGCAGCGGCAACAGAAGAAGCGAAAGGAAATGATACCTATAGACAATATGCAGAAATAGCCAGAGAAGAAGGATATGCCCAGATAGAAGCGCTTTTTAATGGTGTGGCTAATATTGAGCTTAATCATGAAGTGATTTTTGAGAACTTCGCCAACGATATTGAGAACAATGAAGTATTCTGTAAAAAAAGTCAGGTATTGTGGATCTGTATAAACTGTGGAAATATCCTGGGTGGCATCTGTGCGCCGGCTGTATGCCCAATCTGTGGTTTCCCTCAAGGCTATTATCAGGTATATGATACCAATTTATAAAGAAATACAGAGTAACTGCTTCATTGGTATAAGTATCCATAAGAAACTAAATTGTTAGGGATGACAAGAAACTAAAAAAGGTAAATAAAAACATATAGTAAATATGCAACAATAAAATAAGGGATAATTTAGAAAATTTATAAGAAAATATATAAGAAAATATATAAGAAAACACAAAAGAAGTATATCTATTGGTAAATGAAATCAATTTACATATGTGTCCTCCTAAGCTATAATTGTGTTCTGTTACTACTAATCAGAAAAACAATGGGCTTTGGAGGGCTTCATCTTAATGTCTTATAATATAAAATTTTTTAATCAATATCTGCTCGCAAAGCTGCGCAGGATATACTTCATGGCACTTCCGGAAAATAAGGAAGACTACAAAAAAAGCAGAGTTAATTTTACTATCGGAGATAGTGCTGCCCAGACAATTGTCCAATTAGCCGGGGGGACCTTTATCGCTACCTTAATGACCTATTGTAATATTTCTGATGCCAATATTGGTATTATTACATCATTAGCAAGTTTGGCTGCCCTAGCACAGATATTTTTGATCCAGTATATGGGACGGATCAAGAAATATAAATTTCTTGTATGTTTTACCTCATTTTTTAGGATTTTATTTTCTGTTATATATTTTGTACCGTTTTTGCCAATAAGTGATGAACTAAAGGCACTATTAATTGTCCTGTTCTATTTTCTGGCGCAGATATTTGTTCAAATAGGTACACCTGCTTCCCAGGACTGGATTGCCAGTCTGGTACCAAGCAGGTTGAGGGGAAAATATTTTTCCATTAAAGACTCGGTAGCTGTATTTGCAGTGTCTGGTACAATGCTTATTGCAGGTGTTATCTTTGACTTTTTTAAATCAAACAGTATCCGTACGGGATTTCTGGTATTAGGAATTATCATTTTAGTGCTGGTTATTATCAATGTTATAGCGATGTCTAAAATGAAGGAACCCCGTGTATCCTATCTGAATACCGAAGGAAAGGAAATGCACGGCAGGCTTGTCAAAAGAGCAACAGAAGCAAATCCGGTAAAGCATAAGACAGAGAAAGGGAAACTCATTTCTGAGCTTGCGGAAGCCTTTAAGGACAAAAAGTTTCGTAAGGCATTAATACTCCAGAGTCTCTATATAACAGGCTTTTATATATCTATTCCGTTTATAGCCAGTTACCAGGTAAATGTCTTAAAGCTTCCTTATACCTTTATGATGCTGGTGGGATTTTTCTGTAATCTGTACCGTATCTATATTACACCTAAGATCGGCAGAATGGCGGACAAATACGGCATGGCAAAAATGCTGCGCTACAGCCTGGCAATATTGGGTTTAAACCTCTTAGCGATAGCTTTTACGGTACCGGCAAATGCCTATCCCTTTCATATCCTGGGTGCCCTGTTATCCTCAACGGCCTGGGCCTTTGTAGGTATTGGTTTATTCGGAGTACAGTTAGACTTCTTTAAGAATGAAAAGAGAATGATATGGTTATCCTTAGTATCCTCTCTGTCCGGTGTACTGGGATTCTTTGTCTCGGTAGTTGGCGGAAGGCTGCTAAATTTCCTTGAGGGACATTCGGTTACAATCAACGGCATTTATATATATCCCCAGCAGATACTAAATGTATTAGGCTTTCTTATACTGATTGGCTGCTCCATTTATATCAAGTTTCAGATTGAAACAGAGAAAATCGATACGAACAGACAGGATGGGAGGGTTTCCGTTTAAGGATTTGCGAAGGATTCAATATGAAGCATTCATTACACAGGAAAATGAAGCACTATTAAATGAATAACAGATATCAATTATTGAATAACAAAAAATAAGTAAATATGACAGAAGAATTGAATATAATAGTAGAAGAACTGCTATTAAATAGTTTAGAAACAGGCTGTTCGATAGCAGTTTCTTATTATCATAGCTGTATTGAAAACGATATTTTAAGTTTGAGGGAGTATTATATATAAAGTTTGAGGAGTATGTATATATACAGCAGGTAAGTATATATGCAAAAGTATATTATGGTCTTTAGACATGATATTGCTGACCGGCATCAAGCTTAAAATATGTTTAGCCCAGGAACGGAGAGAAGTATGGAATTCTTAAATCAATATGTAGTATTGATTATTGTTGGTATCTGTTACTGCCTTGGGTATATCATTAAACACAGCATAACTGTAGTTCCCAATAAATTTATACCTTTAATTATGGGTGTAATAGGTATTTTACTAAACATGTGGATGAATAAATGGACGTTCTCTCCGGAAATCTTATTGGGAGGACTGGCAAGTGGTCTTGCCAGCACCGGAGCTTTTGAACTCCTTCGAAATATAAAGAACAATAGTGATTGTTCAGATAAAAAGGTTATTAGAAAGAGCACAAGTAAGAGGACACCCCGTAAAAAGGAATAAAAGAATAAAGTTTAAATTACAGCCGGAAGAAGCCCTCTGTTACGAATAACAAAGGGCTTCTTTAGCAAAAGCTCCCCCCGATTGAGGGTGGAGCCCAATATATTGGAATTTGTTTGTTTTTTTATTATTCACTGTTTTCTTCAACAAATGCCAAATATAATTTGTAAACATCATCAATCTTCAAATTAATTAAATGAGCAAAATTATATTTCTTAATAAGATGATGAACAAATTTCGTTCCAAGGTAATAACCTACATCTCCATATTCCTGATAATTTACCCAGTCTCCAAAATATCTCTGGTTTAATTTGTCCATAGTCGGCAAATCATTATAGAAATCCATTACTATTTGTTGAAAATGATCATCGCACCATTTTTTCCATTCCTTCACATCTTGGTGATAATAGTTAAGGTCATTAACCAGCATCTGTTCAAAATACATGGCAGTACCTTCTGTGAATAATTTCCATACGAAGTACTGTTTATTATCATCACAATGTTGGTTTAAAATACCATGTTGTTTTTGATATACATGGCCTAATTCATGATAAATAAGACCATACATTGATTCTATATCCTGCCAATTCAGTTCGATTATCTTTTCTACGCCTAACAAAACAGTATCTTTTCCGTTGATATTAGTTACCCATCCAGCTGCATTGCAAAGACCAAGGTATAATACAATTTCAACCTCCAACTCATTACCAAAGCATTCAATAATCCTCGCATTTAAATTTTTTGTCGCCTTAGTAAAAGAGTTATGTAATCGTTCTAAGGAAGGGTTTTTATTAACAGCATTAATTATTGGAAAAATATCGCTTTCGTAAGTATATGTTCCGTTATCAAGATATTCTTTTATGTCATCCTTGAAAATATGAGCAGAATTATCAAAAATCGAATTTATATATATTTCCCACTTATCGAAACTGAAATTTTCATTTTCAAATAATGAATTGATTTGCGAATAAGTATCAATAATTTTAACCATACACACCTCCACAAATACAAATTGAACTAATTCTTTCATCGAATAAAGTCTATCACAAAAATGTGGAAAATTCCACTATATGCGAAAAACACTGGCGAAGTTCAAAACTTTTGGGAGTTCCTTCGTGTAAAAAGATTAAGACTTATTAATTGCTGCTATGATGATTGAGTTATTGATTTATTGATTAAATGACGTTTTATTACATAATAATATTGCGAATATTTTACATATAATATAATATTATTTATATCATAGTCAGGTTTAGTATTTTAATGAAATGGTATAGAGAAGTGGTAAAAAGAATCTATATAAAAAAAGGCAGGAACATAAATTTATTATAGATTTTCCTGCTGAGTATAGGTTGATTAGAATGGGAGGGACACTAAGGACTGAATAAAAATCATTTACTTTGGTAAATTGAATGGTAGTTTGGTCTTAAATCAGCACCAGAAACAAATTTGAGGAGGATATATCTATGGAGAAATTTGAATATAAAACACTTTTTACTGATGCTAAGGGAGCATTAGGTGGTAAGGTTGATCAATACACCTTCCAAAATGAATTGAATGAATTGGGTTCACAGGGATGGGAGTTAGTAAACACCGTTGCGGCTGCTCAAAGCTATGGGAGCACAAGGTGGATCGTCTCAATATTCAAACGTAAGATACAATAAAGTATAATAGATAAAAAGTATATATGATATTAGAATATGAGATAAACTAATGAATTTTGTTTCTATTATGTTGTGTGGTGATTATATCTCTGTTATAGCCGAGAGTCGAGGAAGTAAAATATATAAAGATGGTAGATTTCATAAGAGTGTTTGCCGAAATACTTATAATAAAAGGAGGATTAAAACCGCTAAACAGTTAATTAAAATATGTTCTGTTTTCATTTCTGTTATTGTTTTACTGAGTAATAAAGAAAAAACGCTACAACCCTTGAAAGCCCTGATAAAATACAACAAAAAAACACTACCAGAATCTGATAGTGTTTACAGGGGATGAGAGAATCGAACTCCCGCTAAAGGTTTTGGAGACCCTTGTCATACCATTTGACCAATCCCCTAAAGCTCAGCCGCTTGTCGCGACTGCTAATATAGAATACAATAAATTGTGTCAATTGTCAAGAATTTTTTATTAAATATTACTTATTGGACAAGGAGTCAGAGTTTCAAATAAAATATGGGGCAAAAGTGGCTTGCTGTAAATATATCCCTGAATAATATCACATTTATTTTTCTTTAAAGCCTCCAATTGTTCCGCCTTCTCAACACCTTCTGCGATAACCTCAAGCTTCATGCTGTGAGCCAGATGGATGATTCCGGAAGCAATCTGTGCATCTTTTTCATTGCTGCTGATGTTGTTCACAAAGGACTTGTCCATTTTAAGAGTATTAATTGGTATATTCGTCAGATAATTCAAGGAGGAATAGCCTGTACCGAAATCATCCAGTGATATACGGATACCCAAGTCCTGCAGGGAGGATAATTGCACAGAGGCCTTTGTAAGAGAAGATACCAAAGTACTTTCTGTTACCTCCAGTTCCAGGTTGCAGGCGGGAAGGCCGGTTTCCGCCAAAATATTACGAACCACATCGATAAAATTCGCCTTACTTAATTGGACACTGGAGATATTGACAGAGACAATAAGTGATGGAAATCCATGATCTATAAGGGTTTTATTAAATATACATGCTTCTTTTAGAATCCACTCACCAAGTTCTGTAATCATGCCGCTTTCCTCTGCTATCGGTATAAATTCCATAGGATTCAGTTCACCCAGTTTCTGGTTGCGGATACGCATAAGTGCCTCAAAGCCTGTCATCTTTTCTTTGCGGATATTGTATTGAGGCTGATATACCACATAGATTTCTTCGTTGGCAATGGCATGGCGTAAAACCTCGGTAATAAGGGAACTGCGGTTTAACTCTTCCTCCATGGTCACGTCAAAAAGTGTATATTTGTTTTTACCGGTATCTTTTGATTTGTACATGGCAATATCGGCATTTTTGATCAGTGTTGTATGAGTAAGCCCATTCTTTGGATACAAAGCAATTCCGATGCTCATGGATACATAGATGGACTCATTGTTTATATGAAAAGGAGTTTTTAGCGATTCAATAACAGAGGCCGCAAAATCCAGGGCTTCTTTCTCGCTGTCCAGATTCTCGCGAAAAAGAAGGAATTCATCCCCTCCGGCTCTGGCCAGAATATCGTCTCCGCAGGTAAGGGAGAGCAGATGGGCAGCTGTTTGTGACAACAGATTATCCCCGTATTCATGACCCAAGGTATCATTAACTGTCTTAAAATCATCCAGATCCACAAAATAAACGGCATGCAGCTTATTTGACCCCGGTGAGGAAGCAATAGTCTGATTAACTCTTTCAATAAAGGCCATCTTGTTAGGAAGGTTTGTTAAAACATCGTGATAGGCGAGATATTCAATGTGATTATAATTAAGCCTTAATTGCTCTTCTTTGGTTATAAGCTCTTCGTGCATGGCAGAAAGTTCGTTGTAGCTGTTTCTGACAATATGCAGCATTTTATTTAGATTCCTGGAGAGCTCACCGAATTCATTCCTGGATTTTATATTACTTTGTGCTTTTAGGTTACCCTCGGAAGCAACCCGCAGCGTATTTTTGATTTCCATAATGGGTTCTGTGTAAATATCTGCTATACGATTGCCGGCGAGATATATAACCAGGGAACAGCCGATAATTCCAATGAGGAAAATATATAAGATAATTCTTGCAAGACCGGTCACACTTCCTACATCCTGTTTCATGATAATAACCCAGCCGGTATTTTTTAAGATGCTGTAGCCGTAGATGGTATCTGTTGCTTCAAAGACATATTGAAAATTTCCGGAGGCACTAGCCTTACCACTGTAGAAATCAGTTACAAGCCTGCCCAGCTGATCGTCCTTTATATTGGTACCGGTGTACCTGCTGTCAGGATGATAGATATAATTACCGTATTTATCCAGACAAAAGGCATAGTCCTTTTTACCGGAGGATAAAGTACTCATATAGTCATTGAGACTTTGGAGATTCAAGGTACTAACCAGATAACCCAGAGTTATCTTACTATTTAAACGGCTCTTAATGGGAGAACCGATTTCAATGAAATACTGACTGGAGCCATTCTCCAGCTTTTTCTTAATAATACCGCTGACGCCGCAGGCTGGATTGCCCGTGGCTTTCATATAGGATAACGTAAGATTATCGGATAATTTTGTGCTGATGCGTTGTTTTTCTGTACTTAGTATAACGGTATTATTTGTATTGAATATTTGAATGTTCTGATAATAAGGCATAGTATTGCTCTGACGGATTAATAAATCCATAGCATTGTTATAGAGAATTTTTTCATCGTTTTTTCCTGTGGAATCAGAGGACAGGGCAAAGGTATAATCGTAAATATCACTTTCTGTAGCAAGAAGGCTGGTTTCTGACTGTTTACCGCTAAGAAATATCTGAAGTCCCTGCTGTCCTGTTACAGCTCGTTGCTCAAGGTTTGTTTTTTCGGTCCTGATCAGCTTTCCGGTCATCAGATGATAGGAAAGTACAGACAGGAGGATAATAGGAAGGATAGATAATATAAATAAAGTAATCCGTAAATTATTTCGAATAGACATAATGGTCTTCTTTCATGTGTATTTTATTTATAATTTAAAACGCTTTAATTTAGGATTTATATTTACACATATTTTAGCTGGCCGGTACTGCTCTGTATAAGTAATGCTATTTAACACCGCAGTCCAGGCTGTTTTTTAGGTTGAATACAGGTGTATTATTATTGTTTGGATAGAGCATGCTTCAACAGATTTTGGTATTAAAACAAGGATAAGTGTTTTACAAGGATGTTTTGTGAATATTATGATAATCGGATTTATATGTAATTATTTAACATATTAACAAATATACAGAAAAAAAGCAATAAAATTGGTAACAATACTATAAATTTTAGTTGAAAAAGCTTCCTGTAACAGGTATACTTGTACCAGTAGTGTGCGTCGTTTGTTTTGCAGGCGAACATGGGTGGGGCAAGAATTAACAGAATCTTGTATTCTGTAATATACCCAGGGAATGAACAGATCGGAGAGTAAAATGTACAAGTTATTAAGAAGAGACGGAAGAGCCAAGCGTGGAGAATTCCACACCGTTCATGGCACCATTCAGACCCCTGTTTTTATGAATGTTGGAACGGTAGCAGCTATTAAAGGTGCGGTATCAACCCAGGATCTTCAAGAGATTAAAACCCAGGTGGAATTGTCCAATACTTATCACCTTCATGTCAGAACCGGTGATGAGGTAATCAAGAAACTTGGAGGACTTCATAAATTCATGGTATGGGATAAACCAATACTGACGGATTCAGGAGGCTTTCAGGTGTTTTCTCTTTCAGGACTCAGAAAGATAAAAGAGGAAGGCGTATACTTTAGTTCCCATATTGACGGTCGTAAGATATTTATGGGACCGGAAGAAAGTATGAGAATCCAATCAAACCTTGCATCAACCATAGCTATGGCATTTGACGAATGCCCTCCGCATCCTGCTGAAAGAAGCTACATGCAGAATTCAGTGGACAGAACTACGAGATGGCTGTTACGTTGTAAGACTGAGATGGACAGACTTAATACCTTACCGGATACAATAAATAAGCAGCAGATGTTATTTGGAATAAACCAGGGCGGTACCTATAAGGATATTCGCATAGAACATGCAAAAACCATATCAGAATTAAATCTTGACGGTTATGCACTGGGAGGACTTGCAGTAGGAGAATCCCATTCGGAAATGTATTATATTCTTGAGGAAACAGTACCTTACCTGCCTTTGGAAAAACCCACTTACCTCATGGGTGTTGGTACACCCGAGAATATCCTGGAGTCAGTAGAGAGAGGTGTGGATTTCTTTGACTGTGTATATCCCGCAAGAAACGGAAGACATGGTCATGCTTATACCAATCACGGTAAAATGAATCTGATGAATGCCAAATATGAACTGGATGATTCACCAATTGAAAAAGGCTGCGGTTGTCCCGTTTGCAGACAATATAGCAGAGCATACATCAGACATCTGTTAAAAGCAAAAGAAATGTTAGGATTAAGATTCCTGGTAACACATAATCTTTATTTCTATAACAATATGATGGAAGAAATCCGCAGTGCCATTGAAGAACAAAGGTACGCAGAATATAAGAAAAACAAGCTGGAGGGTTTCGCCCAGGGTGAACTTGCCTAAGAAGGAATATTTAACACAAGAATTATATTATTTAGGAGGAACAAGATGCAGATCGGACTTTTAACACAACCAAGCGGTGCTTTGAACTTAGCCACATTAGTAATGTGGATCGTTTTCATGGTAGGAATTTTTTATTTCATGGCAATCCGTCCCCAGAAGAAACAGCAGAAGAAAATGGACGCTATGATGTCAACCTTGGAAAACGGTGACAGCGTGGTGACCACTGGAGGATTTTACGGTGTAATCATTGATGTAATGGAAGATGTAGTAATCGTTGAATTCGGTAACAACAAGAACTGCCGTATACCTATGAAGAAATCAGCAATCGTTGAAGTTGAGAAACCTCAGTCAGCAATTGCTTCAAAAGAATAAGGAACACAAAAGGGACGCCATGGCGTCCCTTATTTTAACCTCTTTTCCAATGACTCAAGGAGAGATTCTGGTATTTGTAAATTACCTTTTCCGCTGCCCAGAGAAATATCCGGCTTATTCATGCCATGAAAATCAGAACCGCCAGTAATAGCAAGATTATAACGATTGGCATAACGTCTGATTATGCCTTCATCAAAACCGGTATTCAGGGAATAAATAGCTTCAATACCATCCAGTCCAAATCCGGCTAAAAGAGCAATAAGAACATCTAGCTGCTCTAAATTATACTTATACAATAAAGGATGGGCAAGTACCGCAAGCCCTCCCGCTTCATGTATTAAATCAATAGTGGCTTCCGGGGAGAGATAATCCCTGGGAACGTAATATGGAGAAGAATCATTAAGAAATCTGTCAAAAGCATCCTTGTTAGACTTTGTAAAACCATGCTCCGTCATATACTTGGCAAAATGTGCCCGGGTCAGGACAGCTTCACCTTCTGCAGCCTTTAACTTATCAACTGTGATGTCAATTCCGGCACCCCTTAAATTAGCTGCCATTTTCTCGTTTCGTTCTTCTCTTTTGGCAACAGCCTCGTTAAGAGTCTTAATCAAAGCATTATTCTTCGTATCCAGAAACAGTCCCAGAATATGAATATCCCTGCCCTTATAAGCAGCAGAGATTTCCGCACCGGGAATAATTCTTAAAGGATTGCTGGCATCGGACATTACAAGAGCAGCAGCCTGGGCTTCCGCTACACCGGCAACCGTATCATGATCCGTAAGAGCAATAGCGGATAAAGACAAAGAAGCGGCAAGGCTGACAACTTCTGCCGGAGTAAGAGTACCATCCGAAGCATTCGAGTGCACGTGTAAATCAATATATTTCATAAGAACAACCTTTCTAAAAAGTACCAGTCAAAACGCAAGGAATCATTCATCAGATAATAGTGATAAATTATATAGATACAGGAATCGCAGATAGTAGAATTAATAATCGTTGTTGTATATCTTAAATCTATTACAGAATAATTGTTACGTATGACAGTGGTTAAGTGTAGTTTAAAATACAGACATTAAGCTAATACAAGCATTGTACCCCTTTTAGTGCCCTTTTACAACCACTTATATTAATACGGATATAACCCTTTTGCAAAATTCTAAGTTCAGGAGGGATATGATTGCAGAGTTGTGTTAATTGTTGTGTGATTGGCCTATTTGAGGTATGGTCATTTGGGTTCATTTGAGATATCATAAGATTAGCACCTCTTCTACGAGGATTTATTTGATATGGTAATCTTATTATATCAAAGATTAGGTGATGTTTAATGTTAAGGAACCAATTAATGTAATAATCATGTCTAAAAATTTAATCATTTTTCCTAGCTAGGCTGGTGAAAAGTTGAGTTATAAACAGAAAGGTAAATATAGCAGGAGGTTTTTAAGATGGATAATGATAGTAAAATATTAGGAATTGCCTACAACACTATACCTGTAAGTGACATTAATAAATCAGCAGAGTGGTTTGTTAAACATTTTGGTTTTAATATCAGAAATCATCGTGGAAATTATTTGAGCCTTTTCAGGGGTAATAGACCCATACTTGATTTAATTCAATCTGACAACGACTCAAGAGCTGTATTTGAAGTAGATAGAAAAAAGAGATGGGTTATAACTTTCTATACTGACAACATAGATTTACTACACAATTATTTAAAGTCTCAGGATATAAAAGCAGGTAATATCAGTGATGAGGGTATTTACGGCAAGTTCTTTGCATTAGAGGATTTAGACGGTAATTTATTCGATATCTGGGAACATAAGGATTGCCAGCTTAACTTTTAAATTGGGTGTTTCCTATACATCCTCTTTCATAAAGTGTACTAAGTTGCATAGTGCAAGCAATATTCATAATTCATCGATTCATAATTAGCTACAATGTTAACTTTGACTAAGTAATAAGAAAAAAAGTTCTTTCCAGGTACCCAGATGATTGGAGGGGCTGTCTGGCAGTTTTGTATTGAAAGGTTCCTTATGACACTTAAGTGCCAGTAACTGTGAATAGGTTAAATAGTGCCACTGTCTGAGCACAATAACCTGTCACGGTCATAACCGTACAGCGAGTTTGGCACTATTTAACCTGCCATGAACAGTTACTGGCGCTTTAGTGGAATAAGGGTCCTTGAACAACAAAACGGACAGACAGCCCCTCCAATCATCGTCCCCTTCCAAAGACCCCCTCCCCCCCTTTTCCCACAATCATTCACAAAAAATCACATTCCAGGTCATATACTAAGGACATGAAAAATATAATACTGTATAAATGTATGGAGGTATTTCATGGACAAAGTACTTCACCGGAATTCCAAAGTAACCGTCGCGTTAAAGAATCTTCTCTTCTCTTATGTCATAACCGTACTTATGATACTGCTGCTTTCCTTCCTCATGCTAAAGCTGGACGTATCCAATAAAATATTAAGCGGAGGCATCATAGCGACCTATATCCTCTCGACCTTCATAGGAGGCTTCCTGTTCGGGAAAAGTGCCGAGCATAAAAGGTTTCTATGGGGACTTATGATGGGAGGGCTTTATTTTGTCATCCTGCTGTTAGCATCAATACTGACCGGCTCCGTAATGGGAATGGAACCTGCCAGAGTATTTACAGTCATGCTATTATGCCTGTTCGGAGGTATGCTGGGAGGCATGGTGAGCTGAAAATTTCTCTTTTCAAATCTTAGAGGCTATGGTATAATAAGCTTTGAATTTTGGATATTATCATCCATAGGGAAAATATAAGGAGGAAACTCATGAAACGTATTAAGACTTTAAATACAAGAAATCTTAAAGAGTCCATGAAGAAGGGCGGATGCGGCGAGTGCCAGACTTCTTGCCAGTCAGCATGTAAGACATCCTGCACAGTAGGAAATCAGAGCTGCGAGAACGATAATAGATAATTATCCTGCAGTATACATAAGTAATGCAAGGTAGTACTAAGGTTACTGATAAAATTGATCAATCATGTAAACTAAGCAGCGTCTTACAGTCGCTGCTTATTCCTTGTGCATGGATAAATGCACATAGAAGGAGGAAATTTTGGTTCACCAGTATAAAAATAACGGCTATAATATTGTGCTGGACGTTAACAGCGGCATGGTCCATGTGGTGGATGATTTAATTTATGATATTATAGAAGGATACAACAAGGCTTCCAGAGATGCTAAGCATAAAGTAAGCAAGGAAGACAGAGAAGCCATAATCAATCATATAGCGGATAAATACAAAGGAGAGGAATATACCTCTTTATTTGAAGAATATAAGGAACAAGCAGACCCGGTAGTTACGGCGGTAACCGAAGCCTTATCCGAAGTAGAAGAGCTGATAACGGAAGGTGCTCTGTTTACTGAGGATATCTATGAGAATTACATATCGGAATTTAAGAACCGTTCAACGGTTGTAAAAGCACTTTGCCTTCATATAGCACATGACTGTAATCTTGCCTGTAAGTATTGCTTCGCGGAAGAGGGCGAATACCAGGGAAGACGTGCACTGATGAGCTATGAGGTTGGGAAGCAGGCCCTGGACTTCCTGATTACCAGTTCCGGTAACAGAAAGAACCTTGAGGTAGATTTCTTTGGCGGTGAGCCCCTGATGAATTTTGACGTAGTGAAAAGACTGGTGGAATACGGAAGAGAGCAGGAAGTAATTCATAACAAGAAGTTCCGCTTCACCCTTACTACAAATGGAATTCTGTTAAATGATGATATCAAGGAATTTGCTAATAAAGAAATGAGCAATGTGGTATTAAGCATTGATGGCCGTAAAGAGGTAAATGACATGATGCGTCCTTCCAGAAACGGTAAAGGAAGCTATGATGTTATCATTCCCAAATTCAAGAAACTTGCTGAAAGCAGAAACCAGACAAACTATTATGTAAGAGGAACCTTTACCCATAATAATCTGGACTTCTCAGAAGATGTTATACATCTGGCAGAGAACGGCTTTAAGCAGATCTCCGTTGAGCCGGTAGTGGCTTTACCCGAGGAAAACTATTCCTTAAAGGAAGAAGACTTAGAAAAGATTTATGAAGAATATGATAAGCTGGCAGCTTATATTCTCGAAAAGAAGCAAAAAGGGGAAGGCTTTAACTTCTTCCATTTCATGATAGATTTATCCGGCGGTCCCTGCGTTGCCAAAAGACTGTCAGGCTGCGGTTCAGGAACCGAATATATGGCGGTAACTCCCTGGGGTGATTTATATCCCTGCCATCAGTTTGTTGGTGAAGAGAAATATCTGATGGGAAATGTTTTTGAAGGAGTGAAGCAAAAGGAGCTGCAGGAAGAATTCAAGTGCTGCAACGTATACTCCAAGGAAAATTGCAAAGAATGTTTTGCCAAATTCTATTGCAGCGGCGGCTGTGCTGCCAATTCTTATAAGTTCCATGGCAGCATCCATGATACTTATGATATCGGCTGCAAGCTTCAGAAGAAACGTGTGGAATGCGCACTCATGATAAAAGCAGCAGAGGCTTCTCTTTCAGAGGAAGCTTAAAAGATTATCAATAGAAGGATAATGCCTGTTGGGCAGTCAGTAATGAGACTGCCTTGTACGGGCATTCTCTGTTTTAAGTTACAATGAAATCGAAGATAGTTTTCGAACTTATTTATCGGGGTATTCTGTTTTGTCCGCCTCTTTGTGGCAGCTAGGATTGTACCATAAATTGAAAGGAGAAAATATCATACGATTTCAATGGAAAGGAGACACCTATGGCAGAAAAATGGGTACTCAAAAATAAAAAAGCAGATTTTCAAACGATTATGGCAAGGCACGGTATCAGTGAATGCCTTACGAGACTCCTTGTTAACAGAGGGTTAACAGAAGAAGAGGATATCAGCTTCTATCTGAACCCGGATTATGAGAGAACATACAATCCGCTGTTAATGAAAGATCTTGCAAAAACCTGTGATATTCTGGAAAAGAAGATAGCAGAGGGAAAAAGCATTCGTATTGTAGGAGATTATGATGTTGATGGAGTTGCTTCTACTTACATACTGTATAAGGCGCTGAACTTATGCGGGGCAAAGGTTGATTATGAGATACCGGATCGAATCAGGGACGGCTATGGAATAAACGAACAGATTATAGATGCAGCCTATGAAGCAGGTATTGATACCATTCTGACCTGTGATAATGGAATTGCCGCCACCGAGCAGGTGAAAAAGGCCAAAACCCTTGGAATGACAGTAATCGTAACAGATCACCATGATATCCCTTTTATTATTGAGGGAGAGAATAAGAGGCATATTCTTCCGGAAGCTGATGCCGTGGTTAATCCCAAGCAGGAGGATTGTTCGTATCCCTTTAAGCAGCTTTGCGGGGCTGCCGTTGCTTATAAACTCATGGAAGCGTTCTTTGACAGAAAACAGATACCAAAAGCAGAGCTGATTCCTTTAAGGGAAGCAACGGCCATAGCTACTGTATGTGATGTAATGGAACTGACCGGAGAGAACCGTATCCTGGTGAAAAAAGGCCTTGAATTGCTTAACAATACCCAGAACCTGGGGCTTCGTGCGCTAATGGAAAAGAACAGCATAGCAGCCGGGAATCTTGCCGCCTATCATCTCGGTTATGTAATCGGTCCCTGCCTCAATGCCGGCGGCAGACTTGATACCGCTAAGCAGGGGTTACGGCTTTTGCTGTCTGAGACCAAAGAGGAAGCAGATAAAAGGGCAGAGGAGCTTAAAGCATTAAATGACCTTCGAAAGCAGATGACGGAGGAAGGTTTAATAAACGCTATATCCCTTATAGAAGATTCTGAACTCAAAACGGATAAAGTCCTGGTAGTATATCTGAAAGAATGCCACGAGAGTCTGGCTGGAATCATTGCTGGCAGATTAAGAGAACGCTACTGTAAGCCGGTCATTGTACTGACTGATGCCCATGATATGGTGAAAGGCTCGGGCAGATCTATCGAGAAATATAATATGTACGAGGAACTAACCCGCTGTAAAGAACATCTGGTGAAGTTCGGAGGTCATCCCATGGCAGCCGGAATGTCTCTGCAGCTTACCTCTGTGGAGACTTTAAGGATAGGTCTTAACGGTAATACAGTACTGACGGAGGAAGACCTGATTCCCAAAGTAGTAATAGATGTAGTGCTTCCACTGGGGTATGTGACAGAGGAATTGGTGGAAGACCTTAAAATTCTGGAACCCTTTGGTAAAGGAAATGAAAAGCCCTTATTCGCTGACAGGAGTCTTAAGATATTAAAGCTGTCTGTTCTTGGCAAGAATAAGAATGTGATAAAATTATTGGTGAGAAATCAATATGGCAGGGAAATGGAGGCTATGTATTTTGGAGATGTGGCAGGGTTTCTGGAAGCTCTTAATGCAGCTTACGGCAAAACAGAAGTGGACAAGGCTTATCAGAACAGAGATAACAGCATGAAGCTTTCAGTAACCTATTACCCTACAATAAATGAATATAACGGGAATCGCAGCCTGCAGATTGTTATACAGAATTATTTGATAGAAAAAGAATAACCTGTTGAGTATTTAAGGCGTAAGCTGCTTTGTTTATGCTGAAAAGTTTGGTACAGATTGATACCTGGAGAAGCTGCTTCAACTTTTTTCAGGTAAATCTGTTGTTATCTTTTTCTGATATAACTGTATCATATGGCCCTTTATGTAATCCTTCTGCTCGTCACTAAGTCTTCTGTAATAGGCTAATGCATTCCATTCATCTCTGGTTACGAATTTATCGGAATGATAGGCAGAGTCCTCTTTTATAAGGTCCTTTGAATTGTCCTGCTTTTCATGAAATAAATAGTCAACGGTAACATTAAAGTAGGTTGCTAATTTTAATAAGATATCAGGAGCCGGAGTGCTGATATTTCTTTCATAATTAGACATCGTAGATTTACTCACACCAAGTATATCCGCCAGTTCATTTTGGGTGAGGGGTTTGGAAAGCCTCAGGGTTTTAATTTTATTACCAATATCCATAGAAATCACCTCTCCAATAAATAGTATCATAATTCTTAATGTTTAAAATGGCATTCTAATAATACTGGAACTATTCCAATATAATTGGATAAAGAAGCAAAAACTTATTATAGAAGACCGTATTTGTAAAAAGAATAAAGATTTCGATAACCTGTTATCGTGCTAATAAAGAAGATGACAGGGATGACAGACTGGAAAATTGTTATACGGAATTATCTGATAGAAAAAAGATAAACATCTGATGCTCTTTGCAGTGTAATAAGCTTTATTTCTGTTGATATGTTTAAGAAAAAATGATATAATCTAATCTGGATTGTTATGAGAATGTGAAGAATTTATCATTGAGATAAAAGTCGAAGTACTTATCGCGCCGGTAAGGATTAACAACTATTATAGTGAAGTAATATAAATAAGAAAGAGGCAGAAACCATGAAGAAGTTAGAAGAATATGTTAGGAGTATACCTGATTTCCCGGAGGAAGGAATCGTATTCAGAGATGTTACCAGTGTTTTACAGGATAAAGACAGCTTAAAACTGTCAATTGACCAGATGCAGGCGCTGCTGGACGGATTGGATATTGATGTAATTGTAGGACCTGAATCAAGAGGATTTATATTCGGAGTTCCGATTGCTTACAATCTCAATAAAGCTTTTGTCCCTGTTCGTAAAAAGGGTAAGCTTCCCTGTGAAACCATTGAAATGGAATATGCACTGGAATACGGTACAGCAACCATCGAGATGCACAAGGACTCCATCAAACCCGGACAGAAGGTTGCTATTGTGGATGATTTGATTGCAACAGGAGGAACCATAGAGGCTATTACGAAATTAATTGAGAGCCTTGGAGGAATCGTGGTTAAGATCATATTCCTGATGGAACTGGAAGGTCTTCATGGACGTGATAAGTTAAAGGGCTATGATGTTGAAGCTGTTATTAAATATGAAGGCAAATAAATAGAGAATGAAGGGCTGCTGCAGCGGTATCTATCTGCAGAAGCCCTTTTTATTTTAAAAACCACTTTGATACCCCATGATTTGTCTGCCATGTTTCAAAAAAGAACAGCGTGGCATACTAATAATAAAGAGCCTGACAAAACAGGCTCTTTTCAGCTTAACACCTTTATATCTCTGCATTTCAAAAACGGAGTCTGACTTGTCAGACTTTTTGTTGTTTCTGGGAAAAAACGACAACTTAGGTCAGAATATGCCATAATACAATAAAGGAATTGATTTTTTCTCATTATATGTTTATAATAAAAAGATAAATCTAAAACTGGTGGTGATTTCATGGAAAACAATGTAACAAGCAAACTGACGGACGACAATTTAAATAAAAAAAAGAATACAGATACAGTTATTCCCTCAGATTTTACGAGCCCTGACGAGCTATACGGACAGTTGATTAAAATCGTGGAAAGCTACCATCCTTCCGCAGATATTTCCATGATCGAAAAGGCCTATCACTGTGCTGCAAAGGCTCACCATAACCAGCTTAGAAAATCGGGAGAACCCTATATCATTCACCCTCTCTGCGTGGCAATAATTCTTGCAGAGCTGGAGCTTGATAAGGAAACTATTGTAGCAGGTCTTTTGCATGATGTAGTAGAAGATACTGTGTGTACGGTGGAAGAACTGGCCAAAGACTTTAATGACGAGATCGCCTTATTGGTAGATGGAGTTACAAAACTTACCCAGTTGAATTACTCAAAGGATAAGCTGGAGATACAAGCTGAGAATCTGCGTAAGATGTTTCTTGCCATGGCAAAGGACATCCGTGTTATTCTGATTAAATTAGCCGACAGGCTCCATAATATGCGAACCCTTCAATACCAGACGCCCATTAAGCAGAAGGAAAAAGCAAGGGAGACCATGGATATCTATGCTCCTATCGCCCAGCGCCTTGGTATATCTAAGATTAAGATTGAGCTGGATGACCTCTCCTTAAAATACCTGGAACCGGAAGTTTATTATGATCTGACCGAGAAGATAAACTCCAGGAAAGGTGAAAGAGAAGGAGTTATCGGTAAAATTGTTGAAGAAGTCCGTTTTCATGTTATGGAAGCTGATATTGAAGCCAAAATAGACGGCAGGGTAAAGCATTTCTTCAGCATTTATAAGAAAATGGTCAACCAGCATAAGACACTGGATCAGATATTTGATTTATTTGCTGTTCGTATTATTGTGGAATCCGTGAAAGACTGCTATGCAGCTCTTGGTGTCATCCATGAAATGTATAAGCCCATTCCTGGCAGATTCAAGGATTATATTGCCATGCCAAAGCCCAATATGTACCAGTCCCTTCACACTACCCTTATCGGCCCCGGCGGACAGCCCTTTGAAATTCAGATAAGGACCTATGAAATGCACCGTACGGCTGAATATGGTATCGCTGCCCATTGGAAATACAAAGAGGGTCAGGACGGAAAGAATTCTCAGGACACCGAAGAAGCAAAGCTTACCTGGTTAAGACAGATTCTTGAGTGGCAGAGAGACATGTCTGATAACAAGGAGTTCCTGAGCCTGTTAAAGAGCGATTTGGATCTGTTTTCAGAAAGTGTATATTGCTTTACGCCAACTGGGGATGTTAAGAATCTTCCCAATGGTTCCACTCCCATTGATTTTGCCTATAGTATTCACAGCGCAGTTGGAAATAAGATGGTAGGAGCCAGAGTAAACGGCAAACTTGTTAATATAGATTATGTAATACAAAACGGTGACAGAATTGAAATTATAACTTCACAGAATTCCAAAGGACCCAGCAGGGATTGGCTGTCCCTGGTTAAAAGTACCCAGGCAAAGAACAAGATTAACCAATGGTTTAAGACAGAATTAAAAGAAGACAACATTGTAAAAGGAAAAGAAATGATTGTCGCTTACTGTAAGACCAAGGGTATTGTATTAAGCGATCTCATGAAGCCGGAATACATGAATAAGGTAATGTCTAAATATGGCTTTAGAGACTGGGATTCCATTTATGCTGCAGTAGGTCATGGCGGTTTAAAGGAAGGCCAGGTCATCAACAAATTAAAAGATGAGTATGACAAGAAGCATAAGAAAGAGATTACCGATGAGAAGGTACTTGATTCCATTACGGAAGTAAAGGATAACAGACCACCCTCACGTAAGTCAAAGAGTGGTATCGTAGTGGAAGGTATCCATGATGTTGCGGTTCGTTTCTCCAAGTGCTGCGGACCGGTACCCGGTGATGAAATCGTAGGTTTTGTAACCAGAGGAAGAGGAGTATCCATACACCGCACAGACTGTGTCAATCTTATGAATCTTTCGGAAGAAGACAGGGCAAGACTTATTGAAGCCGAGTGGAATGTACCTCAGGATAAAGCGCAGGGTGAACTTTATGCGGCGGAAATTAAGATTTATGCCAATAACCGCAGCGGTGTTCTGGTAGATGTATCAAAGATTCTTACAGAAAATAAGATCGATGTGACTTCAATGACTGTGAGAACCAGCAAACAGGGAACAGCCACCATAAGCGTTGGTTTTGAAATAAACGGAGTTGAGCAGCTGCGTTATATTATCGGTAAGCTCAGAAGCATCGAGAGTGTATTGGATATCGAGCGTACTACCGGCTGATAAAGAAAGGATGACTACCAATGGTGATAGAAAATCTTGTATTAGGACCAGTAAGTACTAACTGTTACTTTATAATAAATGAAGAGACAAAAGAAACAATAATAGTTGACCCTGCGGATAAACCGGAAAGAATCAATGCCAAGATCTCAGGGGAGCAGCTAATGCCTGTGGCGATTTTACTGACCCATGGGCATTTTGACCATATTATGGCGGTGGAAGAACTTAGCAGAACCTATTCTATTCCCTATTACATCCATGAGCAGGAAGCGGAGCTCCTTGAGAGTCCGGATTTAAACGGAGCTTTTATGCTTAGAAGCAATATTTCAGCTAAGCGGGATAAAGTATTTCAGGACAAAGAGGTACTGAACCTTGGAGGAATGAACTTTGAGGTTATTCATACACCCGGCCATACTGCCGGAAGTGCTTGCTTTTATCTTTCAGAGGAAGGGGTTCTTTTTTCAGGAGATACCTTGTTTTTTGAATCTGTAGGAAGGACTGACCTGCCTACCGGCAACAATGTGATAATCTTAAAGAGCCTTCGGGAGAAGCTTTTTGAATTACCGGAAGAAACAAAGGTTTATCCCGGTCACGGTATGACAACTACCATTGGACATGAAAAGAACAACAATCCTTTTTTAAGGTGGTAAGATCGGGAGGCAATAGTGATTCAGATAATAATAACAGGGGATGAATATGAAAATGATATTTGTCCCTTAATAAAAGCCTTTTACCCGGAAGAGGAAATAAAGGTTATAAGAAACAGTGCGGATAGAAATGAGACAGAGAAAGAATCCATCACCATAACAGTGGAAATCGTGGATTCTTATCTTTGTGTTCAAGGGTTAAAAGGCCAGGAATTACTCTGCAAAGAGGAAGAAGAAGTCTTTCCGTCTGCACCGGATAAGGCTGTGACAGAACTAAGTTATACCCATGACCAACAGGTTACACGAAAAAAGGAAATCAGGAATCATCTAAAGAGAATGATATACCGCCTGTTACACAATATGACCGGCAGAGAGCTTCCCTGGGGAACCTTAACGGGAATTCGTCCTACCAAAATGGTTCTGGAGAAACTGGAAGCAGGGGAAAAGGAAGCTGATATCCGCAGGTTTATGAGCGAGGAATATTACTGCTCCCAAAAGAAAACAGAGCTGAGCCTGATGGTAGCAGGAAGAGAAAACAGACTGCTTAAGGATATGGATTACCGGAACGGTTATAGTATTTATATCGGTATTCCTTTCTGTCCAAGTACCTGTCTGTATTGCTCCTTTACCTCCTATTCCATTCAGAAATTTGGAAATCTGGCAGAGGCATATCTGGAAGCACTATTTAAGGAAATCAGCTATGCCGCAGGAGTATTAAAAAATAAGAAACTCACTACAGTATATATCGGTGGCGGAACGCCGACGACCCTCAATGAAGAGCAGTTGGAAAGACTGCTGACCCATATAGATAAGAAGTTAAAACCCAGCCAGACCATGGAGTATACGGTGGAGGCCGGAAGACCGGACAGTATCACAGGGGACAAACTAAAGATACTAAAGGCTCATGGAGTAACGAGAATTTCCATAAATCCTCAAACCATGGAGCAGAAAACCCTGGATCTGATCGGCAGAAGACATACAGTTGATGAGATAAGAGATGCCTTTGCTCTGGCAAGAAAAGCAGGACATGATAACATCAATATGGATATTATAGTAGGCCTGCCTGGTGAAAGAATGAAGGAAGTCACTTATACGCTGGAAGAAATAAGGAAACTGAAACCGGATAGCCTTACTGTTCATACATTGGCATTAAAGAGAGCTTCCAGACTCAATACGGAAAATGTAGAATATGATTCTGCAAATTACAAAGAAGCTTCCGAAATGGTGGATGCAACTGCTCATTTTGCAGAGGCACAAGGCTATGGACCTTATTATCTCTACCGGCAAAAGAATATGGCAGGAAATCTGGAGAACATAGGTTATGCCCTGGAAGGTAAGGAAGGACTTTATAACATTCTTATTATGGAAGAGAAACAGACAATACTTGCTTTAGGAGCAGGAGCTCAGTCGAAGTTTGTATTTCATGAGGAAAACCGTATTGAAAGAGTGGAAAATGTAAAGAGCCTGGTGGATTATATAGCTAGAATTGATGAAATGATAGAGCGAAAAAATATTTTTCTGACTGAAAATGGTCATCTGCTTTAAGGCCAGTACTTTGTTGACAGAGGGTACTATTAAGTAATATCTTAAGAAACGCCCTGGAGGAAAGGAGGAATCGATTATGGAAGCTTTCAGTGAATATGAAAACAATGATTACAGACAAGAAAATGTTCTGGCGGATGATCTGGAAGAAGCAATAGACCATGGAATCCTGGTCAGTAAGTTAGCTTATGTACTTGCAAAAGAAGCCGGCTGTGATGACAGTTTCTGTTATGATATGGCAGATGCCGGTCTTGTTCATGATATCGGTAAACTTCGCCTTGGTAAGTATCTTTATGCCAGTGACCGGAACACTTTAATTGTTGAAGAACTGAAATATATCCGGATGCATTCCGATTTAGGTTACGATATTTTGCGTAAATACGGCTATAAAGAAAGAATCATAGAAGCTATACTGCATCATCATGAGAATTATGATGGATCCGGTTATCCCAGAAATCTAAAAGGGAATGAGATTCCTCTTGGTGCAAGGATACTCAGAATATGTGATGTTTATGCTGCGCTGGTGTCCGACAGAAGATACCGTTGCTCCTATCATAAAGAGGCAGCAATTCAGTTAATGATTGAAGAAGTAAAGAATTTTGATATGAAGCTTTTTCTGAATTTTCTGAGCATTGTCTATTCAGAGGCTTTTGTAGAAATCGATAAATACGCCTGCGACATCAACCGAAAGAAATTTAGCTGGAAGAATATACTCCATGACGGAACTTACTAAATTATGGGGAGGAAATCAGGAAACGGATTCTGACACCTGGCTCCAAATGGTTGAAATTTAATATAAAAAGCATTATAATAAACCACGGAAAGAATATATGTATTGTAACTATTCGCAACAATGGGAGATTTATGACGTTTCCTGGGGCATATCTGAGGAAGCAAATCCTGATATGCATCTTTTTATAGAATTTTGCATAATTATGTTTCGTGTACTGAAACACTGCAGAGGTAAAAAAAATGAAGAGCTGAACAGTTACATCATTACAAAAATATAGAGAACAGAAAGGGAATAAAATGAGTAAAAATGCATGGTTAAAGTATGAAGACAGTCAATTAGCTGAGATAACTGCCTTCAGTGAAGGATATAAGAAGTTCATAACTGATTGCAAGACTGAGAGGGAATGCGTCAGAGAAAGTATTAAATTGGCGGAAAAAGAAGGGTTTAAAGACTTAAAAGATTATATCCGCGACGGAAAAGCATTAAAACCCGGTGATAAAGTTTACATATCCAATATGGAGAAAGCAATAGCACTTTTTGTAATTGGTTCACGTCCTTTAGAAGACGGCTTAAAGATACTGGGTGCCCATATAGATTCTCCCAGAATGGATTTAAAACAGGTGCCTTTGTATGAAGATGCGGAGATGGCTTTATTTGATACCCATTATTATGGCGGTATCAAGAAATATCAGTGGGTAACACTTCCCTTAGCTATCCATGGCGTAGTTGTTAAAAAGGACGGGACAGTGCTTAACATAGTAATCGGTGAAGCAGAAGAAGATCCGGTTATCGGAGTTACCGATCTGTTAATACATTTATCCGGTGCTCAGCTGGAGAAGAAAGGTGCCAAAGTTATCGAAGGTGAGGATCTTAATATCCTTATCGGAAGCATGCCTTTAAAGGGTGAAGAAAAAGATGCTGTTAAGGCAAACATCCTGAATATCTTAAAGGATAAATACGATGTGGAGGAGGATGATTTCTTATCCGCAGAGTTAGAAATAGTACCGGCAGGAAAAGCCAGGGACTATGGTCTTGATAAGAGTATGGTAATGGGATATGGCCAGGATGACAGAGTGTGCTCCTATACCTCACTGCTTGCAATATTAGAGGTAAAAGAAACCGACAGAACCTGCGCCTGCATTCTGGTAGACAAAGAGGAAATCGGAAGCGTTGGTGCCTCCGGTATGCATTCCAAGTTTTTTGAGAATACTGTAGCAGAGATGATTGCATTAACCGGTGATTACTCTGAGTTAAAGGTAAGACGTGCATTATCTAATTCCCATATGCTTTCCTCCGATGTTAGCGCAGCTTTTGATCCCAATTACCCTGCGGTAATGGAGAAGAAGAATTCAGCTTATTTCGGTAAAGGTATGGTATTTAACAAATACACCGGGTCCAGAGGCAAATCAAATTCCAACGATGCCAATCCGGAATTTATGGCAAGACTCCGTAAGATCATGGAGGATAATCAGGTATCCATCCAAACTGCTGAGCTTGGTAAAGTTGATGAAGGCGGCGGCGGTACCATTGCCTACATTATGGCTAACTACAATATGGAGGTTATCGATAGTGGTGTAGCGGTACTAAACATGCATGCTCCCTGGGAGATAACCAGTAAAGTTGATATCTATGAAACTTACAAGGGTTATATAGCTTTCTTGAGGGAAATTTAAGAAGATGTCAGTTATATAGCATTCTTGAAGGAAATATAAGATAATGTCAGTTAGATAGATTTATAAGAGCTGTTCTGATTAATTAATCTCAGAGAGAGTGCGTTCTCGAGAAATGTGTACAGGTATAGAGTCAAAATGAAACAATAACAATAATATTGGAAGCTACAGTAGGTATTACTGTACGGAAAGGGGCAGGAATGGTTAGACATCTTGTTTTATGGAAGTATAAGGAAGAACTGACAGAGGAAGAAAGACTTAGACTTGGTGAAGAAGTAAAAGAAAAGTTAGAGGCCTTAAAGGGTAAGATTCCGGGTATACACTCCTTAGAAGTAATAACGAAAACTCTGCCCACTGGAACCGATAACTGTGATTTCATGCTGGACAGCATCTTTGAAAATGCAGAAGCACTGGCTGTTTATCAGAATCATGAGGAGCATTTAAAAGCTGCTTCCCTGGTAAGAAGCATAATCAGTAATCGTATTTGTGTAGATTACGATATTTAATAAATGAATTAACGTAATTATATGGAATTAGCAGGAGGATATCATGGCAGAGTCTATGAAGGGCTTGCAGAGAAGCCACAGATGTACGGAAGTCACAAAAACCATGGCAGGTGAAAAAGTTACGGTTATGGGCTGGGTACAAAAAAGCAGAAACAAAGGAAGTATTATATTCGTTGATCTCAGGGACCGTTCAGGGCTCCTTCAGATAATTTTTGAAGAAGGAGATGTGGGCAGCGATAACTATGCCAAAGCTGAGAAGCTAAGAAGCGAGTTCGTTATAGCTGTAACAGGTACTGTAGAACTTCGTTCCGGCGGTGTTAATGAGAATATGGCAACCGGAGAAATCGAATTAAGGGCTGAAAGCCTTCGTATTCTTTCAGAAGCAGATACCCCTCCTTTTCCCATTGAAGAGAACAGTAAGACCAAGGAAGAACTTCGTCTGAAATATCGTTATTTAGACCTTAGAAGACCGGATCTTCAGCAGAACCTTATTATGAGAAGCAAGGTGGCAACCCTTACCAGACAGTTTCTCTCAGAAGAAGGTTTCCTGGAGATAGAGACTCCTATGCTGACCAAGAGTACACCGGAAGGCGCAAGAGACTATTTAGTACCAAGCCGCGTACATCCCGGGAATTTCTATGCGCTTCCCCAGTCACCTCAGATCTTCAAGCAGCTGTTAATGTGCTCCGGATATGACAGGTACTTTCAGATTGTTAAATGCTTCCGTGATGAAGACTTACGTGCAGACCGTCAGCCGGAATTCACTCAGATCGATATGGAGCTTTCTTTTGTAGATGTAGATGACGTAATTGCAGTAAATGAAAGATTGCTGGCAAAGATGTTCAAGGAAACCGTCGGTGTGGAAGTCAGCCTGCCCATACAAAGAATGACTTATAAGGAAGCGATGGAGAGATTCGGTTCCGATAAACCGGATATCCGTTTTGGTATGGAACTGAAATGTGTATCTGAGTATGTAAAAGACTGTGGTTTTTCTGTATTTACCGATGCCATTAAAAACGGAGGTTCTGTAAGAGGAATCAATGCAGAGGGACAAGGCGAGATGCCCAGAAAGAAAATAGATGCACTGGTTCAGTTTGCCAAGGATTTCGGTGCAAAAGGCCTTGCTTATCTTAGCATTAATGCAGATGGTACTTATAAATCCTCCTTTGCAAAGTTTATGACAGAAGAGGAATTAAAGCTCCTTACAGAGCAAATGGGTGCCAAACCCGGCGATTTAATGTTCTTTGCAGCAGACGAAGACGAGGTGGTATTTGATGTACTTGGTAATTTACGCCTTGAGCTGGCAAGAGGACTTGAACTGCTTAAGAAGGATGAGTACAAATTCCTTTGGGTAACAGAATTCCCGCTCTTGGAGTACTCCAAGGAAGAAGGCAGATATACCGCTAAACACCATCCCTTCACTATGCCTATGGAGGAAGATTTAGAGCTTCTTAATACTGATCCCGGTAAAGTACGTGCCAAAGCTTACGATATTGTATTAAACGGAACGGAAATCGGCGGCGGCAGCGTCAGAATATATCAGAATCAGGTTCAGGAGAAGATGTTTGAAGTACTTGGATTTACCAGGGAAGAAGCATATGAGCGCTTTGGCTTCCTGTTAAATGCCTTCAAATATGGCGTACCTCCTCACGCAGGACTGGCTTACGGATTGGATCGTCTGATTATGCTAATGGCGAAGGAAGACAGTATCCGTGATGTTATTGCTTTCCCTAAAGTAAAAGATGCTTCCTGCTTGATGACTGAGGCTCCCAATGTAGTGGAAGTGAAGCAATTAAATGAGTTGGGGATTGGGATTACTGAGAATAAATAGTGGTGTTGGGGAAGCAATTTAGATTTAGATTTATTGTAGGATTGGAAAGAATAGAAAAGATTGGGTTTTCACAAGGGGACGGCAAATAGCGCAAACCAGATAAACTCATGCTTCAATTCCAAGGTATAAGAAGTCCTAATTCTCTGAATATTTTGTGCTGGGCATATTCTAAAACAGATAACTCGCTTCGCTCAGACAATCTGTTTTAGAATATAGCACAAATTATTCAGAGAAAAGGACTTCTAATACCTTTCCATAGGCGCATTCGTTTACCTGGTTTGTGCTATTTGCCTGAAATCTTATGGATGCAAGGCTTTTTGATGCTCAGACCAATATAGAATTTTAAATTCGAAGAATAGAATAGATATAAAGATTTATATAAAAGATAAGTATTCACATTTATAAAAAGATATAATAAAAAGACATAATAAAAAGATATAATAAAAAGATATTTATAAAAAGATATAATAAAAAGATATTTATAAAAAGATATTTAAAAAAAATATTTATAAAAAATATTTATAATGTTCTCAACTTTCCCAGCAAATATTTCTGAATAAAACCTGTATAAATGAGGCTTGAGACAACATCCATTCAGTTACTTTACTTTTGATGTAGGATGTGATAGCTGCTGATAACGTTGAAATATGTTCCACAAACAAAGCCATTAGGCTTTGAAGTGCATTCGTTAAGTCCATGTCCTGTATATCCTCACAGAACA